>Ga0209909_100014_pt1 | contig 435816 bp, 397 predicted proteins | sample FECB22metaG_FD_188302 | JGI IMG/M metagenome (GOLD analysis project Ga0209909, IMG submission 188302) | Cyanobacterial communities from the Joint Genome Institute, California, USA - FECB-22 (SPAdes) (version 3) | ecosystem: Environmental > Aquatic > Thermal springs > Hot (42-90C) > Microbial...
CGGAAGGGGGCGGCGGTGGCGCGACCGGCGCCGGCTGCGTGATGACCGGCGCGGGCGAGGAAGCCGGCGCCACGATGGCCGGCGGCGCGGGCCGGGGCTGCGGCGCCGTGGGCGCGGGCGAAGGCGCTGGCGGCTGCGACGGCGTGACGAGCACGGGTGCCGGCGCGGCTTGCGGGGCCGGCGTGACCTGGGCCGCCTGCGGGGCCGGCACGAAGGTCGGCGGTGGGGTCACCGGTGCCGGCGGGGCCGGCTGCGTCGTCACGGGGGCCGGCGCGGCGTCGGGTGTCGCGGGCGGCGGAAGCAATGTCGGCGTCACCGGCGCGACGGCCAGTTGCGGCGAGGTCGGGGCAGGCGGGGGCGGCGCGCCGTCGCGGCCGAACATGAACCAGGCGCCGCCGCCGGCCGCGAGAAGCAGCGCGACACCTGCCGCGATCGGCACCACCGGCGCGCCGGCCTTCCCGGGCTTCGGCGCAGGCGGCGGCGGGGCGGCGGGGCGGGGCGGCGGTGCTGCGGCACGCGGGGGCGCGCTGACCATCGTCGCATCGCTCTCGGCGTCCGCGGCAGGCGCGCCGGCAGCGGCGGCGCGCATCGCGCTGGCGAAGGCCTCGGCGTTCGCGAAACGCGCTTCCGGACGCTTCGCCATCGCGCGCGCCACCACCGAATCCATCGCGGGCGGCGCCGTCACCGACAGCTCCGACGGCTTCGGCGGCTCGGTGTTCAGCGCCTTGTGCATGATGGCGGTCATGCCGCCCTCGAAGGGCCGCTCGCCGGTCAGCAGCTGGTACAGCAGCACGCCGGAGGAATAGAGGTCGGTCCGCGCGTCCACGGTCTGGCCCATGAACTGCTCGGGCGACATGTAGGCGGGCGTGCCCATCACCGTGCCGGCCTGCGTCATGCTGCTGCTCTCGATCCGCGCGATGCCGAAATCGGCGATCTTGGCGCGCCCGTCGGAGGTGAGCATGATGTTGGCGGGCTTGATGTCGCGGTGGACGATGCCGCGCGCGTGGCTGAAGGCGAGGCCGGTGAGCAGGTCCTCCATCACGCGGAGGATGTCGGGCATCGCCATCCGCTCCTGCTTCTCCAGCAGGCTCTTCAGCGTCGGGCCGTCCACGAATTCCATGACGATGTAGGCGATGTTGCCGTCCTCGCCGTAGTCATAGACGCCCACGATGTTGGGATGCGTCAGGCGGCCGGCGGCCTGCGCCTCCCGCCGGAAGCGGGCGAGTTCCTCCATCGCCTCGGCGTCGGAGGCGTCGGGGACCTTCACCGTCTTGATCGCCACGCGGCGCGCGATGACCGGGTCCCACCCGTCATACACCACGCCCATCGCCCCGCGGCCGAGCGTGCCGCGGAGTTCGTATTTGCCGAGCCTGCCGCTGGACTCCGTCACGCCATCAACCCCCATGCCGCGCGCCCCATACCAACGCGCGGTTGCATCATAGGCGCGTCGCGGCGGCGAGCGAAGCGGGAGCAGCGGGACCGCCCTCGCCGATCACCGCGAAGGGCGCCCAGAAGAAGGGATGCGCCGCCTCCGCCGGCAGGTCGCGGCCGGCGGAATCGAGCACCGAGACCTGCGCGGCCCGGAGCGCCGCCGCGGTGCCGCGGCCGCGCGCGCGCTCGGCGAGCGTCGAGGCGACGAGGAAGGCCGCCATGCGGTCGTCCACCGACCAGTGGGTGACGAGCAGCGCGCGGGCGCCGGCGTAGAAGAACGACCGCGCGAGGCCGGACAGGCTCTCGCCGGCCGTAGCACCACCGGGGCCACCGGTGTTGCAGGCGGACAGCACGACGAGGTCGGCATCGAGGTCGAGGTTCGCCACCGCCGAGGCGGTGAGCAGCCCCGGCGCGACATCCGGCGCGCCCGCGGGGGTCGAGGCGACGATGGCGGCTTCCGGCTGGCAGGCGATCTCGGCCGGCAGCAGGGCGTGGGTGGCGAAATGCAGGATGCGCGCGTCCTTCAGCGGCGCGCGGCGCACCGCATCGGCGGTGAAGGCCGGGCCGAGCAGGCGGTCCTCCGGCCGCGCGCCGAGGATCTGGCGCGCCGCGTCCAGCTCCCGGATCGCGAGGGGCAGTTCGGGCAGGCCGGCGAACAGCGACGCGCTCTCGGCACAGGTGTCGCCCGGGAAGCTGCGCGCGGCCTGGGCGCGCGTCGGCCGGCGGAAATCGCCGAGGCCGAACCAGGGGCGCGGCGCGCGGGATGCCTCCAGCCTGCGCAGGCCGACGAAGTTCGCCGCGGCCGGCACGTGGGAGATCGCCAGGCGGCGCACCAGGAACGGCGCCTCGTTCAGCCGCGCGGGGTCGGCGGGGCCGGTCAGCAGCACCTCGAACGGCAGGGCCAGCAGCGGGCCGCTCGGCGCGACGGTGAGCGCGGTGGCGCCTTCGAGGGACGGCGCGAGCGCGCCGAGGGTCGCGGCATAGAGCTCGGCGCTGGCCGCCGCGTCGAAGCGCGGCAGGCCGGGGCCGGTGCGCTCGATGCCGGCGCGGGTGCGGCGGACGAGCGCGGCCATGCGGGCTTCGCCGCCGCGCACCGGGGCGACCGCGATGCGGCCGTCGCGCAGGATGAAGGTCCAGCCGCCGTTCCCGGCCAGCACGACGCTCGCGAAGGCCTCGTTCGGGCGGAGCGCGGCCAGCACCTCCCGCGCGCTGACGGCCTGCTGCACGAGCTGGCCGTATTGGGGTGCGGCGGCCTGCAGCGCGGCATCCGACTCCGACAGCGCCTCGCGCGCGGCCGCGATCCGGCGGTCCAGGCTCTCCAGCGCCGGGCCGCGGGCGGCGCCTTCGGCGGCGAGTTCGTCGCGCTGGCGCAGCAGGTCGCCGAGGGCGGCCTGGGAGTCCTGGAAGCGGCGGATCGCCTCGCCGGCGCGGGGGTCCCGCGCCGCGTCGGCCAGCCGCACCGTGGCCTGGTCAATCTGCCGGCTCGTCAGGCCGGATTGGGCGAGCTGCGCGGCGCCGAACATCTCCTCCAGCAGCGGCTGGGCGCCGGCCGGATCGCGCGCGGCGAGTTCCGCGAAGGCGGCCAGGCAGGGTTGCAGCAGGTCCGCCTCGATGCCGGAGCGCAGGTTGTTCAGCACCGTGATCGCCGCCCGGCAGGAGGCGACGACCTCCGATGGCCGGTCGAGGCGGGCAAGCTGCGCGGCGCGCAGCAGCTCCGTGCGTGCGACCGGGCGCGTGCCGGGCACGCCGCGGGCGAAGGCGGTCGCGGCCTGCGACAGGCCGCTTGCCGCCTCGCCGCCGCTGCGGTCGGCCTCCGCCATCGCCGCGGTGCGTGCCAGGCGGGCCGAGATGACCGGCAGCGCGACGCGGTTGGCGCGGGCGAGCGTCGTCGCGGCGCGAAGCGACTCCTCGGCCTCGCTGTTCCGGTCCAGCCCGCGCAGCACGATCGCGCGGTAGCGCCGCACCTCGACGAGGCCGAGCAGCGCGGTGCGCGCGGCGGGGGTGGCCAGCACGTCGCCGAAGCCGGCCAGGTCCTGCCGCGCGCTGGCGGCCGGGCGGGCGTTGACGACCGATGCCGGCAGGATGCGCTCGTAGCCCGCCGCGGCGCGGTCGAGCAGGACCAGCGCCTCCGCGTTGCGGCCGAGGTTGAGCTGGTGCAGCGCACGGTAATGCGCGAGGCGCGCGGGCAGCCCTTCCTCCGCGCCAGGGCGGCGGGCGAGCGCATCGGCGCGCGTCAACGCGGCATCCGCCGCCGGGTAGCGCCCCTGGTTCGAGAGCTGCACCGCGAGCAGCGCGAGCGTGGTTGCGAGCGCCGGGTTCTCGGCACCCAGCGCGCGTTCCTGCACGCCGAGCGCGGCGCGGTAGGCGGTCTCCGCGGCGGCGGCGTTCTCCGCCTGGTTGGCGCGGTTGCCGGCGGCCATCAGCGCCTCGTAGGTGCCGATGTCGTTGGAGCCGAAGGCACGAGCCGCCAGCCGGTCGGCGACGAGCGATTCGGCACCGGAGGCGGTCGCGGCACCCTCCGCCCGCGCGCGGCCGGTCGAGAGGCCGATCGCGCGTTCCATCGCCGGCAGGGCCGGCAGCACGCCATCGGCGACCCAGGCGGAGCCGCCGACCGAGGCGACGAGGCCGAGATGCGGCCATCCACCGGTGCGGCGCGTGCATTCCATCAGCAGCGCCGGCTCGCCGCCCAGGATCGTGGTGCGGCGCGGCTCGCCGCAGGCGAAGCGCGCGTCGAGGCCGCTGCGCCAGGCGCTCGACCGCGCCAGCGCGTTGATGTCCTCGGCGCCGGCGGGGCGCAGCCGGGCGCTGGCCTGCGTCCAGGTGCCGCAGAAGATTTCGGCCGAGCCGTCCGCGGCCGCCTGCCGCGTGCAGGCCTCGCCGACGGTGTTGTTCCCGACGGGGTCTCCGCCGCCCGATCCGCCGCCCACGAAGGCGGATGGCGGCGGCACGGCGCAGCCGGCGAGGGCGGCGAGGGCGAGGGGGAGGAGCCTGCGCACGATCAGTAATCCCGTTCCGCGGCGTTGGGCACGAGGATGTCGGGGTCGTCGCGGTCGTCGCGCGCCCGGATCACGTCGAGTTCGCGCAGCGGGTCCGCCGGGATGGGCAGCCTGATGACGAGCTGGATGCAATTCACCGAGGAGAGCGGGCAGTTGTTGATGCGGTATTCCGCCTGCAGCCGCGGCCCGAGCCCGGCGAGGCTCGCCGCCGCCTGGCCGGCGCGGCCGCCGATCGTCCCCTCCAGGTCGGTGCGCCCGCCACCGCCGAGCACCGTCAGGTTGCGCAGGTCAATCCTGCCGCTGGCCTCCCCGCCCACGCCGAGGTCCAGCGTCAGGTCGGTGGTCGGCGCCTTGATCTGGTCGAAGCTGATGGTCCCGCCGGTCACCGGCAGGCGCAGCGCGACGGTCGCGTTCGTGGACGGGGCGAGCGGCAGGACTTCGAGCAGGCCGATGGTCATCTCGCGGCTCCGTGTCTCGAAGGTCGCGCCGAGGTCGCCGGGCTGGTACTCTGGCAGGCGCGAGAGCGCGACGCGGCCCGGCGCGGCCTGCTGGAAGGGGACGCCGCCGGTCAGGAGCGTCAGGTTCTCGATGTCCAGCGGTCCGGCCGACCGGACCAGGATGGAGGGCGCCGAGAGCGTGCCGCCGATGCCGAGCGGGCCATCCGCCTCGACGATGAGATTGGTCCCCGCCGAGAGGTTCCGCAGCGCGGCAGGCAGGATCGCGGCGCCGTCCATCACCAGTGCGCCGCCGACCGAACCGGTGACGAGGTCGGCGAGGACGGTGCCGCGGAACGTCGCGTCGCCGATGACGGAGAGCAGCAGCGCCGTCGTCGTCAGGCCGCCGGTCGGACCCTGCGAGAGGTTGCCGCCGACGATCAGCCGCACCGGGCTGCCGCGGAGAATGCCGTCCAGCACCATGTCGGTGCCGGAGGTGAGCGTGCGCTCCCCGGTGGCGTTCATCGTGCCGGTCGAGGCCTGGGTCAGGGCCAGGCCGGCGGTGACCTGCGCCTCGCGCGCGAAGACGCCGCCGTCGAGGCGGGCGTTGCGCCCGGCGGAGAGGACGAGCGGGCCCGAGAAGGTCATCAACCCGCCCGCGTTCTGCGTGATGTCGGCGGTGCCGGACAATTGGCCCGTGGTGGCGGTGACGGTGCCGTTCAGGGCGACGTTCGCGCTGGCGTTCAGGGTCAGCGGGCCGCCGAGCGAGAGGCTGCCGCCGGCGCCCTGGCTCAGCGCGCCCGTGGTGAGCGCGGCGGAGGCGGCGGAGACCTGGCCGTCCAGCGTCGTCGCGCCGGAGGTCAGCCCCAGCGCGCCGGTCAGCGCGAGGCGGCCGGTGGCACCCTGCGCGAGCGAGCCGAAGACGAGTGTCGCGGAGCCTGCGCTCACGTCGCCGTCGAGCACCGCAGCCCCGCCGGCCGACAGGGCGAGCGGCCCGGAGATGGCGAGGCTGCCGCCATCCGCCTGGGTGAGCGCGCCGGCGAGGTTCAAGGTGGCGGAGGCGGCGGAGGTCGCGCCATCCAGCACGACGGGACCGGCCGCGTCGAGCGAGAGCGCGCCGCCGACGGCCAGCATGGCCCCGGCGGACTGGATGAAGCCGTCCGCGGCCAGGGTCGCCGAACCGGCGGTCACCGTGCCCCCGAGGACGACGTTGCCCGCTGCGTCGAGGACCAGCGGGCCGGTCACCGCGAGGCTGCTGCCGGCCGCCTGGGTGAAGCCTGCCGAGGCGAGCGTGGCGGACCCGGCCGAGACGGCGCCGTTGAGCAGCACATCGCCCGAAACGTCGAGGCCGAGCGCGCTGCCTGTCGTCAGCGTGCCGCCGGCTGCCTGGGAGAAGCCGGCCGCCGTGACCGAGGCCGAACCGGCGACGACGGTGCCGTCCAGCGCCACGTCGCCGGACGCATTCAGCGTGAACGCGTTCACGATGCCGATGCTGCCGCCGGTCGCCTGGGTCAGACCTGCGGTCGCCAGAGTGGCGGAGCCTGCCGAGAGGGTGCCGTTCAGCACAACGTCGCCGGTTGCGGCCAGGCCAAGTGCGCCGCCCACGGTCAGGCTGCCACCCGCCGCCTGGTTGAGCCCCGCGGTCGCCAATGTGGCGGAGGATGCCGACACGTTGCCGTTCAAGGTCACGTCGCCGGAAGCGGTCAGGCCTAGTGCGCCGCCGATGGCGAGGCTGCCGCCCGCTGCCTGGCTCAGTCCGGCCGTCGCCAGGGTCGCGGAGCCCGCCGAGACCGTGCCATCCAGGGCGACGTCGCCGGCGGCCGAGAGCACCAGCGCACCCGGCACAACCAGGCTGCCGGCCGCGGCCTGGGTAAGCGTGCTGCCGGCCTCCAGCGTCGCGGCACCGCCTGTGAGGGCGACGGCGCCGAGCGTCATGGCACCACCCGCCTCGAGCGACAGCGCACCGCTGCCGGCCGCGAGCGCGCCGACCACGGCCAGGTCGCCGGTGGTCGCGACCGACAGGCCGCTGCCGGCCGTGAAGGCGCCGAGCAGCGGGATGACGTTGCCGGCCTGCGCCAGCGACACGCCCGTCCCGGCCGACCCGGTGAGCACGCCGGTCGCGCCGCCGTCCAGCGTGCCGCCGGTCTGATTGATCGCGCCGCTCGCGGTGAGCGTGGCGGTGCCGGTCCAGGCGATCGTGCCGGCGGTCTGGACCAGGTCGCCGCCACCCGCGGTCAGGACGAGGTTGGTGCCCGTCACCGGGCCACTGACCGTCAGCCCTGTCGCGGTGACGAGGGTGACATCGGTGCCGGCGAGGTTCGCAATGGCGCCGATCTGGTTGGCGGCTTGATCCAGCTTGACGATGCCGCTTGCCGCCGCGTCCAGCGTGCCGGCCCGTACCGCGCCGCCGGTCTGCGTCACGTTGGTCGCGCTGAGCTGCAAGACAGGCGCGTCGAGAGTGAAGGCACCCGCGCCGGCGGCGAGCGTCAGCGCGCCGCCGATGTCGAGCTTGAGCGCGGCCGTAGCGCTCACCGGCCCGGTCACGGTCAGCGCGCCGGCGTTCTTCAGCGACAGGGTCGCGCCCGCGGCGAAGCCACTGAGCGTGCCGATCGTGTTCGCGCCCGTCATCGTCGCCGCGCCGCCAGCCGCGCCGGTGAGCGCCGCCGCCTTCAGCGTTCCGGTCGCATCCACCGCGCCGGCCGAGGTGATCGTGAGCGTCGTGCCCGCCTCGACCGCGCCGCCCACCGTGATGTCGCGGCCTGCGACCGGGGTGCCCGGCACCGGCGCGGCGAGGCCCGTGGCCAGCGCGACGGCGCCGTCGGCACTCACGCTCCCGCCGATCGAGAGATTGCCCGCCTGCGCCGTCAGCACCACGTCACGATCTGCCGTGACGGTGCCGGCGACGCTGCCGCCGCCGGTGGAGGTCGCGCGCAGGTCGCGCGCGGCGGTCAGCGTGCCGCCGAGTGCGAAGCCCGCGCCACCCACCACGATGTCGGACACCGTCGAAGTCATGGCGCCGCCCGTCTGCGTGACGCCGGCACCGCCGTTGACCGTGACCGTCCCGCCCGTCGCCGTCCCGCCGGTCTGCCGCACCTCGCCGAGCGTGGCGGCGAGGGTGAGCGCGTCCGGCGCGGCGACGGTGCCGGCGAGCGTCAGCCGGCCGTTCGTCGCGATGAGGTCCACGTCCCCGGCCGGCGCGGTCGCGCGCACGGTGCCGTTGACCACCAGGGCGGCGTCGCCGGCGGCGGTGGAGGTGATGGCGACCGCGCCGGGCGCCTCCACAGTGCCCGCGACGGTGAGCGGCGTGCCGTTGACGACGGTGACCGTCGTGCCGGCCGAGAGATCTGCCAGCGTCCCGATTGCATTGGCTGCGTTCGAGAAGCTCACGGCGCCCGTAGCCGCGGTGCCGCCGAGACCCCCGGCGACGATCTGCCCGGGCGCGGAGACGCCGTTCGCCGCCGTCAGCGTCACGCCCTGGCCGGGTGCCGAGAGCGTGCCGAGGATGGTCAGCGACGGCGCATCCAGCGAGACCGCGCCGGCGGAGGCGACGGTGTTGAGCACGGAGAGCGGATCGAGGCTCTTCGTCGCGATGCCGCCGGCCGTGGTGGTGAGCGCGCTGAGCGCGGCGATGCGGTTCGCGACCCCGGTCAGGGAGAGCGACGCCGCGGTGCCCGTGACGGCCAGCACATTCACCGTGCCCGTGCCGCTCACCGCCGGGCCGTTCAGCACGAGGTTGCCTGCCGTCGCAGTGACGCTGCCGTCCAGCGTTGCGGTGCCGCTGCCGGTGATCGCGACGTTGCCGGCCGTGCTGGTGAGCGCGCCGGTCGAGGCGAGCGTCAGCGCGGAGGCGCCGGCGCCGGCCCCTACCGTGCCGTTGGCCGTGACGGCGCCGGCGATCTGGAGCCCCGCCCCGCCGGTGACGGTCGCGGTGGTGCCGGCCGTGACGGTCGCGCCGTTGGCGATGCTCGTCGGCCCGCCCGCGCCGCTGATCGCCACCGCGCCGCCGCGCGCGATCGCGGCCCCGGTGATGCCGAGCCCGCCGGCATTCGTGTCGAGCGTGAGGGTGCCGCCGAGGCCGGAAGCCGCGCCGTTGAGCGTGCCGCCCGCGACGCTGCCGCTGACCAGCAGCGCGTTCGGATCGGCTGCGCGGCCGAGGATGACGAGGCCGGCCCCGGCCTCCACCGCGCCGGCCACCGTGAGCGGCGCGGAACTCGTCAGCGTCAGCGTGCTGCCGACCCGCAGCGCGTCGAGCGTGCCGATGCGGTTGTCGAGCGAGCCGAGCGACAGGCTGTTGGCGTGCAGGAAAGCGCCCGGCGCGGCGTCGCCCAGCCGGTTCACCCGGATGCCGCTGCCGCTGCCGTTGTCCAGCACGTTGCCGGCCACGCGCATCCGCAGCCGTCCCACGAGCTCGGTGAGGTTGACGATGCCGTTCACGCGCAGGTCGCCCGCGACCGCGGCGCTGCCGTCGCGCGCGCCGAGCAGCAGCGTGGCGGCGGAGAGCCGGTTGAGGTCAGACTGGGCCAGCGACAGGCCACCCGTGCCGGCGAGCGTCATCTGGCGGCCCGGCGTGAGCGGCAGGATCTCGATCAACCCGCCCGGCGCGGAGACCGGGCCGGCGAGCGACATGAGATCGGCCGCCAGCGTCACCGTCCCGCCCGTCGCCGACGCGACGGAGCCGCCGGGCAGCACGCGGAGGGTGCCGCCGGTGCCGGCCGTCAGCCGCACGGCGGTGCCGGACGAGACGGTGCCGTCCACGTCGAGGCTGCCGTTCGCCCGGATGGCCAGGACCGTGCCGGCCTTCAGCTCGCCGAGCCGCGTCACCTCCTGCGAGACGAAGGGCGAGTCGAGGATGATCCCGATCCCTGCCTGGCCGGCGAGGCGCGCGGCGCGCAGGATGGCGAAGGAGCTGGCGGAAATCGTGCCGCCGCTCAGCAGCCGCAGCGTCGGCGCCTGGGTGATGTCGGTGAAGCCGGCGATCGTCACGTCGCCGCCGTCGGCGCGGCCGATCTCCAGCACGCCGGTGCCGTTGGTGCCCGTGGTGTCCACGCGGGACAGCACGGTGTTGTCCAGCACGAGGTCGCCGCCTGCGCCGTTCAGCGAGACGCTGCGGCCGGCGATGCGCGGGGCGATGGCCACCGTGCCGTCCGCCGCCTTGAGGCGGATCCCGGCGACGCCGTCGAAGGTGATGGCGTCGGCGGCGATGGCGATGCGGCCCTCGGGCGCCGAGAGTGCGCCCGTCAGGCTCGGGCCGCCGATGCGGGCGGTGTTGGCGGTGAGCGAGAATTGCCCGCCGGTCGGCACGGCCAGCGGCGCGTTCACCAGGATCGTTCCGGCGCCGGGCGTGCCGGATTCCGCCTTCAGCGCGACCGAACCGCCGGCGCCGGCGACGCGGCGCGCGTTCAGGGAGGCCGTCGGTGCGATCGTCAAGCCGGCAGCCGAAGCAGCGCCGCCGCGGGCGAAACCGTCGGCGGAGGTGAGGGAGACGGCGCCCGCCACATCGGGCGCGCCGCCCGCGCCGGACTGGCCGGCGGTGACCTCTCCGGACACGCTCAGCGCGCCGGCGCTGGTGATCGAGACCGTCGCGGGCGCGCCGGGGGTGGCCGCACCGACGGGAGCCTGCCCGCCGCGCACCGGCCCCGCGATGCCGAGCGCGATGGCGTTGTTGATGGTCACATCGCCGGCGGCGATGACGCTGCCGAGCGAATCCAGGCGGTTCGCGCCGGAAAGGCTGATCGCCGCGCCCTCGCCCAGCGCAGTCGCGGTGAGAGAGGCGGCATCGAGCACGCCGCCGGTCTGCGCGATGCCGGTCGCGCCGCTCAACGTCAGCAGCCGGTCGGCGCGGATCGTGCCGGCGCTCTGCGTCGCGCTCCCCACGCCGGAGGTCAGGGCGATGTCGCCGAATGCCGTGCCGAAGGTTCGGGCGCGGAGGTCGCCGGCGATGCTGACGCCGTTGGCGCCATCGAGCGCGATCGCGCCGCCCGTCGTCGCGGTGCCGGCCGCGATGCTGCCGGAGACGGAGACGCTGTCGGCGGCGATCACCACGTCGCCGCTGACGGTCTGCGCCGCGTCGAGCTGGCCGGTGACGGCGACCGCGCCGGAGGCGTTCAGCGTGAAGGCGCCGGCCACGTCGAGGTCGCCGATGGCCGCCACCTGCGCCGGCGTGATGCCGCCGAGGTCGAGCGAGCCGACGTTGCCTTGCAGCGTGCCGGTGCTGACCAGGCCGGTGCCGCTCACGGCGCCCGGCGTGTCGAGCGTCAGCGACGTCGTGGCGCCGGCGGTGCCGGTGATGACGATGCCGCCCGCGGCGGTCTTCAGCTCCACCGCGTTGCCCGAGACCTCGCCGGGCGCGGCGAGGATCGTGAGCGTGCTGCCGGCCAGGAGCGCGACGGTGCCGTTCGGCGCCTCCACCTTGCCGGCCACGTCGAGCGTGCCGGAGGTGCTGACGGCCAGGTTGCCCGCGGTGGCGCCGATCGCGCCGAGGGTCGGGATGACGTTGGCGGGGTTGGACAGGTTGAAGCTGCCGGCGGCGCCGGCCAGGGTGAAGCCGGTCAGGTCCACCGGCACGCTCTGCGTCACGGCGCCGGTTGCGCGGAGGTCGAGCGTCGCGAAGCCGGTCGCGGCGGCGGGCGAGGCGTCGAGCCGCAGCGAGCTGGCGGTGGTGGAGGGGGTGGTGCCGGCCGGCCCCGTGACGGCGCCGAAGCGGAGCGTGCCGCCGCCGGTGGCGATGCCGCCGAAATCGGTGACGAGCTGCTGGCCGGCGGAGTTGCGCCCGATCTCGACGACTCCGCCCGTGCCGGTCTGCAGCGTGTTGCCGTTGCGGGTGAAGGTGTCGGCGCGGATGCCGATGCGGGTGGAGGCGGTGACGCTGCCGCCGAGCTCGACGCCGCCGGCACCGGTGCCGGTCAGCACGACGGCCGCATTCGTGGATTGCAGGTTGGCGCCGGCGTCGGTGACGACGCGCGCACCGGTCAGCGCGAGTTCGCCGGCCATGGCGATGGAGACGGGAACGGTGAGGGTGCCGGTCGCCTCGACATGGATGCCGTCCGGCGCGGTCGGCACGGCGTTGAGCGTCAGGTCGCCCGACAGCTTCAGCGAGACGCGGCCGAGCGCGGAGTTGATGGCGCCGAGCGCCGCCACGCCATGCGCCGCGCCGTCGAGTTGGACTCCGCTGCCGGCCGTGGCGGTGAGCGTCTGCACGCCGGAGAGCCTGCCGCCGGTGCGGCCGATGCTGCCGGCCGCGCGGATGTCGAGGTTCACGTTGGACAGCGCGAGGTCGCCCTGCAGCACGACGCTGTCGGCGAGCGAGGTCAGGCCCGTGCCGGGCACCGTCGCGCCGCCGAGGCGGAGCTGGTTGGTGCCGCCGGTGGTGGTCACGCCGGAGAGCGTCGTGGCGGTGAGGTTGAGCCCGGCGCCGGCGCCGGACCCGAGCGTCATGCCGAGGCCCGGGTTGGAGGAGATCTCGACCGTCGGCGCCTTGATGGAATTGCCCGCCGTCGGCAGCGCCATCGCATTGGCGACGAGGCTGACGACGGTGTTCGCCAGCACCCTGCCGTCGTCGCCGAAGGTGATGGCCGCGTTTGCGCCGGAGGCGCGGATGAACACCGCGCCGGCCGTGGATTGGACCTTCGCCAGCACCTGCGCCACGCCATCTGCCGTCGCGCCGGCGATGGAGGGGTCCGACGCCAGCAGGACGATGCTGCCCTTCAGCTTCAGGTCCTGGCTGACGGCCAGGTTGCGGCCGGCAACGAGCGTGAGGGTGGAGGAGGTATCGTTGTAGCTGAACGCCTCGGCGAAGTTCAGGTCCCGCGTGGCCTCGAGCCGGACGTCGTTGGCGTCGAGCAGCGTCTTGAGCGTGCCGGTGGAGAGCGCGGCGTCGGTATCGGCGTCGGGGTTGCCGCCCGCGCCGATCTGCGGCGAGCCGCCGTTCGGCGTCGCCTCGCCCGTCGCGTCGGCGACGATCGAGAGGTCGCGCGGGTCAATCGTCAGCGTGCCGCGGCGGCCGTTCGGCGCGGAGGTGTCCACGGCGCCGGTCAGCGACAGGCCGCGCTCGGCCGAGACTTCGACGCGGCCGCCGTCGCCGCCCGCGGGGCCGCCGCGGGCGGTGACCGTGCCGGCATGTTCCGTGCGCTCGCGCGCGAGGATCGCGACGCGGCCGCCATCGCCGCGCGCGGTCGCGTCGGCCTCGATCCGGGCGCCGCGCGCGACCGTCGTGCGACGGGCGGAGTCCGGGCCGACGCCGCCGGTCTGCGCGCGGGCACGCGCTGCCGTCGTCCCGATCGCGACCGTGCCGCCGCCGGCCGGGCCGGACGCGACCACGCGCGCCATGTCGCCCAGCGCCGCTTCGCCGGTCGCGTTGACGGCGACGGTGCCGCCGCGCTCGCCGGGGCGGGTGCCGGCGGCGGAGACGGTGCCATGGACGCGGACGGAGCCGCCGATGCCGGCGATCTCCACCGTGCCCGTGCGGTCGCCGATGCTGCCGGCGCGGATGGTGCCGCCGGCGCTCACGAGGGTCTGGACCAGGCCGTCCGCGGCGCGCGCGGTGAGCAGGACGGTGCCGCCTTCCGCGGTCACGGTCCCGGTGTTGGTGACGAGCGCGGTCGGGCGGCCGGCGCGGTCGGTCGGCGCGGCACGCACCTGCGACGTCACGTCGAAGCTGACGAGGCCGTCGCCGTGCAGGTCAATCGTGTGCGTCTCCGCACCCGCCAGCACCACCGTGCCCATCCGCGCACGGATGGTGCCTGAATTGGCGACGGAAGGTGCCACCAGCGCGGCGAGGCCGGTGTCCCGCACGGTGATGTCGCCGCGGTTCACGATGCGCGCGTTCGGCTGGCCGGCACGGTCGAATTGCAGGCGGCCGGCCATGAAGGCGGCGTTGGTCGTATCCGCCGTGCTCGCGACGAAGCTCTGCGCCTCCACCTGCGCGCCGCGGTGGAAGATGACGCCCGCGCCGTTGATGACGACGACGCCGCCATTCGCCTCGATCCGACCGGCGACCTGCGAGGGCGTGGGCGTGGTTACGCGGTTCAGCGTCATCGAGCCGGTATTCGGCTGCTGGAACACCACGCGCTGGTCGCGACCGATGTCGAAGCTCCGCCAGTCTATCGCGGCGCGGTCGGTGGTCTGGGTGATCGTGGTGGTGTTGCCGCCCGCCCCGATGCTCGCCTGGCCGGCCACCACCGTCCCGCCCTGCGGGCGCGCATTCGGCGCGGGCTGCGCGAGGGCGGGGAGCGCGAAGGCGAGCGCGACCGCGGCCTGCAACGCCGTGCTGCCCAGCAGCGCGCCGCGCCCCAGCCGGAGGCTGCGGGGCGTGAGCCGGAGCGTGCGGGGCGTGATCTCGAAACGCGCGGATCGCGGCATGGGGATGTGTCCCGTCAGAAGCGCGTCAGCACGCGCCAGTAAACCGCGTTGGTCGTCAACGCATCCACGTTCTGGTCGCCCTGCGGCCGGCGCGTGAAGCGCCGCACGCCTTCGAGCTGCAGCTCGGTCTGTCGGTCCACCACCAGCCGCACGCCGGCGCCGGCCGATTCCAGCCGCCGGTTCGGCTGGTCCCCCTGGTTCTCGTAGCTGCGGCCCCAGTCCTGGAACACGTAGTACTGCGCGGCCACGTCGTAGGTGCTTCCGAACGCCGGGACCTGGTAGGTGTCGTCCAGCCGCAGTTCGATCGCGGTGGAGACGGCGCGGTCCCCGGTGACCTCGCCGGCGTAGAAGCCGCGGTTCAGCCGCAGGCCGCCGAGGTAGAATTTTTCCGGCGAGGGCAGGGTGTCGTCGCTCCATTGCGCGGCGACCAGGCCGAACAGGCTGACGGACGCGCCCTCCCACGGCGTGAACAGCGTCTGCGCGCGGCTGGCCTCCGCCGTCGCCTTCAGGAAGTCCACCTGCTGGTCCGCCCGGCCTGGCAGGCTGGCGCCGTTGCTGCTCGCGCCGAGCGAAGTCAGCCCTTGGCTCACCCGCAGCGACACGGTGCTGGTGGCCGGCAATGCGTCGCCGAACAGCAGGTCCTGCCGCGCCCAGTCTGCGCCGAGCCGCACGATACGCAGGCTGTCGTAGCTGGCACGCGTCTCGCCGCCCGCGCTGCCGGCGACCACCACCTCGCTCTCCAGCGCTTCGAGGCCGCCGGAGAGCACCAGCGATTCGGCGCGCCGGCGGATCAGCGGGTAGTACAGCGTGCCGCCGAACTGCGTGGTGTGTCCCTCATAGCCGATGGCGCGCAGGTTGCCGGACGGCCGCGCATCGCCCACGCCGGCCTGCAGCCGCGCGCGCAGGCCGGAGCCGCCGATGAAGAACTCCGACGCGACCTGCCCGAACACCTGCGTGGCGTTGAGGCTGCGGAACAGCACAAGGTCCGTGCGCTCGCCATACTGGGTGAAGCTGTTGAGGCTGACGGCGCCCACCGCCTGCTCCGGCCCGACCAGCCGGAAGCCGCGGTTGTCGGCGGCGATCAGCCCGGACCACGGCGTGCGCGCGACCTGCGCGACGAGTTGCAGCGCCCCGGAATCGCCGCCCGGCACCGCGCGCAGCACGGCGCGCAATGAGACGCCCGGCACGTCCTGCGCCAGCAGCAACTGCCGCTCCAGCGTCGCCTGGTCGAGCGGGCCGGGCGTGACCAGGCGTTCCAGGAACATCAGGACCTGTGTCGCGGCGGGGCCGATGTCGCCGTCCAGCCGGACCTCCGCGATCCGGCCTTCGGACACCTGGAAGCGCAGGCGCCCTCCGGGCTCCACCTCGGCCGAGACGCCGGTGAGGACGTAGCCGTCGTCGCGATAGCGCCGCAGCAGGGAGAGCCGCGCCGCCTCGATCGCGGCGAGCGGCGTGGCCGCGCCGGTCAGCCCGGCGACGAGGCGGTCGAGCTGCGCGGCGGGGTAGGCCGTGGCGCCGTCCACCCGAACCGAAGTGACCGGCACCGCGACGGGCGGCAATTCGCCGGCCGCGGGCAACGGGGCGGGTGGCGCGGCAGGGCCGACAGCGGGCGGCCGGGGCGGCAGGATGCGCGGCACGGGCGAACCCTGCGGCACCTGAGCCGCCGGTCCGCCCGCCGGCTGGGCAAGCGCAGCCGGTGCGAGGAGCGGGAGCGCGAGCAGCGCCGCCACCCGCCTGGACAACCTCATTCCCCCTGGGTCCCCGAAGGCAAGAGGCAGGGAACATAAAGGCTTGACCCGTCCTTGGGCAAGCATTGTCTCAACCCTCGGACGATCGTCTCACGTCTGGCGCGCGCGATCCGGGAAGGTTAGGGTGGTTGCCTGATCCGGGCGGTGGCGTCCCGGCAATGGGATGAACGCATGCCGGTTGAACTGCCGGATCGCGCCGACGCGCTGCTCTCGATGACGCTCGACGGCGATGGCGCGGTGCTGGCGCCGATCCGGATGAGCGCACGGGAAGCCATCTCCACCCCCTTCGAGGTGGAGGTGACGGCGGTGCACACCGTCGCGCCCTTCGCGCCCGCCGACATCCTGCAGAAGCCGGCGGTGGTGATGGTCCGGCGCGACGGCGTGGAGCGGGTGTTCCACGGCCTCGTGCGGGAATACATGCCGCACGGGGAAGACCTGCGCGGCTTCAACGCCTGCACGATCAAGATCGTCCCGAAGCTCTGGGGCCTCTCCAAGGCCACCGACTGCCGCATCTTCCAGGAGAAGACGCCGCAGGAAATCATCGAGGCGCTGCTGGCCGATGCGGGGATCACCGGCACGGCCTTCCGCATCACCGGCGACAACTCCGCGCTGCCCTACCGCACGCAATACAACGAGGACAGCCTGCACTTCGCATCCCGCATCATGGAGGAGGCGGGCTGGTTCTACTTCTTCGAAGGCGAGACCCTCGTCGTCGCGGACGCGAATGCCAGCCTCGGCGACATCGGCGCGCTGCCCGGCGAAGGCGCGCTCGTCACCGGGTTGCGCGCCATGCACGGCGTGGCGCGCGGGAAGGAGAAGACCGCCGACTACGACCACACCACGCCGACGAAGGAGGTGAAGGGCGAACAGGCGACGGTGCTGGCCGCGACCGGCACGCTCAGCCCGGAAAGCTTCCGCTGGCCCGCCCTCACCGATGACCCGGCCGTGGCCGCGGCGAAGGCGAAGCTGCGCATGGAGGCGCAGGAAGCCGGCGCGGCGCTGCTGGCCGGCGAGGGCGCCTGGTGCAAGCTGACCTGCGGGCACCTGTTCGAGGTGACCGGCAGCGACCCCTTCCTGCCAGCCGGCAAATACGCGGTCCGCGGCGTCACCCACATGGCCACCGACGAGACCTGGCTCACCGGCGGGTCGGTGCCGTCCTACACCAACAGCTTCGAGGCGGTGCCGGAAGCGACGCCCTGGCGCCAGCCGCTGCACTCCCGCCGGCCGCGGATGGACGGCGTGCATGTGGCCATTGTCATCGGGGCCGACAGCGACGGAGACATCTTCACCGACGACATGGGCCGCGTGAAGATCCGCTTCTTCTGGGACCACCGCGCGGAAGCCGCGCCGGACCAGGCGGTCTGGGCGCGCGTGGTGCAGCCCTGGGCCGGCGGCGGCTGGGGCGGGCAGTTCATCCCGCGCGTGGGAACCGAGGTCGCGGTCGCCTTCGTCAACGGCGACGTGGACCACCCCGTGGTGCTCGGCGGGCTCTACAACGGCACGGACATCGCGATCTTCCCGAACTCCGAGAAGATGAAGTCGGGCTTCCGCACGCGCTCCGTGGACAAGGGCGGCGCGGCGGATTTCTCGGAGTTCTCCTTCGACGACACCAAGGGGTCGGAGGTCGTCTTCCTGCACGCGCAGAAGGACTGGAAGGTGGAGGTCGAGAACGACTTCGACCTGAAGGTGGACAATTGCCGGATCGTCAACATCAAGGTGGACGACACCGTCACCATCAAGGGCAAGCAGGACTACACGGTGAAGGGCGACCAGACCCTGATCGTGGAGGAAGGCAACCGCACGCTGACGGTGAAGCAGGGCGACCTGAAGACCGACGTGGACACCGGCAACTACAAGATCGGCGTCAAGACCGGCGACTACGGGATCGGCGTGAAGGCCGGCAACTACGACCTGAAGGCCGACGCCGGGAAGGTCACGATCGAGGCGGCGCAGTCCATCACGTTGAAGGTGGGATCGAATACCGTCGAGATCAGCGCGTCGGGGATCACCATCAAGGGCATGATGGTGGAGATGAAGGGCGATTCGAAGGTGGACGTGGCCTCGCCGATGACGACGGTGAAGGGGGATGGCATGCTCACCCTCAAGGGTGGCGCGGTGATGATCAACTGACATGCAGACCACTGCGCCTTCCCCGTCCAAGCTCGACGGCAAGGTGGCCGAGCTGGCCGCCCACATCTCCCCCCCGCCCGAGGCGGAGGTCGTGCTGGCCGGCGCCGCCGACATGCGCGACGCGGTGGAGCGCCTGGCCGCGGCCGGCTTCGTGCTCGAAGCGGCCCGGCTCGCCGCGCATGCGCTGCCGAAGCGCGAAGCGGTGTGGTGGGGCTGCATGTGCGCGCGCCACACCGCGCCCGACCCCGCGCCGCCGGCGCTCGCGGAGCTCTGCGCGGCCGCCGAGACCTGGGTGCGCAAGCAGTCCGATGAGAGCCGCCGCGCGGCCTTCGAAATGGCGCAGGCGCTGGGCCTCGACACGCCGGAGGCCTGGGCCGCGGTCGGCGCCTTCTGGGCCGGCGATTCGATGGTGCCGCTCGGCTTGCCGAAGGTGCCGCCGGCGCCGCACCTGACGGGCACGGCAATCGCCGGCGCGGTCAACCTGGCGGCGGTGCGGGCCGATCCGCTGAAACGTGATGCCCGCCTCGCGCGGTTCCTCGACAGCATGCGCGACATCGCGGCCGGCGGCGCAGGCCGGCTGCCAACGGGAGGGTAGTGCCTTGCCGCCCGCTGCCCGCATCACCGACATGCATGTCTGCCCGATGTTCACCGGGCCGGTGCCGCATGTCGGCGGACCGATCCTTCCGCCCGGCTGCCCGACGGTGCTGATCGGCAGCCTGCCGGCCGCGCGCGCGACCGACATGGCCACCTGCGTCGGCCCGCCCGACACCATCGTCAAGGGGTCGGCGACGGTGCTGATCGGCAACATGCCGGCGGCGCGGATGGGCGACAATTGCGCGCATGGCGGCACCATCGTGGCGGGCTTCCCGACCGTGATCATCGGCGGCTGACATGCGCCTGACGCTCTCGACGTTGCGCTGCCCCGACAACGTCGCGCCCGAGACGCGCTCGGCCGGCGGCGGCGAGTTCAGCATGGGCCGCGCGCCCGACAACACCTGGGTGCTGGCCGATCCGGACCGGCACCTCTCCAAGCGGCATTGCGTGCTGGCCTTCCGCAGCGGCGGCTGGCAGATCGCCGACACCAGCACCAACGGCACCTACCTGAACCGCGACGCGCAGCCGATCGGGCAAGGCGCGGTGCGGGACCTGCGGGACGGCGACCGCATCCGACTCGGCTCCTATGAGATCGAGGTGCGGATCGAGGAGGAGGCGTTCGCGCCCCCGCCACGAGGCGGCGAGTTTTCATCCGGGCCGCGGGGCGGTGGGTTCCAGGCGAGCGCTGCCAATCCCTTCGATGAGGATCCCTTCGCGCCGGCGCCCGCATCATCGCCGGGGTTCTCGGCGGGGCCGCCCCAGGCGGCGCCGGCCTGGCGCGACGACGACCCGCTGCTGCCCGCCGATTTCGACCCCCTCGCGCCGGCGGAGCAGGACCCGTTCCGCGGGCCGAGCGTCGCCGACCACAGCCCCGCCGTCTCGGACGCGTTCCGCCCGCCTGGCGTCGGGCCGGCACCGTCGGCGAGCGGCGGCCTGCCGGACGACTGGGACCTGGACGAGCCGCTGCTGCCGCCGGCCGCGGCGCCCGCAGCGTTCGCGGCGCCCCCGCCTCCGCCGCCGGGGCCGGCGCCCGCCGAATCGCCTTTCACGGAACCGCCGGCCTTCACGCCGCCGCCCGCGGCAGCGCCCGTCGCGGCCTCGCCCTTCGCGGAACCCGCGCCGCCCCCCGTCGCGCCGCCCCCAGTCGCACCGCAGCCCCCGCCGCCGGTCGCGGCCGCCCCGCCCGTCGCCGACGCCGGCCCCCTCGCCGCCTTCCTGCGCGGCGCCGGCGTGCCGGGCGCGAAGATCGAAGACCCGGCGGCTTCGATGGAAGCACTCGGCGCCGCCTTCCGCGCCATGGTCTCCGGCCTGCGCGCCGTGCTCATCGCGCGCGCCACCATCAAGGGCGAGTTCCGCATCGAGCAGACGATGATCCGCGCCCGCGGCAACAACCCGCTGAAATTCTCGGCGGACGACGACGACGCGCTCTCAGCGCTGCTCGGCACCGGCCGGCGCACGAATATGGGGCCAGCCGAAGCGGTGACGGAAGCGCTGCGCGACCTGAAGCTGCACGAGCTCGCCTCGGTGGCCGCCATGCAGAAGGCGGTGCGGGAGATGCTGGCGAACCTGTCGCCGGAGGCGGTCCAGGCCGCCGCCGGGTCGGGCGGGCTGCTGCCCATGCAGCGCAAGGCGCGCGCCTTCGAGGCCTACGAGGCGCAGCACGCCGCGCTGGTGCAGGCGCTCGCCGACGATTTCGACAGCGCCTTCGGCAAGGCCTTCGCCCGTGCCTATGAGGAAGCGCTCCGCGACGCCGCGGCGCGACCGGAGGAATGATGAACAGACGCCTCGTCCTGGCCTCGCCCCTGGCCCTGCTCTCCTGCGCCAATCCGCCGCCCCCGCCGCCCTCCGTCACGCTGAACATCGAGGGCGGCGCGGACCAGAACCCGGACACCACCGGCCGGCCCTCGCCGGTCGCGCTGCAGGTCTATTACCTCAAGCAGACCGCGAAATTCGAACGCGGTGACGTCTTCGCGCTGACCGAGCGCGAGCGCGACACGCTCGGCGCGGACAGCGCGGGGTCGGAGCAGTTCGTGATCTCGCCCGGCGAACGCCGGAGCGTGACGCGGGAATTGCAGGCCGGCGTGCAGGCGATCGGCGTCGTCGCGCTGTTCCGCGACGTGGATGCCGGCGCGCGCTGGCGCGCCGTGCAGGCGATCGCGCCGAGCGGGGCGACGACGCTGCGCGTGCGCATCGAGCGCAACGCGGTGACGCTCGCAAGCGGCGGTTGAAACACCTTACGGGCCGCTCGCGAAGCTGTTAGCGTTGCCTCACGGCATCGGGAGGGGGTGAGGTCGCGTGAGTTGGTCCAGCCGCGTGATCTGGCAGGAAGGGATGTTCCTGCGCGCGCAGCACTTCCAGCAGCAGGACCGCTGGCTGGATTCGCTGGTGCGCGGCGCGTTCCGGCCGCTGCGGCCGCATCCCTGGGGTGTCACCGAACTCGCGCTGAACCGCGACCTGCTGGCGACCGGGCGCTTCGCCGTCGGCACGGCGGAAGGCCTGTTCGAGGACGGCACGCCCTTCGCCATCCCCTCCGAAGCCGATCACCCGGCGCCGCTCGAACTGCCGGACAGCGCGCGGAACACGCTGGTCTACCTCGCCCTGCCGATCCGCCAGCCCGGCGCGCCGGAAGTGGCGGGGCCGGAAGGCGAGGGGCGCCTGGCCCCGACGCCCTTCGGCGCCTACGACACGCACTCGGCGTCGCCTCAACCGGCCGAGCTGCAGGTCGGCAAGCTGCGCATGCGCTACATGCTCGAGGGCGAGGACCGCTCCGGCTACCACTGCATCGGGCTGGCGCGCGTGGTCGAGGTCTCGCCGACGCGGCAGGTGCAACTGGATGAGCGGTGGATCCCGCCGGCGCTGGTCGCCTCGGCCGTCACGCCGCTGTCGGGCCTGATCGCGGAGCTCGCCGGCATGCTGAACCAGCGCGGGGAGGCGCTGGCCGGGCGGCTGAACGCGCCGGGCTCGCGCGGCGTCGCGGAGGTGGCGGATTTCCTGCTGCTGCAATCGCTGAACCGCTGGCAGAAGCTGCTGATGCACTGGGCCGATGCCGGCGCGGTGCACCCGGAGGAGCTCTACGCCACCCTCGTCCAGATGGCCGGCGAATTCGCGACCTTCACGGAAAGCACCCGCCGCCCCGGCACCTACCCGGCCTACCGGCACGAGGACCTCCAGCGCAGCTTCGCCCCCGTCGTCGCCGACCTCCGCCGCTCGCTCTCCGCCGTCATCGAGCAGACGGCGGTCGCCATCCCCTTGCAGGAGCGGCGGCACGGCGTGCGCGTCGGCCCGCTGACGGATCGCGGCATCCTGCGCGCGGCGTCCTTCGTGCTGTCGGTGCAGGCAGACATGCCGGCGGAGAACCTGCGGCGGACCTTCCCGGCGCAGGTGAAGATCGGCGCGGCGGAGCACATCCGCGAGCTGGTGAACGTCGCCATGCCCGGCATCTCCGTCCGCCCGCTGCCGGTCGCACCCCGGCAGATCCCGTTCTACGCGGGTGCGACCTACTTCGAGCTGGACCGCGGCAGCCCGCACTGGGCGCATATGCAGAACAGCGGCGGCTTCGCGATCCACGTCTCCGGTGACTTCCCGAACCTGCGTCTCGAGCTCTGGGCGATCCGGGGCTGAGGAGTTTGGCGTGAGCGACAACCCGTTCCACGAGCCCGACGACGACCGCACGGTGATCCGGCCCGCGCCGGGCGGGCGCTCCGCGCCGCCCCCGCCGCCGCGGCAGCCTTCACCCTTCGACAACGCGCCGGCGCCGCAGCCATCCGCCTTTCCCGCGGCCGCGCCGGTGGATGCATCGGTGGAGCTGCCGGGAGTCGGATCATCGCCGCTCATCGTCGCCGCCCAGCCGCTGCTGCAACTGATGGGCCGGCTGCGCAACACGGTGAACCAGCCCGATCCCGGCGAGCTGCGCGAGCGCGCCGTGGGCGCGATGCGCAGATTCGAATCGGATGCGCGCGGCGCCGGCGTGCCGATGGAACAGCTCCGCCCCGCGCATTACGCGCTCTGCGCCGCGCTCGACGACGTCGTGCTGAACACGCCCTGGGGCAGCCAGGGCGGCTGGGCGGCGCGGTCGCTCGTCAGCACCTTCCACCAGCAGGTGCAGGCCGGCGAGCGGTTCTTCCAGCTTCTCCAGCAGATGCAGGGGGCGCCAGGCACGTCCCTGCCGGTGCTGGAGTTGATGTACCTGCTGCTATCGCTCGGCTTCCAGGGGCGCTATCGCCTCTCGCCGCGCGGCCCGGCGGAACTCGACCGCGTGCGGGAGGAGTTGCACGGCGTCATCATCCGCCAGCGCGCCGCCGCGCCCGATCCCGAACTCTCGCCGCGCTGGCGCGGCGCGGCGGCGCCGTACCGCGCCGCGAAGCCGCGCGTTCCGATCTGGGTCATGGCCACCGTCGTCGCCGCGGGGCTGGGCGGGCTGTTCGTGTGGCTGTCGGGCGACCTCGAAGGCGCCACCGACGGGCTGCTGGCGCGCGCCCAGGCCGCGCCGCCGGCCACCATGCCGCAGATCGCGCGCGCCGCGCCGGTGCGACCGCCGCCGCCTCCGCCGGCCGCGGTGACGCCGCCCGAGCCGGGCGCGCTCGACAAGCTGCGCGCCTTCATCGCGCCGGAAATCCAGCAGGGCCTGGTCGCGGTGGACGGCACCGATGCCGCGCCGCTCGTCCGCATCCGCAACCGCGGCATGTTCCCCTCCGGCAGCGCCACGCTCAACTCCTCCTTCCAGCCGCTGATGACCCGCATCGGCGAGGCGCTGCGCGACGAGCGCGGACCCGTCCTGGTCATCGGCCATTCCGACAACCAGCCGATCCGCACCGTCGCCTTCCCCTCCAACTTCGCGCTCTCCGCCGCGCGGGCGGAAGCAGCGCGCGCGGCGCTGCTGCGCGGGCTGAACGACCCGGGGCGCGTGACCTCGGAAGGCCGCGCCGATACCGAGCCGGTGGCGAGCAACGCGACGGCCGAGGGCCGCGAGGCGAACCGCCGCATCGAAGTGCTGCTCCGCCGGGAGGCCCGCTGATGTCCCGCCTGCCCTGGCGCTGGATCCTCTCCTTCATCGGCGTCGCGCTGATCTGCGCGCTGGTCTGGGTCTTCGGCCCGCTGCTGGCCTTCCTGGAGGACCCGATCACCCGCGCGGTCATCGTCGCGATGATCCTCCTCGTCTGGTTCGGCGTGAACTTCTGGATCTCGCGCAGGCGCCGCAGCAAGGAGACGGAGCTGGTCAAGGGCGCCGCCGCCGGCCCCGATCCCGCCGCCGTCGCCGCCGACGAGGAAACCGCGAAGCTGCGGGAGAAGCTGACCGCCGCGCTCGGCACGCTCGCCAAGGCGCGGGGGTCGCGCGGCTACCTCTATGAGCAGCCCTGGTACGTCATCATCGGCCCGCCCGGCGCGGGCAAGACGACGGCGCTGCTCAACGCCGGCCTGAAGTTCCCCCTGGCGTCCGAGATGGGCCAAGGCGCCGTGGCGGGGGCCGGCGGCACGCGCATGTGCGACTGGTGGTTTACCGACGAGGCGGTGATGATTGACACCGCCGGCCGTTACACAACGCAAGATTCCGACGCCAACGTGGACAAGGCGGGCTGGGAAGCCTTCCTCGACCTGCTGAAGCGGAACCGCCCGCGCCAGCCGCTGAACGGCGTGCTGGTGGCGATCGGCGTGCCGGACATCGCCTCCGCTCCCGCGCCGGAACGCCAGGCGCATGCGCGCGCGATCCGCCGCCGCGTGAAGGAGATCACGGACCGGCTGGGCGTGCGCGTGCCCGTCTACCTCCTGCTGACCAAGGCCGACCTGCTGCGCGGCTTCACCGAATACTTCGACGACCTGGATCGCGACCGCCGCGCGCAGGTCTGGGGCACCACCTTCGACAATGCCAACAAGGACCCGCTGACCGGCTACGGCGACGAGTTCCGCGCGCTGCTCGACCGGGTGGACGCCCGCGTGCTCGACCGCCTGCAGGCGGAGCGCAACCCCGACCGCCGCGCGCTGATCGCCGGCTTCCCCGTGCAGCTCGCCAGCCTGGAAGCGCCGCTGAAGGAGTTCCTGGCCGAGGCGTTCGGCGGCTCCCGCCTCGATCCCGCGCCCTTCCTGCGCGGCGTGTACCTCGCCTCGGGCACGCAGGAAGGCACGCCGATTGATCGGCTGACCGGCGTGCTCGCCCGCGGCTTCGGCATTGACCAGCGGCGCGCCCCGGCGCTGCGCCCGGAAGCCGGCCGGTCCTACTTCCTCGAGCGCCTGCTGAAGGAGGTCATCTTCGGCGAGGCGATGCTCGGCTCCGCCAACCCGTCGGGCGTGCGGCGCGATCGCGCCGTGCGGGCCGCGGCCTGGGCGGCGAGCCTGCTGCTGCTGGTCGGCGGCGGCGCCTGGCTCTGGACCGAGCGCGGCAACGCCGACTCCGGCGCGCAGAAATTCGACGCGGCGCTGACGGGGTACGAACGCCTCGCCGCCTCCACCCTGACCGATCCCGTCAGCGACGGCGACCTCGTCCGCGTCTCCCACGTGCTCGACGCCGCGCGCGCCTTGCCGGGCGAGGCGGCGGCGGCCGATGCCTCGCTCGGCATGTCGCAATCCGGCAAGCTCGCGGCTGCCGGCGGCGTGACCTATCGCCACGCGCTGCAACGCGCCCTGCTGCCGCGCCTGCTGTGGCGGCTGGAAGCGCAGATGCGCGGCAGCTTCAACCAGCCGGACCTGCTGTACGAGGCGACGCGCGTCTATCTGATGCTCGGCTCCGCCGGCCCGCTGGACCGCGACCTCGTCCGCGAATGGATGGCGCTCGACTGGGCGAACACTTGGCCGGGCGCCGCCTACCAGCCGATGCGGGAGAACCTGGCGACGCACCTGGCGGCGCTGCTGGCCGCGCCACTGCCGCAGGTGCAGCTCGACGGCGCGCTGGTGGAGGAGGCGCAGCGCGCCTTCAGCCGCATCCCCCTGGCGGAGCGCGTGTATTCCCGCATCCGCCCCTCCGCCGCCGCGACGCGCCTGCCGCCCTGGCGGCCGGGCGATGCCGCCGGCGCGTCCGGCGCGCGGCTCTTCATCCGCGGCTCCGGCCGCCCGCTGACCGAGGGCATCCCGGGCTTCTACACGGTGGAAGGCTTCCACCGCGTCCTGCTGCCCTCGCTCCCCAATGCCGCCCGCGAGGTCGCGCAGGAGAGCTGGGTGCTCGGCCAGCGGGCGGAGATAGACCCGCGCAGCGGCGCATTGCAGACGCTGGAGCGCGACGTGGTCGCGCTCTACACCGCCGAATACGTGCGCCACTGGGACGCTCTGCTCGCCGACCTCAACGTCGCGCCGCTGCGCACCCTGCCGCAGGCCGTTCAGGACCTCTTCATCCTCGGCGCACCGCAATCGCCGATGCGCGACCTGCTCGTCGCCATCACACGGCAGCTCACGCTCAGCCAGGCGCCGCCCCCGCCGGCCGGCGTCGCGGGTGCGGCGGCGGGGCTGGCGGCGGCGGCGCAGGCGGCGGCCCAGAACGCCGCCGGAAGTGCGGCCTCGCGCCTCGGCGCAGTGCTCGGCCAGGCGGGCGGGCCGCCACCGGAACCGCCGGGGCTTGCCGTGGACAACCGCTACCGCGCGCTGCGGGAGCTGGTGGGCACGGGGCCGGGCGCGCCGCTCGACAACCTGCTCGCCATGATGACAGGGCTCCAGCAGCAACTAGCCCAGCTCGCCCAGGCGCAGGCCGCCGGCGGCGCCGCGCCGCTGCCGACCGGCGCCGACCCCATCGCGCTCATGCGCGCCGAGGCGACGCGCCAGCCGGAACCGGTCGCGCGCTGGCTGACCTCGATCGCCAGCGGCGCGATCGCCCTGCGTGGGGGCGGCGTGCGCGCCCAGGCCGCGGCTTCCTGGAACGGCGGCGCGCCGGGTGGTGGCGCGCCCGGTGCACCGGGCGGCGGTGGCGGCGGCATCTCGCCGGCGCAGCTCTGCCGCCAGGCCGTCGAGGGGCGTTTCCCGTTCAGCCCCGGTGCCGCGAACGAGATCCCGATGGACGATTTCGCGCGGCTCTTCGCGCCCGGCGGCATGCTCGACAGCTTCTTCAACACCCAGCTCCGCCCCTTCGTGGACATGTCCGGCCGGGTCTGGCGCCCGCAGGCCGTGGATGGCGTGCCGGCACCGGTCGGCGCCGAGGCGGTGCTGAACTTCCAGCGCGCGGCGGTGATCCGCGACCTCTATTTCGGCGGCCAGCCGCAGCCGACCTTCCGCTTCGACATCGCGCCCTCGCAGCTCGATGCCGGGGCGCGGCAGGCGACGCTCGACCTCGACGGGGTGACGATCACCTACGCGCACGGGCCGACGCGCTCCACCCAGGTCACCTGGCCCGGCCCGAACCGCATGACCAATGTCCGCCTGGTCTTCGATCCCGCGCCGGCGGCCGCGCCCGGCGTGCTGCAGGCCAGCGGGCCCTGGGCCATGCTGCGGCTGTTCAACCAGGGCCAGATCCAGGGCGCGGGGGCGGCGGAGCGCTTCACGCTGACCTTCCGCTCCGGCGAGCGCAGCATCGCCTACGACATCCGCGCGTCCTCGACGCTCAATCCGTTGGCGAGCACCGTTCTGCGGGAATTCCGGTGCCCGGGCTTGTAGCGCCGGCCGGCCCCCACCCCAGCCCTCCCCCGCGAGGAGGGAGCGGGGGCGCCGTGCGGCTCGGCTTCATGGGCAAAGTGCCGGCGCGCGGCGACTTCGTCGCACGCGGGCTGCCGCGGAGCTTCGCCGAACCGTGGGATGCGTGGCTCGCCGAGGCGATGTCCGGCAGCCGCGCCATCCTCGGCGAGGCCTGGCTGCCGGCCTGGATGGAAGCGCCGATCTGGCGCTTCGCGCTCCCGGGCGGGCAGTGCGGGCCGGATGCCGCGGCGGGCGTGGTGCTGCCCAGCGTGGACCGCGCCGGGCGGCACTGGCCGCTGACCCTCGCCGCCGCCATCCCCGCCCAGTTCGCGGCACCGGCGCCGCCTGCCGAATGGTTCGACGCCCTGGAAGCCGCCGGCCTGGAGGCCGTGCTCTCCGACGCGACGCCGGAGCGGATCGAGGAGCTGCTCGCCGCCGCGCCCGCCGCCTTCGGCCGGGGCGGTTCGGCCGGCGCGTGGTGGACCGCTGGCGCGCCGCGCGTGGCCGAACGGCACTTCACCGCCGGCGCCCTGCCCGGTCCGGCGGCTTTCGCCTCGATGCTGGATGACGCGGCGTCATGACCGAGGCCCTCGCCACCCGCTTCCGCTCGGCGGGAAAGAGCGATCCCGGCGCCAAGCGCACCCACAACGAGGACAGCTTCGTCCACCGGCCCGAAGCCGGCCTCTGGGCGGTCGCCGATGGCGCCGGCGGCCACGACGCCGGCGAGGTCGCCTCCGGCATGATCCGCGACGCGCTGCTGGCGATCCCCGACGACCTGTCCGCCGGCCGCCTGCTCGGCGAGGTGCGGCAGCGCATCATCCTCGTCCACGAGGCGCTGCGCGAGAAGGCGGGGGAGGGGACGATCGCCAGCACCGTCGTGGTGCTGATCGTGCGCGGCGGCCACTTCGCCTGCCTCTGGGCCGGCGATTCGCGCCTCTACCGCCTGCGCGGGGGCGCGCTGGAACAGGTCACGCGCGACCATTCGCTGGTGCAGGAGCTGGTGGATGCCGGCGTGGTCCAGCCGGAGGACGCCGAGAGCCACCCGCGCGCCAACGTCATCACCCGCGCGGTCGGCGCCGGCGGCGACGGCCTCGAGATGGACAAGACCACCGACCGCGTGCTGCCCGGCGACCGCTTCCTGCTGTGCAGCGACGGCCTGTCCAAGACGCTGCCGCCCACCGAGATCGCGACGCTGCTCGCCGTGCCCGATCCGGCGCTGGCGCCGGACCTGCTGATCGCGGCCGCGCTCGCGCGGCAGGCCAGCGACAACGTCACCTGCATCGCCATCGAGGCCGGGCCCGAGCCGTAACACGCGAAGCCAACCGCTGGTTGGCAGGACCTGCGCGTCAGATATAATCTCGCCAGCGAACCTTCCCTTTCCTGGTGTAACCATGCCAAGCCGCGCCAAGCGCATCGTCGCCCTCGCCACCTCCGCCGCCCTGCTCGCGGGATGCGTCACGACGCGGGAGGGGCGGATCGGCGCGGATGACGGCGGCGATGCCTGCCGCGCGCAGCTCGTCGCGCTCGACAGCACCGGCAACTTCTTCGGCGAGGACATCCTGCAGGGCGTCGCCGTCGGCGCCGTCGGCGGCGCGATCCTCGGCGGGCTGGTCGCCGCGGCGACCGGCGGGCGCGGCGGCAACATCGCCGCCGGTGCCGCGATCGGCGCGGTGGCGGGCGGTGCGGCGGGCGGGCTCGGCGGCTATTACCGCGCGCGGCAGCAGCAGGCGGCCGACCAGGCGACTCTCACCCGCAGCATCGCCGGCGACCTCGCGAAGGAGAATGCGGAGCTGGACCGCACGCAGCTCGCCTTCAACCAGCTCATGGATTGCCGCTTCGCCAGCGCCGGGCGCATCCGCAACGACCTCCAGCTCGGCCGCGTCAACCGGCCGCAGGCGCAGGCGATGATGGCGGACCTGCGCGCGCGGACGGGGCGGGACGTGCAGCTCGCCCAGACCATCAACGGCCGCATCACCCAGCGCGGGGCGGAGTTCGACACGGCGATCGAGAACGTCGCACCCGGCACCAAGAACCAGGTGCTGGCGGGCGCGAGCGTCGGCCGCGCGGTGCCCGCGCAGACGCGCTCGACGGTCGCGCTGAAGCTGCGGCCGGAAGCCGGCGCGCCGGACGTCGCGCAGGTGAGTGCGCGGGAACGCGTGACGGTCTCGCCCGCCTCCGGCGGCTTCGCGCTGATCGAGACGGCGGGCGGCGTCCGCGGCTACGCGCCCGCCAGCGCGTTCCCCGAGGCGCGGAGCATCGGCTCGCGCCCCGCGGCCGGCCCGGCGGATGGCGGCGACGTGCGCTCCCTGGCCGCCAGCAACATCACGCGCCGCGACAACTTCTCCGAGAGCGTGGGCAATGCCGAGCGGCTCGTGCAGGGCCAGGGCTTCGAGCTCGCGGGCTGACGGCATGCGGGCGCTCGTCGCCGCGCTGCTCCTCCTCGCCGCGGTTTCGGCCACGGCGCAGGTGCGCCCGATGGCGCCGGACCCGCCGCCGCAGCCCTTCCTGCGCGTGGAGGCGGCGGCGCACACCGCGCCCGTCGCGCGCCTCGCGACCGATGCCGCCGGGCGCGTGCTCGCGACCGTCTCCGACGACAAGACGCTGCGGCTCTGGGACCTGCCGGAGGGCACGCCGCGCGCCGTCCTGCGCCCGCCCATCGCGCCCGAGGCGGAAGGGGAGCTCTACGCCGTCGCGCTGACCCCCGATGGCACGCGCGCCTTCGCGGCCGGCTACACCGGCGCCGCCTGGGACGGCGCCTTCGCGATCTACCTGTTCGACACGGCGGCCGGCACGCTCAGCGGCCGGCTCGCCGGCCTGCCGGCGCCGGTGCTGCACCTGGCGGTGTCGCCGGACGGCGCACGGCTCGCCGCGGCGCTCGGCGGCCGCGCCGGCGTGAAGGTCTGGGACGCGCGCAACGGCCGGCTGCTCTGGGAAGATGCGGGGTTCACCGCGCCGGCGCGCTTCGTCGCCTTCTCCCCCGATGGGGAGCGCCTGGCCGCCACCGGCGCCGATGGCCGCGTGCGCGTATACGAGGGCGGGCTCGGCCGCAAGCTGGTCGAACGCGCGCCGGTGGCGGGTGCGCGGCCCTTCGGCCTGTCCTGGTCGCCGGACGGCGCGCTGCTCGCGCTGGGCTTCGAGGACCGTCTGCGCGTGGAGGTGCTCGCCGCCGCCGACCTCCGCACCGTCTTCGTCCCGGAGACGGCGGGGCTGACCGGCGAGGGGCTGCCGGCGGTGGCCTGGGCTTCCGACGGGCGCGGCGGCGTGCAGCTCCACGCCGCCGGCTATGCGCGGGCACCCGCGCCGGCTTCGGTGTCCCGCGCGGCCGGTGCGGCGGCGCCCGCTGCCGGCGGGCGCGGCATCGCGCCGGTGGCAGGCGCCGCGCCGCCATCCGACCGGCGGGACTTCGTCATCCGGCGCTGGGCGGATTTCGGGCTCGGCCCGCCGACCGACATCGCCGCGGCGCGCGACGCCATCGCGCATCTGCTCCCGCTGCCCGGCGGCGGCGTCGCCTTCGCGGCCGCCGATCCGGGCTGGGGGCGCCTCGCGCCGGACGGCGCGCTCGCCATCGCGCCCCGCCCACCGGGCGCGGATTTCCGCAACACGGGCGCGGGGCTCGCGGTCTCGGCCGACGGCACGAAGCTCCGCGTCGCGCTGCGGCCGGGCGCGCCGCCGGTGGTCTTCGACGCGCTGGCCGGCGGGCTCGCCGCGGGCGAGGGCGCCTTCGCGACGGCGCGGCTCGCCGGCGCCAAGGCGGCCCTCGCGCCGGATTGGCGCAACTCCAACCGCCCGCGCCTCGGCCCGTCCGTGCTGCGCATGGGAGAGGGCGAGTTCGCCCGCAGCGCGACGCTGCTCGCCGAGGACAGCCTGCTGCTGCTCGGCACGGACAACCACCTCCGCCTCTACGACGCCGCCGGCGCGCCGCGCGCCGCCATCCCGCTGCCGGGCGCGGCCTGGGGCCTCGCCGCCTCGGGCGATGTCGCGGTCGCAGCACTCGGCGACGGCACGCTGCGCTGGTACCGCGTCACGCCCGACGGGATGACCGAGCAGGCCGCGCTGTTCATCCATGCCGAGACCGGCCGCTGGGTGCTGTGGACGCCGGAAGGGCTGTTCGACCACGCGCCGAATGGCGGGCAGGAGCTGGTCGGGCTGCACCTCAACCGCGGCCGCGTGCAGACGCCGGAATGGGCGAGCTTCCGCCAGGCCTATCGCGCGCTCTACGCGCCCGCCGCCATCCGCGCGCGGCTCGCCGGCGACCACGCCCCCGCCCAGGCACGGCTGGCGTCGCTCGGCGAGGTGCGCGCGCGGATCGGGCGGCTGCCCGTGCTGGCGGGCGGCACCGCCTGCGCGGTCACCGATGCGGGCTGCGAGCCGATCGCCTGGGACACGCGCGGCCTGCCGGAGGGCGCGAGGGCGCTGCGCCTGTCCTTCACCGCGACCGACCGGGGCCTCGGCCTCGGCCCGCTGGACGTGCTGGTGAACGACCGCATCGCGGCCCGCGCGGAGCCTTCGACGGGCGAGACCTCGGTCGAGGTGCCGCTCGATGCCGGTGCCAACCGCGTCGTCACGCGGCTGCACGCGGAGGACCGCTCCGCCTTCGCGGAGGGGCCGGTGATGGACCTCCGCCGGCCCGGCGCGCCGGATGCGCCGAAGGGGGCGGGGCGCCTCGTCGTCGTCGCGGTCGGGGTGAACGCCTATGCGAACGCCTCGCTGAACCTCGCCTTCGCCGTGCCGGACGCGCAGACGGTGGCGGACACGCTGCGGGCGGGCGGCGAGGGGCTGTTCCGCGAGGTCAGCACGACCGTGCTGCGCGACCGCGACGCGACCCGCGCCGGCGTGCTCGCGGCGATCGAGGCGGCGGCGCGCTCCACCGGGCCGGAGGACACCTTCGTGCTCTACCTCGCCGGCCACGGCGTGCGGACGGAGCCGGACAACCGCTTCCTCTTCCTGCCCCACGACGTGACCGACAATTCGAGCTGGGCGTCGCTGCGCCGGCAGGGGATCGAGGATTCGACGCTCGTCGCCGCGCTGTCGCGCATCCGCGCGCGCGACGCCTTCCTGCTGCTGGACACCTGCCACGCCGGGCAGCTCACGATGGACCAGCTCTCCGCCCTCGGGAACGAGACCGGGCGCTTCCTGCTCGCGGCCAGCACGAGCGTGCAGGAGGCGCTCGACAGCTACGACGACCGCAACGGCGTCTTCGCCTTCGCGCTGCGCGAGGGGCTGCAGGGCCGCGCGGCGGTGGATGGCGAGGGACGGGTCAGCGCGCTCGCCCTCGGCGAATGGGTGATGCGCCGCGTCCCGCAGCTCGCCGCGGAGCGGCGGCACCGGCAGGACGCGGTGTTCCGCACCGCCGGCCGCGACCTGCGGAGCTTCCCGGTGTCGCAGGTCAGGCGCTGAGCACTTCCCAGGCCACAGCGGCAACGCTCGGCGACTTGGAAGATGTGACAGAACGAAAAGATGGACCGGTTTCGTGCGAGTGCGGCTGCCACATCGCGCCGCACCAACGACAATCGTCGTTACCGAGCGGAACCGGCCAAAGGTTCCCCTTTGCACTCTTCTCGCCCAGCACGACCAGAACTCACGGTGGTGACCATCCGTGCATCTGGCGGGTATCCACACGGGAGCGGACGTAGTCGGCGCCAGGATCGCCGATTAGCGCGACCAGAAGCCGACAGACCACGGCCTCCATCTCCAGCGGCAGATTTCCATCCGTGCCTGCACCGTGCACGGCGAAGCCGAGCGGCGCGTCCATGAACAGACTCTCATGGACCGTTGCATTGCGAATCAATGAGACGGGCGAAGCGCCATCCGTGTCATCTGCCCAGCCGGGCACAGGGATTTGGAACAGATCGCAGAGCCATCGCACCCGCCTGTGGTGTTTCACCCTGCCGTTCGGCAGCGGATAGGTGTCCTTGGCCAGAGCGAAACAGGTGTCGAGCGCGCCGTAGAGATAGAGGAACCGCTCGAACTGCATCGCCTGAGGCGCTTGCGCGATATACAGGGCATGTAGGGCCGCGATCCAGCGGCGAGCGCGCGAAGGCGCCGCCTTGTTGGCCTGCCAGAAGGCCTCGGCCAGGCCGAGCGCCTTCATCGTCTCGCGCGAGGTGAGCACAAAGTCCACCAGCCTGCGGGGCTTTATCGCTGCGGCATCCAGGAACCCCGCCTGAGTGGTCGTCAGCCGCATGCCGACGAAAAAGCTCAGCCCCCAAACCAGGAAGTCCAGATGCTCGGGTCCGTCGGCCGCCGCGTGGCACAGCCGATGCGTTTTCGGCAGCCCGAACACCCGGCTCGGGAAAGCGCGCTCAACCAGACCCTGGCCCATGACGTGAGTACGGGCCAGCGGCGCATAGACCCAGTCGCCGTCCACCCCAGGGCCATCGCGCACTCCTGTCACAGCCGCCTTAAGGTGTGGGAGAGTGGCGACTCTGACGAGTCCGACGCTGCCGTCGAGCCGCTCAGGATACCAGCCGAAGTCGACACAGGTGTTCATCATCAGCGAACCGGAAAAAAATGGTTCAATGCATGTGCCCTGCCCGAGGTTTTGCGCGGGTTACGGCTCCGCCGCGTCTGCGCGCGGCGAAGCCGGTCAAGCGCGCCCCCCGGCCATGTGCCGCCCCGACAGCGTGATCGTCACGCCGAGGCCCGCCGGATCCGACCAGTCCAGCTCCACCGCGCCGCCGAGCTGCCGCTTCGCGAGGGAGTTCAGCAGGCGCGAGCCGAAGCCGCCGCGGGCGGGCGGCCCTGCGAGCGGCGGCCCGCCGCGCTCCTGCCAGGTCAGGCGCAGACCGTCCGGCCCGGGCGCCCAGCCCAGCTCGACGCGGCCCTCGGGCGTGGAGAGCGCGCCGTGCTTCGCCGCGTTGGTGGCGAGCTCGTGCAGCAGCATCGCAACCGGCTGCGCCGCCGCGGCGGTCAGCCGCACCGCCGGCCCCTCCATCGCGACATGTCCCGCATAGGCCGCGAGCTCGGCATCCACCAGGGCGCGCAGCTCCGCGCCCTGCCAGCCGCCGGCGGCCAGCAGCGAATGCGTGCGCGCCATCGCCGCGATCCGCCCGGTGATGCCGGCGGCGAAGGCGTCCGGCGGCACGTCGCGCGGCGCGAGCTGCACGATGGAGAGCGCGACGGCCAGCGCGTTCTTCGCCCGGTGGTCCACCTCCCGCATCAGCAGCGCCTGCCGCTCCTCCGCCTCGCGCCGGTCGGTGATGTCGAGGCTCACGCCGATCACGCGCGCCGGCCGCCCATCCGGCCCGGGCAGCGCGCGGCCGAGCACCTGCAGCCAGCGCACCGCGCCAGTATCGGCGCGGCGGATGCGGTATTCCGCGCGCGGCGGCGGCCCGCCCTCCTCCGCCGCGATGCGGCCGTCGCGCAGCCGCTCGAACAGCAGCCCCCGGTCGCGGTCCTCCGGCAGCGTCATCGCGCGCAGCACCTCCGCCTGCGGCGGCGGCTCGGCGGGGTCGAGCCCGTGCAGCCGGTATTCCTGCTCCGACCAGATGGCGCGGCCGGTGAGCAGGTCGCGCTCCCAGGCGCCGATGCCGGCGGCGTCCTGCGCGAGGCGGAGGCGGCGCTCGCTGTCGCGCAGTGCGGCCTCGGCCTCGCGGCGCTCGGTGATGTCGATCAGCACGCCGCTCATCCGCCGCGGCTGGCCGGCGGGGCCGAGCTCCGCGCGGCCCTGGCTGTGCAGCCAGCGGATCGTGCCGTCCGGCCAGACGGTGCGGAACTCCACCTGGTGGAAGCCGCCATTGGCCAGCGCGTCGTTCGCCGCGAACTCGGCGGCCGGCCGGTCCTCCGGGTGGATCGCCGCGAGCACGGCCGCGCGCGTGGCCATGGAGCCCGGCGGCCGGCCATACAGCGCCTCGCGGCCCGGCGAGCCGGTCAGGCGGTCCTCGGCCGGCTCCCATTCCCAGGTGCCCATCCGCGCCGCGGCCACGGCGCGGGCGAAGCGGGCGTTGCTCTCGGCGAGGGAGGCGGCGGCGCCGGTCAGCGCCGCGCGGGCGGCCGCGACCTCGGCGATGCGGGGCGGGTCGCGCCGCGGATGCGCCTCCCCCCGCGCCAGCCGGACGGCGTCGGCGCCGAGCGCCGAGACCTCCCGCCCCAGGCGCCGGCCGAGCCACGTCGCGGCTGCGGCGGCGATGCCGAGCGCGAGCAGCCCGCCGCCGCCGGCCAGCAGCAGGGCGCGGCGCAGCGGCGCGTCCACCGCAAGCTCCGGCGCGCCGTAGCCCACCATAAAGGGCGCGATGTCGAGCCGGCGGAGCGCGCCGCGCAGCGCCGTGCCGTCCAGCGCTGTGGCCCGCAGCGTCGCCTCGCGGGCCGCCGGGTCGCGCATCGCGGCGAGCACGTCGGGCGGCGCCGGGCGGCCGATAAAGCGCGCGGGCTCCGGGTTGCGCGCCACCACGACGCCGCCGCGGTCCACCAGGATCGCCACCCCCGGGTCGGGCGGCTTGCCCTCGGCGAGCACGGCGGCGAGGCTCGCCGGACGGACGCCGGCCGCGAGGATGGCGACGGCTCGCCCGCCGCGCCAGACCGGGATGGCGACCGGCAGGATCGGCCCGGCGAGCGGGGCCAGGACGAGGTCGCCGACGACGATCCGCCCCTCCTCCAGGATCGCACGCAGGACCGCGTCGGGCGGCAGGGGCGGGCCGAGCGGCCGTTCGGGGTACGTTGTCGCCGCGTCGGGCGGGGCGGGCGTGCCGGGCGGGACGAGGGTGTTGACCAGCGGCGAGGTACGGCCGGGCGTCGTCAGCCACACCGCCGCCAGCGCCGCCGGCCGCCGTGCGACCAGCGCCGAGGCCTGGGTATGGAAAGGCCCGGTTCCGTCCGGCGAGCCGAGCGCGGCGTCGAGCGAGGGCGAGGTGGCGAGCGCCTCCAGCCCCGCGACCGTCACGGCGAGTTCGCGTTCCACCGCGCCGCGGAGGCCGCGGGCCGTCTCCTCGATGACGGCCAGCGCCGCGGCGCGGCGGTCAATTGCGGTCCAGAGCGCGAGTCCGGCGGCGAGCGCCAGCAGCGGCAGCCCGACCGCGAGGACGAGACGGACAAGATGGCCGGCGAAGCGGCGGGACGGGGCCGGGTCCGGCGCGGCCGGACCGGGGCGCCACTCGCGGAGGGGGCCGGCCGAGGAATCAGGTGCCAAGCGCGTCGTTCCGGCAACCAGGCAGGTGCGGATCATATACGCGCGCGGGCGGGCTTTAAAGCCGGTCGCGTTAACCTCTCGACGCTTGCTCCCGTTCCGCGTGCAGCGCATGAGGAGGCATGAGCGGATCGCGAATCCGCCTGCTGCCGGAGACCACCGCCAACCGCATCGCCGCCGGCGAGGTGGTGGAGCGCCCGGCCGCGGCGGTGAAGGAGCTGGTGGAGAACGCGCTGGACGCCGGCGCGACGCGGGTCGCCGTGACGCTGGAGGAGGGTGGCATCGGCCGCATCCTCGTCGAGGATGACGGGATCGGCATGTCCGCCGAGGAGCTGGGCCTGGCGGTGGAGCGCCACGCCACCTCCAAGCTGCCGGAGGAGGCGACGCTGTTCCGCATCGCCACCCTCGGCTTCCGCGGCGAGGCGCTGCCCTCGATCGGCGCGGTGGCGCGGCTGACGCTCACGTCGCGCAACGGCTCGGGCGGCGCGCATGCGATCACGGTCGAGGGCGGGCGGAAGGACGCGGTCGCGCCGGCCGCCGGCCCGCCCGGCACGCGCGTGGAGGTGCGCGACCTGTTCTTCGCGACGCCCGCGCGGCGCGCCTTCCTGAAATCGGCGCGCACCGAATCCGAGGCGGCGGCCGACGCCGTCCGGCGCCTGGCGCTCGCCTGGCCGGAGGTGGCGTTCCGCGTGGACTGCGACGGGCGCACCGCCTTCGCCGTCCCACCGCAGGACCGCGCGGCACGGGTGCACGCTCTGCTCGGTGCCGAGTTCGCCGCCGCCGCGCTGCCGGTCGAGGGCGGGCGCGACGGTGCGACGCTCGCCGGCCTCGCCGCGGCGCCCACGCATCACCGCGCGACCGGCGAATACCAGCACCTGGTGGTGAACCGCCGCCCGGTGCGCGACCCGCAGCTCCGCACCGCGCTGCGCGTCGCGTATCGCGAGCTGATCCCGCGCGGCCGCCACCCCGCCGCGGCGCTGTTCCTGGACCTGCCGCCGGAGGCGGTGGACGTGAACGTGCACCCGATGAAGACCGAGCTGCGCTTCCGCGACGCGGAGGCGGTGCGGGGCATGATGATCTCGGCGCTGCGGCGCGCGCTGGCGGTCGGCGTCGGCGCGGTGCCGGGGCTGGCGCCGCCGCCCGAGCCTCCCGCTGCGTCGGGCTTCGCCGAGGCCGTCGCGCCCTCGCCCACGGGCTTCGGCTGGCGCCCGCAGCCCGCGCCGCAGCGCCCGGCGGAGCGGCGCCCCGATCTCGGCTTCGCGCCGCCCGCGCCGGTGACTGCGCCGGTGACCATGGTTGAGGCGCCGGGTGGCGACGGCCCGCTCGGCCGACCGCTCGCCCAGCTGCTCTCGACCTATGTGCTGGCCGAGGCGCCGGACGGCGCGCTGGTGCTCGTGGACCAGCACGCCGCGCATGAGCGCCTGACGCATGAGGCGCTGAGAGCGCAGCTGCGCGAGGGCGGCGTGCGCGCGCAGCCGCTGCTGCTGCCCGCCGTCGTCGAGATGCCGGCCGCCGCGGTGGCGCGACTGCTCGATGCGGCGGCGGCGCTCGCCCGCCTCGGCCTGGAGGTGGAGGGCTTCGGCCCCGGCGCCGTGCTGGTGCGCGCGCTCCCCGCCCTGCTCGGCGCGCCCGACCCGGCGCCGCTGCTGGCCGACCTCGCCGAGGAGCTCGCCGAGGGCGGTGAGGCGACGGCGCTGGCCGACCGGCTGGACGCCGCGGTGGCGCGCCTCGCCTGCCACGGCTCGGTCCGCGCCGGGCGGCGGCTGACCGGCGCCGAGATGTCGGCGCTGCTGCGCGACATGGAGGCGACGCCGCGCGCCGCGACCTGCAGCCACGGGCGGCCGACCTTCATCCGTCTCGGCAAGCCCGAGCTGGAGCGGCTGTTCGGGCGGCGTTGACCCGCGCGGCGGGCGCGGGCAGTCAACGGGGATGAAGCTCCGAGCCGCCCAGGTCGCCGTCACGCCCTTCCAGCAGAATTGCGCGCTGATCTGGGATGCCGAGGCCGCGCGCGGCGTGGTGGTGGACCCCGGCGGCGACGTGCCGCGCATCCTCGCGGCGCTCGACCGCGCGGGCTACACGGTCGAGCGGATCCTCCTCACCCACGGGCATCTCGACCACGCCGGCGGGGCGATGGCGCTGAGGCGGGAATTGGAAGTGCGGCAGGGCACCGTGGTGCCGATCGAGGGGCCGGACCGGCGCGACGAGTTCCTGCTGAACGGCATCGCCGGACAGGCCGCGCAGTTCGCGCTGGAGGGGATGGAGAGCGCCGCGCCCGACCGCTGGCTGAGCGAGGGCGAGGCGGTCTGCATCGCGGGCAATGCGTTCGAGGTGCTGCACTGCCCCGGCCACACGCCGGGGCACATCGTCTTCGCCTCGAAGCCGCTCGGCTTCGCGGTCGTCGGCGACGTGATCTTCCGCGGCTCCGTCGGGCGGACCGACTTCCCCTATGGCGACGGCGCGGCGCTCGTCGCGGCAATCAAGGAGAAGCTGTTCCCGCTGGGCGACGAGATGCGGTTCCTGTGCGGGCACGGGCCGGGCTCGACGCTGGGCGAGGAGCGGCGGTCGAACCCGTTCGTGCGGTAAGGTCCGGGCACGCGATCGCGCGTCCTTCCCCCACCCCTGCCCTCCCCCGCAACGGCGGGGGAGGGAGAAGAACGTCACCGCGGCCGCAGCACCGCCACCGCGCTGACCATCGCGCTCACCACGACGTCCTCCGAGACCGCGACCGGCGGCGCCGCCGAGGCGCTCGCCCGGGCGGACATCGCCATCGGCATCGGCCGCGGCCCGGTGTCCGGCGCGTCAATCCGCACCTCCCGCAACCCGACCACGACCATGCCGAGCTGCCCCGCCACCGCTTCCGCCCGCCGGCGCAGCGCGTCGAGCGCGAGGCGCGACGCCTCCTCGCGCGCCGCGCGGGCGGCGTCGCGCGTCAGCGTCCACTGGATCGAGGAGGTCGCCATGCCCGCCGCCTGCAAGGCGCCGGCGAGGTCCAGCAGCGCGGCGCCGTCGCCGCCGCGCAGCGTGATCCCCTGCGCCGCCTGCCAGCTCCGCCCCTCATCCGCGCGGGAGGTCCAGTAGCCGCCGGTCGAGACGCGCAGGCCGGGCACCGCCCCCGCGCGCGCCACGGCCGCCGCGACGGCGCGGTTCACCGCCTCCTGCGCCGCCCCCGCCGTGCTCGCCCGCGCCTCGGCGCGCAGCGTCGCCACCACCTCGTCGGGCGCGCGCGTCACCTCCGCGCTCTCGCCGATATGAAGCGCCGTCTCCGGCAGGGGCGTGGGCTGCGCCGCGGCGGCGTGCGGCAGGGCGAGCGCGGCGAGCAGGGCGAGGATGCGGCGCATGGGCGGGGCTCCGGGCAGGGCGGAGCGGATCGGGCCGCCCCGCGGTGGCGCCAGCATGGCACGAAAACGGCCGCCGGTTGACGACGCGGTCCGCGCGGCGGAGCCTGTCACGGAACCGTATCGGGAGACACGCGCATGCGCCGCCTCGCCCTCGCCGCGCTCGCCGCCGGCACCTGCCTCGCCGCGTCGCCCGCCGAAGCCCGCAGCTTCACCTGGGCCTTCAACGCGGATGTGCTGACGCTCGACCCGCACTCCTCCAACAACACCTTCACCAACGCCTTCCTCGGCAACGTGTACGAGGCGCTGGTGCGGCACAACGACCGCATCGAGATCGAGCCCGCGCTGGCGGAGAGCTGGGAGCGCGTCAGCCCGACGGTCTGGCGCTTCAACCTCCGCCGGGACGTGACCTTCCACAACGGCGAGAGCTTCGACGCCGACGACGTGGTCTTCACCTGGGCCCGCGTGCGCTCGCCCGGCTCGATGGCGGGCAACCTGCTCGGCCAGATCAGGGAGGTCCGCAAGACCGGCCCCCACACGATCGAGATCGAGACGCACCGGCCCTTCCCGATCCTGCTCGCCGCGATCACCCAGTTCTACATCATGGACGAGGGCTGGAGCCGCGCGAACAACGCCGCCGAGGCGGCGAACCTGGCGGGCCAGCAGGAGAGCGGCGCCACCCGCGTCGCCAACGGCACCGGCCCCTTCCGCGTGACCGACCGCCGGCCGGACGAGCGCACGGTGCTGGAGCCGCATGCGCGCTGGTGGGACCGGCCGGCGCACAACCTGACGCGCGTCACCTTCACGCCGATCCGCGCCGCGGCGACGCGCACGGCGACGCTGCTCTCCGGCGGCATTGACGCGAGCGTCGAGGTCCCGCTGCAGGACATCCCGCGCCTGCTGCAGGACCAGCGCGTGCAGGTGATCGAGGGGCCGGAGCTGCGCACCATCTATCTCGGCTTCGACCATGAGCGCGAGCAGCTGCTGTATTCCGACGTGCAGGGCCGCAACCCGCTGCGGGATCGCCGCGTGCGGGAGGCGATCTACCGCGCCATAGACGTGGACGCGCTGGTGCGCGGCGTGATGCGCGGCAAAGCCTGGCCGGCGGGGATGATGGTCAGCCCGTATCTCGCGGGCGCGCCGCAGGATCTCAATACGCGCCTGCCCTTCGACCCGGAGGCGTCGCGGCGGCTGCTGGCGGAGGCCGGCTACCCGAACGGGTTCTCGGTGGGCATCGTCTGCCCGAACGACCGCTACGTGAACGACGAGCGCACCTGCCAGGCGATCGCGGGGATGCTCGCGCGGGTCGGCATCCGCCTGCAATTGCAGTCGGAGCCGACGGCGGTGTGGTCGCGCCGCACGGCGAACCGCGACTTCTCGATGTTCATGCTCGGCCATGCCGGCCTGCCGCTGGCGGACAGCTACTCGACGCTGAACGAGGTGCTGCGCACGGCGTCGCGCACCGCCGGCGGGTTGAACTACGGCCGTTGGAGCAACGCGGAGTTCGACGCGCTGGTGAACCAGGTCGCCGAGGCGCCGGACGAGGAGACGCGCCGCCGCGCGATCCGCGCGGCGCTGGAGATCGAGCGCGGCGACATCGCGCATGTGCCGCTGTTCCAGCAGCCGATCGCCTGGGCGTCGCGGCGCGGGATTGACCTGCGCCAGGCGCCGGACAACCGGCTGCGGCTGTGGCTGGTCAGGGTGGATTGAGCTCTCCCTCCCCCCTCGCGGGGGGTTCGACGCCGAAGGCGTCGGACGCCAGAGTAGCGGCGGCACGCCGCTAACGCCGGCTGGTCGGGGTGGGGGGCCACGAGCGCCAGACACCCGAAGCGCAGCCCCGGCGGACCCACCCTCACCCCAACCCTCTCCCGCCCTGCGGGAGAGGGAGTCAGCAAGGCGCTCTTCGCATGACCGACCTCCTGCTCCGCCACGGCACCGTCATCACCATGGACACGACGCGCCGCGTCCTCGAGGACGGTGCGGTCGCGATCAAGGACGGCCGCATCGCCGCAATCGGCACCACGGCCGAACTGGCGTCTCATGCCGGTGCGAAGCAGGTCATCGAGGCGCACGGCACGGCCATCCTCCCCGGCCTCATCGACGGCCACGCCCATGCCGGCCACGGCCTCGTCAAGACCATGGGCAACGGCGATTCCGCCGCCTGGGGCGAGGCCTGCCGGATCATCTACACCCTCGCCTCCCCGCCCTCCTTCTGGCGCGCGGAGGCGGGGCTCGCCGCCTATGAGCGCCTGCGCTTCGGCGTCACCACGGGCGTATCGCTGCTCGGCGGCGGCGACAGCATCGGGCGCGTGGACGACCCTGCCTTCACCGACGCGCATGCCGAGGCGACGGAGGAGGTCGGCATCCGCTCGGTCCTCGTGCTCGGCCCCACGCGGCCGCCCTTTCCGCGCCCCTATGTCGGGCCGGACGGCGTCGAGCGGCCGGTCTCCTTCGAGCAGCAGCTCGATACCATCACCGCCGGCGTGGAGCGCTGGCACGGGCGCGGCAACCTCCGCGTCGCGACGCTCATGCCGGTGTACCGCGAGGCGACGCACGACCCGGCGACGGTCAAGGAGATCGAGCGCCAGGGCCACCTGGTGCGCGAGGCCGGGCGCCGCCGCGGCGCGCCCTTCCACCAGGATGGGCACCGCGCGGGGAGCATCGAGATGGCGGACCGGATGTTCGGCCTGCTCGGCCCGGATGCCTGGCTCAGCCATTGCACCGACCTGACCGACGAGGACATCGCGACGCTCGTGCGGACCGGCGCGAGCGTGGTGCACAACCCCTCCGCCATCGCCGCCGTCCGCGGCTACTGCCCGGCGCCGCGGATGATGGAGGCGGGCGTCACCGTGATGATCGGCTCGGACGCGACGGCGCCCGACCGCTCCGGCGACATGTTCCGCCACATGTTCCAATGCATCCGCTACCACCAGCGCCACTTCCGCGACGAGGCGGTGATGACGCCGGGCAAGGCGCTGGAGATGGTGACGACCGACGCGGCGAAGGGTCTCGGCCTGGCCGAGGAGATCGGCAGCCTGGAGGTCGGCAAGCGCGCCGACGTCATCACCGTGGACCTGCGCGCGCCGCACATGGCGCCGGCGAACATGCCGGTGCACCGCGTCGTGTATTTCGCGAACGGCCACGACGTCCGCGACGTGGTGGTCGGCGGCCGCGTGCTGCTGCGCGACCGCGTCGCGCCGCACCTCGACGCGGACGCGATCATCGAGGCCGCGGATCGCGAGGCGGCGGCGATGCTGGACCGCGCGGGGCTGCGCCACATGGTCGCCGAGGACCCGGGCTGGGGCCGGATTCGGCGACAGGGGAGGACGACATGAGACGCCGTACGCTGATCGCCGCCGCGGCCGCGGTCCCGGCCGCAGCACGCGCGCAGGCCTGGCCCACGCGCCCCGTGCGCATCGTGGAGCCGGGCGCGCCGGGCGGCGGCAACGACACCACCATCCGCCTCTTCGCGCATCACCTGGAACAGGCGCTCGGCCAGCCCGTGCCGGTGGACAACAGGCCGGGCGCCGGCGGCCGCATTGGGGTGGAGGCGGTCTTCCGCGCGCCGTCCGACGGCGCCACGCTGCTGATGGGCAATGCCGGATCGAACGGCATCAACGCCGCGATCTACCGCGACCTGCCCTACGACCTCGAACGCGACCTGACGCCGATCTCGCTGCTCGTCACCGGGCCGAATGCGCTGGTGGTGAACCCGCGGGTCTTCCCGGTGGGCGATGTGGCGGGGCTGATCGCGGCGATCCGCGCGCAGCCGCCCGGACACTACAATTACGGCAGCGGCGGCGTCGGCTCCTCCGCGCATCTCTCGACCGAGCTGTTCAAGGCGATGGCCGGCGTGGATATGGTGCACATCCCCTATCGCGGCGCCTCCCAGATGGGGCAGGCGGTGATCGCGGGCGACGCGCCGTTCCTCATCGCCAATCTCGTCAACATCATGCCCTTCGTCCGCCGCGGCGAGGTGAAGCTGCTGGCGGTGACGAGCCTGGAGCGCTGGCCCGACACCCCCGATGTCCCGACCATGGACGAGAGCGGCCTGCGCGGCTTCGAGACGATCGCCTGGAACGGCCTGTTCGGCCCACCCAACCTGCCCGCCGCGGTCGTCGCGCGGCTGGTGCCGGAGCTCCAGCGCATCGGCCGCATCCCCGACGTGACCGAGCGCATCCGCCTCATCGGCGGCCAGGTCGTCACCAGCCCGCCGGAGGTCCTGGCAGCGCGCGTGCGGAGCGACATCGCGAAGTGGCGCGAGCTGGCGACGCGCGTGAACATCCGGATCGAATGATGCGCATCGGGTCGCTGAGCTTTCGCGGCATCAACGTCACGCCGAAGACGAACTGGTGCTTCCTGGAGGTGCGGACGGAGGACGGCCGCACCGGCCTCGGGGAATGCACCCTGGCGAACCACGAGCCGCTCCTCGAAGCGGAGGCCGCGCGGCTGGCCGCGCGCGTGACCGGCGAGGATGCGCGGCACCGCAACCGCCTCGCCCGCCTGATCCCGCACGCGCCGGGCGGCCTCGTCGCGCATACCGTGCTCTCCGCCTTCGAGGCCGCCCTGTGCGACTTGGCGGCGCAGCGCGCCGGGCAGCCGCTCCACCTCTGGCTCGGCGGCGCGACCCGCGATGCCGTGCCGCTCTACGCCAACATCAACCGTGGCGCGGACCCGCGGACACCGGAGGGCTTCGCCGCCGCGGCGCAACGCGCGGCCGCCGCCGGGTTCCGCGCGGTGAAGCTCGCGCCCTTCGAGCCGCTGGTCTGGGAGGACGGCTTCTCCGACACCAATCGCGCGGCCTACGCCGAGGGCCTCGCGCGGATCGCCGCCGTGCGCGAGGCGGTCGGGCCCGATGTCGCGGTCATGGTGGACGCGCATTGGCGATTCTCGCCCGGCGGCGCGGCTGGCCTGGTTCGCGACGTGGCGGAGTTCCGCCTCTTCTGGCTCGAATGCCCGGTGGCCGAGGCAAACCACGCGGAAATCCGCCGCCTGCGCGGCATGGCGAACGAGCGCGGGATGCGCCTCGCCGGCGCCGAGAGCCTCTCCAGCCTCGCCGCCTATCGCCCGCTGATCGAGCGCGGCCTCTACGACGTGCTGATGCCCGATGCGAAGCACGCCGGCGGATTGCTGGAGATCGGCCGCATCGCCGCGCTGGCGCTCACCGCCGGCATCGAGATCGCGCCGCACAACCCGACCGGCCCGGTCTGCCACGCCCATTCCGTGCATCTCTGCGCGACGATCCCGAACTTCCTGACGCTCGAAGTGCAGTTCGGCGAGACGGAGCGGTTCTTCGACCTGGTCGAGGGCGCGTCGCTGCGCTTCGTGGACGGCGCCGCGCCGCTGCCGGAGGCGCCCGGCCTCGGCGTGCGGCTGGCGCCCGGCCCCCACGCACCCGCGCTACGCATGGACCGGCCCTGGCTGGACCCGCGGTTGGGATGATCCCGGCCTGGATCGCATTCACCGTCACCGCCGCCCTTTTCCAGTGCTGGCGCACTGCCCAGCAGCAACGCCTGCGCGGCAGCCTCTCCGTCAACGCCGCCGGCGTCGTGCGCTACCTCTACGGCGTGCCGGTGGGCGTATCGCTGGTGGCGCTTTACGCGCTCGGCTCCGGCGACCCGCTCCCGCAGGTGACGGCCGCGGCGCTCGCCCTCTGCGCCGCCGGCGGCCTGCTGCAGATCCTCGGCACCAACCTGCTCATCATGGCCTTCGGCCACCGCAACTTCGCCGTCGGCACCGCCTATTCGAAGACCGAAGCCGTGCAGGCCGCGGTCGTCGCCACGCTGCTGCTGGGCGAACACCTGACGGCGCTCTCCTGGCTCGGCATCGCGATCGGCGTGGCGGGCGTCCTCTACCTGTCGCTCGCCGGACGGGGGCTGGCGCCCGTCGAGCTGCTGAAGGGGCTGACCCAGCCCGCCGCCCTCTGCGGCATCGGCGCCGGCTTCTGCTTCGGCGTCACCGGCGTGCTGATCAAGGCCGCGAACCAGGCGATGCCGGGCGGGGACGTGATCTACAAGGCGCTCGTCATCCTGGCCGTCACGAACGCGATCCAGACGGCGTTGCAGGGCGGCTACCTGGCGTGGCGGGAGCCGGCCTCGGTCCGCGCGGTGTTCGTGGGGTGGCGAGGCGCCGCCGGAGTCGGGGCGCTGTCGGCGCTCGGCTCTGCCTGCTGGTTCTCCGCCTTCGCCCTGGCCCCGGTCGCGCTGGTCCGCTCGGTGGGGCAGGTGGAGATCCTGTTCACGCTGGCCTTCAGCCGCTTCTACCTGCGCGAGGCCGCGAAGCCCGCCGACATGGCCGGCGCCCTGATCGTCGCGGCGGGGGTGGTGCTGGTGCTGGTGGGCAGCGCCTGAGCGATCGGGTTGCCGCGCCGCAACACGCGTGGTAGAGGCCCGCCGCCGCTGCCGGGGCAGGTCGAAGGGCCAGCCCGTGGCGCGCATCCCCGCGCCCCTCGCCGTGCGCCCAACAACAGGACCGGGACCGCCTTGGCCTCCGACGCGCCGAACGTCACCTCCGCCCTTCCCCAGGCGCCGAACCCGACCGGGCTCGCCGAGCGCTACGCGCTCGCGCTGCTCGCCCTGGTGGACGAGAAGCGCGCGACCGAGCCGGGGGCGGCGGACCGCGTCGCGGCCGACCTCGACGGCCTGTTCCGCCTCTGGCGCGACGACGCCGGCTTCCGCGCCTTCGTGGAAGACCCCCGCCTCGACGGCGGGGAGCAGCGGCGCGGCGCCTTCGCGATCATCGAGAAGGCCGGCATCGGCACCGAAGTCCGCAACCTCGTCGGCGTCATGATCGTCAACCGGCGGCTGAACCAGCTGCCGCAGGTGGCCGCTGCCTTCGGCGCGCAGCTCGCGGCGCGGCGCGGACAGCAGACTGCGCAGGTCGTCACCGCCCATCCCATCTCGGACACGCAGCGCGCGCAGATCACCGCGCGGCTGACCGAGGCCGGTTTCTCCGGCGTGCAGCTGAACGAGACGGTGGACCCCTCGATCCTCGGGGGTCTCGTCATCCGCATCGGCTCGCGCCTCTACGACAACTCGATCAAGTCCAAGCTGCAGCGACTGCAGTATGCGATGAAGGGCGCCGCCTGACATGGAAATCCGTCCCGCCGAAATCTCCGAGATCCTGAAGCAGCAGATCGCGGGCTTCGACGCCGAGGCGAACGTGGCGGAGGTCGGCACCGTGCTGACCGTCGGCGACGGCATCGCCCGCGTCTTCGGCCTGCAGAACGTGATGGCCGGCGAGCTGGTGGAGTTCCCCTCCGCCGGCATCAAGGGCATGGCGCTGAACCTCGAGACCGACAACGTCGGCATCGTGATCTTCGGCGACGACAAGGGCGTGAAGGAAGGCGACACGGTCAGCCGCACCGGCGAGATCGTGGACGTGCCGGTGGGCAAGGGCCTGCTCGGCCGCGTGGTGGACGCCCTTGGCAATCCCATTGACGGCAAGGGCCCGATCCCGGGCACCGAGCGCCGCCGCGTCGAGGTGAAGGCGCCCGGCATCATCCCGCGCAAATCCGTGCATGAGCCGATGCAGACCGGCATCAAGGCGATTGACAGCCTGATCCCGATCGGCCGCGGCCAGCGGGAGCTGGTGATCGGCGACCGGCAGACCGGCAAGACGGCGGTGATCCTGGACACGATCATCAACCAGAAGCCGATCAACCAGGGCAACGACGAGTCGAAGAAGCTCTACTGCATCTACGTCGCCGTCGGGCAGAAGCGCTCCACCGTCGCGCAGCTCGTCAAGACGCTGGAGGAGAACGGCGCGCTGGAATACTCCATCGTCGTCGCGGCGACGGCCTCCGACCCGGCGCCGATGCAGTTCCTCGCGCCCTACACCGGCTGCGCGATGGGCGAGTTCTTCCGCGACAACGCGATGCACGCGGTGATCTTCTACGACGACCTGTCGAAGCAGGCCGTCGCCTATCGCCAGATGTCGCTGCTGCTGCGCCGCCCGCCCGGCCGCGAGGCGTACCCCGGCGATGTGTTCTACCTGCACTCCCGCCTGCTGGAGCGGGCGGCGAAGATGAACGACGATTTCGGCGCGGGATCGCTCACCGCACTCCCGGTGATCGAGACGCAGGCCGGCGACGTCTCGGCCTATATCCCGACGAACGTGATCTCGATCACAGACGGGCAGATCTTCCTGGAGACGGAGCTGTTCTTCAAGGGCATCCGCCCCGCGGTGAATGTCGGCCTCAGCGTCTCGCGCGTGGGATCGGCGGCGCAGATCAAGGCGATGAAGCAGGTTGCCGGCAAGATCAAGCTGGAGCTCGCCCAGTACCGGGAGATGGCGGCCTTCGCGCAGTTCGCCTCCGACCTCGACGCGACGACGCAGTCGCTGCTGGCGCGCGGCGCGCGGCTGACGGAGCTGCTGAAGCAGCCGCAGTACAAGCCCGTGCCGGTGGAGGAGCAGGTGGCCGCGATCTTCGCGGGCACGCGCGGCTACCTCGACAAGCTGCCGGTGACCAAGGTGGGCGAGTTCGAGCGCCGCATGCTGTCGGAAATGAAGACCCGCGCGCCGGACCTGCTGACCAGCATCCGCAACGACCGCGAGATCAAGAAGGAGACGGAGACCAAGCTCACCGCCTTCCTCGACGACTTCGCCAAGTCCTTCGCCTGAGTCCGACATGCCCAGCCTGAAGGCGCTGCGCGGCCGCATCAACAGCGTGAAGTCCACGCGGAAGATCACGCAGGCCATGAAGATGGTGGCCGCGGCGAAGCTGCGCCGCGCGCAGAGCCAGGCGGAGCAGGCGCGCCCCTATGCCGAGCGCATGGCGCGCATGCTCGCCTCCCTCGGCGCCTCGGTCGCGGGCAGCCCGGACGCGCCGCGGCTGCTCGTCGGCAGCGGCGGCGACAAGGTCCACCTGCTCGTCGTCGTCACCGCCGATCGCGGCCTCGCCGGCCCGTTCAACACCAATGCCGGCCGCTTCGCGCGCCTGCGCATCCGCGCCCTGGAGGGCGAGGGCAAGACGGTCAAGGTGCTGAGCGTCGGCCGCAAGGGCGCGGCCTTCCTCAAGCGCGAATTCCCCCGCCACATCGTCGGCGAGATCAGCTTCATGGGGAAGAAGCGCCTGGGCTTCGAGGACGCGCAGGCGGTCGCAGACCGCATCACCGCGATGCTGGATGCCGGCGAGTTCGACGTCTGCACGCTGATCTACAACCGCTTCCAGAGCGTCATCACCCAGGTCCCGACCGAGCAGCGCCTGATCCCCGCGCCGCTGCCGGAAGCCGCACCCGCGGCCTCTGGCCCGCAGGCGCTCTACGAATACGAGCCGGCGGAGGAGACGATCCTCTCCACCCTGCTGCCGCGCAACCTGGCGATCCAGGTCTATCGCGCGCTGCTCGAGAACAACGCGGGCTTCTACGGCAGCCAGATGAACGCGATGGACAACGCCACGCGCAACGCCGGCGACATGATCAACAAGCTCACGCTCAACTACAACCGCACGCGACAGGCCAACATCACCAAGGAGCTGATCGAGATCATCTCCGGGGCGGAAGCGGTCTGAGGAGAAGCAGATGAAGAACAACGTCGGCAAGGTCACCCAGGTCCTCGGCGCGGTCGTGGACGTCCAGTTCCCGCAGGACCTGCCCGCCATCCTCAACGCGCTGAACGTGAAGATCGAGGACCGCACCCTCGTCCTCGAGGTCGCGCAGCACCTTGGCGAGCGCACCGTCCGCACCATCGCCATGGACACCACCGACGGCCTGGTCCGCGGCTCCGAGGTGGTGGACACCGGCGCCGGCATCTCCGTGCCCGTCGGCAACGCCACGCTCGGGCGCATCGTCAACGTCATCGGCGAGCCGATTGACGAGCGCGGCGCGGTCGGCGCCGAGAAGTCCTACACCATCCACCGCGAGGCGCCGCCCTTCGAGGAGCAGGCGACCTCGGCCGAGATCCTGGTCACCGGCATCAAGGTCGTGGACCTCCTCGCGCCCTACCTCAAGGGCGGCAAGATCGGCCTGTTCGGCGGCGCCGGCGTCGGCAAGACCGTCACCATCCAGGAGCTGATCAACAACATCGCCAAGGCCCATGGCGGCGTCTCGGTCTTCGCCGGCGTCGGCGAGCGCACGCGCGAGGGCAACGACCTCTACCACGAGATGGTGGATGCCGGCGTGATCAAGCTGAACGAGGGCAATACCGACGGATCGAAGGTGGCGCTGGTCTATGGCCAGATGAACGAACCGCCGGGCGCGCGTGCGCGCGTGGCACTCTCCGGCCTTTCGATGGCGGAGTATTTCCGCGACGAGCAGGGCCAGGACGTGCTGTTCTTCATTGATAACATCTTCCGCTTCACCCAGGCGGGCGCGGAAGTGTCGGCGCTGCTCGGCCGCATCCCCTCCGCGGTGGGCTACCAGCCGACGCTCGCCACCGACATGGGCGCGCTGCAGGAACGCATCACCAGCACGAAGAAGGGCTCGATCACCTCGGTGCAGGCGATCTACGTTCCCGCCGACGACCTGACCGATCCCGCGCCCGCGACCTCCTTCGCGCACCTCGACGCGACGACGGTGCTCTCCCGCTCGATCGCGGAGATGGCGATCTTCCCGGCGGTGGACCCGCTCGACAGCACCTCCCGCGGCCTCGACCCGCGCGTGGTGGGCGAGGAGCACTACCGCGTGGCGCGCGAGACGCAGCGCATCCTGCAGACCTACAAGTCGCTGCAGGACATCATCGCGATCCTCGGCATGGATGAGCTGTCGGAGGAGGACAAGCTGATCGTCGCGCGCGCGCGCAAGATCCAGCGTTTCCTCTCGCAGCCCTTCCACGTCGCCGAGGTCTTCACCGGCACGCCGGGCGTCTTCGTGAAGCTGGAGGACACGATCCGCAGCTTCGCCGGCATCGTCAGCGGCGAGTACGACCACCTGCCGGAAGCCGCCTTCTACATGGTCGGCACGATCGAGGATGCGGTGAAGAAGGCCGAGACGCTGAAGGCCGCGGCCTGATCCCATGGCGACCTTCCAGCTCGAACTCGTCAGCCCGGAAAAACTGCTGCTGAGCCGCGACGTCGAGATGGCGGTGCTGCCGGCGGCCGAGGGCGAGATGGGCGTGCTGCCCGGCCACGCGCCGATGATCGTCGCACTCCGCGGCGGCGTCATCACCGTGCGCGAGGGCGGGCAGGTGACGGATCGTCTCTTCGTCGCCGGCGGCTTCGCCGAGGTCACGCCGGAACGCTGCACGGTGCTGGCGGATGAGGCGACGCCGGTCGCGCAGCTCTCCCGCGCCGCGGCCGAATCGCGCATTCGTGAGGCGGAGGACGCGCTGGCCGCCACCGCCGGCGAATCGCCGGAACGCCGGGACGCCGCGATGGACCGCCTGCTGTCGGCCCGCGCCATGCTGGGGGCCGCCGAAGCGGCCTGAACCCGCCAAGTGCTTGAAATCGGGAGCCGTCCGCAGAAGATACGCCTGCGGGCGGCTTTCGCGTCTCCGGGGGAAGAATGAAGCACTGGCGCATCGAGCAAGTCGCCTGGGACCAATTCGATCCGTCGCGCGTGGAGCCCGAGGTGGTGCCGCTGGTCAAGGCCGCAGCGATGGTCGAGCGCAACGGCGACGACTACGCGCTCTACCTGCAATCCGTCTTTCACGACGACCCGGACTTTGCCGGCGCCACCGCCAATTGGGCGGAGGAGGAGGTGCAGCACGGCGAGGCGCTGGGCCGCTGGGCCACGCTGGCCGATCCGGGCTGGGATTTCCGCGAGGCCTTCGCGCGGTATCGGGAAGGCTACAGGATTGATGTCTCCGCCGACGCCTCCATCCGCGGCAGCCGCACCGGCGAGCTGATCGCCCGCTGCATGGTGGAGACCGGGACGTCCAGCTACTACACCGCGCTCGGCGAGGGCAGCGAGGAGCCGGTCCTGAAGGAGGTCTGCCGCCTGATCGCAGCCGACGAGTACCGGCATTTCAAGCTCTTCTACGACCACATGAAGCGGTACCTCGCGCGCGAGAACCTCTCCTTCGCGAAGCGCCTGCGCGTGGCGGCGGGCCGCATCGGCGAGAGCGAGGACGACGAACTGGCCTTCGCCTTCCACTGCTCCAACGAGGCGCCCGGCACGCCCTACGAGCACGACCGCTGCATCGCCGGCTACATGGGCCGCGCCATGGGCTACTACCGCTTCCACCACATCGAGCGCGGCATGGGCATGATCTTCAAGTCCGTCGGCCTGGAGCCGCGCGGCCGCCTGGCGGACCTCGCCGCGCGCGGCGCCTGGCGCTTCCTGCAATGGCGCCGCCACCGCTATCGCGCGGCGCTGCTGAAAGCCGCGAACGAGAACGCGTCCGGGGGCGTTGCCGAGGCAGCCTGACGTCCTTCGTAGGAGGCCGTATCGTGCCGCATCGCCGCTCGCTCCTCGGCGCCCTCGCGTTGACGGCGCTGCCCGCCAAAGCGCAGGAACCCGGCTTGCGCGACATCGCGGCGCGCCGCGGCATCGCCTTCGGCTCGGCGGTCAGCGCGCGGCTGCTCCGCAGCGACCCGGTCTATGCCGCCGCCATGGCGCGCGAGGCCGCGATCCTCGTGCCGGAAGGCGAGGGCAAGTGGGATTCGACGCAGCCCGCGCCCGGCCGCTTCGACCTCTCCGGGCTGGACAACATCATTGATTTCGCCGGCCGCCACCGGCAGTCCGTGCGCGGCCACACCCTCGTCTGGCACACTGCCCTGCCGCGCTGGGTGTGGGAGGCGGACCTCACCCCTGCGCGCGCCGAGGCGATAATCGAGGCGCATGTCGCCGGCACGCTCGCGCCGCTCCGCGGCCGCATCGGCGAATGGGACGTGGTGAACGAGCCGGTCGCCGATCCCGACGTGCTTCCCGGTCAGGACCTGCGTGACTCCATCTGGTTCAAGGCGCTCGGCGAGCGCTACCTCGACATCGCCTTCCGCGCCGCGCGCGCCGCCGATCCGGGACTGCGCCTGGTGCTGAACGAATACGGAGTGGAGGCGTCCTGGCCGCGCGCCGACGAGAAACGCGCGCGGCTCCTGCGCCTGCTGCGCGGCCTGCTATCGCGCGGCGTGCCGCTCAACGCCATCGGCATCCAGGCGCACATGCCGCTCGACCAGCCCTTCGCGCCCGCGCCCTTCGCGGCCTTCTTGCGGGAACTGCGCGGCATGGGCCTCGGCGTGCTGCTGACGGAGCTCGACGTGATCGAACCCGCCGGCGTGCGGCTTCGCGAGGAAGACATCCCGGCGCGCGACGCGGCGGTCGCAGACCGCGCGCATGCCGTGGTCTCCACGGCGCTCGCCGAGGGCTGCCGGACGGTGCTGACCTGGGGCCTTTCCGACCGTCACTCCTGGCTCAACGCCTGGCCGCCGGCACGCCGCCCGGACGGTGCCGAGGTCCGGGCACTGCCGCTGGATCGCGACCACGCGCGCAAGCCGATGTGGCACGCGCTCGCGCGGGCATTCGAGGGGCGGTAGGGCGTCCTCTCAGGAACAGCGCCCCACCGCATCGGCATCCGCGAAGTCCACGAACTCCGCCAGGTGTCGCTGCGCCTCGATCCACAGCACCTGGCGTTCCTCCGTCAGGATGCGCGCCTCGCCCGTGACGGTCCGGCTGGAATCGAGCGCGGAGACGCGCCGGTAGGACAGCGCCAGCCCGTCCCCGCCCGCGTTCCAGCTGCGGATCGGCAGCGTGCGGCAGACAAAGATGACGCGCACGGACATGATGCCCGTGCCATCGGCCGAGAGCAGCACGCGCGCCGCGCCGCCCTCGACCCGCAGCAGCGCGGTGCGGCCGACCCAATCCGGGAAGCGCGGGATGGCGGACGAGGTGGCAGCGCGCACCGGCGGCGCCGCGAGCAGCGCGAAGGCGGCGCGACGGGGCAGGGCAGGGGCGGACACGCGGCGAGCCTGCCATGCGCCCGGTCCGTCGCACTACCAGAAGTTCACCCGCGCCCAGGTCGTGACCACGCGGCCGCCCTCCAGCACGTGATAGTGCGGATGCGCCGCGGCGGTCAGGCAGGCGTGGTTGGGCACCACGCGCACCCGTGCCCCGACCGGCAGCCGATCCAGCGGCAAGGTGCCGGAGGCCGCGCGCACCTCGCCGTGTTCCTGGTGCACCCGCGTCACGACGGCATCGCCGAGCGTCGCCTCGCCATCCACGTCCAGCACCCGGCCGAACCGCCAGTCGCGCGGCGCCGCCTCCGTGCTGCGATCCTTCGAAAGAGCCAGCGCGCCCGCATCCAGCAGCACCGCCCCGCGCGCCGGATAGCGCCCGATGACGGAGGCGAGGACGGTGACCGCGACATCCTCCAGCGGATGCACGCCGAGCTGCGCCTGCAACAGGTCGCCGAGCATGTACACGCCCGCACGCAGCTCCGTCACGCTGTCGAGGCTGCCGGCGAACATCGCCGTCGGCGAGGCGCCGGCGGAGACGACCGGCACCGGATGGCCTGCCGCCCGCAGCCGCGCCGCCGCGCCGACGAGCGCCGCGCGCTCCGCCTCGGCGATTGCCCGCATCTCGCCCTCGCTGCGTCCGGCATAGGAATGGCCGGAATGCGACAGCACGCCCGCGAGACGCGGCCCGAGCGCCGCGGCGATGGCGGGCAGCGCATCGGAGTCCGGCGCCACGCCGGCGCGGCCCTCCCCCACATCCACCTCGATCAGCGCCGTCACGGTGCCCGGATGCGCGGCAACCGCGCGCGCGGCGTCGGGATCGTCGGTGATCACCTTCACCGCACCGCCCGCTGCGTTCAGCGCCGCCACCGCGTCGAGCTTCGACGGCGTGATGCCCACCGCATAGATCTGGTCGCGGAACCCGTGGTCGGCGAAGTAGCGCGCCTCGGCCAGCGTGCTGACGGTGATCGGCCCCTTGCCCGGCGCGGCGAGGTCCGCCACCCCCGCCGACTTTGCGGTCTTCATGTGCGGCCGCAGCGCGACGCCCGGGTGCCGCGCCACCGCCTCCGCCATGCGCGCGATGTTGCGCCGGAGGATTTCGAGGTCGAGCAGCAGGCAGGGCGTGGGCAGATCGTCGAGCGTCACAGCGCGATCCCCAGCAGCTCGGCATAGCGGGGCGTGGATTTCAGCCCCGTGCCCGTCAGCACGACCACGGTCGTTTCGCGTTCCGCGATCGCGCCGGAAGCGCGCAGCTTGCCGAAGGCCGCCGCGGCCTGCGCGCAGGTCGGCTCCACGTAGATGCCGGTCCGGGCCAGCGCCAGCGACGCCGCCGCGATCTCGTCCTCCTCCACCAGCACCGCGCCGCCGTCACTCTCGCGCAGCGCGCGGAGGCATTCGGGCAGGCGGATCGGCTGCGCGATCGCCGTGCCCTCCGCGATGGTCGGCTTCGGCTCGGAGGCGGGAAGCCCGAGCGCCGCCCGCGCGATCGGGCCGCAATTGGCCGGCTGCGCCGCGAAGATCCGCGGCAGCCGTGCGATCTGCCCCGCCCGCAGCAGCTCCCCGAAGCCGAGCCAGCAGCCCAGCACGTTCGAGCCGGCCCCGCAGGGGATCACGATGTTGTCCGGCGCGCGGAAGCCGAGATCCTCCCACAGCTCGTACGCCAGCGTCTTCGTGCCTTCCAGGAAGAAGGGGTGCCAGTTGTGGCTGGCGTAGAAGATCTCGGCGGACCGCGTCAGCGCCGCATCCGCGCAATCCTGCCGGCTGCCGGGGATCAGCTCGACCGCCGCCCCCGCCGCGCGCGCCTGCACGGTCTTGGCCGGGCTGGTGCTGGAGGGCACGAAGATCGTGGCAGCCATCCCGCCCGCCGCCGCATAGGCGGAAACCGCGGCGCCGCCATTGCCGGAGGAGTCTTCGAGCACCGCGGAAACACCCTGCTCCCGCAGCAGGGACAGCATCACGGACGCGCCGCGATCCTTGAAGCTGCCGGTCGGCATGAACCACTCGCATTTCAGGATCGCGGTGCCGGCAGGCAGGGCACGCTCCACCATGGGCGTGCAGCCCTCGCCCATGGTGATCGGCGCGCGGGGTGCGAAGGGCAGGGCGGCGGCGTAGCGCCAGATGCTGCGCATGCCGGTCGCGATCGCGTCCCGCCCGATGCCGGCACGTTCCGTCAGCAGCAGCGGCTCCCGCGCGTCGCCGCACCAGCGTGGCGCATCGAGCGGCCAGGTGCGGCCGGTACGCGGGTCGAGATAGCTCTGCATGGCCCGGAGTGTCCCTTGCGGACCCCGCGCCGGCAAGCAACGCTGCCGCATGGCCGACCAACCAAACCCCATGCTGGGCATGGGTGCCGACCCCGTGCTGCGTCTCGCCGCCGACCTCATCGCGCTGGACAGCCGCAGCTCCGTCTCCAACCTCGCCGTCGCCGAGCGGATCGAACGCGAGCTGACCGGCTTTGAGGTGGAACGACTGGACTACGAGGACACCGCCGGTGTCGCCAAGCGCGCGCTCGTCGCGCATCGCGGCCCCAGAGGAGGCTACGCGCTCTCCGGCCACATGGACACCGTGCCGCCCACCGGATGGGAGAGCGACCCCTTCACGCCGCGCCTCGACGCCGACGGCCTGCTGCACGGCCTCGGTTCGGTGGACATGAAGGGCCAGGTCGCCGCCGCGATCGTCGCGGCGCAGCGCGCGCCCGCCGACCTGCCCGTGACCCTGCTCATCACCACCGACGAGGAGACCACGAAGGCCGGCGCGAGGCGGATCGCGCAAGGCAGCGCGCTGGCCCGCTCGCTCGGGCTGAAGGGGATCGTGGTGGCGGAGCCGACCCGCCTCGTGCCGGTGCGCGGGCATCGCAGCCACGTCCAGTTCGCCGCCACCGCCCGCGGGCTGCAGGCACACTCCTCGACCGGCAAGGGCGTCAACGCGAATTGGCGGCTGATCCCCTTCCTCGTCGCGATGGAACGCGTGCAGGCCGCGCTCCGCACCGATCCGAAGCTGCAGGACCGCGACTACGATCCCCCCTTCTCCGACTTCAACCTGATCCTCGACAACCACGGCACCGCGCTGAACGTGACGCCGGCCAAGGCCACCGCCCACATCAAGTTCCGCTACAGCGCGAAGGTGGACCCCGCCCCGGTGGTCCGCGCAGTGCGCGAGGCGGCCGCCGATGCCGGCATCGAGTTGGCGGAGCAGCACGAAGGCTTCCCGCCGGAGCTGCCGGCCGACCATCCCCTTGTCGCGCTCGGCATTGGGCTGACCGGTCAGCGGCCCGGCACTGCGCCCTTCGGAACCGACGCCTGCGAGCTTCAGGCGCTCGCGCCGTGCCTGGTCCTCGGCCCGGGCGACGTGGCCTTCGCGCATACCCCGCACGAATGCGTGCGGGCGGCCGACCTGGTCGCGGCCGTCCCGCTCTTCACCCGTATCTTCGAGGCAGGGCGCTAGCGCGGCAGGCCTCCGCAACCGCCGATAAGTCCCATGACCGCGCCGGCACGACCAAGGCGTGCGCCAGCGCGCTCCTCCCGGCGGACGCACGAAAACGCAAGGCCGCCCTGCTCAAGAAAAGCATGCGGACCATCCCCATATGCGCTATGCGACGCTGGAAGGCGTGAACCCCTTGACGGAACAGACTGAACAATGGGCGTAGTAATCGGGGAGGTGGCGAGGAAGCTCGGCTACCGCCCGGGCATGGCGTGCGCGGTGATCGGCAACCCCCCGGGTCTCACCTTCGGCCTGCCGAGCGGCGCCACCGCCGCTGCCGACCTCATCCTGGCCTTCGCGGCGGACCGCGCAACGCTGCGCTCGATCGCGCCGCGGGCCTTGAACCTCTACGGCATCGGGGCGCGGCTGTGGTTCGCGTATCCGAAGAAGACCGGGCCCGTCCGGTCCGACCTCGACCGCGACCATGGCTGGGACCCGATCACGAGCGAGGGCCTGCTGCCGGTGACCCAGGTCGCGCTCGACGACACCTGGTCGGCCCTGCGCTTCCGCTTCCGCGAGGAAATCCCGAAGGTCATGCGCGCGGGGGCCTGAGGTTCCCTAACCGCCCGCCTGCACCGCCCGAAGCGCCCGCCGCAGCTTCGCGATGCCCGTGCGCACATGCCCGGTCTCGCAGAGCCGCGTTCCCTCTTCCGCCAGGCTGCGGACCGTCTCGGTCGCTGAGACCGGTTGTGCGGAGAGCCGCGTCGCCAGTTCCGAGCAATAGGCGACGCTGTCGGTCGTGACCCGCACCGGCGGCTCCGACGAGGCGGTGGCCGCGGCGACCCGCGCGAGGACGAGGATCAGGAGGAAGGCGGTCCGCACCATTGCCCGCCACCATGCGCCCGCCGGTCCCTCCCGGTCGTGGCGGGGCGGTGAAAGGCGCGACATGCGGCCGGTTCAGGCGGCCGGCAGCCGCAGCGTCACCGTCAGCCCCCGCCGCGCTGCCCCGGGGTGGGTGTCGGACAGCCCGACATCCCCGCCATGCAGCGCCGCCACTGCCCGCACCAGCGACAGGCCGAGGCCGGAACCCGGCGTGCTGCGCGCGGAATCCGCCCGGAAGAAGCGTTCGCCCGCGCGGCCCTTGTCGGCTTCCGGCATGCCCGGCCCATCATCCGCGACGACAATCTCGACGAGCCCCGGCTCCGGCGCGGCGATCAGCCGCACCGTCCCGCCCCCCGGCGTGAACTTCAGCGCGTTGTCCACCAGATTCGCGACCGCCTGCCCGATCAGGTCGCGGTCGCCGACCAGGCGAAGGCTCTCCGGCAGTTCCGCGATCAGGTGCTGGTCGCGCGCCTCCGCGGCCGCGCCGTAGAGCTCCGCCACGTCGGCCAGCATCGGGGCGAGGTCGGTCGGCGCGAAGGCCGCGCGCCGCGCCCCGGCCTCCACCTCCGCGATGCGGAGCACGGCCTTGAAGACGCGGGCGATCCCGTCGAGGTCGGCGATGCCCTGCTCCACCGCCGCCCGCAGCGCCTCCTCGTCGCGGGCCGAGGCCAGCGCCTCCTCCAGCTTCGCCCGCGCGCGGGCGATCGGCGTGCGCAGGTCGTGCGCGATGGCGTCGGAGACGCCCCGCACCCCCTCCATGAGCCGCGCGATGCGGTCCAGCATCGCGTTCATGGTCGTCCCGAGTTTGTCGAACTCGTCGCCGCGCTCCGTCAGCGGCACCCGCGGCGTGAGGTCGCCGGCGCCGATCGCGGCGGCGGTGCGATAGATCGGCAGCAGCCGGTTCTCCAGCGCGCGGCGCAGCGCCCAGGCCCCCACGATCGCCAGCGCCGCCGAGGCCGAGGCCGCCCAGGCGATGCCCTCGGACAGCAGCCCGCGGAGCCGCAGCTTCTCCGCCACGTCCCGCCCGACCAGCAGCCGGTATCCGTCGCCGAGGTCCACTCGGAACAGCCGGGCTTCCGACACCGTCGCGTCCCGGATCAGGGGCATGCGGACCCACGGCGATTCCGTGTTGGCCTCGGCCGGCCAGGCGCTCAGGTTGCCGGCGCGCGGCACGCCGTCGGGCCCGATCAGCAGGTAGAGCGCCTCGTTCTGGATATCGAGCGCGAGGCGGTCCTCGACCGCATCCGCCAGCCCTTCGATCCCGCCGAGGCGCCGGCGCTCGACGAGCGCGGTCGCGTCGGCACGGATCGCCGCCTCGGTCTGCCGGTCGAGCGCGCCGGCGGTGTTCCACCACAGGATCACCGCGGCGGCGGTGGCGGCGGCGGCGAAGATCGCCGTGAAGAACAGCGCGAAGCGCCCGGAGGCGCTGCGCAACAGGCCGAGCAGCGGCGGCTCGAACCCCGAGGCGGACGGGGAAGGGGGCACCTAATCCGCGCGGATCATATAGCCCGCGTTGCGCACGGTGTGGATCAGCGGCTTGTCGAACCCCTTGTCGAGCTTGTGCCGGAGCCGTGAGACATGCACGTCAATGACGTTGGTCTGCGGGTCGAAGTGATAGTCCCACACCTTTTCCAGCAGCATCGTGCGCGTGACCACCTGCCCGGCGTGCCGCATCAGGTGCTCGAGCAGGCGGAATTCGCGCGGCTGCACGTCAATCTTCTTGCCCCCGCGCGTGAGGGTGCGGGAGAGCAGGTCGAGTTCGAGGTCGGCGACCTTCAGCCGCGTCGTCGGGACTTCCGCCGCGGGCCGGCGACCGAGTGCCTCGACGCGGGCCAGCAACTCGGCGAAGGCGAAGGGCTTGGTCAGGTAGTCGTCGCCGCCCGCCTTCAGGCCCTTCACCCGCTCGTCCACGGCGTTCAGGGCGGAGAGGAACAGCACGGGTGTCCGGTTGCCCTGCCCGCGCAGCGTCTCGACGAGCCGCACGCCATCCACCCCGCCCGGCAGCATGCGGTCCAGCACGAGCACGTCGAAGGCCTCCGACGCCGCCATGAACAGCCCGTCGCGACCGTTCCCGGCATGCTCGACGGTGTGGCCGGCTTCCATCAGCCCCTTCTTCACGAAGCGGGCGACCTCGGCGTCGTCCTCGACCAGCAGGATTCGCATGCGGATGGGGTTCCCCGGCCCGCGCGGGACGTTGCCCGCCGCGGTTGTGAGCAACCCAAGTTAATGTCTGCCCTGCGGCAGGGGAAGCTTCGCATCGGCGTTGAGCTGTTCGGCCCGCGCCGGCTACTCCCTTCCCCCGCTTGCGGGGGAGAGTCAGGGTGGGGGGAAAGACTTCCCGCGGGGATTCTCGCATCGGCTGACGGCTCGTGCCATCCGGCATGGCCGCGTCGCAGTGCCCATGAAGCAAGCTCGGCCCCTGCGCCCTTCACCCCTGCGGCTGGTTCGGCCGGCGCCCGACCGTGACGGGAACCTCCGTCGGCCGTCCCTCGCGCAGGACGGAAAGGCGGACGGTCTGCCCCGGCGGCACGGCCGCGATGTTGCGCACCAGCGCGGCCGAGGTCTCCACCCGCTCCCCGTTGATCGCGACCACCTGGTCGCCCTGGCGCAACCCCGCACGCGCGGCCGGGCTGCCGCGCTCGACTCCTGCGATCAGCACGCCCCGCCGCGTCGGGGCGGCACCGCGGCGGCCCGGCTCCTCCGCCGGTGGCTGGTCCTGCACGGACACGCCGAGCCACCCGCGTTCGACCCGCCCACCGGTGCGAAGCTGCTCGATCACCGGCCGGGCGAGGTCCGACGGCACCGCGAAGCCGATCCCGGCAGAGGCGCCGGAGGGCGAGTAGATGGCCGTGTTGATCCCGATCACCTCCCCCGCCACGTTGAACAGCGGCCCGCCGGAATTGCCGGGATTGATGGGCGCGTCCGTCTGCAGGAAGTCGTCATAGGGGCCGGAGCCGATGTTGCGCCCGCGCGCCGAGATGATCCCGGAGGTCACGGTTCCACCGAGCCCGAACGGGTTGCCCGCCGCCAGCACCCACTGCCCGACCCGCATGGCGTCGGAGCTTCCCCAGGGCACCGCGGGCAACGGCGCGCGCGCTTCCACCCGCAGCAGCGCCAGGTCGGTCAGCTCGTCGGAGCCGACGACGCGCGCCGTGTACTCCTGCCCGTTCTGCAGCGACACGATCACCCGCGTGGCGTTTCCCACCACATGGTTCGCGGTGACGACGAGCCCCGCCGGGTCGAGGACGAAGCCCGATCCCGCGCCCTGCGTCGGCTGCGGCTGGCCGCGGCCGCGACGCTCCCGCAGGTAGCGCTCGAAAGGCGTGCCGCGCAGTTCCGGCGGAACCTCGGTCCGCGCCTCCGCGGTCACGGCGATGTTGACGACCGCGGGCAGCACCCGCTCCGCAAGGTCCGCGAAGTCGGGCAGGCTGGCCGCGCCGCGCTGGGCGCGGGCAGGCGGCACGGTGGCGCAGCCGACGAGCGGGACGAGGGCGAGCGTGGCGAGCGATCGGCGGCCGAGGTTCGGGGATGTGGGCTGGGGCATGGGCTCTCGGGAGGAAGGGGGGTGGCGGGCTGCCCCGCGTGAACGCCGGGGAGGATGCAGAAGTGCCGGGGCCGGTTCAACCGCGCGGGGCCGCATGAGCGCGGCATGACGATGCGGGTGGCGTGGGCCGCGGCGGGCGGCATCCTGGCGACGATCGGCCTGGCGCGCTTCGCCTATGTGCCGCTGTTCCCCGCCATGGTCGCGGCCGGGTGGGTGGATGGCGGCGGCGCCGGCCTGCTCGGCGCGGGCAACTTCGCCGGCTACCTCGTCGGCGTCCTGCTCGGGCGGCGGCTCGCGGAGCGGGTCGGCGTGGGCCGGGTGCTGGATGCGGGGATGGGCCTCGCGGCCGTCGCCTTCGTGGCCTGCGCCTGGCCGGGCGGGCTGGCGTGGCTGCTGGCCTGGCGGGGGTTGGCGGGGGTGGCGGGCGGCTTCGTCATGGCGCTTGCGGGGCCGGCGGTGCAGGCGAGCGTGGCGCCGGACCGCCGAGGCGCCGCGGGCGGGATCGTGATGGCCGGCGCGGGGAGCGGAATCATCGCCGCGGGGCTGCTCGTGCCGGCGCTGCTGGCGGCGGGATTGCAAGCGGCGTGGCTCGGGCTGGCGATGGCGGTGGCCCTCGTCTGGGCGGTGGCACGGCGTGCGTGGCCGGATCCGCCGGCGCTGCCCTCCTCCTCGACGGAGGAACCAGTGCCGCGGGCGGGGCGGCTGATCGGGGCCTATGTGCTCTCGGCGGCGGGGATGGTGGCCCCGATGGTCTATCTCGCCGACCTCGCGGTTCGAGGCCGCGGGCTGCCGATCGAGGCGGGAGCGCTCGCCTGGATGGCGTTCGGTGCGGGAGCGATCGCGGGGACGGTGACCGGCGGCCGCGTCGCCGGGCGGATCGGCGGGCTGAGGGCGCTGCCGTGGTGGATGGCGGTGCAGGTGACGGCGCTGGCAGGAATGCTCGTCCCGTGGTGGCCGGCGCTCTTCCTCGCCGCCCCGCTCGGCGGCTTCGCGGGCATCGGCGTGACGGCCGTGGTGCTCGCCGCGGCGCGGGAGGTGGCGGGCGAGCGCGCCGGGGTGGTCTGGGTGCGCGCGACCGCGGGCTACGCCGTGGCGCAGGCCGCGACGGGCTTCGCGCTTGCCGCGCTGTTCGGGGCGACGGGGGAGAGCCACGCGGCGGTGTTCGGGGCGGGGCTGGTGCTGAGCGCCGGGGCGTTGGCGGCGGCGGCGGTTCAGCGCAGCCGGTAGCGGCCCCTACCCTGGAATTCGAGGTAGCCGGCGTCGCGGAGTTTCTGCAACTGCTGCCGCAGCTTCGCGCGGATGTTCCGGTTATCCGGGTAGCGGCCGCACAGGTCGAGTTCGGACCGGTACACGTCCGCGACGCTGAAGGCCGGCGTTCCGAGTGCCTCGATGACGCGCATGGTCTCGACGAGCCATCCTCGTGCGGCCACGTTCGCCTGGTCACGGAGGAACAGCGTACGGCGCCAGGTGTTCAGCACCGACGCCTTGTCCATCGGGCGCGATGCCTCGACCAGCGCGATGCGCCCCGTTCCGGCGATCCTGCCGAGCAGGATGTTGCACCCGACCCAACCGGCGCGGCGCGCCGTCAATGCCAGCGGCGGCCGCTGCTCGACGACGGACGGGACCAGGAAGCGCTTTGGGATCACGATGAGGTCGCGGAGTTCGGCACTGAGGAGGCTGTACCGCATGACGAGGAGGTTGGGTGCGCGCGGGCTCGCGATACGCTGCATCATGCTGCCGTAGCTGCCATCGGCCAGCCGGGCGCCGAGCGCCGCCTTCTGGCTCTTCAGCTCGAACTCCTCGTCGCAGTTGCGGCAGAGGAAGTCGGCGGCGCGACTGTTGTTCGGCAGCGGCGACATGGGATGATGGCCGCAGGCCGGGCAGTAGGCTTCGCGCGCCACCCAGGCCTCGGTCAGCACACGGGCCTTCCGGGTCGGGCCGCTATACGGTCGCGCGACGGCACGGTCGAAGCAGAGGTCCATGCCGTTGCACCAATAGCTCGACCCGCGCGAAAGAAAAGGGCGGAGCCCCGTGAGGGACTCCGCCCAAGGTGCTGGATGCCGGCGCTTCGGGGGGGGAAGTCGCGCCCGGCATCCGGGGAGGGAGAGACGGGGTGCAAGTCGTCGGCAACCCCACACCCTTATCGCGCGGAAAGCCTAAGCGATCCTTGCCGATGCGAGTCTTCCGGCGGCATTCCGCATGCCGACCCGAACGCGCCCGGCATGACGCGCGCGGCGCGCGCCTCTATCGTCGCCCTGGTCGCGCAGGGGATGAGCGAATGACGGGCAGGCTGCCGCTCGAAGGATTCCGGGTCGTCGAACTCGGCCACTACATTGCCGGCCCCTTCGCCGCGCGCCTGCTCGCCGACATGGGCGCCGAGGTCATCAAGGTCGAACCGCCGGAGGGCGACCCGCACCGCGGCTGGGGCAGCCAGGCGAACGGGCATGCGGTGTGGTTCAGCATCCACGGCCGCAACAAGCTCTGCGTCAGCCTCGACCTGAAATCAGAGGAGGGGCGACGCAAGGTTCTCGCGCTGGCCGCCCGCGCCGACGCGCTGGTCGAGAACTTCCGGCCCGGCTACCTCGAACGCATCGGCCTCGGCCCGGAGGCCTTGCACGCCGCCAACCCGCGCCTCACCATCGCCCGCGTCTCCGGCTTCGGGCAGGACGGGCCGTATCGCGACAAGCCCGCCTTCGGCTCGATCGGCGAGGCAATGGGCGGCATCCGCCACCTGACGGCGATCCCCGGCGTCACCGACCACCCGCCACCGCGCTGCGGCGTCTCGATCAGCGACGACATCGCAGGGATGTGCGCCGCCATGGCGCTGCTCGGCGCCGCCTGGGAGGCGAAGGGCAACCCCGAGGCGCGCGGCCGCGTCATTGACGTGGACCTCGTCTCCTCCGTGTTCAGCCTCATGGAAGGGATGCTGCCGGAATACGGCCTGTTCGGCTGTATCCGGCAGCCGCAGGGCGCCGCGCTGCCCACCGCGGCACCCACCAACACCTACCCCTGCGCGGACGGCAAGTGGCTCTGCGTCGGCGGCAACTCGGACGCGATCTACCGCCGCCTGATGGCGGCGATCGGCCGCGAGGACCTGCGCGACGATCCTCGGATGGCCACCAACATCGGCCGCTGCGCGAACGCGGCCGAACTCGATGCCGCCATCGCCGCCTGGACCCGCACCCGAGCCGCCGCCGAGGCGGAGCGCGTGCTGGACGGGGCGGACATCCCGGTCTCCCGCCTCTACGACATGCGGGACTGCGCCGAGGACCCGCATTTCCGCGCCCGGCAGACGGTGATGGAGGTCGAGGACGGGCTGCTCGGCACGAAGCTCCTCCACCCCGCGCCGCCCTTCCGCTTCGACGGCGTCGCCCCGCGCGCGATGGTGCGCTGGACGGCCCCGGCCGTCGGGGCGCACAACGACCTCGTCTTCAACGAGCTGCTGGGAGGAGAGTGGTGACCGCCCGCGCCATCATCAGCGACGTCGCCCCGCGCGACGGGCTGCAATCCATCGGCCCCTTCGTGCCGACCGGGACGAAGGTCGCCCTCGTCCGCGCGCTGCATGACGCCGGCATCCGACGCATCGAGGTCGGCTCCTTCGTCAGCCCGCGCGCCGTCCCGCAGATGGCGGACACGGCCGATGTGCTGCGCGCGGCGCTGGCGCTGCCCGGCCTCGAATCCACGGTGCTGGCGCCGAACCGCAAGGGGTTCGAGCTGGCTCGCGAGGCCGGCGCCCACCGCGTGGGCCTCTTCATGTCCGTCACCGAGAGCCACAACAAGGCCAACGTGAACCGCACCCGCGCCGACAGCTTCGCCGAGCTTTCGGCCATCGTGCGCGACGCGGTCGCCGCGGGCATCAGGGTGCGCTTCAACCTCTCCTGCTGCTTCCACTGCCCCTTCGAGGGCGTGGTGCCGGAATCCGACGCGCTGGACTGGATCGAGCGCGCCGTCGCCCTCGACCCCTGGATGGAGATCGGCATCGCCGACACCACCGGCAACGCCGCGCCCGACCAGGTGGCGCGCGTGGTCGGTGCCGCGGTGCGCGGCTGGCCCGCGCCGGACGGAAGCTGCCGCATGGCCTATCACGGCCACGACACCTACGGCATGGGCGTCGCCAACGTCGCCGCCGCCTGGGGCGCGGGCTGCACGGTGTTCGACAGCGCCGCCGGCGGCCTCGGCGGCTGCCCCTTCGCCCCGGGCGCGACCGGCAACGTCGCGACTGAGGACGTCGCCTGGCTGTTCCGCCGCATGGGCGTGGAGACCGGCGTGGACTGGGCGAAGCTGCTGGCCGCCGCGGACCTCGCGGCCGGCATCACGGGCGGGTTGCCAGGTGGGCGCATGCGCGGGGTTCCGGCGGCACGCGCCGCATGACGGAAAACGGCAGCCCTTATGCCGACCTGCCGCGCACCGCCTTCTGGCGCGGCGGCGTGGCCGAGGCGAGCCCGCTGTCGCCCGACGGCATCTACCGGCGCAAATGGCCGATCGCGCCGGGATGGCGCATCGGCGCGGCCGGAAGCTGCTTCGCACAGCACGTCACGCGGCACCTGCGCCGCCACGGCCACACCGTGCTGGACGAGGAACCACCGCCGCCCGGCCTGCCGGCGTCGCGTCACACGGAGTTCGGCTTCGCGACCTACTCCGCGCGCTACGGCAACATCTACACCGTCCGGCAATTGCTGCAGCTCGCCCAGGAAGCCGCGGGGCTGCGCCGGCCGTGTGATCCCGTCTGGACGCGCGATGGACGCTTCTTCGACGCGCTGCGCCCGGCGGTGGAGCCGGAGGGACTAGCCTCGGCGGAAGCCGTGCTCGCGCATCGTGCCTTCCACCTCTCGCGCGTGCGCCTGCTGTTGCAGCGCATGGACCTCTTCGTCTTCACCCTCGGCCTGACGGAAGCCTGGACGGATACGGAGGAGGGCACCGTCTTCCCGACGGCGCCCGGCACCGTGGCCGGCACCTTCGACCCGGCACGGCACGTGTTCCGGAATTTCACGGTCGCGGAGATCCTGGCCGATTTCGAAGCCTTCCGCGCAGTGCTGCACCGGCTCCGCAGAGGACGCCCACTGCACATGCTCCTCACCGTCTCGCCGGTGCCGCTGACCGCGACCGCGAGCGGGCGCCACGTGCTGCCGGCGACGGCGTATTCCAAGGCCGTGCTGCGCGCGGTGGCCGGTCAGCTCTGCGACGCGCATGAGGAGATGGACTACTTCCCCTCCTACGAGATCGTCACCAACCCCGCCGCCCGCGGCGTCTTCTTCGCGGCGAACCTGCGGTCCGTCACCGAAGAGGGCGTCGGCGTCGTGATGCGCCAGTTCTTCGCAGCGCATGGCACCGCCGCGAAGCCGGATGCCGTCCGGGAGGAGGACGACGTGCAGTGCGAGGAAGCGCTGCTGGACGCCTTCGGCCGATGAGGCGCGTCTGCTTCGTCGGCAGCTCGCACGTCGCGGCGGTCAAGCTCGGCCTGGATCTCGCACGCGATGCCGGGCTGCTGCACGGCATCGTTGCCGACACCTTCGCCACGCACAAGGCGTCGCTGGCGAGCTGCGCAGTGGAGGGCGGCACGGTGCGCCCGACCAGCGAAGGCGTCGCGCAGCGCTTCGCCTGGACCTCAGGCGGCAGGACGGAAATCGCGCTCGACGGCTACGACGACATCTTCGTCGTCGCGGGCGAATCGCCCTTCTCCCTCTCGCGCTACGTGCCGCATCGGATGCTGCCGCCGCCGAGCCCGGCGCTCTACCGCGCGGTCGCCGAGGAATGGAGGGGCGAATGGGCGCCGCGCTTCGCCGCCGCGGTCGCGCGCGAGGCCGGGCACGCGGCGGTGCACTTCGTCGGCCAGCCGGAAATCTCGTCCGGGTCGCCGCGCGCGAAGACCTTCGTCGCGCTTCTGGCCGGCGACGAGGCGCGCCTCGCGGTGCTGCGCGACATCCAGGCGGAGGTTGCCGCGGCCGTGCGCGGCGTGCCGCACGGCCTCGCCTCTGCCGTCACCTTCCCGCCCGCCTGCCTCGACGAGTGGGGCGTGTTCACGGATCACGCGTTCTGCCGCGGCTCCGTGCGCCTGGTCGAAGGCTTCGGCGAGGAACACGCGGACACCGACTTCCACCACATGAACGCCGCCTATGGCCTGGAACTGCTCCGCCACCTCGGCCTCTGCGGGCCGGCCGCGTGAGACCGCCCGCGCCGGCGGCGCTGCTGCTGGCCGCACTCACCCTCGCCGGCTGCACCACCGCGCGCCACGCGTCGCTGCCGCCCGGCATCGCCGAACCGACCTCCTGCGTCCCCTACGCCCGCGCCCGGTCCGGCATCGAACTGCAAGGCGATGCCTGGAGCTGGTGGGACGCCGCGGCGGGCCGCTACGGGCGCGGCCGCGTGCCGCGCCTCGGCAGCGTCCTCGTGCTCGACCGCACGTCGCGCATGCGCGACGGGCATGTCGCGGTCGTCGCCCGCGTGCTCGGTCCGCGCGAGATCGCGGTGGACCACGCGAACTGGGCCAGCGGCCTCGCCCGCGGGCGGATCGCGACGGAGCAGCGCGTGGTGGACGTCTCGGCGCGGAACGACTGGTCGCTGGTGCGGGTGTGGTACCCCCGCATCAACGACCTCGGCACCACCGCCTACCCGGCGCGGGGCTTCGTGCATCCGTCGCGCGAGATCGCCGCCCGGTAGGCTTGCCCCCGCCGGCCGGCTGCGCGATGTGGCGACGGAACGACACGTCGGAGGAGACGCATGCGCTTCACCCGCCGCGGCCTGATCGCCGCCAGCCTCGCAACGCCCGCGGCGTCCCGCGCGCAGCCCGCCTGGCCGGAGCGGCCGGTGCGGGTGATCGTGCCCTTCCCCGGCGGCTCCACGCCCGACATCGCCGCCCGCGCGGTCGCGAACCATTTCCAGCAGGTCTTCGGCCAGCCCTTCGTGGTGGAGAACCGCGCCGGCGCAGGCGGTGCGATCGGCACCGACGTCATCGCGAAGGCCACCGATGGCCACACGATCGGCGTCTCGATCGGCGGGCCGGCGAGCACGGCGCGCGTGCTCAACCCCAACACGCCCTACGATCCCGCGACGGACCTCGCCCCCGTCTCGCTGCTCGTGCGCCTGCCGATCGTCTTCGCGGTGCACCCGTCGGTGCCGGCGCGCAACCTGGAGGAGTTCATCGCCCATGCCCGCGCCAACCCGGGCCGGCTGAACTACGGCTCGGTCGGCGCGGGCACGCTCGGGCACCTCGTCACGGCGGAATTCGCTGCGCGGCACGGGCTGGAGATGACGCATGTGCCGTTCCGATCGGTGCCGCAGGGCGTGACGGAGCTGGTGGCCGGGCGCATCCAGGCGATGGGCGCGGTCTCCGGCGCGGTGCTGCCGCAGGTGCGGGACGGCGCGGTGCGCGCGCTCGGCATCACCAGCGAGGGCCGCTTCGCCCAGGCCCCGGACACCCCGACCTTCACGGAGCAGGGCCAGGGCCAGGCGATCTGGACCTGGATCGGCCTCTTCGCGCCGGCCGCCACGCCGGCCGAGCGGATCGCACGGCTCTCGGCCGAGGCCGGACGGGCGCTGGCGCAACCGGAGGCGCAGCGGGCGCTGACGGCGGCGGGATTCGAGGTCGTGGGGAGCGATCCCGCGGCGCTGCGGACCTTCGTCGCCGCCGAGATCGGCCGCTGGGGACCGCTGATCCGGCGGCTGGAAATCCGGCCGGAGAGCTGACCCGCTCTCCCTCCCCCGTTCACGGGGGAGGGTCGGGGTGGGGGGCACGGACGAGCATGCCCCCGATGCGGCACCTACCGCGCCGCCACCGCGTCGGGCTTCCCACCCCGCGTCTTCCACAGCGACCAGAAGATGCCGCCCGCGATCATCGCCAGCGTCACGCCGAGCGAAATCGCCGGGTCCACTTTCCCGAAGATCTGGTTCCAGAAGATCTTCCCGCCGATGAACACCAGCACCAGCGCCAGCGCATATTTCAGGTAGTGGAAGCGGTGCACCATGGCCGCCAGCGCGAAATACAGCGCCCGCAGGCCGAGGATCGCCATGATGTTCGCGGTATAGACGATGAAGGTGTCCGTGGTGATCGCGAAGATCGCCGGCACGCTGTCCACCGCGAAGATCAGGTCGGCGATGTTGATGATGACGAGTGCCAGGAACAGCGGCGTCGCCCAGACCACGGTCCTGCCCTTCGCCGGATCGGGCTGGCGGACGAAGAACTTCTGGGCGTGCAGCTCATCCGTCACCCGCATGTGCTTCTTGAAGAAGCGCACGACCGGGTTCTTCGAGATGTCCGGGTCGCTCTCCGGCACCACCAGCATCTTGATGCCGGTGGCGATCAGGAAGGCGCCGAAGATGTAGAGGACCCAGGAATACTCCTGCACCAGCGCCGCGCCGACCGCGATCATGATGCCGCGCAGCACGATCACCGCGATGATGCCCCAGACGAGCGCCCGGTACTGGTACTTCCGCGGGATGGTGAAGAAGGTGAAGATCAGACTGATGACGAAGACGTTGTCTATGGACAGCGCCTTCTCGATGAAGAAGCCGGTGAAATACGTCATCCCGGCATGGGTGCCGTCGGCCGTCGCGATGTGCCCGGCCTCGTACGCCCACCAGATCGCGCCGCCGTAGAGGATCGCGAAGCCGATGTAGAAGGCGGAGAGCACCAGGCTCTCCCGGATGCCCATCTCCTTGTCGTCCCTGTTCAGGACGCCGAGGTCGAAGGCGAGCAGCCCGAGCACGATGCCGAGGAAGCCCGTCCACATCCAGACGGGCTTGCCGATCCATTCGGCGAACAGGAACTCCATGGCGGACGATCTCCCCGGGCCATGCCAGGGCGCACGCGCGCGTGCCGGGCCCGGGCATCGTTGCGATGCGATCCGACATCGCGGCGGCGCCGGGGTACCCCGGCGCCGGGTCCGCCAGAGGGGCCCGGATCAATGCGTCGAGGTGGCCGCAGGTGATCCGGCGTTCAAGATGGACAATCCGAAATTTCTCGGACACCCCGCTTCCATGTCAGGCCAGCCGTCGTCCGAACCGGAATCCGGCCCGACCCCCGTTGTGCCGCACGGTGCGCCGGGCCATGTCCGGTTTGCGCCGGACCGCCACGGGCATTAGTGTCCGGCCCGACATCAACCCGGCCGGCCAGCGGAAACCCCCGCGGGCGCCGGCCGAAGCTGGGATCGAGGCGTCACGATGGGTTCGTTCAGCATCTGGCATTGGCTTGTCGTGCTGCTGGTCATCCTGCTGCTGTTCGGCAGCGGCAAGATCAGCGGGCTGATGGGCGACCTCGCCAAGGGCATCAAGTCCTTCAAGGCGAACATGAAGGAGGACGAGATCAAGGACGCCTCCATGGCCGCCGACGCCTCGGCGCAGACCCCGGTCCAGCCCGCCGGCACCATCCCCGGACCTGCGGCCGGCACCGCGCATCCGGCGACCGGCACGACGGCGAACACCACGCGCCCGGCGGCCTGACCGCCGGATTGATCACCGCCGCGCGCGCCCTGTAGGGTCGGGCGGGAAGCGAGACGACGCGCCGGTCCCGGGCAACGGGGCCGGCGCTTCGCATTTCGGGGAGGCGGGATGACGAGTGCCGAGGCGGGTGCGGGCGCCGCGCCGGTCAACACCGCCGTGGACGACACGGAATTCGCCTCGGCCCGCCGCCAGCTCGCCGGCTGGCAGGGCATTGCCTGGCGCGTGGCGGCCGCCAGCTTCGTCCTCTGGCACATGTGGATTTTGCTGATCTCGCCGGTGGACCCGACCGTCTCCCGCGCCATCCACGTCTTCCTCGGCGCCGCGCTCGGCTTCGCGCTGTTCGCCCCGCGCGCCTCGGGCAGCCCGGGCGACCGCGTGCCATGGGCCGATTGGGCGCTGATGGTGCCCTGCTTGCTGGTCCCCGCCCACTACATCCTGGACGCCGACGGCATCGAGATGCGGTCCTTCATGGGGCCCAACTGGCAGGACCTGGCGGCCGGGATCGTCGGCATCCTGATCGTGCTGGAATTCGCCCGGCGCACCGCCGGCCTCGTCATGCCGGTCATCGCCCTCGTCTTCATCGCCTATTGCTTTGTCGGGCCCTGGATGCCCGGCATCCTCTACCACCGCGGCGTGGAATGGCAGGCGGCGACGGTCGAGCTGTTCGGCAACAACGGCGTGCTCGGCACGATCGTCCAGGTCTCCGCGAGCTTCATCATCCTGTTCGTCACCTTCGCGGCCTTCCTGCAGGCCTCCCGCGCGGGCGACTACTTCAACGACCTCGCACTCGCCCTGGTCGGCCGCGCGCGCGGCGGGCCGGCGAAGGTCACGGTGCTCTCGGGCATCCTGTTCGGCACGATCTCCGGCAGCGCGGTGGCCAACGTCGTCGCATCGGGGGCCTTCACCATCCCGATGATGCGCCGCGTCGGCTACGACCGCGAGACCGCCGCGGCGGTGGAGGCGACGAGCTCGACCGGCGGGCAGATCACGCCGCCGGTGATGGGCGCGGGCGCCTTCATAATGGCGGAGGTGCTGGGCCGGCCGTACGGCGAGATCGCGCTGGCGGGCCTGATTCCCGCGCTGCTCTTCTACATCGCCAACTACATCCATTGCGACCTGAACGCCCGCAAGGCCGGCATCCGCGGCCTGTCGCGGGAGGAGCTGCCGCGCTGGCTGGACATCGCCCGCCGCGCCTACATGGCGGCGCCCCTGATCCTGCTGATCGCGGTGCTGCTGATGGGCTACTCGCCCTTCCGCGCCGCGGCCATCGGCATCGCGGCCACGATCGCGATCATGGTGGCGACAGCGCTGGCGCACGCACTGGCCGTGCAGGGCGCGTCCGTCCCGCGCGCCATGCTGGGCGCGGTGGTGGAGACGGCGCGCGCGATCGAGGCCGCGCTGTCGGGCAGCGCGAGGGAGGTGATGCAGCTCATCGCCGTCTGCGCCGCGGCCGGGATCGTCGCCGGCGTCATCGGATTGACCGGCGTCGGCGGGCGCTTCGCGACGATGCTCCTCGACATCGCCGGCACGTCCTCCTTCCTCGCGATGCTGTTCACGATGGTCGTCGCGATCATCCTCGGCATGGGCGTGCCGACCACCGCGGCCTACGCGATCGCCGCCGCCGTCGTCGCGCCCGGCCTCATCCGCATCGGGGTGGAGCCGCTGGTCGCGCACATGTTCATCTTCTACTTCGCCATCCTCTCCTCGATCACGCCGCCCGTGGCACTCGCGAGCTTCGCCGCTGCCTCCATGGCCGGCGCGGATATGTGGCGCACCAGCATGATCGCGGTGAAGCTCGGGCTGGCGACCTTCATCGTGCCCTTCATGTTCTGGCTCTCGCCCGCGCTGCTGGCGCAGGGCGACGTGATGACGGTGCTGCAGGCCTTCGCCACCGCGGCGCTCGGGGTGTGGCTGCTCGCCTGTGCGACCGAGGGCTGGATGCTGGAAGGCCGCCTGGCCCTCCCGCTCCGCCTCGCCGCGGCCGCCGCCGGCCTCATGCTCATGGTGCCCGAGGGCTGGACGGACCTCGCCGGCCTGGCGCTCGGCGCCGCGCTGCTACTGCGGCAGCGCAAGGCGTCCCCGGGGTGAGCGTGACAGCGCGCGACCTGCTGGGCTAGATGCCCGCGATCCCGCGGCGGGAGGCCATCGCTTGCTGACATCCTACAGCCTCGCCGGCGGGCGGACGAACATCCGCGAAGGCCTGCTGCCGGCCGACGAACTGGCGCATTCCGTCTGGATAGACCTGCTGAACCCGACGACCGAGGAGGAGCAGGCCGTCCAGGCCGCTCTGAAGCTGGAAGTCCCGACACGGGAGGAAATGCAGGAGATCGAGAGCTCCTCGCGCCTGTACCGCGAGGACGACGTGCTCTTCCTCACCGCCAACTTCCTCTACGGCGTGGAAGGCAACGAATACGGCTCCACCGCCATCACCTTCGTGCTCGCCGCGAACAACCTGGTCACCGTGCGCTACGCGACGCCGAAGGCCTTCAGCGTCTTCGCCGTGCGCTGCCAGAAGAGCCCCGTCCTCGTCGCCTCGCCCGATGGCGTGATGCTGCACCTGTTCGAGCAGATCGTGGACCGCCTGGCCGACATCCTGGAACGCGTGGGCGGCGACATGGACCGCGCGAGCGGCGCGGCCTTCCGCAGCGCGCGCACCAAGGTCAAGGCCAATGCCCGCGACCACGACCTGCGCGAGGCGCTGCTGACCCTCGGCTCGGTGGGAGAGGTGACGACGCGCGCGAGCGAGACGCTGCTCGGCCTCACCCGCATCCTGACCTTCGTCGGTGCGGAGAAGGCGACGGCCGTGCGCAAGGAGAACCAGGCGCTGATCAAGACGCTGGTGCGCGACGTGCGCAGCCTGGTGGACCATGCGGGATTCCTCAACAACAAGGCGACCTTCCTGCTGGACGCCGTGCTCGGCATCCTGAACGTCGAGCAGAACGCCATCATCAAGACCTTCACCGTCGCCTCCGTCGCGCTGATGCCGCCGACGCTCATCGCCAGCATCTACGGCATGAACTTCCGTGCGATGCCGGAGCTGGAGCAGTGGTGGGGCTATCCGGCGGCGCTGCTGCTGATGGTGGTCTCCTCGGCGCTGCCGATCCTCTACTTCAAGCGCAAGGGCTGGCTTTGAGGGTTCGCCTCGCGCTGCTTGCCCTGCTGCTGCCCTCGGCCGCCCTCGGCCAGGCCGCGCCCGCGTGTCCGCCCCGAGGCACGCCCGCGCTCAACGTGGAACTGGTGGACCCGGAGCCCCGCGTGCTGCCGCCGCTCCCGGCCGCCCAGCTCCGCACCGAAGCTGGGGGAGTGCACGAAGGCGAATTTCCGCACCACCTCGGCCTGACCGTTAGCCGGGTGGAGTGGCGGAGCGAGATCACCGTGCGCTCCCGCGGCCCGGAACGCGGCCCGGTCTGCGCCGTGCCCTCCGAGATCCGCCTGCGCCTGATGCACGCCGAGCACGACATCCGCCTGGCCCGCGAGGTGCCGCGCGGCGGCTGCCTGGCCGGCGAGGTGATGGCGCATGAGCGGCGCCACGCCGAGGTCAACCGCCGCACGCTGCGCGAGGCCGCCGACGGCCTGCGTGCCGCGGCGCGCGGCTGGGCGGCGCGGGCGGAGGTGCGCGCGCCCGACGTGAACGCGGCCGCGGCCGCGCTGCAGGACCAGCTCGGCGACGTGCTGGAACCCGTGCTCGAGAGGCTGCGGAGCACGCGCGAGGCCGCGCACGCGGCGATAGACACGACGGAGGAGTACCGCCGCCTCGGCCGCGTCTGCCCGGAAGACCAGCGGCGGCTGCGTGCCGCGCTGCGGCCGGGCCTGCGACCCGCGGATTGACCGGCCGCGTCACGCGCTGTTGTCTCGCCGGCGACCGCAGCCCGCCCCGGAGTCCGCCGCATGGCCGCCACGCACCGCATCGCCGCCACGCCCGAGACCACGCGCTTCGGCGCCTTCGACGCGATGTTCCCGCCGGTAGCCACGATCCCGAGCGGCGACACGGTGGTGCTCGAATGCGTGTCGGGCGCGCCGGAGGTCATGCCGGGCGTCGAGACCGGGCTGCGCGTGCCGCCCGCACTCGCCGCGCTGCATGCCGCAAACCCGCCGCGCCTCGGCCCGCACATCATCACCGGCCCGGTCGCAGTCGCGGGCGCCGAGCCGGGCGACGCGCTGCGCGTGGACATCGAGCGCATCGAGCTCGGCTGCGACTGGGGCTTCTGCGGCTTCCGCCCGCTCTTCGGCACGCTGCCGGAGGACTTCCCCTATGCGCGCATGCTGCACATCCCCGTGGACCGCGAGGCGATGACCTGCCGCGTGCCGGTCGGCCCCGGCGTGACCATCCCGCTCTCACCCTTCTTCGGCGTCATGGGCGTGGCGCCGCCGCGCGAATGGGGCCGCCTCTCCACGAAGGAGCCGCGCGCCCATGGCGGCAACCTCGACAACAAGGAACTCGGCGCGGGCGCCACGCTCTGGCTGCCGGTGCACGTCGCGGGCGCGCTGTTCTCGGCGGGCGACGGGCACGGCGTGCAGGGCGACGGCGAGGTCTGCATCAATGCGCTGGAGATGTGCCTCACCGGCCAATTCCGGCTGACTGTCGAGAAGGGCGGCGGCGCCGCCGACCCCGCGCTGCGCTACCCGCGCGCCGAGACGCCGACCCACTTCATCTCGATGGGCCTGCACGAGGACCTCGACCTGGCGATGAAGGGCGCGCTGCGGGAGATGATCGCCTTCATCGTCGCGCGGATGAACGTCAGCGCCGCGGATGCCTACCAGCTCTGCTCGCTCGCCGTGGATTTCCGCGTGACGCAGACCGTGAACGGCGAAAAGGGCGTGCACGGGATGCTGCGGAAGGGCCTGCTGTTCTGACCATTCCCGCGATCCACAGGCGCGGTTGCAGTTCTCCACCGGCTTGCCCGCGCATTTGTCCACAGTTTTTCGCGCGTGAGTCGTAACCAGAACTTGTGCCCGAGACCCGCGTTGCCCTACCGTATCTGGTAGGTCGGGGGGCCGGGAGGGAGCGTGGTCATGGATTGGAGCGCGGAAGCGATCGAGCGGCTGAAGGCCCTCTGGGCGGACGGCCACTCCACGGCCGAGATTGGCCGGCGCATGGGGATTTCGAAGAACGCGGTGGTGGGGAAGGCGCATCGCCTGAACCTGCCGGCGCGGCCGAGCCCGATCCGCCGCGAACTCGGCCTGCCCGCCATCCCGAAGCCCCAGCCCGTGCGCGTGCCGCGCCCCGCCGGAATCGCGCCGCGCACCACGCTGCCGCCCGCGCCGGTGGCACCGCCGCCCGCTCCGCCGCCGGCCCCGGTGGTCCGCAGCTTCCCCCGCATCGCCGCGGCCCGCGCCTGTTGCTGGCCGATCGGCGAGCCCGGCCAGAAGGGCTTCCGCTTCTGCGCGGCCGACGCGCTGACCGGCAAGCCCTATTGCCCGGAGCACGCAGCGGTCGCCTACGTGAAGGCGCGCGACCGGCGGGAAGACGCGGCGTAGCGCGGCGCTTGAAACCGGCAGGGGATGCGCGCCATCTTCCGCCCATGCGGTTCCGTGACCGACATGAGCATCTCCAATACCTCAAGAGTGAGCTGATCGCCCGGCGCATAGTCGAGCAACCTCACTTCATCGGGCACGCGCGCGCGCATATCGAGCGGTTCTGGCGTGATGACCCTCACGCCGCGCATTACCTTGCGATCTGGGGGCGTCTGCTGGACGAACCGCCTGCGCACATCGCGCGGCAACTGCTCGAGGACAGTCCTGCCGGCCAGTATCTGCGGGAGACTTGTCCTCCCTTCGGCCCCATCACCGCGCAGCAAGCCGCGGTATTGAAAGCCCAGCTCCCGCACGCGAGCGCGCCCTCCTGATGCTGAAGCGGGCTGGCGTGAACCACATGCTGCGTGCGTCCGCGGCAATCCTGAATCATAATCGCTTTGTGCTGATTGGCAGCGGATCAGCGATCGCCACGCAGAAACAGCTTCCGTTGGCGATGATGCTGACGAAGGAGATCGACATCTATCCCGATGGTGTCACCGACCCGTCCGGTCTCTCCGACGTGCTGAGCGCGACAATTGGGCAACTCTCGCCATTCCACACGTCGTTCGGCTACTACGTGGACGGTGTCAGCCCGACGACGGCGACCCTCCCCGATGGCTGGCGCGAGCGCCTGATCCCCTACACCAGTCCGGAGGCCCCGGGCGTCACCGCGCTCTGCCTCGATCTCGTGGATCTCGCCGTCGCCAAGCTCTGCGCGGGGCGGGAGAAGGACATCTCCTGGCTGCGCGCGGCGTTCGCGGCGGGGTTGCTGGGCCGGCCGCAGGTCGAGGCGAGGCTGGCATCCCTGACCGACCCGCGGGCGCCGGACCGGGCGGTGCTGTCCAGCCGGCTGGATGCGACGGGGTGATGCCCCTTCCCGTCCCGCCCATCGTCCTACATCCTGCCCCCAGCACCAGACGGGAACGGACGCCAGGGATGCGAATCCTCCTCGCCGAGCCGCGCGGCTTCTGCGCCGGCGTGGTCCGCGCCATCGAGATCGTGGAGCGCGCCCTCAAGCTGCACGGCGCGCCCGTCTATGTCCGCCACGAGATCGTCCACAACCGCCACGTCGTGGAGGATTTGCGCGCCAAGGGCGCCGTCTTCGTCAACGAGCTGGATGAGGTGCCGCAGGGTGCCGTCACCGTCTTCTCCGCCCACGGCGTCGCCCGCGTTGTGGAGCGCGACGCGACGGACCGCGGCCTCGACATCCTCGACGCCACCTGCCCGCTCGTCACCAAGGTGCATGTGGAAGGCCGCCGCTACGCGAAGGACGGCCGCGCCGTCATCCTCATCGGCCATGCCGGCCACCCGGAGGTCGAAGGCACGCTCGGCCAGATTGACGGAGAGGTCCACCTAGTCGCCGACGTCAAGGACGTCGCGGCTCTGCCGGTCGCGCCGGACCGCCGCGTCGCCTATGTCACGCAGACCACGCTCTCCGTGGACGACACGCGCGAGGTGATCGAGGCCATCAAGGCCCGCTTCGCCGACGCCGTCGGCCCGGGCACGCGCGACATCTGCTACGCCACGCAGAATCGCCAGACGGCGGTGCGGGAGCTGGCGCGCGAATGCGACGTGGTGCTCGTGGTCGGCGCGGCCAACAGCTCCAACAGCAACCGCCTGCGCGAGATCGCGGAGGAATGCGGCGCGCGTGCCTTCCTCATCGCCGATGCCGGGGAGCTGACGGCCGGCATGGTCGCCGGCGCGCGGAACATCGGCCTGACCGCCGGCGCCTCCGCGCCCGAACGCCTGGTGGAGGAGGTGGTGACGACGCTCCGCGCCCTCGGCGCCGCCGAGGTCGCCGCCCTGCCCGGCATCACCGAGGATGTCAGCTTCCGCCTCCCCACCCGCCTTCAGGCCGCCGAGTAACCCCTCCCTCCCCCCTCGCGGGGGAGGGCCGGGGAGGGGGGCACGCGCACCGCCTCAAGCAAGATCACGAGGGATTGCCAGAAATGCCCACCCGCCGCCAGCTGGCCGCGCTGCTCGCGACACCCCTCGCCGCCCCCGCCCTCGCGCAAGCCGACTACCCGAACCGCCCCATCCGCATGATCGTCGGCTTCGCCGCCGGCGGCGGCACCGACCTCACCGCCCGGACGATGCAGCCGCGGCTGCAACAGGCGCTCGGCGGTCCGATTGTGATCGACAACCGCCCCGGGGCCGGCGGCAACCTGGCAACCGAGGTGACGGTCCGCGCCGCGCCGGACGGCTACACCCTGCTGATGGGCACGATCGCCGCGCTGGCGATCAACCCGACCATCTATCGCAACCTGCCCTTCGACCCGCAGGCGGACCTGACGCCGATCAGCCTCTCCGGCTCCATCCTCAACGTGCTCGTCGTGCCGGCCGACCGGCCCTGGCGCAGCGTGGCGGAGCTCGTCGCGGCGGCAAGGGCGCGGCCCGACACGATCACCTACGGCTCCTCCGGCGTCGGCGGCGCGGGGCACCTCGCCGGCGCATTGCTGGATCAGATGGCGGGCGTGCAGACGGTCCATGTTCCGTATCGCGGCGGCGGCCCGATGATGACCGACCTGGTCGGCGCCAAGGTGGACTACGCCTTCGCCACCGCGCCCACCGCGATCCCGCAGATCGAGGCCGGCAAGCTCCGCGCGCTCGCCGTGCCGACACTCCGGCGCTCGCCGCTGCTGCCGGATGCGCCAGCGGTGGCCGAGACGCTGCCGGGCTACGAGGTCGGCAACTGGTATGCCCTGGTCGGCCCGCGCGGCCTGCCGCCGGCCGTGGTGAACCGCCTGAACGCGGCGATGCGCACCACGCTGTCCGACCCGGAGGTCGTCGCCCATCTCGCGCGCCACGGCGTCGAGCCGACGCCCTCCTCGCCCGAGGAACTGGCGCGCTTCATCCGCGAGGAGACCGCGAAATGGGCCCCGATCGTGCGGGCGACGGGGGCGACATCTGATTGACGGCGTCGCGGCGCAACCGCGGGGCCGAGCGGGCCCCGCTCGTCGCATCGCCGCCGGATTGCTCGCGCTCGTCGCCATCGCCGCCATCGGGATGAACGCCGCCGTGCTCGTCGTCGGCCTGCGCCTCTCCGCTGCGCGTCCAGCAACGATCGGCCCGCCGCCGACGGGACTGGCCGGTGCCGAGACCGTCGAGATCGCGTCCGCATCGGGTGCCCTGCTTCGCGCATGGTGGGTGCCTGCGGGACGGGCAGGTGGCGGGGCGGTCGTGCTGCTGCACGGCGTCTGGGAGAACCGCCGGCGCATGCTGCGGCGCGCGGAGGTGCTGCACGGCCAGGGCTATGCCGTGCTGCTGCCGGACCTCCAGGCGCATGGCGAGAGCACGGGGCGCCGCATCACCTTCGGCGCGCTTGAAGGCCATGACGCGGCCGCCGCCGTCGGTTTCGTGCGCGCCCGGCTGCCGGGCGAGCGCATCGGGCTGCTCGGCGTATCGCTCGGTGGGGCAGCCGCGTTGCTGGCGCCAGCCCCGCTCGGGGTGGACGCGGTCGTCCTGGAATCGGTCTATCCGGATATCAACGCGGCGCTGCTGAACCGGCTGCGCGCAGGGCTGGGACCGGCGGCCGGAGCGGTATTCGCGCCGATTCTCGCGCCGCTGTTCCGGGTGCTGCTGCCGCCGGTGCTGGGCGTGACGGCGGCGGATCTGCGGCCGGCCGACCGGATCGCGGCGGTAGGGGCGCCGGTGCTGGTGGCCACGGGCGATCGTGACGACCGGACGACGGCGGCGGAAGCGCGGGCGCTGTTCGCGCGGGCGGCGGAGCCGAAGCGCTTCGTGCTGATGCGCGGCGCCGCTCACGTGGATCTGGAAGCGCACGATCCCCTCGCATACTGGGCGGAGGTCTCAGGCTTCCTCGGCCGGCACTTGCGGCCGGCAGGCACTCGGCTTCCGCCCCCTGCCGTTCCGGGTTAGACCCCCCGCCGATGCGCCACTTCCTGGAATTCGAGAAGCCGATCGCCGAGCTGGAAGGCAAGATCGAGGAGCTGCGGCGGGCCACCGACGCCGGCGGCATTGATGTCGCGGAGGAGGTCGGCAGGCTCCGCGACAAGGCGGAGCAGACGCTCCGTCAGACCTACGCGAAGCTCTCGCCCTGGCAGAAGGCCCTCGTCGCGCGCCATCCGGACCGCCCGAAGGCGCTGGACTACGTGCGCGCCCTCATCACTGAGTGGACGCCGCTGGCCGGCGACCGCGCCTTCGCCGATGACGCGGCGGTGGTCGCCGGCATGGGGCGCTTCCGCGGCCACGCCGTCGCCGTGCTCGGCACCGAGAAGGGGCGCGACACCGACGGGCGCGTGAAGCACAATTTCGGCATGGCGCGCCCAGAAGGCTACCGCAAGGCGCGCCGCATCATGGAACTGGCCGGCCGCTTCGGCCTGCCGATCCTGAGCTTCGTGGACACCGCCGGCGCCTTCCCGGGGATCGAGGCCGAGGCGCGCGGCCAGGCGGAGGCGATCGCGCGCTCCATCGAGGCGGGGCTGGATGCGCCGGTACCCTTCGTCGCGACGATCATCGGCGAAGGCGGCTCCGGCGGTGCCATCGCGCTCGCCGCCGCCGACCGCGTGCTGATGCTGGAACACGCCGTCTATTCGGTGATCTCGCCGGAAGGCTGCGCCAGCATCCTGTGGCGCGACGCCGCACAGGCGCCGACCGCGGCCGAGGCGCTGCGGATGACGGCCGAGGACCTGCGCAAGCTCGCGCTGGTGGACGCCATCGTGCCGGAACCGCTGGGCGGCGCGCATCGCGAGCCCGACGCCATGATCGAGGCGGTCGCCGAGAAGGTGTGGGCCTGCCTGGAGCCGCTGATGGAGCTGGACGGCCCGACGCTCCGCGCCCGTCGGCGCGAGAAGTTCCTGGAGATGGGTCGCGCCGGGGTGGTCTGATCGCGGCGATGTCGGACGAGCCAGCACCTCTCGACCACGCCGAGCTCCGACGCCTCTTCTTCCGCGTCTTCCCGGCCGTCGGGCTGGCGATGTTCGGCGCGGCGCTGGACCAGACGATCGTCGCCTCCGCCCTGCCCGCCATCGCCCGCGCGCTCGGCTCGGTCGAGCGCGTCTCCTGGGTCGTCGTCGCCTACCTCGTCGCGACCACCGTCGCCGCGCCCGTCTATGGCCGCTTGGGCGATGCCTTCGGGCGGCGACGCATGCTGCTCGTGGCGCTCGGCGTGTATGCGACGGGCGCGGCGCTGTGCTCCGTGGCACCGACGCTCGATGCGCTCGCTGCCGCGCGGCTGGTGCAGGGGTTCGGCGGCGGCGGGCTGATCTCGCTTTCCGTCGCGCTGATCGCGGAAGTGGTGCCGGCACGGGAGCGCGGGCGCTTCCAGGCCTGGATCGCGGCGGTCTTCGCGGCCGCCAGCGCCCTCGGCCCGGTGGTGGGCGGCGTGCTGACCGACCTGATCACCTGGCGGGCGGTGTTCTGGCTGCAGCCGCCGCTCGCGCTGCTCGCCGCCTGGCTCGCGATGCGGCGGCTGAACGTCGCGCGCCCGGGCGTGGCGCACGGCTTCGCCTTCGACTGGATCGGCCTCATCCTGTTCGCGGGCTTCGTCGTGCCAGGCCTCCTCGCGCTGGACCAGGCACGACGGCTCTCGGCCGGCCCGCTGGCGGTCGCCGCGATCTGCGCCGCGGTCGCCGCCGTCGCGCTCGTGCTGCTGCTGCGGTGGGAGAGGCGGGCGCCCGACCCGCTCCTCCCGCTCTCCGTGCTCGCCGAGCCTTCGATCTGGCGCGCGAACACCCTCACCGCGCTGGTGGCCGGCGCCTTCACCGGCTCGCTGGCCTTCCTGCCGATCTATTTCGTCGCGGTGCGCGGCCTGTCGGCGTCGGGCGCCGGACTCGCGCTGCTGCCCCTGGCGGCGGCCGCGGCGTTCGGGGCCATGCTGTCGGGCGCCCTGCTCGCGCGAACCGGCCGCACGCTGCGCTGGCCGTCCTTCGGCCTTCCGGTGGCGGCGATCGTGCTGGCGATCATCGCGCTGACCACCGGATACCTGCCGCTGCCCGCGCTGGCCGCGCTGCTGGGCGTGGTGTCCGTGGGCTTCGGCACGTCCTTCCCGATGGTGCAGGTCACCGTGCAGAGCGCGGCGGGGCCGGACCGGCTCGGCTCCGCCACTGCCTCCGTGCAGTTCTCCCGCAGCCTCGGCGCGGCGACGGGCACCGCGGTGATGGGCGCCGTGCTGTTCGGCGCCCTCGTCGCGCAGGGGGGCGGCGCGGCGGAGCTCTTCGTCGCCCTGGTGAACCGCGGCCCTGAGGCCCTCGCCGGCCTCACCGACGCAGCGCGGGAGGCGTTCCGGGCGCAGATGACCGGCGCCTTCCGCGCCGCCTTCCTGGTCGCGGCGGCGATGACGGCCGCGGCCGCCTGGCTGTGCACGCGGGTGCCGCTGCAGCGCGTGTGATCGGCAGCATCTTGACCGCACTTCGCACCACCCCGCAGGCTTGCGGCACCCTGCTTGGAGGTTTTCCGATGCGCGCCGCACCGCTCGCCGCCCTGCTTCTGATCGGCGCCGCATCCGCCGCCGTGGCGCAGACGCGCACGCTGGCGCAGGCCGGCGGGTGGACGGCGTTCGGCGGCACGCTCGACAGCGGCGTCTCGACCTGCGGGGTGGACACGCGGGAAGCGCAGAGCGGCCGGCACTTCCTGCTCCAGTTCGTCGGCAGCGATTCCCAGCGCCTCGCCGCCCGGGCGCTCCGCCCGAGCTGGGCCATCCCCGCCGGCACCAGCATCCGCGTGCGCCTGACCATTGACGGCCAGCCCGGCTGGGAGGCGACGGCGACCGGCAACGGGCGCGAAGTCCAGTGGTTCATCGGCATGAACACGCTCGACCGCTTCGAGAGCCTGTTCCGGCAGGGCGCGAGCATGCGGCTGGACTTCATCGGCGGCAGCGAGCCGGCCTGGACCTTCAACCTCACCGGCACCAACGCGATCATGGGCCGCTTCGTGGACTGCCTGCGGGCAATCCGCGGCGGCGGGCAGGGGCCGACGCAGCCCTATGTGGACCGCGGGCCGACCCAGCCCTTCGGCGGCAGCCCGGCGCCAGCCCAGCCTTTCGGCACCACGTCGCGGCCAGCCGGGACCTATGAAGGCGCGCCGAAATCAGGGACCCGCTGAGGCCACTCGGCGCACCACCATCCAGGCAAAGAGCTGCTCCCACTGGGCGGGCGTGATATCGAACGGCGCAACTCCTGATCGATTCTCTGTCGTTCCCGCGAAAGTGGGAACCCACTGCGCCGCGTGCCGGAACGGCTGCAAGGTGCGCCCCCGCTTCCGCAGGGGCGACACCGAAAAGGTCAGAACTTCAGCCGGTCGGTACAAGGTGAATCCCGGTCTCCGCGTGGTCCGGCGCGAAAAGCGCGGCCGGCGTAGGCGGCGTCCCAGGGAGAGCCTCTCACCCCTTCCCGTGGCAGTGCTTGTACTTCTTCCCCGACCCGCACGGGCATGCCGCGTTGCGCGGCGTCGCCGCCCAGGTCGTCGGGTCGTTCGCGTCCAGCGCGCTCGTCAGCGGTGCGCGCGCCGCCTGCACCGCCGTGCCGTAGGCCGGCGGGGGCTCCGCATCCGCATACTCCAGCTCCGCCGAGCGAGACGGGTCGGGGTGGCGCATGTCCAGCACGCGCACCGGCTCAGGCATCGGCGGCGGCGCGGCCGGGTTCAGCTCGATGCGCATCAGCACGCTCGTCACGCGCTCCCGCAGGTCCTCGAGCATCGCGTTGAACAGGTTGAAGGCCTCGCTCTTGTACTCGTTCAGCGGGTCGCGCTGGCCGTAGGCGCGCAGGCCGATGCCCTGCCGCAGGTGATCGAGCGCCAGCAGGTGCTCCTTCCACACGGCGTCGAAGATCTGCAGCAGCAGGCTCTTCTCCACCATCCGCATCATGTCCGCGCCGATATTGGCGACCCGCGAGGCGTAGGACTCATCGGCCGCCTTCTCCAGCCGCTCCCGGACCTGCGTCTCGTCAATGCCCTCCTCGCGCGCCCAGGCCGCGACGGGGAGCTCCAGGCCGAGCACGTCGCGCACGCGGTCCTGCAGCGTCTCCACGTCCCACTGCTCGGGGTACGCGTTCTCCGGGATCGCCTTGTCCACCAGCGCGCCGATCGTCTCGCGCCGCATCTGCGCGACCGTCTCCTGCACGTCGTCGGCAGTCATGAACGCCTTGCGCTGCGCATAGACCTCGCGCCGCTGGTTGTTCATGACGTCGTCGTATTTCAGCAGGTTCTTGCGGGTGTCGAAGTTCCGCGCCTCGACCTTCTTCTGCGCCTTCTCAAGCGCCTTGTTGATCCAGGGATGGACGATCGCCTCGCCTTCCTTCAGCCCGAGCTTCTGGAGCATCCCGCCCATGCGGTCCGACCCGAAGATCCGCATCAGGTCGTCCTCGAGCGAGAGGAAGAACCGCGATGCACCCGGATCGCCCTGTCGCCCGGACCGGCCACGAAGCTGGTTGTCAATGCGCCGGCTCTCGTGCCGTTCGGTGCCGATCACCAGCAGGCCGCCGGCTTCCTTCACCTTCGGCCGCACCGCCTCGACCTCCGCCCTGTGCCGGGCGAGTGCCGCGTCGAACTCCGGGCTGTCGCCGTTGCCCACCTCGGCGCGCGCCAGCATGTCCGCGTTGCCGCCGAGCTGGATGTCGGTGCCGCGCCCGGCCATGTTCGTCGCGATCGTCACCGCCCCCGGCCGCCCGGCCTGTGCGATGATGCCGGCCTCCTGCTCGTGATAGCGGGCGTTCAGCACCTGGTGCGGCACGCGCTTCGCCTTCAGCAGCCCGGCAAGCAGCTCCGATTTCTCGATGCTCGTGGTGCCGACGAGGATGGGCTGGCCCTTCGTGCGGCTCTCCTCGATCAGCGCGATCACCGCGTCGTATTTCTCCCGCGCGGAGCGGTACACCTCATCGTCTGAATCGGCGCGCGCGACGGCGACGTTGGTGGGGATCTCGATGACTTCGAGCTTGTAGATTTCCGCGAACTCGTCCGCTTCCGTCGCCGCCGTGCCGGTCATGCCGGACAGCTTCGGATAGAGCCGGAAGTAGTTCTGGAAGGTGATGCTCGCCAGCGTCTGGTTCTCCGGCTGGACCGGCACGCCCTCCTTGGCCTCCAGTGCCTGGTGCAGGCCGTCGGAGTAGCGCCGGCCCTCCATCATGCGGCCGGTGAACTCGTCAATGATGATCACCTTGTCCTGGGTGACGCCGTATTCCGTGACCTTCTTGACGATGTAGTCCACGTCACGCGTGAACAGCGCATGCGCGCGCAGGCTCTGGTTCGCGTGGTGCACCAGCGTGACGTTGTGGATGTCGTACAGGCCGCCTTCCGTCAGCAGCCCGGCCTCCGTCAGCATCGCCTCCAGCTTCTCGGTGCCGGCCTCCACCAGGTGCACGGTCTTGAATTTCTCGTCCTTCTCGAACAGCGACGTGTCGCGCACCAGCTCCTTCATCACCGCGTTGACGCGGTTGTAGAGGTCGGAGGTGTCGTCGGTCGGCCCGGAGATGATCAGCGGCGTGCGCGCCTCGTCCACGAGGATGCTGTCCACCTCGTCAACGATCGCGTAGTTGAAATCGCGCTGGACCATCTCGTCCAGGCTGTACTTCATGTTGTCGCGCAGGTAGTCGAAGCCGAATTCGTTGTTGGTGCCGTAGGTCACGTCGGCCGCATAGGCGGCGCGCCGCTCCGCATCCGTCAACCCGTGCACGATCACGCCGGTGCTCAGGCCGAGGAAGCGGTAGATGCGCCCCATCCACTCCGCGTCGCGCTTCGCCAGGTAGTCGTTCACGGTGACAACGTGCACGCCCTTGCCGGACAGTGCGTTCAGATAGACCGGCAGCGTCGCGACGAGGGTCTTGCCCTCGCCCGTCTTCATCTCGGCGATCCTGCCCTCGTGCAGCACCATGCCGCCGATCATCTGCACGTCGAAGTGCCGCAGCCCGAGCACCCGCTTGCCCGCCTCCCGCACCACCGCGAAGGCTTCCGGCAGCACGTCGTCCAGCGTCCTGCCGGCGGCGAGCTGCGCCTTGAACTCCTCGGTCTTCGCCCGCAGCGCGTCGTCGGACAGCGCGGCCATCGCGGGCTCGAAGGTGTTGATGGCGGGGACCCGGCCCTGATAGCGCTTCAGCGAGCGGTCGTTCGAGGTGCCGATGAAGGCGCGGACGAGGCGTTGGAACATCGGATCCTGCTGTCTCCGGCCGGGCGCCTGGCCGGGGCAGGCGGCCCATCGGGCAGGCGGGGCGGCGGCCGTGGGGTAAGGGGCGCAACCGGGCGCGCGCCGGGGCTTCCGGCGGTCGCGCGACGCGGCAGAGATAGGTGGCGCGGGGGGGCGCGTCAACGCGAGCAAGCGGCCGGCCAGCCTTGTGATGGGGGCGGTCCTCCGCCATGTTCCGGCGCCTTTCGCGGAGTTGCCTTCATGCGTCCGACGGTTCCCTTCCTCGCCGCCCTGCTGCTGGCGGCCGGCCCGGTCATGGCCCAAGGCTCGTCAGCGCCGCCGGCCACGCCGCCCGCCGCGCCGCAGGCCCAGCCATCCGACCCCGTCCTGGCGCGCGTGGACGGGATCGAGATCCGCCAATCCGACCTGGAGGCGGAGGTCCGGCGCCTGCCGGAGGAGCTGCGCAGCGTGCCCCCGCAGATGCTCCAGACCCTGCTGCTGGACCAGATCATCACGCAGAAGGCCATCGTCGCCGCCGCGCGCGCGCGCGGGCTGGACCGCGACGAGGAGGTCCGCGCGCGCGTCCGCCGGGCGGAGGAGGAGACGTTGCAGCAGGCCCTGCTGCTCCGTGAGGTCCAGCCCCTGCTGACCGAGGAGGCGCTGCGCGCCCGCTGGCAGCGGGAGAGCGCGAACCGCGCGACGGAGGAGGAGGTGCGCGCCCGCCACATCCTGCTGCCGACCGAGGCCGAGGCGCGCACCGCGCTGGCCGAGGTCCGCCGCCCCGGCGCGGACTTCGCCGAGGTGGCGCGCCGGCGCTCCACCGATCCCGGCGGGCGCAACGGCGGGGATCTCGGCTTCTTCAAGCGCGGCGACATGATCGGCGAGTTCGAGCAGGCCGCCTTCGCGCTCCGCCCCGGCGAGATCGCGGCGAACCCCGTGCGGACCCAGTTCGGCTGGCACGTGATCCGGCTGGAGGAGCGCCGCGCCGTGCCCGCGGCGAGCTTCGAGGAGAGCCGCGAGCAGCTCCGCCAGGCCGCCTTCGAGGAAGGTGTGAACGCCGCGGTCGAGCGCATCCGCGCGGCCGCCAGCGTGGAGCGGACGACGCCGGCCGAGGCGCCGCGCGCGCCTTCCCTGCTCGACGGCGCGGCGCCGCCGGTGCAGCAACCGCGGCGCTGAACCGACGCGCCAGGGGGGGGATCGCGGGAGACATGGCTTCGGGGAAGGACCTGCCGGTGTCGCCGCTCGCGCTGCCTCTGCCGGAGATGCCGGCCGTCGCGGGCGCGCAGGTCGCGACCGGGCGCGCGGAAATCCGCTACAAGGCGCGCGAGGACGTGACGATGATGGCCTTCCCGGCGGGCACGACCGTCGCGGGGGTCTTCACGCGCAACAAGTGCCCAGGCGCGCCGGTTGATTGGTGCCGCGCCGCGCTGAAGGGCGGCAAGGCACGGGCGCTGGTGGTCACGGCCGGCAACTCCAACGTCTTCACCGGCAAGGCCGGGCGCGAGACCTGCGCCGCCACCGCCAGGGCCATGGCCGGCTTGGCCGGTTGCAGGCCGAACGAGGTCTTCCTCGCCTCCACCGGCGTGATCGGGGAGAAGCTGCCGACGGAAAAGCTCGTCGCCGCGCTGCCCACGGTGTTCGGCGCCCTGCGGGACGATGCGTGGGCGGATGCCGCGCGCGCCATCATGACCACCGACACCTTTCCCAAGGCCGCGACGCGCACGGCCCGGATCGGCGACGCGACGGTGACGGTCAGCGGCATCGCCAAGGGCAGCGGCATGATCGCGCCGGACATGGCGACGATGCTGTGCTTCCTCGCGACCGACGCGAAGGTGCCGGCGGCCGCGCTGCAACGGGTGCTCGCCCGCGGCAGCGACCGCAGCTTCAACTGCGTGACGGTGGATTCCGACACCTCCACCTCCGACACGGTTCTGCTCTTCGCGACCGGAAGCACGAAGCACCCGCGCGTGCCGGCCGAAGGCGGCCCAGGGGCGAACAGCTTGCTGAAGGACTTCGCCCGCGCCGTGGATGAGGTGCTGATGGACCTCGCCCTGATGGTCGCCCGCGACGGCGAGGGCGCGCAGAAGCTCATCCGCATCGAGGTCACCGGCGCCGTCAGCGCGAAGTCCGCGCATCGCATCGGCATGTCCATCGCCAACTCGCCGCTCGTGAAGACCGCCATCGCCGGCGAGGACGCCAATTGGGGCCGCATCGTCATGGCCGTCGGCAAATCCGGCGAGCCCGCCGACCGCGACCGCCTTTCCGTCGGTGTCGGCGGCGTCTGGATGGCCCGCGAAGGCGAGATCGTCCCCGGCTACGACGAGGCGCCGGTCGTCGCCCACATGAAGGGGCGGGAGGTCGCGATCACCGTGGACCTCGGACTCGGCCGCGGCAGGTCCACCGTTTGGACCTGCGACCTGACGCATGGCTACATAGACATCAACGGCGCCTACCGGAGCTGAGGTGAATCCCGACCCGCTCGCGCCGCCGCCATTCCGGCCGCTGCGTACCGAACGCTTCGCCATCCGCCCGCTCCGCGCCGAGGACGCGGCGGAGATGCATCGCCTGGTGAATGACTGGGACGTGGCGAAGATGCTCGCGCGCGTGCCCTTCCCCTATCCGCGCGAACTCGCCGACGAGTGGATCGCCTCGACCCATGCGGAGATGGCGGAGGGCCGCGCCTGGCACCTCGCGATCACCGGCACCGAACACGCCGGCACGCCGGCGGAGCGCGAGGTGCTCGTCGGCTGCGTCGCGCTGGTGATGACGCCGGGCGAGCGCAGCGCGGAGCTCGGCTACTGGATCGGCCGGCGCTACTGGGGCCACGGCGTCGCCACCGAAGCGGCGGGTCGCCTGGCCCGCTGGGGTCTCGCCAACCTCGACGTGGAGCGCCTGGTCTCCTCCGCCCTCGTCGAGAATCCGGCCAGCCAGGCCGTCCTGCGCCGGATCGGCTTCCAGGATGCCGGCACGGGCCGGCAGGACTTCCTGGCCCGCGGCGGCGCCATGCCGGTGCAGCTGTTCGAGATGCGGCGGTCCGAGCACGCACCGGAATCGCCGGCGCGGGCCGAAGCGCCGGCCGAAGCGCCGGTCACGGGGGGCAAGCGCATGCTCCTCGTCGCGGCCTGCGCGCTGATTGACCCGGACGGCCGCGTGCTGCTGGCCCGCCGCCCGGAAGGCAAGCCGCTCGCCGGCTTGTGGGAATTCCCGGGCGGGAAGGTGCACGCCGGCGAGACACCCGAGGCCGCCCTCATCCGCGAACTGAAGGAGGAACTGGCGATTGACGTCGCCGAGAGCTGCCTCGCCCCCTTCGCCTTCGCCTCCCACCCGTACGAGGCGTTCCACCTGCTGATGCCGCTCTACCTGTGCCGCCGCTGGTCCGGCGCCGTCACCGCGCTGGAGGGCCAGGCGCTGGCCTGGGTGCGGCCGGCGAAGCTGGCGGATTACCCGATGCCGCCGGCCGACAAGCCGTTGGTCGCGCTGCTCAGGGATTTTCTGTAGCGGCGCGACCAGGATATTGCTATCACTTAGCGATAGCATGGAGTTCGTCATGGCCCAGGTGCTCGTCCGCCAGGTGGACGACGGCGTCGTCGAGTCGTTGAAGCGCAAGGCTGCCGCCCGCGGCACGTCGCTGGAAGGCTATGTGCGCGACCTGATGGCACGCGACGCGACGGAGACGCGCGCCGAACTCGCCGCACGCCTCCGCGCGCACTTGGCCGAGCAGCCGCCGCAGACCTCGGACAGCACCGCCTATATCCGCGCGCGTCGCGACGGAGTGCGGGAAAGCGAGATCGAATGAGGGTCGTCGTGGACACGTCGGCCGCCGTGAAGTGGTTCGCACCCGAAGCCGGAGCGGGCGACGCGCTGTCGCTGCTGGAAGGCGAGGCCGACTTCATCGTGCCCGACGTGTTTCCGCTGGAACTCGCCTCGGCCCTGCTGCGGAAGGAGCGGCGCGGCGAACTGATCCCTGGCACGGCCCGCCGTGCCCTGCGCGATCTCGATCAGGCGAAGTTCGCGATGGTACCGCACGGGCCGCTGCTCGACGCGGCCACATCGCTCGCCTCGGATCACAGGCACGGCGTGTATGACTGCCTGTTCCTGCTGATTGCCCGCGACCGCGATGCGCCGGTCGCCACCTTCGACGCGCCGATGGCTGCGCTGGCCAGGCGCCTCGGCATCAGGCTCTGGGCGCCGAACACATGACCAACCCCACCGCCTGCCTCCTCGTCATCGGCAACGAGGTCCTCTCCGGCCGCACGCAGGATGCGAACATCCGCTTCCTCGCCACCCGCCTCGGCGAGATCGGCGTGCCGCTGCGCGAGGTTCGCGTCATCCCCGATGTGCCGGACACGATCATCGCCACGGTGAACGAGACGCGCACGCGCTTCGACCACGTCTTCACCACCGGCGGCATCGGCCCCACGCATGACGACATTACCAGCGAATGCGTCGCCGCCGCCTTCGGCGTTCCGTGGGAGCCGCATCCCGAGGCCTGGGCGCGCCTCGAACGCCACTACGCGCCCGGCGAGTTCAACGCCGCGCGGCAGCGCATGGCGACGACGCCGCGCGGTGCGGTGTTGATAGACAACGCGATCTCCATCGCGCCGGGCTTCACCATCGGCAACGTGCACGTGATGGCGGGCGTGCCGCGCATCATGCAGGCGATGTTCGAGGCGCTGGCCCCGAAGCTGCGGGGCGGGCCTCCGATCGCCTCGCGCACGGTACACGCGGACGGCGTGATGGAAGGCCGCATCGCGGAGGGGCTGTCCGCCATCCAGGACCGCTGGCCGGCGCTCGACATCGGCAGCTATCCCTACTACCGCATGGGCGGCGGCGGCGTCGCACTGGTCGCGAAGGGCGTGGACGCGGACGCGGTCGAGGCCGCCGCGCGCGACATCACCACCCTGCTGCGCGCCGTCGGTGGCAAGCCCGTGCAGGGCGAGCCGCCGACGTAGCGACCCTCACGGATCGAAGCGCGCGAGCCGGACGGCGGTGTGCCCGCGCAGCACGCGCGGGCTCGGCATCACCAGCAGGCAGTCGTCATGCGGCGTGCGCACCTCCGCCTCGCCATCCAGCGCGATGAGCGTGTTGCGCATGGCGATCGCCTCGCCGCCGCGGAAGTCCCGCAGGAACGCGAAATCCGCGCTCTGCGCCGTCACCGTCCGGGTCACACGCGCAACGCGCCCAGGCGGCAGGGGCGCGCCTTGCGGCAAGGCCGCATCCTCCGCGGCCATGCCGAGGTGGCGGACCAGGCGCGCGGCGGTGTCCTCCATCCGCCGCACCGTCTCCGGCTCCCAATGCGGGCCTGATTCGACCAGCAGCGACGTGCCGCCGGCGGCAAAATGCGGGTGGTCAATCAGCCGCATCCCCGCCGCGTGCCCCTCGTCGCAGACCACCAGCGGCGGCGCGCCGAGCGCGCGGGCCAGCGCCGGCGCCGCCTCGCCCGGCCCGGCGATGAACAGCGGATCGGACGGCCAGAGCATCGTGTGCAGGTCCAGCAGCACGTCGGCCTCGACCAGCACCGGCAGCAGGGCGCGCGCGCGGTCCAGCTCCACCGAGCGGCGCGCACCGCCGAGCAGCGTGGCCGCCCAGACGCGGTTGAGGTCCTCCTCCACGAAGCGGCTCGCCGTGGGGTCCGCCGGGTCGAAGCGGTCGAAGGCCGCGAGATTGGCGAACACCAGGCTCAAGCGCCCGCATCGCGGGCGGATACAAGCCGCCAGCCAGCGCGCGAGCACCGTCGCGCCGGCGATCTCGTTGCCGTGCACCAGCGCCGTCAGGACCAGGTGCGGGCCCGCTTGCGCGGCGGCAAAGCTCCAGACGCCCGGGACGCCGGTGTTGCCCGCGCGCCATCGCGAGAGATCGGGCACGGGCAGCCTGACCGCGACGGGTGGCAGCACGCTCTGCATGTCAGCCGCGCGGCCGGGCTGCCGCCCGCCGCATTACCGTCCCGGCCCGATCGAGCACCATGTCCCCCACCGCTCACGTGCCTCGGCAGTCTATACGCGCGTCGCGGGGCAGCAATCCTCGGGGCGTGCCTCAGTCGCGCCCCGGCGCCAGCAGGTCGAGCAGCGTCAGCGCCACCGCCTCCGTGGCCTTGCGCAGGTCAGTCAGCGGCAGGCGCTCATCCGCGCGATGCGCGTTCGCCTCCTCGATCGTGCGCGGCCCGGCGCCGTAGAGCGCGACGGGAATGCCCCGTGCCGCATACAGCCGTGCATCCGTGTAGAGCGGCACGCCTTTCGCCGCGACCGTCTCGCCCATGATCCGGGTCGCGTGCCGGCACAGCGCCTCCACCAGGCGCTCGCCGCCGGGCAGCGGCTTCAGCGGCTCCGCCAGCAGGATGCGGCGCACCTCCACGCGCGCCTGCGGGAAGGCGGCGGCCGCATCCGCGATCAGCGTCCGCAGCTCGGCCTCGACCTCCGCCGGCATCTCCTCCGGGATCATCCGGCGGTCGAGGCGGAAGGTGATGCGGTCCGGCACCACATTCGTGTTGATGCCGCCCCTGATCAGCCCGACCGTGAGCTGCGGCGAGCCGATGCCGGTCGTCGCCGAGACCTTCGCGCCCAACCCCTTCCGCCAGGCATAGAGCGCCGAGAGGATGCCGTTCGCCGCTTCCAGCGCATCCACGCCCGTGAAGGGCATCGCGGCATGCGCCGACCTGCCGTTCACCTCGACCTCCAGGTGCAGGCAGCCATTATGCGCGGTGACCACGGCGTAGGAGAACCCGGCGGAGAGCGCGAGGTCCGGCCTGCTGATCCCTTCCGCCAGCAGCCATCCCGGCCCGATCTCGCCGCCCACCTCCTCGTCGTAGGTGAGGTGCAGCTCCACCGTGCCGGACAGCGCCGCGCCGCATGCCTCCAGCGCGCGCAGCGCCCAGGCATAGGTCGCGAAATCGGATTTGGAGACGGCGGCGCCGCGGCCGTACATCCATCCGTCCACCACCTCCGCGCCGTAGGGATCGTGCGTCCAGCCCTCGCCGGGCGGCACCACGTCGCCATGCGCGTTGAGCGCGATCACCGGGCCATCGCCGAAGCGCCGCCGCACGATCAGGTTGGTCGCGGCGACCATGCCGTTGGCCCGCGCGAGCGCCTCCGGCACCGGGTGCCGCTCCACCGCCCAGCCCAACCCTTCCAGCAGCTCGGCGGCCCGCTCCGCATGGGCGCGGCAATCGCCCGGCGGGTTGTCCGACGGCACCTTCACCAGCTCCGCCAGGAACGCGACCTGGGCGTCGAAGCCGTCGTCGAGGAAGGCCGCGATGCGTGCGGCGGGCGTATCGGCGGTCATCGGGACAACTCCTCGGGACGAAGGCGGCGGAGCGTATCCAGCATCACGCGCAGCGCGACATCCGCGTCGGCTTCGGTGATGCTCTCCGCGGGGTTGTGGCTGATGCCGCCGCGGCATCGCACGAACAGCATGGCGATCGGGCAGAGCGCGATCATCGCCAGCCCGTCATGCCCCGCGCCGCTCGGCAGGTGCAGCGCGGCGTTGCCCGTTGCGCGCGCCACCGCCTCGTCCAGCGCGGCGACGAGCGCCGGCGCGCAGACCGCGGCCGAGGCATCGTAGGTCGGCTCCAGGCTGAAGCCCGCATCGCGGCGCTCCGCCACTTCCCGCAGGCCGGCGCGCAGCCGCGCGATGGCGTCGCGGCGGATCGCGTCGTCCGGGCTGCGGATGTCGAGCGTGAAGCGGACCTCGCCCGGCACCACGTTCACCGCGCCGGGAATCGCCTCGATCCGTCCGACGGTCGCGACCAGGCCGGGCGTGCCCGCGGCCACGCGCTCCGCCATCAGCACCATCTCCGCCGTGGCGGTGAGCGCATCGCGGCGGAGCGGCATCGGCACCGTGCCCGCATGCCCCGCCGTGCCGATCACGTCCGCCACGAAGCGCGAGGCACCAGCGATGGCCGTCACCACGCCCACCGGCAGACCCGCTGTTTCCAGCACCGGCCCCTGCTCGATATGCACTTCGAGATAGGCGAGCACGTCGGCCGGCCGCCGCGCCAGGGCAGGGATCGCATCGGGATCGCAGCCGAACCCGCGCAGCGCCTCGCCCAGCGTCGTGCCATCCCCGTCACGTGCATCCAGCGACGCGGCGTCGAAGGTGCCCGCGACGGCGCGGGAGCCGGTGAGCGTCACGGGAAACCGCACGCCCTCCTCGTCGCCGAAGGCGATCACCTCCACCGCGAAGGGCAGCCGCTCCCCGGCTTCGTGCAGCGCGGCCACCGCCTCGATCGCCAGCACCACGCCCAGGTTGCCGTCATAAAGACCGGCGTCGCGCACGGAATCAATGTGGGAGCCGAGGATCACCGCCGGGGCACCGGGGCGCGCCCCATCGTAGCGCCCCACCAGATTGCCCGCCGCATCGAGGCCCGCCGCCATCCCGGCCTCGCGCATCCACCCCTCCACCTCGCGCGCGGCGGCCGCGTGCTCCGGCGTCAGGAACAGGCGCGTCAACGCCCGTGGGTCCGAGGAATGCCGCGCGAGGTCGTCCAGCCGGTGCATGATCCGGGCGCCCGTGCCGGCGCGTCCCATCCCTGGCCTCCCGCAGGCAATCGTACACTCGCAACCTGCGACGGTCAGTCGAGCAAGGCAACCGAGGTCGGCGCGTCGCGCGCCGCGTCCTCGGCCAGGTCGCCGAACTCGTTGATCGCGTCAATCTCGGTGCCCATGGCGATGTTCGTCACGCGCTCCAGGATGATCTCGACGACGACGGGCACGCCGTGCTCCGCCATCAGCGCCTTCGCGCGCTCGAAGGCAGGGAGGATCCCGTCCGGCTGCGTCACGCGGATCGCCTTGCACCCAAGCCCCTCCGCGACCGCGACATGGTCCACGCCGTAGCCGCCGAGCTCCGGCGCGTTGATGTTCTCGAAAGCCAAGCTGACCTCGAAATCCATGTTGAAGCCGCGCTGCGACTGGCGGATCAGCCCGAGATAGGAGTTGTTAACGACGACATGGATATAGGGCAGCCGGTGCTGCGCGCCGACCGCCAGCTCCTCGATCAGGAACTGGAAATCGTAGTCGCCGGACAGCGCGACGATCGGGCATTCCGGATCCGCGGCCCGCACGCCGAGCGCCGCCGGGATCGTCCAGCCGAGCGGCCCGGCCTGGCCGCAATTGATCCATTGCCGGGGCGCGAAGACGTGCAGAAACTGCGCCCCCGCGATCTGCGACAGGCCGATGGTCGTGACGTAGCGCGTGTCCCGCCCGAAGGCGCGGTTCATCTCCTGATAGACGCGCTGCGGCTTGATCGGCGTCTCCTCGTAGTTCGTGCGGCGGAGCATCGTGCGCCGGCGCGCACGGCAATCGGCTGCCCAAGCTGAGCGGTCCTTCAGTCGGCCAGCGCGGGCGCGTTCCTCCGCCAGCTCCACCAGCAGCTCCAGTGCGGCGCCGGCGTCGGAGACGATGCCGTAATCCGGCTCGAACACCCGGCCGATCTGCGTCGGCTCGATGTCCACATGCACGATCGTGCGGCCCTTGCGATACACCTCGACGGAGCCGGTGTGGCGGTTGGCCCAGCGGTTGCCGATGCCGAGCACGAAGTCGGAGGCCAGCAGCGTCGCGTTGCCGTAGCGGTGCGAGGTCTGCAGCCCGACCATGCCGGCCATCAGCGGATGGTCGTCCGGTATGCTGCCCCAGCCCATCAGCGTCGGAATCACCGGCACGCCCGTGGCCTCCGCGAAGCGCACCAGCAGGCCGCAGGCATCCGCGTTGATCACGCCGCCGCCGGCGACGATCACCGGCCGCTCCGCCGCATCCATCATCGCGAGCGCCTTCGCCGCCTGGGCCCGCGTCGCGCGCGGCTTGTACACCGGCAGCGGCGCGTAGGTCTCCTCGTCGAACTCGATCTCGGCGACCTGCACGTCGAAGGGCAGGTCAATCAGCACAGGTCCCGGCCGGCCCGACCGCATCAGGTGGAACGCCTGCTGGAAGCAGCGCGGCACCAGCGCAGGCTCCCGCACGGTCACGGCCCATTTCGTCACGGGCTTGGCGATGGCCTCGATGTCCACCGCCTGGAAGTCCTCCTTGTGCAGCCGCGCGCGCGGCGCCTGGCCGGTGATGCAGAGGATCGGGATGCTGTCCGCCATCGCCGAGTAGAGCCCGGTGATCATGTCCGTCCCGGCGGGGCCGGAGGTGCCGACGCAGACGCCGATGTTGCCGGCGGCCGCGCGCGTGAACCCCTCCGCCATGTGCGAGGCGCCCTCGACGTGCCGCGCGAGGACGTGGCGGATGCGGTTGCGCGGGCGGAGTGCCGCGTAGAAGGGGTTGATGGCGGCGCCGGGCACGCCGAAGGCGGTCGTGACGCCTTCCAGTTCCAGCACACGGACGGCGGCGGCGGCGGCGGTCATCCTGGCCATGGCGGTGTCTCCCCTCGTTCGGGAAGCGGTCTATGGCAGCCGGGCGCGCGCCGGGATGCTTTTCCGGATTGCGGAACATCGCCGTGAGGACAGCGTCTGGCCCCGCGACACCTGGGGCAGCCCGGCCCGAAATGCGGCCCAACACGGGCCGCCTTATACCGCATCTTGGAAAAGCATCGTCAGCCGGCGGCCGGGCGCCTGCCTCCCAGCTCGGCCGTCATCTCATCCGCCATCCGCCGCACCGTCCCACCCAGCTCCGCCACCCGCTCCGGCGTCACGCGCACGGCCGGGCCCGAGACCGACAGCGCCGCCACCGGCGCGCCCGCCTCGTCGAACACCGCCGCCGCAACGCAGCGCAGCCCCACCGCATACTCCTCGTCATCCACCGCGAAGCCCTGCCGCCGCACCTCCTCCAGGTGGCGCGACAGCCGGCCGGGATCGTCCAGCGTGCGCGGCGTGAACACCGGCAGGCCGCGATGCCGCGCGATCCGCGCGACCTCCGCCGCCGGCATCGCGGACAGGATCGCCTTGCCGAGCGAGGAGCTGTGCATGAAGACGCGCCCGCCCGGCTTGGCGATCGCCCGCATGAGTTGCCGGCTCTGCACCTGGCCGAGATAGACGGTCATGCCCTCGTCCTCGATGCCGAGATTCGCCGTCTCGCCCGTCTCCTCGACCAGCCGGCGCAGGAACGGCCGCGCGGTGCGGCCGACGTCGCGGTTGTGCAGGAAGGCGTTGCCGACCGCGAAGGCCTGCACGCCGACCGTCCAGCGCATCGTCTCGCCCTCGAAGCGCGCGAAACGCTCCTGCTGCAGCGTGGTGAGGAGCCGGTGCGTGGTGGAGGGCGCGAGGCCGGCGGCGCGCGAGACCTCCGTCAGCGTCATCCCGTCCTCCTGCGCCGACAGCAGGTTCATGATCGTCAGCGCGCGGGTCAGCGACTGCACGGTGCCGCCGCGATCCTCCGAATCCGAAGCGCGGCGCCTGGCGGGGCTGGTCGCGGTGGCAGTCCTGGTGGCCGGCATGCGCGGACCGTAGCAGGCGACGCGCCCGGGCGACCAGGGCCGAATTCCGCATCGTGGAATGCGGCCCTTGCCGCTCGCAGACCCCGCCGGCGGCCGCCCCGATGCGCGCCACCGTTCCTTGAGGTAAGAGCGGCGGGATGACAGGCCTGACGACCCATGTGCTCGACACCGCGCGCGGCCTGCCCGCCGCGGGCGTGCGCGTCGAGCTGTTCCGGCTGGAACCGGGCGGCACCCGCACCCGCATCACCGCCGTCGCGACCAACGCAGACGGCCGCGCCGACAATCCGCTGCTGGCCGGCACCGAGCTCCGCCGCGGCACCTATGAGCTGGTGTTCCACGCCGGTGCGTATTTTCGCGCGGCCGGGATCGCGCTGCCCGATCCGCCCTTCCTCGACGAGATCACGCTGCGCTTCGGCATCGCCGACGAGTCCGGGCATTACCACGTCCCCCTCCTCGTCTCGCCCTGGAGCTACTCGACCTATCGCGGCAGCTGAGCGGGGCGAGCATGCGCTTGCCGCCTCGCCGATCGGCGCACTGAACCGGAAAGAAGTCCGAAGATGGATCCGATCCTGCAGGAATGGGGCAGCATGCTGCTCCGCTGGGTGCACCTCATCACGGGCATCGCGTGGATCGGCGCGTCCTTCTACTTCATGCACCTCGACGCCAGCCTGCGCCCGGTGCCGGCGATGCCGAAGGGCAAGGGCGGCGAGGCGTGGGAAGTGCACGGCGGCGGCTTCTACCAGGTGCAGAAGTTCACCGTGGCGCCGGCGCAGATGCCGGACCACCTGATCTGGCACAAATGGCAGGCCTACTCGACTTGGCTGTCCGGCTTCGCGCTGCTGGTCTGGATCTACTACGGCTCCCCCGACCTCTACCTGATTGATCCGGCGGTGCGGGAGATCGGGCCGCTCGCCGCCGCGGCGATCGGCATCGGCGGGTTGGCGCTGGGCTGGGTGTTCTACGACCTGCTGTGCAAGTCGCCGCTGGGGCGGAGCGACCTGCGGCTCGGCATCGTGCTGTTCGTCTTCGTCGTGGCGGTTGCCTTCGCGTTCCAGCAGGTCTTCTCCGGCCGCGGCGCGCTGCTGCACACCGGCGCGGTGATGGCGACGATCATGACGGCGAACGTGTTCCTCAACATCATCCCCGGCCAGCGGAAGGTGGTGGCGGACTTGATCGGCGGGCGCACGCCGGACCCGGCGATCGGCAAGGCGGCGAAGCAGCGCTCCACCCACAACAACTACCTGACGCTGCCGGTGCTGTTCCTCATGCTCTCCAACCACTACCCGCACACCTGGTCCACGCGCTGGGCCTGGGTGATCGTGGCGCTGGTGCTGGTCGCCGGCGCGCTGGTGCGGCACTTCTACAACGTCCGCCACACCGGCCGCGGCAACCCGTGGTGGACCTGGGCCGTGGCGGCCGCCTGCATGATCGCCGCGATTGGCATCAGCTACACCTCCTCGCCTCTCGGCCGCGAACGGCTCGGCCTGGCGCCGTCGGAGGACGTGGCGGTCGCCTCCGCCCACCCCCTTCCGCCGGCCGAGGCGGTGGACGTCGTCATCGGCCGCTGCAGCATGTGCCACGCGGCGGAGCCGGTCTGGGCCGGCATCGCAATCGCGCCGAAGGGCGTGCTGCTCGACACGCCCGAGCGCATCGCGCGCCAGGCCGAGGCGATCCGCTATCACGCGGTGCTCACCCGCTCCATGCCGCCCAACAACATCACCGGGATTGAGCCGGAGGAGCGGCGCGTGCTGGCCGAGTGGCTGTCGCGGGCGCGGTAGCCCGTGCTGGAACGCCGCGCCGCAGGCCCCTATGTTGCGCTCCATGGACGCAACCGCGCCGGCCGACCTCTACGAGCGTGACTTCTACGCCTGGACTCAGGACCAGGCCGCGCGGGTGCGCGCGCTCGGCGCCCGGAACGACGGGCTGGACGTGGAGAACGTCGCCGAGGAGATCGAGAGCTTGGGTAAGTCCGATCGGCGTGCGGCGGAAAGCCTGCTCGGCCAGCTGCTGATGCACCTGGCGAAGCTCCGCTTCGAACCCGCCCAGCAACCGCGGGCGCATTGGGAGGCGGAGGTCGAGGAGTTCCGCCGCGAGCTCGGCAGGATCTTCCGTGACAGCCCCTCCCTGCGCGCGCGGCGGCACGAGATGGCCGAGGATGAGTGGCGCGCGCTGACGCGCCGCGCCGCGCGGGAGCAGGCGCGGACCGGCGAACGCGTCTATGGCGTCGTCGCGAAGCTCGTTGACCTTCCGTTCGATCTCGATGCCGAGGTCCTGGACGAGGACTGGTTCCCGCCGTCCGGCGGCTGACGCCCGCCGCTGGCAGCCGGCGTCGTGCCGCCCTATGTTGCGCATCATGGACGGGATGGCCGCCACCGACCTCTACGAGCGTGACTTCTATGCCTGGACTCAGGATCAGGCCGCGCGGGTGCGTGCGCTCGGCGCCCGGAACGACGGGCTCGACGTGGAGAACGTCGCCGAGGAGATCGAGAGCTTGGGGAAGTCCGATCGGCGTGCGGCAGGCAAGCTCACTGCCAGGATCATCGAACACCTGCTGAAGCTGCGCTGGCATCCGTCCGACCGCGACCGGCCGCATTGGCGTGCAGAGGTGCGCGAGTTCCGGGCGCAGCTCGACGACATCCTCGCCGACAGCCGATCGCTCCGCGCGCAGCGCGATGCGATCGCTGCGCCGCATTGGAAGCGCGTGGCGCGGAGCTTTCTCGATCGCCTGGAGGCCGACGGGCACGATCCGGCCCCGGCCCGCCTCGCCTTGCGCTCGCCCGACCGCCCGTACTTCGACCTCGACGCCGAGGTGCTGAACGAAGACTGGTTCCCGCCGTCCGGCGGCTGACGCCCGGCGCTGGCGGCCGGTGTCCCGCCGCCCTATGTTGCGCGTCATGGACGGGATGGCCGCCACCGACCTCTACGAGCGTGACTTCTATGCCTGGACGCAGGACCAGGCCGCGCGGGTGCGCGCGCTCGGCGCCCGGAAAGACGGGCTGGACGTGGAGAACGTCGCCGAGGAGATCGAGAGCTTGGGGAAGTCGCAGCGCTCGGCGGTGAGGAGCCTTCTCGCGAACATCATCGAGCACCTGCTGAAGCTTCGCTTCCACCCGGACCAGCAGCCGAGGCGGCACTGGCAGGTGGAACTACGCGCGTTCCGGCGGAAGCTCGAGCGGGAACTGAAGGACAGCCCTTCTCTGCGAGCGCATCGCCACGCCTTGGCCGAGCAGGTCTGGAAGGATACGGCGCTGAGCTTCCTCGAACGGCTTGAAGCCGACGGGTTCGACGCGGCTGCCGCGCGGGTGGCACTGCGCCCGCTCGACCAGCCCTATTTCGACCTGGACGCCGAGGTCCTGAACGAAGACTGGTTTCCGCCCGCGCCGTAGCTCAGCGCGGGGCGCGCGCCTCTGCCACCAGGCGTTCGAGCTGCGGCAGGTCCACGGCGCCCGGCACGAAGGTCGCGCCCGCGGTGCCGGCGACGACGAGCGCCGGGGTGCCCTCCACACCCAGCGCCTGCGCCAGGCGCATGTTCGCCTCGATGCGGCGGCCGATGGCGGGGTCGTCCATCTCGCGGCGGAGCCGCGTCCAGTCGAGGCCGACACGCTCCGCCTGCTGGCGCAGCACGGCTTCCACGGGCTCCGTGCGCAGCGTCAGCAGCGCGGCCTGGAAGGCGGGGTAGCGGCCCTGGCGGTGCGAGGCGAGCAGCGCGCGCGCCGCCAGCACGCTCGTCGGGCCGAGCACCGGCAGGTCCTTCATCACCACGCGGATGTTCGGGTCGCGCTGCAGCAGCGCGTCGAGCGAGGGATGCAGCTGCTTGCAGTAGCCGCAGCGGGCGTCGAAGAACTCCACGATCGTCACGTCGCCGCGCGGGTTGCCGCGCGTGGGGTCGGCGGCGTCGCGGAACAGCGCATCGCCCTCCCGCGCGATCGCCGCGCGGCGCTCCTCCTCGCGGCCCCGCGCCTCGGCGGCTTCGAGGCCGGCCAGCGCCTCGCGCAGGATGGAGGGGTCGTCGCGCAGCGCCTGGCGCAGGATCTCCACCACCTCGGCGCGCTGCGCGGGCGAGAAGCCTTGCGCGGCGGCAGCCAGCGGGATCAGCAGCAGGAGGGCGGCGAGGGCGCGGATCATAGCGCCTGCTTACTCCCGCGGCACCGGCGCCGTCACTCCCGCAGGCTCGGGTGGTTCCCGGCGGCCATCCCGATGTCCTGCGCGCGCAGCCGCATCGGGCCGGGCGGCAGCGCGCCCTCCGCCCGGCGGGCGAGCGCGCGGGCGGAGCGCGGCTCGCCGAGCAGCAGCGCCTCCTCCGCCAGCGCGAGGTCGGCGCCGGGCATGTCGTTCAGCCGGCCGCGCGCGATCGCCATCTGGCGCCACGCGAAGGGGCTCTCGCGCTCGGTCCGCAGGGCGGCTTCCAGCTCGGCAACCGCCTGCCGCAGCCCGGCCGGCTCGCCGAGCTCGATCAGCACGCGGGCATGGCTGAGACGGATCAGCGCCTCCTCCGGCGCGAGGCGCACGGCGGCGGCATAGGGGCCGAGCGCCTCGGCGGGACGCCCGCCCTCGAACAGCACCTGGCCCTTCAGCTCGTGCAGCCAGGGGTTCGACGGGGACTCGCGGATGAGCGTGTCGAGGATCGCGACGGCCTCCGCGATGCGGCCTGACCGGAACTGCGAGATGGCGCGGGCATAGCGCGCGGGGGCGGAGCCGTCGCTCTCCGGGTGGCGGCGCCAGGTGTGGAGGGGGGCGTCGAGGAAGCCGTCGAGCTTCGCGCGCACCATCGCGAAGGCCTCCTCGGTGCCCGGTGGCAGGGCGGCGTCGGGCTGGCGGGAGCGGGCGAGCTGCTCGCGCACGAATTCCAGCCTGTCGCGGGAGAGGGGGTGGGTTCGGAAATAGGGGTCCTGCCGGCCGACGGCGAGCAACTCCTGGTCCAGCAGGCGTTCCAGCAGCCGCTCCAGCCCGCGCGCCGACCAGCCAAGGCGGTCGAGATAGGCCAGCGCGGCGCTGTCGGCGGCCTGTTCCTGGCTGCGGGTGAAGGCGAAGAACTCGCTCATCGCCATCGCCTGGCCGCCGATCATGCCCGCCCCCATCGCGCCCGACTGGCCGGACGCCGCGGCCGCGGCGCCGCCGAGCAGCATGGTGCCTATCGCGCGCAGCATGGCGTTGCGCATCTCCTCCGGCAGGCGGGCGAGATGGCCGCCGGCGATGTGCCCGGTCTCATGCGCCAGCACGCCGGCGACCTCGCCGGCGGAGCGCGCCTGCTGGATCAGCCCGGTGTGGAGGAACATGCGGTTGCCCGTGCTGACGAACGCGTTTATGGCCCGGTTCTGGATCAGCGTGACGCGGATGAGGGCCGGATCCACCCCGGCGGTGCGGAACAGCGGGTGCGCGAGGCGGCGGACCAGGGCCTCGGTCTCGGCGTCGCGGATGGTCACGATGCGCTGGGGGGAGGACTGCGCGACGGCGCCGATCGTCGCCGCGCAGAGCAGGGCGAGGGCGAGCAGGATGGGGAGAAGCGCGGTGGGGAGAGGCCAGCTACGGGCCGGTCGGCGGCGCATGCCCATCAGCCTAGGCGGTCCGCGGCATCCGGCGAAGCCCGCGCTGGCGCTGCTGGCGGCGCTGGCCTTGCCGGGCTGCGGCACGATCGGCGCGCTCGGCGACGCGGTGGCCGGGCCGCCGCAGGTGCAGGCGGGCCAGGCGGGATTCGTGCGGGGCTTCCTGGGCTACGCGGCGGCGGAGGAACCGCGCGCGGCGCTGGTGGCGCGCAACACGCTCTCGGCCGGCGGGTCGGCGGCGGATGCGGCGGTGGCGGCGGGCTTCACCATGGCGGTCACCTTGCCCTCGCGCGCGGGGCTCGGCGGCGGCGGCGCGTGCCTGCTGTTCCATCCCCGGCGGAACGAGGCGGAGGCGATCCTCTTCCCGCCCGGCGCGCGGGAAGCGGTGCCGGCGGGAGCGGACCGGCCCGCGGCGGTGCCGATGCTGGCTCGCGGGCTGTTCGCGCTGCACAGCCGCGCCGGGCGGCGGCCCTTCGAGGAACTGGTGGTGCCGGCCGAGCAGGCGGCGCGCCTGGGCATCGAGGTCAGCCGCGCGCTCGCGACGGATTTGGCGGCGGTGGCCGGCCCGCTCTTCGCCGACCCCTGGGCGGCGGCGGCCTTCGCGGGGCCGAACGGGCAGCCGCCGGGCATCGGGGAGCCGCTGGTGCAGCCGGATCTCGGCGGCACCCTCTCGGTGCTGCGGACGGCGGGGGTGGGCGACCTGCACCAGGGCGGGCTCGCGCGGCGGATGGAGGAGGCCTCGGCGCCGGCGGGCGGCGGGCTGACGGTGGCGGAACTGCGCGCGAGCGTGCCGCGCGTGGTGCCGCCGACGCAGGCGCGGGCAGGGAGCGACATCGTCTCCGCATTGCCGGGCGAGGGCGGGGCGGCGCCGGCGGGCGCGACCTATCCGGCCTCGGCGGGCCTCGTCGTGCTGGACCGGGAAGGGATGGCGGTGGCCTGCGCCTTCACCATGAACAACCTGTTCGGCACCGGGCGCGTGGCGCCGGGGACGGGCGTGCTGCTGGCCGCGGCGCCCGGCATCGGCCAGGTGCAGCCGGCGCCGCTGGCCGCGGGGATCGCCTATAACCCGAACGTTCGGGCCTTCCGCGCGGCCGTCGCGGCGAGCGGCCAGGCGGCGGCGCCGGCGGCGGCTTCGGCCGCGATGGCGGCGATGCTGCGGGGCGCGGACGCGTCGGCGGCGGTCTCGGGCGTGGCGGAGCCGGGGCGGGCGGTGGCGGTGGCCTGCCCGCGCTACCTGCCCGGTGCGCCGGAGGCCTGCTCGGCCGCGGTGGACCCGCGCGGGGCGGGGCTGGCGATCGGCGCGACGGACCGGTGACGGCGTGGCGCTGAAGGTCGGCCGGGGCGCCACGGCGCCGCCCTTCCTGGTGATGGACGTGATCGCCGCGGCGAATGCGCGCGCCGCGGCGCTGCCGGCGGGCTCGCCGGAGGTCATCCGCATGGAGGTCGGGCAGCCCGGCACCGGGGCGCCGCGCGGCGCGGCGGAGGCGGCGATCCGCGCGCTGAGCGCCGGCCAGCCGATGGGCTACACGGAGGCCTTCGGGCTGGCCTCGCTGCGGGCGCGGATCGCGCGGCACTACGCCGAGCGGTACGGCGTGGAGGTGGCGGCGGGGCGGATCGCGGTGACGGTCGGCGCCTCGGGCGCCTTCCCGCTGGCCTTCCTCGCGGCGTTCGATGCCGGCGACCGGGTGGCGATGGCCGCGCCCTTCTACCCGCCCTACGCCAACATCCTGACGGCACTGGGGATGGTGCCGCAGCTGCTGCCCTGCGACGCGACGACGCGGTTCCAGCCGACGCTCGCGATGCTGGAGCGGCTGGACCCCCGCCCGGCCGGGCTGATCGTGGCCAGCCCCTGCAACCCGGCCGGCACGATGCTGGCGCCGGAGGAGCTCTCCGCCATCGCGCGGTGGTGCGAGGCGGAGGGCGTGCGGCTGGTCTCCGACGAGATCTACCACGGGCTGTCCTATGGCGCGGTCGCCGAGAGCACGGCGGCGGCGGCTTCGGGGGGCGCGGTCGTGGTGAACAGCTTTTCGAAGTACTTCTCGATGACGGGCTGGCGGATCGGGTGGCTGGTGCTGCCGGAGGACCTGGTGCGGCCGGTGGAGTGCCTGGCGCAGAACCTCTTCATCTCGGCGCCGCATGTCGCGCAGGTGGCGGCCGAGGCGGCGTTCGGCTGCGTGGAGGAGCTGGAGGCGAACAAGGTGCGGTATGCGCGGTCCCGCGCGGCGCTGCTGGCCGGCCTGCCGGGGGCCGGGTTCGACCGGATCGCGCAGGCGGACGGGGCCTTCTACCTGTGGTGCGACGTCGGGCAGCTGACGAATGACAGCGTGGCCTTCTGCGCGCGGATGCTGGAGGGCGCGGGGATCGCGGCGACGCCGGGGGTGGATTTCGAGCGGGAGCGCGGGTCGCGATTCGTGCGGTTCAGCTATTGCGGGAAGGAGGCGGCGATGGCGGCGGCGCCGGGGCGGTTGCGGGGGTGGCTGGGGCGGTAGGGGTGCACGCGGGACGTGTGGCGGATGTCGGTTTCGGACAAATAGGCCGGGTTTCGCGGTGGGCGTGTGGCGGGTGCGGGTTTCGGACAAACCCGCCGGATTGCGCGATGAGGGGGAGACTGGCGGATGAGACCGGGCGGGCCGGCGGTGTCAAAGAGCGGCCTGGAACATAGCATGAATATGCGCCGGCGGTGATTCATTCCGGCCGGCGTTGAGGATGAGCATCCTGCCTTTGCCGAAGGCGGGCGTGGCTGCGAAAGTCGCGGCGGCCGGAGGGTGGGTGCCGGCTTTCGCCGGAACGATGGAATATGGTTGATGCAGATGGCTGGTTGCCGGAGTGGGAGCTGAGCCCCCCATGGTCGCCCCCGTGGACGCGGCGACCCCAACTTCCCGCCGCTCCGGCACGCGGCGCGGTGGTTTCCGCTTCCGCGGGAACGACAGAGGATGGATCAATCGTCGCGCCATTCGACGTGAGGTCTCCGGTGTCTCCGTCCCGCTTCATCGCCTATGTCGCCCTGCCCGGCGCCCTTCGTTGGCGGAAAATCGAGCATCCGGCGACGGGCGAGGCGCCGGTCGCGGTGTATGAGCGGGCGATGAACCTCGCGCTCTACCTGATGCGGGCGGGTCCGTTGATCCGGGACGGCGACACGGTGGGCACCACGCCGACGCAGCGGATCGCGGTCGCGCGGGGCGAGCAGGGCGGCGTGCCGACCTACCGGCTGGAGTTCGTGGGGAACGCCGCATGGCCTGGGTGATCTATCGTCCTCTCGTGAACCGCTGGCTGCCCTCCATTTCCGCCCTGCCGCGCGACGAGCCGCGTGCCCACTCCGTGCTGACGAGCGAGGTGCCGCCGGCCTTGCATGAGCGGAGGTTCAGCTACCGCGGCGCTCGCTTCGAGCCGCATGAGGTGAAGACGGAGTTCTGGCTGGACTCCGCGCACAAGGATTTCGGTGACGTCTTCCCGGTCTGCGCGATGTGGGGCTGCACGACCGAGTGGCGGCGCGAGGTGGAGGCGCTCGAGCCTGGGGTGCATCAGTTCTTTCCGATCAGCATCCGCCGGCCGCGCAGCAAGCGGCCGATCTACCGGCTCGACGGGCGGGAGGCGGGGCCGGACGACTTCCACCTGTTCAACGGTCTTCAGCTGGTTGACGCGGTGATCCCGGAGCGCTCCTCGGGTTCGGTGCGGCGGCGCGAGTATGGCCTTGTCTTCTTCAATGTTCGAGACGACGACCTCTGTATCTCGCGCGAGGCGGTGGCCGGACGGCACCTCTGGCACGGGGACAAGCAACAGCCGGATGGCGCGCATTTCTTCATCTCGGACGCGCTGATGGAGGCGTTTCGGCGGGCCGGGCTGACGGGCTTCAAGGCGCGGCCGGTGCGCGAGGAGTAGGCCCGGTCGAGGCGGATGCGGGTCAAGCTGGCGGCGCGTGGCCCGACCCGCTGGCTGTCGGCCGCGCAGCGGCGGAGGCGCACGCCTTCGCCGGTCCGACACGTGGCAGGTTGGGTCCCCGCTTCCGCGGGGACGACAGTGAAAGGTGCCAGCCGGACGGGATCAGCCGGCGTGGCGCCACCAGGCGGCCGGCAGCGCCGCGGCGGCGCGGTGCGCCTCGGCGGGGGTCGCGAAGATGCCGAAGCAGGTGGCGCCGGAGCCGCTCATGCGGGCGAGGAGGCAGCCGGGGCGGGCGGCGATCGCGGACAGTACCTCGGCGATCCCGGGGCGGAGCGAGACGGCGGCGTCCTGCAGGTCGTTGCCGAGCGGGCGCAGCCAGGCGGCGAGCGCCGCCGCGTCGGCGAAGTGCCGCGGGAAGGTGGCGGGCGGGGAGAAGTGGCCGCGGCGGGCGCGGAAGACCTCGGGCGTCGGCAGCGCCACGCGCGGGTTGACCAGGAGGAGGGCGAAGGGCGGCAGGGCGGGGGGCTCCGTGAGGACCTCGCCGATGCAGGTCATCCGCATCGGGCGGCCGGCGACGCAGACGGGGATGTCGGCGCCGAGGGGGGCGGCCACGGCGCGGAGCGCGGCCTCGTCCAGGCCGGCCCCCCAGAGGGTGTTCAGGACCCGGAGCGCGGCCGCGGCATCGGCGGAGCCGCCGCCGATGCCGGAGGCGACGGGCAGGTGCTTCTCCAGCGTCAGGGCCGCGCCGGCGCGCGGGGAACAGGCGGCGGCGAGGGCGCGGGCGGCGCGGAGGACGAGGTTGTCGGGCTCCTCCGCCAGGGCGCCGGCCTCGGGGCCGGTGATGCGGAGTGTCAGGGCGTCGGAGGGTTCGGCGGTGACGAGGTCGGCGGCGGCGGCGAAGGCGGCGAGGCTGTCGAGCGTGTGGTAGCCGTCCGGGCGGCGGCCGGTGACGCGGAGGTAGAGGTTGACCTTGGCGGGGGCGGGGGTGGTGGGCATGGGGTGGTGGGCATGGAGGATGGTGGAGGCGTGCCAGCCCCCCTCCCCGGCCCTCCCCCGCAAGGGGGGAGGGAGAAGGGGGGTCAGTTGGGGCGTTGGGCGGTGGTGGCGGGGGGGGTGGGCAGGCCGTTGCGGAGCTTGGCCTCGATCTTCGGGATCTCGGGGGCTTCGGGGTCGGTGCGCAGCGCGCGCTGCCACTGGAAGCGGGCCTCGCCCTGGCGGCCGGCGGCCCAGTAGGCGTCGCCCAGATGGTCGTTGATGATGCTGTTGCGGGGTTCCAGCTCCACCGCGCGTTCCAATGAGCGGACGGCGGCGGGGATGTCGCCGAGCCGGAACAGCGCCCAGCCGAGGCTGTCGACGATGTTGCCGTCGTTGGGGCGGAGCTCCACGGCGCGTTCCAGCATGCGGCGCGCCTCGGGCAGGTTCTTCCCCTGCTCCACCCAGGTGTAGGCGAGGTAGTTCAGCACGTAGGGCTGCTCGGGCGAGAGTTCGAGCGCGCGCTGGAAGTCGGCCTCGGCGCGCGGCCAGGACCCGGCGCGCTCATGGGCGATGCCGCGGGCGTAGAGCAGCGGCCATTCGGCGGCGGTCGGCGTGCCGAGCCGCGCCACCGCCTCGTCATAGGCCGCGGCGGCCTCGGCGAAGCGGTTGCGCTGGCGCAGCAGGTCGCCGAGCCGGGCGTGCGGCTGGGGCGCTTCCGGGGCTTCCGCGGCGAGGGCCTGCAGCGCGGCCACCGCCTCGTCCACGCGGTCCATGCGGTCGAGCAGGGCGGCGCGGCGGAGCGCGGCGACGCGGGCGAGGGGGTCGCCGGCGGGCACGGCTTCGAGCACGGCGAGCGCCGCTTCGGGGTGACGCTCCTCGGCGTAGTGCTCGGCGATGATCAGCAGGGTGGGGGCGAAGTTCGGGCGCAGGCGGAGCGAGAGCCGCGCGAGCAGCAGCGCCGGTTCGCCGGCGCCCTGGCCGCGGAGCGCGGCGGCGAGGGCGAGCTCGGCCTCGGCGATGCCCTCGACGGGGGAGGCGATGCCGCGGCCGGCGAGGAGCGCGCGGCGGGCGGGTTCGGTGGTGGCGGCGACGGCGAAGTCGCCGAGGCCGCGGCCGAGGCCCTCGACCAGGCGCAGCGCCTCCGCCTCGCGCCCTTGGTCGCGCCCTTGGCGGATCAGGATGCCGCCGGCGAGCTGGATGAGGCGGAGCGGGGGGTCCGGCGTCTCGGCGAGCGCCATGCGGGCGTAGCGCTCGGCGTCGCGCGGGCGGCCGGCGAGGTCGCAGATGAGCGCGAGGTGGAGGGCGTGGATGCCGCGCAGCCGGCCCGATTCGGCGAGCGGGCGGAGGGTGGCGACGGCGGCGTCCGTCTGGCCCTTGCCTTGCAGGGTCCAGGCGAGGAGCAGCGGCGAGAGCAGCGAGGAGGGGCCCTGCCGCGGCAGGTTGCGGGCGCGCTGCTCGGCGCGGTCCCAGCGGCCGGCGACGGCCTCCGACCCCAGGAGGAGGAGGGCGGCGACCGGATTGTCGGGCAGGCGGCGGGCGAGGCGCAGCGCGTCCGGGCGGCCGTCGAGGACGGTGGCGACGAAAGCGCGGGCGATCAGCTCGGGCTGGTCGGGATCGCGGCGGAGCGCGTCGAGCAGGCGGTCGGCGGCGGCGGCGGTGTCGGTCTCGGACTGGGCGAAGCGGCCGGCGAGGTAGGGGCCGAAGGTGCCGCCGGGGTCGGCGCGGCGGGTGAGCGCGGTGGCGGCCGGCGCGGCGGGGGCGGGGGAGCCGGCGGCGGCGCAGCCCGAAAGCAGCGCGGCCGCGAGCAGCAGCGCCCGGCGGGGAGGGACAGGGGCGATCATCGGCGGGAGCGTAGCAGCGCGATGCTGCGCCGCGCCATCACGGGGTGGCGTGTGACGGGTGTGGAGTGGCGCTGCGGCAACAGGCGTGGTGCGTGGGCGCTGGCCGAGCAGCGCTGTGCGGCCCCCTCACCCCGGCCCTCTCCCGCGGGGGGAGAGGGAGAAGGGATGCGGCTCAGGGGGTTGGGGCGGGATTGGCAAGGAGGCCTTCGGCCCAGTCGGCCATCCGCAGCGCGGCGGTGGTCGGCGCGTCCGGGCGGACGAGGGGTTGGCCGCGCAGGCCGGCGGCCGCGGCATCGGCGAAGCCGAGCAGGCGGGAGACGGCGTCGGCGAGCACCGGCCTGGGTTCGGGCGAGAGGCGGGCGAGTTCCGCCATGGCGGCGGCGAGCGCGGCCTGCGTCACCATCAATTCCGCGCGGACTTCCGCGACGGCGGCGGAGAGGAGTTGCAACTCGCCGGTCTTGTCGGCCCTGTCAGACATATCACGCCCCCGTGAATACCTCGTGACAGTGACGGACAGGAGCGTAACGAACAAGGGCATCCTGCGACATGACAAGCCTTTCACTCGCCCGCCACGGTGGCGCTGGTAGGGTGGGGGCGGAACGAAATGCGCGGTCCAGGGGAGTATCTTGCATGCGTCGGTGGGTCATCCTGGCTCTCGCGGTGGTTGCGGGGGTCGCCGGCGGGTTGGTGCCGGGCGCGGCCCGGGCGCAGAACCGGTTCTGGCTGGTGAACGACACGGGACGCGTGATCGAGCGGGCCTTCGTCTCGTCCTCGCGCGTGTCGGATTGGGGGCCGGATATCCTGGGCACGGGGGTGCTGCCGCCGGGGCAGCGCGTGTGGGTGACGCCGAATTTCGGCGACTGCACGCTGGATATCCGCGTCACCTACCAGGGCGGGGGCGAGGATGCGCGGATGGGGGTGAATGCCTGCGGGCTGTCGCAGATCACCTTCGGGCGCGGCGGCGGCGCGGGCGCCGGGGCGAGCGTCGGCGGCGGGACGGGCGCGGTGATCGCGCCCGGGCGGCCGGTGGCGGGCAACCCGTCCTTCGTGTTCACGAACGGGACGGGGCTGACGATCCGCGAGGTGTATGTCTCGCTGTCGAGCGACAACAACTGGGGCGGCGACCGGCTGGGGGCGAATGTGCTGCAGCCCGGCGGACGGTTGCAGGTGAGCCTGCCGGCGGTGGGCGTGTGCCAGGTGGACATGCGGGTGGTGTACATGGACGGGCGCCAGGGCGAGCGGCGGCGCATCGAGACGTGCTCAATCAACGAGTTCGTCTGGCGCTAGGGAGAGGGCCTCGGGCGGGGCGGCGTCTGCCCGGGGCGATCGCGGGCGGCTAGGGTTCGCGCATGACGCGCCCTGCCCGCCGGATCCCGAACCCCTCCGCGATGATCGTCGCGCCGCAGCCGGAGGCGGCGGAGGCGGGGGCCGAGGTGCTGCGGGACGGCGGCTCCGCGGTGGATGCGGTGGTGGCGTGCGCGGCGGCGCAGGGCGTGGTGGACCCGCTGATGTGCGGGATCGCCGGGCTCGGCGTGCTGACGGTGCACGATCCGCGCGACGGCGCGACGACGGTGCTGGATGCGCTCTCCACCTGTCCCGGCGCGGCGACCGAGGGGATGTGGGCGGACCGGTATCTCGGCGAATGCGCCGATGGCTACGGGTATCGGCTGCGCGGCGCGGTGAACGAGATCGGGCATGGCGCGGTGACCACGCCGGGGGTGCTGCGGCTGCTGGAGCACGCGCATCGGCGCTGGGGCCGGCGGGCGTGGCGCGGGCTGTTCGACGCGGCGATCGGGCATGCGGAGGCGGGGTGGGTCGTTCGGCCGCACGTCCACACGATGTTCACGGCGGACGAGGCGGCGTACGGGCGGCTGTCCATGACGGACAAGCTGGCCTTCACGGCCGAGGGGCGGGCGCTCTACCTGCGGGAGGACGGGTCGCCGAAGCGGCCGGGGGACCGCGTGGTGAACCGGGCGCTGGCGGCGACGCTGCGGGAGGTGGCGGCGGCGGGCGCGGCGGCGCTGCACGAGGGCGACATCGCCGGGCGGATCGCGGACGACATGCGCGCGGCTGGCGGGCTGCTGACGCGGGAGGACCTGGCGGGATTCCGGGTGACGGAGGCGGCGCCGATCCGCGTGGCGTTCCGCGGGTTCACCGTGGCGACGCCGGCGCCGCCGGCGGGCGGCGTGGTGATCGCGGAGGCGCTGAACATCCTCTCGCGCTTCGACCTGGCGGGAATGGGGCACAACTCCGCGCGCTACATCCACGCCGTGAGCGAGGCGATGCGCGTGGCGCTTGCCGATCGCGAGGCGCATATCGGCGATCCGGCCTTCCACTTGCCGCCGCTGGATCGGCTGCTGTCGGAGGCGTATGCCGACGAGGTCGCGGGGCGGATCGTGCGCGGGGAACGCTCCGCGGCGCGGCAGGCGGCGGGGGAGGCGCGGGACACGACGACGGTCTCGGCGGTGGATGCCTCGGGGCTGGTCGCGACGCTGACGCATACGCTCGGCGTGCCATCCGGCGTCATCCCGCCGGGGACGGGGTTCATGCTGAACGGGGCGATGAACTGGTACGACCCGCGGCCGGGGCGGCCGGGGTCCATCGCGGCGGGGAAGAAGCGGTTCTCGTCCATGGCGCCGACGATGGTGCTGGACGGCGAGGGGCAGGCCGTCGCGACGGTTGGTGCGCCGGGCGGGGCGTGGATCGGGGTGGCGCTGATTCAGGTGATCCTGAACCTGATCGAGTTCGGGATGGGGATGCAGGAGGCGGTGCAGGCGCCCCGGTTCTCGGCGACGACGCCGGCACTTGACGTCTCGAACCGGGTGGCGCGGGGCGTGCAGCGGGAGCTGGAGGGGATGGGGCACGCGGTGAAGCGGTCGGCGTATTCCTATCCCTTCGCGGCGCCGCATGGGATCGCGATGTGGGGCGGGGTGATGGAGGGGGGGGCGGATCCGCAGCGGGATGGGGTGGCGGTGGGGGTTGCGTGATCACGGCTGGGTCGCGATAGCCCCCACCCCGACCCTCCCCCGCAAGCGGGAGAGGGGGTGGGTGCGCTCGCGGGGAGATGGGCGCGGCGTTCGCAGGGCCAGGGCGTGCAGCGCCGGGACGACGAGGAGCGTCACGGCCGTCGCGACCGTCAGGCCGCCGATCATGGCGACCGCCATCGGGCCCCAGAAGACCGAGAGCGTGAGGGGCAGGAAGGCGAAGATGGCGGCGAGCGCCGTCAGCACCACGGGGCGGGCGCGGCGGACGGTGCTCTCGATGATCGCCTCGCGCAGCTCCATGCCGGCCTCGGTGTCCTGGCGGACCTGGTCCACCAGGATCAGCGTGTTGCGCATGACCATGCCGGCCAGCGCGATCACACCGAGGAGGGCCACGAAGCCGAAGGGCATGTCGGCGAGCAGCAGCGCGGCGGCGGCGCCGGGAATGCCGAGCGGGGCGGTCGCGACGACCAGCGCGGTGCGGCCGAAATGGCGGAGCTGCACCATCAGGATCAGCAGCATCACCGCGACCATGACGGGGAAGAGGGCGAAGAGGCTGGCGTTGGCCTTCGCCGATTCCTCCTGCGCGCCGCCGGTCTCGATGCGCTGGCCGACGGGCAGGCTCGCCTTGATCGCGTCGAGGCGCGGCAGGGCGGCGGCGGTGACGTCGGGGGCCTGAAGGCCGGGCGCGATCTCGGCGCGGACGGTCAGGAAGGGCTCGCGGTTGCGGCGCCAGAGGATCGGTTCCTCCATCGCGGGTTCCAGGCGCGCGACCTGCGACAGCGGCACGGGGCCGGCGGCGGTGACCAGGTTCAGGTCGCCGAGGGAGGCGAGGGCGCGGCGTTCGGCGGCGGGGGCGCGCAGCACCACGTCCACCAGGCGCTCGCCCTCGCGGAGCTGGGTGGCGGTGGTGCCGGAGAGCAGGGCGCCGACGGATTGGGCGACGGCCTGCGGGGAGAGGCCGAGCTGCGCGACGCGGTCCTGGTCCAGTACCAGGCGCATCGCCGGCGCGCGCTCGCCCCAGGCCAGCTGCACGTCGCGCGTGCCGGGGGTGGCGCGGAGTGCTTCCATCACGCGGTCGGCGGTGGCGCGCAGCTCCTCCGGCGTGCCGCCGGTGACGCGGAACTGCACGGGGAAGCCGACGGGCGGGCCGAAATCGAGGCGGGAGACGCGGATCCGCGCCTCCGGCACGGCGCCGGATTCGGCGAAGGCGATGAGCCGGTCGCGCAGGCGTTCGCGGGCGGGCACGTCTCGGGTCTGGATGACGAGCTTGCCGAAGGCCTCGTTCGGCAGGTCGGGGTTCAGCGCGAGGAAGAAGCGCGGCGCGCCGGCGCCGACATAGGCGGTGTGGGTGACCGCGTCGGCGTCGCCGGCGAGCTGGCCGGCGATGCGGGAGAGCGCGTCGCGCGTCGCCTCGAAGCCGGCGCCGGCGCGGAGGTTCACGTCCACGAGGAGTTCGAGGCGCGCGGAGGTCGGGAAGAACTGCTTGCGGGTCGCGGCCATGCCGGCGAAGCCGGCGCCGAGCACGGCGACGGTCGCCGCGATGACGACGAGGCGCTGCGCGGTGCACCAGGCGACGACGGCGCGCAGCGCGCGGTAGGCCCGGCCGTCGTAGAGGTGGTCGTGATGCACGACCTTCTTCGGCACGGGCAGCAGCTTCACGCCGAGCCAGGGGGTGAACCAGACGGCAACGAGCCAGCTCGCGATCAGCGCGGCGCCGGTCACCCAGAAGATGCCGCCGGCATACTCGCCGGAGGAGGAGGCGGCGAAGCCGACGGGGATGAAGCCGGCGACGGTGACGAGCGTGCCGGACAGCATCGGGCCGGCGGTGCTGCCCCAGGCGAAGGCGGCGGCGCGGGCGCGGTCCCAGCCCTCCTCGAGTTTCACGGCCATCGCTTCGATCGCGATGATCGCGTCGTCCACCAGCAGGCCGAGGGCGAGAATGAGGGCGCCGAGCGAGACGCGCTCCAGCTCCATCCCCCAATACGCCATGAGCATCAGGACGGCGGAGAGGGTGAGGGGCACGGAGAGCGCGACGATGAGGCCGGCGCGCAGGCCGAGGGAGAGCAGCGAGACGACGAGGACGACGGCGAGTGCCGCGGCGAATTTCTGCAGGAACTCGGCGATGCTCTCGGCGACGATGTGCGGCTGGTCGGAGACGGATTGCAGGGCGAGGCCGAGGGGCAGGTCGGCGCGGATCCGCGCGAGCTCGGCGCCCAGCGCGTCGCCGAGGGTCAGGACGTTCACGCCGCGCGACTTGGCGACGCTGATCATCACCGCGCCCTGGCCCTCGTGCAGGATCGCGCTGGAGGGCGGGTCGGCGAGGCCGCGGCGGACTTCCGCGATCTCGTCGAGGCGGAGCGTGCGGCCATCGGGCGCGGCGACGGGCACGGCGCGGATCGCGGCGATCCCGTCCAGCGCGCCATCCACGCGAAGCTGCACGCGGGTGGAGCCGGTCTCGACCGTGCCGGCGGGGATCACGGCGTTGCGCCGCGCCAGCGCCTCGGTGATCGCGGTGGGCGGGATGCCGAGGGTGGCGAGGCGGGCGTGGCTGGCCTCGACATAGATGCGTTGCTCGATCTCGCCGGAGATCGCGACCTTCTCGACGCCGGGAAGGCGGAGCAGGCGGAGGCGGATGCGCTCGGCCTGGCGGACGAGTTCCGCGTTGTCGGCGCCGGTCAGCGCGAGGACGGCGGAATAGACGTCGGAATACTCGTCGTTGAAGTAGGGGCCGCGCACGCCGGCGGGCAGGTTCGGCGCGATGTCGGAGACGCGCTTGCGCACCTGGTACCAGAGGGTGGGCACGTCGCGCGGCGGGGTGGTGTCGCGCAGCGTGACGGTGGTGGTGGCGGAGCCTGGGCGGACGAAGGTCTCGACGCGGTCGAGGTTCGGCAGGTCCTGCAGGCGGCTCTCGATGCGGTCGGCGACCTGCGCCTGCATCTCCTGCGCCGTTGCGCCGGGCCAGGAGGCGGAGACCACCATGACCTTGATGGTGAAGGAGGGGTCCTCCGCGCGGCCGAGCCGCTGCCAGGACGCCGCGCCGAGCACGGCGAGGAGGATCATCGCGAAGAGGGTCAGCGCGCCGTTGCGCACGCCCCAGGCGGAGAGGTTGAAGCGGTCCATGGTGCGGCCCTCAGCGCAGGGTCGCGGAGAGGCGGGTGGAGACGATCCGGACGCGGCTGGCGGGGTCCAGGAGTTGCGGGCCGAGGGCGACGATCCGCTCGCCGGGATGCAGGTCGCCGGTCACCGCGACGGTTGTGTCGGCGAGGGTGCGGACGGCGACGGGGACGGGCTCGATCCGGTTGTCGGCGGTGACGCGCCAGACCATCGGGCCGGCGCCGCGGTCGTGCAGGGCGGCGAGGGGGAGGGTGGCGACGGGGTCCGAGTCACGCGCCAGGCGCACCGTGCCGGTCATGCCGAGCGCGACCCAGTCGGGGGCGGCGGGGAGGGCAAAGCGGGCGGTGTAGGTGCGGAGGGTGGCGTCGGCCTGGGGGGAGAGTTCGCGGAGGGTGGCGGGGAGGGTGGCGTGGGGGTGGGCCCAGAAGGTGGCTTGGGCTTGGTCTGAAGTCGCGCCGTTGAGGCGTGAGGCGTTGTTTGCGCTGCGCGCGCCCCCCTCACCCCTCCCTCTCCCCCCGTCGGGGGGAGAGGGGGAAGAGAAAGGGGAGGGGGAAGAAGAGGGGGAGGGAGGGTTGGGGGTGCGGAGGGCGGGGAGGGCGGATTCGGGGATGCGGACGACCAGCTCGCGCTCGGTGGGGTCGGCGAGGCGCAGCACGGCTTGACCTTCGGGCACGACCTGGCCGGCCTCGGCGATCACGGCGGTGATGACGCCGGCGGTGGGGGCGCGGAGGGCGGCGTAGGAGAGGCGGTTGCGGGCGAGGTCGAGCGCGGCGCGGGCGGCGGCGACGCGTTCCGCGGTGGAGCGCGCGGTGGCCTGGCGCGCATCGTCGAAGGCGGCGGCGACGTGGCCGGCGGCGAGCAGCGCGCGGGAGCGGGCGGCGTCGTTGGCGGCCTGGCGGGCCGAGGCCTCGGCGCCGGCCAGGTCGGCCTCGGCGCCGCGCAGCGCGAGCGCGAGGTCGGCGGGGTCGAGGCGGGCGAGTTCCTGGCCGGCCTCGACGCGCTCGCCGAGTTCGACCAGGCGGGCGGTGATGCGGCCGGTGGCGCGGAAGGCCACGTCCACCTCGTGCCGGGCGCGGACGGTGCCGGTGTAGGCGACGGCCGCTTCGGCGGGGGCGAGGGCGACCTCGGCGACCTGGACGGGGCGCGGCGCGGGGGCGGTCTCGGCGGCGGGACCTTCGGCGCGGCAGGCGGCGAGGAGGGGGAGCAGGAGCAGGGCGGAGCGGCGCATCGGGGGGCCTCCCGGAAGGGTCAGGCCTCCATGATGAGCACGAACTGATGAAAGTCAATAACCGTCAGTTCGCACTCATCAGGGGGCGGAGGCTGCGCAGCACCAGCGCGATCAGCCCCTCCAGGTCGGCCGCCAGCTCCTCCTCCGACACGTCGCGGCCGACGCATTCGGCGATCATCACCGGGTGCACGAAGGCGAGCATCGCCTGCTTAATCGTCCTGGCGGTGGCTTCCGCATCCACCTTCGCGAAGTCGCCCGCGGCGATGCCGTCCATCAGGACGTGGCGGATCGCGGTGACGCAGGAGTGGATGAAGCGCTGGATGACGCCCCAATGCTCGGCCATCGCCGCGGTCACCATGTCGTGCAGGCGGCGTTCGCTGAAGAACAGGCCGAGGTGGCGGCGGTGCAGGGTGCGGAGGAGGTCGGCCAGGCGGTCGGCGGGCGGGGCGTCGCCGCGCGCGATGGCCCAGAGTTCGGCCTCGACGCCGCCGAGCATGCGGTCGGCGATCGCCTCGTTGATGGCGGATTTGGAGGGGAAGAAGCGATAGATGTTGGCCGGCGACATGCCGAGCTCGCGGGCGATGTCGGCGACCGCGGTCTTCTGGTAGCCCATGCTGCGAAACAGGCGCTCGGCCGCGTCCTCGATCCGGCGGCGGGTGTCCTCGGGGGTCGCGGCGCGGCGGATCGTGGTGGCGCTCATGACGTCTGAGGTAATCCATCAGATGTCAAATTACCAGTCCCGCCGTTGCCGGCGGGGACGGGCAGGTGGACACTGCCGGAATGTCGAAGGTCACCTGCGTCCGAACGATCCGCATCGGGGAGCGGCCGAACCTCATATGGGTGGAGGTCGAGACGGATGAGGGGCTGACGGGACTGGGCGAGAGCTTCCGCGGCGCGGCGGCGGTGGAGGCGGTGGTGCATGAGGGCGTGGCGCCCTGGCTGCTCGGCCGCGACAGCCGGCGGATCGAGGCGGTCTCGCGGCACCTGACGACGCCCTATGTCGGCTTCGGCGCGTCGAGTGCAGAGCTGCGGGCGGCGAGCGCGGTGGACATCGCGCTGTGGGACCTGGCAGGGCAGCGCCACGGCGTGCCGGTGCACGAGGCGCTCGGCGGGGCGAGCCGCGACGCGATCCGCAGCTACAACACCTGCGCCGGCTATTCCTACAACAGCGGCGGTGCGCGCCGGACGATCGGCGCGGGGGAGGCCGCGGCGGGGCCGTACGACGACCAGGTCGCGTTCATGCGCGATGCGGGCGTGCTGGCGGAGAGCCTGCTGGCCGAGGGCTTCACGGCGATGAAGATCTGGCCCTTCGACGTCTTCGCGCCGGCGACGGGCGGACAGATGATCGCGCTGGAGGACCTGAAGCGCGGCCTGGAGCCCTTCGCGAAGGTGCGGCGCGCGGTGGGCGAGCGGATGGAGGTGATGGCGGAGCTGCACAGCCTCTGGAGCGCGCCGGCGGCGGCGCGCATCTGCGCGGCGCTGGAGGACCACGGCGTGTTCTGGGCCGAGGATCCGATCGGCAAGATGAACGACTTCTCCGCGCTGGCCGACCTGCGGCGGCGGACGCGCACGCCGATCTGCGGCAGCGAGACGCTCGGCGGGGCGGCGACCTACCGGCAGATGCTGGCGGCCGAGGCGGTGGACATCGTGATGCTCGACCTCGCGTGGTGCGGCGGGCTGACGGAGGGGCGGAAGATCGCGGCGCTGGCGGAGGCGCATGCGAAGCCGATCGCGCCGCATGACTGCACCGGGCCGGTGACGCTGATGGCGGGGCTGCACCTGGCGATTCACGCGCCGACGGCGATCTTCCAGGAGGTCGTGCGCGCGACGCTGGCGACGTGGTACCGGGACCTGGTGACGGAGCTGCCGGTGATCCGTGCGGGCATGGCGGCGGCGCCGGGCGCGCCGGGACTGGGCACGGCGTTGCTGCCGGAGGTGAAGCGGCGCGAGGATGCGGTGGTGCGGGAGGCGAGGGCGTAGGCTTGCCTTTCGCGCCGCATCCTGCGCCGACCCCCACCCCGACCCTCCCCCGCAAGCGGGAGAGGGAGCAGGGCGCATCGGTGCCGAGGCTTGCGTAACGCAAAGGGAGGAAGGGCTGATGCGGAGACGGAACCTGGTTGCCGCGGCTGCGGCGCTCGCGGCGCCACCGGCGTGGGCGCAGGATTTCACCGGGGTCGTGCGGATCGTCGTCCCGTTCGGGCCAGGCGGCACCAGCGACATCCTCGCGCGGCTGATCGCGCCGGCGCTGTCGCAGCGGCTCGGGCAGAACGTGATCATCGAGAACCGCGCGGGCGCGGGCGGCAACATCGGCGCGGATGCGGTGGCGAAGAGCCGGCCGGACGGGCACAGCCTGCTGCTGCTGGACGTGTCCGTGCTGGCCACCAACCCGTTCCTCTTCGCGCGCATGCCCTTCGACGCGGAGCGCGACCTGGCGCCGGTGCAGATGGTGATCTACGCGCCCTACATCCTGGCGGTGAACAACAGCCTGCCCGTGCGCAACGCGGCTGAGCTGGCGGCCTTCGCGAAGGCCAATCCGGGGCGGCTGAACGCGGGAAACTCCGGCACCGGCACGCTGACGCACATCGTCGCGCTCTCGCTGGCCCAGCACTGGGGCGGTGCGATGGAGCACGTGCCGTATCGCGGCGGCGCGCCGGCGCTGCTGGCGCTGGTCTCGCAGGAGGCGAACCTGACCATGGCGGGCGCGACGCAATCCATGCCGTATGTGGTCAACGGCCAGATGCGCGGGATCGCGGTGACGGGGCCGCGGCGCTTCCCGAACCTCCCGGACCTGCCGACCTTCCGCGAGCTGGGCTGGCCGGAGCCGGAGTCCGGCACCTGGCAGGGGCTGATGACGCAGGGGCAGACGCCGCAGGCGGTGATCGCGCGGCTGGAACGCGAGGTCGCGGCGGTGCTGAACGAGCCGGCGGTGAAGGCGCGGATCGGCGAGCTGGGCGGCGAGGTGGTGGCGGACGGCGCGGCGGCCTTCCGCAGGCGGCTCGCGGAGCAGACGGCGAGCTACGGGGCGATCATCCGCACGAACAACCTGCGGATCGAGTAGGCGCACATGGCCCGGCTTCCCGTTCTCATCGCGGGCGGCGGGCCGGTGGGGCTGACGCTCGGGATGGACCTCGCGCATCGCGGGGTGCGGGCAATGCCGGTGGAGCCGCGCGAGGGGACGACGGGGCATCCGAAGGCGACGCTGCTCGGCGCGCGGTCCATGGAGCTGTTCCGGCGCTGGGGGCTGGACGAGGCCGTGTACGAGGCCTGCATGCCGCAGGAGGATGCCTACTACATCGTGTTCTGCGATCGGCTGGCGGGGCATGAGCTGCACCGCTTCGCGTCGCCGCCGGTCGGCGCGATCCGGGCACGCGATCCGGCCGCGGCGGCGCGGTGGCGGGAGCTGGCGTGGTCGCCCTATGGCAAGACGCAGATCGGGCAGGCGGCGCTGGAACCGGTGCTGCGACGGCACGCGGCGGGGCTGTCGGCGCTGACGGCGCGGTACGGGTGGCGGCTGCAGGAATTCGAGGGTCGCGGCGACCACGTGGCCGCGACGATCGAGGATGCCTCGGGTGCGACGGAGACGGTCGAGGCGGAGTACCTGGTGGGGTGCGACGGCGGCTCATCCTCGGTGCGGCGGGCGCTGGGCGTGCGCATGGGTGGGCGCGGGCGGATGCGGAGCAACCTGTCCTACCTGTTCCGCAGCGCCGACTTCCTGCGCGCGCATGGGAAGGGGCTGGCGAACCTGTATTTCTGCTTCACGCCGGGCTGCTACGGCGTGTTCACGGCGATAGACGGGCGGGAGGTGTGGAACTACCAGTTCTACTGGGCGGACCCGACGCGCGACGACGCCGGCGATCCGGCCGCCGTGCTGCACGCGGCGATGGGCGCGCCCTTCGCGTTCGAGCTGCTGGAGACGACGCATTGGCACCACCACCAATCCGTCGCGGCGGAATGGCGGCGCGGGCGCGTGTTCCTGGCGGGCGACGCGGCGCATCTGTTTGTGCCGACCGGCGGCGTGGGGATGAACACGGGCATCGGCGATGCGTGCGACCTGGCGTGGAAGATCGCGGCGGTGCACCAGGGCTGGGGCGGGGAGGGGCTGCTCGACAGCTACGAGGCGGAGCGCAAGCCGGTGGCGATCCGCAACTCTATCGCCTCGGCGGCCAATTCCGACCGCATTGACCTGGTGATGGCGGAGACGCCGGAGTTCATCGGGGAGGCGAGTGAGCGCGGAATCGCGGCGCGGGCGCGGCTGCAGCGGGCGATCGCATGGATGTCGCGGCAGTTCAACTCGGCGGGGCTGCATCTCGGGTACCGCTATGCCGACAGCCCGATCGTCGTGCCGGATGGCACGCCGGAGCCGCCGGACGATCCGAACCAGTTGACGCCGTCCACCTGGCCGGGATCGCGGTTTCCGCATGCGTGGATGGAGGATGGGCGGAGCACGCTGGACCTGCTGGGCAGCGGGTTCACGCTGGTGGGCGGCGTTGCGGCGCCGCGATTGCTGGGCGCGCTGCGGGAGGCGGGCGCGGCGGCGGATTGCGTGCGCTGCGATGCGGTAGTGCCCGAGGGCCTCGTGCTGGTGCGGCCGGACGGGCATGTGGGCTGGCGCGGCGGCGGCGATCCGGAGGACGCCTCGGCGATCGTCGCGCGGGTGACGGGGAGGGCGTGATGGCCGTGGAGTATGCGCGGCGCGGGCTGCTGGGCGTGCTGACGCCGCAGGCCAATACGACCGTCGAACCCGAATTCGCCGCGCTGCTGCCGCCGGGCGTCGCGATGCTCAATGCGCGGATGACGTCGGACAAGCCGACGATCGTGGCGCGGCTGCTGGACTACCTGGCCTCGCTGGATGCGTGGTGCGGGCAATTCGCGAATGCGCCGGTGGGTGCGATCGCCTTCGCCTGCACCGGCGCGTCGTACTATGCAGGCGTCGCGAAGGAAGAGGCGGCGGTGGCGCGGGTCTCGGCAGCGCGGCGCGTGCCCTTCGTGACGGCGGGGCAGGCGGTGCGGGATGCGTTCCGCGTGCTCGGCGCGCGGCGGATCGGGCTGGTCAGCCCATACCCGGACGACCTGACGGAGGCGGCGCGGGGCTACTGGACGGCGATGGGATTCGAGGTCGTGCGGGTTTCGGGATCGGAGCCCCGCGACGGGGTGTTCCATCCGATCTACGCGATGACGGGCGAGGGTGCGCATGATGCGCTGATGGCGCTCGATCCGTGCGGGCTGGACGCGATCGCGATGCTGGGGACGGGGATGCCGACGCTGGGGCCGATCCTGCGCACGCCGGTGCACGGCGGTGCGCCGGTCGTCTCCTGCATGCTGGCGCTGGCGTGGCGGAGCGTTTGTGCGCTGGACGGGGAGGAGCCGACGCGCGAGGGGCTGATGGCGTGGGTGCGGGGCGAGGGCTGGGGCGCGCGGCACCTCGCCCGCATGTCGGCGACGGGTTAACCCTGCACGAGGAGGCCGGCTTCGGCCGCCACGGCATTGCTGCCCGGGAAGGCGGCGGCGACGGCCGCGGCGGGCAGGCGCAGATGGTCGCGGAGCAGGCCCTTCGCGATCGCGCGCAGGTCGCGCGTCGGCTGCAGGTCGCGGTTCTCGACCAGGCGGCCGGCGCCGAGGCCCGGCCAGTCGGCGAGGACGCGGCCGCCGCGCACCGCGCCGCCGGCGAGGAAGGCCGCGCCGCCGGTGCCGTGGTCCGTGCCGAAGTTGCCGTTCGCGCGCGCGGTGCGGCCGAACTCCGTGACGCAGAGGATGGCGGTGCGCGCCCAGGCCGTGCCGAGCTCCCGCCTCAGCGCGGCGATGCCGTCGTCGAGCGCGGCGAGCACCGGCGCGATCCGCTCGGCCTGGCCCGCATGGGTGTCCCAGCCGCCGATCTCGAGCGCCGCGACGCGCGGCCCGCGAGGGGCGGCGAGCATGCGGCCGGCGGCGGATGCGAGGCGGACGAACCCGCCGCCCGCCATCGGCGCGCCGAGTGCGAGCGCCGCCTGCGCGAAGCCGCGGCTGCGCAGCCCTTCCACCATGCCGGGGCCGAGCACGGGATCATCGTGCAGCAGCTCCGCCATGCGCAGGTAGAGGTCGGGTTCGGGGCGCGTCGGGCGGGGCGGCGACCACATGCCGACCTCCCGCTCCCCGCGCATCAGCAGCGGCAGGTCCAGGCCGAGGGCGAGGCCGCTGCGCGCCGCATCGGGGCCGCTGCCATCCGGCAGGTGGGCGAGTGCCCGGTTGAGCCAGCCGGAGCCGAGCCGCTGCTCCGCGCCGCCTTCCAGCAGGTCCTGCCCGTCGAAGTGGCTGCGCGTGCGATACGGCCCGGCGACGGCGTGGACGGGCAGCAGCGCGCCCTCTGCGTAGAGCGCGTGCAGCGCGGCGAGGCGCGGATGCAGGCCGAAGAAGCCGCCGAGATCGAGCACGCCGGCGGGCTGGCCGGGCTCCGGCAGCGCCAGCGGGCCGCGCAAGGCCGCGTACTTCGCATCGCCATAGGGGACGAGGGCATGCATCCCGTCCATCGCGCCGCGCAGGATGACGACGACGAGGCGGGCCTCGCCGGTGGTGCCGGCGGCGAAGGCGAGCCGGGCGCCGCCTAGCGACGCGAGCGCGCCGAGGCCGAGCAGGAAGCCGCGGCGCGGCAACGCGGGAAGGTGGGCGGACCTCATCGGCGCTGCATCTCCCGGCTGGCGAAGAGGAGCGCGATGGCGTCGCGCGCGCTGCCGGCCCGGCTCACCGCCTGGCGCGTCGCATCGCCCGCGAGCGGGCCGAGTACTGCATCGAGCATCCGGCGCGGGTCCTGGCGGGCGAAGCGGCCGGCGAGGTCGTAGGCGAGGTCCACCCGCTGCATCACCGGCTCCGCCCCCGCCCAGCCGGCCGCTGTATCGGGCCAGCCATTCGGCTGCGGCGCGTTCCAGAGCGGCTGGCCGAGCGCGGTCATCGCGGCGAGCAGCGGCCGCGGTTCGGCGAGGCCGCCGGCCCGCATCAGCGCGACCGCGTATTCGGCGGGGCTGCGGAGCTTGCGGAGTTGCGGGTCCCATGCCCCGGGAAGGCGCGGCAGCGCGCGGGCAGCGGCGCCGAGATCGCCATCCGTGTCGCGCAGCACCGCCTCGATCGCGGCGACCGCGGGGCCGGGCGGATCGTCGGCGATGAAGTGGCGCACCAGCCTCGTCGCGAGGTGCCGGAGCGTGGCGGCATGCGCCGCGAGCCAGCGGAGCGCCGCCTCGTACGCGGCCGGCCCTTCCCCGAATTCGCGGCCGAGGACCGTCTTGGGGCCGGGCTCGTGGCTGCCGGGTCGGAACAGGGTGGCGAAGGGCTCCCGCTGGCGCTCCACGCCCCAGCCGGTCATCAGCCGGGCGAAGGCGGTGACGTCGGCCTGGACGTAGCCGGCAGCGGGGGAGAGGGTGTGCAACTCCATGATCTCGCGGGCGAGGTTCTCGTTCAGGCCGCGCCCGGACCGTCGGCCCCAGGCGCTGTTCGGCCCGACGGAGGCGGTCTGGTCGAGGTAGTGCAGCATCGCCGGCGAGAGCGAGACCGCGACGAGCAGGTCTGCGAAGCGGCCGGTGACGCGCGGGCGGACGACCTCGCGCAGCAGCGGCGCGAAGCCGGTGGTGACGCCGAAGCCGCCGCGTTCGGCCACCGTGAAGTGGTTCAGCCAGAAGGTGGTGAGGCGGTCATGGAAGGGGGCGGCGCTGGTCAGCAGGTGCGCGGCCCAGACCTCCTGTTCGGCGCGGAAGAGGCGCGTTACCGGGCTCATCTGCCCCGGCGGCGGCGGGCTCGCGTCGTGCTCGCGCCAGGCGGCGTAGCCTTCGACGAGCGTGACGGGGGCGTCGCGGCCGTCCGGCGGGCGCAGCGGCGCGGGCTCGGTGGTGGTCTGCGCGTCGAGCCAGGCGAGCGGATCGGCCGGCAGGGGCACGTCGGGCCGCGCGCCGAGCCCGAACCTGTGGGGGGCGAGCTGCTCGATGGTCATGCGCGCCATCCTGCGCGCAAAGACGGCGGAAATCAGGCGGCGACGGAGAGCCCGCGCACGCCGTGCCGCGCGATGAGCGCGGCGACGAGGCCGGAGGATTTGGCCTCCGCGACGAAGCCTTCGAGGAAGGCGGCGCCGGCCGCGTTCGTGCGCGCGGTGCCGATGGCCTGCTGGACGGCGGTGAAGCGGTCGTCGAGCACGCGGGTGCCGGGCAGGGCTTCGGCATCGGAGAGCAGGCGGGGGCGGAGGCCGGCGAGGGCATCGTGGCCGCCATCCGCGAACAGCTTGAAGGACGCATCAATGCTCGCGGCGCGGTGCAACGTGGCGTGCCGCAGGTTGCGGGTCAGCCAGAGGTCGTAGGCGGAGCGCTCGGCGACCGCGATGCGGATGCCCGGGCGGTCGAGGTCGGCGAGGCTCGTGGCGCCGGACGCGGCGGGGAGGAGGAAGGTGGCCTCGATCTCGCAGTAGGGGGCGGTGAAGGCGATCCGTTCCGCACGCTGGGGCTCGGCGCCGATCAGGCCGATGTCCCAGGCATCGGTGCCGGCGGCGTCGGCGAGTTCGCCGGGACGCGGGTACGTCACGTAGCGCACGGGCACGCCGAGGCGGTCGGCGACGGCGCGGGCCATGTCAGGGGCGACGCCGACCGGATCGCCTTCCGCGGTGCGTCCGGTGACGAGGAGGAAGTTGCTGAGGTTGATGGCGGCGCGGAGGACGCCGGTGGGGGCGAGCTGGCTGCGGGCGTCGGTCATGCGTTGCGTTCCGTGAAGAGGCGGATGGCGTGGTCGCGCAGCCTGATCTTCTGCACCTTGCCGCTGGCCGTCATGCCGATTGAGTCGAACTCCGCGACGATTCGCAGGTGGCGGGGCATGCGGAAGCCGGCGAGGCGGGGCTTCAGCCAGTCCAGCAGGTCCCCTTCGGTCGCGGCGGCGCGAAGCGTGACGAAGGCGACCGGGACCTCGCCGAGGCGCGCGTCGGGGATGCCGACGACCTGGGCCTGCGCGACGGCGGGATGGGAGAGCAGCGCTTCCTCCACCTCGGCGGGCGCGACGTTCTCGCCGCCCACGCGCAGCATGTCTTTCAGCCGCCCTTCCATGCCGAGGCGTCCTTCGGCGTCGAGCGAGCCGAGGTCGCCGGTGCGCAGCCAGCCATCGAGCGTGAAGGCGGCGCGGGTGGCGTCGGGTGCGTCGAGGTAGCCGCGCATGAGGCTCCAGCCGCGGAGCTGGATCTCGCCGGGCGTGCCGGGCGGCAGAGGTGCGTTGGTGGCGGGGTCGGCGATGCGAAGCTCGATGCCGGGATGCGGATGGGCGCGGCCGGCGATGCGGGTCTCGACGGGGTCGCGATGGTCGCTGAGCGCGACGTTGGGCGAGGCTTCGGAGAGGCCATAGGCCCAGCAGAGGTCGCGGACGCCCATCGCCTCGATCACGTTGCGCATGGTGACGGGGCCGGCGGCGGCCCAGCCGCCGCGCAGGTGCAGGCGGTCGCGGCGGAAATCGGGGTGGGCCATCAACATCTGGAAGATGCTGTCGTTGCCGGAGGTCAGCGTGCAGCGTTCGCCTTCGAGCAGGCGCAGCGCGGCGCCTGCCTCGAAGGTGGGCGGGGTGACGAGGGTGGCGCCGGTGACCAGGCAGACGAGGAGGGAGAGGGTGGAGCCGGCGACGTGGAAGAAGGGGCGGCAGTTGAGGTAGCGGTCATCGGGACGCACGCCGAGGCGCGCGGCGGCCGCGCTGGCGTTGCGCAGCATGTTGTGGTGCGTGAGGCGCACGCCCTTCGGGTGCGCGGTGGTGCCGGAGGTGAACTGGATCAGCAGGTCGTCCTCGGGCGAGACGCGCGCGGTGGCGGCGTCGAGCGTGGCATCGGGGACCTGGTGCGCGAGGAAGGCGCTGCGCGAGAGCGCGCCGCGAGGGATGTCGCCATCCAGGATGATTGCATGGCGCAGGTCCGGCAACGCGAGCCCTGGCAGGCGCGTGGCGAGCGCGGGTTCGGCTTCCGCCAGCATCGCGGCGAAGTCGAGCTTCAGGAATCTCCCGCGCGCGATCACTGCGCGGCAGCGGGATTGGCGGAGTGCGAAGGCGATCTCGGGCGGCTTGAAGCGCGTGTTGATGGGCACCGTCACCGCGCCGATCAGTGCGGCGGCGCAGAAGGTGCGGACCCAGTCGGCGTCGTTGGCTGAGAGCAGCCCGATGTGGTCGCCAGGCCCGAGGCCGAGCGCGAGCAGGGCGCGGGCGAAGGCGCGCGATTGCTCGCGCAGGGCGGCGTGGGAGAGGCGGTCGGTGTCGGTCACCAGCGCCTCGGCCGCACCGCGTTCCGCCGCGTTGCGATCGAGGAAATCCGAGAGGCGTTGCGTCCAGCCCGTCACGCGCCGAAGCCCGCCATGGTGCGGCGCCATTCGGCGGCGGCGAGGTTCTGCTCGATCGCCATGAGTTCGGTCGCGAGCGCGCCGCGGGGGTCGCGCTCCAGCCCCTCGTCAATGCAGCGCTTGGCCAGCGCGAGGGCGGCGGGCGGGGCCTTGAGGATGACGGCGAGCATGTCGGCGAGCGTCGCGTCCAGAGCCTCGGGCGCGACGAGGCGGGTGACGAGGCCGGCTTCGCGCGCCTCCTCGGCGGTTAGGGTGCGGCCGGTGAACATCATGTCCTTCGCGAGCCGCTTGCCGAGGACCCGCGGCAGGCGCTGCGTGGCGCCGACGGTGCCCCAGAGCGCCTCCGGCGTACGGAAGGAGGCGGCGGGGGTGGCGACGACGAAGTCGGCCGCGGCGGCGATCTCGCAGCCCGAGCCGATGGCGGGGCCTTCGACGACGGCGATGACGGGCACCGGAACGCGCTCGATCGCGTCGTAGGCGGCGAAGGCCTTCAGGCGGCGCGCGCGCACGGCGTCGTCAGTCATGCCCTGGCGTTCCTTCAGGTCGGCGCCGGCGCAGAAGACCGGGCCGGCGGCACGAAGGAGCACCACGCGCGCGCCCTCCGCGCGGCGCATCGCGTCGAGCAGGGCGGCGGCCGTCGCGCTGTCCAGCGCGTTGCGGGCGGCGGGGCGGTTCAGCGTGATCGTCGCGACGCCGTCGGCGAGGCTGAAGAGGACGGGAGGTTCGCTCATATCGCGCCGGCGTTCCGAAGTTCCGCGATGCGGGCGGCGTCGTAGCCGAGGCGTCCGGCGAGCACGGCGTCGGTGTGCTCGCCGAGGGTGGGCGGGCGCGCGGGAAGCGGATCGTCCCAGCCATCGAAGCGGTAGGGCAGGCGGAGCGCGGGGAAGCGGCCGAGGGCGGGATCGTCGAAGGCGGCGACGCAGCCGCGCGCCCGCACATGCGGGTCGGCAATCACCTCGTCCAGCGCGAGGACCGGGCCGTTCGGCACGTCGGCGGCGTCGAGCGCGGCGACGGCTTCGGCGCGTGTCAGCCCGGCGATCGCCTCGGTCAGCGCGGCCATCACCTCCTCGCGCCGCGCGACGCGGGCGGCGTTGGTGGCGAGGGTCGCGTCCGCGGCCGTCGCGTGCAGGCCGAGCGCGGTGAGGAGCGGGCGCCAGTGCTGGTCGCTGGCGGTGACGTGCAGGAAGCGGCCATCGGCGCAGCGAAAGCTCGCGGTCGGCACGCGGCCCGGATGTTCCGTGCCGAGGCGCGGCGGCACCTCGCCGAGCGCGAAGAGGCGCGCGGCGGCAATGGTTAGCAGCGCGACTTGGCCGTCGAGCATGGAGAAGTCCACATGGCCGCCGCGCCCCGTCGCGTCGCGGCCGCGCAGCGCGGCGAGGATGGCGATCGCGACCCAGAGGCCGGAGGTGAGGTCGGCGACGGGAAGGCCGGGCTTGACGGGGCCGCCGCCGCGTTCGCCGGTGAGGGACATGAGGCCGCCCATCGCCTGGAACACCGTGTCGTAGCCCTTGCGGCCCGCATACGGCCCGGCCTGGCCGAAGCCGGTGCAGGAGAGATGGATCAGGCGCGAGTTCACCTCGCGCAGCGCGGGCCAGTCCAGGCCGCGGCGGGCGAGCGTGCCGACGGGGAAGTTCTCCACCAGCACGTCCGCCGTGGCCGCGAGGCGGCGGATGATGTCGGCGCCTTCGGGATGGCGCAGGTTCACGGTGATCGAGCGTTTCGAGCGGTTGCAGGCCATGTAGTAGCCGCTGAGTTGCGCGCCGTCGGGCCCGGTCGCGAAAGGTTCGAAGCCGCGCGTCTCGTCGCCGGTGCCGGGCTGTTCGACCTTGATGACCTCGGCGCCGAGCTCGGCGAGCACCATCGAGGCGAAGGGGCAGGCGAGGACGCGGGACAGGTCCAGGATCGTGATGCCGTGCAGGGGCTGCATCCGGTTGACCTCGGCGTGTCCGCGCGGCATGGAGGAACCCGTTGACCTTGTCAACCAATCCGGTCAATTGACCAACGTCATTTGACCAACGGAGGGACGCGGGCGTGATGGCGACACGGCGCGCGATCATCGCGGCGGCACTGGCGACGTCGGCGCCGGCGCGCGCGCAGGTGGCGACATCCGGCGGCTGGCCGAACCGCGCCGTGCGCTTCGTGGTGCCCTTCGCGCCTGGCGGTCCGGTGGAGGTGCCGGCGCGATTCATCGCGGATCACCTCTCGACGCGCCTCGGCAGGCCGGTGATCGTGGAGGCGCGGCCGGGTGCGGGCGGGGCGCTCGGCATCCAGAACGTGCTGGCGGCGCGGGACGAGCACAGCTTCGTGTTCACCACCGGCTCCGTCGCGATCCTGCCGGCGCTGATGCGCGACCCCGGCTACGACCCGTTCCGCGACCTGCTGCCGGTGACGCTGGTGTCGGAGGTGCCGCTGGCATTCCTCGCGAAGCCGGACAACCGCGTGCGGGACCTGGCCGGCCTGCTGGCGATGGCGCGCGCGCAGCCGGGCGCGATCAGCTACGGGTCGTCGGGCGCCGGCTCCACCACGCATCTGGCGGGGGAGCTGCTGAAGGTGCGCGCCGGCATTGACCTGCTGCACGTCCCGTATCGCGGCGTCGCGCAGGCGATGAACGCGGTGTATGCGGGCGACACGGACCTGACGGTCAGTGGGCTGATCGAGGGCGCGGCGCATGTGCGGGACGGGCGGCTGCGCGGCATCGCCGTGACCTCCGCGCGGCGGAGTGACGCCTTGCCGGAGGTGCCGGCGGTGGCCGAGGCGGTGCCGGGCTACGACATGTCCATCTGGTACGCGCTGCTGGCGCCGCGCGGCACGCCGGCGGAGGTGGTGGAGCTGCTGGCGCGGGAGGTTGCGCCGCTCGCGCAGGGCTCGGCGCTGGCGCAGCGGCTGTCGGACTCGGGCGGGCGATTGCTGCTGGACGGCCCGGCGCCGCTGGCCGCGCGGCTGCAGGCGGAGGTGCCGCTGTGGCGTGACGTGGTGCGCCGCGCCGGCATCAGCGCGGATTAGGGCGATGCGCGCGCGGATCGTCGCGGCGGAGATCGAGACGGGGCGCGTGGTGCTGCGCAGCGAAGGCGCGGAAGGCGCTTGCGCCGTGCCGGAAGGGGCCGAGGGCGCGGCCTTGCGGATGGCGCAGGAGCTGGTCGGCACCCCAGCGCTGGCGCAGGAACCGGAAGGCGCATTGCGGCGGTGGCTCGGGCTCTCAGGTGCCGGGCGCGACGCCTTCGGCGCCGTGCGCGCGGCGCGTGGTGCGTTGCGCGCCGCCCTCGGCGAAGCCGTGCTGGCGGGCGGGGCGGTCGCGATGCCGGCGGTGGTCGGGAGCGAGGAGGAGGTCGCGGCCGATCCCATCGCCGCCTGTCTCGACCCTGACCGCACGCTGATCGTCGGCGACCTGCGCTGCGGCGGACCGGAAGGCGTGCGGGACCTGGCGGCGCTGGCCCGCGCCTTCGACGTACGGCTGGCGCTGCGGCCGCTGCCGGGACTGGAGGCGCTGACCGCCGAGGTCGCGGCGGCGACGGGTGCCGCACTGACCCGTGCGCTGCCGGCGCCTGCGGTAGTTGCCGGGGGCGGCGACACGGTCGTGCGGGAGATCCGCGTGCATCGCGTCTCGCTGCCGCTGCGGGACGTGTATGTCAGCGCGATGTACCTGACGGATACGCAGCCGCGCACGGTGGTGGAGATGCGGACCGCGGGCGGCGCGGTCGGGTGGGGCGAGGCGGGCGGCGGCGTGGCGGCGCTGGTCGCCAATTTGGCGAAGGCGTGGATCGGCGCCGATGTCGTGCGCGGGCGCGCGGCGATGCGCCGGCGCTTCGCGCGGATCGGGTTCGAGAACCGGCAGGGGCGCGACGGATACGCGGCGTTCTCGGCGCTGGACCTGGCGGCGTGGGACGCCGCGGGGCGGGCGGAGGGCATGTCGCTGCGCGCGATGCTGGGCGATGGCTCGGCGGCGAGGCCGGTGGCGATCGCCTGCCCACTGCCGACCGCGGTGCCGGGCCGGGTGGTGGATCGCGCGGAGCTGGCGCGGCACATGGCCGATCACGGCAATGCGGTGCGGGTGGCGGAGCTGGCGGCGGGCATCGCGGCGCGCTGGGGCGTCGGGGCGTTCAAATACAAGAGCGCGGGTGATGCGGCGTGGGACTTGGCGGTGATGCGCGCGCTGCGCGGCGCCCTGCCTGCGGCGCGGCTGCGCTGGGACCCGAACGCTGCCTACGGCACGGAGGAAGCGGTGCGGCTGTGCCGGGAGTTGGAGCCTCTGGGGCTGGAGTTCTTCGAGGATCCGACGGACGGGCTGGAAGGCATGGCGCGCGTGGCCGCTGCGGTGCGGACGCCGCTGGCGAGCAACATGTGCGTCCTCTCGCCGGAACACCTGGCCGCGGCGGCGCGGCGGCCGGGGCTGCGCGTGGTGCTCGGCGACCTGTTCTACTGGGGCGGCGTCGCGGCGCTGCGGGACATGGCGGCCGTCGCGCGGCTGCTGGGGCTGACGCCGGCGCTGCACAGCTTCTACGAGACGGCGGTGGTGACGGCGGCGAATGCGGGGATCGCACAGGCGCTGGGGCTGGACGCGCCACACCCGATGGATTGCGGCTGGCCGCTGCTGGCGGGCGACATCGTGGGGGAGGACGCGTTCGCGATCTCGGGCGGGGCGCTGACGCCGCCGGAGGGGCCTGGACTCGGGGTGGCGCCCGATCCGGCGCGGCTCGCGGCCCTGGCGACGGCCGAGCCGATCGTGGTGCGGTGAGGAGACCAGCCATGCGCTTCGATCCGCTGCCCGAGGACGTGCAGCCGCGCGTGCCGATCGAGGGCTATCCGAACACGGTGCGCCGCAACCCGCGCCAGGCGCCGTTCCGCAGGCCGCTGACGCGGAGCGAGCTGACGGGGCCGGTGGACCTCTCGCCGCGGCTGCACCCGGGGGACGACGACCTCGCGCGGCTCTCGCCGGGGCGCTGCGCGATCGGGCAGCTCATCCGGGTGAGCGGGCGCGTGACGGATGAGGACGGGTGCGGGGTGGCGGGCGCGGTGGTGGAGCTGTGGCAGGCGAACGCGGCCGGCCGCTACGCGCACCCGATTGACGGGCGCGACGCGCCGCTCGACCCGGATTTCGTTGGGAATGGGCGGACGCGCACGGATGCGGCGGGGCGGTATACGTTCTTCACGATAAAGCCCGGCGCGTATCCGGTGCCGGACTCCGGGCGCTGGTGGCGGCCGCCGCACATCCACTTCTCGGTGCTGGGGCCGGCGTGCCTCTCGCGGCTGGTGACGCAGATGTATTTCCCGGGCGATCCGCTGAACGCGCATGACCGGCTGCTGAACAGCGTGGCGGATGCGGCGGCGCGGGAGAGCCTGGTGGCGCGACAGCTGCCGCCGTTCGAGGTGGAGGGCGAGTGGCTGGGCTTCGTGCACGACCTGGTGCTGCGCGGGCGCAACGCGACGCCGGTGCTGTGATGACTCCGACGCCGTGGCACACCGTCGGTCCCTTCTTTCCGCGCACCTTCTTCCGCGCCGGCGACAACGACCTGGCATCGGGCGCGGCGCGCGGGGAACGCATCGTCCTGCGCGGCCGCGTGCTGGAAGAGGGTGGCAGGCCCTGCGTGAACGCGATCCTGGAAGCATGGCAGGCCGACGCCGCCGGCCGCTTCGCGCATCCGGCCGATCCGCGTGCGGCGGAGGCCGATCCGGCTTTCCTCGGCTGGGGGCGGGCCTGGACGGATGAGGACGGGCGGTACGAGTTCCGCACGGTGCGGCCCGGCGGCTTCGACGATACCGCCGGTCAGCGCGCGCCGCATGTGAACCTGATGGTCATCGGCTCCGGCATCATGGGGCGGCTGCTGACGGCGGTGTTCTTCCCCGATGATCCGGGCAACCCGGCCGATCCTGTGCTGAACGCGTTGCCGGACGCGGTGCGCGGGCGGCTGGTCGCGTCGCGGGATGGGAGCGAGGGCGGCGTCGCGGCCTTCCGCTTCGACCTGATCCTGCACGGCCCGGCCGAGGCCGAGACGCCGTTCTTCGAGGATTGACGCGATGCCGGATTCGGCACCGCCCGCGAGGACGATCAAGGACCTGCTGTCGTACCGGATCCATCGCCTGGCGAACGCGCTCTCGCGCGGGGCGGCTGCGCGCTACCGGCGCGACTTCGACGTGAGCCTGATGGAGTGGCGGATCATCGCGCTGCTCGGCGGCTTCGCGCCGCTGACGCTGAAGGAGTTGTCGCGGCAGAGCGGCCTGGACAAGAGCCTGGCGAGCCGCGCCGTCGCCGGCCTCGTCGCGCGCGGGCTGGTGCTGCGGGCGGGTGGGCGCGCGGATGCGCGGGAGGTGGCGTTGCGGCTCTCGGCCGAGGGGCGGCGCGCCCATGCCGGGCTGATGCGGGCGGCGGATGAGCGCGACGCGGCGTTCCATGCGTGCCTGACGGAGGAGGAACGCGCGGTGCTGGATCGCGCGATCGCGCGGCTTGAGGCGGAAGCGCGGCGGCAGGCGGCGCTATGACCCGCGGTCGGCGTCGAGCTGCGCGAGGATCTCCGGCATGCGGGCCTGCGCGTCGGCGCGGAGCGTATCGAACAGGCTCGTGCCGTGGGCGTCAATGCCGACGGTGAGCGGGCCGAGGCCTTCGACGGCGAGGCGCACCAGGCGGTAATGCGCGACGAGGTCGGGCCAGGCGACGTCGCGGACGGCGCGGATGGCGGCGGTGTGGAGCGGTGCGCCGCCGCCGAGGAAGGAGAGATAGACGCAGCCGACCTCCCTCATCGCGGCCGTGCAGGCGGCGTCCAGCCCGCCTTTGCCGCCGACTGCGGTCAGGCCGAAGTGGCGGATCAGCCGCGGCATGATCGGGTTGAAGCGCGTGCTCGTCGTCGGGTTCATGTAGAGGATTTCGAGGCCGCCATCGGCGGTGTCGCGGCTGTAGGAGCCGAGGTGGAGGAGCGAGCCGCCTTGCAGCGGGATCGGCGGTTCGCGGCCTTCCTCGATGCAGGCGATCAGGCGCTGGTGGGTGGGCAGGCCGGCGGTGATGACGACCTCGCCGTCGAGCACCACGGTATCGCCGGCGCGCAGGCTCCGCGCATCCTCGCGCGAGAGCGGTGTGCGGAGCGCCTTCACTCGAAGCGCTCCACGGTGCCGTCGCCGTGCAGCCGCGCGCGGGTGCGGCGGTTGATCCAGCAGTTGAAGCAGATTGCGACGGGCGTGTAGCCGTGGCCGGAGGCGTAGTCCACGTGGACGGCGAGAGCGGTGGTATCGCCGCCGGTGCCCATCGGGCCGAAGCCGGTGGCGTTCACGGCGCGCAGCAGGCGTTCCTCCATGGCGGCGAGCGCGGGTTCGGGGTTGGTGGTGCCGACGGCGCGCATCGTCGCCTTGCTCGCGATCCTGGCCGCGACATCGAAGCTGCCGCCGATGCCGACGCCGATGATGACAGGCGGGCAGTGCTGGGAGCCTGCCGCCATCACCACGCGCATCACATACTCCTCGATCTGCGCGAGGGTCGGGAAGGAGAAGGTCTCGAGCGCGGCCCAGCGGCCGGAGCCGAGTGCCTTGGGCTGGCAGAGGATCTCCACCCAGTCGGCGCCGCCGGCGACATCCCAGGTGACCAGCGGCATGTCCTTGCCGCGGTAGCCGCGTTCGTTGGTCAGCGGGTTCGTCACGTGCTTCAGCAGGGGCGGGCTGATGGTGGCGACGAGCTCGTCGAAGCCGTCGGAGATGGCGGCCTTGATGTCGCCCTCGATGCGCGCGGCGGTGCCGAGCGTGACGTGATAGACGGGGACGCCGGCGTCGGAGCAGACGAAGCGCTCCTCGGTCTCGGCGCGGTCGGCGCTGGCGAGCATCATGCGCAGGATGTTGCGCGCCGCCTCGTTCGTCTCGCGGTCGAGCGCGCGCCGCAGGCCGAGCTTCGTGTCCTCCGGCACGCGGCGCAGCGACCAGTCGTAGAGCCGGGCGGAGAGGTCCTTCACGGCCCCGTAGGTGATCGGCATGTGTTTCCCTTGGCGCGGGCGGGACTATAGTGGGGGCGGGGAGGGAGCGCACGGGATGATGACGCTTCACTGGTCGCCGCGGTCGCCCTTCGTGCGCGTGGTGATGGTTGCCGCGCATGAGCTGGGGCTGGTGGAGCGCATCCGGACGGTGCGCACCGTCGTCGCGATGACGAAGCCGAATCGGGAGCTGCTGCCGGACAATCCGCTGGGCAAGATCCCGACGCTGGTGACGGAGGACGGGACGGCTCTCTACGACAGCCGCGTCATCGTGGAATACCTGGATCGGCTGGCGGGCGGGCGGCTGATCCCCTCCGGCCCCGCGCGCTTCGCGGAGCTGCGGCGGCACGCGATGGCGAACGGGTTCCTCGACCTGCTCGTGCTCTGGCGGAACGAGCGGGAGCGGGAGCATCCCTCGGCGGCGCTGCTGGATGCCTTCGCGCTGAAGACGGAAGCGGTGCTGGCCGCGCTGGATGCGGAGGCGCGAGACGACGCGCCGGGCCTCGGCAACATCGCGGCGGCGGTCGCGGGCGATTACCTCGACTTCCGCTTCGGCGACCTCGGCTGGCGCGGCCGCGCGCCGCGCTTCGCGGCCTGGCAGGCGCGCTTCGCGGAGCGCGCTTCGATGCGCGCGACGGCGATCGTGGACGCGTGATGGGGCCACTCTCGCACATCCGCGTGCTCGATCTCGGGCGGATCATGGCGGCGCCCTGGGCGACGCAGATCCTCGCCGATCTCGGCGCCGACGTGATCAAGATCGAGCGGCCCGGCGCCGGCGACGACACGCGGGCGTGGGGGCCGCCCTTCCTGACGGCCGAGGATGGCACGGCGACGCGGGAGGCGGGCTACTTCCTCTCGGTCAATCGCGGCAAGCGGTCCGTCACGCTCGACATCGCGCAGGCGGAGGGGCAGGCGGTGGTGCGGCGCCTCGCGGAGCGCTGCGACGTGGTGGTGGAGAACTTCAAGGCCGGCGCGCTGGCGAAATACGGGCTGGATGCGGCGTCGCTGCGCGCATCGAAGCCCTCGCTGATCTGCTGCTCCGTCACGGGGTTCGGGGCGGACGGGCCGCGGCGCGACCAGGCGGCGTACGACTTCATGATCCAGGCGATGGGCGGGCTGATGAGCCTGACCGGCGAGCGGGAGGGGGCGCCGCAGAAGGTCGGCGTGCCGATCGTGGACCTGATGACCGCGATGTACGCCGCGGTCGCGATCCTGGCCGCGGTGGCGCGGCGCGAGCGGACGGGCGAGGGGGAGACGATTGATCTCGCGATGCTGGACGTGTCCGCGGCGCTGCTGGCGAATCAGGCGATGAACTGGGCGGTGGGCGGCAAGGTGCCGCATCGCGCGGGCAACCGGCACCCGAACATCCAGCCGCAGGATGTGTTCGCCGTCGCCGACGGGCACATCGTGCTGGCGGTCGGGAATGACGGGCAGTTCGCGAAGCTGTGCGCGGCGATCGGGCGGGCGGAATGGGCCGCCGATCCGCGCTTCACCCGCAACGCCGACCGCGTGCGGAACGAGGCGGAGCTGACGAAGCTGCTGGCCGCGCGCTTCGCCGACTTCACGCGGGCGGAGCTGACCGGTCTGCTGGACGCGGCGGGCGTGCCGTGCGGGCCGATCAACGCGGTGCCGGATGTGTTCTCGGACCCGCAGGTCGTGCATCGGGGGATGCTGCGGCGCCTGCCGCACCCGCTGGCCGGAACGGTGCCCTCGGTGGTCAGCCCGATCCGGATGTCGGACGCGCCGCTGACCTTCGGGCGCGCGCCGCCGACGCTCGGGCAGCATACGGCGGAGGTGCTGCGGGAGCTGGGCTTCGAGGAGGAGGAGGTCGCGGCGATGGCGCGGCGGGGCGTGGTCTGATGTCGGCGCGCATTCCGCTGCCGGAGCGCGAGGAGCTGGACGAGGCCGGGCGCGCGGTGTGGGACCGCGTCGTCGCGGGGCCGCGCGGCGCGGTGGTCGGGCCGCTGCGGGCGGCGCTGCACAACCCGGAACTCGCGGCGCGCTGGTCTGCGCTGGGGGAGACGCTGCGCTTCGGGACCTCGCTGCCGAAGCGGCTGTCCGAACTCGCGATCTGCGTCACCGGGCGGCGGTGGAGCGCACAGGTGGAGTGGTTCGTGCACGCGCGGATCGCGGCGGAGAACGGCGTTGCGGCCGCGGTGCTGGACGCCATCGAGGCCGGCGCGCCGCCGGTCTTCGAGAGGGCCGACGAGGCGCTGGTCTATGCCTTCACGCGCGCGTTGCAGACCGATGGGCGCGTGTCGGACGAGCTGCATCAGGCGGCACAGGATGCGTTCGGCGTGAAGGGCGTGGTCGAGCTGACGGCGCTGATCGGCTACTACACGATGGTCTCGATGACGCTGAACGCGCACCACATCCCGGTGCCGGGTGGCGCGCCCGATCCGCTGGAGGCGCCGGCGGAGGGGCTGTTCGCGATTCCGCCGGCATGACGCCGCCGGTCTCCGCGCCGCGGCTCTCCGTGCCGGAGGGTGCCTGCGACGCGCACGGCCACGTGTTCGACGCGCGCTTCCCGCATGGGCCGTCGCCGTATGAACTGCCGGCGGCCGGGCTGGCGGCGCATCGGGCGATGCGCGCGGCGCTGGACGTGCGGCGCGGCGTGCTCGTGCAGCCCGTGCCGTACGGGCGCGATCCGTCCTGCCTGCTCGATGCGCTGGCGCGCGACCCTGACCTGCGCGGCGTGATGATCGCGGATGCCGACGTGCCCGAGGCGACGCTGCGCGGCTGGCACGACGCCGGCGTGCGCGCGCTGCGCTTCACGGAGATGCGCGCGCCCGGCGGCACCGGGCGCTATCCCGGCGGTGTCGGCGTGGAGGCGCTGCATGCGCTGGCGCCGCGGTTGCGCGAGCTCGGCTGGTCCGCGCATCTGTGGGCGAGCGCCGAGCAATGCGCGGAGCTGCTGCCCGCACTGACCCGGACCGGCGTGCCGATCGTGCTGGATCACCTGGCGATGCCGCGTGCGGCGGATGATCCGGCGTTCGGCACGATCCTGCGCCACCTTCGCGATGGCGGGGTGTGGGTTAAGGCGACGCTCTGCCGCGTGCCGCGGACCGGCGGCTACGACACGCTCCGCCCGTTGCATGATGCGCTGGTCGCCGCCAACCCGGATCGCGTGCTGTGGGGCAGCGACTGGCCGTACGTGCGCATGTCGCCCGCACCGGATGCCGGTGCGATGCTGGACCTGTTCCTGGCCTGGGTCGGCGACGATACGCTCATCCGCCGCATCCTGGTGGACAACCCCGCCGCACTGTTCGGCTTCACGGGAGGATCGCGATGATCACGCGCAGGACCGCGCTCGGCGTGCTGGCGGCTTCGGCGTTTGCGCGCGGCGCATCGGCGCAGGGCTTCCCCGATCAGCCCGTGCGCATGATCGTGCCCTTCGCGGCCGGCGGTCCGGCCGACATCATCGCGCGCCTGGTCGCGCGGGTGATGGGCGATCGGCTCGGCCGGCCGGTGGTCGTGGACAGCCGCGCGGGCGCCGGCGGGATGATCGGCGTGGACGCGGTGGCGAAGTCGCGGCCGGATGGGCACACGGTGGTGATGGCGAGCAGCGGCGCCATCGTCATCCTGCCGCACCTGCAACCCAGCATGCCCTACGACCCGCTGCGCGACCTGTCGCCGATCACCCAGGTGCTCGGCGTGCCGCAGATCGTCTCGGTGGCGCCGAACCTCGGCGTGCGCAGCCTGGCGGAGCTGATTGCGATGGCGAAGGCGCGGCCGGGGGCGCTGGCCTTCGGCTCGGCGGGCATCGGCTCCTCGCTGCACATGGCGGGGGAGCTGCTGAAGATCAGGGCCGGCGTGGACATCACGCATGTGCCGTATCGCGGCGCAGCGCCGGCGGTGACGGACCTGATCGCCGGCCGCTTGCAGATCCTGATGGCGGATGCACCGGCGCTGATCGGCCATGTCCGGTCCGGCGCGCTGCCCGCGCTGGCCGTCACCTCGGCCGAACGGCTGGGCGTGCTGCCGGATGTGCCGACGGCGGTGGAGGCCGGCGTGCCCGGCATGGTCAGCGAGACCTGGTACGGCCTGCTCGGTCCGGCCGGCGTGCCGGCGGACCGCATCGCGACGCTGCATGCGGCCGCGCGCGCGGCGCTGGAGGATGCGGAGACGCGCCGGCAGCTGCTGGACCAGGGCGGGCGGATCGTCGGGAGTACGCCGGCCGAGTTCGCGGCCTTCATCCGGCAGACCCATGGCACCTGGGCGGAGGTGGTGCGGGTGACGGGCGTGAAGCTGGAGTAGCGGCAATGCTGCGACGGACCCTCCTGCTCGGCGCGCTGCCGCTCCCCGCATTCGGGCAAGCGGCCTGGGCGCCGGCGCGGCCGCTGCGCATCATCGTCCCGCTGGCGCCCGGCGGCACGGCGGATACGATCGCGCGGCTGATCGCCGATCCGGTGGGCGCGATCCTCGGGCAGCCGGTGATCGTGGAGAACCGGCCGGGCGGCACGGGGACGGTCGCGGCGGTGGCCGTGGCGCGGGCGCCGGCGGATGGGCTGACGCTGTTGTATGCGCCGCCGCCGATCCAGATCCTCAATCCGCTGATGATGCGGAACATGCCCTACGACGCGATGGCGGATTTCGCGCCCGTCGTCGCGCTGATGCGCGCGCCGAAGCTGCTGGTGGTGCGTCCCGATTTCCCGGCGCGCGACGTGGCGGAACTGATCGCGCTGGCGCGCGCGCGGCCAGGTGCGATCACCTATGTCAGCTCAGGCATCGGCTCCTCCGCGCATCTCGCCAGCGCACTGTTCGCGCAGATGGCGGGGATCGAGATGCTGCACGTGCCCTATCGCGGCACCGCGCCCGGCGTGCAGGACCTGATCGCGGGGCGCGTGGACATGACGCTGGATACCGCCGCCGCGCTGCTGCCGCTGGTGCGCGAGGGTCGGCTGCGCGCGCTGGCCGTCAGCACGCGCGACCCCGCCGAGGCCGCGCCGGAACTGCCGCCGATCGCGCGCACGCTGCCGGGCTTCCACGATGCCTCCTTCAACTACCTGATCGCGCCCTCGCGCACGCCGCCCGAGGCGATCGCGGCGCTCAACGCGGCGGTGAACCGCGTGCTAGCCGAGCCCGCGATCCGTGCCCGCTTCGCGTCGCTGGGCGCGGAACCGCTCGGTGGCACGCCCGCGGAGCTGGCCGCGATGGTGCGCGAGGAGATCGAGCGGTGGCGCGGCGTGATCGCGGCGCAGGGGATCAGCATCGAATGACGGACACGCTGAAGCTGGAGGTCGCGGACTTCGTCGCGACCGTCACGCTCGACCGCCCGCCGGTGAATGCGCAGGACCGCGCCTTCAAGGAGGAGCTGATCGCCACCTTCGACGCGCTGCACGACCGCGAGGATGTGCGGGCCGTCGTGCTCACCGGCGCGGGCCGGACGTTCAGCGCGGGCGCGGACCTGAAGGAGCGGCCAGGAATCGGCGGGGCGCCTGGCGCCTATCCGCGGCACAACCGGCTGACGCGCGCGGCCTTCGACTGCGTGATGGAATGCGGCAAGCCGGTGATCGCGGCGGTGAATGGTGCTGCGATCGGCGCGGGCTGCGTGCTCGCGCTGTGCTGCGACATCCTGGTGGTGGCGGAGGATGCGTATCTCTCGATGACGGAGGTGGATGTCGGGCTGGCGGGCGGCGTGCGGCACGTGCTGCGGCATTTCGGGCAGTCCGATGCGCGGCTGATGATCTACACGGCGCGCCGGATGACCGGGCCGGAGCTGCTGCGCATGAACGCCGCCTCGCTCTGCCTGCCGCGCGAGGGGGTCGTGCCGGCCGCGCAGGGGATCGCGCGGGAGATCGCGGCGAAGGTGCCGCTGGCGGTGCAGGCCGCGAAGCGCAGCTTCCAGGTGACGGAATACATGCCGCTGCGGGAGGGCTACGTCTTCGAGCAGTCCCAGACCGCGTCCCTCGCGCGGACGGAGGACACGCAGGAGGCGTGGCGCGCCTTCGCGGAAAAGCGCAAGCCGGTGTTCAAGGGGCGCTGAGATGGAACGCGAAGCGATCCTGCTGCTGGCCGCGATCCCCGCCGATTTGCGCGCGGCGCTGGCGGAGCGCTACGAGCTGATCGAGGCGCCGCGGCCCGGCGTGCGGATCGCGGTGACGACCGCGATGGCGGGCCTGACCGCCGCGCAGCTCGAACGCGTGCCGGGTTTGCGGCTCGTCGCCAGCCAGGGGACGGGGCTGGAGCGGCTGGACCTGCGCGCCGCGGCCGCGCGCGGCGTGGCCATCGCCTACACGCCGGACGTGATGACGGAGGACGTGGCGGATGCCGCCATCGGGCTGATGTACGCGGCGGCGCGGCGCGTGGCGGAGGCGGACCGCTTCGTGCGCGCGGGGCGCTGGGGCAGGGAACGCATGGCGCCTTCGATCAGCCTGCACCGCAAGGTTGCGGGTGTGGCGGGCATGGGGCGCATCGGCCAGGCGATCGCGCGGCGCTGCGCGGGGTTGGGCATGACGGTGCTGTGGACCGGGCCGCGGGCGAAGCCGGAATTGGCGTTCGAGCGGGTGGCGGACATCGTCTCGCTGGCGGCGCGGTCGGACGTGCTGATCCTCGCCGTGCCGGGGGGCGCGGAGACGGATGGGATGGTGGATGCGTCCGTCCTCGCCGCGCTCGGCGCGCGCGGCGTGCTGGTGAACGTCGCGCGGGGGTCGGTGGTGGTGGAGGAAGCGCTGATCGCGGCCTTGCAGGAGGGCACGATCGCCGCGGCGGGGCTCGACGTCTTCGCGACGGAGCCGGCGCTGGATCCGCGGTTTCTCGCGTTGGAGAACGTCGTGCTGGCGCCGCATTCCGCCTCCATCACGCAGGAGACGCGCGCGGCGATCATCGCACGCATCACCGGCGACATCGCGGCGTTCCGGGAGGGGCGGCCGTTCCTCGATGCGGCGGCGGGCGCCGAAGGCGGTCACCCTGCTTCCCCGAACCTGTAGCCGATCGCGGGCTCCGTCCGGATCAAGTGCGCGGCGGCGCCGAGCTTCTGGCGAAGGTGGCCGACATAGACGCGGAGGTATTGCGCATCCTCGGCATGCGCCGACCCCCACACCGCGGTCAGCAGCTGCCGCTGCGTGATCACCCGGCCCTCGCCGCCGCGCGCGAGGGCCGCCAGCAGGTCCCATTCGCGTGGCGTGAGCCGCAGCGGCTGGCCCCCGTCCACGCGCGCGACGCGGCGCGCCAGGTCCACTTCCAGCGGCCCGACCCGCACCACGGCCGGTGCGTCTTGCGAAGCCGTACCCGCGCGGCGCAGCACGGCGCGCAGCCGCGCGAGCAGCTCGCCGAGGGCGAAGGGCTTTTCCACGTAGTCGTCGGCGCCGGCATCCAGCGCCGCCACCTTCGCCGACTCGCCGTCGCGGGCCGAGAGCACGACGACGGGCGCGGAGCTGAAGGCGCGCAGGCGGGGAATAACGGCGACGCCGTCGAGGTCCGGCAGGCCGAGGTCGAGCAGGACGAGGCCGGGCGAGCGCTCGGCCGCGAGCCGCAGCCCCTCCGCCGCGGTCAAGGCGCGGATCGGCGCGTAGCCGGCGGCCTCCAGCGCAGGGCCGAGAAAGCGGTGGATCTGCGGCTCGTCATCCACGACGAGGATTTGGGGCGGGCCGAGATCGGTCATGCGCCGGGGAACCGGATCGTCAGGCGCGTGCCGCGCGCCTCCGCGACCGGGCTTTCCGCCGCGATCCGCCCGCCCATCGCGCTGACGAGTCCGCGCGCGATGGCGAGGCCGAGGCCGCTGCCGGCGGCGACGCGGTCGGTGCGCGTGGCACGGAAGAACGGGTCGAAGACGCGCCCGAGATCCTCACGCGGGATGCCCGGGCCATCGTCCTCCACGGCGATCGCCACTTCGGCCCCTTCGCGCCGCACGGCGACTGTCACGCGCCCCTCCGGCCCGGAGAACTTCCGCGCGTTGTCCAGCAGGTTCGCCAGCACCTGATCGAGCAGCGCCGGGTCGAGCCGCGGTACCGGCAGCGGGCCGGGCAGGTCGAGCGACGCGCCGACGCGCGACGCTGCCGCCTCCGCCGCCTCGGAGATGTCCACCGTCTCCCGCCGCGGCTGCACCTGGCCGCCTTCCAGCCGCACGATGTCGAGGATGTTGGCGATCCAGCGGGAGAGGCGGACCGTCTCCTCCTCGGCCGCCGCGAGCAGGTCGGCGCGCGTCGCCGCGAGCAACGCGTCGCCTGAGGTGCGCAGCGTGCCAATCGCGCCGCGGATGGAGGTGAGCGGCGTCTTGAGGTCGTGGCCGAGCGAGGTGAGGAGGGCGGTGCGCAACGCCTCCGTCTCGGCCCGCGCCTCGCCGCGGGCGTGCGCCTCCATCAGCTCCGCACGCTCCAGCGCGATGGCGGCCTGGTCGAGCAGCGCGTCGAGCGTGCGGTCCGTCTCGGGATCGAGCGGCGGCGCGCCCTCGACCGGGCGCAGGCCGACCAGCCCCGCGACTCCGCGCGCCGTGCGCATCGGCCGGAACTGCCAGGCGGAGGAGGGCAAGGTGTCGGTGCCGCGCCCGGCGGCACGCCGGTTCGCCATCGCCCAGCGTGCCGCGGCCATCGCCGCTTCGTCCGGCTCGGCTTCGACCGGCACGGCGGCGCGCGTCACCGGCTCGGGCGCCGTCTCGCCGGGCAGCGGTGGCAGGGGCAGCAGCACGCAGCTTGCGTTGCCGGAGATGCGCGCCGCCTCCTCCGCGATGGTCTGCACCAGGTCTCCCTTGTCGCCCGGCGCGCCGAGGCGCCGGCTGAACTCGACGAGGCGCCGGAGGCCGAGCATGCGGGCGCGTGCGGCGCGCACGGAGCGGCCGAGCCCGCCGGTGGTGCCGGCCAGCAGCGCGGCGACGAGGGCGAAGACGACGACGCCGACCACGTCCTGCGCGCCGGCGATCGTCAGCGTGTAGCGCGGCGGCAGGAACAGGAAGTTCCAGGCGAGGAAGCCGAGCGCGGCCGCGATCCCGCCCTGCACCGCTCCGAAGCCGACCGCGGCGGCGACGATCGGCACGAAATAGACCATGCCGAGCGCCGCATCGGTCACGTCGCCGTCGAGCGCGAGTGCCACGCCCGTGGCCGCGACGACGAGGGCGGGCGTCACCGCCCAGCCGAGCCAACCGGGCAGGCCGCGCGGATGGGCCGCCGTGGGCCGCGGCGTTCCCGCCGGCGCGGGGACGAGGTGGAGCGTGAAGTCGGTCGCGCGGCGCGCCAGGATCGCCGACAGGGAGCGGCCGGTGAGGCGGCGCCAGGCGGTCGGCCGGCCGCGGCCGATGACGAGGTGCGTCGCGTTCCGCTCGCGCGCGGCGCGCAGGATGGCCGAGGGCAGGTCGGCGGCGACGACCGTCTCGGCCGCCGCGCCGAGCCGTTCGGCCAGGCGCAGCGCGGGCGCGGGATCGCCGGATGCGGGCACGCCGGGCTGCTCGACATGCACGACGAGCAGCGGTGCCTTCAGCGCGTCGGCGATGCGGCGGGCCTCGCGCACCACCGTCTCGGCACCCGGGTCGCTGCCGGCCAGCGCCAGCACGCGCTCCCCGGCGGGCCAGGGCCCCTGGATGGCGTTGGCGCGCATGTAGCCGGTGACGTCGGCGTCCACCCGCTCCGCCGTGCGGCGCAGCGCCATCTCGCGCAGTGCGGCCAGGTTGCCTTCGCGGAAGAAGCCGCGCAGCGCGCGCTCCGCCTGGTCGGGGCGGTAGATCCGGCCCTGGCGCATCCGCTCGATCAGCTCGGCCGGCGGGATGTCAATCAGCTCCACCGCGTCGGCGTCGGCGAGGACGCGGTCGGGCACCGTCTCCGCCACGCGCACGCCGGTGATGCGCGCGACCGCGTCCGACAGGCTCTCCAGGTGCTGGACGTTCATCGTCGTCCAGACCTCGATCCCGGCCTCCCGCAGCTCCTCCACGTCCTGCCATCGCTTCGGATGGCGGCTGCCGGGCGCGTTGGTGTGCGCGAGCTCGTCGAGCAGCAGGACCGCGGGCCGGCGGGCCAGCGCCGCGTCGAGGTCGAACTCCTCCAGCGCCTGGCCGCGGTAGTCGAGCCGGGCGCGCGGCAGCACCGGCAGGTCGCCGAGCGCGGCGGCGGTCTCCGCGCGGCCATGCGTCTCGACGATCCCGACGAGCATATCGGCACCCCCGGCATGCAGCCGGCGCGCCTCGGCGAGCATCTCCATCGTCTTGCCGACGCCGGGCGCCGCGCCGAGGAACACCTTCAGCCGGCCGCGCTCCTCCCGCTGCGCGAGGGCGAGCAGCGCGTCGGGGTCGGGGCGGACGGGCTCTGGCGCCATGCCGGCGTGGATAGCAGGGCGCCCCACCGGCCGCGCCGGTCTTTACGCCACCTTTACGCGGGTACGGCCCATCCCGCATGGAGCCTTTGCGCCGGCCTCTCCTATTCCTCGCGGCGGATCACCGCGTCCTGACGAGGCCCATACCATGCTCGACATTCTCCTGCTGGCGCTCGGCGTCGGCGTCTTCGGCCTGGTGGCGGCCTATGCCGCCGGCTGCGAGGGCGTGTGACTGCGATGCTCGAGCTGATCCTCGGCGGCGCCGTCGCCGCCGGCCTCCTCCTCTACCTGCTCTACGCGCTGCTGCGGCCCGAGGACCTCTGATCCCATGACGTTCAACGGCTGGGCGCAGATCGCCCTCATTCTCGGCCTCGTCGCGGCCACCGCCGTGCCGCTCGGGCGCTACATCGCCGCGGTGGCGGGCGGGCGCGTGGCCTTCCTCGCACCTGTCGAGCGGCTGTTCTACGCCGCCGGCGGCGTGGACCCGGCGCGCGGCATGGGCTGGCGGGCCTACACGCTCGCCATGCTCGCCTCCAACGCGGTGGGCTTCGTGATCCTGTTCGCGATCCTGCGGCTGCAGGGCGTGCTGCCCTTCAACCCTGAAGGGGTGTCCGGCCAGTCCGCCTGGCTCGCCTTCAACACGGCGGTGAGCTTCACCACCAACACCAACTGGCAGGCCTACAGCGGCGAGAGCGGGCTGTCCTACCTCAGCCAGATGGCGGGGCTGACGACGCAGAACTTCCTCTCCGCCTCCACCGGCATCGCGCTGGCGATCGCGCTCTCCCGCGCCTTCGCGGCGGGCGGGGTGAAGGACCTCGGCAATTACTGGGCGGATTTCGTGCGGATCACTCTCTACGTGTTGCTGCCGCTGGCGCTGATCCTCGGCCTGCTGCTGGTCGCCGGCGGCGTGCCGCAGAGCCTCTCGGCCTACGTCCAGGCGACCACGCTGGAAGGCGGCGCGCAGACGATCCCGCTCGGCCCGGCCGCCTTCCAGGTGGCGATCAAGCAGCTCGGCACGAATGGCGGCGGCTTCTTCGGGGTGAACTCCGCGCACCCGTTCGAGAACCCGACGCCCTTCACCAACCTGCTGCAGACCTGGGCGATCCTCGCCATCCCCTTCGCGCTCGCGCTCACCTTCGGCCACGTCGTGCGCGACATCCGGCAGGGCTGGGCGCTGTTCGCGGTGATGATGGGCTTCATCGTCGCGGGCGTCGCGATCGTCTATGCGGCCGAGGCTGGCGGCAACCCGCTGCACGTCGCTGCCGGCCTCGAGCCGGGCATGGGCAACATGGAGGGGAAGGAGGTCCGCTTCGGCGCGGCGCTGTCCTCGCTCTGGGCGGTGGCGACGACGGGCGCCTCGAACGGCAGCGTGAACGCGATGCATGACAGCTTCACGCCGATTGGCGGCATGATCCCGATGTTCCTCATCCAGCTCGGCGAGGTGCTGCCGGGCGGCATCGGCTCCGGCCTCTATGGCATGCTGATCTTCGTGCTGCTGGCGGTGTTCGTCGCCGGGCTAATGGTCGGCCGCACGCCGGAATACCTCGGCAAGAAGGTGCAGGCGAAGGAGGTGAAGCTCGCGATGCTCGCGGTGCTGATCCTGCCCGCGTTCATCCTCGGCTTCTCGGCGGTGGCAGCGGTGCTGCCGGTGGCCGTCTCGTCCGTGCAGGATGCCGGCCCGCACGGGCTATCGGAAATCCTCTACGCCTACACGTCGGGGGCCGGGAACAACGGCTCGGCGTTCGGCGGGCTGACCGCCGACACGCCCTGGTTCAACACCACGATCGGGCTCGCCATGCTGTTCGGCCGCTACGGCGTGATCGTCCCGGTCATGGCGATCGCGGGTGCGATCGCAGCCAAGCCGAAGCTCGCCGCCTCGACCGGCACCTTCCCGACGCACGGGCCGCTGTTCATCGGCCTGCTCGCCGGCGTGATCCTGATCCTCGGCGGGCTGCAATTCATGCCCGCCCTCGCCCTCGGCCCGATCGCCGAACACGTCGTGCTGCTGGCCGGCAAGACCTTCTGAGGCTTCGACCGATGGACATGATACCCGCCCTCGCCCCCGGCGAGGCCCGCCGCGGCACGCGCAGCGCCGCGACCCTCTCCGGCCCGATCGTGCGGCGCGCCGCGCTCGACGCGCTGCGCAAGCTCGATCCGCGGCACCTCATCCGCAACCCCGTGATCTTCGTGACCGAGGTCGTCTCGATCCTCGTCGCGGTGCTCGCGATCCGCGCCGCGGTGCTCGGCGAACCCTGGGCCTTCCAGGCCGGCATCGCCGCCTGGCTGGGGCTCACCGTGGTCTTCGCGACCTTCGCGGAAGCCGTGGCGGAAGGCCGCGGCCGCGCGCAGGCCGACAGCCTGCGGCGCGCGAAGGCGGAGGCGCGGGCGAAGCTGCTGGTTCGGCCCGACGACCGCGCGCTGTGGCAGCCGCGCGCGGCGGCCGAGCTGAAGGTCGGCGATCTCGTCCTCGTGGAGGCCGGCGACCTCATCCCCTCCGACGGCGAGGTGGTCGAGGGCATCGCGAGCGTGAACGAGGCGGCGGTCACGGGCGAATCCGCGCCGGTCATCCGCGAATCCGGTGGCGACCGCAGCGCGGTCACCGGCGGCACGCTCGTCGTCTCCGACTGGATCGTGGTGCGGATCACGGCGGCCGCCGGCTCCACCTTCCTCGATCGCATGATCTCGCTGGTGGAGGGCGCGTCGCGGCAGAAGACGCCGAACGAGATCGCGCTCGACATCCTCCTCGCTGGCATGACGATCATCTTCCTGATCGCGGTCACGACGCTGGTCGGGCTGGCGAGCTGGAACGGGCAGCCGCCTTCCGTGCCGGTGCTGGCGGCGCTGCTCGTCACGCTGATCCCGACGACGATCGGCGGCCTGCTCTCGGCCATCGGCATCGCAGGGATGGACCGCCTCGTGCGGTTCAACGTGCTGGCGACCTCCGGCCGCGCGGTGGAGGCGGCGGGCGACGTGGACGTGCTGCTGCTCGACAAGACCGGCACGATCACGCTGGGCAACCGGCAGGCGGCGGCCTTCATCCCTGCGCCCGGCGTCACCGAGCGCGAGGTGGCGGAAGCCACCGTGCTGGCGAGCCTGGCCGACGAGACACCGGAAGGCCGCTCGGTCCTCGCCTTCGCCCGCGAGCGGCATGGCATCGAGGCGCAGGCGCTGCCGCCGGGTGCGGGCGTGGTGCCCTTCACGGCGCAGACCCGCATCTCCGGCCTCGATCTGCCCTCGGGCAGCTACCGCAAGGGCGCCGTGGACGCGCTGCTGAAGAGCGTTGGCGGCGAGGCGCCGGCCGCGCTGCGCGAGGCGGTGGACCGCATCGCGCGATCGGGCGGCACGCCGCTGGCCGTTGCACGGAACGGGCGGCTCCTCGGCGCGATCGAGCTGAAGGACATCGTCAAGACCGGCATGCGCGCCCGCTTCGACGCGCTGCGGAGCATGGGCATCCGCACGGTGATGGTCACCGGCGACAACCGCCTGACGGCCGCCGCCATCGCCGCCGAGGCCGGGGTGGACGACTTCATCGCGGAGGTGACGCCGCAGGACAAGCTCGCCTACATCCGCAAGGCCCAGGCCGAGGGCCGCCTGGTGGCGATGGCTGGCGACGGCACCAACGACGCGCCCGCGCTCGCCCAGGCCGATGTCGGCCTGGCGATGCAGACCGGCACGCAGGCGGCGCGCGAGGCCGGCAACATGGTGGACCTCGACAGCGATCCGACGAAGCTCATCGAGGTGGTGGAGATCGGCAAGCAGCTGCTGATCACCCGCGGAGCGCTGACCACCTTCTCCATCGCCAACGACGTGGCGAAGTACTTCGCCATCCTTCTGGCGATCTTCGTCGCGAGCTACCCGGAACTCGACGTGCTGAACGTCATGCGGCTGGCCAGCCCTGAAAGCGCGATCCTCTCGGCGGTGATCTTCAACGCGCTGATCATCGTGGCGCTGGTGCCGCTGGCGCTGCGCGGCGTGCGCTACGTGCCGGTGGGCGCGGCGGCGCTGCTGCGGCGCAACCTGCTGATCTACGGGCTGGGCGGGATCGTGGCGCCCTTCATCGGGATCAAGCTGATTGACCTGTTGCTCACCCTGCTCGGGATCGCCTGACCATGCACATCCTCCGCCCGGCCATCGCGATGGTGGTCCTGTTCACGGTGCTCCTCGGCTTGGCGATCCCGCTCGGCTTCACCGGTCTCGCCGGCGCCGCCTTCTCGGCGCAGGCGCGCGGCAGCCTCGTCGAGCGCGACGGCCGCGTGGTCGGCTCCGCGCTGCTCGGCCAGAACTTTGCGGGCGAGCGCTACTTCCACCCGCGTCCCTCCGCGACGAGCGAGCCCGACCCGGACATCGAGGGCAGCACGCGCGCCGCGCCCTACAACGCCGCCGCCTCCGCCGCGTCCCAGCTCGGGGCCACGTCGGAGACGCTGCTCGATGCCGTGAAGGAGCGCGTCGCGGCGCTCGGCGGCGGGCCGGTGCCGGCGGATGCCGCGACGGCGTCGGGCTCCGGCCTCGACCCGCATGTCAGCCCGGAGAACGCGGCGCGCCAGCTTCGCCGCGTCGCGGCAGCCCGCGGCCTACCGGAGACGCGCGTAGCGGCCCTGATCGCGGAGCACACGGAAGGCCGCACCCTCGGCCTGCTCGGCGAGGCGCGGGTGAACGTGCTGCGCCTCAACCTGGCGCTCGACGCGCTGCGCTGAGTGCGTCCCGCTGGCGTGCCGCGGCGGTCATGGGTGCGTCCGCTTGACGGAAGGCGGCGGCGCGGCTTCGGCTTCGACCATCGCGATCACCCAGTCGAGCGCGTTGCCGATATCGGCTTCCATGCTGCGCCGCGCCGCCGCGGCGTCGCCGCGCGCCAGGGCGCGGAGGACGGCGTTGCGCAGCACACCGCGCTCCTGTCCGGCGTAGCCGGGAAAGAGCAGGTTCACGTAGGGGCCGGTGCGCAGCCAGAGGCCCTCGATCATCTCCACCAGCGCCGGCATGCCGCTCGCGCGGTAGATCGTGAAGTGGAGGCGGTTGATGGCGGCGATGCGCGCCTTGGCGTCGCCGGTGACGCGCAGCGCGATGATCTCCGCTTCCAGCCGGGCCAGCTCCTGCACCAGGCCGGGCGTCGCGTGGACGGCGGCACGCTCCGTCGCCAGGCCCTCCAGCGCCACGCGGATGTCGCGCAGCTCGCGCAACTCGTCCGGGCGCAGCAGCGGCACCGACATCCAGCGGTTCGGCTCGGCGGCGATCGCGCGCTCCGCCGCAAGCCGGGCGACGGCCTCGCGCACCGGGGTCATGCTCATGCCGAGCGATTCCGCCAGGCCGCGGATCGTGATGCGCTCGCCGGGCTCGAAGCGCCCGGTCATCAGGGCCTGGCGCAGCTCCCGCGTCGCGTGGTCGCGCAGCGTGCGGCCGGCGGGCGGGGCGGAAGCGCCGTTCAAGCCGCCGGCTCCCCGCGCCGCAGATGCGCTAGGAACTCCGCGACGCGCGGGCCGGCGGGGGACGCGAAGAAGGCGTCGGGCGGGCTGTCCTGCAGGATGCGGCCGCGGTCCATGAACAGGATGCGGTGCGCGACCTCGCGCGCGAAACCCATCTCGTGCGTCACGACGATCATCGTCATGCCCGTGTCGGCGAGCGCGACCATCGTGTCCAGCACCTCCTTCACCATTTCCGGGTCGAGGGCGGAGGTCGGCTCGTCGAACAGCATCAGGCGGGGGCGCATCGCGAGCGCGCGGGCGATGGCCACGCGCTGCTGCTGGCCGCCGGAGAGCTGCGCCGGATACTTCCGCGCCTGCTCCGGGATGCGGACGCGTTCGAGCAGCGCCATCGCCTCGGCCTCCGCCTCCTGCCGCGGGCGCTTCTGCACGGCGACGGGGCCGATGACGCAATTCTCCAGCGCGGTCAGGTGCGGGAAGAGGTTGAAGGACTGGAACACCATGCCGACGATCCGCCGCACCTCCGGCATGGTGCCGCGGGCGTGGTCCAGCTCGATCCCGTCCACCACGATGCGGCCGGCATCGTGCGGGACCAGGCCGTTGATGCAGGCGATCGCCGTGGACTTGCCGGAGCCGGAAGGGCCGCAGACCACCACGCGCTCGCCGCGCGCGACGGCGAGGTCGAGGCCGGGCAGGACGAGCAGGGGGCCGAAGCTCTTGCGCACGCGCTCCATCACCACGACGCGGCGCATCAGCGCACGCCGACGCCGAGCCGCCGTTCCAGCCCGCGGCTGTAGGCCGACATGACGGAGCAGAAGGCGAAGTAGATGGCGGCGATGAACAGGTAGGGCTCGATGTAGAGACCCCACCACTTCGCCTCCGCCGTCGAGGCGTTCGCGGCGCCGAGCAGGTCGAGCATGGAGATGACGACGACCAGCGACGTGTCCTTGAAGGCAGCGATGAAGATGTTCACCAGGCTCGGGATCACCGTGCGCAGCGCCTGTGGCAGGATGATGCGCGCATGCGCCTGCCAGTAGCCCATGCCGAGGCTCTCCGCGGCGAGATATTGGCCGCGCGGGATGGCCTGCAGGCCGCCGCGGACCGCCTCGGCCATGTAGGCGGCGAAGAACAGCGCGAAGGCGAGCTGGGCGCGCAGCAGCGTGTCCATCGTCCATTCGGGCGGCACGAGGTAGGGGAACAGGATCGCCGCCAGGAAGAGCAGCGCGATCAGGGGGACGCCGCGGAAGAACTCGATGTAGAGCGTGCAGAGCCAGCGGATCACCGGCATGGAGGAGACGCGGCCGAGTGCCAGCAGCACCGCCAGCACGAAGGCCAGCGATACGCCGACGGATGCCAGCATGACCGTCAGCGGCAGGCCGCCCCAGAGCCGCGACGGCACATGCGGCAGGCCCGCGATGCCGCCCCACATGAGCGCCGGCATCAGCAAGAAGCCGAGCGCCCAGGCGACGGGCACCGCGCGGCTGCGGGTGCGCCAGGTGGCCGGCGCGGCGCCGGCGGCGACGAGGCCGACGAACAGGATCAGGGCCAGCGCCGGGCGCCATTGCTGCGCGAAAGGGTAGGCGCCGAAGAGGATCAGCCGCCAGCGGTCGCCGAGGAACGCCCAGCACGCGCCGCCGGCCCGCGCGCAGGCCTCGGCGTTCGGCGCGTCGAAGCTCGCGCGCGTCCAGCCCCAGTCCCACAGGCCGACCCCGGCGCGCAGCAGCAGCCAGAGCAGGGCGAGCGACACGACGGCGTTCGGGACGCTGTCGAAGACGCCGCCGGTCCAGCGGCCGAGGCGCACCGGCAGCGAGGGCGCGACCACGCGCGGCAGGCGTGCCACGTCGCTCATGCCGGCCAGCCGCCGCGCGCCATCACGCGGCGGTTGTAGAGATTCATCGCCAGCGCGGTCAGCAGGGAGAGCGAGAGATAGGTCAGCAGCAGGATCGTGATGCATTCCACCGCGCGGCCGGTCTCGCTGATCGTCACCTGGCTGACGCGCACGAGGTCCGGGTAGCCGATGACCACGGCGAGGGAGGAGTTCTTGGTCAGCGAGAGGTACTGGCTGGTGACCGGCGGGATGACGATGCGCAGCGCCTGCGGGAAGATCACCAGCCGGAGCGCCTGGCCGCTGCGCAGGCCCAGCGAGGCCGCGGCCTCGGTCTGCCCTTTCGGCACGCCGAGGATGCCGCTGCGGATGGTCTCCGCCATGAAGCCGGCCTGGTAGGTGACGAGTGCGATGACGAGCGCGACGAATTCCGGGCTGAGCGAGACGCCGCCCTGGAAGTTGAAGCCGCGCAGCGCCGGCCGCGTCACCTCCACGGGGTCGGCGAGCAACGCGAGGACGAGGATCGGCGGCGCGGCCAGGACGATCCAGGCGAGCCGGCGACGGCCTTCGGGCAGCAGGCGCGCGGCGAGCAGCGCCGCCGCGGCGGCGGCGAGCAGCGCGAGCGCCGCATGGCCGAAGGCGGGCTGCGCGAGGGCCGCGGGGAAGTAGAGGCCGCGGTTGGAGAGATAGACGTCCGGCAGCACTTCCCAGGCCTGTCGCGGGCCGGGCAGCTGGCGGATCGTCACCTGGTGCCAGAACAGCAGTTGCAGCAGCAGCGGGGTGTTGCGCACCAGCTCGATCCAGCCCCAGGCGACGTTGCGCGCCAGCCGGTTCGGCGAGAGCCGCATGAGCGCGAGCACCACCGCCGCGACGGTGGTCAGCGCGATGCCGACGACGGCGACCAGCACCGTGTTGGCGAGCCCGGCCTTGAACGCGTCGAGGAAGCGGTCGCCGGGCCGGTAGCCGACGAGGTTCTCGCCGAACTCGAAGCTCGCGCGGCCCGCCAGGAAGCCGAAATCAATGCCGAGGTTGCGGCGCGCGAGGTTGCCGGTGACGTTGCCCCAGATCCAGGCGACGGCAGCGAGGACGAGGCCAGCCGCCAGCGCCTGCCACACGATGGCGCGCAGCCCGGGCCGCTTCCAGGCGGCCCGCAGCGCGTTCACGCGTCGCTCAGCGCCAGGTCGGCGACCATTGCAGGCCGCCATCCTGCGGCAGCGCGTTCAGGCCGCGCGGCAGCCTGATCTCGCTGCCCATGCCGTAGTGCCGCTCGAAGATTTCGCCGTAGTTGCCGACGGCGCGGATGACCGCGACGGTGAAGTCGTTGGCGAGACCCATGTTGCGGCCGATGTCGCCCTCCACGCCCAGGAAGCGGCGGATCGCCGGATCGCGGCTCTCCAGCATCTCGGACACGTTGCGGCGGTTGATGCCCATCTCCTCCGCGTTCACCAGCGCGAAGTGGACCCAGCGCGCGACATGGGCGAAGCGGCGGTCGTCGTCGCGGACCACCGGGCCCATATGCGACTTCGCGAAGATCTCCGACAGGATCAGGTGCTGGTCGGGCTGGCGCAGGCGCGAACGTCGCATGCCCAGGAACGGCACCTCCGACGTCACCACGTCGCAGCGGCCTTCCTCGTAGAGGGTGTACATCTGCGTCGTGTTCTCGACGGCCAGCGGACGGAAGGTCATGTTGCGGGCGCGGAAGTAGTCGGCGATGAGGCTGTCGGTGATGCCGCCGGCCACCAGGCAGATCGTCGCGCCGTTCAGGTCCGACAGGCGCTGCGCGCCGGTGCGCCGGTGCACCATGAAGGCGTGGCCGGAGTAGAGCGTCGGCCCGACGAAATCGAGGCTGAGCTCGGTGTCGCGCTGGATGGTGTAGGTGATGGCGAGCGCGACCATGTCCACCTCGCCGCTGCGCAGCGCGGGGATGCCTTGCGCCAGCGTCATGGTGCGGAATTCCACGCGGTTCGGGTCGCCGAGGATCGCCGCGGCCATGGCGCGGCAGTAGTCCACGTCGAAGCCGACGCGCTCGCCCTGCGCGGTGAGGGCCGAGAGGCCGGGGACGTTCTCGTACACGCCGCAGCGGAACACGTTGCGCTGCCTGATGGTGTCGAGCTGCGGCGCGACCTGCGCCGCGGCCTCGGCGATGCCGAGCCCGAGCGTGGCGGCGGCCGCCAGCAGCATGGATTTGAGACGCGTCATGGCATTTGCCCTCCCTCTGTCGTTGTCGGTCAGTAGGTGCGCTCCACGGATGCCGGCGCGGCGGGGCGCGCCGCGCGCGCCTCCACCACGGCCTCGCGCAGGTCGGCGAGGTAGATGTCCGCGGTCTCGGCGTGGACGGGGTTGAGGTGCATGTGGATGCCGGGCGGCTCCGCCTGGCGGCCGACGAACCAGCCGCGCGCGGCCATCGCCTCCGCGACCGCGCCGATGTCGAGCGCGGGGTCGGTCGAGCGATAGACGAAGATGCAGAGCTCGTGCGGCTCCAGCACGGCGAGGCCGGGGATCGCGTTGATGCCGGCGGCCAGCTTCGCGACCGTCTCCATGATCACACGCGCCCAGTAGGTGTAGCCCTCGCGGCCGAGGAAGTTCATCACGGCCCAGGCCGCGGCGACGGCGCCGCCGGCGCGCGTGCCCTGCGCGGTGTTGGAGACATAGGCGCCGCGTTCCCAGTCGTTGAACTGGAAGGTCTGGTAGTGCTGCAGCGCGCTGTCGCGCAGCATCATCATCGAAGCGCCCTTCGGCGCGTAGCCGTATTTGTGCAGGTCGGCGCTGATGGACATCACGCCGGGCACGGCGAAGTCGAAGGGCAGGATGTCCGCCCCGAGTTCCCGCACGAAGGGGGCTAGGAAGCCGCCCACGCAGGCGTCCACGTGCATCCAGAGGCCGCGCGCCTGCGCCAGCGCGGCAATCGCCTCGATCGGGTCGAAGACGCCGAAGGGGTAGTTCGGCGCGCTGCCGAGCAGCATGATGGTATCGGGCGTGATCCGCTTCGCCATCTCGGGCGGGTCGGCGCGGAAGTCGTTGCGCGTGGTCGGCACGCGGATGACGCGGATGCCCAGGTGCTGCGCCGCGCGGTCGAAGGTCGGGTGGCCGGTGCGGGGGATGACGATGTTCGGGCTGGTGATGCCCGTCGTCTCGCGTGCCCAGTCGCGCGCCGTCTTGAGCGCGAGGAAGATGCTCTCCGACCCGCCGGAGGTGAAGGTCGCGGCCGCGCCGTCCGGTGCGTTGTGCAGCGAGAGGCCCATCGCCAGCACCTCGCCTTCCAGCTTCTTCATCGAGGGGAAGGCGCGTTGGCCCATCGCGTTCTCGGTCCAGTAGGCGCAGTACGCTTCCTGCTGGACGCGCGTGACCTCCTCGTTGAGGTAGTAGAAGTACAGCGCCATGCGGCCTTCGCGCCACTTGAAGTCGTCCTTCTTCGCGGCCTCCAGCTCCGCTTTCAGCTCCTCCCACGGGCGGCCCTTGGCCGGGATGCTCAGCATGTCCGTCGTGTCTCCGTCAGGCGCGCGGAAGTGGCGAGGGTGAAGCCGCCCATGCGCGGCTCGAACGCGATGGTGGTGCGCGTCGCCCAGAGAGCCGCCTCCCTTCCGCTTGACGGGGAGGCTAGCGCTGCGATGTGATCACATACAAGGAAAACCCGGAGAGGACATGATGCGCGGCGGCCGCGGCGCGGGCTGACGGCGGGGCGGATATCGGCCCGCCGGTGCCGGAAATCGGCCCGCGCGCGAGCCGGCCCTAATCCTCGTCGAGCAGGCTCGCGAGCTTCATCGCGACGCCCTTCGACCCCTCGACCTTCAGCCGCCCCGTCGCGAAGGCCAGCATCGGGCTGAGCTTGCCGGCGATCAGCGCGGCCAGGTCGGCGGAGGAGAGGCGCAGCACCGAATCGGCCTCCGCCTCCTCATCGGCCACCGACAGCTCCGCGCGGCCGCCGGTGCCGTCCAGCAGGATGCTGCCGCCGGCATCCGTCACGTCGAAGCGCACGCGGTAGCCCAGGCCGCGCAGGTGCGGGGCGCGGGCTTCCATGGCGGCCATCAGATCCTCGATGTCGGTCATGTGACTTTCCTTGACAGTGATTTCCGTATTAGGCATCTGATTGACGTATGCGTCATCTCACGGCCCCGGGGGCAGTCTCCGGGGTGAACGGTCGGGGGACGCGGTGGGAGGCGACGACGGTGATGAACCGGTTTGCGTGGGCCTGCGGCCTGGTCGCCGCAGGGCTTTCGGGAGAGGCCGCGGCCTCCGGCTATGCGCTGAAGGAACAGAGCGCGGTGGGCCAGGGCAGCGCCTTCGCCGGCGCGACGGCGCGGGGCGACGACCCTTCGCTGCTGTTCTACAACCCGGCGACGCTGGCAATGCTGACGGGCCGGCAGGCCGCGCTGGTCGGCAGCTACATCCGCCCGCAGGCGGAGGCGCGCAGCGGCAGCGCGAGCCGCGCGGCGGCGTTCGGCGGTTCGCCCATCACCGGCAGCCTCGGCGACGATGCCGCCGCGGACGCCTTCGTGCCCGCGGCCTACGTCACCGCGCAGCTCTCGCCGGAATGGTCGCTCGGCCTCGCCGTCACCGCGCCCTTCGGCCTGGTGACGAAGTACGAGCCGGACTTCATCGGCCGCTATCACGCGCAGACCTCCAGCCTGCGGACCATCAACATCGCGCCCACCATCGGTTACCGCCCGGTGCCGAGCCTCGCGCTCGGCGCCGCGCTGCAGATTCAGCAGGCGGATGCACGGCTGTCGAGCGCGACCGATTTCGGGGCGATCGGCGCGGCGCGCGGCCTGGGCGGGCTCGGCTTCGCCCCCGGCCGCTTCGACGGCCGCACCACGATCGAAGGCGACAACGTCTCGCTCGGCATCCAGCTCGGCGCCATCTGGGAACCGCAGCCGGGCACGCGGGTCGGCCTCGCGTGGCGATCCGCGATCACGCAGGAGCTGAAGGGCGATGCGACCTTCGAGGGCGTGCCGGCGCTCCTCGCGCCCGGGTTCCGCAACCAGCGGGCGAGCGCGAAGGTCGCGACGCCGGACATCATCACGCTCGGCCTCGCCCAGCAGGTGAGCGAGAGGTGGACGTTCCTCGCAGATTTCCAGTGGACCAACTGGTCGCGCTTCCGCGAGCTGCGGATCGAGTTCCAGAACCTGTCGCCGCCGGCCAACGTCACGGATGAGAGCTGGCGCGATACCTTCTCCGTCTCGCTCGGCGCGGAGTACCGCTGGTCCGACATGCTGCGGCTGCGGGCCGGCGTCGCGTATGACCCGACGCCGGTGCGGGAGGATACGCGCACGCCGCGCATCCCGGACAGCGACCGCTACTGGGCGTCGGTCGGCGCGAGCTGGCAGGTGTTGCCCAACGTGGAACTGACGGCGGCCTACACCCACATCTTCGCCGATGATGCACGGGTGCAGCTGCGGGCCGGCGGGCCGACCTCGCCGGAGTTCTTCCGCGGCAACCTCGACGCGAACTACCGCGCCAGCGTGGACATCGTCGCGGTCGCGGCGCGGATCAGCTTCTGACGGGGGAGGATCGGCGGTGGACACCGTGGCGGACGTGACCCGGCCCTGGCTCCGGTCCTACCCGGTGCCGCCGGGCTGGGCGCTGGAGTTGCGGGCGGAGACGCTGCCGGACGTTCTCGCCGAATCCGTCCGGCGCTTCGGCGACAAGCCGGCGCTGGATTTCTTCGGCCGGCGCTGGACCTATGCGGGGCTCGGCGCGCTGGTGGAGCGCGCGGCGGAGGGGTTCCGGCGGCTCGGCGTGAAGCCGGGCGACCGCGTCGGGCTCTGCCTGCCGAACACGCCCTTCTTCGTCGTCGCGTATTTCGGCGTGATGCGGGCAGGCGGCGTGGTGGTGAACTTCAACCCGCTCAACGTCGCGGAGGAATTGGCGGCGCAGGCGCGCGATTCAGGCTGCACGGTGATGGTCGCGCCGGACCTGGACCCGATCCTGCCGCGCGTGCTCGGGCTGCTCGGCACCACGCCGGTGCGGCGCGTGGTCGCGTGCCGTTTCGCGGGCGCGCTGCCGGCGGTGAAGGGCATAGCGTTCCGCGTGCTGAAGCGCGCCTCGATCGCGAAGCTGCCGCGCGGCGACGATCGCGTCATCACCTTCGACGCGCTGGTCGCCGGCCCGCCCATCGCCGACGCGCCGGTGCGCGGGCCTGAGGACGTGGCGGTGCTGCAGTACACCGGCGGCACGACCGGCCTGCCGAAGGGCGTTATGCTGACGCATGCGAACCTGTGCGCGAATCTCCGCCAGGTGCAGCGCTGGTTCGTCTCCTGCCGGGAGGGCGAGGAGCGGATGCTGGCGGTGCTGCCGTTCTTCCACGTCTTCGCGATGACGCTGGCGATGAATGCGGCGCTGGGCTGGGGTGCGGAGATCGTCATGCTGCCGCGCTACGACCACGCATCCCTGATGGCGGCGCTGAAGCGCAAGCGCCCGACGGTCTTCGCGGGCGTGCCCACGCTGTTCAAGGCGCTGCTGGACAAGGGCGCGGTGCGGGAGGACCTCTCCTCGATCCGCGGCTGCATCTCCGGCGGCGCGCCGCTGCCGGTGGAGGTGAAGCGCGCCTTCGAGGCGGCGAGCGGCTGCGTGGTGGTGGAGGGCTATGGGCTGACCGAGGCCTCGCCGGTGTGCTTCTGCAACCCGCTGAACGCCGAGAACAAGGCCGGCACCATCGGGCTGCCGATGCCGGGGGTGGAGGCGGAGATACGCTCGCTCGACGACCCGGCCGTTGCGCTGCCGGTCGGCGAGCGCGGCGAGCTGGTGGTGCGCGGCCCGAACGTGATGCGCGGCTACTGGGAGCGGCCGGAGGAGACGGCGAAGACGATCCTGTCAAGCGGCTGGCTGCGCACCGGCGATGTCGGGATCATGGATTCCGATGGCTACGTGGAGCTGGTGGACCGCATCAAGGACCTGATCCTGTGCAGCGGCTTCAACGTCTATCCCCGCGCGATCGAGGAGGCCGTGTACCGCCACCCCGATGTCGCCGCCGTGACGGTGGTGGGAATGCCCGACGAGTACCGCGGCGAAAGCCCGGCGGCCTTCGTGCAGGCGAAGCCCGGCGCGACGCTGACCGAGGACGCGCTGCGCGAGTTCCTGAAGGACAAGCTCTCGCCGATCGAGATGCCGAAGCTGATCGCGCTGCGCGCGGAGCTGCCGCGCACCGCCGTCGGCAAGCTGAGCAAGAAGGAGCTGCGGCAGGAATTGCTGCGGCCTTCCGCATGATGGTGGCTTGCGCATCCGCAACGGCTTGGCAGATTGGCGGTTGCCATGGACCGACAGCTCCTCACCGTGAACCAGCTCGCCGAGGAACTCGGGATCACGCCGCGCGCGATCCGGTTCTACGAGGCGAAAGGGCTGCTGGCGCCGGCGCGGGCGGGCACCACGCGGGTGTTCGACCGGCGGGACCGCGCGCGGCTCCTGCTGGTGCTGCGCGGCAAGCGGCTGGGGTTCTCGCTGGCGGAAATCCGGGAATACCTCGACCTCTACGATGCCGGGCGCGGGCAGGCGGGGCAGGTGCGGCTGCTGCTGGCGAAGACGCAGCAGCGCATCGCGGAGCTGGAGCAGCAGCGCCGCGACCTCGAGCAGACCGTGCACGAGTTGCGCGACGTGGAACGCCAGGCGCTGGATGCGCTGGCGTCTCCGGAATTGCAGGCGACCGGGACGGGGTAGTCACCCTCCCGGCGCGAAAGAGCTGGGAGTGATCCGAATGACAGACGTGGTGATCGCGGCGTATCGCCGCTCGCCCTTCCATTTCGCCGGCAAGGGCGACCTGGCGAAGGTGCGGCCGGACGAGATGGCGGGGCAGGTGATCCGCGCCCTCGTGGAGGCCGTAGGTATTGATCCGGCCGATGTCGAGGACCTCGCGGTCGGCTGCGCCTTCCCGGAAGGGGAGCAGGGGCTGAACGTCGCGCGGCTGATCGGCTTCCTCGCCGGGCTGCCGCAGGGCGTTGCGGCGCAGACGATCAACCGGTTCTGCGGCTCCTCCATGCAGTCCGTGCACCAGGCGGCGGGCTCGATCCGCATGGGCGCGGGCGATGCGTTCCTCTGCGCGGGCGTCGAGAGCATGACGCGCGTGCCGATCATGGGCTTCAACCCGATGCCGCATCCCGGCCTCGCGGAGCGGATGCCGGCGGCGTACATCAGCATGGGCGAGACGGCGGAGAACGTGGCGGAGCTGCACCAGGTGCCGCGCCGCGCGCAGGAGGAGTTCGCCGCCGCCAGCCACCGCAAGGCCGCGGCGGCGCAGGCGGCGGGCAGGCTGGACGAGGAGATCGTGCCGATCACCGCGAACGGGAAGACCGTCTCGCGGGACGGCTGCATCCGGCCGGAGACGACGCCGGAGACGCTGGCTGGGCTGAAGCCCGCCTTCCGCGAGGGCGGCAGCGTGACGGCCGGCACCTCCTCTCCGCTGACGGACGGCGCCGCGGCGGTGCTGGTGTGCAGCGCGGACTACGCGAAGGCGCATGGGCTGGAGCCGTTGGCGAAGATCAGGGCGATCTCGGTGGCGGGCTGCGCGCCGGAGATCATGGGCATGGGGCCGGAGGGTGCGTCCCGCAAGGCGCTGGCGCGCGCCGGCATCTCGGCACGCGACCTCGACGTGGTGGAGCTGAACGAGGCCTTCGCGAGCCAGGCGATCGCGTGCATGCGGGAGCTCGGCCTGGACGAGGGCAAGGTCAACAAGGACGGCGGCGCGATCGCGCTCGGCCATCCGCTGGGCGCGACGGGCGCGCGCATCGTCGGCAAGGCCGCGCAGATCCTGCAGCGCGAGGGCGGCCGCTACGCGCTGGCGACGCAGTGCATCGGCGGCGGCCAGGGCATCGCCACCGTGCTGGAGGCGGTGTGATGGCCGGGCGAGGCGACGCGGCGGAGACCACCGGCGCGGCGGTGGTGGAAGGCGAGCTGCGCGGCATGGCCGCGCCGGTGCCGAAGCAGGCCGCCCCGGGCGGCGCGATCAAGGTCGTCGGCGTGGTCGGCGCCGGCGTGATGGGCGCGGGCATCGCGGCGCATGCGGCGAATGCCGGCGCGAAGGTCGTGCTGCTGGACATCGTGCCGGGTGCCGCGGCGAAGGCCGTTGCCGCCATGCTGAAGGCCGATCCGGCGCCCTTCATGCACAAGGGCGCGGCGCGGCTGGTGGAGACCGGCGACCTCGACGCCAATATCGGCAGGCTGTCCGACTGCGACTGGATCGTCGAGGCGATCGTGGAGCGGCCGGACGCGAAGCGCGCGCTGTATGCGCGGCTGGACGGCGTGCGGAAGCCGGGCTCGGTGGTGTCCTCCAACACGTCCACCATCCCGTTGCAGGCGTTGCTGGAAGGGATGCCGGAGAGCTTCGCGCGCGACTTCCTCATCACGCACTTCTTCAACCCGCCGCGCTACATGCGGCTGCTGGAACTTGTCACCGGGACCGCGACGCGGCCGGACGCGGTCGGCGCGATCACCGGCTTCGCCGACCGCGCGATGGGCAAGACGGTGGTGCCCTGCAAGGACACGCCGGGCTTCATCGCCAACCGCATCGGCACGCTGTGGATCCAATCCGCGATCAACCACGCCGCCGATCTGCGGCTGACCATCGAGGAGGCGGACGCGATCGTCGGGCCGCCGATGGGCATCCCGAAGACCGGCGTATTCGGGCTGATGGACCTGGTCGGCCTCGACCTGATGCCGCATGTCTCGCGCAGCCTGCTGGCGACGTTGCCGGCACGCGATCTCTACCGCGACCTGCACCGGGAACACGCGGTGATCGCAAGGCTGATCGAGGGCGGGCGGACCGGGCGCAAGGGCGGCAAGGGCGGGTTCTACACGCGGGTCAGGGACGCGGGCGGGGCCAGCATCAAGCGCGCCGTGGACCTCTGGACCGGCGAGGACCGCGCCAGCGAGAAAGCGATGCTGGAGAGCCTGGAGGCGGGCGCGAAGGATATCCGCAAGCTCGTCGCGCATGCCGACCGCGGCGGGCGCTATGCGCGCGCGGTGCTGCTGGACACGCTGGGCTACGCGGCGTCGCTGGTGCCTGAGATCGCGGATGACCCGGCTGCCGTGGATGCAGCCATGCGGCTCGGCTACAACTGGAAGTTCGGCCCCTTCGAGCTGGCGGACCGGCTCGGCCCGGGGTGGCTGGCGGGCGCGCTGCGCGAGGCCGGGCGCGAGGTGCCGGGGCTGCTGGAGGCGCTGGGCGACCGCAGCTTCTATCGCGTCGAGGAGGGCCGTTTGCAGGTGTTCCATCCGGACGGCGCGTATCGCGACGTGGCGCGCCCGGATGGCGTGATCCTGCTGTCGGACGTGAAGCGCCGGTCGCAGCCGATGCTGAAGGGCGGCGGCGCGAGCCTGTGGGACATCGGTGACGGCGTGGCCTGCTTCGAAGTCCACACCAAGATGAACAGCCTCGACCCCGAGGTGCTCGGCACGCTGTCCAAGGCGGTGGCGATGGGCAGGAAGGGCGCGTTCAAGGCGCTGGTGCTGCACAACGAGGGGACGAACTTCTCGGTCGGCGCCAATATCGGCCTCGCGCTCTTCGCCGCCAACATCGCGGCCTGGGGCGAGATCGAGGGCCTGGTGGAAGCCGGGCAGAAGGCCTACCGGGCGATGCGCGACGCGCCCTTCCCGGTGGTCGGCGCGCCCTCCGGCATGGCGCTCGGCGGCGGGTGCGAGATGCTGCTGCATTGCGACGCGGTGCAGGCTCATGCCGAGAGCTATATCGGCCTGGTCGAGGCCGGCGTCGGCCTGATCCCGGCCTGGGGCGGCTGCACGACGATGCTGCGGCGCTGGGCGGAGGCGCCCAAGGTGCCGAAGGGCCCGATGCCGCCGGTGGCCAAGGCGTTCGAGATGATCGCCACCGCGCAGGTCGCGAAATCCGCCTTCGAGGCGAAGGAAATGCTGTTCCTGCGCCCGGCCGACGGCATCACCATGAACCGCGACCGGCTGCTGGCGGATGCGAAGGCGCGCGCGCTGGCGATGGTGGAGGGCTACGCGCCCGCGAAGCCGAAGCCGCTGCGCCTGCCCGGCGAGACCGGCCGCGCGGCGCTGGGGCTTTCCGTGCAGGGCTTCGTGAAGCTCGGCAAGGCCACGCCGCACGACGTAGTCGTCTCGCGGCACCTCGGCGAAATCCTGACCGGCGGTCCCCGCGACCACACGGAGGAGACGCCGGAGGAGGAGGTGCTGGCGCTGGAGCGGAAGCACTTCATGGCGCTGCTGCGCACCAACCCCACGCTGGCCCGCATCGAGCACATGCTCGGCACGGGCAAGCCGCTGCGGAATTAGGAACCCAAATATGCCGACGTATCACGCGCCGCTGCGCGACATGCGCTTCGTGCTCAACGAACTCGCCGATCCCGCGCGGCTGCGGTCGCTGCCGGGCTGCGAGGAGATGGCGCCGGACCTGCTCGACCCCGTGCTGGAGGAGGCGGCGAAGCTCTGCGAGGAGGTGCTGACGCCCCTCAACCGCTCCGGCGACGAGGAGGGCTGCACGCTGGAGAACGGCGTGGTGCGCACGCCCGCCGGCTTCCGCGCGGCCTACGACGCCTTCAAGGAGGGCGGCTGGCCGAGCCTGAACTGCGACCCGGCCTATGGCGGGCAGGGCCTGCCGAAGACCGTGTCGCTGTTCGTGGAGGAGATGATCTGCTCCGCGAACCTGTCCTTCGGCATGTATCCCGGCCTGTCGCACGGCGCCTACTCCGCGCTGCGGCTGCACGGCACCGACGAGTTGAAGGAGCGGTTCCTGCCGAAGCTCGTCTCGGGCGAGTGGACCGGCACGATGTGCCTGACGGAGCCGCAATGCGGCACCGATCTCGGCCTGATCCGCACCAGGGCCGTGCCGGCGGATGACGGCACGTACCGCATCACCGGCAGCAAGATCTTCATCAGCGCCGGCGAGCACGACCTGGCCGACAACATCCTGCACCTGGTGCTGGCGAAGCTGCCCGACGCGCCGCCGGGCACGCGCGGCATCAGCCTGTTCATCGTGCCGAAATTCCTGCCCGCCGAGGACGGCCGCCCCGGTCCGCGCAACGGCGTGACCTGCACGGGCATCGAGCACAAGATGGGCATCAAGGCCTCCTCCACCTGCGCGATGGCCTTCGAGGAGTCGAAGGGCTGGCTGGTGGGGCAGCCGCACAAGGGCCTGCGCGCCATGTTCACCATGATGAACGAGGCGCGGCTGTCGGTCGGCGTGCAGGGCCTCGGGATCGCGGAAGCCAGCTACCAGAACGCGGTCGCTTATGCGCGCGACCGGTTGCAGGGCCGCGCGCTGAACGGCACCGCGGCGCCGGACAAGCCGGCGGACCCGATCATCGTCCACCCGGATGTGCGGCGCATGCTGCTGACCATGCGCGCCTACACCGAAGGCTGCCGCGCGCTCGGCACGCTGATCGCGCTGGAGAACGACGTGGCCACGCTCCATCCCGACCGGGAGGAGCGCGAGGCGGCGGAGGACCTGGTCGCGCTGATGACGCCGGTGATCAAGGCGATGTTCACCGATGCCGGGACGGAATGCGCGAATATCGGGATGCAGGTCTATGGCGGCCACGGCTACATCCGCGAATGGGGGATGGAGCAGTTCGTCCGCGACGCGCGCATCGCGCAGATCTACGAGGGCACGAACGGCATCCAGGCGCTGGACCTGGTCGGGCGCAAGATGGGGGTCGGCGCCGGCCGCTACCTCCGCCGCTTCTTCCACCCGACCCTCGCCTGGATCGAGGAGCGCCAGGCGGATGAGCGCATGGCGGAATTCGTGCTGCCGCTCTCCAAGGCCTTCGGGCGCCTGCAGCAATGCACCGCGGATGTCGCGCGGCGCGGCCTCGGCGACCCGTTCGAGGCCGGCGCGGCGGCGAGCGATTACCTGCGGCTGTTCGGCCTGGTCGCGCTCGGGCACGTGTGGGCGCGGGTGGCTGAGGTCGCGCTGGAAAAGGCCGCGGGCGCGAATGGCGAGGCGACGTTCTATGCGGCCAAGCTCGCCACCGCGCGCTTCTTCTTCGCGCGCATCCTGCCGCAGACGAACGCGCTCTCGGCCATGATCCTGGCGGGCGGAAAGACGCTGCGGGAGTTTCCCGACGAGGCGTTCTGACGCGCTTCCCCTCCCCCGCGAGCGCGGGGGAGGGCTACTCCAGCGCGCGGGCGACGTGGTCGTACGCCTTCGAGGGCACGCTGGCCGAATCGAGGAAGCGGAGCGCCGCCTTCACCGTCTCGAAGCCGAAGCCCGAATGCTCCATGTCCAGGAAGCAGAACTCCGCGCCGGCGCCGGCCAGGATGTGCCCGATGCCCGGCGTCGCGAACTCCACCACGAAATGACCGGGGTGCAGCCGCCTGTCGTCGCAGAGCCCGCGCAGCGTCCCGGCCATGGTCGTCCCTGTCCGCCGCTGCAAGACAACCAGCACGGCGCGCGTCCCGGCAAGTGCTTGCAGGAATCGTTGGCTCGCGCACATGCTGCAGGCCCGCCGTCGTCAGCGGGGCAGGGAGTGACGGCTGTGACGTCCGGGACCGACAGCGTGCCGGTTTCAGCCACGGAGGAACGCCTTCGCCTCGCGCTCGAAGCGGGCGACCTCGGCACCTGGGATGTCAACCTCGCCACCGGGTTGCGGGTGTGGTCGCCGCGCGCCGCCGCGCTGCTCGGCCTGCCGGCGCGCGAGGTGACGCTGACCGCGGAGGAATGGGCGGCGCGCGTCCACCCGGAGGACAGGGCCCGCGTCATCGCGTACTACAAGGCGGCGATCCGGTCCCCCGCCATCCGCTACGAGGTGGAGTATCGCGTCGCACCGCCGCTCGCGCGCTGGGTGCAGAGCCGCGCGGTGATGCTGCGCGACGCGGCCGGCCGCGCAACGCGCGTGGTCGGCGTCGTGCGCGACGTGACCGCGCGGCGGGAAGGCGTGGCGGAGCTCGAAAGTCTGGTCGCCGAGCGCACCGCGGCGCTGGTGCAGCGAGAGGCGGAGTACCGCACGCTCTACCATCGTGCGCCCGCGGCGATGTACTCGGTCGGCGCCGACGGCCTGATCGTGCAGGTGAGCGACGAGTGGGTCCTCTTCCTCGGCCATGATGACATGCTGGGCCGCAGCCTGTCGGAGTTGATGGACGAGGAGTCGCGGCACCGCTACCTGCATGTCGAGCTGCCGCGCCTGCACCGCACGCCGGACGGGGTCCGGGAGGCGGAGTACCGCATCCGCAGACGCTCCGGCGAATGGGTGGAAGTGGTGGTGCGGGCACGTCCGGAACGCGATGCGGCCGGCAACTTCATCCGCAGCCTCTCCGTCCTGCTCGACGTCACCGCGCGCAACCGGGCCGAGGCGGCACTGCGCCAGGCGCAGAAGGTGGAGGCGCTGGGGCAGCTCACGGGCGGCGTCGCGCACGACTTCAACAACATGCTCCAGGTCGTCAGCGGGGCACTGCGCGGGCTGGAGCGGCACCTGCCGGACAGCCCGCCGCCGCGGCGGCTGCTGGCGGCCGCGCAGGAAGGTGCGGCGCGCAGCGCGCGGCTGACGCAGCAGCTCCTCGCCTTCGCGCGGCGCGGCCGGCTGGAGCCGGAGGTGGTGCACGTGAATGCCCGCATTGCCGGCTTCGCCGAGGGCCTGCTCGGGCGCGCGCTGGGCCCGCGGGCGGAGCTGCGCCTGCGCCTTGCGCCCGATGGCTGGTCCGCGCTGGTGGACCCGACGCAGCTCGAAGTCGCGCTGCTCAACCTGGTCGTGAACGCCCGCGACGCGATGCCGGGGGACCGCGCGCGGGGGCTGGTGACGGTGGAGACGGCCAATGTCCGGCTGGGCGAGGGCGAGCCGCCAGCCGACCTGCCGCCCGGCGACTACGTGCTGGTGACGGTCAGGGATGACGGCATCGGCATGGACCGCGAGACGCTGGCCCGCGCGACCGAACCGTTCTTCACGACGAAGGAGGTCGGCAAGGGCACCGGCCTCGGGCTCAGCCAGGTGTATGGGTTCGCGCGCCAGTCCGAAGGTGCGATGCGCCTGCAGAGCAGCCCAGGCGAGGGGACGAGCGTGGAGCTGTATCTGCCCCGTGCCGGTGCCACCGGCGATGTCGCAAAGCTGTGAACGCGGGACACGCATTGCTTGTATGGTCAATCGCCTGCTTGCGTGCCAGTTGATATGCAAACTGCGCCCGCACCGGAGCTTTCCTGTTGTCCCGTTACGACCTCTCGGCCTCGCAGAATGGCGGAATGGGCCATCTGCCGCGCGCGCCGTTCCTGGCCGACCGCACCATCCTGATCGTGGATGACGAACCCCTCGTCGCGAACGTGCTGGCGCAGGAACTGCTCGACCTCGGCTGCGCGGAGGCCATCGAGGCCAATGGCGGCGTGGAAGCCCTCGCGGCGCTGCGCGACCGTCCGGAGGTAAGCGTCCTGCTCTGCGACGTGCGGATGCCCGACCTGGACGGGCCGGAAGTCGTGCGCCGCGCCGTCGCGCTGCGGCCGGACCTGAAGGTGGTGTTCGTCACGGGCTATGCCGGCGGCCTGGATACCGGCGGGTGGCCGGTGCTCGACAAGCCGGTGGACACGCGCCGCCTGGCGCTGGCGCTGGAGCGGGCGCTGCGGCGGTAACGGCGGGTCAGGCCGCCTGCGCCGCGGTACCCGAAGCGAGGTCCCGCCCGACCGCCTCCGCCACGCGGATGCCGTCCACGCCGGCGGAGAAGATGCCGCCCGCATAGCCCGCGCCCTCACCGGCCGGGTACAGCCCGAGCGTGTTGACACTGCGGAAGGCTGCGTAGCGGCGGATGCGGACCGGGGAGGAGGTGCGCGTCTCCACCCCCGTCATCACGGCGTCGGCCATATCGAAGCCGCGGAGGGTCCGGCCGAAGGCGGGCAGCGCCTCGCGGATCGCGGCGACGACGAAATCTGGCAGGCAGCGCGACAGGTCGGTCGGCGTGACGCCGGGGTGGTAGCTGGGCACCACGGCGCCGAGCGCGGTGGAGGCGCGGCCGGCAAGGAAGTCGCCGACGCGTTGCGCGGGCGCGGCGTAGGTGCCGCCGCCGGCCTCGAAGGCCAGCTCCTCCAGCCGGCGCTGCAATGCGATGCCGGCGAGCGGGCCGCCGGGAAAGTCCGCCTCCGGCGTGATGCCGACGACGATGCCGGCATTCGCGTTGCGCTCCGCACGGCTGTACTGGCTCATGCCGTTGGTCACCACGCGGCCGGGCTCGCTCGTGGCGGCGACGACGGTGCCGCCCGGGCACATGCAGAAGGAATAGACGCTGCGTCCGTTGGCGCAATGATGCACCAGCTTGTAGTCGGCCGCGCCGAGCACCTTGTTGCCGGCGCAGTCGCCGAAGCGCGCACGGTCCACCAGCGACTGCGGATGCTCGATGCGGACGCCGATGGAGAAGGGCTTCGCTTCGAGGTGGACGCCTCTCGCGTGCAGAGCCGCGAATGTGTCGCGGGCGGAGTGGCCGAGGGCAAGCACGACGTGGTCGGTCGCGATCGTGTCGCCGGCCTCGGTGACGACGCCGCGGAGGCGGCGCAGGCCATCGCGGCCGGTCTCGATGACGAAATCGGTCGCCTTCGTGCCGAAGCGGTACTCGCCGCCCAGCGCCTCGATCTTCGCGCGCATCCCCTCCACGACCTGGACCAGGCGGAAGGTGCCGATATGCGGCTTGGCGACCCAGAGGATCTCCTCCGGCGCGCCGGCGGCGACGAACTCCTCCAGCACCTTGCGGCCGAGGTGCGCGGGATCCTTGATGCCGGACCAGAGCTTGCCGTCGGAGAAGGTGCCGGCGCCGCCCTCGCCGAACTGCACGTTGCTCTCGGGCGTGAGCTGGCCCCGGCGCCAGAGCGCCCAGGTGTCCTTCGTGCGTTCCCGCACGACCCGGCCGCGTTCCAGGATGATCGGCCGGAACCCCATCTCGGCGAGGATCAGCGCGGCGAAGAGGCCGCAGGGGCCGGTGCCGATCACCACGGGGCGTCTCGCCGGCGGCATCTCGGCCTGCGTGACGTGCCGGTAGCGCGTGTCGGGCGCGCGCGTCAGCGTGCGCGCGAGCACCTTGTCACGCAGGGCGCGGCGGAGGGTCGCGGCCTCGTCGCGCAGCTCGAAATCCAGCGTATAGACCAGCTCGATCGCGCCCCGCTTCCGCGCATCCCAGGCGCGGCGGGCGACGGTGCAGGAGAGCAGGTCGCCCTCGCGCAGGCCGAGGCGGGCGCGCAGCGCGGCCTCGATCGCGCCGGGCGCGTGGTCCAGCGGCAGCTTGAGCTCGGTGATCCTCAGCATCGCCCCGTCATATGGGCCGCCGCGCGTCAGCCCGCCAGCGCCGCGGGCGTGATGCGCCACGCCGTCTCGCCGGATGAGGGCGGCGAAATGAGCAGCGGCAGGCCGTTCGGCGTGCGGACGTTGGGCTCATGCCCGAGCGCGAGCCGCAGCGCGCGGAACAGGGCGCCGTGGGCCACGACCAGCACCGGGCCGGGCCGTTCCACGGCGCGGTTCACGGCCCGGACGGCGCGTTCCAGCAGGGCCTGGAACGTCTCGCCGCCGGCGGGCGTGTAGGTGCCAACGATCCAGTCGTCGTACCAGTCGCCCATCGGCTGGCCTTCCTGCTCGCCGAAATTCACCTCGGCCAGATCGTCGTCGAACAGGACGGGAAGGCGCATCGGCGCCGCCGCGATTTCCGCGGTGTGCCGCGCGCGGCCGAGCGGCGAGGAGACGACCGTGGCGATGCCCGTGTCCGCCAGCGCCGCCGCCGCGCGTTCCGCCTGCAGGATCCCGATGCCGTTCAGCGGAACGTCCGTGCGGCCCTGCGAGAGGCCCTGCGCGTTCCAGTCCGTCTCGCCGTGGCGGAGGAACCAGAAGGCCGTCGGAGTCAGCCTCATCCGTGCGCCTTCTCCCGCGCGATCGCGGCCGCGATGCCGGGCATCGCCGCGACCCGCGCCATCAGCGCGTTCAGCGCCGGCAGGTCCGCGATGTCGAGCTTCAGCATGCCGCCGAAGGCTGCGAGGGTCGCGACGAAGATGTCGGGCGCGGTGGGCACCCCGGTGCCGAGCAGCGTGCCGCCATGCGCGCCCAGCGCACGCTCGGCGTGTTCCAGCGCCTCGCGGGCGCGGCGCAGCGCGGCGGAGCGGACATGCGCGGCCGCGGTCTCGTCGCCATCGGCGAAGCGGCGCGGCACGAAGGCGGGGTTGAAGTGGCGGCCCATGCCCCAGTGGCACCAGGCCAGCCATTCCATCGCCTTGATGCGCGGCGTGCCGCCCGCGGGCAGCAGGCCGGATTCCGGCGCGGCTTCGGCGAACCACTGGATGACCGCGGGGAGTTCGGTGATGACCTCGCCATCCGGCAGTTGCAGCGCCGGCACCTCGCCCTTCGGGTTGATGGCGAGGTACTCCGCTGTCCGGTGTTCGCGGTTGCGGAGCGAGATGAAACGCGGCTCGAACGCCACGCCGGACACGCAGGCGACCTGGTGCGCGAGCGAGCCGGAGGTGAAGGTGGAGGTCCAGAGGATTGGTACGCTCACGCCTTCAGGCCTTCCTGGCTGAGGGTGTTCTGCACGGCCGGACGTTCCAGCATCGCCTTCAGATGCGCGTCCAGCCTCGGCGGCAGCGCCATGCCGGAGCGGCGCGTGGCCCAGTATTCCACGAAGAACAGCGCGGCGTCGGCGATGGAATAGCCGGTCGGCAGCACGTAGGTCTCGCCGCGCCAGGTCTTCTCGATGGTGTCGAAATACTTCGCCGCCATCTGCTTGCCCTGCTCCACGACCTTCGGCTGGTCCTCCTCGCGCGGGGTGAAGTTGGCGGCGCGGAACTGCCGGGTGAAGCCCTGCGGGTGGACGGTGCCGCAGATGTAATCCGTGAACTCCATGCAGCGCGTCTCGCCTTCCAGGTCGGTCGGGATCAGCCCGGCCTGCGGGTTGGACTTCGCGAGCCACGCCGCGATCACCGGCCATTCCGTCAGCATCTCCCCGTCGCCGCGGTCGAGCGCCGGGACCTTCGATTTCGGGTTCACCGCCACGTACTCCGGCTTGTGCTGCGCGCCGTCCTTCAGCGCGACGAGCGACAACTCGTATGGCTTCCCGATCTCCTCGAGCAGGATATGGATGCCGAGCGAGCAGGCGCCGGGCGAGTAGTAGAGCTTCATGGGCGGTCTCCCTTTTCGTCGGGGGATCGTAGGGCAGGGGCACTACATCCGCCAGCGCCGGTGCTGCCAGAGCCACTGGCCCGGATGTTCCCGGATCCAGCCCGCGACGATGTCGTTGATCGCCTGGGTCGTCGCGGTGATGTCCACCGCGCCGCGCGCGTCGCGGACGGGTTCGACGGCTTCCGTCAGTTCCAGCCGGAAGCGGTGGCCGGGCAGGCGGATGGCGCGGGCGCCGTGGATCGGCACGTCGAAACGGCGTGCGAGCCGTGCCAGCAACGGGTTCGCGGTGGCGGTGCGGCCGAGGAAGCGGATCTGCGGGCCGCGGCCGAAGCGCTGGTCCACGAGCATGCCGAGATGCAGGCCGGCCTCGACGGCTTCCATCATGCGGATGGGGGCGGCGGCATTGGCGGCGATCAGCTCTCCCATCACGCCGCTGCGCATCGCCAGGATGTCGCGCGCGATGGCGCGGTTGTTCGGCGTGCGGTAGAGCGCCGCCGCGGCCAGGCCGTTGCGCTGCGCGGCGACGGCCGGCAGCTCCCAGTTCGCGAGGTGGGCGGCGAAGAAGATGGCGCCGCGGCCGTCGTCGCGGAGCCGGATGAAGCGCGCGATGCTGTCGGGCGGGATCTCGATGCGGCCGGACTCGGGGCGATGCGGGTCCCAGTCCCAGAGGGCGGCGAGGTGGACGTATTCGCTGGCGGTGCGGCCGAGGTTGTCCCAGCTCTCGCGCAGGATGGCGGCGCGTTCGGCTTCGGTCCTCCCGGGGAATGCGGCGGCGATGTTCCCGCGCGCGATGCGGTGCGCGGAGGTCAGCGGGCCGAGCAGGCGGGCGCCGGCGCCGCCGAGGGAGGCGGCACGGTCGGGGCCAAGGGCGCGGATGAGGGCGAAGGTGCCGCGGACGAGGGCGGCGAGGGCTTCGTCGGCGAGGTGGCGGAGGGTAGGGGGCATGGGTTGGCGGAGCGGGGTTTCCCCCACCCCGACCCTCCCCCGCAAGTGCGGGGGAGGGAGAGGTCCTAGCTACAGCGTCACGATGATCTTGCCGAACACGCGGCGGGATTCGAGTCGCTCTAGCCCCTCGGCGAAGCGGTCCAGCGGCACGACGGTGTCGAGGACGGGGCGGATGCCGCCCGCCATCCTCGCCAGGCCGTCGGCCACGTTCGCGATGCGGCAGCCGAAGCTGCCGAGGATGTGGAGCTGGCGCTGGAAGATCATCATCAGGTTCGTCTCCGCCGAGACGCCGGAGGTGCTGCCGCAGGTCACCAGCCGCCCGCCCATCCGCAGCGACAGCAGGGATGCCGCCCAGGTGGCGGCGCCGACATGCTCGAACACCACGTCCACGCCGCGCTTGCCGGTGACGCGGCGGGCGACCGTCGAGAAGTTCTTCTCGCTGTAGTTCACGGCGTGGTCGGCGCCGAGCGCCAGCGCCTTCGCGCATTTCTCGTCGTCGCCGGCGGTGGTGATCACCGTGCAGCCGAGCGACTTCGCGATGCGGATGGCGGCCGAGCCGATGCCGGAGCCGGCGGCCTGCACGAGGATCGTCTCGCCGGGCTGCAGCTTCGCGTTGTCGAACAGCATGTGCTCGACGGTGCCGAAGGTGACGGTGGCGCAGGCGGCGTCCTCGTCCGTCACGCCCTCGGGCACCTTGACCAGCAGGCGGGCTGGGATGTTGGCGCGTTCGCGCGCGAAGCCATCCACGTGGAAGCCGGCGACGCCGGCGACGTTCTCGCAGAGGTTGTCGCGGCCGGCACGGCAGGCCGCGCAGACGCCGCAGGTGCGCGCGCCGTAGGGCGTCGCGCGGTCGCCGATGCGCCAGCCGGTGACGCCCTCGCCGATGGCGGTCACCTCGCCGGATGCTTCCGCGCCCACCACCAGGGGAAGCTGCCGCTGCGCGAAGGCCATGCCGCGCCAGCCCCAGACGTCAATGTGGTTCAGCGCGACGGCGCGCAGGCGAAGCTGGATCTCGCCGGGGGCGGGGGGCGGCGGCGCCTCGATCTCCTCCAGCCGCAGGTCGCGGTCGCCGTGCAGGCGCAGCGCGCGCATCACGCCGCGCCCAGCACCAGGCAGACATTCTGTCCGCCGAAGCCGAAGCTGTTGGACAGCACGTTCTCCACCTTCGCCTCGCGCGACGCGTTCGGCACCACGTCCAGCGTGATGGCGGGGTCGGGTTCGTCGTGGTTGATGGTCGGCGGCAGCACGCCATCGCGGATCGCCAGCAGGCTCACCACCGCCTCGATCGCGCCGGCGGCGGACAGCGTGTGGCCGATCATGGATTTGACCGAGGAGATCGGCGGCGCGCCGTCGCCGAACACCGCGCGCATGCCCAGCGTCTCCATCTTGTCGTTCTCCGGCGTGCCGGTGCCGTGCGCGTTGACGTAGGAGACCGCGGACGGATCGAGGCCCGCATCGGCGATCGCGTCGCGCATGGCGCGGATGATCGCGCCGCCGTCGGGGTTGCTGCGCGTGCGGTGGAAGCTGTCGGATTTCTCGCCGCAGCCGCGCACCAGGCCGATCACGGCGGCGCCGCGCGCGCGCGCGTGCTCCAGGCTTTCCAGCACCAGGCAGGCGGCGCCCTCGCTCATCACGAAGCCGTCGCGCGACCTCTCGAAGGGTCGCGCGGCGCGGGCGGGGTCGTCGTTGCGCGTGGACAGCGCGGAGAGCAGCGAGAAGCGGATCAGCGCCTCCGCCTCCACCGTGCCGTCGGCGCCCACCGCGAGCACCGCATCCGCCTCGCCGCGGCGGATCGCCTCGACACCGAGTTGGATGGCGGAGGCGCCGGTGGCGCAGGCCGTGCTGATGGCGATCGGCGCGCCGCGCGTGCCGAAGCGTTCGGCCAGGCTCTCGCCGACGCCCCCGAACGCAGCAGTGCGCCACATCCGGTCATAGCTCGTCGCGGCCTCGGCCAGCGCAGGATAGGCGCTCGCCTCCGCCTTCCTGGCGAGGGCGAAGCGGAACGGCCACTCGGTCTCGACCGGCGGCATGCCGAGCATCAGCGGGCCGGGGAAGGCGTTGCGGCCGAAGCCCGCGCCGGACAGCGCCTCCTCCGCCGCCAGCGTCGCGTAGCGCGTCACGCGCTCCGGCGAGGTCAGCGCGGCGGTATCCTCGCCCGGCAACTGCACCTGGCCCGCGATGGTGGTGCGCAGGTGATCGGTCGGGAAGCGCGTGATGCGCGTGATGCCGGAACGGCCCGCGCGCAGCGCCGCCCAGTTGTCGGCGACGCCGACGCCGAGCGGCGTGACGATGCCGATGCCGGTGACGGCGACGACCGGCCGCCCGAGATGGTCCTTCATGTCGCCTCCGCCGCCGGAATGGCCGCGAGATGCGCGATGGCCTCGCCGCGCCAGGCACCGAATCCGGTGACGAGGATGTCGCGCGTCTCGCCCTCGAAGGGTGCTTCCAGCTCCTCCATCGGCGCGGGCAGCCGCCCTTCCGCGACCGCGAGCGCGCCGAGCGCGAGAGAGGCCGGGAAGCTCGCCTCCACGCCCCAGCCGACGCGGCTGCCGACGGCGCGCACCGTGAGCGGGCGCGCGAAGCCGCCGAGCACCTCGCGTTCCAGCGCGGTCGCGGCCGCGACGCCGGTGCAGCCGGACATCACGGCGAGCCTTCCTTCCGGCAGGCGCGGCGCGATGCGCGCATACGCGGCGGCCATCGCCTCGCGCCCGTCATCGCCCGGCGTGCGGCGCGCCTGCGCGGTCGCGACGGCGCCGAGCCGCGCGAGGCCGCGCGCGCCGCGCGCCCGTGCCGCTTCGGCGGTCTCCAGCACCAGGAAGAACGCCTGCGTGCCCGCCACCGCGCCGGGCGCGTCCGCGCGCGAGAAGACCGGCGCCCAGCCGCCGCGCCGCAGCAGCCCGCCGGCGTGTTGCAGCGTCACCATGTCCCAGCGCGCCGCGAAGTACGACCCGCCGACGAGTGCGATGCGCGAGGCACCTTCGGCCAGCCGCGCGGCCGCGATGCGCACCGCGTCCGCACCGGCGATCTCCTCGCCCATGAAGGTGCGCGACGCGCCGGTCACGCCGTGCACGATGGAGATGTTGCCGGCGAGCAGGTTGGAGAGCTGGGCGAGGAACAGCGTCGGCCGCAGCCCGCCCGCCAGCATCCCGTTCAGCCGCACCGCCGCCTCCTCGGCCGGCAGCGCCGCCAGCGCGGCCATCACGGTCTCGTCCAGCGCGGTGTCGCGTTCCCCGCCGCCGGCTGCCACGATCAGGTCCATCTCGGCGACCAGGCCGCGCGCGCCGGCATCGTCCAGCGCCAGGCCGGCGGCGTAGGTGCCGAGGCGCTGCCACGGCTCCATCTGCCGCTGGTCGCCCTTCTTCGGGATTTGCCGGTCGAGCTCGAGCGGCGGGCCGGGATGGATCGGGAAGGGCGCATGCGCCATGTCCACCGGCGGCGGCGTGCCCGCGTCGAGTGCGGCGATATGCGCCGCGCGGCCCTCGCCGAGCGGCGAGACCAGCCCGATCCCGGTGATCCAAACGTCGTTCAAGACCATCGCTCAGCCGTGCCCGGGCAGGCCGATCTGCCGCGCGGTCGCGCGCATGCCCGCTTCCAATTCCGGTGCGGGAAAGGGCAGCAGCCGATAGGTGATCTCGGCATCCGCCACGCGCTTGCCCGCGGCCTCGATCCGCGCCTCCGTCACAGCGTAGCCGGAGCCGTCGTGGATCAGGCGCGCGGTCACGGCCAGTTCCGCGCCGGGGCCGACGAAGCCGCGGAACTTCGCCTCCGACACCTTGGAGAGGAAGGGCATCCGCGTCATCCCGTTCAACGCCAGCAGCAGCCAACCGCCGGTCTGCGCCATCGTCTCCACCATCAGCACGCCCGGCAGGATCGGGTGGCCGGGAAAGTGGCCTTCGAACACCGGGCTTTCCATCGGGACCGTGCTGGCGACCGTGATGGACTCCGGCCCGAGTTCCACGACGCGGTCCACCATCCGAAAGTATTCGAGGCGCATCGGCGGCGCCTCAGGCCGTCCCCTTCGCCGCCACCAGCTCCTCGATGCGATGCGCGAGGTTGCCCATGACGAAGTAGTGCTCGGCGGGCGCCTTCCCTGCATTCACCTCCTGCGTCCAGGCCTCGACCGGCACCTTGATGCCGAAGGCCTTGTCAATCGCGAAGACGATGTCGAGGAAGTCCAGGCTGTCTATGCCGAGGTCGTTGATGACATGCGCCTCCGGCGTGATCTTCTCCGGTGGGACTTCGCTGTTCTCGGCGATGATTTGGGCAATGCGGTCGAAGACCGGGGAGGGCATGGTCGGGGCTCCGGGCGGGCGGGCCATTCGGCGTCGCCCGCCCGTTTGGCCTGATCCGGCCGGGTTGTCCAGCGCGGGGCCCGGCCGGGCTGCGGCGGGCTCCTTCGTTTGAGGGATGCGCCGCCATTGTCCATCCCTGCGACGCTGCCGTCCGAACGGTGCCCGGACCAGACGATGACGCATGCCCGCCTCCTGGCGCTGATCGAGAACATCTACGACGCGGCCGCCGGCGGCACGCCGTGGCTCGCCGTCGGCCAGGGGCTAGCCGCGCTCGTGCACGCCCGCAGCGCCTCGCTGATGGTGAGCGACCCGGCAGGGCAGGGGGCGGAGCTGCTCTGCCACGTCAACATCCCGGCCGAGGCGGTCGCTTCCTATGCCAGCACCTACCGCGCGCATGACCTCTGGACCGCGCGCGCGGCGGCGCAGATCCGCGTGCACGGCACCACGCCGCAGGTCTGGACCAGCGGCCGCCTAGTGCCGGATGCCGAGTTCCTGAAAAGCGAGTTCTGGAACGGATTCGGCCGCCGCTACGGCCTGCGCTACGTCGTCGGGACCGTCGTGCCGCTCGGCGCCGCGGGTGCAATGCCGCTCGGCTTGCACCGCCCGCACGGCACCGCGCCCTTCGACGAGACGGAGCGGCAGCTGGTGGAAGCGGCGCTCCCGCATCTGCGCCGCGCGCTGCAACTGCGCCATCGCCTTTCGGCCGTGCCGGCCGAGGCGATGGCGGGCACCGCGCCGGGGCTGGCGGCGCTCGACGGGCTGGCGCAGGGCGTGCTGGTGGTGGATGGCGCGATGCGCGTGCGCGTCGCCAATCTCGCGGCCGAATCCATGGCGCAGCGCGGCCTCGGCTTCCGCCTGCAACGCGAGGACGGGCGCGCGGCGGCCGCGACCGCGCTCGTGCCGCTGCACCGCGACGACCTGCTGTCGCTCGCGGCGCTGGTCGGCGGTGCCGCAATGCGCGGCGAGGCCGGCGGCGCCGTGCGGCTGCGCGCCGCGGATGGCTCGGCGGGCCTCGCCGCCCTCGTCACGCCGCTGCCCGCGCGGCTCGCCGACCAGCCCTTGCGGTTGGGCGGCCGCGTGCCCGGCCAGGCGCTGATCCTGCTGCGCGAGCTCGCAGCGCCCGCCGCACCGCGCATCGCGCTGCTGCGGGAGCTGTTCGGGCTGTCGCAGGCCGAAGCCGAGGTCGCGCGTGCCCTCTCGGGCGGCGCCACGAAGCAAGGGGTCGCCGGCGCGCGCGGCCTCGCCGAGACGACGGTCCGCACGCAGGTGCGCGGCATCCTCGCCAAGACCGGCGCCGCCAACCTCCGCGACCTCGAACGGATGCTGGCAGGGCTGGCGGGGATGTAGGCCCTGCTCCCTCCCCCGCAGTTGCGGGGGAGGGTTGGGGTGGGGGAAACCCCCCTCCGTCGTGCTACTCCGGCTGCAGCCCCGTCGCCCGCACCAGCTCCTGCCACACCGTCCGCTGCGCGCGCATCAGCGCGGCGAACTCCGCGGGCGTGCCGGGGAAGGGCGCGTTCCCGTTCGCCGCCAGCCGCTCCACCATCGCCGGGTTCTTCAGCCCCTCGTTGATCACCGCGTTCATGCGCGCGACGATCGGCTCGGGGATGCCGCGCGGGCCCATCACGGCGGAGAAGCTCGGCAGGTCGTAGTTCGGAACTCCCTGTTCCTGCACGGTCGGGAATTCCGGCGCCAGCGGCCAGCGCGTCGGGTTCGTCACGGCCAGCGCCCGGATCTGGCCCGCGCGCACCGCGGGGATCACGCCGGAGTAGCTGTCGAACACCACCTGGATGTTGCCGGCGATCAGGTCCGCCAGCGCCGGCGCCGCGCCGCGATAGGGCACATGCGTCAGCTCCACCCCCGTGCGCTGCATGAACAGCACGCCGAGCATGTGGTTCGCCCCGCCCGCGCCGGCCGAGCCGTAGTTCAGCCGGCCGGGATTCTGCCGCGCATACGCGATCAGCTCGGCGATGTTGTTGATCGGCAGGCGCGGGTTCACGCAGACCATCGCCGTGCCGGTCGCGAAGGTCGCGATCGCCGTGAAGTCGTCCACGCCCTCGTAGCCCGGCGTCTTGAACAGCAGCGGCGCGCCGAGATGGCTGGACGGGCTCGCCATCATGATCACGTAGCCGTCGGGCGCCGATTGCGCGACATGCGCCGTGCCGATCGTGCCGCCGGCGCCCGCGCGGTTGTCCACCACCACGGGCACGCCCAAGCCCTCCTGCAGGACCAGGGCCTGCAGGCGGCCTGCGATGTCGCTCGCCCCGCCCGGTGGGTACGGCACGACGAGCCGGATCTGCCGCGACGGCCAGGCGCCCTGGCCCAGCGCCGGCGCGGCGAGCGGCACGGCGGCCAGCCCCGCCAACAGGTTCCGACGATGCATCATGGTCTTCTCTCCGTCCCCTCTACCGCCCCTTGGCCCCTGCCCGGCCCGCGCGGAATGAGCAAGGATGAGTCCATCGCCGCGCGCAAGGGAGATCGTCGCATGGAGTACCGCAACCTCGGCCGCGCCGGCCTGAAGGTCTCGCCGCTCTGCCTGGGCACGATGATGTTCGGCGGCCCGACGGAGGAGGCCGATGCGCGGCGCATCGCGGCGCATGCCAAGGACGCCGGGATCAACTTCATTGATACCGCGAACGCCTATACCGACGGCCGTTCGGAGGAGATCACCGGCCGCATCGTGCGCGCCGACCGCGGCTGGTGGGTGCTGGCGACGAAGCTGGCGAACCCCGTCGGCCCCGGCCCGAACGACCGCGGCCTGTCGCGCCGCCACTGCTTCGACGCGGTGGAGGCGAGCCTCGGCCGGCTGGGCGTGGAGGCGATTGACGTGCTCTACCTGCACAAGGAGGACCACGCGACGCCGCTGGAGGAGACGGTGCGCGCGATGGCGGACCTGGCAGGGCAGGGGAAGATCCTGCATTTCGGCGTCTCCAACTACCGCGCCTGGCGCGTGGCGGAGATCTGCCGGCTCTGCGACGAGATGGGCGTGGACCGGCCGGTGGTGAGCCAGCCGCTCTACAACGCGCTGAACCGCCAGGCGGAGACGGAGCACCTGCCGGCCTGCGGGCATTACGGCCTGGGTGTCGCGCCCTACTCCCCGCTCGCACGCGGCGTGCTGACCGGGAAATACGCGACGCAGGCCGCGCCGGCGCCGGACAGCCGCGCGGGTCGCGCCGACAAGCGGATGATGGAGACCGAGTTCCGCCCGGACAGCCTGCGCATCGCGCAGGTGATCGCGGGACATGCGCAATCGCGCGGCATCACGCCCGGCCAGTTCGCCATCGCCTGGCTGCTGGGCAACCGCCTGGTCACCAGCCCGATCACCGGCCCGCGCACGATGGAGCAGTGGCGCGAGTATCTCGGCGCGCTCGACTACCGATGCACGGCGGAGGACGAGGCGCTGGTGGACGGGCTGGTCGCGGCGGGCCACCCCTCGACGCCCGGCTACAACGACCCGGCCTACCCGATCGAGGGGCGCGTGCCCCGGCATGCATGATATTGCACGTTCCCGGAATAGCCGTAGGGTGTGGCGCGATGCAACGACCGGCCGCACAGTGCCGGTATGAGCAGGCTTCAGGGAGGTTCCAGAATGATCGTCAACCGCCGCGGCCTGGCCGCGCTCGCCGCCGGCGCGGCGCTGGCCCGGCCCGCCTTCGCGCAGGGCGCGCCGCTGCGCGTCGGCCTGATGCTGCCCTTCTCCGGCACCTTCGCGGCACTCGGCGAGAACATCGCCGCGGCGGTGGAGCAGCATCTGGCCGAACGCGGCGGCCGCATGGGCGGGCGCGCCGTGCAGCTCATCCGCCTCGACGATGAGAGCAACCCGGCCAATGCCGTGCAGAACGTGAACCGCCTGATCGGCCGCGACCGCGCCGAGGCGATGATCGGCACCGTGCATTCCGGCGTGGTGATGGCGCTCGTGCAGGCGAGCCGGGAACGCGGCATCCCTCTCATCATCCCGAATGCCGGCAACGTCGCCGCCACGCGTGACCTCTGCTCCGCCAGCGTCTTCCGCACGAGCTTCAGCAACTGGCAGCCGGCCTACGGCATGGGCCTGGCCTTGGGCCGCCAGGGCGTGAAGCGCGCGGCCTGGGTGACCTGGGACTACGCCGCCGGCAACGAGGCGGGCGAGGGCTTCCGGGACGGGCTGCGCGCCAGCGGCGGCGACGTGGTGCGGGAGCTGAAGCTGCCCTTCCCCGAGACCAACTTCCAGCCGCTGCTGGCCCAGATCCCCGGCCTGAACGTGGAGGCCGTCGGCAGCTTCTTCGCCGGGGGCGGCGCGGTGCAGTTCGTGCGCGAGTACGCGGCCGCCGGCCTGAAGGACCGCATCCCGCTCTGCGGATCGGGCTTCCTGACGGAGGGCGTGCTGGGCCCGCAGGGCGCGGCGGCGGAGGGCATCCGCACCTCGCTCCATTACGGCGACGGGCTGGACAACCCGAAGAACAACGCCTTCCGCGCCGCCTTCAAGCAGCGCACCACGCGCGACGCGGATGTCTATGCCGTGCAGGGCTACGACGCCGCGCAACTCCTCGGCGCCGGCCTCGACGCCGTGCGCGGCGACATCAGCGCGGAGCGCGAGATGACGCGCGCGATGCGGGCCGCGCGCATAGACAGCCCGCGCGGCGCCTTCACCCTCTCTCCCAGCCACAACCCCGTGCAGAACATGTACCTGCGCGAGGCCCGCGGCGGCGAGAACCGGGTGATCGGCGTTGCGGCCGAAGCGCTGGCCGATCCCGGCACGGGCTGCCGGATGAGCTGACCCGCCCTCTCGCCCCGCGTCACCTGTCCCCTCCCCCGTTTACGGGGGAGGACCAGGGTGGGGGGACGAGAATCAGCACGCCTTCACCCCCCCCCACCCCGACCCTCCCCCGCAAGCGGGGGAGGGAGCAGAGAGATGTCCGGCCTCCTCGCCCAGCTCCTCAACGGCGTCCAGTACGGCCTGCTGCTGTTCCTCATCAGCAGCGGGCTGACGCTCGTCTTCGGCGTGATGGGCGTGATCAACCTCGCGCACGGCTCGATGTTCATGATCGGCGCCTACCTGGCCTACGTCGTCGCGGGCTGGACGGGATCGCTGTGGCTCGCGCTGCCGGCGGCGGTGATCGGCGGCATCGCGATGGGCGCCGCCCTCGAAGCCGGGCTGTTCCGCCGCTTCTACAAGCGGGAGCACCTGGACCAGGTGCTGCTGACGTTCGCGCTGATCCTGCTGTTCGAGGAGGCGCGCTCCGCCCTGCTCGGCAACGACTTCCACGCCGTGCCGGTGCCGCGCGTGCTGGATTTCTCGGTGCCCGTCACCGCCGACTTCGCCTACTCCGCCTACCGCCTGGCCGTGCTCGTCGTCTGCCTCCTCGTCGCTGCGCTGATGTTCCTGGGTATTGAGCGCACGCGCATCGGCTCCGCGGTGCGCGCCGCCGCCGAGAAGCCGGAGATGGTGGACCTGCTCGGCCTCGATGCGCGGCGCATCCACCTGCTGGTCTTCGCAGTCGGCACGGCGCTGGCGATGCTGGCCGGCGCACTCGCCGCACCCCTGCACTCCGTCTATCCGAACATGGGCGAGAGTTTCCTCATCATCTGCTTCGTGGTCGTCGTGGTCGGCGGCGTCGGGTCCATCGCCGGGGCCTTCTGGGGCGCGCTGCTGATCGGGCTGGTGGACACGCTCGGCAAGGCCTACCTGCCCGGCGCCGCGGGCGTGCTGGTATACCTGCTGATGGCGGCGGTGCTGCTCTGGCGCCCCGCCGGCCTCTTCGCGCGGGGCGCCTGACGTGACGATCGCCGGCCGCACCGGGCACATCCTCCTGCTGCTCGCCGCGATTGGCGTGGCGTCCATGCCGTGGTGGGCGTCCGGCTATCACCTCCAGCTCGCCTCCACCGCGCTGGTCTCGGCGATGTTCGCGCTGAGCCTGCAACTGCTCGTCGGCGGCGCGGGCATGGTGAGCCTGGGCCACGCCGGCTTCTTCGGCGTCGGCGCCTACGCGGTGTTCCTGCTGCCGCCCGGGCTCTCCGTCGCGCTGACGCTGCCCGCCGGGGCGCTGCTCGCCGGCGCGGCCGCGCTGCCGATCGGCGCGCTGTCGCTGCGCACGCGCGGCTTCTTCTTCCTGATGGTCACGCTGGCCTTCGGGCAGATGCTGTATTTCCTGTTCCACGACACGCCGCTCGGCGGCGGCAAGGACGGCGTCTTCGTCACCCGTCCCGCCTTCGAGATCCTCGGCCTGGCGTGGGAGGTGCCGCGCCGGCAGCGGCCGCAGGTGCTGCTCTGGGTGAACCTCGGCATCCTCATCGCGATCTATGCCGGCCTCGTCGCGCTGATGCGCACGGGCTTCGGCCACGCGCTGCAGGGCATCCGCGCCAACGAGGACCGGATGCGCGCGCTGGGCTACGACACCACGCGGCTGAAGCTCGCGGCCTTCGTGATCGCCGGCGCGCTCGCGGGCGTTGCCGGCCACATGTGGGCGATGACCGAGGCTTTCGTAAACCCGGAACTGCTGGGCTGGCACCGCAGTGCGGAGGCGCTGCTGATGGTCCTGCTCGGCGGCATCGGCGCGCTGCACGGCCCGATCCTGGGTGCGGCCGCCTTCATCGGCCTCGGCGAGGCCGCGACGCTGCTGACCGAGCGGCAGAAGCTCGTGCAGGGCCTCGTCATCCTCGCGGTCGTGCTCGCGCTGCCCAAGGGCCTGGCCGGCATCCGGCCCCGCGCGCCGGCGCGCGCGCCCGTCGAACGGGCACCCGCCGAATGATCGCGCCCGCGCTGCGCTGCGAGGGGCTGACGCGCCGCTTCGGCGGCCTCACCGCCGTCGCCGACGTCGCGCTGGCGCTGGAAGTGGGAGAGCTGCACGCCGTCATCGGCCCGAACGGCGCGGGCAAGTCCACGCTCGTCAACCTGCTCTCCGGCACGCTGAAGCCGAGTGCGGGGCGCGTGATGCTGTCGGGCGAGGACGTGACGGGCTGGCCGAGCTGGCGCCTCGCGCAGGCGGGCATCGGCCGCAGCTTCCAGCGCACCAACGTGATGCGCGACATGACCGTGTTCGAGAATGTCCGCCTCGCCGCCCAGGCGCGCGACTTCCCGGTGGGACGCTGGCTGCGCGCCGCGGCCTCGGCGGCCGCGCCCATCGCCCATGCCCGCGCCGCGCTGGACCGCGTCGGCCTCGCTGCGGGCGGCATGGCCGGCACGCTCAGCCACGGCCAGCTCCGCCTGCTGGAGATCGCGATGGCGCTGGCCACCGGCCCGCGCGTGCTGCTGCTGGACGAGCCGCTGGCCGGCATGGGCCCGGAGGAAGGCGGCCGCGTTGCTGCCCTGCTGCGCGAGCTCGCCCGCGACCACGCCGTGCTGCTGATCGAGCACGACATGGATTTCGTCTTCGCGGTGGCCGACACGCTGACCGTGATGGTGGACGGCCGCGTGCTGGCGCAGGGCCCGCCCGCCCACATCCGCGCCTCCGCCGCGGTGCGCGAGGCGTATCTGGGCCACGACGTATGACCCCCATCCTCGAAGCGAAGGGCCTGCGCGCCGGCTACGGAGAGGGCCTGGTCCTGCACGGCGTGGACATCGCGATCCGCCCGGGCGAGGCGATCGGCCTGATGGGCCGCAACGGCATGGGCAAGACCACGCTCATCCGCACACTCCTCGGCCTGCTGCCGCCGCGCGCCGGAGAGGTGCGCGTGGACGGCGAGGACGTGACGCGCGCCCCCACCTTCCGCCGCGTCCGGCGCGGCATCGCCGTCGTGCCCGAAGGCCGCGGCGTCTTCGGCTCCCTCACCGTGGTCGAGAACCTGCAGCTCGCCGCGCGCCCCGGCCCCGACGGCGCCACGCCGTGGCCGCTCGATCGCGTGCTCGCCACCTTCCCGCGCCTGTTGCAACGCGCCGCCAACCGCGGCGACCAGCTCTCCGGCGGGGAGCAGCAGATGCTCGCCATCGGCCGCGCGCTGATGACCAGCCCGCGCCTGCTGATCCTCGACGAGGCGACGGAGGGCCTCGCGCCGCTCGTGCGCGACGAGATCTGGCGCACCATCCGCACCGTGCGCGAATCCGGGCTTGCCTGCATCGTCGTGGACAAGACCGTCTCCGCCGTCCTCTCCGTCGTGGACCGTGCGGAAATACTGGTGAAGGGCGCGATCGTCTGGACCGGTGCGCCCGCCGCGCTGCGCGCGGACCCCGAGACCATGCACCGCCATCTGGGGGTGTGACATGACGAACGCCGTCACCTGGTTCCTCGACCGCCACGTCCAGGAAGGCCGCGCCGGGGCGACCGCCTTCACCGACCCGCATCGTGCCCTGACCTACGGCGAACTCGCCGAGGCCAGCGCCCGCTTCGCCGGTGGCCTCGTCGTCTCCGGCATCGGGCGGGAGCGGCGCCTGGCGATGCTGATGCTCGACACCGTGGATTTCCCGGCGGTGTTCTGGGGCGCGATGGCGGCCGGGATCGTGCCCGTGCCCATCAACACGCTGCTGCCGCCCGAACAGGTCGCCTACATCCTGGAGGACAGCCGCGCGGAGGCGGTGGTGGTCTCGGCACCGCTGCTGCCCGCCCTGCGCCACGTGATCGAACGCATCCCCGCCATCACGCTCGTGCTCGTGGCCGGCGTGGACGGCGCGCCGCAGCACGGGCTGCCCGGCGGCGTGCGGGACCTGTGCGCCTTCCTCGCCGTCGCGCCGGTCGCGCCGCGGGCGGTGGCGGCGGGCGACGACGAGGTGGCGTTCTGGCTCTACTCCTCCGGCTCCACCGGCGCGCCGAAGGGGGTGAAGCACGTCCATTCCAGCCTGCGCGCGACGGCTGAGTGCTACGCCGAGGGCGTGCTCGGCATCGGGCCGGACGACCTCTGCTTCTCCGCCGCGAAGCTTTTCTTCGCCTACGGCCTCGGCAACGCCATGACCTTCCCGATGCATGCCGGCGCGGCCGCGGTGCTCCTGCCGGACCGCCCGACGCCCGATGCCGTGCTGGCGACGATGGCGCGCCACCGCCCGACGATGTTCTTCGGCGTGCCGACGCTCTACGCCGCGATGCTGTCGCATCCCGACCTGGCGCGCGGCGCGGGGTCCGACCGGCTGCGCCGCTGCGTCTCGGCCGGCGAGGCGCTGCCGGAAGGGATCGGCCGGCGCTGGGAGGAGCGCGTCGGCGTCGAGATCCTGGACGGCATCGGCAGCACGGAGATGCTGCACATCTTCGTCTCCAACCGGCCCGGCCGCGTGCGCCACGGCAGCTCCGGCACCGCCGTCCCGGGTTACGAGCTGCGGATCGCGGACGAGGCTGGCCGCGACGTGCCGGACGGCGAGACCGGTGAGTTGCTGGTCCGCGGCTCCTCCGCCGCCGAAGGCTACTGGAACCAGCGCGCCAAGACGCGCCGCACCTTCGAAGGCGAGTGGACCCGCACCGGCGACAAATACCTGCGCGATGCCGAGGGCTTCTACCGCTACCAGGGCCGGTCGGACGACATGTTCAAGGTCTCGGGCATCTGGGTCAGCCCCTTCGAGGTCGAAGCCGCGCTGATCGGCCACCCCGCCGTGCAGGAAGCCGCGGTCGTCGGCCGCGAGGACACGGACGGCCTGGTGAAGCCCATGGCCTTCGTCGTGCTGAAGGACCGCCACGACGACCCGACCCTGCCGGCCGAGCTGCAAGCCTTCGTCAAGGCCGCCGCCGGCCCCTGGAAATACCCGCGCTGGATCGAGGCGGTGGAGGACCTGCCCAAGACCGCGACCGGCAAGATCCAGCGCTTCAAGCTGCGCGGGCGCGCATGACGCCGCGCAATGCCTCCCTCGAGCTCGACGGCCGCCGGATCGAGGCCGCGTGGTGGGGACCAGGGCCGCAGCATGCCCCCACGCTCGTCCTGCTCCACGAGGGCCTCGGCTGCGTCGCGCTGTGGCGGGACTTCCCCGCGAAGCTGGCGGAGGCCACCGGCCTCGGCGTCTTCGCCTATTCCCGCTTCGGCTACGGCGCGTCCGACACCGTCACGCTCCCGCGCCCGCTGACCTACATGCAGGACGAGGCACGCGGCGTGCTGAATCGCGTGCTCGACGCCGCCGGCATCCGCCGCTGCCTCCTCGTCGGTCATTCCGACGGCGCCTCCATCGCGCTGATCCATGCCGGCAGCTTCAACGACACGCGCGTGCGCGGCATCGCGCTGATCGCGCCGCACGTCATGGTGGAGCCCGGCCCGCTGGAGGAGATCGCCCGCACCGGCGAACGCTTCCGCACGGGCGACCTGCGCGCGCGCATGGCGAAATACCACCGCGATCCCGACGCCGCCTTCCTCGGCTGGAACGGCGCCTGGCTCGATCCCGGCTTTCCCGCCGTGCTGGACCTGCAACCGGAGATCGCCCACGCCCGCGTGCCGGTGCTGGTGGTGCAGGGTGACGCCGACCCCTACGGCACCCTCGAACACCTGCGCATCATCGAACGTGAGGCCTACTGTCCGGTGGAAAGCCTCGTCCTGCCCGGCATCGGCCACGCGCCGCACCTGGAGGCGCCGGGGCCGACCCTCGCCGCGGTCGCCGATTTCACCGCCCGCCTGTTCCGCACGCACGAGGCGATGCCGGAAGTATAATGCATTTTTGCTTGCAACCTGGGTAGGGTCGGCATTATATCGCAGCTTCGGGTAGGGGAGCGACATGCAGCGCATTGACTTCCAGACCGACCCGTCCCGCTGGCGCCACTGGCGGCTGGAGCTGGACGGCCCCGTCGCGCACCTGATCATGGACGTGGACGCCGCGGGCAGCCTGTTCGAGAGCGTGGAGCTGAAGCTCAACTCCTACGACCTCGGCGTGGACATCGAGCTGCACGACGCCATTACCCGCCTGCGCTTCGAGCATCCGGAGGTCGGCGCCGTCGTCCTCCGCTCCGGCAAGGAGGGCGTCTTCTGCGCCGGCGCGAATATCCGCATGCTCGGCAAGGCGACGCACGGCCACAAGGTCAATTTCTGCAAGTTCACCAACGAGACGCGCTGCTCGGTCGAAGATGCGACGCAGCATTCCGGCCAGTTCTACATCGCCGCCGTCAACGGCGCCTGCGCCGGCGGCGGATATGAGCTGGCGCTCGCCGCCGACCACATCATGCTGATTGACGACCGCCGCTCCTCCGTCGCGCTGCCGGAAACGCCGCTGCTTGCGGTGCTGCCCGGCACCGGCGGGCTGACGCGCGTGACGGACAAGCGCCGGGTCCGCCGCGACCTCGCCGACGTCTTCTGCTCCGTCGAGGAGGGCGTGCGCGGCAAGCGCGCCGTGGAATGGCGCCTGGTGGACGAGGCCGTGCCGCCTTCCGCCTGGGCGGACCGCGTGAAGGCGCGCGCGGCGGAGTTCGCCGCGAAGTCGGACCGCCCGCCCGACGCGAAGGGCGTCGCGCTGACGCCGCTCGACCGCACCTTCACCGCGGATGGCGTCGAGTACTCCCGCGTGCGGGTCGAATGCGACCGCGCCGCGCGCCGCGCCACCGTCACCGTGCTCGGCCCCGAGGCCGCGCCGACGACGCTCGACGCCGCGAAGGACGCCCGCTTCTGGCCGCTGCGGATGGCGCGGGAGCTGGACGACGCGATCCTGCACCTCCGCGCCAACGAGCCGGAGCTGGGCCTGATCGCCTTCCGCACGGAAGGCGACGCCGCGCTTGTCCTGGCGCACGACGCCTTCCTGGAGGAGCACGCCGCGGACTGGTTCATCCGCGAGGTCCGGCACTACCTAAAGCGCGTGCTGAAGCGCGTGGACATGACCTCCCGCAGCCTCGTCGCGCTGGTCGAGCCCGGAAGCTGCTTCGCCGGCACGCTTGCCGAGCTCGCCTTCGCCGCCGACCGGTCGGTGATGCTGTCGGGCTCGCGCGCCGGCGACAACCGCCCGCCCGCCGCGATCACGCTCTCCTCGCTGAACTTCGGCGCCTATCCCATGGGCAACGGCCTCACGCGCCTTCAGGCCCGCTTCTGGGGCGAGCCCGACAGCGTGGAACGCGCCCGCGCCGCGCTGCACGAGCCGCTCGACGCCGAACGCGCCGAAGCACTCGGCCTCGTCACCCTCACCTATGACGACGTGGATTGGGACGACGAGGTCCGCATGATGCTGGAGGAACGCGCGAGCTTCTCGCCCGACGCGCTCACCGGCATGGAGGCCAACCTCCGCTTCGTCGGGCCCGAGACGATGGAAACCCGCATCTTCGGCCGCCTCACCGCCTGGCAGAACTGGATCTTCCAGCGGCCGAACGCGGTGGGAGAGCAGGGGGCCCTGAAGCTCTACGGCAGCGGCGTGAAGCCGAGCTACGACAAGAACCGCGTGTAGGAGAACGCAGATGCCCGACGGCATGAACGTCAACTACGACGGCCTGATCCCGAACAACGTGGACCTCAACGCCGATGCCCGCGTGCGCAAGGCGCTGGAGACCTGGCACCCCGGCTACATAGACTGGTGGAAGGACATGGGGCCGGAGGGCTTTCAGGAGAGCCTCGTCTATCTCCGCACCGCCATCAGCGTGGACCCGAAGGGCTGGGCGAAGTTCGACTACGTGAAGATGCCCGAATACAAATGGGGCATCCTGCTCGCGCCCGCCGTCGCCGACCGCAAGATCGGTTTCGGCCAGCACAAGGGCGAGGCCGCCTGGCAGGAGGTGCCCGGCGAATACCGCGCCATGCTGCGCCGCCTGCTGGTGATCCAGGGCGATACCGAACCCGCTTCCGTCGAGCAACAGCGCCACCTCGGCAAGACCGCGCCGAGCCTCTACGACATGCGCAACCTCTTCCAGGTGAACGTGGAGGAGGGCCGCCACCTCTGGGCGATGGTCTATCTCCTCCAGAAGTATTTCGGGAAGGACGGCCGCGAGGAGGCGGAGGAGCTGCTGCGCCGCCGCTCCGGCGATGCCGACACACCGCGCATGCTCGGCGCCTTCAACGAGACGACGCCGGACTGGCTCTCCTTCTTCATGTTCACCTTCTTCACCGACCGCGACGGCAAGATGCAGCTGGAAGCGCTGGCGCAATCCGGCTTCGACCCGCTGTCGCGCACCTGCCGCTTCATGCTGACCGAGGAAGCGCACCACATGTTCGTGGGCGAGACCGGGGTGGGGCGCGTCATCGAGCGCACCTGCCAGGCCATGCGCGACAACGGCATCGAGGATCCGCACGACATCGAGCGCATCCGCGCCCTCGGCGTGGTGGATCTGCCGACGATCCAGAAGAAGGCGAACCTGCACTTCTCCCTCACGCTCGACCTGTTCGGCAACGAGGTCAGCACCAACGCCGCGAATGCCTACAATGCCGGCCTCAAGGGCCGCTACCGGGAGGAGAAGATCGAGGACGACCACCGCCTGACCGACAGCACCTACCCCGTGCTGCGCCCGGTGGATGGCGCCATCGTCAGCGCGGACGTGCCCGCGCTCTCCGCGCTGAATATGCGGCTGCGCGACGACTACGTGGTGGATTGCAACGCCGGCGTCGGCCGCTGGAACAAGATGATCGAGAAGGCCGGCGTGAAGTTCGCGATCACCCTGCCCCACGTCGCCTTCAACCGCCGCATCGGCGAGTTCAACAAGGTCCACGCCGACCCGTCCGGCCGCATGGTGGATGCTGGCACCTTCGCGGCGAAGCAGGATGAGTGGCTGCCGTCCCGCGACGACGACCTCTTCGTCACCTCGCTGATGCAGCCGACCGACGCATCCGGCGCCTTCGCCGGCTGGATCGCGGCGCCGAAGGTCGGCATAGACAACAAGCCCGGCCACTTCGAATACGTGAAGCTCCACGAGTAGCCGCTCCTTCCCCCTCCCCCCTCGCGGGGGAGGGCTGGGGAGGGGGGGATCGCGTCACCTGCCAGGAACGAGCACGATGGACGGCATGCACACCGCCGATGGCACCGCCCTCAAGCAGCACCTGATAGACCCGGAGATCTGCATCCGCTGCAACACCTGCGAGGCGACCTGCCCGATCGAGGCGATCACCCATGACGACAACAACTACGTCGTGGATGCCGGCACCTGCAACGGCTGCATGGCCTGCGTGCCACCCTGTCCCACCGGCGCGATAGACAACTGGTTCACGGTCGCCGCGCCCTTCAGCCTCGATGAGCAATTCTCCTGGCAGGAACTCCCGCCGAAGCCGCCGGAAGCCGCGCCTGCCGACGAGACCGATCCTGAAGCCGCCGCGCTCTTTGCCGAGGCGCACAAGGGCGCCGGCGGCGCCGCGCGTGCACCGACCACCGCGTCCAAGCCGCGCGTCAACACGTTCAACCGCGCCAATCCCGCCGTGGCGAAAGTCACCGGCAACATCCGCGTCACGAAGTCCGGCACCTCCTCCGACGTGCACCACCTCATTCTCGATTTCGGCGCCGTCGCCTTCCCCGTCCTCGAAGGTCAGAGCATCGGCGTCGTCCCGCCCGGCACCGACGCCAACGGCCGCCCGCACGCGATGCGCCTCTACTCCGTCGCCAGCGTGCGCGACGGCGAGAAGCCTGGCGCGAACAACATCGCACTCACCGTCAAGCGCGTCGCCGAACTGCGCGCGGACGGCGTCACCTTCCTCGGCGTCGCCTCCAACTGGATCTGCGACCTGAAGGTCGGCGACACCATCGGCGTGATCGGCCCCTTCGGCACCACCTTCCTGCTGCCCGACGAGCCCGACGCCGACGTGATCATGATCTGCACGGGCACCGGCTCCGCCCCGTTCCGCGCCTTCACCGAGCGCCGCCGACGCCTCGGCGCGTCCGGCGCCGGCAGGCTCCACCTCTACTTCGGCGCCCGCACGCCGGAGGAGCTTCCCTATTTCGGCCCGCTCCAGAAGGTGCCGCCTGCCATCCTCGCGCAGGACCTCGTCTTCAGCCGCGTCCCCGGCGCGCCGAAGGAATACGTCCAGCACCGCATGCGCACCCGCGCCGCGGAGCTCGGCGCGCTGATGGGCAAGCCCCGCACGCATCTCTATGTCTGCGGCCTGCGCGGGCTGGAAGCGGGGGTGGACGAGGCGCTGGCGGAGATCGGCGCCGCGCACGGCTTCGACTGGCCCGCGCTGCGTGTTGCCATGCGCGACGAAGGGCGCTTCCATGTCGAGACCTACTGACGCGAAATCCTATCCCTTCGTCCACGCCCGCCGCATCCGCTGGGGCGAATCCGATCCCGCCCGCATCGCCTACACCGCGCGCTTCCTGGATTTCGCGATGGACGCCATCGAGGCCTTCTTTACGGACCGGCTCGGCGCCAGCTTCTACGAATTCAACACCGACCACGGCATCGGCACGCCCTTCGTGCATGTCGAGCTGGACTTCCGCAGCCCCCTCACGCCCCGCGATACGCTGCACACCGAGGTGCGCCTGGCGAAGCTCGGCGGCTCCTCGCTCACCTTCGTCACGACCGGTCGAGTCGGCGACCGCGTCGCCTTCACCGGCAAGCAGATCTGCGCCTTCGTGGATATCAGCGGCGCCGCGATGAAGCCGATCCCCGTACCGCCAGCCTTCCGCGCCCTGTTGCAGCCCGACGCCGACTTCGCCGCCATCCCCTCCCCCGCTCTTGCGGGGGAGGGTTAGGGTGGGGGAACCCCGTTCCCCGCATCTTCCCACACGCTCTGCACCTCGCGATACCCGACCGCCCTCACCCCCGCCTCCCCGCACCACCCCCGCACCGCACCTTCCGCGAACAGCGCGTATTCCCGCATCCGCCAGCCCGCATGATCCGGCGCGATCGCCTCGATATCGCCAGCCGTCGCGCAATGCAGCGCCAGGTGCGTGACGCCCTCCGGCAACGTCGCGATCATCCGCCGGTACCCGTCCCGCGCCTCCTCCGCCGGTGCCGCCAGCGTACCCCGGATGAAGTCGGGCAGCGGCAACCCCTCGGCGTCCAGCGCCGCCACGCACGCTTCGTACGCCGCCGGGTCCGGCGCGAAGCCGATGCGCCGCGGCAGCACCGGCACGGCCCCGATCTCCCGCGCCAGCGCGACGTGGCAGGGCAGCAGCTCCGGCAGCATTGCCGCGGCCATGTGCGCGTCCAGGTGCGTCGGCCGCAGCCCCGCCGCGATCGCGCGCTCCACCTGCGCCCGCAGCTCCGTCTCCGCCGCCTCGACCACCATGTGCCGCCGCAGCGAAGCGACGTCGCGCCAGAAATACCCGTCCTCGTCCACCAGCCCCGAGGCACGGCTGCGCGTGGAGACCGGACCCCACCGGTAATGCCGCCACTCGCTCGTCAACGTCAGGTGCACGCCGATGTCGTACGAGGCACCGGCTTCCGCGATCTCGCGGAACCACGGGCACGGCACCATCACCGAGCCGCACGTCACCAGCCCGCGCGCCGCCAGATCCAGGAAGGCCGCGTTGCCCGCATGGCACATGCCGAGGTCGTCCACATGCGGCACCACCGCGCGCGCCACGCCCAATCGCGCCGCGAGCGCCGAGGTCACGCCGCCACCAGCGCCGGCAATGCCAGCAGCGCGCGCAGCACCTCCTCCACCCCGCGCCCCGACGTATCCACGATGAAATCCGCGCGTGCATACAGCTTCTCGCGGCTGTCGAGGATCGCGCGCAGGTCGTCCATCGCGCGCCGGTTGTCGCGCATCGGCCGCGTGTCGCCCTGTTCCACCACGCGGCGCATGTGCTCTTCCGGGCTCGCGCGCAGCCATACCGTCACGCAGGTATCCAGCAGCAGCCCGAAGGTCGCGGGTTCCGCCACGATGCCGCCGCCCGTCGCGATCACCGCAGGCGTCTCCTCCCGCACCAGGCGTTCCAGCGCCGCGCGTTCCAGACGCCGGAAGCCGTCCTGCCCGTGCACCGCGAACAGGTCCGACAGCTCCATCCGCCCTTCCCGCTCCACTTCCCGGTCGAGCTCCACGAACCGCACGCCCAGGCGTTCCGCCAGCATTCGCCCGAGCGTGGACTTGCCCGCCCCGCGCAGCCCGATCAGCGCCAGGCGCCGCGCGCGCGTCGCGGCCTCGCGCCGCCCGAAATGGCGTTGCAGCAGCTCCCGCGCCTCCGTCACGCGCGCCTCCGGCACGGCGGCCACGACCTGCTCCAGCAGCACGCGCTCCACCGTGCGTTCCGGGCGTTCCGCCGCCAGCTCCTCCGCGCCGACGCCCAGCGCCCGCGCGATGCGTCGCAGCAGCAGGATGGAGACGTTGCCCGTTCCGGCCTCGAGCTGCGCGATGTAGCGCTCCGACACCTGCGACAGCCGCGACAGGTCCCGCCGCGTCACGCCGCGCCTCGCGCGCAGCGTGCGCAGCCGCGCGCCGACGGCCTGCAGGAAGGCATCGTCGTCGGGCTGGCCGTGCAGTCGTTCCGGCTGTCCGCTGCTCATCGCGGTGGAATCCTAGAGACGCCGCGACGGCACCGGAAGCCCTGCGACCTTCGCGCCCGCCGCGCGTTGCCCGCGCGATGGACGTACCCGCCGAACCCGAAGCCCTGCTCGCCGCCCGCCTGGTCGAGAGGGCCGCGGCGAAGCCCGGCCTGGTCCTGGTCGCGCGCAGCGAGGCCCGCGCCGCACGCGTCACCCGCGCCGTCCGCGCGCTGGCACCCGCCGCGATGGACATAGCCGCCCTGCCGGCCTGGAATACGCTGCCCTACGACCGCGTCTCGCCGGCCGCGGCGGTCATGGCCGCGCGCCTCGCCTTCGCCGCGCGCGAGGCCCCGCCCGCGCTGCTGATCCTCTCCGCCGAGGCCGCCACGCAACGCCTGCCGCGCCCCGATCCCGACGCGGTGCTGCACCTCGCCCCCGGCGACGCCGCCTCGCCCGACACGCTGCTGCCGCGCCTCGCCGCGCTCGGCTACCGCGTGGATGATGTCGTGGACGAACCCGGCGAGGCGGCGGGCCGAGGCGAGGTGCTGGACGTCTTCGCCGCCGACGAGGACCTGGCGTGGCGCATCCGCTTCGATGGCGAGGCCGTCCAGGCGATCGCCCGCTACGACCCGGCCACGCAACGCAGCCTCGGCGATCCACTGCCCCGCGTCGCGATCGGCCCGGCGAGCGAGCTGTGGCTGCCGCCCGGCCACGCGCTCGCCGCCGATCGTCCCCCCGGCCTGGAACACTGGCTGCCCGCCTTCATGTCCGGCCTGATCGCGCCGCTCGACATGATGCCGCAGGCGGACATCCTGCTCGACGCCGACATCGAGGACGCGTTGGAACGCCGCCGCGCCGACCTGGCCGAGGCCTTCCGCCTGCGCATCGCGGGCGCAGCACCGCGCACGGACCTCCCGCCACTGCCCCCGCCGGATGCGCTGCATTTCGATGCCGCGGCCTGGGACGAAGCGCTGCGCGGACGACGCGTCCGGCAGCTCTCCCCCGCGGTCGCAGCCGAGCTGCCGAACTTCGCGGCCGAACGCGATCCCGATGCCGCGCTGTCGCGCTTCGCACGCGGCGTGCTCTCGCGCGGCGGTCGCGTGGTGATCGCCGGTGGCATCGGGCGCGGCGCGAGGCGCTTGGCCGATGGTCTCGCACGCGGTCGCGCGGTGGAGATGGATGGCTGGCCCGCGATCCTCGCCGCGCCGCCTGGCAGCGTCGCGCTCCTGCGCGCCTCGCCCGGCGCCGGCTTCGCGACCGACGACATCGCATTGATCCCCCTCGCGAGCCGTCCCGGCACCACGCGTGCCGATACGCCGGTCGCCGCGCTCGCACCGGCCGCCCTCGCGCCCGGCGACGCCGTGATCCACGCCATCCACGGTCTCGGCGCCTTGCGTGGCGTGGAGCCGGTGGATACCGGCGAGGCGCGGACCGACTGCCTTCGCCTCGACTATGCCGAGGGCGATTCCCGCCTCGTGCCCTTCGCGGAACTCCCGCTGCTCTGGCGCTACGGCGCTGCGGCCGACAGCGTCAGCCTCGATCGCCTGGACGGCACCGCCTGGCAGAAGCGCCGCGCGGAGGCGGAAGCGGCGGCGGAAGCGGAAGCGCGCCGGCTGCTCGAGCTGCTGCGCGCGCGCGAACGGCTGAAGGCGCCCGCCATTCGCCCGGACGCCGCCGCGATGCGCCGCGTCGCCGCCGGCTTCCTCTTCGAGCCGACCGCGGACCAGTCCTCCGCCATCGCCGCGACGCTCGCGGATCTGGCGCGCGAACGCCCGATGGATCGGCTGGTGTGCGGCGATGTCGGCTTCGGCAAGACCGAGGTCGCGATCCGCGCCGCGGCCGCCGCGGCGCTCGCCGGCAGGCAGGTGGCGATCCTCGCCCCGACGACGGTGCTGGTGCGCCAGCACGAGGCGACCTTCCGCCGCCGCCTCGAACCGCTCGGCATCCGCGTCGCCGCGCTGTCCCGCCTGACGCAGGCCGCGGCCGCACGGGAGGTCCGCGCCGGCCTCGCTTCCGGCCAGATCGCGGTCGCCATCGGCACCACCGCGCTCGCCGCGAAGGGCGTGCGCTTCCGCGACCTCGCCCTGGTGATCGTGGATGAGGAGCAGCGCTTCGGCGCGCGGGAGAAGGCGGGGCTCGCGAAGCTGCAGGGCGCGGCGCCGAAGCACCTGCTGACGCTGACCGCAACCCCCATCCCGCGCACGCTGCAGGCCGCGCTGATCGGGCTGCGCGACCTCTCCGTCATCGCGACGCCGCCGGTTCGTCGCCAGCCCGTACGGACGACCCGCGCCGAGACCGACGACGCGCTGCTCGCCGGCGCGCTGCGGCGGGAGGCGCGCCGCGGCGGCCAGTCCTTCCTCGTCTGTCCGCGCGTCGAGGACATCGGGCCGATGCGCGAGCGCCTCGCCGCGATCGTCCCGGAACTCGTGATCCGCGTCGCGCACGGCGCCATGAAGCCGGCCGAGATGGACGACGCGATGCTGCGCTTCGCCGAGGGTGACGGCGACGTGCTGCTCGCCACCGCGATCGTCGAGAGCGGCCTCGACGTGCCGCGCGCCAACACGATGCTGGTCACCGGCGCGGACCGCTTCGGCCTGGCCCAGCTGCATCAGCTGCGCGGGCGCGTCGGCCGCGGCCGGCAGCGCGGCGTCGCCTGGCTGCTCACCGAGCCGGGTCGGAAGATCGCGCCAGTCACTGACCGCCGCCTGAAGGCGCTAGTCGCGATGGACCGGCTCGGCGCGGGCTTCGCGATCAGCGCGCGCGACCTCGACCTGCGCGGCGCCGGCGACCTGCTCGGTGAGAAGCAGGCCGGCCATCTCCGGCTGGTCGGCATCGAGCTGCACCAGCACCTGCTCGCCCGCGCCCTCGCCGCCGCGCGCGGCGAGACGCCGGAGGAGGAATGGGTGCCCGACCTCGCCCTCGGCGTGGACGCCTTCATCCCGCCGGACCACGTGCCGGAGGATGCGCTGCGCGTGGAGCTGCACGCCCGCCTCGGCGCCGCGCTGCGGGATGCGAATGCGGCCGCGCTGGACGGCTTGGAGGAGGAAGCGGAGGACCGCTTCGGCGATCCGCCGTCACCCCTAGCCAATCTGTTCGCGCTGGCGCGCCTGACGCTGCGATGCCGCGCGCTCGGCATCGCGCGGCTGGACGCCGGGCCGCAGGGTGCCGCCGCGCGGTTCCGCGGCGCCGCGCCGGATGCCGTCGCTGCATCCCTCATCCACAAGGACGGCCGCGTGCTGCTGCGTCGTTCCCTGCCCGACGGCGCCGCGCGGCTGGACGCCGCCGAGGAGCTGCTGGACGGGCTGGAGACGCCCGCTCGCGACGCCGCTTGAGCCACCCCGGACCCCACGCCATCTGCCGCCGATGCCCGTCTCCCCTTTCTACCGCCCCGCGACGATCCACGCCGATCTCGGTGATGCCTTCTACGATCCCGTGGAGGCCGCGCGCTTCCCCGCACACGTGATCCGCTGGCGCAACCGCCGGTGGGACCGCCGCGTCGGCCTCGATACGCTCACCGACGAGGAATGGATCGCGCATTTCGGCAGGTTCGATCCACTGCCCGGCAGCTTCGGCGGCCCGCTCGCGCTGCGCTACCACGGCCATCAGTTCCGCTCCTACAACCCCGATCTCGGCGACGGCCGCGGCTTCCTCTTCGCGCAGTTGCATGACGTGCGCGACGGCCGTTTGCTGGACCTCGGCACCAAGGGCAGCGGCCGCACGCCCTATCACCGCGGCGCCGATGGCCGCCTGACATTGAAAGGCGGCGTGCGGGAGGTGCTGGCGACCGAGATGCTGGAAGCGCTCGGCGTGGAGACCAGCAAGAGCTTCAGCCTGATCGAGACCGGCGAGGCGCTGACCCGCCACGACGAACCCTCGCCCACGCGCGCCTCGGTGCTGGTGCGCCTCAGCCATTCGCACATCCGCATCGGCACCTTCCAGCGCTTCGCCTACCATAAGGACAACGACGCGATCGCCCGCCTCGTCGCGCATTGCTGCACGCACTACATCCACGAGGCACGACGCGACGACCCGGCCGAACAGGCCACCGCCTTCTTCGAAGCCGTCATCCGCCGCGTCGCGCGCATGGGCGCAGGCTGGATGGCCGCCGGCTTCGTGCACGGCGTGCTGAACACCGACAACACGAACATCACCGGCGAGAGCTTCGATTACGGCCCGTGGCGCTGGGCGCCGACCTACAAGCCTGATTTCACCGCCGCCTATTTCGACCATTCCGGCCTCTACGCCTTCGCCCGCCAGCCGGAGGCGCTGCTGTGGAACCTCGCCCGCCTCGGCGGCTGCCTGCTCCCGCTGGCGAAGGAGGAAGCGTTGCAGGACGCCCTCGACGCCTTCGAGCCGGAGCTGCATGCCGAGTTCCGTCGGAAGGTGCTGTGGCGCCTCGGCATCGCGCCGCGCGACGAGGTCGCCGACGCGGCGCTGGTGCGCGCGCTCTACGCCTTCCTGCTGGAAAGCCAGGCACCGCTCGACCAGATCTTCTTCGACTGGCGCGGCGGCGATGCGGCGCGCGCGGCGCGCAGCCCAATCGCGGAGAGCTACGCCACCGCGGCCTTCGCCCCCCTCCGCGCCGCATTGGAAGCCGCGCCGCCGGCTGAGACCGCCAACCTGAACCACCCCTACTTCGCCGCCCGCGACCGCCCCTGCTCCATGCTCATCGAGGAGGTCGAGGCGATCTGGGCGCCGATCGCCGAGTCCGACGACTGGTCGCGGTTCCACGCCAAGATTGCCGAGATCGCGCTGATGGCCGAGGCCCTCGGCAGCGCGACAGCGCCGCCGTGATCTCCGTCGTCATCCCCGTGCTGAACGAGGCCACGTCGCTGCCTGGCCTGCTCACCGCGTTGAACGCCGAGCGAGTCGCGCGCGAGATCATCGTGGTGGATGGCGGCAGCACCGACGGCAGCACGCAGGCGGCGTGGAAGGCCGGCGCCGACCTCGTGCTGGCGGCGCCGCGAGGCCGCGGGGCGCAACTCGCCGCCGGCGCGGCACGGGCCACCGGCGGCGTCGTGCTGTTCCTGCACGCCGACACCCGCCCCGCCCCCGGCGCGCTCCTCGCCCTGGCACGCCTGATGGAGTCGCGGCCCGACATCGTCGGCGGCAATTTCCGCCTCACCTTCGACGGCGAGGACGAGATCGCGCGCTGGGTGGAGCGCTTCTACGCCGGCATCCGTCGCCTCGGCCTGTTCTACGGCGACAGCGGCATCTTCGTCCGAAGCGGCGTGCTGCGGGCCATCGGCGGAATCCGCCCGCTCGCGCTGATGGAGGATTGGGACCTGGTGCGCCGCATGCGCGCCGCCGGGCGCACCGCCTGCATCGCCGACCCGCCGCTCCGCACCTCCGCCCGCCGCTTCGCCGGCCGCGGGCGCGCGGACCTCCTCGCGCATTGGGTGCGCATCCACCTGCTGTACTGGGCGGGCACCCCGCCCGACCGCCTTGCCGCGCTCTACGACAGCGCCCGGGAACGCGCGCGCTGAGTGCCGCGTTGCGCCGCCATGCGTGTAGCCGAGCTGATGACGCGCGAGGTGGAGTTCATCGCGCCCGACGCGCCGGTCTCCGCCGCGGCGGAGCTGATGGGCGAGCTCGACGTCGGCGCGCTGCCGGTCGGCGGTCCGGCCGACCTGCGCGGCGTGGTGACCGACCGCGACCTGCTCTACCGCGTCGTCGCGCGCGGCCGCGACGCATCGCAGGTGCGGGTCGAGGAGGTGCTCTCCGCGCCCGTGATCTCCTGCCGGGAGGAGGATGGCGTGGCCGACGCGCTGGACCGCATGGCCGCGCACCACCTGCGCCGGCTGGCCGTGCTGGACGCCGGCGGCCGCCTCACCGGCTGGATCACCGTCGCCGATTTCGCGCGCGCCATGCTGCTCGACAGCCCCGCGCTGCAATCCGCGCTCGCCGCGATCACCGAAGGCCCCGGTAGCGCCGCGCCAGCCCGGCCGTGAGATCCGGCGGCAGGTCGAAGCGCGCCGCCAGCCACTCCAGGAACAGCCGCTCCACCGCGATGCGCCGGTCCAGCACGAGCGCCGCCGCCGCATAGGCATGCGGCCCGAGGCCGGCCGCGTGCACGGCCGCCAGCAGCGCCGGCAGATCCATCTCCGGCCCGTGGCCGGCGCCACCGCCGATCCGCGCGAGGGCCGCGTCCAGCCGCGCGCGCCTCGCATCCAGTGCGACGCCGCAGGCGGCCAGCGCCGCCTCCATCACCGCCACGACCAGCCCGGCATGCTCCGGCTCCATCCGCGCCAGGTTCAGCGTGAGGGGCACGCGCACCTGCTGCCGGTTCGTCACCCATGCCTGCAGCAGCTTGCTGGCGATCGCCGCTCGCAACGCGCGCTCCGCCGCTTCGGGTCCCCTCGCCGGTGGCGGCGGCGCCTCGGGCTCCGTCTCGCCGCGTCCCAGCAGCTTGTCGAGCAGCATCATGCGCGGCACGACGCCCAGCCGCGCGCGCGGTTCCGGGAACCGCGGCGCCGCCGGCGTGCTTTCCGCCCGTGACCCTAGACCAGGCCTTCGCCTTCGGCATCGTCGGCGTGACCATCGCGCTGTTCGTGTGGGGGCGCCTGGCCTACGACCTCGTCGCGCTGCTCGCGCTCCTGGCGGCCGTGGCCACCGGCATCGTGCCTGCGAAGGACGCCTTCTCCGGCTTCTCCGACGATATCGTGATCATCGTCGCGAGCGCGCTTCTGGTCAGCGCCGCCGTGGCGAAATCGGGCGCGGTGGAGACCGTCATGCGCCCGCTGCTGCCGTATCTCCGCGGCCCGGCCACGCAGGTGCCGGTGCTGGCAGGCGCGGTCATGCTGCTGTCCGGCTTCGTCAAGAACATCGGCGCGCTCGCGCTGCTGATGCCCGTCGCCTTCCAGCTCGCCCGCCGCACCGGCCACTCGCCCTCCGCGCTGCTGATGCCGATGGCCTTCGCCTCGCTGCTCGGCGGCCTGGTCACGCTGATCGGCACCTCGCCCAACATCATCGCGTCGCGCATGCGCGAGGAGATCATCGGCGAGCCCTTCCGCATGTTCGACTTCGCCCCGGTCGGCGCCGTCGTCGCACTGGCGGGGCTCGCCTTCCTCACCTTTGGCTGGCGCCTGCTGCCGCGCGGACGCCGCCCTGCGGCAGGCATGGAGGCCGCCTTCTCGATCGAGGACTACACCACCGAAGCCACGCTGCCGCCCGAGAGCCCGTATGCGAGCCGCACCGTCGGCGAGCTGGAAGCCGCCGGCGCGGCCGTGCGCGTCGCGACCGTCATTCGCGAACGCTTCCGTCGCCTGCCGCCGTCGCCGGGCCTGCCGCTCCGCCCGGGAGACGTGCTGCTGCTGGAAGGCGAACCGGAGGAGCTGGAACGCCTGCAGGCCCGCGCGGGCCTCGTCCTCGCGGGGGAGACGCAGGCCGCCAAGTCGCAGGCCGAACAGGCCGGCGTGGTCGAGGGCGTCGTCACGGGCGACAGCTCCCTCGTCGGCCGCACCCCGGCCGAGCTGGACCTGCGCGCGCATCACGGCGTCGCGCTGCTCGCCGTCAGCCGCAGCGGCCAGCGCGTCTCGCGGCGCCTCGCGGCGCTGCGCTTCCGCGCCGGCGACGTGGTGATCCTGAAGGGCGAGCAGGAGCGGCTGCCGGAAGCGCTCGGCAGCCTCCGCGTCCTGCCGCTCTCCGGCCGCGACATCGCGCTCGGCAACCGGAACCGCAGCCTGGTGCCGGCCGCGATCCTGGGCGTCGCGATGATCCTCGTCGGGCTGAACCTGGTGCCCGTCGCGGTCGCCTTCTTCGGCGCCGCCGTCGCGCTGCTCACCCTTCGTGTGCTCACGATGCGCGAGGCGTACGAGACGGTCGAATGGTCCGTCCTCATCCTCCTCGGCGCGCTCATCCCCGTCTCCGAGGCGATCCGCACGACCGGCGGCACGGACCTGATCGCCGGCTGGCTCGCCGCGGCGGTGCAGTACGTGCCGCCGATGGGGGCGCTCGCCCTCATCATGGCCGTCGCGATGGCGGTGACGCCCTTCCTGAACAACGCCGCGACCGTGCTGATGCTCGCGCCGATCGCGGCGAGCCTCGCGCAGCGGCTCGGCCTGAACCCGGACCCCTTCCTGATGGCGGTCGCGATCGGCGCGGCCTGCGATTTCCTCACGCCCATCGGCCACCAGTGCAACACGCTGGTCATGGGCCCCGGCGGCTACCGTTTCGGCGACTACGCGCGCCTCGGCGCGCCGTTGACGATCCTGGTGATCCTGGTCGGCGTGCCGATGGTCGCCTTCGTCTGGCCGCTCGCCGCGCGGTAGCGGGAACCCGCGCACGCCGCCCGGCGCTTCGCGCGCGAGAGTGGAGAACGGATGATGAGCGACGGCATCGGCTGGCTGCCCGTGGAGGCGCGCGACGCGCTGGAAGAGGATCGCGGCAAGGCCGGCTCGGAGGAAGCGGACCGCCTGATCGCCCTGCCGCCGCGCCAGCGCGTGCTGGAGCTCCTGGCCCGCGCCGCGGCCCGCACGGCGGAGGACGCCGACATGCGCCCCGACGACCTCCGCCGCGTGCTGGAGAGCTTCGACGGCGACGCGGCGCCGGCCGAAGCCGATCTCGCCGAGCGCTTCCCGATGCTCGTGGCGCCGCCGCCCTGATGCCTACGCCGGCGCCTCCTCCGCCTCGTCGCGCTTCAGCAGCGCGGCATCTATCTGGCTGAGCAGCCGCGAGAAATCCACGGGCTTCGGATGGTAGTCGTCGCAGCCCGCTTCCAGCACGCGGCCGCGGTCGCCGCTCATCGCATGGGCGGTCAGCGCGATGATGGGGATGCGCTTCGTCGCCGCGTCCTCGCGCAGCATCCGCGCCGCGGTCCAGCCATCCATCACCGGCAGGTTCATGTCCAGCAGGATGACGTCGGGCTGCACCGCCTTCGCCTTGTCCACGCCCTCCTGCCCGTCATGCGCCAGCTCCACCTCGAAGCCGCGGCGCTTCAGGCGGCGGGACAGGAAGTCCCACAGTTCCTCATGGTCCTCAACCAGCAGAATCGTCGTCACCGCGTCGTCTCCGTCCTCGCCGTCGCGGGGGCGACCCGCTTCAGCTCATGCACCAGCTCGTTCAGGGCCGCCTCGGCGGGCACCACCGTCTGCACCGTCTCGCGCAGCCTTTCGAGTTCGGCGGGGCCGACCTCGCCCTCGGTGATCGCCACCACCGGCAGGTCGCGCAGCACCGGCCGCCGCCGCAGCTCCCGCAGCAGCGCGAAATCCTCGGCCAGCGCCGGCGCGCGCAGTTCCAGCACCAGCAGCGCCGGGACGGGCTGGGCATCAAGCCGCGCCAGCACCTCCGCCGGGTCCGACAGCGCCTCGACCGTCCAGCCCTCCTCCGTCAGCGCGCGCGTGATCTCCTCGCGCTCCGCCGCGTCGCGTTCCAGCAGCAGCGCCAGCCCGGGTGCGACCTCCCGCCGGAACCGGTCGAGCACGCGCTTCAGCCGGTCCCAGCGCACCGGCTTGTTCAGGTAGTCCACCGCGCCGAGCGAGAAGGCCAGCCCGCGCTCCTGCACCACGGTCACCATCACCACCGGCGTCTCCGCCAGCTCCGCATCCGCCTTCAGCGCCGAGAGCACCGCCCAGCCATCCATCCTCGGCATCATCACGTCGAGCAGGATCGCCACCGGGCGCAGCCGCCGCGCCATCGCAAGCCCTTCCGCGCCATCCGGCGCGCAGCGCACCGCGAAGCCCTCGCGCCGCAGGAAGCGCGAGAGCAGGTCGCGCGTCGCCGCGTCGTCGTCCACCACCAGCACCAGGCCGGCCGAGCCATCCGCCTCCGCCGAGGCGGCCTCGCCCAGCAGCGCGGCTTCGGCATCCGGCTCGGTGCGCGCCTCCCGGATGTCGGCGGGCAGGCGCAGGGTGAAGCGGGTGCCCTTGCCGCTCTCGCTCTCCACCGCGATCGTGCCGCCGAGCATCGTCGCGAAGGCCTTGGTGATGGCCAGCCCGAGCCCGGTGCCGCCGAAGCGCCGCGTGGTGGAGGCATCGGCCTGGCTGAAGCGCCGGAACAGCTTCTCGATCTGCTCCGGCGTCATGCCGATGCCGGTGTCGCGCACCTCCAGCATCAGCGTCCCGTCCTCGCGCGAGGCGGCCAGCGTGATCGTCCCGCGCTCCGTGAACTTCGCCGCGTTGCCGAGCAGGTTGAACAGGCATTGCCGGATCTTGACCGCATCGGAATGCGCGGTGCCCAGCCCGTCCGGCACCATCACCTCCAGCCGGTTCGCCTTGCGCTCGGCGAGCGCCTCCACGGTGCCCGCGACCTCCCGCATCAGCTCCGCGACGTCGAACTCCTCCGCCTGGACCTCCATCTTGCCCGCCTCGATCTTGGAGAGGTCGAGCACGTCGTTGATGAGCGCCAGCAGGTGGCGCGCGTTGGAGTTGATCTTGCGCAGGTCGCCCAGCAACGCGTCGCCGCCGTCCACCTCGGCGGCTTCCTCCTCCAGCATCTCGGCGTAGCCGATGACGGCCGAGAGCGGCGTGCGCAGCTCGTGCGACATGTTCGCGATGAACTGGCTCTTCGCGAGGTTCGCGTCCTCGGCGGCGGCCTTCGCCGCGGCCAGCTCCTGCTCCGCCTCGCGCAGCCCGGTGATGTCGGTGTTGGTGCCGAACCAGCCGATCGGGCGCGCCTCCGCCTCCTCCGCCTCGTCCGACGTCTCGAAGAGCGGCATCGCGCGGGAGAGGAACCAGCGGTACTGGCCGTCGGCGCCGCGGATCGGGAAGGTGTCCTCCCACGGTTGCGCCGCCTCGATCGCCTCGCGGAAATGCGCTTCCACGCGCTCGACATGGTCGGGGTGCTGCACCTCGCGCCAGCCCCAGCCCGTTGCCTGTTCCGGCGTCTGCCCGGTGAAGTCGTACCAGCGGCGGTTGTACCACTGGATCGCGCCGGTCGCGTCGGTCATCCAGGCGAGCTGCGGGATGGCGTCCACCACCAGCCGCATCCGCGCCTCGCTGCGCTTCAGCCGGTCCTCCGCGCGGCGGCGCAGCGTGTCGTCCATGACGAACAGGCCGACGCCCTCCACCGTCTCCACCACCTCGTCGGCCTGCAACGGAAACACGCCGAGGCTCAGGTGCCGCGACGCGCGCACCTTTCCCGGCGGGCGCACCGCCACCTCGATCCCGGTCTGCGCGCGCCCGCCACCGAGCACCTTCGGCAGATGCGGGGCCAGCGCCTCGCGCACCTCATCCGGCAGGCGCTCGGGGATGCCGCCCTCGCCGCCGAAGGCGCGTTCGCCGATTGCCGAGAGCGCGCGGTTCGCGTGGTGCAGCCGCAGGTCGCGGCCGAGGAAGCCGAGGCCGATCGGCGCGTTCTCCGTCACGCCGCGCAGCAGCAGGCCGGCCCGCTTTTCGCTGTGCCTGCGGTGCACCGCGAGCGCGGCCAGCGCCGCGCAGGCGCCGAGGATCAGCGCGAAGCCGAGCGCCGTGAGCCAGCCGGTGCGCCGGCGCGACTCCGCCGCCATCCGCGTCGCGGCCGACTGGGCGTCCGCCTGCAGGCGCGCAACCTCGGCCCGCGCGGCATCCATCAGCGCACGCCCTTCCGTCGCCTCGCGTACGGGGAGCATCTGTTGTGTGGTGCCGCGCCGCCGCTCCTCCACCAGCGCCGCGGTGACGTCGCGCTTGCGCGAGGCCGCCGCGGCCACCGGCTCCGGCGGGGGAAGGCCGGCAGCCTCGGCGTCGGCCCGCACGGCAGCGAGCCGGCCGGGCAACGCGGCCAAGCCGTCCGAGAAGGGGCCGAGCGTCGCCACTTCGCCCGAGAGCACGTACCCGCGCGCGCCGGTCTCCACGTCCTTCAGCGCGGAGAGCATCAGCTCCGCCGAGAGGACCAGGCGCCGCGCCGCCTCGATCCGCGCTTCGTCCCGGCTGCCGGCGCGCCATCCCCAGCCGGCGACGGCGAGCGCCAGCAGCACGAGCGCGCCGGCGAACCACGGCGCGCGACGCGCCCAGCCCGGGCCGGTGCGGCCGGACGCGATGGTCTCCATCACGCGGGAAACGGTGGGCAAGGCGGGAACGCGCTCCTCTGGTGCCGCGATAGCGCCACGACGGCGCATGGGTTCGATCGCCTGAACCCTTCCGCCATCGGTGCGTTGCACGACCGCAACGCGGAAGGGGGACAGCGGTTTGCCGGAGGGCGCCATCACGGACCGACGCAGGAAGCTGCCGGCGGGCACGAACGCGCTCGTGCCGCTGGTCACCGCGGCCATCGTGGTGGCCGCGCTCTACCTCGGGCGCGACCTGCTGGTGCCGCTCGCCCTCGCGGTCATCCTGGCCTTCGTGCTGGCGCCGCTCGCGCGGCTGCTGCGGCGCGCGCGGCTCGGCAACGCGGCGGCGACGGTCATCGCGGTGCTGGTCGGCGTCGGCGCCATCGCCGGCGTCGCGCTGGTCGTGGCGCGCCAGCTCGCCGGCTTCGCGGTGGACCTGCCGGCCTACGCCGCCAACATCCGCGGCAAGCTCGACCGGCTGCGCCTCGATGACTTGCTGCAACAGGGGGAGGTCGCGCTGGATGGCCTGCGCGGCCTGTTCGGCCTGCGCCCGGACGCCGCGGCTCCGCCCGCCGCCGCCGCGCCGGCCTCCTCGCCCTTCGAGGTCGCGGCCGCGGTGCTCGGCCCGGTCCTCGCGCCGCTGGCGACCTTCGGCCTCGTGGTGATCTTCGCGCTCTTCATCCTGATGTACCGCGAGGACCTCCGCGACCGGCTGATCCGCCTGGCCGGCGTGCGCGACCTGCACCGCACGGTCGGTGCGCTGGATGACGCGGCCTATCGCCTGTCGCGCCTCTTCCTCGCCCAGCTCGCGCTGAATGCGGGCTTCGGGACTTTCGTGGCGGCCGGCCTGTGGGCGATCGGGCTGCCGGGCGCGGCGCTCTGGGGCGTGCTGGCGGGGCTGATGCGGTTCGTGCCCTTCGTCGGCACGCCGATCGCCGTGATCCCGCCCGTCCTCCTCGCCGTCGCGGCCGATCCGGGCTGGGGCCTCGCGATCTCGGTCGTCGCCCTGTTCGTCGTCACCGAGCCGCTGATGGGCCAGGTGTTCGAGCCGCTGATCCTCGGCCGCAGCGTCGGCCTCTCGCCGATCTCCGTCATCATGGCCGCGACCTTCTGGACCTTCATGTGGGGCCCGATCGGCCTGCTGCTCGCCACCCCGCTCACCGTGGGTCTCGTCGTGCTCGGCCGGCACGTGCCGCGGCTGGAGTTCCTCGACGTGATGCTCGGCGATCGGCCGCCGCTGCAACCGGCCGAGAGCTTCTATCAGCGCGCCCTGGAAGGCCACGCCGATGCGCTGGTCGGCCAGGCCCGCGCCGCGTTGAAATCCGGCACCTCGCTCATCGCGTGGCACGACGAGGTCGCGCTGCGCGGCCTTGCGCTGGCGGAGGCCGACTGGTCGCGCGAGGTGCTGGATACCAAGACGCTCGACGGCATCCGCCACCAGGTCGAGACGCTGCTCGACGAGCTCGGCGAGACGCCGCGCGCGCCCGCGGCGGAGGCGCTTTCCGCGGCGTGGCGCGCGGAAGGCGCGGTGCTCTGCATCGCCGGCCGCGGCCGGCTGGACGACCTCTCGGCCGCGGTCGCCGCGCAGGCGCTGCGGCACGAGGGGTTCGGCGCCGTCAGCCTGCCGAGCGCGGCGCTGGAGGGCACGCCCGACCCGCTTCTCGATCCCGCGCGCGTGCGGCTGTGCTGCCTGGCGGTGCTGGAGGAGGGCAGCAGCGCGGCGGCGGTGCGCTACTTCCTGCGGCGGCTGGGGCGGCAGTTGCCGGGCGTGCCGGTGGTCGTCGCGCTGTGGCACGCGCCGGCCAGGAGCACGACGCTCGCCGAACTCCGGCAGGAACGCGGCGGCGCCGCGGTGATCGCAACCTCGCTGGGCGAGGTGGTCGCCTTCGGCCAGGCCTCCGCCGACCACCTCGCCGCGCCGCAGGTCGCCGTCGCGGCGGGCTGACCCTGGACAGGAAAGCGGGGCCTGCCGCATTGTCCGCGCCTCATCCTTCCGGGAGGCAATCGAACACCATGAGGACAACGGGTTTCCGCGCGGCCCTGCGCGGCGCCGCGACGGCGCTGGCGCTGGCCGCCGCGATCGGCGCCGCGCCGGCCGGTGCCACGACCTTCACCTGGGCGACGGCCAACGACATCCTCGGCCTCGACCCGCACGCCAACAACCACGGCGTGACGAACACGATGAAGTCCAACGTGTACGAGCCGCTGGTGCGCCGCGAGGCCGACGGCTCCGTCGCCGCCGCGCTCGCCGAGCGCTGGGAGCAGCCGAACCCGACCACCTGGCGCTTCCACCTGCGCCGCGGCATCCGCTTCCACGGCGGGGAGGCGCTGACGGCCGCCGACGTCGTGATGTCCGCCGAGCGCGTGCGCCAGAACGACATGGCCTATGTGCTGCAATCCGTGACCGCCGTGCGCGCCGTGGACGACAACACGGTGGAGATGGAGACGCGCGGCCCGAACCCGATCCTGCTGCAGGACCTCACCCTGTTCTTCATCATGAGCAAGCCGTGGGTGGAGGCGAACAACGCGATGTCCGTCGCGCGCGCCGGGCAGCCCGGCGCGGGCACCGCCTTCCCGCAGCTCAACGCCAACGGCACCGGCCCCTTCCGCATCGTGGAGCGCCTGGCCGACGAGCGCACGGTGCTGGTGCCGAACCCGCAATACTGGAACGCCGCGGCGATGAACCACGGCATCACGCGCGCGGTATTCCGCCCGATCGCCTCGGCGCCGACGCGCCTCGCCGCGCTGCTCTCGCGCGAGCTGGACGCGATGTACCACGTGCCGCTGCAGAACGTGCAGCAGGTGCAGCAGCAGCAGGGCATCCGGCTGGTGCAGGGCCCGACGGCGCGCAGCATCTACTTCCAGTTCGACGTGGCGCGCGAGGAAAGCCTGGACGAGCCGGGCAAGCCGAACCCGCTGCGCGACGTGCGCGTGCGCCGCGCGATCTACCAGGCCATTGACATGGGCACGATCACCCGCGTCGTGCTGCGCAACTCCACCACCGCGTCCGGCCTGCCCATCGCGCCGGCCATCGGCGGTCATGTGCCGGCGCTGGCGGAGCGCCTGCCCTTCGACGCCGACGCGGCGCGCCGCCTGCTGACGGAGGCCGGCTATCCCAACGGCTTCCGCCTGACGCTGAGCTGCCCCAACAACCGCTACGTCAACGACGAGGCAATCTGCCAGTCGGCGGTGGCGATGCTGCAGCGCGTCGGCATCCAGGCGCGGCTGGACTCGATGCCTTTCGGCCGCTTCCTCCAGCGCGGTGGCAACGGGGAGTTCCAGTTCTACCTGCTCGGCTGGACGCCGGGGAATTTTGACATGACGAACCCGGCGCGGGAGCTGCTGGGCATGGGCAGCTTCAACTGGGGCAACTTCCGCGACGACCGCATGAACCAGCTCGCGCTCGAGATCGGCAACATTTCGCCGCAGGACCCGCGGCGCCAGCAGCTCGCGACCGAGTATTGGACCCGCTACCGCGACCTGCTGCCGCAGATCCCGCTTCACCAGGAGCCGCAGATCTTCGCGGTGCGCGAGACGGTGGCCGACTTCACCATGCGCGTCTCCGAGGACCTGGAGCTGCGCCATGTGAGGATGCGCGCGAACTGATATCCGCCGGCTGAAGTTCTGACCCTTTCGGTGTCGCCCCCGCGAAAGCGGGGGCCCACCTTCCCGCAATTCCGACACGCGGCACGGTGGGTTCCCGCTTTCGCGGGAACGACAGGAACTGGGTCAGGAGTGGCGCCGTCCGATACGAGTGCGCGCGCGGAGGGCAGGCGCTACACCAACCCCCCGTTCACGTGGATTGCCTGCCCGGTGACGTAGCCCGCCTCCTCCGAGCACAGGAACGCCACAGCCGCCGCCACGTCCTCCGGCGTGCCGAGCCGCCGGAGCGGGATCTTCGCAGTCACCGCCTCCCACTGCGCGGCCGTCAGCGCGGCGTGCGCGCCGGGGTCCTTGCGGGTGTAGCCGGGCACGACGGCGTTGACCGTCACGCCCGCCGACGCGGCCTCGATCGCGAGCGCCCGCACCAGCGCCTCCATCCCGGCCTTCGCGGCGGCGCTGGCGGGAAAGACCATCACGTCGGTGCGGAAGACGTGCGCGACGAAGGAGGAGATCGCGACGATCCGCCCGTCGCGCAGATGCGGCAGCGCCGCGCGCGCCGTGCGCAGGAAGCCCCACAGCACGGCATCCAGCGACCGGGCGAGCACCGCGTCCTCGAGCGCGGCGAAGGGCGTGCGGTCCGCGAAGCCGGCGGCGAAGACCAGCGCGTCGAGCCGGCCGAAGCGTTCGATCGCATGCGCGACCAGCGCATCCGGCAGCGCGGGATCGGCGATGTCGCCGAGCAGTACCTCGGCCTCTCCGCCGCGCTCCCGCACCGACGCGGCGACGCGCTCCGCGCCCTCCGCATTGCGGCGCGTGTGTACCAGCACCGCGGTGCCCGGCGCGGCCAGGCGCCGGCAGCACGCCGCGCCGATGCCCGATCCGGCGCCGGTGACGAGCACCACGCGCGTCACCGCGGCAGCTCCGCCGGCGCGAAGCCGAAGGCCTCGCGGAAGCGGGCGGTGTAGCGCGGCCAGGCCTCGGGGTTGACCAGGCGCGGCGGCGCCTCGCCGCGGAAGATGGCGATCCACTGCTCGGCCGCGCCGAGCGCCATGTCGTGCAGCGCCTCCTCGGTAATGCCGGCGATGTGGGGGCTGGCCACCACGTTCTCGAAACGCAGCAACGGATGGTCGGCGGGCGGCGGTTCCTTCAGGAACACGTCGAGGCCGGCGCCGCCGATCCGCCCGCGCTCCAGCGCATCCGCCAGCGCCGCCTCGTCGTGGATGCCACCGCGCGCGGTCTGGATGAAGATCGCGCCGCGCCGCATGCGCGCGAATTGCGCGGCACCGAACATGCCCAGCGTCTCCGCGTTGCGGGGCGTGTGCACGGAGACGAAGTCCGCGCGTTCCAGCAGCTCGTCCAACGTCACCTTCGCCGCGCCGCGCGCGGCGACCTGTTCGGCGGTGAGGTAGGGATCGCAGGCGAGCACGGCCATGCCGAACAGCCCGTTGCACAGCTCCGCCAGGCGCGTGCCGATCTGGCCGAGGCCGACGATGCCGAGCGTCTTGCCGCGGATGTCGCGGCCGGTCAGCGCGAAGCGGTCCGGGGCGGCGCCGCGCCGCAGCGCCTTGTCGGCCTGCGCGAACCGCTTCGACAGCGCGATCATCATGCCGAGCGCGTGTTCCGCCACGGCTTCCTTGTTGGTGCCGGACTGGTGGCAGACGATGACGCCGGCCGCCGTGCAGGCCTCCACGTCAATCACGTCGTAGCCGGCGCCGGTGGAGCAGGCGGCGAGCAGCGCGGGCGCGCGGCGCAGCAGCGCGGCGTCGCAGAACCAGGGCTCGCGGAGCTCGACGCGCGGCAGGGCGTGGTAGCCGTGCGCGGCCGCCATCGCGGCGTCGAGCCGCGCGCGGCTGTCCTCGAAGGACAGGCTGACGAGTTCGATGCCCTCGGCGGCGCGCAGCGTGCTCTCGCCGACCGCGTCGGCGAAGCGGCCGAAATGGGCGAGTCTCGCGCTCATTCCGGCCGGATCCCCAGGCGGGCGATGAGGGCGCCGGTGGCGGCGTATTCGGCGCGCATGAGGCGGGTCGCTTCCTCCTGGCGCACCATCGCCAGCTCGATGCCCTGCGGTTCGAGGCGGGCGCGGGGTTCGGGACCGGACAGGGCTTCCTCCACGATGTCGGCAATGCGGGTGACGATCGCGGCCGACGTCGCGGCGGAGACGGCGACGCTCGCCCAGATCTCGGTCTCGGCGCCGGGGAAGCCGGCCTCGGCGATCGTCGGCACGTCGGGCAGGGTGGCGATGCGGCGGCGGCCCATGCTCGCGAGCGGTACCAGCGCGCCGCTCCGCACATGCGGCAGCAGGGAGTTCAGCGCGCCGACGAAGGCGTGGGTCCGGCCGGAGAGCAGGTCCGGCAGCACCTGCGCCGCGCCGCGATAGGGCACATGCGCCATCGTGTCGCCGACCACGCCGGCCATGCCGAGATGCTGGAAGGAGCCGATGCCGGACGACGGGTAGGCCAGCACGCCCGGGCGCGCGGCCGCGGCGGCGACGAGGTCCCGCGCGCCGCGCAGGTTCAGCGCGGGATGCGCGACCATCAGCACCTGCACGTCCGCCACCCGCAGCGCGATCGCCAGGTCGCGCGTGGCGTCGAAGCCGGCGCGTAGCAGGTGCGGGTTCGCCGTGTAGATCTGGTTCGGCGCGAGCAGCCAGTGATGGCCGTCGGGCGCGGCGCGGATCACCGCTTCCGCGCCGATGTTGCCGGTGGCGCCGGGGCGGTTCTCCACGACCACGGGCTGGCCGAAGCGGGCGGGGATGCGCTCGGCGATCAGGCGCGCGAGCACGTCGTTGCTGCCGCCGGGGGTGAAGGGGACGACGAAGCGGACGGGCTGCGAGGGGAAGGACTGCCCGAGTGCCGGCAGGGGTGCGGCGAGCGCGGCGGCGATCAGCCCTCGGCGGTGCATCGGTGGTCCTCCCGCGGCGAGTGTCGCCGCAGGGGGGCGCTACGTCCAGGCGCGGGCGGGCATGTCCTCGGGGGCGCCGTTCTCGGCGGGATTCATGCGCCACAGCATGAGGTTCAGCAGGCCGGCGAAGCTGACCCAGGCGAGGTAGGGCACCATCAGCCAGGCGGCGGTGGCGCTGACCGGCGCGAAGGCGGCGACCATGCCGGCGACCGGCACCCAGAAGACCAGCAGCTCGTAGAAGGCGAGGTCCATGCGGCGGCGCCCGAAGAACAGGTAGGACCAGCCGGCGTTCAGCAGCAGCGATCCCCACCACAGCCAGATCTCCGGCCCGAAGCCCGTCTGGCGCCAGACCAGCCAGCCGGCGACCGCGATCATCAGGTAGAGGACGCTCCAGGCGATCGGGAAGAGCCAGTTCGGCGGGTTGAAGGACGGCTTGCGCAGGCGCGCGTACCAGGCGCCCGGCTTGAACACCGCGCCGGTCGAGGCGGCGGCGAAGCAGGCGGCGAGGAACCCTACGAGGCCGAGGAGCGAGGCGACATCCATGACGCGCAAGAGGTAGTGAAACGCGCCCCGGTTTCCAGCCCGCGGCGATGTGAGCGCACGGGTTACCGCCGGAGCAGCCCGGCCAGCCTGGCCGGGGAGGCGCCGGCCGCGATCGGGACCGGCAGGCTGCGATAGGCGTCGAGGCCGCGGCCGGTCGCCGTGCCGGCCGGGACCGCCACCCGCTCGGCGCCGTTCGACAGCATCGCGCCGCCGCCGCCCGGCGCGGCGCGGGCGAGTGCGGCGGGCGGCGGCGGCGGCCGCGCGCCCTCCTCGGCCCAGGCGGCGGTGACGCGGGCGCGGTAGGCCTGGCCGAGCTCGGGGGTCTGGGAGTGGTAGGCGGCGGCGGCCGCGGTCCAGTCGTTCCGCGAAGCGTTCAGCTCCGTCAGGAAGCGGGCGGCGTAGCGGGCATTCGCCTCGGGGTCGAAGGCGGTCTCCAGGTCCGGGAACGCGTCGGCATGGTGGCGGAGGTTGATCTGCATGCATCCGACGTCAATCGAACGGACCCCGCGGGCCTGGAGGGCCTGCGCCTCGGCGATCGCTGCCGCCCTGGTGGGAAAGTATTGCCCGCGCCCCTCGGCATTGATCGTCCAGGGCCAGGGGTGGAGGGCGCCGGTCTCCGGGTCTCGGCGGCCGGATTCGACGCGGCCGATCGCGGTGAGGAGGTTGGCGGGGATGCCGGCGGCGCGCTCCGCGGCAGTGATGGCGGCGCGGCAGAGGCGGCCGGGCTCGGCGAGGACCGGGGCGGGCAGGAGGAGCAGGGCGAGGATGAGGCGGCGCATGGGGGGCTACACGCAAGGCGTGTGCCGGGTGCGGGCTTCGGACAAATGGTGGGGTTCGCGGGGTGCGTGTGGTGTGGGCAGGTTCGGACGAATGGGTGGGGCAGGGCGATCGTACAGGCGACTCGTTGCTGTCGGAGAGCCCTCGGTCCAGCGCTTCGCGCGCCCCCCTCACCCCTCCCTCTCCCCCCGTGGGGGGAGAAGGGGAAGAAGAGGCGCTTCGGCCAGGCGGGGCGGATGCGGTTGTCAGAGAACGTCGGTCGGGTGAGGACCGCAGTCCTATGGTGGGGGCCGGGGCTGCCGGGAGTCCAGCGCAATCTACAGGATGGGCGCGGGCGGCTCGGCGGGAGGGGGCGGGTCCGCGGGGATCGCGGTCGGGGGCGGGTCGCCGGGCTGGGTGTAGTCGGGGACGATGCGGGCCTGGGCGCCGGCGATCACCAGCACGCGGGTGTTCGGCTCCAGCGGGGTAGCGTCGCGCTGGGTGACGGAGACGAGGTCGCCATTGCCCTTGCGCACGATGTACTCGAAGGCGCTGGTGTCGCCGGCCACGCGCTCGGCCGCGGTGCCGAACAGGCCGCCGACGAGGGCACCGCCGACCGCGCCGATCGCGCCGGCCATGTTCCCGCCCGGCGCCTGGCTGCCGATGATGCCGCCCGCCGCGCCCCCGGTCGCAGCGCCGGTCGAGCCATCGGCCTGCACCGCGACCTGGCGGCGGCCGATAATCACGCCCTGCTCCACCGGGTTCATCTGCTGGATGGCGCGGGTCGCGTAGGCGTCCGGCGAGTAGCGGGGGCCGCAGGCCACGAGGAGGAGCGGCAGCAGGAAAGGGGCGGCGCGCATGGCGGGGGCGGGATAGTCCAGGTGGAGGCGCGGCGCCAGTGCGGGAGCGGTGCGCGCGGGATCCGGACCGGGGACATGGCTGACGGGCTGTTTCAGGTCACCTGCTCCATCAGCCGCCGCTCCGAGCGCAGCCAGCAGACCGCGTGCAGCAGCAGCGCCCGCAGGGGGCGAATCTGCTTGCCAATCAGGCCCTACAGCGGCGTGCCGATCTGTTCGTTCGGCACGCGGCTAGGGGCGCCGCGCGCCTCAGCGGGACGCGGTCGGCCAGGCGAGCGGCTCCAGCCGCAGCACGGGGATGCGCGCCAGCGCCAGCGTCCGGTCCTCCAGGGTCAGCGGGACCTCGATCTCCGGCAGGCCGGTGTCGGCGGAAGGCCGGCTCAGCAGCGGCAGCACGGCGCGCGCGGTCGCCGCCGCGCGCCGGCCGACCAGCCCCGCCTCGGTCAAGGCGTCGAGCGCCGAGGCGGCGCCCGCGACCCGCAGCGTCCCCGCGCCCATCGGCTGCAACGCCTCGTCGAAGGCCAGCGTCGCCGCCGCCTCCGCCCGCACCGGCCCCCAGCGCAAGGTCAGCGCGCGCAGCTCCAGCGTGCCGCCGCCGTCGCGCCAGGCCGCCGCCCGCGCGGCCGGCACGCGCCCTGGCGGCAGCGGGCCGCTCACCGAGAGCTCCGCGGAGACCGCCTCGACCCGAGGTCCGAAGGCACCACCCAGGGGCGCATTCGGTGCGGCCGGCAGGTCCAGCTCCTCCGCGTCCAGCGTCAGCGCGAGCGCCGGCTCCGCTTCGGTGGCCGATGCGCTGCCCTCCACCATCAGCCGCGCCGCGCGCACCGCCACGCCGCCCGCCGGCGTGCCGACCCGCAGCCGCTCCGCCGTCACCTCCGCCGAGGCCGGCGGCGCGCCGGAATCGAGCGGCACGACGGCGACGAGGGAATCCGCGGTGAAGGGATACTCGGTCCCGCCGATGCGCAGCCTCTGCTGCCCCGGCAGCTCCACCCGCAGCAGGTCGAGTCGCGGCGGCGTCACGCGCAGCACGACGCGCTCCGCGAAGAGCGCGACGCCGCCCGGCAGCGTCGCCGCCCCGCCTTCCAGCCGCACGCGATCCATCGAGAGCGTGGCGGAGCGCGGCCAGCCGCCGCGCACAGGCGACGCATGCTCCACCTGCCAGCCCTGGGCCCGGCGCAGCGCGATCCAGGCCTTCCAGCCATTCTCGAGCTCGCCGGCCGTGGTGCGCCAGAGCCAGGTGTGCCCGGCCGCCAGCGCGACCAGGCCGATCGCGCCGAACAGCGCGAGGCGACGCGCGGGGGACTTCCGGACCATGCTGCCGCGCCGTATAGCCCCTGCCAGCCCGCCCGTGCAGATGCCCCCGCCCGATCCGCCGCTCGCCCCGTGTGGGCATCTCTGGGTCTTCGCCTACGGCTCCCTCATCTGGCGCCCGGGCTTCGAGCACATCGGCCGGCACCGCGCGCTGCTGCGCGGCTGGCATCGCGGCTTCTGCCTGTGGTCGCACCGCTACCGCGGCACGCCGGAGCGCCCGGGCCTGGTGCTCGGCCTGGACCGCGGCGGCGCGTGCCGAGGGGTCGCCTTCCAGGTGCAGGGCTGCGACGCCGTGGAGGTGCTGCGCTACCTGGATGACCGGGAGCTGCCCGACGGGTCGGAGGTCGTCTATCACCGCCGCGTCGTCCCGGTGCGGCTGGCGGGCCGCGCGGGGACCGTTCCCGCGGTGACCTACGTCGTCAACCGGTCCTGCCGCAACTACGTGCCCGGCCTGACGGCCGCCCAAGCCGCCGAGGCGATCGGCGTCGGCATCGGCCAGATGGGGTCGAACCGCGACTACCTGCTCAACACGCTGGGCCATCTGCGCGAGCTCGGCGTGCGGGATGCCGGGCTGGAGCGCATCGCGGCCCTGCTGCCGCCGTTGCGCGGCGCGGCCTGAACCATCCACAGCCGCGGGCCAGCGGACGCGTCGGCAGAGGAGCGGCGGGACGCGCCGGGGGAGACGCGCGGAGCTTCACCCTTCGTTCAAGACTTTGCGGTGACACTTCAATGACTTAAGCTGAATCGAGGCTGTGGATAACGCAGCGGGTGCGATGCTGCATCGCAAAAACTCGTTCCTTCCTAGTGACTTGCCTCGTTCCCCTGAAATTGCGTGAAAGCACTCAACTCACAGACTTATCCACATTGCCCGTTGCGGCTTCCGCATACAGCCGCGCCGTCTCCGCCTCGATCACCGTCTCCAGCGCCTCGATCAGACGCGCCCGCGGCAGCCCGCGCGGCAGCGGCGGCAGGATCGAGATGCGGATGACGCCCGGCCGCACGAGGAAGGCGCGCCGGCGCCAGAGCCGCCCGCTGTCGGTCGCCACCGGGATAACCGGCGCGTCGCTAGCGCCGGCAATCGCGACGACGCCCGGCTGATACGGCACGCGCTCGCCGGGCAGCGTCCGCGTGCCCTCCGGGAAGATCACGATCTGCCGGCCCTCCTCCAGCGCCGCCCGCGCCGCGCGCAGCATCGCCCGCAGCGCCGTCCCGCCGCCCGCCCGGTCCACCGGGATCATCCCGGCATGCCGCGCCTCCCACCCGAAGAGCGGCAGCGCGAGCAACTCGCGCTTCATCACATAGGCGGTGTCCGGCAGCAGGCTGAGCCAGATGACGGTGTCGAAGGCCGATTGGTGCTTCGAGGCGACCACCGCGGCCCCGTCCGGGATGTGCTGCCGGCCGCGCACCTCCACCCGCACCCCGCAGATCGCCCGCAGCGCCCCGAGCACGAGCCGCGCCCAGACCCGCGTCACCCAGCGCATCGCGCGCGGCGGCATCAGCAGCGTCGGCAGGGCGAGCGTCGCGACGACCGCGGTGATCGCGAAGAACGCCGCGTTGAACAGCGCCGAGCGTAAGGCGGTCATCGTCCCTCCCGCGCCGGCACCAGCGCGCTCAGCCCGAGGGCCGCGATCCCGTATTTCACGTACTCGCCCCCGAGAAGCCGCGCCACCCGCGCCCATCGCACCCCGCCCTCGCGCAGCGCCGCCGGCCCGACCGGGTGCGCCGTGAATGCGACCGCGGGGGTGGCGCGCCGCAATTCCAGCATCGCGCGCGGCATGTGGTAGCCCGCCGTCACCACGCGGATCGAGCCGACGCCCGTCGCGCGCACCCAGGCCGCAATCTCGGCCGCGTTGCCCGCCGTCGTCGCCGCCGCATGGCCGAGCTGCACCCGCTGAGCCAGCGCCGCCGGATCGCGCCCGTGCACCCGCGCCAGCTCCGCCACCGTCAGGCCTGCCGCGGCGCCGGAGACGAACAGCCGTGGCGCGAGCCCGGCATCCAGCAGCCGCAGCCCCGTCTCCACCCGTTCCGCCCCGCCGGTCAGCACGACGATCGCGTCGGTCTGGCGCATGGCATCCTCCGGCGCCGCGGGGATCGCCGCCGCGAAAACCGCGAACCCCGCCCCGAACGCCCCGAGCGCCGCGAGCGCGAGCAGAAGCAGCCGGACCGGACGCCTCATGGTAGCCGCCGCAGCCAGCGCCGCACCGTCACCTGCGCCGTCGCCCAGCCGACCAGGAAGGCCAGCGGCGGCAACACGGCCAGCGCCGGCCAGGGCAGCATCGCCCAGGCGCCATCCTCCGCCCCGGTCCAGGGCGCGGCGAGGTCGGCCAGCAGCGCCAGCGCCGGCACCGCCGCCACCGTGCCGAGCGCCGCCCCGCCGGCGGCGAGCAACCCGAGCCGCCGCGCGAACCTGCCGGCGATGTCGGCATCCCGCGCGCCCAATCCGTGCAGCACCTCCACCGCATCGCGCCGCGCGGCGAGGCCCGCTCGCGTGGCCACCGCGATCACCGCCGCCGATACCGCGGCGACCAGTGCCAGCACCGCCAGCGACAGCGCCTGCAGGCTCCGCGCCAGCGCCGCGAGCCGCGCGACCCACAGGCCGTGCGCCTCCACCACCGCGCCCGGCACGCTCGCCGCCAGCCGGTCGCCGACCAGCACGGGGTCGGCGCGCGCGTCGCGCAGGCGCAGCTCGATCACCGCCGGCAGCGGCAGCGCGCCGGCCGCGCCGAGCCAGGGGCGCAGCAGCGCCTCCAGCCGCGCCGCATCCATCGCGCGCGCCTCCGCCACTTCGGGCATGGCGCGAAGCGCCGCGACCGCGCGCTCCACCCCCGCCGCATCAGCATCGGGCAGCTGCACCGTCACGGCCGCCGCGGCCCCGCGCTGCCAGCGCTCCGCGAGCGACGCGGCGCCGCCCGCACCGGCCACCGCAAGCGCCGCCAGCAGCGCCATCGCCGCGACCAGCCCCGGCAGCAGCGCCCCCGCAAGCGCGCGCCGCAGCCCGAGCGGATCGCGCGAATACCGCCTACGCCGGGCCAAACCCGTCATCCGCCACGCGCAGCCCGCGCGCATCATCGGGATCGTGCAGCCGCCCGTCCGACAGGTGCAGCGCCGGCGCGGGGAAGCGCGAGACCAGCTCCTCGTCGTGGCTCGCCACCACCACCGTCGTGCCGAGCCGGTTCATCTCCTTCAGCAACGCCAGCAGCCGCCGCGCCTGCCGCGCATCGAGGTTGCCCGTCGGCTCGTCGGCGACGAGCAGCGCCGGCCGATGCACCACTGCGCGCGCGATCGCGACCCGCTGCTGCTCCCCGCCCGACAGCTCCGGCGGCAGGTCGCCCGCCTTCGCCTCCAGCCCGACCCAGCGCAGCATCTCCGTCACGTCGGCCTTGAGCGTGGATTCCGGCCGGCCGGACAGGCGCAGCGGCAGCGCGACGTTGTCGAAGACGGAGAGGTAGGGCAGCAGCCGGAAATCCTGGAACACCACGCCGACCTGCCGGCGCACCGCCGGCAGCGCCGCGCGCGGCGCCTTCGCGGTGCGCAGGCCGAGCACCTCCACCTCGCCCCGCGTGGGGCGCAGCGCGAGGTGCATCAGCCGCAGCACGGAGGACTTCCCCGCGCCCGACGGCCCGAGCAGCCAGGTGAAGGAGCCGCGCGGCAGTGCGAAGGTGATGTCGGAGAGCGCGTCCTTCCCCCACGCGCCGCGGCGGGCGGCGCTGGACTCGTAGCGCAGCCCGACCGCCTCGAAGCGGACCATGGCTGCTCTCTGCCCCGCGCGCCGCGGCTCGCCAAGGGGTGATCGCGCGAAGCCGGTGCGGACGTTGCGCAAGCGGGGTGGACGCGCCGCGCCGCGCGCCGCACATTCCGCCGCGGATGCGCATCGCCTGCCCGAACTGCTCCGCGGAATACGACGTGCCCGAGTCGGCGCTCGCGGCCGGGCCGCGGCTGCTGCGCTGCGCGCGCTGCGGCCACCAGTTCCAGGCCGCGCTGCCCGCGCCGCCGCCGGAACCGGCACCGCCTGATCTGCCCCCCGGGCCTGCCCCTGGACCGCCCCCCGGGCCACCACCCGAACCGCCGCGCCCGCGCCCCTCGGTGATCGAGCGCGCGCAGGACGCCGAGGCGGCGCGGCCGCCGCCGACCCGCGGCCCGTCGCACCATTCGCCCATTGACCCGCCGCCACCCGCCGAGCGCCTGGTCGAGCCGGCGCCCTCGCGCCCCGCCGCGCCGGTCGCCCTCGCCTGGCTGCTCTCGCTCGCCGTGCTCGGCGCCGCCGGCTGGGCCGGCTACCGCTACCGCGCCGAGATCGTGGAGGCCTGGCCACCCGCCGCCCGCCTCTACGCCGCGATCGGCCTGCACTGAACCCGTGACGCCCCGGCGCGTCAGGAGAGGCGCATGAACGCCGAAGACGCCGCGATCCGCGACCTGCTCCTCCGCACCCGCCGCATCGCCGTCGTCGGCGCCTCCGACCGGCCGACGCGGCCGAGCTACGGCGTCTTCGCCTTCCTCCTCGCCCGCGGCTACGACGCCGTGCCGGTGAACCCGACCCTCGCCGGCCGCGAGATCCACGGCCGCCGCGTGCTGGCGAGCCTGGAGGAGGCCGGGCCGCTCGACATGGTGGACGTGTTCCGGCGCAGCGAGCAGGCCGGCGCGGTGGCGGAGGAGGCGGTGCGCCTCGGCGCGAGATCCGTCTGGATGCAGCTCGGCGTGTCGGACGAGGCGGCCGGCGCCCGCGCCCGCGCCGCCGGGCTCGACATCGTCATGGACCGCTGCCCGGTCATCGAGTGGCGGCGGCTCGGCTTGCCGCCGCGGATCGCCCCTGACTGATCGTGGTGACTGATCGTCACGCGCGCGCCGCTTGAAAAGGTTGCCGCCCTGGGCCACGTTCCCGGCCGTATGAAATTGCGGTAAGGAATCGCGGGGCGCCTTGCCGCCCTCCGCCGCCCCGCAGCAACGAACGCCGGAAGAGAGGACACAGAGCATCATGACGGACGAGGAACGCCGGATCATCACCAGCTTCGTGGAGCGGGTGAGCGGCGCGGCGAACGCGGCCCCCCCGCGCTCGGCCTCGCCCTGGGGCGGCATGGCATCGCAGCCCGCCCAGTCCCCGCTGCCCCCCGTGGACCCCGAGGCCGACCGCCTGCTCGGCGACCTGATGGCCCGCTACCCGGAAGCGCGCTACCGCCTGACGCAGATGGCCTTCGTGCAGGAAGCCGCGCTGGTCGAGATGCAGAACCGCGTCCAGCAGCTCGAATGGGAAGTCGAGAATGCCCGCCGCCAGGGCGCCGCGACGCAGAACCGCGGGGTGCTCGGCGGCCTGTTCGGCGGCGGCAGCCGCCCGGCCCCGATGCCGCCCCGGCCGCAGCCGCAATACCCGCCCGGCTACAACCCGGGCATGCTGCAGCAGGGCCGCAGCGGCGGCGGCTTCCTCGGCACCGCGCTGATGACCGCCGCCGGCGTCGCAGGCGGCCTGGTGCTGGGCAACGCGATCATGGGCGCGCTCGGCGGTGGCGGCGCGGCGGAGGCGGCCTCGGCGGCTGGCGCCGGCGCCTTCGGCCAGGACGCCGTCCCCGCCTCCTCGCCCTGGACCGATTCGGGCGCGACGAACGACGCCGCCGCGCATGACCAGGGCGGCTACGGCCAGGACGACGCCGGCGCCTACGACGACGGCGGCGGCTACGACGAGGAGATCTGACCCTCTTCTCCCTCCCCCGTTTACGGGGGAGGGCCGGGGTGGGGGGCGGCCCGCGGAGCCGCCGATCGATTTGGTGCGCGAGAGCATGAGCGGTCAGCCCCCTTCTCCCTCCTCCCTCGCGGGGGAGGGCCGGGGTGGGGGGGGGCAGCCCGCGCTACCCAACCATCCACCGAACCCGTCCGCGCGCTCTCCCCGCGCAAAACCGCAAAAGCCCGAAGCGCCGCCCCTCACCCCCGCCACCGCCGGATCAGCCCGGCCAGCACCATGCACCCCACCCCCAGCGCCACCAGCCCGTAGGTCGCCGGGTCATCCCGCACCGCCTCCACCGCCGCCCGCGGCAGCCAGAGCAGCGTGTCCCAGCCGAAGGCCCGCGCGGCTAGGCCGAGCGAGACCAGCAGGACGCCGAGCGACCAGAGGAAACGCGCCGACATCAGGCCGATCGAACGCCGCCCCTCACTCCACCGTCACGCTCTTCGCCAAGTTCCGCGGCTGGTCCACATCCGTGCCCTTCAGCACCGCCACGTGATACGCCAGCAGCTGCACCGGGATCGCGTAGAGGATCGGCGCGCTGAAGGCGCCGGCCTCCGGCATCACCACCACCCGCTCCGCGAAGCGACGCAGCGCTGCGGCGCCGGCCTCGTCGGTGAAGGCCATCACGCGGCCGCCGCGCGCCGCAGCCTCCTGCAGGTTGCTCGCCGTCTTCTCGAAGAGCGGGCCGGAGGGGCACAGCGCGATCACCGGCACGTCCTTGTCTATCAGCGCGATCGGGCCGTGCTTCATCTCGCCGGCCGCGTAGCCCTCGGCGTGGATGTAGCTGATCTCCTTCAGCTTCAGCGCGCCCTCCATCGCGATCGGGTAAAGCGAGCCGCGGCCGAGGAACAGCACGTCCCGCGCGCCCGCCACCTCGGCCGCCATCTCGCGCAGCTCGGCATCGCGGTCCAGCACGGCGGCGGCGTGGCCGGGGACCGAGAGCAGCGCCTGCGTCAGCCGTCCCTCGTCCAGCGTGGTCATCTCACGCCGCGCCCGCCCGAAGCCCACCGCCAGGCAGGCCAGCACGGCGAGCTGCGCGGTGAAGGCCTTGGTGGAGGCGACGCCGATCTCCGGCCCCGCCACCGTCAGCAGCGCGGTGTCGGAAGCGCGCGCCATCGTGCTCTCCGGCACGTTGACGATCGAGAGGATCCTCTGCCCGCCATCCTTCAGCAGCCGCAGCGCCGCCATCGTATCCGCCGTCTCCCCGGACTGGGACACCAGGACTGCAGCGCCGCCTTCCGGCAGCGGCGGGTCGCGGTAGCGCAGCTCGCTCGCGACATCCGTGTCGCAGGGGATGCGGGCCAGCCGCTCGATCCAGTAGCGCCCGACATGCGCGGCCAGGAAGGCGCTGCCGCAGGCCGTCAGCGTCAGGCGGGGGACCTTCACGGGGTCGAAGGGCAGCCGCGGCAGCCGCACCTCCAGCGTGCGGGGATCGAGGTATTGCCGCAGCGTGTCGCCGATCACCGCCGGGTGTTCGTGCAGCTCCTTCTCCATGAAGTGCCGGTAGTTGCCCTTGCCGACCGCCGCCCCCGAGACCGCGGTCTGCACCACCGGCCGGTCCACCCGCGCGTCGGAGGCGTCGAAGAAGCGCGCGCCCTCGCCGGTGATGACGACCCAGTCGCCCTCCTCCAGGTAGGCGATCTTGCGCGTTAGCGGCGCGAGCGCCAGCGCGTCGGAGCCGACGAACATCTCACCCTCGCCGAAGCCGACAGCCAGCGGCGCGCCCTGCCGCGCGCCGCACAGCAGCCGCGGATGCCCCGCGAAGACGGCGGCCAGCGCGAAGGCGCCGTGCACGCGCTTCAGCGCCGCCGCGAAGGCCGGCACCGGCTCCAGCCCGTCGGCCAGCAGCTTGTCGAGCAGCCGCACGAAGGTCTCGGTATCCGTCTCCGTCTCGAACCGCGCCCCGGCGGCTTCCAGCTCCGCGCGCAGCTCCGCGTGGTTCTCGATGATCCCGTTGTGGACGACCGCGACGCGCGAGGTCGCGTGCGGGTGGGCGTTGCGTTCAGTGGGCGCGCCATGGGTCGCCCAGCGCGTGTGGCCGATCCCCGTGGTGCCCGGCAGCGCGTCGCGCTCCAGCACCGTGCCGAGGTTGCCGAGCTTGCCCTCCGCCCGCCGCCGCTCGATGCCCGCGCCGACGAGGGTCGCGATGCCCGCGCTGTCGTAGCCGCGGTACTCCAGGCGGCGCAGCGCCTCCAGCAACAGCGGCGCGGCCTCGGCCCGGCCGATCACCCCGACGATCCCGCACATGGATGCCCTGCACTCCTGAAACCGACGCGGATGTAGCCGGTCCGGCGCCCCGCGGGTATCCGCCGCGCACGAAGCCGCGATCAAGCGCTGTTTCGTGGCATTGCCGGCCGCGCATTGACCCGCGCCCCCCCGGAGAGCAGCTTGCCCGGCATGGCCGAAGCCTCCCCGCCGGGCCGGGATGCCCGCATCCTCGCGCTCATCGGCACCGGCCACTTCCTCAGCCACTTCTACATGCTCTGCCTGCCTCCGCTATTCCTCGCCTGGCGCGACGAGTTCGGCGTCAGCTTCGCGGAGCTCGGCCTGGCGGTCGCGCTGATGAGCGCGGTGACGGCCGCGCTCCAGACCCCCGTCGGCTTCCTCGTGGACCGGCACGGCGCGCGGCCCTTCCTCGTCGGCGGCACGCTGCTGATGGCGCTCTCCATCTCGGCGATGGCCGCGGCGCCCGACTACTGGGCGATCCTGGCGCTCGCCGTGCTCTCCGGGGTCGGCAACTCCGTCATCCACCCCGCCGACTACGCCATCCTCGGCGGCTCGATAGACAAGAGCCGGATCGGCCGCGCCTTCGCCGTGCACACCTTCACCGGCAATTTGGGCTTCGCGGCCGGGCCGCCGGCGATGGCGGCGCTGCTGATCCTGATGGGCTGGCGGCCGGCGCTGCTCCTCGTCGGGCTGCTCGGCATCCCCGTCGTCGCGATGATCCTCTGGCAGAGCCGCATCCTGCGTGATCAGGCCCAGCCCAAGGACAAGGTGCCGGCGGTCGGCGGGCGGGAGTTGCTGCTGAGCCGCCCCATCCTGCTCTTCTTCGGCTTCTTCCTGCTCTCCGCCATGGCGGGCACGGCGGTGCAGGCCTTCCTGATCACCACGCTCGGCCAACTCTGGGGCACGCCGGTCGCCGCCGCCTCGCTCGCGCTCACGGGCTACATGGTCGGCGCCACAGGGGGCACGCTGGTCGGCGGGTGGTACGCCGACAAATACAGGCGGCATGCCGCCTTCATCGTCTCCCTCACCCTGACCTCCGCCGCGCTGCTGCTGGTGATGGGCAGCGTGCCGATACCGGATTGGATACTGCCCCTCGTCGCGCTGCTCGCCGGCCTCGCCCTCGGCTCCTCCCGCACGCCGCGCGACGTGATGCTGAAGGAGGCATCGCCGCCGGGGCAGATGGGCAAGGTGTTCGGCTTCGTCTCCTCCGGCCTGCCGCTCGGCGGCGCGATCACGCCGGTGCCGATCGGCTACCTCCTCGACCTCGGGCTGGCCTGGCTCGTGCTGCCGGTGATCGCCGGGCTGCTGGTGCTGTCGCTGCTCTGCATGGGCAGCGCGGCCGGCGCTGCGCGGCAGGCCGCGCGGCCGCTGCCCGCGGAGTAGCACGTGCTCGCAGGGCTGGATGCCGCGCTCGTCGTCCTCGACTGGCTCGGCATCGCGGCCTTCGCCGCCTCGGGCGCGCTGGTCGCCAGCCGCAAGCAGATGGACGCGGTGGGCTTCGTGCTGATCGCCGTCGTCACTGGCTTCGGCGGCGGCACCGTGCGCGACCTGCTGCTGGGCCGCACGCCGGTCTTCTGGCTGGCGCGGCCAGGGCTGCTGGCGATCGCCGCCGGCGCCGCGCTGGTCGTCTTCTTCACCGCGCACCTGGTCGAGAGCCGCTTCCGCGTGCTGCTCTGGGTGGATGCGGCCGGCATGGCGCTCTACGCCGTGGCCGGCGCCGAGATCGCCCTGATCGCCGGCGCGGATCCCTGGGCGGCCGTCCTGCTCGGCACGGTCACCGCGACCACCGGCGGCATCCTGCGCGACATCCTCTGCAACGAGCTGCCGCTGATCCTGCGCCGCGAGATCTACATCACCGCTGCGGCCGCGGCCGCGGCGACATACGTGATGCTCCGCTTGGCGCCGCTGCCGCGCGACGCGGCGCTGCTCGCGGGCATCGCGACCGGCTTCGCGATCCGCGCCGCGGCGATCACATGGGGCTGGTCGCTGCCGCCCTACCGCGCCCGGCCCGCGCGCGAGTATCCGGACCGGCGCTGAAACGCTCGCGCAGCCGTGCCGTGCGCGGCGTCGCGACGGCGTGGCAGGGTCGGCGGCGATGATCCCCCGCGCGCTCCTCGTCCTGCTTCTCCTCGCCGGCGCCGCGCGCGCCGAACCCTTCGAACTCGCGGGGATGCGCCTCGACCTGCCGGATACGCCGGGCTGGGCGCGCTCGCGCTCCTCGGATGGCGGCCTGCTCCTGCGCCGGGACCTTCCGCCGGGGCCGAACGGCGCGCGGGGCGGCAATGCGCTGATCGTCGTCGCGCCGCCGCGCGCGCTCGGCGCGACGCCGTTCAAGGACGCCTTCACGCGCTTCACGCAGTTGGAGGCGCTGCCCGACGGCCGGCCGTTGCAGAGCCGCGAGGGGATCACGGTCAACGGTCACCGCATGGCCTGGATGCAGCGCTGCTGCCGCGCGCGCAACAACGTCCCGGCCGAGGCGCATTTCATCGGCGTCGAGGGCCCGCGCGGCGCGATCTTTGCCGCACTCATGATGGTCGGCCTGCGCGGCGACGCGACGCGGCCCTTCGAGGCGGAGTTCGAGGCGATGGTGCGCTCGCTGCGCCCCTCGCCCGGCGACCGCGCGCTGGACTTCGCGGCCGTGCCGGGCGGCGGCGGGCTCGACGGCCTTTACACCTCGCTCGAGACCGGGATCCGGCCGAACGTCTTCGGCGGGACGGATTTCTACTCCGAGAACAGCCTGATGCTGTTCGACCGCGGCGGGATCTACGCGCGGGACCTGCCGGCGGCGGGCGCCGACATCGCCGCGCATTGTCGCGGCCGGCCCGCGGATTGCGGCTTCTACCGCGTGGCGGCGGACGGCACGCTGACCACCGACGACGTGCAGAACGCCTACGGCATGATTCGGCGGGAGGAGCGCCCGCTGGTCCGCGAGGGCGCGGGCCTGCGCATCGGCACGCGGCGCTGGCGCGCGGTGGAGCCCTTCGCGCCCGGCACGCGGCTCGACGGCGCCTGGCGCTATCTGCACGCGTCCTCCGGCACCGGCGCCTTCAGCTCCGGCAGCATCGCGATCGAGCGTGTGCTGACGCTGACAGGAGACGGCCGCTTCACGCGGACGGGCTTCGCCGGCTTCTCCGGCAGCAACGAGACCGGCGGTTCCCGCACGAGCGTGACGACCAGCAGCAGGCGGCCGGCGACCTCCGGCCGCTACCGGCTGGAGGGCTACCGCCTCGTGCTGACCGGCGACGACGGCGCGGAGGAAGCCTTCGGCATCTTCCGCCCGGATCGCGGCACCGACGGGCTGCTGGTGATCGGCGGCGCCAACTACCTCCGGCGGGATGCGCCGCCGGCGGGCGGGCCGGCGCGGAAGGGCGGGTAGGGGCGGCTCACGCCGCGGGCAGGCGCACGATGAAGCGTGCGCCCAGCACCACGCCCTCCGCGTCGCGGCGGTTCTCGGCGGTGATGCGGCCGCGCAGGCCTTCCACGATCTGCTTGGAGATGGAGAGGCCGAGGCCGGAATGCTGGCCGAAGCGCTCGCCCTGCGGGCGTTCGGAATAGAAGCGGTCGAAGATGCTCTCCAGCTTCGCATCCGGGATGCCGGGGCCGCTGTCCTCGATGGTGAACTCGACCGACGTGCCGAGCGGGCGGGCGCGGACGGCGACGATGCCGTCCTTCGGGCTGAAGGAGACGGCGTTGCCGATGAGGTTGCGGAACACCTGCACGAGCCGTCCCTCGACGCCGCGCACCATCAGCGCGCCCGGCGGCGCCTCCAGCTCCACCAGCGGATCGCCTTCCTCCCGCGTCGCGGCGTGCAGCTCCGCCAGCGCGGAGAGGATCGGCGCCACGTCCACCGGCTGCGCCACGGTGCGCGACAGCTCCGCATCCACCTTGGAGCTGTCGGAGATGTCGTTGATCAGCCGGTCCATCCGCACCGCGTCGTCGGAGATGATCTGGAGCAGGCGGCGCTGCTTCGCCGTGTCCTCGATCCGGCGCAGCGTCTCGATGGCGCTGCGCACGGAGGTCAGCGGGTTGCGGAGCTCATGCGCCACGTCGGCGGCGAAGCGCTCATTGGCGTCAATCCGCGCCCAGAGAGCGCGCGCGGCGGTCTGGAGGTCGCGCGCCAGCACGCCGATCTCGTCGTCGCGCGCGAGCAGGGCAGGGCGGACGCTGCCGGCGCGGCCCTCGCCCTCTCGCATCGCCGCGGCCGACGCCGCGAGTTGCAGGATCGGCGTCGCCAGCGTGCGCGCGAGGTAGTAGGAGGCGAGCACCGTCAGCACGAGCGCGAGCCCGAACAGCGCGAGGACGGAGACGCGGATTTCCAGCAGGCGCTGGTCCACCTCCCGCGCCTCGCGCGTCAGCAGCACGATGCCGACCGAGGTCGCGCCGCGCCAGGCGGGCTCGGCGACCGAGACGAGCAGGCGGCCTTCCGCGGTGCGGCGGATATACGGCCGCACGCCGCCTTCCAGGGCCAGGCGCAGTTCCTCCCGCCGGTCGCCGCCGGCCTGGGCGCTGCCGCCGAATTCCGGCTGCCAGTCGAAGGAGGGGGCGTCGGGCGCGACATCCACGGTCACCTCCTCGCGCGAGCCGCGCGGCAGCACGGCGAGGATGCGGTCGTAGAGGCCGCCCACCGTGCCGGCGAAGGCGCCGCGCGGCTCGGGCGGGGAGAGCGGCTCCGTCACGATGGCGCCGCCCGGCCCCTCCCGCACGCGGCTGTCGGCGACGAGGAGGCCGGTGGTGTCGAACAGGCGGGCCTGGGTGTTGGGCGAGGGCTCGACCAGCCGGCGCAGCAGGGGGCGCGCGGCTTCGGGGACGAGGGTCGTGCGGTCGTCGCGGGTGCGCGTCGCGGCCTCGGCGATGGCGCCGGCATAGATGCGGGCCTGGGTGCGCAGGCCCTCCACCTCCGCGGCCAGCAGGCCGTTCTGGTACTGGTCGAGGTAGAGCAGCGCGGCGGCCAGCAGCGCGGGCGGCAATGCGTTCAGCAGCAGGATGCGCCGCAGCAGCGGCGAGAGCCATCGCCGGCGGGGCGGTTCGGCGGTGACGACGGTGATCGGCGCGCCGCTGGCGTCGGGCATCGGCCAAGTCTAGCCCGGCGCCGGGCTTGCCGCCACGCCGCACCGGCGCCCAGGATGGCGGCAAGGAGAGGCTTCCGGGGAGGTGTCCATGCTCGGGCTGATGCAGGACTGGCCGCTGCGCATCCACAAGCTGCTGGATCACGCGGCGCGGCACCATGGCGGAAGGCGGGTGGTCAGCCGCAGCGTGGAGGGGCCGTTCCACGAGACGGACTGGGGCACCATCCGCGGCCGCGCGCTGCGGCTGTCGCAGCGGCTGGCGGCGGAGGGCGTGGGCCTCGGCGACCGCGTCGCGACGATGGCGTGGAACACCTGGCGGCACGTGGAGGCGTGGTACGGCATCACCGGCATCGGGGCGGTCTATCACACGCTCAACCCGCGCCTGTTCCCGGACCAGATCGCCTGGATCCTGAACCACGCCGAGAGCCGGCTGATGCTGGCGGACCTGACCTTCGTGCCGCTGCTGGAGAAGCTCGCGCCGAAGCTGCCGCATATCCGCCGCTACGTGATCCTGACGGATGCGGCGCATATGCCGCAGACCTCGCTGCCCGGTGCCGTGGACTACGAATCCTGGCTCGCCGAGGCGGATGGCGACTTCGGCTGGGTCGCGGTGGAGGAGGGGACGGCCGCGGGCCTCTGCTACACCTCCGGCACCACCGGGGAGCCGAAGGGGGTGATGTACTCCCACCGCTCCAACGTCATCCACGCGCTGGCCGTCGCGGCGCCGGACATGCTCGGGCTGGCGGCGATGGACCAGGTGATGCCGGTGGTGCCGATGTTCCATGCGAATGGCTGGTGCCTGCCCTTCGTCACGCCGATGGTCGGCGCGGGCCTGGTGCTGCCGGGCCCGAAGCTGGACGGGCCTTCGCTGCTGGAGCTGATGGAGCGGGAGGGCGTGACCTTCACCGCCGCCGTGCCGACCGTGTGGCTCGGCCTGCTGCAACACCTGGAAGCGACGGGGGCGACGCTGCCGGCGCTGAAGCGGGTGGTGATCGGCGGCAGCGCCTGCCCGCGCGCGATCACGGCGGCCTTCGCGCGGCGCGGCGTGCAGGTGATGCACGCCTGGGGCATGACGGAAACCTCGCCGCTCGGCACGGTCTGCGGCGTGAAGCCCGGCGCCGCGCCGGCCGACGAGGCGGCGATGCTCGACCTGCAGGAGACGCAGGGCTTCCCGCCCTTCACCGTGGACATGCGCATCGTCGGCGACGACGGCGCGGAGAAGCCTTGGGACGGCACGACCTTCGGGAATCTGCAGGTGCAGGGGCCGACGATCACGCGCGCCTACTTCAAGGCGCCGCGCGAGGCGCTGACCGAGGATGGGTGGTTCGAGACCGGCGACGTCGCGACTGTGGACGCGCAGGGCTACATGCGCATCACCGACCGCACGAAGGACGTGATCAAGTCCGGCGGCGAGTGGATCAGCTCCATCGAGCTGGAGAACCTGGCGGTGGGGCACCCCGACGTGGCCGAAGCCGCGGTCGTCGCGGCGCGGCATCCGAAATGGGACGAGCGGCCGCTGCTGATCGTCGTGCCGAAGGCCGGGCGCAGCGTGGAGAAGCAGAGCGTGCTCGACCACATCGCGCCGCACATCGCGAAGTGGTGGATGCCGGACGATGTCGTGGTGGTGGAGGAGATCCCACACACCGCGACGGGCAAGATCCTGAAGACGAAGCTCCGCGAGCAGTACGCGGGGCATTACGGGGTGTGAAGTCTGCTCCCTCCCCCGTTCACGGGGGAGGGTCGGGGTGGGGGGAAGCTACCTCCACCCCTGCGCCCGCGCCGCGCCGTCGCGGCGGCCGTATTCATAGGCCTGCCGCTCCGCCTCGTAGCTGCCGTCGCGGTAGCCGGGCGCGGGGGCGACGGACGCGGCGCCGTAGTAGTTGGGCTGGGCGTAGCCCTGCTGGACGTAGCCCTGCTGGACGTAGCCGGGCTGTGTGTAGGCGGGCTGGCGCTCGACATAGGTGCAGGCCGCCAGCGGGCCGAACAGCGCCGCGCCGAGAACGATGCGCTTCATCAGGGCCTCCGGTTCATGTCGGAGGAAAAACGCGGCACGCGCGGCGCGGGTTTCTGAAGCGCCGGGGCCGCACCATTCCTGATGCGGTGGCATCCCCCCTCCCCAACCCTCCCCCGCAAGGGGGGAGGGAGACGGGGTCACGCCTCCTTGTAGCGGTAGCCCAGGCCGTACAGCGTCTCGATCTGGGCGAAGTCGTTGTCCACGGTGCGGAACTTCTTGCGGACGCGCTTCACGTGGCTGTCGATCGTGCGGTCGTCCACGTAGATGTTCTCGCCGTACGCGGCATCAATCAGCTGGTCGCGGTTCTTCACCATGCCCGGCCGCACTGCCAGCGCCTTGACCAGCAGGAACTCCGTGACTGTCAGCTGCACCTGCTGGCCCTTCCAGAGGCAGGTGTGCTTCGTCTCGTCCAGCACCAGGTCGCCGCGCGCGATGATGCCGCCCGCGGGCGTGCCGCTGCCCTCGGCGCGGCTCGCCTCGTTGCGGCGGAGCAGGGCGCGGATGCGCTCCAGCAGCAGGCGCTGGCTGAACGGCTTGGTGATGTAGTCGTCGGCACCCAGCCGCAGCCCCATCAGCTCGTCGAGCTCGTCGTCCTTGCTGGTCAGGAAGACCACCGGCATCGCGCTGCGCTGGCGCAGGCGCTGGAGGAGCTCCATCCCGTCCATGCGCGGCATCTTGATGTCGAGCACGGCGAGGTCGGCCGGGCGCGCGAGCAGGCCTTGCAGGGCGCTCTCGCCATCCGTGTAGGTGCGGACCTGGAAGCCCTCCTGCTCCAGCGTCATGGAGACGGAGGTGAGGATGTTGCGGTCGTCGTCCACGAGCGCGATGGTGGGTGGCACGTCACATACTCCCTGGACCCCTGAGCTGGTGCCCCGAGGGTTCACACCGATCCCTTTGACGCCAAATTGTGGCAAAGGCGGGTCGGACAACCGGAGACGATATGGCGAGCGAGGATCTGGGCTTCGAGGCGCGGCGCCTGATCCGGGCCGCGGCCGCCGCCACCCTGGCGACGAGCGCGGAGGGCCAGCCCTTCGCGAGCCTGGTCACGCCGGCGAGCGCGCCGGACCTCTCCCCCCTCCTGCTGCTGTCCTCCCTGTCGGAACACACGAGGCACCTGCGGGGGGAGGCGCGCTGCTCGCTGCTGTTCGCCGGCGCGCCGGACGGGCCGAACCCGCAGACCGCGCCCCGCGTGACGCTGACGGGGCTGGCCGAGCCGGTGCCGGAGGACGAGGTGCCGGCGCTCAAGTGCCGATGGCTCGCGAAGCATCCCTATGCGGCATTCTACGCCGATTTCGGCGATTTCGCGCTGTGGCGGGTGCGGCCGGTGGGTGCGCAATTGGTCGGGGGCTTCGCCCGCGCGAACCGGCTGAAGCTCGCCGAACTGCTGCCCGACACGGCTTCCGTCGCCGCGCTGGCGGAGGCCGAGGCAGGCATCCTCGACCACGTCAACGCCGACCACCCCGATGCTGTCGCGGCGGTGGCCGAGGGCCTTCACGGCGGCCCGCCCGGCGCTTGGCGGCTGGTCGCGGTGGACGCCGACGGCTGCGACCTGTCGTTGGAAGAACTGGTTCTCCGTCACCCGTGGCCGGAGCCGGTCGCCGACGCGAACGGCGTGCGGGTGGCCCTGATCCGCGCCGCGCGGGAGGCGAGGGAGGCGCAGCACAAGCGGTTGTCAGAGGCGTAACCGCCCGGTTCTCATTGCGTTTCGTGACTTAGCCGCCCTAATTCTGCCGCTCCGATCGCCCAATGGGGTCGGAACGCGCGGCGGCGGGCATCCGGCCGTTCGCGACCGGAGGGAACGTATGAAGTCCGCTGAAACAGCGCTCTCGGGCACCGGCGTCGCCGGCCCGGCGGAGATCCACGCCAACTTGACCGCCCCCGGCCTCTACGCCCATGCGCTGCGCCGGGGCGAGGGGCGGCTTTCCGCGGACGGGGCCTTCATGGCCATCACCGGGCAGCACACCGGGCGTTCCGTGCAGGACAAGTTCGTGGTGGACGACCCGGAGGTGCACGACGCGGTCTGGTGGGGCAAGGTCAACCGCCCCATGCCGCGCCGGAACTTCGACGCGCTGACGCGGAAGGTGCGGGACTGGCTCGGCGCGCGGCCGGAGCTGTTCACGCAGGACCTCTATGCCGGCGCCGATCCCGCGCACCGCATCCGCGTGCGGCTGGTGACGACGAATGCCTGGCACGCGCTGTTCGCGCGCAACATGTTCATCCGACCCCCCGAGGCGGAGCTGGCGTCCTTCAGGCCGGACTACGTCATCCTGCACGCCCCGGAATACGAGGCGGAGCCGGAAGCGGATGCCTGCCGCACCTCCACCTGCATCGCGCTGAGCTTCGCCGCGCGGACGATCTGCATCGCGGGGACGAGCTACGCGGGAGAGATCAAGAAATCCATCTTCACCGTGATGAACTGGATCCTGCCGGAGCGCGGCGTGCTGCCGATGCATTGCAGCGCGAATGTCGGGCCCAGGGGCGATGCGGCGCTGTTCTTCGGCCTGTCGGGCACGGGCAAGACGACGCTGTCCTCCGACCCGGAGCGCGCGCTGGTCGGCGACGACGAGCATGGCTGGTCGGACCGCGGCATCTTCAACTTCGAGGGTGGCTGCTACGCAAAGGTGATCAAGCTGAGCCGCGAGGCTGAGCCCCAGATATGGGACGCGAGCCACCGCTTCGGCGCGGTGCTGGAGAACGTGGTGGCCGACGCGCACGGCGTGCTCGACCTGGAGGACAACCGCTTCACCGAGAACACGCGGTCCTGCTACCCGATCGAGTTCATCCCGAACACCGTGGGCGCTGGACGCGCGGGACTGCCGAAGAACGTGGTGATGCTGACGGCGGACGCCTTCGGCGTGCTGCCGCCGATCGCCAAGCTGACGCCGGCGCAGGCGATGTATCACTTCCTGTCGGGCTACACGGCGCGGGTCGCGGGCACCGAGAAGGGGCTGGGGAAGGAGCCGCAGGCGACCTTCTCCACCTGCTTCGGCGCGCCGTTCCTGCCGCGCCATCCGGAGGTGTACGGCCGCATGCTGCAGGAGCGCATCGCGCGCGACGGCGCGCAGGTGTGGCTGGTGAACACCGGCTGGACCGGTGGCGCCCACGGCACCGGCCAGCGGATGAGCATCGCGCACACCCGGGCGCTGCTGCGCGCCGCGCTGGACGGATCGCTCGCCAAGGCCGAGTTCGTGCGCGATCCCTTCTTCGGCCTGATGATGCCGAAGGCCGTCCCGGGCATCCCGAGCGCGGTGCTGAACCCGCGCGAGACCTGGGCCGACAAGGCCGCCTATGACCGCCAGGCGAAGCACCTGGTCTCGCTGTTCGAGGCCAATTTCGAGACCTTCGCCGGCGCCGTGGACGAGGACGTGAAGGCCGCCGCGATCCGCGCGGCGGCGTAGCGGCGCTCTCCCTCCCCCGCAACTGCGGGGGAGGGTCGGGGTGGGGGCTGACGCAGCCCTCCTCTGGCGAGTCCAGGCGAGCCCACCTATTCTCCTGTCATGAGCGACAACGCGCCGACCTGATGCTCGACATGCTCCGCGCCATCCGCGCCGACCTCGGAGAGGTTCGCACTGATCTCGCCGAGGTCAAGGAACGGCTCGGCATCATCGAGGTGCAGTATGCGAGCCTCTCGCGCCGGGTGGACCGCCTCGGCGGCGACGTGGAGCAGATCAGGAAGCGTCTCGGGCTCGTCGAGGCCTGATGCCCCTCGACGACACCGCCCGCCGCCCGCGCCGCGAAGGCGGCCAGCCATCTGCCCGGAACGTCCTCGGCGGCCTGCTCCTGCCATGCTCCGTCGCGCCGCTGACCGGCTTCTTCCGCGATGGCTGCTGCAACACCGGCGCGGGCGATCTCGGCCTGCACGTTGTCTGCGCGCAGGTGACGGCGGAGTTCCTCGACTTCTCGAAGGCGCGCGGCAACGACCTCTCCACGCCGAGGCCGGAATTCGGCTTCGCCGGCCTCAAGCCCGGCGACCGCTGGTGCCTCTGCGCGGCCCGGTGGGAGGAAGCGCGCCTGGCCGGCAAGGCGCCGCCGGTGCTGCTTGAGGCGACGCACGAAGCCGCGCTGTCCGTTGCGATGCTGGAGCACCTGCGCGCGCACGCGCTCTGAACCGTTCTGGCTGAACCGCCCCGGCCGGCCGTGCGTTGCGCGCGCGGCAGGAAGGGTCAGCGCCATGCCGATGAAGCTGAAGAAGGGCGGTTCCCAGGCCGTCGTCTCGGAGAACATCCGGGAAATCGTGCACGACTGGGAACGGGACGGCACGATCGGCAACAGCCATCCGGAGACCAAGCAGCAGGCGACGAAACAGGCCGTCGCGATCGCGCTCGGCGAGGCGCGGAAGACGGCGCGCGGCCGGACGAAGCCGAAGGCCCCGCCGAAGGGGACGCCGAGTGCCGCGAAGGAGAAGGCGCGGAGGAAGTAACTTCGAACGGCTCAACTCCTGATCCGTTCTCTGTCGTTCCCGCGAATGCGGGAACCCACCGCGCCGCGTGCCGGAGCCGCGAGAAGGTGGGCCCCCGCTTTCGCGGGGGCGACATCGCGAATGTCAGAACTTCAGCCGCTTGGTGTAAGGCTGGACGCTCCGCTGAGGCGGGAGAACGTGCCGCGAGTTGCGGGTTGCGCGGCCCTCACCCGCCTCGCTGCGCTCGGCACCCTTTCCCGCGCAGCGGGAGAGGGAGTGACTATCTGCGCCGCCTCATCTCCGGCGCCGCGGCCGCCGCCGCCGTCACCACCATGAAGGCCGCGCCGAGCAGGAAGACGGCGCTCGGGTGGCCCGCATCCATCAGCCAGCCGAACAGCGGCGGCGCGACCATGCCGCCGATGTTGAAGCCGGTGGAGACGATCCCGAACGCGGCGCCGGCCTGGCCGGGCGGCGCGGCCGCGCGGACCATCATGTCGCGGGACGGCATGCACACGCCCGTCAGCACGCCCGACGCGCCGAGCAGCACGACGACGAGCACGCCGGGCAGCGGAATCAGCGCGACCGCCAGCGTGCAGAGCGCCGCCGCTGCGAAGCCGCCGGCCGCGACGAGGCCGTGGCGCTGCGATCGGTCCGCCAGCCCGCCGCCCATCAGCACGCCGACGGCCGAGCCGATCAGGAAGGCGGTCAGCGCCGCGCTCGCGGTCGCCAGCGACAGGCCGTGCCCCTCCACCAGCGCCGCCACGGCGAAGCCGTTGGTCCCGCTGATCGAGAGCGCGATCAGCACGAAGAAGCCGGTCAGGCCGAGGATGGCGGGGCTCAGCACGCGCGGCTTCGGCCCGGCCGTGGTCTTCGCCTTCGCGGGCGCCGCGTCCGCGGGGCAGGCGAGCCAGACATAGGCGGCCGCTGCGAAGGCGAGCAGCCCCGCGGCCCCGACCGCGCCCCGCGTGCCGAAGGCTGCGGCCAGCGCGAGCATCGTCGCCGGCGCGGCCGCGCCGCCCGCATAGCCCGCGAAGGTGTGCCAGGAGAAGGCGCGGCCCATCCGCGCACCGGCGATGCCGCCGTTCAGCAGCGCGTAGTCGCAGGGGTGATAGACCGCGTTCGCCAGTCCCGCGAGCGCGCCCGCGACGATCATCCAGGCGTAGCCGCCGAAGGCCGCGAGGCTGAGGAAGGCGATCCCGCCGGTGACCAGCCCCGCCGTCAGCACGCGCCGCGGCCCGAGCCGGTCCACCACGAAGCCAACCGGCGCCTGGGTCAGCGCGGAGACCACGCTGAATGCGGTGACCGCCAGCCCGAGCTCCACGAAGCCGACGCCGAGTTCGGCGCGCAGCAGCGGGAAGAGAGGCGGGAAGACCAGCATGTGGAAGTGGCTGACCGCATGCGCGGCGGAGATCGCCAGCAGCAGCTTGCGTTCGGCGGCCGTCCAGCCCGTGGCCGCCGCCGCCCGATCTGCCGTGATGCTCAATGTGCTTCCGCCCAGGACTTGCCGTGGCCCACTTCGACGGCGAGCGGCACGGAGAGTTCCGCCGCGCCCTCCATCACGCGTCGGACGAGGTCGGTCGTCGCCTGCACCTCGGCTTCCGGCACCTCGAAGACCAGCTCGTCATGCACCTGCAACAGCATGCGCGCACCGAGGCCGGCGTCGCGCAGCGCGCGGGGCAGGCGGACCATGGCGCGCTTGATGATCTCGGCGGCGCCGCCCTGGAAGGGCGCGTTGATCGCCGCGCGTTCCGCGCCGGCGCGCCGGGCCTGGTCCTTCGCGCCGATCTCCGCGATCCAGAGCTTGCGGCCGAAGGGCGTCTCCACGTAGCCCTGGGTCCGCGCATCCTCCTTGAAGGCTTCCATGCGGTCGCGGATGCCCGGGTACTGCGCGAAATACGCGTCAATGATCCCGCGCGCCTCGCCAGGCCCGATGCCGAGCCGCGCGGCGAGGCCGAAGGCGGACATGCCGTAGATGATGCCGAAGTTGATCGTCTTGGCGCGCCGCCTGGCTTCCTTGTCCACCTTGCCGGGATCGAGGCGGAAGATGTCGGCGGCCGTGCGGCTGTGGATGTCCTCGCCCTTCGCGAAGGCCTCGCGGAGGCTCGGCACGTCGGCGACGTGGGCGAGGATGCGCAGCTCGATCTGGCTGTAGTCGGCGGAGAGGATGACGTGGCCGGGTTCCGCGACGAAGGCGGTGCGGATGCGCGCGCCTTCCTCCGTGCGGATTGGGATGTTCTGCAGGTTCGGCTCGGTGGAGGAGAGCCGGCCGGTGGAGGTCACGGCCATCGCGAAATCCGTGTGGACGCGGCCCTTCGCATCGGCCGCGGCCGCCAGCGCATCCACGTAGGTGGATTTCAGCTTCTGGATCTGCCGGTGCTGCAGCGCGAGCCGGGCGAGTTCCACGCCCTTGGCCGCCAGCTCCTCCAGCACGGTCACGTCGGTGCCCCAGGCGCCGGTGAGCTTGCTGCGCTTGCCGCCCGGCAGCTTCATCTCGTCGAACAGGATCTCGCCGAGCTGCTTGGGGGAGCCGACGTTGAAGGGCCGGCCGGCGGCGGCGTGGATCGCCTTCTCGTACTCGGCGAGCTTGCGGGTGAAGTCCTCTCCGATGCGGCCGAGTTCGGCGATGTCCACGCGGATGCCGCAGAGCTCCATGTCGCGCAGCACGCCGACCATGCGGCGTTCCACCCCCTCGTAGAGCGCGAGGGCGCGGGCCTCCCGCAGCCGCGGCTTCAGCAGGGTCCACAGGCGCAGCGTCACGTCCGCATCCTCGGCGGCGTAGGCCGTGGCCTTGTCGAGCGGCACGCGGCCGAACGGGACGCGGCCGCGCCCGGTGCCGGTCACGCTGTCGTAGCTGATCGGCGCGTGGCCGAGATGGAGCTGCGAGAGCTCGTCCATCCCGTGCCCGTGCCGCCCGGCCTCCATTGCGTAGGAGACCAGCATGCTGTCATCGGTCGGCGCGACGGCGATGCCGCCGTTATCCGGGCGGCACAGCACTTCCAGGTCGTATTTCGCGTTGTGCAGCACCTTGAGAACGGTCGGGTCCTCCAGCAGCGGCTTCAGCTCCGCGAGCGCGGCCTCGGCCTCGATCTGCTCGGGCCGTCCGACCCCCATCAGGTCGCCGCTGCCCTCGTGGCGCAGCGGCACGTAGCAGGCCTGGCCGGGTGCCGTGGCGATGGAGAGGCCGACGAGGTTCGCCTTCATGGCGTCCAGGCTGTCGGTTTCCGTGTCGAAGCCGATCACGCCGGCCGCACGCGCCCGCGCGATCCATCCGCGCAGCGCGTCGAGCGTTGTCACTGTGTCGTACGGGCCGAAGGGCGCATCCTGCGGCGCGGCGGTGATCGCGGCCGGCTCGGCGACCGCGGGCCGGTTGCCCCGCGCGTCGCCCGCGCCCTCCCCGAAGCCGAGGCGGGCGAGCAGGCTGCGGAAGCCGTTCTCGCGCAGGAATTTCTCGAGTGCTGCGGGAGCTGGCGGCTTCGCGGCGAGGCTTTCCAACGGCACCGGCAGCGGCGCATCGGCGTCGAGCGTCACAAGGCGCCTGCTCATCCGCGCCTTGTCGGCGTTGTCCTCCAGCGCCTCGCGCCGCTTCGGCTGCTTGATCTTCGCGGTGTTCGCCAGCAGCGTCTCGAGGTCGCCGAACTCGGTGATGAGCTGCGCCGCCGTCTTGATGCCGATGCCCGGTACGCCCGGGACGTTGTCGGTGCTATCGCCGGCGAGTGCCTGCACCTCCACGACCTTGTCGGGCGTCACGCCGAACTTCTCGAAGACCTCCGGCTCGCGGATCGGCTTCTGCTTGATGGGGTCGAGCATCTCGATCCCCGGGCCGACCAGCTGCATCAGGTCCTTGTCGGAGGAGACGATCGAAACCGTGCCGCCCTCCGCCGCGAAGGCCTTGGCATAGGCCGCGATCATGTCGTCGGCCTCGTAGCCCTGCTGCTCCACCTTGCAGACGCCGAGCGCCTCGGTGGCGTCGCGCACCAGGCGGAACTGGGGGACGAGTTCGGGCGGCGGTTCCGGGCGCTGCGCCTTGTACTCGGGATAGAGCTCGTTGCGGAATGTCGTGCGGCTGCTGTCGAACACGACGGCGATGTGGCTCGCCGCGTGCTTCGCCAGGAACTGCGAGAGCATCTGCGTGAAGCCGAAGACGGCGTTGACGTGGGTGCCGTCGGACCGCGTCATGGGCGGCAGGGCGTGGAACGCGCGGAAGATGTAGCCCGACCCATCCACCAGGATCAGGCGGCGGCCCTCGGCCGGCGCTTCAATGTCCGCCATCTGCGTCCGCGCCCTCGGCCAGCACGTAGGTGCGCGAGCAATAGGGGCAGGTCACCTGCGTCTCCTCGATGCGCAGATAGACCAGGGGGTGTCCGAACGCGCCGCCGCCGCCATCGCAGCCGACGGTCCGGCTGGTGACGGTGAAATGCTCGGTCGGCGTGATGCCGGGGGTCTCCACCGGCGTGTAGCCCGTCTGCCGCGGGTCGCGCATGTCCTGCCCTTGTGCTGATCGCGCGGAAGATAGGGGCGGGGGCGGGATCAGGCCAGCCGGCCCGCCGCGCGGCGCTGGTCATACGCCCGCGCATGCAGCAGCGCGGTTTCGTGCAGGTCTTGAGGCACACCAGCGCGGCGCGCGGCGTCCGCGAGCGGGGCGAGGATATGCTCCGCCTCCGTGCGCCCGCCCGCTTCCAGGTCGCGCAGCATGGAGGCGGTGTAGGTGCTGGCGGGGTCGGAGAACAACGCGCGGTAGTTCGTCATGAAGGCGTCCGTCATCGCAAAGCCCTCGGCGGCCGCGATGGCCGCGTTGCGGTCCAGCAGCGTCAGCAGGAAATCGCGCCCGCCGGCGCGGACGACCTCGCCGACGCTCGCGCGCATCAGCACCGTGCCCGCGGCGACGGTGCCGAGATGAACGAGTTTCTCCCACATTCGGCGCTGGATGTCCGGCACGGCTTCCGCCTCAAGGCCGCGCGTCCTGCCGAGCGCCTCCGCGAAGGCGGCGGCGCGGCCGTCCATCCGGCCGTCCTGCTGCCCGAAGATCAGCCAGCGCCAGTCGCCGAGATGGCGCACCACGCCGTCGGCCGTCAGCGTCGCCGCGCATTTCGCCAGGCCGCCCCAGACGCGATCGCGCCCGAAGGCGGCGTTCAGCGCGTCCATATGCGCCAGGCCGTTGAGGATCGGCAGCACGCAGGCGCCGGCCTCGACCGCCGGCCGGATTGCCGCGATCGCGCCCTCCAGGTCGTAGGCCTTGCAGGAGAGCAGGACGACATCGAAGCCGGGCCCGGCCGCCTCCATCGTCGTGACCGGCCGGCTGATGTCGCCGAGCGGGCTTTCCACGCGCAGCCCGTCGCGCGCCAGTTGCGCTGCCCGGCGCGGGCGGACCAGGAAGGCGACGTCCAGCCCGCGTTCCAGCGCCCGCCCGCCGAAATACCCGCCGAGCGCCCCGGCGCCGAGCACCAGCAGCCGCATGGCGTGCTCCTCAAAATCCGTACGATGCATCCCGGACATAGGCGCGTTACATATTTCAGCGCAAACTGGACCGAGATGCGCCGCCTGCCGCTCCTCCTCGGGATTTCCATCCTCGCCGCCGCCGCCTGGTGGGCGACGACGCCGGCCGCCATGGGCTGGCTGCCCGCCTTGCCGGGCTGGGCGGGTGGCGCGAGCGCCGATGGCCCGCGCCTGCGCACCGCCGAATCCGACCGCGGGGCGATCTCGGCGGTGGTCGCAGCGACCGGCACGGTGAACCCGGTGCTGTCGGTGCAGGTCGGCAGCACGCTGTCGGGCCAGGTGCGGGAGCTGTTCGCGGATTTTAACACCCGCGTCACGTCCGGCCAGGCGGTCGCCAAGCTCGATACGCGGACCATCGAGGCGCGGCAGGCCGCGGCCGCCGCGGACCATCAGGCGGCGATCGCTGCCGTCTCCGTCGCGCGTGCCGGGGCCGAGCGGGCCGAGGCCGATCTCGGCTCCGCCCGCGCGCAGCTCCTCTCCGCCCGCGCCCGGGTGGAGAGCGCGGAGGCGCAGGCGCGCGACGCGGAGGCGGAGCTGCGCCGCGCCGCCGATCTGCGCGCCCGCGGGGTGAATGCGGAACGCGACCTGTCCCGTGCGCAGTTCACCGCCGAACGCCTGCGCGCCGATACGGCCGCGGCCCGCGCCGCCACCGCCCAGGCCGAAGCGGGCCTGATGGGAGCCGAGGCTGCGACCCGCACCGGTCGCGCGCAGGTCGAGGCCGCCGAGGCCGCGCAGGCGCAGCGCGCCGCCCAGCTTCAGCAGGTGGAGGTGGACCTGGCGAACGCGACGATCCGCGCGCCGATTGATGGCGTGGTGATCTCCCGCAACGTGGATATCGGCCAGACCGTCGCGGCCAGCCTGCAGGCGCCGATCCTGTTCATGATCGCGGCCAGCCTGGACGAGATGGAGGTCTGGGCGACGGTGGACGAGAGCGACATCGGCCGCATCCGCCCGGGGCAGGAGGTGACCTTTACCGTCGCCGCGCATCCCGGCGTGAACCTGCGCGGGACCGTCAAGGAAATCCGCCTCTCGCCGACCACCGTGCAGAACGTCGTGACCTACACGGTCGTGGTGAGTGCGGCGAATACCGGCGGGCGCATGCTGCCGGGGATGACGGCGACGCTGCGGGTGGTGACGGATGGCCGGCAATCCGTGGTGCGCGTGCCCAACGCCGCGTTGCGCTGGCGCCCGGCCGGTGCCGGCGAGGCCGGTGCGCCGCAACCCGGCGGTGCCGGCGGCGGTGGCCCGATCGAATCCGCGCTGCGCGAACTGACCGACCTCACGCCGACCCAGCGCGCGGACATCGCCGGCGCGCAGGCCGAGATGCGGGAACGCATGGCCGGCCTGCCGGCGGATGCGGAAGCGCGCCGGCAGCAGGCGCAGGCCGCGCGGCAGCGCCTGATCGCGCGCTTCAATGCGGTGCTGACGCCGGAGCAGCGGGCGCGCCTGGCCGAGATGCGCGCCGGCTCCCGTGACCGCGGCGCGCCCGGCACCCTCTACGTCGTGGACGCGGAAGGGGCCGCGCCGCGCGCCGTCACGGTCCGCACCGGCCTGACCGACGGGACGCTGACCGAGATCCTCTCCGGCATCGAGGAAGGCGCGCAGGTGGTGGTCGGGACGGAGCGTGCCGGCCCGCGCCCCGTCGCCGCTGCCGGGCCGCGCCCGTTCTGATGGCCGCGCTGATCGAGGCCGAGGGCCTGACCCGCCTCTATCCCGCCGGCGACGGCGTGGTCGCCGCGTTGCAGGACGTGACGCTCTCGATCGAGTCCGGGGCGTTCTGCGCGGCGATGGGGCCGTCCGGCTCCGGCAAGTCCACCTTCCTGAACCTCATCGGCTGCCTGGACCGCCCGACGCGCGGCCGGTACTGGCTGGCGGGAGAGGATACGGCGGAGCTGTCGGCGGATCGGCTGGCGGAGCTGCGCTCGCGCCGGCTCGGCTTCGTGTTCCAGTCCTTCAACCTCCTGCCGCGCACCGACGCGCTCGGCAATGTCGAGATGCCGATGGTCTATCGGGGCCTGGGCCGCCGCGCCCGCCGCGACCGCGCGGCGGAGGCGCTGACCCTCGTCGGCCTCGCCGACCGCATGCACCACAAGCCGACGCAGCTTTCGGGCGGGCAGCAGCAGCGCGTGGCGATCGCCCGCGCGCTGGTGAACGCGCCGGACCTGCTGCTGGCGGACGAGCCGACCGGCGCGCTGGACAGCCGCACGGGCCTCGAGATCATGTCGCTGTTCCAGGAGCTGAACCGCGCCGGCGTCGCGGTGATGATGGTGACCCACGACGCGGAGGTGGCGGCCTTCGCCGGCCGCGTGCTGCGTTTCCGCGACGGGCGGCTGGTGGCGGATATGCGCCAGACGCCGCGCGAGGCGGGTGCGGCGCTGCGCGACCTCGGCACCGCGCAGGCCGCATGAACGTCGAAGTCCGCCGCACCCTGGCCGAGCCGCCCGCGACGCCGATCGGGCGCGGCGTCCTGCCGCCGATGCCTGCCACCCGCGGCGGGATGGATTTCATCGAGGCCGTGCGCGGCGCGCTCGGCGCCCTGGCGGCGAACAAGCTGCGCGCGATGCTGACCGCGCTCGGCATCTTCATCGGCGTCGCGGCGGTGATCGCGACGGTGGCCGTGGGGGCGGGCGCGCGGGAACAGGTGCTTCGGCAGATCCAGGCGCTCGGCGCCAACGTCATCGTCGTCTGGGGCGGCAGTGTGAACATGGGCGGGGTGCGGCTCGGCGCCGGGCAGCGCCAGAACCTCACCTGGGACGATGCGCGCGCGATCGAGCGGGAGGTCGGCGCGGTGGCGGCCGCCTCGGGCAACATCCGCAGCCAGCAGCAGGTGATCGCCGGCAACCAGAACTGGGCGACGGCCGTACAGGGCAGCGACCTGGAGATCTTCGCGGTGCATGACTGGCCCGCCGAGCGCGGCCGCCTGTTCAGCGCGGAGGAGGCGGCCGGCGGCCGGAAGGTCGCGCTGCTGGGCGCGACGGTGGCCGAGACGCTGTTCGGCGAGGCCGATCCGGTCGGCCAGGAAATCCGCATCCGCACCACGCCCTTCGAGGTGATCGGCGTGCTCGCGCGCAAGGGCCAGAACGCGCAGGGGCAGGACCTGGACGACGCGGTGTTCATCCCGTTCTGGACCGCGCGCCGTTCCATCATGGGCGCGTCGCGCACCTGGTTCCGCTCGGTCAACTGGATCGCGGTGCGGGTGCATGAGGGCGAGGACATGCGCGCCGCCGAGGAGGAGCTGCGCGCGCTGTTCCGCCAGCGCCATCGCGTCGCCGCGAACGAGCCGGACACCGTCGGCATCCGCAACATGGCGGAGGTCGCGGCGACGCGGGATGCCTCGGCGCGCACGCTGTCCACGCTGCTGGCTGCCGTCGCGGCCGTGTCGCTGCTGGTCGGTGGCATCGGCGTGATGAACATCATGCTGGTGAGCGTGACGGAACGCACGCGCGAGATCGGGCTGCGCCTGGCGGTCGGCGCGCGGCGGCGCGACATCCTCTGGCAGTTCCTGCTGGAAGCGGTGACGCTCGCGCTGCTGGGCGGCGCGGCCGGCGTGGCGGCGGGGATCGGGTTGTCGCACGTGCTGTCGGGCTTGGCCGGCTGGCCGGTCCTGATCCAGTGGGATGCGGTGGCGCTGGCGGTCGGCGTCTCGGGCCTGACCGGCCTGTTCTTCGGCTTCTGGCCGGCGCGGCGGGCGGCGATGCTGGACCCCATCCAGGCGCTGCGGACGGAGTAGTACTCTCCCTCCCCTGCGCAGCGGGGGAGGGTCGGGGTGGGGGCATAACGAGCACCACCTCAAATAAGCAACAGGAGGACATAGCACCCATGCCCGAAAGCGCCGCCGACCGCTTCCGCATCCCCTCCCTCCGCGACCGCGTCAGCCCCGAGGAATGGCAGGCGCGCGTGGACCTCGCCGCCTGCTACCGCCTGGTCGAGCTCTACGGTATGTCCGACATGGCCGCGAACCACATCTCGCTCGCCGTTCCGGGGGAGGAAGGCGCGTTCCTCATCAACGCCTACGGCATGCTCTACGAGGAGATCACCGCGTCGTCGCTGGTGAAGATAGACGTCCACGGCAACACGCTGCTGAAGCCGGTCTTCCCGGATGGCCTGGACTACGGCGTGAACCGCGCGGGCTTCGTCATCCACGGCGCGATCCACGCAGCGAAGCCGGAGCTCGCCTGCGTCATCCACACGCATACCTGGGCGGGCATGGCGGTATCGTCGCTGGAATGCGGGCTGCTGCCGATGAACCAGACCTCGATGCGCTTCGCCCGCATCGGCTACCACGACTACGAAGGCGTGGTGCTGGACACCGCCATGCAGGCGAAGCTGGTGCGCGACCTCGGGCCGAACAACGCGCTGATCCTGCGCAACCACGGCCTGCTGACGGTCGGGCGCACGGTCGGCGAGGCGTTCAACGCGATGCACCGCCTGGAATTGTCGTGCCGGGCGCAGCTCGCGGCGCAGGCGACCGGCCAGCGGATCAACGCGGTGCCGGCGCATGTCGTGGAGGAGACCTGGAACAACTACCAGCCGGGCACGCGGCGGCCGTACGGGCTGATGGAATGGCCGGGGCTGCTGCGCAAGCTGGACAGGGTGGACCCGAGCTACCGGGATTGAACGCGGCACCACCGCCGCGCCATGTGGCGCGGCGGTGGCTTCGCCAACGACGAGACGGAGGGAGAGGGGCTCACCTCATCGCGGCGATGTCGATCACCTCGGAGGCCGGCAGGTTCGCGACGGGGCCGGTCGCGGTCAGCGCGCCGTTCTCGAGGCTGATGGTGTGCAGCGTGCCGCCGACCAGCACGTAGCCGCGGTTGCTGCCGTCGGTGCCGGTCAGGATGTCGAAGGCGACGCCGGCCGGCACGCTCATTCCCAGCATGCCGCGCTGCTGCTGCACGCCGTCATTCGGCGGGGCCTGCAGGTTGAAGCCGCCGACGAGCGTATCAATGGTGTAGAGCGAGGTGGTCGGCGCGCCGGGCTGGCCGGCGGCGGGGGCGCCGGCGGGCGGCGCGACGGAGTTGGTGTAGGCGCCGGCGACGATGCGCGGCCGCGTCTCGGCCAGCGGGCCGCCCGCCTGGTACTTCAGGTCGCCGTCCTTCGCGACCTCGCCGGTCTCGACGTTCACGCGGAAATTCGTGCCGGTCATGCCCATCAGGCGCAGGCGGTTGGCCGCCGGGTTGAAATCCACCACCGCGCGGCCGCCGCTCTCGAAGGGCATGTTGAGGCGCGAGACCTGGGTGGCGGCGCCGCTCATCGGGTCCACCGTCACGATCTGCCCACGCTCCGTCACGCCGTAGAGCCGGCCGTTCTGCGGCCGCTGGTCTATGCCGAGCAGGCGGCCATCCGCGCCGGTCACGCGCACCGGTGCCGTCGCGCGCCGCGTCTCCGCGTCAATGCGGACCAGCATGTTGTCGGCGGTCAGGCCGATCAGCGTCTGCGCCTGCGCGCCGCCCGCGGCGGCGATCATCGCGGCGGCCGCGATCGTATAGCGAAGCGTGCTCGTCATTTCCGGGCTCTCCTGATCCGATGCGGAGGCCCCGATCGGCCCCGCTGCGGTCGTTACGGAGGCCCGGCGTGCCCGGATGCAGCGAAGGGGACGGAAATCTTCACGTCCCCGTGGCCGGCGAGAGCCGCCCGATGAACTGGATCGGCCCGGTCGGACGGCCGATCGGCGAGCCGCCCGGCGGCTCCAGCGTGATCTCGATGAGCATTCCCGGCGAGGGGCGGATCGTCGCCGGCCGCACGGTGATCCGCCCATCCGCCGGGATCAGGCCGAGCGAGGTCGGCGCCGTCGCGCCCTGCGGCAAGGCCCACAGCTCCAGCACGCGGTCCGGCGGCGCCGGGCGGGTGTTCACCGAGGCGAGCCTGATCCCGTCGCGGTCGGCCTGGACCAGCCAGGCCGGCTGGTCGCGGTCGGTCAGCAGCACCGTCATCATCAGCGGCGCCGGAGCGGGCCGGGCAAACATGAACAGCGCCAGCCCGGCCGCCACCGCCGTCGCGCCGATCGCGCCCATGCGCCACGGATCGGTCAGCCGCCGCCACCACGGAACCGCGAGCTTCGGCGAGGGTTCGAGCGCGCCCTCGATCCGCGCCCAGAGGTCCGGCGGCGGCGCTTCCGGCACGGCAAGCGTCGCGAGCGGCGCTAGCCGCGCCTCCCACCGCGCTACAGCTTCGGCCAGCGCGGGATCGGCCGGCAGGGTGCGCTCCACCTCCGCCGCCTCGCGCGCTTCGAGCGTGCCGAGCACGTATTCGGCGGCCAGCCCGTCGCGGTCCTCGGTGTCGGGCGGGATCATGCCAGGCACTCCCGCAGCCGGAGCAATCCCCTGCGGATCCAGGCCTTCACCGTGCCGAGCGGCAGGTCGAGCCGCGCCGCGACCTGTGCGTGGGAAAGCCCGTGCACGAAGGCCAGCACGATGCCCTGCCGGTTCTTCTCCTCCAGCGCGGCGAGGCAGTCGTGCAGCCGCCGCCCCTCGGCCGAGGCCGCCACGCGGTCCAGTGCGTCGGCCTCCACCGGCGTGTCGCCGAGCGTCGGGTCGTCGGTCGGGATTTCCCGGCCCCGCCGGCGCGCGATGTCGAGCGCGGCGTGCCGGACTACCGCGCCGAGCCAGGCTTCCGCCGCGCCACGGGCGGGATCGAACTGCGCGGCGCGCCGGGCAACCCGCAGGAACGCGTCCTGCACCGCATCCGCCGCCGCGTCCCGGTCGCGCAGGATGGCGTTCGCCACCCCGAACAGGCGCACGGATTGCCGTTCATAGACGGCGCGCAGCGCCCCGCGATCGCCGCGCGCGACGGCGGCGAGAAGCGGGGCAAGCTCGGTCGCGGCATCCATGAGGGCGAGGATGGGAGACCGCGAGGGGCGCCGCAAGCGCGGGGCGGTGACGATCATGCCGGCACTACGGCCGGCGCGGCCCTATGGATGCACGATCAGTTCCCGAACAGGCGTTGCAGGCGCAACATCATCTCGGGAAGCGAGAGCCCCGACTGCGTCGGCGCAGCCGGCGCGCTGCCCTCCGGCACCCTGGCCCGCAGGCGGGAGAGCGCATCGCGCGTGCGGTCCAGCCGCAGTTCGACGGGCTCCGCGGCGCCGGCGCCGTAGCCGATCATGCGGACCAGCACGGAGGAGGCCGCCGGCAGCTCCTCCGCCGCGCGCTGCGCATCCTCGGCCCGTGGGGCGCAGACCAGCGTCCGCCCTTCCAGCCCGCAGGGGAATTCGAAGTAGCGGTTCGGCGGGAAGCGGAGCTGCGCGGTGCCGGTCAGGGCCAGCAGCCCGCGGCCCGCGCCTTCTAACGTCAGGTCGCGCGCGGTGACGACGGGCACCAGCCGCCCGCCGCGGTCCTGCACTTCCAGCAGCAGGGAGGAGCCGCCGGCCCCGCTCGCGCGTTCGACGGGTTCCCGGTGGCGGAGCTGGCAATCGGCCCGGTCCGTCATGCGGTCGGCGACGCAGGACAGCCGCCAGGTCCCGATCTCCTCCGGCGGCACGGCGGCCGGGGTGGTGGTCTGGGCGGTGGCCGCGCCCGTGAGGGCGAGGCTGGCGAGGAGCGTGGCGGCGCGCATCATGCGCGCTGAGATGGGTGCGGAAAGGGACGGTTCCATGGCGATGGTGCGGTTTCCGGACGGGACGGAGGTGCCGGCCCTCGGCCAGGGCACCTGGCGCATGGGGGAGCGCGGCGGCGACCGGCGGGGGGAAGCGGATGCGCTCCGCCTCGGTCTCGATCTCGGCCTGATGCTGGTGGACACGGCCGAGATGTACGGCGAGGGCGGCGCGGAGGAGGTGGTGGCCGACGCCATCACCGGCCGGCGCGACGACGCCTTCCTCGTCTCCAAGGTCTATCCCCAGAACGGGTCCCGCACGAGGCTGCCGCGGGCGCTGGACGCCAGCCTGAAGCGCCTGCGGGTGGAACGGCTGGACCTCTACCTGTTGCACTGGCGCGGCAGCGTCCCGCTAGCTGAGACGGTCGAGGCGATGGAGCGGGCGCGGGACGCCGGGAAGATCGCCCGTTGGGGCGTCTCCAATCTCGACGTCTCCGACCTGGAGGAGCTGGGGCCGGCGCTCGGCGACTGCGCGACTGACCAGGTGTTGTGGAACCTGGAGGCGCGCGGGGTGGAGCACGACCTGCTGCCCTTCTGCGCCGGGCGGGGCATGCCCGTGATGGCCTATTCCCCGGTCGGCCAGGGCGGCGCCCTGCTGCGCCACCGCGCACTGGCCGCGGTTGCCGCCCGGCATGGGACGACGCCGGCCGCGGTCGCGCTGGCCTTCGTGCTCGGGCGGCCGGGCGTGATCGCCATCCCGAAGGCGGCCGACCCGGCGCATCTGAGGCAGAACGCCGCGGCGCGCGACATCCGGCTGACCGAGGCGGACCGCGCCGAGCTCGACGCCGCCTTCCCGCCGCCGAAGCGCAAGCGGCCCCTCGCGATGCTCTGATCTTGCGCGGGGGGCCGGCATCCGCTACGCGCTGCCCCCGCGCCGGCACCCCTGGAGGCCGGCGCTTTTCGTGTTTGTGCAGCAGAGGAGCCTGGCAATGGTCCAGACTGTCCGGATCGAGGCCGTGGCGCGCGAGCGTGCCGGTAAGGGGGCGGCGCGCGCGACCCGGCGAGGGGGCATGGTCCCCGGCGTGGTGTATGGCGCGAAGCAGGACGCGACGCTGATCGCGCTCGACCCGCGCGACGTGATGAAGGAACTCACCAAGGGCGGCTGGCAGTCGCACCTGTTCGAGGTCGCCGTGAAGGACGGCCCGACGGAGCGCACGATCATGCGCGACGTGCAATTCCATCCCGTCACCGACCGCCCTGTCCACGTGGATTTCCAGCGCGTCGCGCCCGGCGCCCGCATCCGCGTGCGCGTGGCCGTGACCTTCCTGAACGAGGAGACCTCGCCCGGCCTGAAGGCCGGCGGCGTGCTCAACGTGGTGCGCCGCGAGGTCGAGGTGATGGCCGAGACCGACCGCGTCCCCGACCGCTTCGAGATTGACCTGGGCGAGGCGAAGATCGGCGACGGCCTGCGCTGGTCCTCCATCAAGGACAATTTCGGTGCGCGCCCGGTGATCGTCGGCCGCGACTTCATGGTGGCCTCCATCGCCGCGCCGACGACCGAGGCCGAGGCCGCCCCGGCCGCCGCGGCCCCGGCCGCGCCGGAGCCGTCGAAGGCGAAGGGCAAGGCGCCAGCCGCCGGGGCGCCCGCCAAGGGCGGCGCGGCACCCGCCGCCAAGCCCGCGGCGCCCGCGAAGAAGAAGTAACCCAACCTCTCCCTCCCCCGTTCACGGGGGAGGGCCGGGGTGGGGGTCCTCGCCAGGAGCCACCGTCATGCTGCTCTGGGTCGGCCTCGGCAATCCCGGGCCCGAGCATGCGCGGCAGCGCCACAACATCGGCTTCATGGCCCTCGACGCCATCGCGCGCCGCCACGCCTTCTCGCCCTGGCGCAAGCGGTTCAAGGGCGAGGTCGCGGAGGGCGCGATCGGCGGCGAGAGGATCATCGCGCTGAAGCCGATGACCTTCATGAACGACAGCGGCGATGCCGTGCAGGCGGCAGCGTCCTTCGTGAAGATCCCACCCGCCGCGATCTGGGCCTTCCATGACGAGCTGGACCTGGCGCCCGGCAAGGTGCGCGTGAAGCGCGGCGGCGGCACGGCCGGGCACAACGGCCTGCGCGACATGCAGCGCGCGCTCGGCACACCGGAGTTCGGGCGCGTGCGGCTGGGCATCGGGCATCCCGGCCACAAGGACCGCGTGACCGGCCACGTCCTCGGCAACTTCGCCAAGGTGGAGACCTGGGTGGAGTCGCTGCTGGACGCGCTGGCCGATGCGGCACCCCTGCTCGCGGCCGGCAAGCCGGAGGAATTCATGACCCGCGTCGCGTTGCTGACACAGGAGAGCGCCTGATGGAAACCGGCGAAGGCGTCTTCGACCACGGCTTCGGCGGCCCCGGCCCCGAGGATTTCGCCAACGGCGCCGCCGCGCTGGCAGCCGGGCTGGTGCGGGAAGCGCAATCGCTCGCCGCCGCCGCGGCCTCGCTGCGCGCGGCGACGGCGCCAGGGCCGGAAGGCCCGGGGGACGTGCGGCGCGCGCGGCTCGCCATCCATGCCGGCGGGGAGGCGGCGATGCGCGCCGCGCTCGCGCTGGATGCCGCGACGACGCTCGCCGAGCGCCGGCCCCTGGCCGAACAGGCGAAGCGCATCGCGGAGGCCGCGACGCGCGCGGGCCTGCCGCCCGCGACGCTCGCGCCGCTGCTGCGCGCCGCGGCGCTGGATTTCCGCACCGACGACGCGGCGGCGCGCATCGCCGCCTCCACCCTCGCCGCCGATCTCTGCGCGGCGCTCGCCAAGGATCCGGCCTGATGGGCTTCAATTGCGGCATCGTCGGCCTGCCGAATGTCGGCAAGTCCACGCTGTTCAACGCGCTGACGCAGACCGCCGCGGCGCAGGCCGCGAACTATCCGTTCTGCACGATCGAGCCGAATGTCGGCCGCGTCGCCGTCCCCGATCCGCGCCTGGATGTGCTGGCGAAGATCGGCAAGAGCGCGAAGGTCGTGCCGACCAGCCTGGAATTCGTGGACATCGCCGGCCTGGTGCGCGGCGCGTCGAAGGGCGAGGGATTGGGCAACCAGTTCCTGGCGAACATCCGCGAGGTGGACGCCATCGTCCACGTCCTCCGCTGCTTCGAGGACCCTGACGTCACGCATGTCGAGGGCGGCGTGGACCCCGTGCGCGACGCGGAGACGGTCGAGACGGAGCTGATGCTCGCCGACCTCGACAGCCTGGAGAAGCGCGCCGTCGGCCTGGCGAAGCGTGCGCGCGGCGGTGACAAGGAAGCCGTGGCGCAGATGGCGCTGATCGAGCCGCTGAAGGCCGCGCTGGAAGCGGGCAGGGCCGCGCGGACCGCGGTGCCGAAGGGCGAGGAGGCATCGGCCGCGCGGCTACAGCTGATGACGACGAAACCCGTGCTGTACGTGTGCAACGTGGAGGAGGGCGCCGCGGCGACGGGCAACGCGCATGCCGCGCGCGTGCAGGCGATGGCGGGCGCGCAGGGCGCGAAGGCGGTGATCGTCTCCGCTGCCATCGAGGCGGAGATCAGCCAGATGCCGGAAGGCGACCGCGCGGAGTTCCTCGGCTCGCTCGGCCTGTCCGACAGCGGGTTGGACCGGATCATCGGCGCCGGATACGAGCTGCTCGGGCTGGTGACGTACTTCACCGTCGGCCCGAAGGAGGCGCGCGCCTGGACGATCACGCGCGGCACCAAGGCGCCCGGCGCGGCCGGCGTGATTCATGGCGATTTCGAGCGCGGCTTCATCGCTGCCGAGACCATCGCCTATGCCGACTACGTCGCGCTGAACGGCGAGGCCGGCGCGAAGGAGGCGGGAAAGATGCGCGTGGAGGGCAAGGAGTACGTCGTGAAGGACGGCGACGTGCTGCTGTTCCGCTTCAACGTCTAGAGCAGATCGCTGAAAGGCGGACCCGCCTGGAAGCGTGAATCTGCTCTACGGACAACAGCCTACAGCGTCGTGCCTGATCCAGAGATCAGGCACGACGCTGTAGGCCGCCCGCCAGCAGCCCGCTTCGTGGTCGTCCAGCACGCCGCAGGCCTGCAGGAACGCATGGGTCGTGGTCGGGCCGACGAAGCGGAACCCGGCCTTCCGCAGCTCCGCGCTGACGCGCGCGGAGAGCGGGATGAAGCCGGGCGCGCGCTCCGTGCCGTTGCGGCGGCTGACGACGGGCCGACCCTCGGTGAAGCGCCAGAGCCATGCGGCGAAGCTGCCCTGCGCATCCCGCAGGCGCAGCAGCGCGGCCGCGTTCGAGATGGTGGATTCGATCTTGCCGCGATGGCGGATGATGCGCGCATCCGCGAGCAGCCGGGTCACGTCCTCCGCGTCGAAGCGCGCCACCACCTGCGGGTCGAAGCCGGCGAAGGCGGCGCGGTAGCCTTCGCGCTTCGCCAGCACCGTCTCCCACGAAAGGCCGGCCTGCGCGCCTTCCAGAGTCAGCATCTCGAACAGCTTCGCGTCGTCGTGGCAGGGCACGCCCCACTCCTCGTCGTGGTAGGGGGCGAGGAGGGGTGTGGCGGCCCAGCGGCAGCGGTGCATCCCGCCTTCTACACCGAGGCGGCACGCGCGCGGAAGGCGGCCATCAGCGCGAAGGTCGCGGCGAGCGACGTGGTCCGCGCGCTCTATTTCGGTGCCTGAAATTCCTCGTCCCAGGCGACCTCGCGGCCCTCGCGGGCGGAGCGCTCGGCCAGCAGGCAGCAGCGCACGGCGTCACGCGCTTCCTCCGGCCGCACCAGCGGGCGGCCGGCGTGGAACCCTGCGATCGCGCCCTCGGCCTGCGTGACCAGCTCGTACACCTCTCCGGAATCGTGCAGCGCGACGGTCTCGGCCGGCTGCCCCGGTGCGGCGCGGCCGCGCACGAGCGACAGGGTGGCAACCGGCGAGAAGCTGCGGTCCATCGCGGCCGACCATGACGCCCGCATGGCGCCGCCATCGCCCATGACCTGCACGGACAGGTGATGCTCAAACCCGCCGGTGACGATGTTGAGCGTGGCGAACTCCCCGCCCGCGAAGCGCAGCGTGACGGAGAGTGCACGCGGCATCGCGGGATCGCCATCGGCATGCGCGCGCAGCGCGACGGGCGGGCCCCAGGCGGCACCGTACCACAGCAGCAGGTCGAAGTAGTGCACCGGCTCCTCCAGGATCCAGGAGCCGACCCGGGCGCGGTCGTAGCGCCAGCCGGACGCGCCGGTGCGATACGGAAAGCGGAACAGCGAGACGGCGGCGTGCCGCACCGCGCCGATCGCACCGTCCTCGATCAGCGCCTTCATGCGCCCCCATTGCGAGGAGACCCGCAGCTCATGCCCGACGGTGAGCACCTTGCCGGAGCTGCGCGCCGCTGCGATCAGCGTGTCGCAGTCGGCCAGGGTCAGCGCCATCGGCTTTTCCAGCAGCACGTGCTTGCCCGCTGCCAGCGCGGCGAGCGCGAGCGGTGCGTGCAGCGCATTCGGCGCGGCGATGACGACGGCCTCGATCGAACTGTCCGCCAGCACGTCCGCCGGATCGCGATGCACCGCGATCCCCGGCCGGTCCGCCGCCGCATCGGCCGCGCTGGCAGCGCCATGCGCGACGACCGCCGCGAGATGCGCATTCGGCGCGGCCTCCAGCGCGCGGGCGTGGTGGCGCCCCCACGCACCGTATCCGATCAGCGCGACGCGCATCATGCCAGCACCGGCTCGGGCATGCGGGTGACCTCCTCCGTCACGGTGATGGCGCAATCTTCGTGAAGCTGGACGAGGCTGGCGGGGACGGCGGGCGTGACAGGACCGTGCAGCAGCTTTCGGAGGATCGCCGTCTGCCAGGGCCGGTTGAGATAGAGGCGGAGCTTCCGCGCACCGAGGATCTCCTTCATGCCGACCGTCACCGCGCAGGCGGGGATCAGGTCCATCGCGCCGCGCGTGGCGGTGACGGCGTTGATCGTGCGTGTCTCGCGCGACAGGCGCTGGATGCGCGTGGGCAGCGCGGCGAAGGCGCCGAGGTCCATCGCGTCACCCGGTTCCGGCGGTTCGTTGAAGGCGAGGTGGCCGGCGATGCCGACGCCGGCGAAGCAGACATCCACGCCGCCGTTGCGCGCGATCAGCGCCGGAATCGCGTGCAGGTCGTCCGGGTCCGGGAAGACGATCCGCGGCGTTGTTCCCGGGGGCATAAGCTCGGTTAGATGCGCGCGTATGTGGCGGCGGAAGGAGAGCGGGTGGTCCTCCGCGATCCGGTCGCCGGCAGGCGTCAGGTACTCATCCATGCCGATCAGCGTGAGGTCGTGCAGCGAGATCCGCTCCGCGATGCAGCGCGCGGCGAGCAGGTCGTACTGGCCGACCGGGCCGATCGGCACGATGAAGGTGGGAGTGGGGCGGCCGCTGCCTTTCGCCGCCTGGTACTCCGCGAGGATCGCGTCGGCGAAGTGCTGCGCCAGCGCGGCCGCGTCAACGACCACCCGGAACGCGATCCGCGTGCCGCGCGCCAGCTCCTCGGGCCGGAGGCGCAGCGGGTCCGTCACAGCCGTGCGCCCGCCGTCGAGAAGAGGTGGATGTCGGCGGGGTCAAGGGCGAGGCGCACCACTTCGCCGGCTTGGCGGACGGAGCGGGCGGGCACGCGGGCGTGCAGCTCGGCGCCGGCGAGGTCGAGCGTGACCAGCGTCTCGCTGCCGAGCGGCTCCACGACGGCGGCGGGGGCGGAGATGGCGGCGGGTTCGCCGCTGCCGGGCGGCAGCCAGATCAGGCGCTCGGGGCGCAGGCCGATCGTGGCGTCGCCCTCCGGCGCCGCGCGATGCAGCGGCAGCGCGGTGCCATCGGGCAGCAGCGCGCGGCCGGCTTCCACGCGGCCGGAGAGCAGGTTCATCGCAGGCGCACCCATGAAGGCGGCAACGAAGGTCGTGGCGGGCCGGTCGTAGATCTCCTCCGGCGAGCCGACCTGCTGCACCAGCCCGCCCTGCATGACGACGATGCGGTCCGCCAACGTCATCGCCTCCACCTGGTCGTGCGTGACGTAGATCGTGGTGGCGCGCAGCCGGTCGCGCAGGCGCTTGATCTCGGTCCGCATCTGCACGCGCAGCTTGGCGTCGAGATTGGAGAGCGGCTCGTCGAACAGGAACACCTGCGGATCGCGCACGATGGCGCGGCCCATCGCCACGCGCTGGCGCTGCCCGCCGGACAATTCGCGCGGACGACGGTCGAGCAGGTGCGCGATGTCCAGCACGCGGGCGGCGTCCGAGACGCGGCGCGCGACCTCGCCCTTCGGCACGCCGCGCCAGCGCAGCGAGAAGCCCATATTCTCCGCGACGGACATGTGCGGGTAGAGCGCGTAGTCCTGGAACACCATCGCGACGTCGCGGTCCTTCGGATCGCGTTCGTTCACCACGGCGCCGCCGATCACCACATCGCCTTCGCTGGCATCCTCGAGGCCCGCCACGATGCGGAGCAGCGTGGACTTGCCGCAGCCGGACGGCCCGACGAGCACGACGAACTCGCCATCCGCGATCGCCAGGTCCACGCCGTGCACCACCTGCACCGTGCCGAAGCGCTTGCGCACGCCGCGAAGCTCGACCGTCGCCACGACGCGTCCCGTTCCCGTCCCGTGGCGGATGCTAGGGTCGGGGTGCGTGCGTCCGCAAGGTGGCGGCGTTCTCTCACATGCTGCGCCCCCCCACATGCTGCGTCCCCCCACATGCTGCGTCCCCCCACCCGGGCCCTCCCCCGTGAACGAGGGAGGGAGGGTTACGCGGCGATCTCGCCGACGACGCGCGCGCGGACGCGCAGCGCGCCGCCGGGCAGGTAGGCGACCGGCAGGTCCTCCATGTCCACGAGCGCGAGCGTCGCGCGATCGGCGCCGGACTCCACCGCACGGTCGCGCGCGATGCGTTCGGCCTCGGCCATCGCCTCGGTGCGCGAGAGGCCCTGGAACACCTGATCGGACTCCCCGCTGACCTGCGCGATGGCGGCGCCGACGGCGTTGGCGACCGCGGCATTGGCGGGGCGCAGCACCTCCGACACGCCGGGCAGCCGATCGGGGACGAGGAAGGCGCCGCCGCCGACGGCGAGCAGCGGGACGGCGGCGGCCTCGGTCTTCATGCGGTCCACCGCCTCCTCCAGCATGCGGGCCGCTTCCGCGAGCACGGCATCGGCGACGGCGCGGTCGAGGTCGGCGACCTGCGACGGGTCGCCGAGCGCGAGCAGGCCCGCGGCGACGGCGACGTCGGTGGTGGTGAGCTCCGCGCCGCCGAAGACGCGCGCGAGCTCCGGCAGGCGAAAGCCGACGCTGTCCGGGCCGATGGCGATGCGGCCGTCGGCATTGCGCACGCGGGACCCGCCGCCGAGGCCGAAGGAGTGCAGGTCCGGCATGCGGAACAGCGTGCGGACGCCGCCGACCTGCACCACCGCATTGGCCTCGCGCGGGAAGCCGTGCCGCAGCGCGCCGACATCGCTGGTGGTGCCGCCGACATCCACCACCAGCGCATCCTTCACGCCGGTCAGGAAGGCCGCGCCCCGCATCGAATTGGTCGGGCCGGAGGCGAAGGAGAGCACGGGGAAGCGCGCCGCCAGCTCCGCCCGGATCACCGTGCCGTCGTTCTGGGTGACGAAGAGCGGCGCCGCGATGCCGGCCTGCCGCAGCGCTTCCTCGAACGCCGCGACGGTGCGGATCGCGAGCGGGGCGAGCGCCGCGTTCATCAGCGCGACGTTCTCGCGTTCCAGCAGGCCGATGCGGCCGAGGTCGTGGGAGAGGGTGACGGAGGCGCCCGGCAGTTCCTGCCGCACGATCTCCGCCGCGCGCTCCTCCATCGAGGGATCGAGGGGCGAGAAGATGGAGGAGACCGCGACGCAGGCGATGCCTGCCTCGCGCATCCCGCGCGCGGCCCGTGCCACCGCGCCTTCGTCCAGCGGCATGATGGGCCGGCCGTCATAGTCGTGGCCGCCCTCGACCATGTGCACCTGCCCGCGGGCGAGCGCGGCGAGGTCGGCCGGCCAGTCGCAGAAGGGCGGCAGGCTGCGGGCGGCCGGCAGGCCGAGGCGGATCGCGCCGACGGGCGCGAGATCCCGCCGCTGCACCACCGCGTTCACGAAATGCGTGGTGCCGATCATCACGGCCTGCACGCCGGCCGGGCCGACATGCGGCGCGACGCCGGCGAGCGCCAGGCGCATCCCGGTCATCACGTCCGCGGTCGTCGGCGTCTTGACGGCGTGCAGCACCCGCTCGCCTTCCAGCAGCACGGCATCCGTGTTGGTGCCGCCGACGTCAATACCGATGCGCCGCCTCATGCGAAGACGCTGCGGAATTCGAGGTCGTAGCCGAAGGCGCGCGGCCCGACGAAGTCGAGTCCGCGCGGCGTCAGGAAGACCGGCGGCGCGCGCAGCGCGATGACGGTGACGCGCTGGCCGTAGCGCAGTGTCTCCGTGCCGATCGCCTCGCCGGTGACGGTATCCAGCACGCAGGTGAGGTCGGGCGTCATCACGCGCGGCGTGCCGTCCACCCAGGCGACGGCCCATTCGTTCTGGAAGGCGAGTTCCATCGCCGTGCCGCGATGCTCGTCCAGCCCGTCGAGGCGCGTCGTGCCGCGCAGGAAGCCCTCCGTCGTGCGGCGCGCCACGTCGGCGACCTTGCCGCGGAAGAGCAGGCGGCCGTCCTCGGCCTCCAGGATCGCCTCGATCGGGTCGCGATGCGCGCGCTGGGCGGCGCGGATCGCCTGGCCGAGTCGGATGGCCTGCGTGGTGGTGCGAAGGATGCCCCAGCGCTTCACCTCGGCGCCGGTGCGCGGCGCCTTGCAGGTGGCCGCGATGCTGCCGGTCTCCACGCACATCCTGCGCGAGAGCCGCTCCATCCACTTCCAACTCGGCACGCGGGCGACGATGCCCTCCACGCCGCGCGGGTCCACCAGCGTCAGCGGCCAGGGTTGCAGGTCGCCGACCGCGAAGGAGGTCATCTGCGCCTCCGGATAGGCGCGGCCCATCGCATCGGCATCCACCACGGGGCGGTCGAGATGCGCCGCGGCCATCAGGGGCTGGATCGCGTTGTTGCCGCCGATCTCGACGGACATCACCCCGCGGAAGCGGCGGCCGATGTATTCCTCCATCAGCGTGACCGCGCGCGCGATGTTCGCGCTGTCGGTCAGCCGTTCCTGGCCGACCAGCGGCGCACCCATGTTGGAGACCACTGCGACGGCGTCGTCATCGGCCAGGTCGTCCGGGTCCATCAGCGTCACGCGCCGTCCCTCGGCGTAGAGGCGACGCATGTTGAGCAGGCCGAGATAGGGCGAGCCGCCGCCGCCGGTGCCGAGCACCCACGCGCCGACGGCCAGCGCCTCGATCTCCTCCAAGGTGAGTTCGCGTGGTTCGGGCATCGTCTATTCCGGCAGGAGCGAGGCGGCCGCGCGCGCGGCGACGGCGACCGAGAGCAGGACGGGGCAGGGCAGGGCGGCGGTGAAGGCGGCCTTGTCGGCGCGGCTATAGGAGATGCAGTCGAGCAGGACGAGGTCGGGGCGATGCCCGGCGAGGTCCCGCGCGGCGGCGGCACGGGCGGCTGCGTCGGAGGCGGGTTGCAGCGCGACGGCGTGCACCTCGATCCCCGGGCGGGCATTCTTCGCCGTCAGCGTCGGCACCTGCGCCGCGAAGGGCACGACGAGGCCGAGCCGGCCACGCGGCAGGATCGCCGCGGCGAGCGCGTTCAGCACGGCGGAGGGCTGGATCAGCCCAGCGCGCTCCGGCAGGCCTTCGAAGCGGCCGGTGCAGGCCAGCAGCACGGGGCCGGTGATCGCCGCGAGGCGGAAGCGCAGCCGCTGCGTGACGGCGAGCTTCGACACCGCGATCCCCTCGCCGGAGGGCAGCAGCGTGAACAGCGTGTCGGGGTCGGAGGCGGGCGCGAGGTCGGCGATCTCCCCGCACGCCAGGCCGTCCAGCGCGCCTTCCAGCACCACGCGCAGGCCCGGCGCGGCCGACGCGATCTCCGCCTCGAGGTCCGGCCGCGGCGACTGGCCGATGGTGAGGACTCGCAGCGCGGTCATGCGGCGTCCAGCGGAACCGGATCCTCGGCTCGCCACGAGACGGCGACGACCGCGCCCGGCGCGAGCAGCGCGCCATCCGTCTCGCGCGGCGCGCGGGCGAGGAGGCTGGCGCCAGACAGCGAGAGTTTCAGCAGCACGGCGTCACCCAGGAAATTCGCCTCCACCACGCGCGCATCCGCGAGCCCCGTCCCGGCCGGTCCGACGCGCACGCGCTCCGGCCGCAGCGCGATGCTGGTCGGGCCTCTCAGCACCGCCGGCAGCGGGCCTGTCCAGCCCTCGCCGCGCAGCGTCGCGCCCTCCGCCGTGCCCTCCAGGATGTTCGTGTCTCCGATGAAATCCGCGACGAAGCGGCTGGTCGGGCGATCGTAGATCTCGCGCGGCGTGCCGAGCTGCGCGATGCGGCCCGCGCGCATCACCGCGATGCGGTCCGACATCGTCAGCGCCTCCTCCTGGTCGTGGGTGACGTAGATCAACGTCAGGCCGAGGCGGCGGTGCAGCTCCTTCAGCTCGAACTGCATGGCCTGGCGCAGCTTCTTGTCGAGCGCGCCGAGCGGCTCGTCGCAGAGGAGGACGGCGGGGTTGATGACGATGGCGCGGGCCAGCGCGACGCGCTGCTGCTGCCCGCCGGATAGCTGCGACGGCCGGCGGTCCTCCAGGCCCTGCAGCCGCACCATGGCCAGCGCGTCGCGCACGCGGCGCGCGGCCTCCTCGCGCGGGGTCTTCCGCATCTTGAGGCCGAAGGCGACGTTCTCCGCCACGGAGCGATGCGGGAACAGCGCGTAGGACTGGAACACCATGCCCATGTTGCGCGCTTCCGGCGGCAGCGCGGTGACGTCGCGCGCGCCGACGCGGATCGTGCCGGCATCCGGCGCCTCGAAGCCCGCGACCATGCGCAGCGTCGTCGTCTTGCCGCAGCCGGACGGGCCGAGGAGAGAGAAGAACTCGCCCTCTCCGATCTCCGTCGAGAGGTCGTCCACCGCGCGCGTGCCGCCGGGAAACACCTTCGTCACGCGCGAGAGGACGACGCCCGCCACGCGGATCAGCCCCGGAAGATGCGGTTCACGCGGTCGTCCACGCGGTCCTTCTGGCTGTTGTACCACTGCCAGGGCATCTGGATAAGCTGCGCGACCTCCTCCGGCCGCGTCAGCAGCTTGCCGCGGAAGCGTTCGGGCAGAGTCAGGTCGCGGCGAACGGGGCTGTACCAGACCTCCGTGCTCATCTTCGTCTGCACAACGGGGGAGAGCATGTGGTTGATCCAGATATGCGCGAGCTCCGTCATCTGCGTGCCGCGCGTGACGGAGAGCACCTGTTCCAGCGCGATGATGCCTTCTGGCGGTGCCAGGAACTCCACCGGCACGCGGTCCTGGTTGCGGTACACCGCCGTGTCGTGCAGCACGCCGATGGAGAGCTCACCGGACAGCATCGCGTTCTCGATCCCGCCGGTGAAATCGAAGAGGCGCACGGGGCGGAGCCGTTCCATTGCGCGGAAGCTCGCGTCGAGGTCGCGGAAGCCGTTGCCGTAGAGCCGGCCGGACAGCATGAACAGCGCCTGTCCCAGCGAGTTGGCGGGGACAACGTAGGCGCCGCGGCTGCCCGCGAAGCGCGCATCCCACAGATCCTTCCAGGAGACCGGCGGCTGCTGCACGCGGTCGCGGCGGTAGGAGAGGCCGACGGCGCTGGTGAGGAAGACGATGCCGACGATCTCCTCCGACGTGGCGTAGGGATAGATCGCGGAGGCGTTCGGGATTTTCGAGAGGTCCGGCCGGCGTTCCACGAGGCCCTGCTCGAACACCGCCCATTGCTCGTTGCTGTTGGTGTGCAGCACGTCATAGACGGGGCGGTTGCGCGGGCTGGCCAGCAGCTTCGGGACGAAGGGGAAGGCGGTGTCCACCTCCACGCGGCAGCGATGCTCGCGTTCGAAGGCGGGGATGATGTCGTCGCGCATGATCTCGCCCCAGCGGCCGCCCCAGCCGGTGATGCGCAGCGTGTTGGCGGATTGCGCGCCGGTCGCGGCGGGCAGGGCGAGCGTGCCGGCCGAGGCGGCCAGCAGCGTGCGGCGGTTGAGCATGGTTCGTGCCTCCTCCTTCAGAGTTTCGCGTATTCCTGCAGGCCGATGGTGCGCTCAATCCCCAGCACGAGCGCGACCGCCAACAGGATGGAGACGGTGCTGGCGGCCGCGATGGTGCCGTCGAAGTCGAAGCGCAGGTAATTGAACATGGCGATCGGCAGCGTCTCATTCCCCGGCGAGACGAGGAAGAGGCTGACGGGAAACTGGTCGAAGCTGACGATGAAGGCGAAGAGGCTGCCGGCGATGACACCGGGGCGGATCAGCGGCAGCGTCACTTCCCGGAACGCGGCGCCGGGGGTCGCGCCGAGGCCGCGGGCCGCTTCCTCCAGCGATCGGTCGAAATTCGCCAGCACCGCAAGCGCGGTGCGCATGACGTAGGGCGTCGCCACCACGATGTGTCCCGCGAGCAGGATCCAGACGTTGCGGCCGAGGCCGGAGACCATCGCGAGCTGGAACAGCGCGAAGCCCGTCAGGATGGTCGGCAGCACGATCGGCGAGAGGAACAGCCCGGTCAGCGCGCGCCGTCCCGGCAGGCTGGATCGGATCAGCGCGAGGGACGCCATCGTCCCGATCGTGCCGGCGACGATCACCGTGACGAGGCCGAGGCCGAGCGAGAGACCGAAGGCCGCCATGAAGTCGCGGCTGGTGACGAACTTGGCGAACCAGCGGAGCGAGACGCCGGAGGGCGGGAAGGCCAGGAACGGCTCCGGGTTCACCGCGAAGCACAGCACGATCAGAACGGGCGTCAGCAGGAAGGCCAGCACCAGGCCGCAGAGGATCAGGAAGGCCGCCCGCATTCAGATGGCGCCCCGGGCGGCGCGGCCCATCGCGCGGCCATAGGCGAAAACCAGCAGCAGCGCGACGGCCAGCAGCACCACGCCGAGCGCCGCGGCGAAGCCCAAATTGAAGCTGGCGGAGACCTGCTGGAAGATCAGCATCGGCAGCGTCAGGATTTCGTAGCCGCCGATCACGATGGGCGTGACGTAGGCGCTGATCGCCAGCGCGAAGACCAGCAGCGATCCCGCCAGGATGCCAGGCGCCGAGAGCGGCAGGGTCACCTGCAGGAAGGCCGCGACGCGCGATGCGCCGAGCCCACGGGCCGCTTCCTCCAGCCGTGGGTCTATCCGCGCGATCACGCCGGTGAGCGTCAGGATCATGAAGGGCACGTAGATGTGGCAGAGCGCGACCACGACCGCGCCTTCGGAGCCGAGGAAGGGGATTGGTTCCGCGATCAGCCCGAGGCCGACCAGCGTGCCGTTGATGACGCCGCGGTTGGAGAACATGCCGAGCCAAGCATAGGTGCGGACGACCAGCCCCATCACCATCGGCGCGATGACCGCCATCAGAAGCAGCGTGCGCCCGGCGGCGCTGCGCATCCGCGCGAGCAGGAAGGCGAGGGGGTAGCCGAGCACCAGCGACAGCGCGGTGGTCAGCAGCCCCAGCCGCAGCGTCTGCCACAGCACCTCGTAGTAGTAGATGTCGCCGGCCATGCGTTCGTAGTGGCGCATCGTGAAGGCTGCATCGGGCCGCACCAGCGGGTTGGCCGTCAGCAGGCTCATCGCCGCCATCACGACGAAGGGCACGGCGAAGAAGATGAGGAACACCGTCGCCGCCGGGGCGAGCATGAGCGCGGCGGCGCGGTTCGGCGTGACCATGGCGCGAGGCTAGGGCGGGGCTCCGCGCGTGCCAAGCACCCTTGCATACGTATGCGAAGGCGGTGCAGTCTCCCGCCGGCTGGCGGGAGGAAGCGGCATGGCACGATGGCTCAAGCGGTCCATCGCGGCGGCGGAGAAGGCGAGCGCGCAGGCCGCGGTGCGCACCACGGTCGAGGTGCTGCTGGCCGACATCGAGGCGCGCGGCGATGCTGCTGTGCGCGAGATGTCGGTAAGGTTCGACCGCTGGGATCGCGACGACTACCGCATGACCGATGCCGAGATCCGCGCCTGCCTCGCCGAGCTGCCGGCCCGCGCGCTGGACGACATCCGCTTCGCGCAGGAGCAGGTGCGGAACTTCGCGCAGCATCAGAAGGATTCGCTGCGCGACCTGGAAGTCGAGACGCTGCCGGGCGTGGTGCTCGGCCACAGGAACATCCCCGTCAACGCCGTCGGCTGCTACGTGCCGGGCGGCAAATACCCGCTGCTGGCCTCCGCGCACATGTCCGTCGTGACGGCGAAGGTGGCGGGCGTGGGCCGCATCGTCACCTGCGCGCCGCCCTTCGAGGGCCGGCCCGCGCCGGCGATCGTCGCGGCGCAGCACCTGGCGGGCGCCGACGAGATCCTCTGCCTCGGCGGCGTCCAGGCAGTGGGCGCGATGGCGATCGGCACGGAGCGCATCCGGCCGGTGGACATGCTGGTGGGGCCGGGTAACGCCTATGTCGCGGAGGCCAAGCGGCAGCTCTTCGGTCGCGTCGGCATAGACCTCTTCGCCGGTCCGACGGAGACGCTGGTGATCGCGGACGAGACGGTGGACGCCGAGATCTGCGCCACCGACCTGCTGGGTCAGGCGGAACACGGCCCGACCTCCCCGGCGATCCTGCTGACGAACAGCGAACGCCTGGCCCGCGAGACGATGAGCCAGGTGGAGAAGCTGCTGCTTGTGCTGCCGACCGCCGCCATCGCCGGCAAGGCGTGGGAGGATTACGGCGAGGTGATCGTCTGCGATGACCACGCCGAGATGGCGCGCGAAGCCGACCGCATCGCATCCGAGCACGTGCAGATCATGACATCCGACGACGACTTCTTCCTGCGCAGCATGACGAATTACGGCGCGCTGTTCCTGGGGCCGCGCACGAATGTCAGCTACGGCGACAAGGTGATCGGCACCAACCACACGCTGCCGACGCTGGGCGCGGCGCGCTACACGGGCGGGCTGTGGGTCGGCAAGTTCCTCAAGACCGTTACTTACCAGCGCGTGCTGACGGACGAGGCGAGCGCCATGATCGGCGCCTACTGCTCGCGGCTCTGCATGCTGGAAGGCTTCGTCGGCCATGCTGAGCAGGCGAACATCCAGCTGCGGCGCTACGGCGGGCGCAACGTGCCCTACGGCGCGGCTGCCGATTGATGGAGCTGCCGCGCACGCCGTCGTTCCGGCTGGATGGCCGACGCGCGCTGGTGACGGGCGCCGGGCGCGGCATCGGCCTCGGCGCCGCGGCCGCGCTGGCGGCGGCGGGCGCGCATGTGATGCTCGCCGCGCGCAGCGGGGCTGAGGTGGAGGAGGCCGCAGCGGCAATCCGACGCGACGGCGGCAGCGCGGAGGCGCTGGCGCTGGACGTGACGGACCTGCCCGCCGCGCACGCGGCGATCGCCGCCGCCGGGCCGTTCCACGCGCTGGTCAACAACGCCGGCACCAACCGCCCGGCCGCGTTCCAGGACGTGACGCCAGAGGATTTCGACGCGGTGATGTCGCTCAACGTCCGGGCGGCGTTCTTCGTGGCGCAGGCGGTCGCGCGCGGGATGATCGCGGGCGGCATTCCCGGCACCATCGTGCACGTCTCGTCCCAGATGGGGCACATCGGCGGCGCGCGGCGCAGCGTCTATTGCGCGTCCAAATGGGCGATCGAGGGCGTCGCGCGCGCCATGGCGCTCGACCTCGCGCCGCACGGCATCCGCGTGAACACGCTCTGCCCCACCTTCATCGAGACGCCTATGACGAAGCCCTTCCTGGCGGATGAGGCGTTCAGGGCCGGCGTGTTGCAGAAGATCAAGCTCGGCCGCCTCGGCCAGGTCGAGGACCTTATGGGCGCGATCGTGTTCCTCTGCTCCGACGCGGCATCGCTGATGACCGGCTCGTCGCTGCTGGTGGATGGCGGCTGGACGGCGGAATGAGCGCAACCGACGACAAGCGCAGGCCGGCGACCGCGACCGATGTCGCCCGCCGCGCCGGCGTCTCGCAATCCGCCGTCAGCCGCGCCTTCACGCCCGGCGCCTCGATCGCGGAGGGCACGCGGCTGCGCGTGCAGGCGGCGGCGCGCGCGCTGGGCTATCGCCCCAATGCCATCGCGCGTTCGCTGACCACGCGGCGCAGCCGGATGGTAGGCGTGGCGATGGCCAGCCTGCACAACCTGTTCTACCCGGACGTGCTGGAGGCGCTGTCGCGCGGCCTGCGCGCGCGCGGCTACCAGACGCTGCTCTTCGCGCCCGAAGCCGGGCGAAGCGCCGACCCGCTGCTGCGCGAGATCCTGGATTGGCGCGTGGACGGCCTGATCCTGGCGTCCATCACGCTGTCCTCCGCGCTGGCCGAGGAGTGCCGCGCCGCCGGCATTCCGGTGCTGCTGTTCAACCGTACGGCGCGCGCGGCCGAGACATCCTCCGTCACCGGGGAGAACGGGCGCGGCGCGCGGATCGTCGCCGATTTCCTCGTCGCCGGCGGCCACCGGAGGCTCGGCTTCGTCGCGGGCATCGAGAACTCCTCCACCAGCCGGGACAGGGAGCGCGGGTTCACCGGCTGGCTGGCGGAACGCGGCCTGCCGCCGCCGCTCCGCGAGGTCGGGCAGTACCGCTTCGACGCCGCCGCGGCCGCGGCGCGCCGGATGCTGTCCGGCCGTGAACGGCCCGACGCGGTGTTCTGCGCGAACGACCTGATGGCCACCGCCTTCGCCGAGGTCGCGCGCCACGAATTCGGCCTGCGCATCCCCCGCGACGTGTCCGTGGTGGGCTTCGACGACACCGGCCCGGCGCGCTGGCCGAGCTTCTCGCTGACCTCCTTCTCGCAGCCGCTGGCGCCGATGGTGGACGCCGCGATCGGGATGATGTGCGAGCTGATCGAGGTGGCGGACGCGCCGGTGCGCCATGCCGTGATCGGCGGCGAGCTCGTCGTGCGCGGATCGGCTCGCGTGCCGGCCGAGGGCTGCGTCGTGCGCGACGGCGTGCTGGTGTGGCGCCCGGCGGCGGAGGAAGCGGTCGCATGACGGTCGGGGGATACGACACGCTGCACGACTACATCCTCGGCATCACCGAGGAGATCTGGGAGAGGCGCGGCGTGCACCTGATCCGCCGCTGGTACGCGCCGGACTGCGTCATGCTGACGCCCGCCGGCGTGGTGCGCGGCGCCGAAGCCGTGGTGCACGGCACGCTGGAGACGCTGCACAGCTTCCCCGACCGGCAATTGCTCGCGGAGGACGTGATCTGGTCCGATGACGGGCCGGCGCGCGGGCTGCTCTCCTCCCACCGCGTGCGGTCCACGATGACGCATACGGGCGACGGCATCTTCGGCCCGCCGACCGGCCGCCGGCTGGTCACGCGCACCGTCGCGGATTGCCTGGTCGTGGATGGCGTGATCACCGAGGAATGGCTGGTGCGCGACCAGGCCGGCATCGCGGTCCAGCTCGGCCTCGATCCCGCGGAACACGGCCGGCGGCTGGCGGAGGAGGATGCGGCGCGGGGCCTCGCGCCGTGGCACCTGGAGATGGCCGCCGCCGTGCGGCGCGGCGAGGCCGAGGCGCATGCCGTCCGGCAAGCGCATCCCTGCGCGGAAGCACTGGCCGCGATGCTGGAGGCGACCTTCAACGAGGCGAACCTGGCGGCGTTGCGCGACCTGCACGACCGTGCCGTCGCGCTGGAACTTCCGCGCAACCTCGTCGCCTCCGGCACGCCGTCGCTCGATGCCTTCGTCGTCGGCTATCTCGCGGCGTTTCCCGGCGCGCGACTGGTCGTGGACCACGCCATCGCGCTGGAGGAGCCCGGACGGCCGGTGCGCGCCGCGGTGCGCTGGCGGCTGGCCGGCCGGCATAATGGCCGCGGCGCCTTCGGCGCGCCCACCGGGGCGGAAGTGCTGATCATGGGCATCGTCCATGCCGAATTCGCCGGCGCGCGGATCAACCGCGCCTGGTGGCTGGTGGACGAGCTGTCGCTGCACCGGATGATCGGCGGACAGCGCGGGTAGGACTTGCCAGCGGTCGTGCGATCCGCATAGCTTTTGCAAGCGTATGCAACACGGGAGGAGAGGTGGGATGATCAGTCGTCGCGAGCTTATCGCCGGTACGGCCGCCGGTGCCGCGCTCGGCGCGCTGCCGGCGCGCGCCTCCGTCACCGCCACGCCCGGGCTGCGCCCCGGCAAGCCCTTCAACGGCACGGAGCTGAAGGTCCTCTGCGTCGTCGCCACGCAGTTCCGCGCGCATGAGGCGCGGCTCGCCGCCTTCACCGAGCAGACCGGCATCACCGCCCGCTACACCTTCGTTCCCTTCGTCAACATGCGCGAGGCGCTCGCCGCCGAGATGGTCGGCGGCGGGGGCGACTTCGACCTCGCGATCGTCATGGACCAGTGGGTCGCCTCCCTCGGCAACCTGTTCGATCCAATTGATGCCCGCGTGCGGGAGAAGGCCATCCCGCTGGACCGCTGGCCGGAGGCGCATCTGCGCCAGGGCCGCGTCAACAACCAGCTCCTCGGCCTGCCCAGCCGCGGCCACGTGCAGCTGCTGTTCTACCGCCGCGACCTGTTCGAGAAGCACGGCCTGCAGCCGCCCTCGACCTGGGAGGAGCTGGTCACCACCGGCCAGGCGATCCAAGCGCGGGAGCCGAACATCTCCGGCGTCGCGGTGCCATACGGCCGCAACAACGGCCAGAACCTGATGGTGTGGTACAACTTCCTCTGGGGCCGCGGCGGCACCCTGTTCGACGAGCGGGGCCAGCCCGCCTTCAACAGCGCGGCCGGCCTGCAATCCGTGCAGGACTACGTGGACCTGCTGCGGCGGCACCGCGTGACGCCGGCGGGCGCCGTCTCCTTCACCGAGCAGGATGCGGTGAACAGCATGGGGCAGGGCAACTCCGCCATGCTGCCGGTCTGGTGGTGGGTGCGCGCGACGCTGCTGAATCCGCAGGCCAGCCGCCTGTCCGAGCCGCAGATCGGCTTCGCGCCGATGCCGAGCTTCGCCGGCCGCCCGCGCACTACCTTCACCAACACCTGGGTGTGGGGGATTACGCGCCGGTCGCGCCGGAAGGACGCGGCGATGGAACTGCTGACCTGGATCGCCAATCCCGCGCTGGAGAAGGAGGTGCTGCTCGACCCGCGCGAGAGCGACGTGGTCGCGGTGATGCAGCCGAACCTGGTGGATGAGCAGGTGAACGCCCGCTTCGGCGGCATGCACCGCTTCGCCGCCGAGGGCCTGGCGCGGACGGAGAGCATCACCTTCGGCCAGGACTGGCCGCAGATCAGCGAGGCGCTGGAGACCGCGATGAGCGAGGCCGCCACCGGCCAGCGCAGCGTCGCGGACGCCTTCAACGCCGCGGCGTCCCAGGTGCGGCGGATCACCCGGCGCGGCTGATCCTGCAATGCGCGACCGCTGGCTGAAATACGTGCTGATCCTGCCGGCGGCGCTGATCGTGATCGGCACGACGATCTGGCCGCTGGTGGTGTCCTTCACCACCAGCTTTCGCGACTGGCGGCTGACGCGCTCTCCCACGCCCGGCGCCTTCATCGGGGTGGAGCACTACGTCGTCGCGCTGACCGACGACCCGGACTTCGCCGGCGCAGCGGGCGTGACCGCGACCTTCGTCGGCATAGACGTGACGATCACCGTGCTGTCCTCGCTCGGCCTGGCGCTGCTGCTGCGCCGCGCCGGCGTGCTGCAATCCGTCACGCGCGCCGTGCTGATCCTGCCCTTCGCGGTCTCGCCCGCGCTCGTCGGCATCTCCTTCCGCTTCATGTTCAACGCGGAGATGGGCGTCTTCACCTTCCTGCTGAACTCCGTCCTGCCGGGGTTCCGCGACTTCGTCTGGCTCGCGGATCCCTGGGCCGCGCTGCTGGTGCTGGTGTTCTCCGATGTCTGGCGCTGGGTGCCTTACATGACCCTCGTCGTGCTCGGTGGATTGGCGGCCTTGCCGAAGGAGCCGGAGGAAGCCGCCCGCATGGACGGCGCGACGGAATGGCAGGTGCTGCGCGACGTGACCATCCCCGCGCTGCTGCCCGTCCTCGCCGTCGTCGCCATCCTCAAGACCGTCTTCGCGCTGAAGATGTTCGACCAGGTCGTGACGCTGACCGGCGGCGGGCCGGGCACGGCGACTGTCACCCTCGCCTACCTCGTCTATTCCATTGCCTTCCGCTGGTATGACATGGGCTACGCCTCGGCGGTCGCCTGGATCCTGACGGCGATGCTGGTGTTCCTGGCGATCTGGTACATGCGCCTGGTGCTGCGCAAGGCGGGGCCGACATGAACGTCGCGGCACGCGCCGCCGCGGCGCGCCGCCGCCGCGCCATCGCCCGCGCGGTCGAGGCGGCGATCCTGCTGCTGGTCCTGTTCCTCATCCTCTTCCCGATCGTCTGGATGGCGCTGACCTCGCTGAAGCGGCCGGTGGACCTCTTCGACCTCACGCTGTTCTTCACGCCGAGCCTCGACAATTTCCGCACGGTGTTCAGCCCGCCCTGGAACATCGGCCGCACCCTGCTGAACAGCACGATCGTGGCGACGCTGACGGTGCTCATCTCCATCCCGTGCAGCACGCTCGCGGCCTACGCGTTCAGCCGCTTTGAGATGCCGTTCAAGGGCGGGCTGTTCTTCACCATCCTCGCCACGCAGTTCATCCCGGCCGTCGTCGTCGTGCTGCCTTTCTACCTGCTGTTCCGCGACCTCGGCCTGCTCGACACGCACCTCGCCCTGGTGATCGTCAACCTCTCAATCGTCACGCCATTCGCCGTCTGGATGCTGAAGGGCTTCCTCGACGCCGTCCCGAACGAGAGCGAGGAGGCGGCGCTGGTGGATGGCGCGACGCGGCTGCGCGTCATCCTCGACATCGTCGTGCCGATGATCTGGCCGGGCGTCCTTGTCGCCGCCGTGTTCTGCTTCATCCTGACCTGGAACGAGTTCCTCTTCGCGCTGATCCTCACGCGCGACGAGGCCGTCACGCTGCCCGTCGGCATCACCCGCTTCCGCACCGACCGCGGCGATTTGTGGGAGCTGATCGCGGCCGCCGGCATCCTGATCTCCATCCCGATGTTCCTGATGGCCTCCGTCATCCAGCGCCACTTCGTGCGCGGCATGACCGGCGGCGCGGTGAAGTAGCGATGGCCGACGTCCAGCTCCGCAACGTCACCAAGGCGTGGGGCAGTTTCACCGCCGTCAGGGACCAGTCGCTGGATATCCGCGACGGCGAGTTCATGGTCCTGCTCGGCCCGTCCGGCTGCGGCAAGACCACGACGATGCGCATGATCGCGGGGCTGGAGGAGCCGAGCGCCGGCGACATCCTGATCGGCGGCGCCCGCGTGAACGACCTTCCGCCGCGCGAGCGCGACATCGCGATGGTGTTCCAGTCCTACGGCCTCTACCCGCACATGACGGTGGGCGACAACATCGGCTACCCCCTGAAGCTCCGCGGCATCCGCGGCGCGGAACGCGATCGCCGCATCCGCGAAGCCGCGGCGCGCGTCGAGCTCGATTCGCTGCTGCACCGCCGCCCGCGCGAACTCTCCGGCGGCCAGCGTCAGCGCGTCGCGCTCGCCCGCGCCATCGTCCGCCAGCCGACGGTCTTCCTGATGGACGAGCCGCTCTCCAACCTCGACGCCAAGCTCCGCGTCTCCACGCGGGCCGAGATCAAGCACCTCCAGCACGAGCTCGGCGTCACCACCGTCTATGTCACGCACGACCAGATCGAGGCGATGACGCTCGCGCACCGCGTCGCCGTGATGCAGGCCGGCGAGATCCGGCAGCTCGACACGCCGGAGGCGATCTACGACCGCCCCGCGGACCTCTTCGTCGCCGGCTTTATCGGCTCCCCCGCCATGAACCTGGTGCCCGGCGAGCACGTCAACGGCGCCTTCACCGCCCCCGGTGGCCTGCGCGCCGAGACGCGCGTGCCGCTCCATGCCGGCAAGGCCGTGCTGGGCATGCGGCCGGAAGACATCACGGTCACCCTCGCCGGCACGGGCGACGTAGATGCGCGCGTCTATGCGGTGGAACTCACGGGTGATGCCGTCCTCGTCACCGCCATCGTCGGCGAGGCCCGCGTGATCGCGAAGGCCGACCGCGCCTGGCGCGCCGATTTCGGCAGCAGTATCGGCCTGAAGCTCGACCCCCGCCGCCTGCACCTGTTCGACGCCGAGACCGGCAAGCGCCTGCAACCGGACTGAACGAATCATGCTGAACAGCCGCATCATCCGCTACGCCGACCTCATCCCCTGCCGGAACGCCTTCGTGGACACGCGCACGCCCGGGTCGGACGCGAAGGAGAACTTCACGCTCGTCGGCCCCGGCGTGTCGGAGAACCCGAACCAGCACGTCCACATCCCGGAGCCGCACGGCTTCAACATCGGCGGCGCACGCCAACCCCCGCGCTGCCTCAACAGCCAGCACAGCCACGAGACGGCGGAGGTCTTCATCGTCCACACCGGGCGCTGGCGCTTCATCTTCGGCGTCAATGCCGATGAGGGCGACGTGGCGATGGGGCCTGGCGACGTGATCTCCATCCCCACCCGCATGTACCGCGGCTTCGAGAACATCGGCGAGGAGACCGGCTTCCTCTTCGCCGTGCTCGGCGGCGACGATCCGGGCAAGGTCACCTGGTCCCCGCGCGTCTTCGAACTCGCGCAGCAATACGGCCTGGTGCTGCTGGAAGGCGGCCGCCTGGTGGACACGACGGTCGGCGAGCGCGTGCCCGAAGGCGCCCGCCTGCAACGCCCGCCGAGCGCGGCCGAGATCGCCGCACTCGCCACGCCGCCCGCCGAGGAGCTGCGCGGCTGCGTCGTCGCCGCGCGCGACCTCCGCCCGAACCCCGCCTCGCCCCTCGCACGCGCCGGCGTGGAGGAAGCGCCGGTGATCACGCCGCAGCAGACCGGCGACGGCTTCGGACCCGGCCCGATCGCCGGCTGGTGGCCGCACGGCTTCAACCTGCGCTGCCTGCGCATCGCGTCGGGCGCTTCCGTCCCACGCCACTTTCGTGACGAACGCGAAGTCATCATGGTCCATCGCGGCGTGCTGCAAGTGACCACGCCGGATGGCGAGGCGCTCCTCGGTCCCGGCGACACCTTCACCACGCCGCCCGGCGCGCCGCGCGCCTTCCGCGCGACCTCGTCCGACGCAGCGATCGCCTATGTCGTCCGCGGCGGCGACGCGCCCGCCGCGCCGCGTTTCCTGTAGGACCGCGCCATGGCCCGCATCCTCACCACGCATGTCGGCTCCCTGCCGCGCAGCACGATCGTGGCCGACCTGCTCTTCGCCCGCGAACGCGAGGAACCGCTCGACATCGCCGCCTACGAGGCCGCGATGGAGGAGGCGACGCACGCCGTGCTGCGCCGGCAGCGCGAGGCCGGCATTGACGTGCCCTCCGATGGCGAGACGTCCAAGATCTCCTATGCCACCTACATCAAGGACCGCCTCACCGGCTTCTCCGGCGACAGCCCGCGCCGCGTGCCGGCGGACCTGAAGGACTTCCCCGCCTATGCCGAGAAGATCGGCCGGTCCGGCGGCACGCCCACCTATCGCCGCCCCCGCTGCACCGGCGCGATCGGGGTGAAGTCCATGGACCCGCTCACGCGCGATATCGAAGTGATGCAGGCTGCGATGACCGAGGCCGGCTACGACACCGGCTTCATGAACAGCGCCTCGCCCGGTGTCATCGCGCTGTTCCAGCCTTCCGACATCCATGCCGACCTCGACGCCTATCTCGACGACCTCGCCGAGGGCATGCGGCACGAATACGAGGCGATCGTCGCCTCCGGCCTGATCCTGCAGGTTGACGCGCCCGACCTCGCCCTCGGCCGCCACATGATGTATCCGGAGCTGGACGAAGCGGCCTTCCTCGCTCGCGCCGAACGGCACGTCGCCGCCATCAACAGGGCGCTCGCGAACATTCCGCCGGACCGCGTCCGCCTGCACCTCTGCTGGGGCAACTACGAAGGCCCGCACACCCGCGACATCGCGCTCGCCACGCTGTTGCCGGTGCTCAAGCCGCTCCGCATCGGTGCCCTGCTGTTCGAGGCATCCAACCCCCGCCACGCCCACGAGTGGACCGCCTGGCGGGACCACGCCGCGCCCGATTGGGTGCTGATTCCCGGCTGCCTCGACAGCACCACCAACTTCGTGGAGCACCCGGAGCTGGTCGCGCAGCGCATCGAGACCTTCGCCCGCATCGTCGGGCCGGACCGCGTGATCGCCGGCACGGATTGCGGCTTCGGCACCTTCGCCGGCTACGGCGCGGTGCATGGCGACATCGCCTGGGCGAAGCTGGCGGCGCTGGCAGAGGGCGCGCGGATCGCCTCCGCCCGGCTGTAGTTGCGCGCGGCGCAGGGCCGCCTAGACTGTCCGCGGCGCGGCCGATTGTTCGGATCGCGCACTAGCGGGAGGGATCCGCTGCGTCGCGTCGGGGTGATCGTCAATCCGATCGCCGGCATGGGCGGCCGCGTCGGCCTGAAGGGCACCGACGGGCCGGCGGTGCTGGCGCGTGCCCGTGCGCTCGGCGCCGTGCCGGAAGCCGCGTCGCGTTGCGCGACGGCGCTGCGCAGCCTGCCGGCTGACATCGAGATCCTGACCTTGCCCGGGGCGCTCGGCGAATACAGCGCGAGCGAAGCCGGCCTGACCGCGCGCGTGCTGGATGCGCCGCCGGCCAGCTCCACCGCGGCCGACACGCGCGACGGCGCCGCACGCCTGCGTGAAGCCGGCGCCGACCTCATCCTCTTCGCCGGCGGCGACGGCACCGCGCGCGACGTGCTGGCCGCGATCGGCACGGCAACCCCGATGCTCGGCGTGCCGACCGGCGTGAAGATGCACTCCGCCGTTTTCGGCACCGGACCCGGCGCCGCCGGCCGCCTCGCCGCGCGATACCTCGCCGGTATCGCGCCGACCCGCGAGGCGGAGGTGATGGACCTCGACGAGGCGGCGTTGCGCGAGGGGCGCGTCTCCGCGCGGCTGCACGGCTTCGCCCGCGTCCCGCATGACCGCGGGCTGCTCCAGGCCTGCAAGGCCGGCGCGCGGCCGGACGACGAGGCCGCGCTGGACGCGCTCGCCCGTCGCCTCGTGCGGGAATGGCCAGCCGGCCGCCTGATGATCCTCGGCTGCGGCACTACCACGCGCCGCGTGAAGCGCGCGCTCGGCTTCGAAGGCACGCTCCTGGGCGTGGATGTGGTCCTCGACGGCCGCGCGATCGCGCTCGACGTGAACGAGGCGCAGTTGCTGCGGCTTCTCGACCGCGCGGACGGCGCCGGCATCGTCGCCAGCGTCACCGGCGGCCAGGGCTTCCTGTTCGGCCGCGGCAACCAGCAGATCAGCGCCGCGGTGATCCGCCGCATCGGCCGCGAGGGCATCACCGTGATGACCGGTGCGCGGAAGCTCGCCGCGCTCGACCCGGCGCTGCTGCACGTGGACACGGGCGATGCCGGAACCGATGCGATGCTCGCCGGCTACCTGCACGTGCACACCGCGCCGGGCCAGCGGGTGGTGATGCGCGTCGCGGCACATTGAGGGAGGAGAGATTGGCGCACCCCTGGATGGCGAATTCCACGCCGGAAGCGAAGGCCGAGATGCTGCGCGCGATCGGCGCACCGGATATCGAGAGCCTCTTCGCGCAGATCCCCGCCGCGCACCGCTTCCGCGGCACGCCGGACCTGCCGCCCGCGCTCACCAGCGAAGTCGCGCTGAAACGCCACATGCTCGACCTGCTGCGCAGGAACGAGGATTGCGAGGCGAACCTCTCCTTCCTCGGTGCCGGCATCTGGCACCACCACGTCCCCGCGATCGTGGACGAGATCGTCGGCCGCACGGAATTCCTGACGAGCGTCTGGGGCACGCCGATGTCGGACCACGGCCGCAACCAGGCTTGGTTCGAGTTCTGCTCGATGCTCGGCGAGCTCGTCGGCATGGAGTTCGTCGGCCTGCCCGTCTATTCCTGGGGCTGCGCGCTCGGCAACGCGGTCCGCATGGCCGCGCGCCTGAACGGCAGGCGGGAGGTGATCGTCCCGGCCGGCATGGACCCCGAACGCCTCGACGTGCTGCGCCAATACGCCGAACCGGAGGGCAGCGCCGGCCACATCGCGATCGTGCCCGTCGCCTTCGAATCCGCCAGCGGGATGCTGGACCTCGACGACCTGCGGGGAAAGCTCTCTGACCGAACGGCGGCCGTTTACATCGAGAATCCCGGCTTCCTCGGCGTGATCGAGGCCCGCGGCGCCGAGATCGGGCGCCTCGCCCATGCGAAGGGCGCGGAGTTCATCGTCGGCGTGGACCCGATCTCGCTCGGCGCGCTCGCGCCGCCCTCCGAGTACGGCGCCGACATCGTCGTCGGCACGATCCAGACGCTCGGCGCGCATATGTCGGCCGGCGGCGGCGCGGGCGGCTTCATCGCCAGCCGCGACGAGGAACGCTACGCACGCGAATATCCCACGCTGAACATCTCCATCGCCCCGACCGCGAAGGCCGGTGAGCACGGCTTCGCGCTCAGCCTCGCGCACCAGTCCAGCTACGGCATGCGGGAGGAGGGGAAGGACTGGACCGGCAATTCCGTCTATCTCACCGCCATCGGCTGCGCCGCCTACATGGCGATGCTGGGACCGGCGGGTTTCCGCGAGGTCGGCGAGGTCATCCTCGGCCGCAGCCATCATGCCGCGAAGACCCTGGCCGCGATCCCGGGCCTGCGCATCGCCTTCCCCTGCGGCTTCTTCAAGGAAGTCGTGGTGAGCTTCGATGCCACCGGCCGCAGCGTCGCCGAGGTCAACGCGGCGTTGCGTGCGCGAAAAATCTTCGGCGGCCGCGAACTTTCCGCCGATTTCCCCGCGCTCGGCCAATCCGCGCTCTACGCCTTCACCGAGATCCACACCGAGGACGACATCGCGCGCCTCGCCGCCGCGCTGAAGGAGATCCTGGCATGACCACGCCGCGCGAGGTGCACCAGGCCCGCTGGAACGAGCCTGTCGTCATGGAACTCGGCGCGCCCGGGCGCCGCGGCATCACCTTCGGCGCGGTTGCAGACACCGCCGATCTGCTGCCCCCCGCCATGCGCCGCAAGTCGCCGCCCTCGCTGCCGGAGATGACGGAACACGACGTGCTGCGGCATTACGTGCGCCTCTCGCAGCAGGTGCTCGGCATGGTCGGCATCAGCCTGTTCGGCACCTGCACGATGAAGTACAACCCGCGCCTCTCCGAAGCGCTCGGCCTGCGGCCCGGGATGTCGGCGTTGCACCCGCTGCAGCACCCCTCCACCCTGCAAGGCCTGCTCGAGATCGTCTGGAACTTCGAGGCGATCCTGAAGGCGCTCTCCGGCATGGACCGGTTCACCTTCCAGGCCGCGGGCGGCGCCGACGCCGCCTACACCCATGTCTGCGTCACCCGCGGCTGGCTGGACTCGCGCGGCGAGCTCGGTCAGCGCGACGAGATCGTCACCTCCATCCAGGCGCATCCCTGCAACCCCGCCACCGCGGCCGCCGGCGGCTTCAAGGTGGTCTCCTTGCCGCTGGAGGAAGGCGGCTACCCGAGCGTGGACGCGCTGAAGGCCGCGCTCGGCCCGCGCACCGCCGCGCTGATGATCAACAACCCCGACGACATGGGCATCTACAACCCGCATATGGCCGAATGGGTGCGGCTGGCGAAGGAGGCCGGCGCGCTCGCCTTCTACGACCACGCCAACTTCAACGGCGTGATGTCCCGTATCCGCGCGCGCGACCTCGGCTTCGACGCGTGCATGTTTATGCTGCACAAGACCTTCGGCGGCCCGAAGGGCGGCGGCGGCCCCGCCGTCGGCGCCTATGGCTGCACGGAGGAGCTGGCGCGGTTCCTGCCGAAGCCGCTGGTGAACCGCACCGATACCGGCTTCAAGCTGGACGCGCCGGAGGCCAGCATCGGCAAGGTGCGGGAGTTCATGGGCAACCTGCACATCGTCATGCGCGCCTATGCCTGGGCGCGCGGCATGGGCGCCGAAGGCTTCCGCGAGGCCGCCGACCTCTCCGTCCTCGCGAACAACTACATGGAACGTGGCCTGCTCGCGATCCGCGGCGTGTCCAAGTCCCACCCGGACATCGCCGGCCCACGCATGGAGATGACGCGCTACTCGCTCGGCACGCTGAAGGAGGAGACCGGCATCGGCGTCGCCGAGGTCGCCAACCGCATGACGGATTACGGCGTGGACGCCCCATGGCTCGCGCACGAGCCCTGGCACTTCCCCGAACCCTTCACCCCCGAGGCCGGCGAGCTCTGGTCGAAGGAGGACATGGACACCTGGGTCGCCGTGGTGCGGAAGGTCTGCGAGGAAGCCTACGCCACCCCCGGTCTCGTCCGCGACGCACCCCACAACGCCGCGATCGCGAAGGTGGACGCGGCCGGCTGCGAGGACCCCGCCCGCTGGGCCACCACTTGGCGCGCCTACCTCCGCAAGCACCGCGGCGAGGCACGGCAACAGGCGGCGGAGTGACACTGCCGCGCGAAGCCGGCATCGCCGTCATCGGCGGCGGCATCGTCGGCCTCTGCGCCACGCTCGAACTCCTCCGCGCCGGCCAGGACGTGCTCCTGCTGGACGATTTGGCGCGTCACGCCGGCACCGTCGCCAATGCCGGCAGCCTGCACGTGCAGATGCAGAGCCGCTTCATCCGGATGTACCCAGACCAGGTCCCCGGACTGGAACGGTCGCTCCCGCTCTATGTCGCCGCCGCACGCCGTTGGGCGGAGCTGGAAGCGGATCTCGGCACGAGTTTCGAGCTGAGGCAGACCGGCGGCCTGATGGTGGCGGAGACGCCCGACTCCTACGAGTTCCTCGCCCGCAAATGCGACCGGGAGCGCCGCCTCGGCCTGACCGTCCACATGCTCCGCCGCGAGGAGCTGCGGCGCATAGCCCCGTATCTCGGCGACGCCGTCATCGGCGCCGAACTCTGCGCGGAGGAAGGCAAGCTCAACCCGCTGCTCGCCAACGCCGCCATCCGCCGCGCGATCGTGGGCGCCGGCGGCCGCATCGAAGCCGCGACCCGCATCGAACGCATCGAGCGCACTTCCAACGCCTGGCTCCTGAACGGCAGCATCCGGGCCGGCCGCGTGCTGATCGCCGCCGGCGCCGGCACGGGCGCACTGCTGAAGCCGCTCGGCCTGCACGTGCCGACGATGGCGGAGCCGCTGCACATGAACATCACCGAACCGGTCGCGCCGCTCATCGGTCACCTCGTCCAGCACGCCGAGCGGATGATCACCCTCAAGCAGCTCGCCGCCGGCCATGTCGTCGTCGGCGGCGGCTGGCCGGCACGCCTGCATGGCCCGCAACAGCAGCCGACCGTCGAGACCGGCAGCCTGGTCGGCAACCTCGGCCTCGCCACGCACATCGTGCCGCGCCTCGCGCCCGTCCGCCTGATCCGCACATGGGCCGGCGTGAACACGACGGTGGACGGCCAATGCGTGCTGGGCGAGGCGCCGGGCCTGCCGGGCCTGTTCCTCGCCGTCCCCGGCGACGCCGGCTACACGCTCGGCCCGCTGGTCGGCGCGCTCGTCGCGGGCGCGATGCTCGGCCGCCGCGACCTGCCCTTCGACATCGCGCCGTTCTCCGCCGCGCGCTTCGGCCGCGTGCCGGAGCCTGCCTGACCTATTCGATCGCCGCCTGGATGCGCGATGCCGCGTCCAGCAGCTCGCCCAGGAAGCGCGTGCGCAGCTCCTCCAGGGAGACGCGGGAGGTCGGGCCGCACACGTTGATCGCGCCGACCGTCACGCCGCCGCGTCCGCGCAGCGGCACGGACAGCGAGCGCAATCCCAGCTCCAGCTCCTCGTCCACCACCGCCCATCCCTGCCGGCGCGCCGCGTCCACCGCGTCCAGCAGCCTGCCCTTCGCGGTGAGCGTCTTCGGCGTGCGCGCCTGCGGCTTCGTCGCGCCCAGCACGCGCGCGGCCGCGTCCGCGTTCAGCCCGGCCAGCAGCACGCGGCCGACAGAGGTGCAGTAGGCCGGCGTGCGGCTGCCGACGCGTAGATCCACGTTGATCAGGTGCCGCGCGCTCGGGATGTGCAGCACGTAGAGCACCTCCGCCCCGTCCAGCACCGCGCCGTAGCAGGCTTCGCCCAGCCGGTCCGAAACCCCCGCCAGCACCGGCCGCGCGATGTCCCAGACCGACGACGCCGCCATCACCGGATGCCCCAGCTCCAGCAGCCGCGGCGTCAGCGCGAAGCGCTTGCCGTCCGTCTCGGCGTAGCCGGCATGCACCAGAGTCAGCAGGAAGCGCCGCGCGCTGGCCCGTGTCAGGCCCGTCATCTGCGCGACCTCGGTGAGCGTCATGCGCGGCCGGTCCCGTCGGAACGCCTTCAGCACCTCGAACATGCGCAGGGCCGAATGCACCAGCTCGCGATCGCCCCCGGCGCGCGGCGCGTCTTCGTCCGGGGTCAGCAGCGTATCGGGCGCGTCGCGCAGCGCGGCGTCATGCGGCATCGGGATCAGCCCTGGACATCCGGCGGCATGCTCGCCCGTGTTCGCATCGCGAACAAGAGGACCAGAGGCGTGCGCGATGCGGATACGGCCCTTGATGGCCGCCGCGCGATCCTGTTCACTATGCGCAAGCCTGTTCGCAAGGCAATCGCGGGGGAGAGAAGGCATGTCCACCAGGTTCGGTCGTCGCGCCCTGCTCGGCAGCACCGTCGCAGCCGGCGTCGGCGCGCCGCTCGTCACCGGCGCGCAGCAGCCGGTGCAGCTCCGCTGGTGGTCGCCGCAGACCGCGCCGGCGCAGCGCGAAGCCTACAATTTCCAGATCCGCAGCTTCGAGGAAGCGAACCCCGGCGTCCGCGTCGCCTTCGAAGCGACGAGCGACGAGGGCTACCCCGCGCAGATGGCCGCCGCCTTCGCCTCCGGCCAGGTGCCGAGCGTGGTGACGCACCTGCCGAGCTTCGCGCTCGCCACCTACTGGCAGGCCGGCCTGCTGGAGCCGATGAACGACGTGATCAACGCCGTCGGCCCGCAGAACTACTACGAAGGCGCCAACAACATCTATGAGATCACGCCGGGTCAGTATGCCGGCACCGGCATCGGCAACACAGCGGCCAACATGATGTGGCTGCGCACGGACCTGATGCAGGCCGCCGGCGTCACGGAGGCGCCGCGCAGCTGGGACCAGCTCCGCGCGGCCTGCCAGCGCATGCAGCGCGGCGGCGTCTTCGGCGCGCCACTGCCTTACGGCCGCAACTCCATGACCAGCCTGATCTTCATCTGCTTCGTGCACGGCGCCGGGGGGCAGATCTTCACGCCGGACCTGCAGGTTGCCGTGGACAGCGACGCGTTCCGCAACGCGCTCGAATTCTACAAATCCATGCGGGAGCTCTCGCCCCCCGGCGCCACCGGGTACTCCTGGGGCGACAGCCTGACGGCGTTCGTCTCCGGCGCCACCGCGACCGGCATCTATGCCGGTCGCGTGCTGGCGAACGTGACCGCGCAGAACCCGCGCATCGCCGACAGCATCTCCTGCCACCGCTATCCCACGATCTCCGCGGGCGTCCCGCACTGGACCTTCAACGACTTCCCCTCCGTGATGATCCCGAAGGCGGCGCAGAATATGCCGGTGGTGAAGCGCTTCGCCGCGCACCTGTTCCGCGCCGACGGCTACATCCGCCAGCTCCACGCCGCGCCGGGCCATGTGCTGCCGGTGCTGAAGACGATCTCGGCCATGCCGCAATACCAGGACAACGCGATCATCACGAAGCACCGCGCCGCGGTGGACCTGATGAGCGAGAGCGCCGCCGCAGGCCACAACCTCGGCTGGGAAACGCGCCGGCACCGCCCCAACACCAAGGCCGGCGCGATCATCGCCAGCCACGCGCTGTCCGAGGCGGTGCAGCGCTACGTCATCAACAACGAGCCGATGGCCCAGGTGGTCTCCACCACCGCGCAGCGGCTGGAGCAGTTGATGCGTGCCTGAGGGGGTCGCGGCCGGCACCCTCGGTTCCGCCACCGTCACCGCGGCCGACCGCGCGGCCTCCAACCCGCTCGACCGCGGCCAGGCCTGGCTCGGCGTGATGCTGATCGCGCCGACCGTGCTGATCTTCTGCGCGGTGATCGTCTATCCGCTGGCCTCCGCGATCTACCTCAGCCTGTTCTCGATCTTCACGCCCACCCTGGGGGGCGGCTTCGTCGGCTTCGCCAACTACGCGGAACTCGCCGCCTCGCCCGAATTCTGGCGCAGCTTGCTCAACACCTTCATCTGGACGGTGCTGACGCTAGCCTTGCAGATCGTGCTCGGCGTCGCCGCGGCGCTGATGCTGAACCGCGCCATCGTCTTCCGGGCCCTCGCGCGCAGCCTCATCCTGTTCCCCTACTTCGTCTCCACCGTCGTCGCGGTGCTGGTCTGGCGCTGGCTGTTCAACGATCTCTACGGCGTGCTGAACCACCTGCTGATGTGGGCGGGCGTGCTCTCCATGCCGCTCGACTGGCTCGGCGCGATGCCGAACGCGATGGTCAGCGTGGTGCTGGTGGGCGCGTGGAAATACTTCCCCTTCGTCGTCATCGCGGTCCTCGCCCGCCTGCAGACCATCCCCGAACACCTCTACGAAGCCGCGACAATTGACGGCGCCGGCGCCTGGTCCCGCTTCTGGGACGTGACTCTGCCGCAGCTCCGCGAGGTGCTGGTCGTCGTCGTCCTGCTGCGCGCCATCTGGGACTTCAAGGAGTTCGACCTGATCTACCTGCTGACCGGCGGCGGCCCGATCATCGCCACGCAGACCCTGCCGCTGATGGTGTACAAGGAAGCCTTCGGCCTGAACCAGATGGGCCGCGCGGCGGCGGTCGCAGTCTCGATGATGCTGGTGATGCTCGTCTTCATGCTGGCCTATTTCCGCGCGCTGCAGACGCGGGAGGACCCGCGGTGATCCGCCGCATCGCCTTCAACCTGCTCGCCTGGACGGTCGTGCTCGTCACCGCCTTCCCGCTGATCTGGATGGCGATCACCTCGGTGAAGCCGCAATTCGAGCTGTTCCGCATCCCGCCCACCTTCTGGCCGGAAACGGTCACCTTCGAACACTACGCCCGCCTGCTGTGGGAAACGCCCTTCCTGACCTACATGCGCAACTCCCTCGTCCTCTCCACGGCGACGACGCTGCTCGTCGTCGCGGTCGCGACGCTCGGCGCGCACAGCCTGGTCCGTTTCCGCTATCCCGGCCGCGAACGGCTCGCCGGCCTGGTGCTCTTCACCTACCTCCTGCCCTCCGTCGTGCTGATCCTGCCGCTCTACCTGATGATGGTCTGGCTCGGCATCGCCAACTCGCTGCTCAGCCTCGTCGTCGCCTACACCAGCTTCGCGCTTCCCTACGCGCTCTGGCTGCTGCGGAGCTTCATGCAGGGCATCCCGGATGATCTCGAGAACGCCGCCCTGGTGGACGGCGCGACACGCATGGGCGCGTTCTTCGACGTCATCCTGCCGCAGGCGCTCCCCGGCATCATCAGCACCTCGCTCTTCACATTCATCCTGTCCTGGAACGAATACCTCTACGCACTGGTGCTGGTGAACACCGACGCCGCCCGCCCGCTGACCACCGGCGTGATGAGCATGCTCATCAGCGCCTTCAACATCGAATGGTCCCTGCTGATGGCCGCCTCCGTCATGATGAGCATCCCGCTCATCATCATCTTCGCCTTCCTTCAGGGCTTCCTCACCAGGGGCTTCGGCGCCGGGGGCGTAAAGGGATGAGCGTCGAGGCCGATATCCGCTTCGACCGCGTGCGCAAGGCCTTCGGCAACGCGGTGGCGGTGCGCGAGCTCGACCTCGCCATCGCCGGCGGCGAGTTCGTCTCCCTCCTCGGCCCCTCCGGCTGCGGCAAGACCACCACGCTGCGCATGCTCGCCGGGCTGGAGTTCCCGACCGCCGGCACGATCTCCATCGGCGGCCGCGTGGTGAACGAGGTCGCGCCCGGCGCGCGCGACGTCGCGATGGTCTTCCAATCCTACGCGCTCTACCCGCACATGACGGTTGCCGAGAACATCGCCTACCCCTTGCGCAAGCGCGGCGTCGCGCGCGCCGAGCGGGAGGCGCAGGTGGCCCGCGTGGCCGAGACCCTGCATCTCACGCCGCTCCTCTCCCGCAAGCCGCGCCAGCTCTCCGGCGGCCAGCAGCAGCGCGTGGCACTCGGCCGCGCGCTGGTGCGCAACCCCCGCGTTTTCCTGCTGGACGAGCCGCTCTCCAACCTCGATGCCAAGCTCCGCGCCCACATGCGCGCGGAGCTGATCGAGCTGCACCGCCGCATCCGCCGCACCTTCGTCTATGTCACGCATGACCAGATGGAAGCGATGACGATGTCCGACCGCATCGCCGTGATGCATGAGGGCGTCCTGCAGCAATTCGGCCCGCCCGACGAGGTGTACAACCGCCCCGCGAACCTCTTCGTCGCCGGCTTCATCGGTGCCCCCGCGATGAACCTGCTGCGCGGCCGCGCCGAATCCGGCGGCTTCGCCCACCCTGCGCTGCGCCTGCCCTTCGCCGGCGCGGCGCCCGCCGCGCGCGACCTCGTTCTCGGCATCCGGCCGGAGGACCTGGTCATCGGCACCGGCCCCTTCGCCGCCCGCATCCGCATCGTGGAACCGCACGGCCACGAGCAGATCGCGACACTCGATCTGGAGGGCGGCGATCCGCTGACGATCCGCGCCGATGCGGAGGCGCGCCTCCGCCCGGGCGAGACGCTCCGCTTCAACCTCCGCACCCCGCGCCTGCACCTGTTCGACGCAGCGGCGGGCACGCGCCTCGACGCCGCCTTCGCCACCCCCATCCCCGCCGCCGCCTGAGGGAACGCCATGGACCGCAACAGCGTGGACTGGTCCGGGCCGATGCCCGCCGTCACCACTCCCTTCGACGCCGCCGGCCGCGTGGACGCCGCCGGCTTCCGCGCCAACATCGCCCGCCTGCTGGACGAGGGCGCGACCGGCATCGTCGCCTGCGGCTGCACCGGGGAATTCTGGTCGCTCTCGCTTGACGAGCGCCGCGCGCTGTACTCCGAAGCCGTTGCCGGGGCGCGCGGCCGCGGCACGGTTATCGTCGGCACCGGCTGCGTCGGTGCCGCCGACACGATCGCACTCGCCCATGCCGCGAAGGAGGCCGGCGCCCACGGCATCCTCGTCCTCCCGTCCTATTTCGTGAAGCTGACCGACGACGAGATCCACGCCCACTTCGCCGCGGTCTCCGCCGCGTCGCCGCTGCCGATCGTCGCCTACAACATCCCGGGCAACGCGGTGAACGCGATCTCCCCCGCCCTCGCCGACCGCCTCGCCGACCTGGAGAAGGTGGTCGCGATCAAGGAGAGCAGCGGCGACTGGAACAACTTCTACGCCACGCTGCTCGCCGTGAAGGACCGCATCCGCGTCTTCTGCGGCCCATCCTCCGTCTTCGGCGCCCCGGCGGTCGCCGCCGGCGCCGACGGCACGGTGGATTGCTTCCCGAATGTCTGGCGCGGCACGACGGAGCTGTACTACGCCGCCCGCGACGCGAAGCGCCTGGCCGAGGCCGAACGCCTGCAGGCCACCTCGCGCCGCCTCACCGACCTCTTCGTCACCGGTGGCCGCACGCTCTACCCCGCCACCAAGGCCGCGATGGACCATCTCGGCTTCCTCGGCGGCGGCACCCCGCGCCCGCCGCTGCAACCGCTCCGCGGCGAGCCGCTCGAAGGCCTGAAGCGCGGCCTCGCCGAACTCGGGATCGCCTGAGCCATGGACCTCGGCATCCGCGGCCGCCACGCGATCGTCTGCGCCGCCAGCGCCGGCCTCGGCCGCGCCTGCGCCGAGAGCCTGGCGCGCGAGGGCTGCGACCTCACGATCATCGCCCGCACCCCTGGCCCGCTCGAAGACGCCGCCGAGGCGATCCGCCGCGCCCACGGCGTCCGCGTCACGCCCGTCGCCGGCGACGTGAACAGCGAGGCCGGGCGCGACGCCCTGCTGCACGCCTGTCCCTCGCCCGACATCCTCATCACCAGCCCCGGCACCCGCCAGGTCCCTGGCGACTTCCGGGGCTGGGATCGCGCGGAGTGGGAGCGCTGGTGGAACGAGCATTTCTACACCGGCGTCGAACTCATCCGGCGCGTCGCACCCGGCATGTGCGACCGCCGCTTCGGCCGGGTCGTCAACATCTCCGTCTCGTTCATCAAGTTCCCGCAGGTCGGCTTCGCGCACAGCCACTCCGCCCGCGCCGGCCTCTCGGCTGCCATCGCGTCCATGTCGCGCGAGCTCATCCCGCACAACGTCACCGTCAACAGCGTCTGCCCCGGCCTGTTCGACACCGAGGCGCTGCGCGTCAACCTCCACGGCCATGCGCAGCGCGGCAACACGACCTACGAGGCGATCGTCGAGGACCGCCTGCGCACCTGCCCCGCCGGCCGCTTCGCCGACCCCGCCGAATGCGGCGATCTCGTCGCCTATCTGTGCAGCGCGCAGGCCGGCTTCATGACGGCGCAGAACATCGTCAACGACGGCGGCTACTACCAGGGCCTGTTCTGATGGGGGGCGCGCTGCTGCCCGCCACTGGACGCGTCGTCGCCATCACCGGTGCCGGCCGCGGCCTCGGCGCCGCCATCGCGCGCCGCCTGCACGCAGAAGGCTTCACCCTCGCCCTCGGCGCCCGCGACCCTGCCCGCGCCGCGCGCACCCTCGCGCTCGAAGGCGCCAGCTGGCACCACCACGATGCGGAGCAGCCCGAGACCGTCGCGACGTACATCGCCGCCATCGTCGAACGCCACGGCCGCCTCGACGCGCTGGTGAACAATGCCGGCATCCTCCGCCCCTTCGGCTTCGACGGCGGCGCGGAAGCCGATCTCGACGCGATGTGGACGGTGAACGTGAAGGGGCCCTTCCACCTCATCCGCGCCGCGCTGCCGCACCTCCGCGCGGCAGGGCAGGGGCGCCTCGTCAGCATCGCCTCCACCGATGGCAAGCGCATCCGCGACCGCACCGCCCCGCTCGGCTACGCGATGACGAAGCACGCGCTGATGGCGCTGACCCACGCCGCGCGCCAGGCCGGCTACGAGGACGGGCTGCGCGCCACCGCGCTCTGCCCCGGCGCGATAGACACCGACCTCATCGCCGGCCTGCCCGGCGCCACGCCCCCGGCCGGCAGGCTGGACCCCGCGACCGTCGCCGAGCTCGTCTGCCTGCTGCTGCGCCTGCCCAACCAGGCGAGCGTCGCCGAGCTCGTCGTGAACACCCGCCTCGAAGCCACGCTGTAGAAGGAGTGCCCTGCCATGGCCGCGCTGCGCGTCGCCGCCTCCACCTTTCCCTTCCTGTACTCCCACTCCGGCCCGGATGCGCTGAAGCACCTGGCCGCGCAGGGCTACCGCAATTTCGAGCTGATGATCTTCCCGCCGCATCTCTGGCCTTCCGGCATGTCGCCGGCGGAGAAGGCGTCGCTGCGGTCATGGCTGGATGGCGAGGGCCACCGCGTGACGAGCTTCTGCTATCCGCTGCTCGACAACAACCCGAACAGCACCTGCCCGATCATGCGGCGCTACACGCTGGACCGCTACCGCGAAGCGATTGACCTCGCCACCTATCTCGGCTGCCCCTATGTCTGCGCCATCCCCGGCCCTGTGAACTCCCTCATCAACCCGCCGGTCCCCTGGATGCGCGAGTGGTTCGTGCAGGGCATGAAGGAGCTCGTCGCGCATGCGAGGGGATCTGGCACCGAGGTGATTCTGGAGAACGTGCCCTTCACCTTCCTCCCCACCGCGCAGGACATGCTGGACGTCGCGAACGACATTGACCCCTCCGTCGGCATCAACTTCGACGTCTGCAACAGCGCCTACATCCGGGAAGACCCCGCCGCCGCCATCCGCATGCTGGGTGCGCGCGTGAAGAACGTGCACATCAGCGACAGCGGCTACGAGGTGTTCAAGCACGACCGCCTCGGCACCGGCATCGTCCAGCCCGCCCCCGCCGCCGCCGCGCTGCGCGACATCGGCTATGCCGGCCTGACGGTCCTGGAAATCATCACCGACGCCACGCAGCCCGGCACCGACCCCGATGGCGACCTCGCGGCCAGCCACGACACCCTCGCGGCGAACGGATGGGAGACGCGGCCGGGTTAAGGCAATCCGCCGTCCACCCGCAGCAACCGCCCCGTGATCGCGGAGGACAGGTCGCTCGCCAGGAACACTGCCGCATCAGCCACGTCGCGCTCCGTCGCCATCCGCCCGAGCGCCGTGTCCGCGGCGTGCGCCGCCAGCGCCTCCTCCGGCGCCGGCCCAACCCCGCCCGCCGCCCGCGCCGCCACCCGCGCCAGCAGCGCCTCCGTCGCCACCGGCCCCGGCCCGATCGCGTTCACCCTGATCCCGAGCGGCCCCAGCTCCAGCGCCGCCGTCCGCACGATCCCCAGCACCGCGTGCTTCGTCGCGTTGTAGAGCGCTTGGAGCGGTGCCCCGCGCTCCGACATGATGCTGCCCATCGCCACGATGCCGCCGCCCCACCCCATCCGCGGCACGACGTGCTTGATGCAGAGCGCAACGCCCCGCACGTTCACCGCGAAGACCCGGTCCCACTCCTCCTGTCGAGCGTCGCCAGCGCCCGCCACGGCGGCACCACCCCCGCATTCGCCACCAGCACGTCCAGCCGCCCGATCCGCGCGAAGGCCGCCGATACCGCCGCCTCCTCCGTCACGTCGCAGGCAATGTCCGCGCCTGCGAGGTCGAGCGTGATAACCACCGCCCCCTCCGCCCGGAACCGTGCCGCGATCGCGGCACCCAGCCCGCGCGCCCCGCCCGTCACCGCCGCGATGCGTCCCGCCAGCAGCCCTTGACCGCCCGCCATGCCGCCCTCGTGCCGGACCATGCCCCGCGCGCTGCCCGGGAAGCGGGCATCCCGGCAATGTAAGACGGAATGCTGCGCCGCAAACGGGCGAAGAGCAACATACAACTTGTGATTGTCTAAATTTGCAACATCACTTTGTAAACCTTGACTGAAACCTAGGCATAAACTACCGAAAGTTGTGATGCACCGCACAACACAAGCAGAGCGGGAGAGCGCATGAGCCCTCCATCGAAAGGCTTGCACGTCGCGGCCCTGGACCCTCCCCCGCGAGGCCTCGGGCCGGCGCTCGAAGCGCTCGGCCTCCGCGGCCACCGGATCTCGCGGTGCGAGCACCCGGAACAGGTCCTGGCCCTGCTCGAGGGGACCCCACCGCCGGACCTCCTGCTGCTCCGCGCCACCGGGCGTTCGCGCCCGGCGCTGGAACTGATCTCCCGCGTCAGGGGCTCGTCCCAGATCCCGGTCGTGCTGCTCGGCGGCGCCGTGGATGGCTCGCCGGAGCGCGTCTCCGCACTCGAACTCGGGGCGGACGACTACCTCGCGCACAACATCCCGGTGGCCGAGGCGGTCGCACGTGTCCAGGCCGTCCTCCGCCGCGCCGCCTGGGCTGCCAACCGCGCCGCTGCCCCACGCGCGGCCCCGCCGGTCCCCGCGCGCGCCATCGAAGGTGGATGGCACCTGGCGCCGCATCGCCGTTCCGTCGTCGCCGCCGGCAGCGGCGAGGCCGTGCCGCTCACCGGCGCCGAATACGAGCTGCTCCGCCTGCTCACCGTCGCGCATGGGGAACCGGTGGACCGCGAAGCCATCTCCCGCGCCGTCTTCCGCCGCCCCTGGCGCGTCGAGGACCGGGCGGTGGACGGCCTCGTCAAGCGCATCCGCCGCAAGCTCCGCGCCGACGCGATCGCGACGGTTCGCGGCGTCGGCTACGCGCTCCGCTTCGCCGACGCGATCCCTAATCCTTTGCTGCATCGCGAGGTGGAAAATTGTGTCCCTGACACAACCGAACGTGCAGCCTGAGGACAACCTGGGGTAGTAATTTCCAGGTGTCGGCCGGACCTCCGGCCGCGAGAGAGGGACCTGCGACATGGATGACTTCGCGACACTGCCCGGCGGCATCTACATCGGCGGCGACGGACCCAACCTGGTCAACGCCGACACCGACATCACCGGCGGCTTCGACAACCTGATCCTCACCTTCGGCGGCCGCGACACGGTGAATGCCGGCCAGGGCGATGACGCCGTGATGCTCGGCGGCGGCGACGATGTCGCCTCCGGCGGCACCGGCAACGACGTCATCCTCGGCGAGAACGGCGACGATCGCGTCTCCGGTGATGCCGGCGACGACGTGCTGGAAGGCGAGGACGGCAAGGACACGCTCGATGGCGGCACCGGCGACGATGTGGTCTCCGGTGGCGACGGCCACGACATTCTCGCCGGCGGCGACGGCGCCGACGTGCTGGACGGCGGCGACGGGCACGACCTGATCGCGGGCGGCGCCGGCGCCGACCTGATCGTCGGCGGCCGCGGCCAGGACACGATGGCCGGCGGCTCCGGCGGGGACACCTTCGTCTTCGAATCCGGCTTCGGCAAGGACGTGGTGCTCGACTTCCAGAAGGGCGTGGACAAGCTGGAAATCGAGACGAACATCAACGGCCTGAACATCAGCCAGGCCAGCGACCTCGCGAAATACGTCTCGGGCAACGCGGTCTCGTCCGAGATCACGCTGAAGGGCGACACCATCAAGCTCATCGGCGTCTCGAAAGCCGACCTGCTGGGCAATCTGTCCGACTACGTGAAGATCGTCTGATCCGGGCGGCATGCTGGACCACGCCGAACTGCCAAACGCCGAGGTCGCGCCGGACGCCGTCCGGCCCGTCACCGGCGCCGCGCACCGGCTGGTCCGGCTCGCAGGCGACCTCATCCTGATCGAGGTCGCCTGCAACGCCCCGCCGCCCGCCGGGACCGCCCTGCTGACGGCGGATGGCGAGGCGCTCGCCCCGCCCACCGCCTGCATCGTGCTCGGCGCCTCGCGCATCCTCTTCGCCGCGCGCGATCCGCGCGGCCTGCTGCGGCCGGGCACCGCCTGCGCGGTCGAGCGCGGCGGCCGACTGCTCGCCACCTTCACCCTCGACGCGGCCGGCGCGTTCCCGGGCGACCCGCCGGTCGCGGACCGCCCCGCCCTGCTGCGCTTCCTGGCCGCCACCTGCGCCCCGCTGCTGCGCGCCGGAGACGCCCCCGACTTCGCCGCCGCCTGCCACGCCCTCGCCGCCGCAACCGCGGAGGCCGTCGCGCGCCCGCTGTGCCGGCCAGGCGAGACCCTTTCGCTCTGGTCCGTGCCGCCTTCACCCGCCGGCGCCTGGCGCCTGATCGAGCCGACGCGCATCCGCCGCATCGGCCGCGCCGTCGGCGGCATCGTCGTCATCCCCGGCCCGCCGCCCGCACGTGATGCGTTGCTCCTGCCGCCCGGCCCGCACGCCGCCCCGCTGCGCCTCGCCGCCGCGACGCCCGTGCTGCCGCCGCTGCGCGACCTTCTCGCCCGCGCCATGCGCGGCGCTCCCGGCACCCCCGCCCTCCGCGCCCTGCTCGCCGACGGCCCCCGCTGGACCGCCCTGCTGCGAGAGGCGCAGCTTCTCGCCCCCGCCCGCCCGATCCGCCACGCCGATCCCGTCTCGCCGGTCGGCGGCGCGATCGAACTCGCCCTCGCCGACGGCGCCGGCGGCGTCTTCCTTTCCGGCTGGCTCCGCGACCCGCTCGATCTGGTCTCCGCGCTGGAGCTGCGCAGCCCCGTCGCCCGCCGCCCCGTGCCGGCCGACGCGATCCACCGCGTCGCGCGCCCCGACCTCGCCGAGGCCTTCGCGCGCACCGCCTTCGGCTCCGGCCCCGCCGCGCCGGGCTTCGTCGCCCACCTGCCCGACGCCGATCACCCCGCCGTCGCCCAGTGGCGCCTCGGCCTCCGCCTCGCCTCCGGCGAGCGCATCACCCTCGTCGCCCCGCCCGCGCGCCTCGCTCCCGCCGCCGCGCGCGACGCCGTGCTCCGAGCCGTCCCGCCGCGTGCCCTCCGCCCGGAGGTCCTGGCCGACGCGATCGCCCCCGCCGCCTGGCGTCTCCACCGCGCCGCGACCGACCGCGCCGGCACGCCCGAGATCATCCACCTCGGCACCCCGCCGCGCCGCCCGCGCGCGGCGCTCGTCATCCCGCTCTACCGCAACCTCGGCTTCCTGCGCTTCCAGATCGCCGCCTTCGCGCGCGACGCCGCGCTGCGCTCCGCCGCCGAGATCACCTACGTCCTCGACAGCCCGGAACAGCGCGGCGAGGTCGAGCACCTGCTCCGCGGCATGTCCGCCCTGCACGGCGCGCTGCCGCTCACCCTCCTCGTCATGCCGGAGAACCGCGGCTACGCGAGCGCCTGCAACGCCGGCGCCGCCGCCTCCTCCGCACCCGTCATCGGCTTCGTCAACTCCGACGTGCTGCCCGCCGCCCCCGGCTGGCTGGAGGCGCTGCTGCGGCGCCTCGCCCGCGACCGGCGCCTGGCGGCGGTCGGCCCGAAGCTCCTCTTCGACGACGGGGCGATCCAGCATGCCGGGCTGCTGTTCCGCCGCGGCCTCGACGGCCAATGGCTGAACGACCACCACTTCAAGGGCTTCCCGCGCCACTACGCGCCCGCCTGCGCCGCACGCCGCGTCCCCGGCGTGACCGGCGCCGCGCTCTTCGTTCGCCGCCCCGCCTTCGACGCCGCGGGCGGCTTCCGCACCGACTACATCATCGGCGACTTCGAGGATTCCGACCTCTGCCTGACGCTGCGCGAGGCCGGCCACGAGATCGCCTACGAACCCGCCGCCGAGCTCTTCCACTTCGAGCGCCAGTCCATCGCGAGCCACGCCGGCCACGCGCGCACCCTCGCCGGCGCCTGCAACCGCCTGCTGCACCACCGCCGCTGGGATTCGGCGATCGAGCGCCTGATGGCGCGCTTCCCGGACGACGCCTGATGCGGATCCTCTTCGTCGCCCACAACCACCCGGCGCTGCAGCCCGGCGGCAGCGAGGCCTTCGCGCTCAACCTGTTCCGCACGCTGCGCGACCGCCACGGCGCGCAGGGCCTGTTCCTCGCCGGCGTCACCGATGCCCTGCGGGAACGCCGCCCCGGCACGATCGTGCAGGCCGCGGGTGCGGCGACCGATGAGCTGCTCGTCTCCCTCGACGCCTTCGACCGGTTCCACCTCTCCCAGCAGGACGTGTACGGCCTCGCCGCGCTCGCGCCGGTCGTCGCGCGGGTCGCGCCCGAAATCGTCCACCTCCACCACCCCCTGCTCTTCGGCGTCGAGGGCGTGGACATGCTGCGCCGCGCCGCGCCGCGCGCGCGCATGGTCGCGACCCTGCACGACTACTTCGCGATCTGCCCGCGCGAAGGCCAGCTCCTCACCGCGGAGGGCCGGCGCTGCGCCGGCCCCACCCGTGACGGCTGCCGCCGCTGCTTCCCCGACCGCTCCGGCGTGGACTTCGCGATGCGCGAACTCTCCGTGCGCGACGCCTTCCGCGCCTTCGACATGCTGATCGCGCCGAGCCGCTTCCTGCGCGACCGCTTCGTCGCCGCCGGCTGGGACCCGTCGCGCTTCGTCGTCCTCCCGAACGGTGTCCCCGACGTCGCGCCCGCCCCGCATCGCGAGGGCGCCCGGCGCGACCGTTTCGCCGTCTTCGGCAACGTCAACCGCTTCAAGGGCACGCTGACCGCGCTGCGCGCCTCCGCGCGCCTCGCGCGCGACGGCATCGCGCACCGCCTCGCGCTGCATGGCGGCCTTGCCTGGCAGACCGACGCGTTCCGCGCCGAGTTCGCCGCCGCGCTCGATGCCGCGCCCGACGCCCGCCACCACGGCCCCTACCTGCCCGCCGAGCACGCCGCGCGCATCGCCGCCGCCGACTGGGTCGTCGTCCCCTCGATCTGGTATGAGAACGCGCCGCTCGTGATCCTCGAAGCCTTCCGCCACCGCCGCCCCGTGATCTGCGGCGACGCCGGCGGCATGGCCGAACTCGTCCGCGACGGCGTGGACGGCCTGCACTTCCCGATTGCCGATGCGGAAGGCCTCGCCGATGCGATGCGCCGCGCCGCCACCGAGCCAGGCCTCTGGGACCGCCTCGTCGCCGGCATCACCGCGCCGCCCGACATGGACGGCGTCGCCGCCGCCCACCTCGCCCTCTACCGCGCCGCACCCGCCGCGCTTGCCGCGTGACCCCGGAAATACAGGCCATGTCCGAAACCCTCGAAGACGCGCCCGCCAGCACCCGCCCCGCGGAAATCCGCGGCCTCGTGGACAACGCGACCGAGACGAAGCTCTACGGCTGGGCCTGGAACGCCGCCCGCCCCGGAGAGCGCCTGGAGATCGAGCTGCGCGTGCGCGACGAACCCGTCGCCCGCTGCGTTGCCGAGCAGGAGCGCAAGGACCTCGCCAAGGCCGGCATCGGCGACGGCTGCCACGCCTTCGAACTGCCGCTGCGCCCGGGCTGGGCGCGCCGCCCGAACGACCTCCTCGTCGTCGCCCGTGCCGCCGACGGCACGGAGAGCGCCCTCGCGCTCCGCCTGCCGCGCGCCGAGATGGACCCGACCGGCACCCTGCAGCGCACGCTCGAAGCCACCACCACGGCGCACCGCCAGCTGCGCGAGGAGCTGGACGCGCTCTCCACCCGCATCCCGACCGAGGAGACGATGCGCGACCTCGCCGACGGCCAGGCCGCGCTGCGCGAGCGCCTGGATGCGCTGTCCATCTGGCTGACCCGCCTCGATTCCCGCCTCGGCACGCTGCCCGCGGCGCCCGCCGCCGCGCCGCGCCGCCGCCTCGATCCCTGGCAGGTCGGCCTCGGCGTCGCGCTCGCCGCCGTGCTCGCCGGCGCCGGCTTCGGCATCGCGCTCCTCACGCTGCCGGCCTGATGACGCGCTACGACGCCACCACCGGCGCGACCGCCCGCCTGAGACCGGAAATCGCGGCCGCGATCCGGCTCGCCGCGGCGCTCGGCCTCGTCGGCGCCTTCGGTCCCTTCTGCCTGGTCGTGCTCAAGGTCCAGATCTACAGCCTGGTCCTGCCCACCGGCAGCATGGCGACCGCCTGGGGCCTCGCCGCCGGCTTCGCGATCGCCGCCGTCGCCGTCGTCGCGCTCGCCCACCTCCGCGACCTCGCGCTCATCTCCATCGGCAACCGCCTCGCGCGCCGCCTCGCCGTGCCCGTGCTGCTCGCCGCCGCCGAGCGCCCGGGCACCGATCCCGCATCCGCCGCCGCCGCCGCGCTGCGCGACATCGAGGAGCTGCGCCGCGGCGTCGCCGGCACGCTCTGCGCCTTCGCGCTGGATGCGATGCTGGTGCCGATGTTCCTGATCCTGCTCGCCGTCTTCCACTGGGCCTTCGCCCTCTTCGGCCTGCTCGCCGCGCTCGTCGCCCTCGCCCTCGGCCTCTTCGCCGAGCGCATGACGCGCGCCTCGCTGGCCGAAGCGAACGCCGCCGCCTTCCGCGGCACGCGCTTCGTCGCCGACGCCATCCGCTGCGCGGAGGCCGTCGAGGCGCACGGCATGCTGCCCGCCCTCGTCCGCCGCTGGGCCGGCACGCTCGCGCGCGGCGCCGACCGCCTGCGCGCGGCGCAAGGCAGCGCCCGCATCGCCGCCGCCGCCACCACCACCCTCTACGGCATCGCCACCAGCGGCACGCTCGTGGTCGGCGCGATCCTCGCGCTCGAAGGGACCGTCATCGGCTTCGGCATCCTCGCCGGCCTGCTGCTGACCGCGCGCCTGATGGAGCCCTTCAGCCACGTCTCCGGCTCGCTCGGCGACCTCGCCGCGACGCGCGCCGCCTGGACGCGGCTCGACGCGCTGCTGCGCGCCGCCGACGCCGCCCCGCCGCGCGAGAGCCGCGCCTATCCCTGCGTGGAAGGGCGCCTCGCCGTCGAGCGCGTCACCTTCCTCCACCCCGGCGCCGGCCGCGCCCTGCTGCGCGAGGTGAGCTTCGCGGTCGGCCCCGGCGACGTCCTCGCCCTCGCCGGCCCGCCCGGCTCCGGCAAGTCCACGCTGCTCCGCCTGATCCTCGGCGTGCAGCACCCGACCGCCGGCGGCGTGTACCTGGACGGCCACGCGACCGAACACTGGGATCGCGTCGCCCTCTCGCGGCACATCGGCTACCTGCCGCAGGATCCCGCGCTGCCCGCCGCGACGGTCGCCGAGGCGATCGCGCGCCTCGATGCCGACCCCGATATGGCGGAGGTGATGCGCGCCGCCCGCCTCGCCGGCGCCGAGGCGATGATCGCCGGCCTGCCGCACGGCTTCGCCACCCGCCTCGACGGCCCGGTCCGCCTCTCCATGGGCCAGCGCCAGCGCATCGCGCTCGCCCGCGCCGTGTACGGATCGCCCTGCCTCGTCCTGCTCGACGAACCCGCCGCCTACCTCGACGAGGACGGCGAAGCGGCCGTGCTGCGCCTGGTCGCCGCGCTCTCGGCGGCCGGCACCGCCGTCATCCTCACCTCCCATCGCGACGCCGTGCTGCGCGCCGCGACGCGCACCCTCGCGCTGCGCGGCCCCGCGCCCACCCGCGCGCGCCTCCCCGCGCCGGAGCCGACCGTCCAAATGCCCGCGCCCCAGGCCAGGATGCTTGCACGATGAGCGCCGCCACGCTGCGCCTCGCCGGCCCGCGCGCCGCGGCCCGCGGCACCTCGCCGCGCCGCGAACTCGCGGCCGCCGCCGCGATCTGCCTCGCCCTCTCCGTCGCCGTGCAGCTCACGGTCCTCGTCGCCCCGCTCCTCACCATGCACGTCTTCGACGGCGTGCTGGAGACGCGGAACTACGCGACCCTCGTCGTCCTCTCCATCGCCTTCTGCCTCGCGCTGATGCTCGGCGGCGTGCTGCGCTGGCTGCGCGCCGCGCTTCTGGCGATGATCGCGGAACGCGTCGGCCGTCGCCTGCAGCTTCGTGCGCTCACCGCCTCCGTGCACGTCGCCGTGTCCGGCGACATGCAGCGCTCTGCCACCGCGCTCTCCGACGTGTCCGAACTCCGCCGCCTGCTCGGCGGCACGATGCTCGCCGACATGCTCGACCTGCTGGCGATCCCGTTTGCCCTCGGCTTCCTCTGGCTCCTCCATCCCCTCTTCTTCGCCGTCGCCCTCGCCGCGCTGGTCGTCAAGCTGCTGCTCGCCATCGCGGCCGACCGCGCGACCCGCGTCGTCGTCGCCGAGGCGACAGCCGCCTCCGCCCGCGCCGCGCATGAACTCTCCGCCGCGCTCCACCAGCCCGATGCCGTGCTCGGCCTCGGCATGGTTCCCGCCGCCATCCGCCGCTGGGTGCCCGGCTGGCTCGGCGCGCTGGAGCGGGAGGACTCCGCCGCCCGCCGCGTGAAGGCGTTGCAGGCGCTGCTCTCCCTCGCCGATTTCGCCCAGCAGATCGCCGTTGTGCTCGTCGGCGCCTGGCTGATGACGAAAAACGTCGCCACCCCCGGCATGCTGCTCGCCGCCACGACGATGCTCGGCTTCGCCACCAACCCGGTCGTCGCCCTCGTCGCGCGCTGGCGCGACTGGGCCTATGGCGCGCTCGCCTGGCGCCGCCTGCGCGCCTTGGTCGCGGCCGGCACGCCGCCCGCGCCGATGCCGGCCGCGCCGGATGGCCCGCGCGGCCTCGTCTTCGAGGGCGTCACGCTCCGCCCGCCCGGGGGGGCGCGCGACCTGGTCCGCGATCTCGACCTCCGCCTCGTGCCCGGCGAGGCCTGGGCACTGCTCGGCCCCAACGGCGTCGGCAAGACGACGCTGCTGCGCGCCGCACTCGGCCTCGCCGCGCCCGCGGCCGGCCGCGTGACGCTGGACGGCCAGGACATGCACCGCGCCGACCGCGCCGCGCTCGGCCCGCGGCTCGGCTATCTCCCGCAGGAGCCGATGCTGCTCGACGGCAGCGTGCTGGAGAACATCTCCCGCTTCGCCGAAGGCTCGCCCGCCGCCGCCGTCGCCGCGGCCCGCACGGCCGGCGCGCACGGCGCGATCGGCCGCCTGCACCGCGGCTACGACACGCCCGCCGGCCCCGGCACCGGCCTTTCCGGCGGCCAGCAGCGGCTCGTCGCCCTCGCCCGCGCGCTGCACGGCGCACCCGGCCTGATCGTGCTGGACGAACCCGAGGCCGGCCTCGATGCGCATGGCCGCGAAGCACTGCGCGACGGCGTGCTCGCGGCGAAGCGGGACGGCGCCGTCGTGCTGCTGGTCACGCACGATCCCGCGCCCTGGGCCGGCGTGCTGGACGGCGCGCTCCGCCTCGCCGCCGATGGCGGCTGGCACGTCGAACGGGAAACGCCCGCATGAACGCCCTGACCGCCGCCGCGACCCTCGAAGCCGAGATGGATGCGGTGCTGCCCGCGCCCTCCATGCGCAAGGTCATGCTCGGCTCCGTCCTCGTCCTCGCGCTCGGCGTCGGCGGCCTGCTCGGCTGGTCCGCGGTGACGCCGCTCGACCGCGCCGTGGTTGGCCCCGGCACGCTCGTCGCCGAGGGCCGCCGCAAGACCGTCTCGCTGCTCGAACCCGGCATCCTCCGCGACCTCCTGGTCCGCGAGGGCGAGCGCGTCGCCCCCGGCCAGCCGCTGCTGCGCCTCGACACGACGCAGGCCGAAGCCGCCGCGGCGCAGGCGAACGCGCTCTACTGGGGGCAGTTCGCCCGCGTCGCCCGCCTCGGCGCGGAACAGGCCGGCGAGCGCGGCTTCGCGTCCCCCGCTGGCGCCCTCGCGGCCGCCGCGGCGAACCCGGCCATCGCCGGCGTCGTGGAGGCCGAGCGCCGCCTCTTCGCCGCCCGCCTCGCCGCCTACGAAGGCGCGCTCGGCGTGCAGCGCACCCGCATCGCGCAGCTCGAACGGCAGATGGCCGCGCTCGTCGCGCAGCGCGCCTCCGCCGCCACGCGCCTCGCCGCCACGCGCGAGGAACTGGCCGGCGTCAACCAGCTCCTCGCCCGCGGCTTCGCCACGCGCACGCGCCAGCTCGAGCTCCGCCGCAACGAGGCCGAGCTGCTCGGCAACCTCGGCCAGTACACCGCGCAGGAAGCCCAGACCCGCGAGCAGGTCGCCGGCGCCGAGGCCGAGATGGCGAACCTCACCCTGAACCGCCAGCAGGAGGTCGCGCGCGAGTTGCAGGAAGCCCACGCGACCCTCGCCGACGCCGAGCAGCGCCTGCGCGGCGCGCAGGACATCCTCGCGCGCCGCGAGGTCGCCTCGCCCGAGGCCGGCACCGTCGCCGAGATCCGCTTCGTCACGCCCGGCAGCAGCATCGGCGCCGGCCAGCCCGTGCTGGACCTCGTCCCCGTGGACGACCGCGTCATCGCCGAGACCCGCGTCGCGCTGACCGACATCGAGCAGGTGCGCGTCGGCCAGCCCGCGCGGCTCCGCCTCAGCGCCTTCCGCACCGCGGAGCTGCCGCTGCTCGACGCGCACGTCACGTTCGTCTCGCCGGACCGGCAGCTGGACGGGCAGGGCAACGCCTTCTTCGTCGCGCGGCTGGAGATTGATCCCGCCTCGCTCGCCGCCGCGCCGCCCGTCGGCCTCGCGCCGGGCATGCCGGTGGAAGCCTACCTGCTGGGGGAGCGTCGCACGGCGCTGGATTATGTCATCCGCCCACTGAAGGACAGTCTTCGCCGCTCGCTGCGAGATTAATGGCAAATAAAGAGACGACATGACCGCGACAATCGCAGTCATGTCGCCCGCGGAAACCTCACAATCCTGACGTTTTTCTTTTTGCAGCGCAGCGGAAACTCGGCTACCAGCACAACCATCAATTGCGGAGGTCCCCTTGTCACTCGCGTTCGCCCCGTCCGCTGCGCGCAGCGCCCCGCCGCCGGCCCTCCTCCGCTCCGGCAACGTCTCCGCCCGCACCTTCCCGGCCATTCCCGGCCCGCTGCTGATCGAGGTCCGCCGCTTCCACGACAGCCGCGGCGCCTTCGCCGAGACCTTCAGCCAGCGCGACTTCGCCGCCCTCGGCATCGAGGAGGATTTCGTCCAGGACAACTGGTCGCGCTCCGACGCCGTCGGCACGATCCGCGGCCTGCACTTCCAGCGCCGCCCGCACGCGCAGGCGAAGCTCGTCCGCGTCCTCCGCGGCGCGATCCTCGACGTCGCCGTGGACCTTCGCCGCAGCTCCCCCACCTTCGGCGCCCACGTCGCCGTGGAGCTGGAGGAGGATGACGGCCGCATGCTCTACGTGCCCGAAGGCTTCGCGCACGGCTTCTGCACCACGCGCCCGGACACCGAGATCGCCTACAAGGTGAACGACTTCTACGCCCCGGAATGCGACGGCGGCATCGCGTGGGACGACCCGGACATCGGCATCGAATGGCCCGTCGCGGCGGGTGGCGCGGTGCTCTCCGACAAGGATGCGCGCCTGCCGCGCCTCGCCGACCTGCCGAACCTCTTCGGCTGAGCCCGCACGCCATGCGCATCCTCGTCACCGGCGGCGCCGGCTTCATCGGCTCGGCCCTCGTCCGGCACCTCGTGCTTGAACTCGGCCACGTCGTCCTCGTCGTGGACAAGCTCACCTATGCCGGCGACCGCCGCAGCCTGCGCGACTGCGAAGGCCGCCCCGGCTTCGACTTCGTCGAGGCCGACATCGCCGACGGCACGGCGATGCGCCGCATCTTCGCCGACTTCGCCCCCGACGCCGTCGCGCACCTCGCCGCCGAGAGCCACGTGGACCGCTCCATCAGCGGCGCCGCGCCCTTCATCCACACCAACATCGTCGGCACCTTCGCGCTGCTGGAGGCCGCCCGCGCCCACCACGCCGCGCTGCCCGCCGAGACGCGCGACGCCTTCCGCTTCCTGCACGTCTCCACCGACGAGGTGTACGGCTCGCTCGGCGAGGACGGCCTGTTCACCGAGGCGACGCCCTACGACCCGCGCTCGCCCTACTCCGCGACGAAGGCCGCCTCCGACCACCTCGCCCGCGCTTGGCACCACACCTATGGCCTGCCGACGGTCGTCACGAACTGCTCCAACAACTACGGCCCGCACCACTTCCCCGAAAAGCTGATCCCGCTGGTCATCCTCAACGCCCTCGAAGGCAAGGCGCTGCCCGTCTATGGCGATGGCGCGAACATCCGCGACTGGCTGTTCGTCGAGGACCACGCCCGCGCCCTCGCCACCGTCCTCGCGAACGGCACGCCCGGCGAGACCTACAACATCGGCGGCAACAGCGAGCGGCGGAACCTCGAAGTCGTCCACGCGATCTGCGACACGCTCGACCGCCTCGCCCCCATGGCGCGGCCGCGCCGGTCCCTCATCACCTTCGTCCCCGACCGCCCCGGCCACGACCGGCGCTACGCGATTGACGCCACGAAGATCGCGCGCGAGCTCGGCTGGACGCCGCGCGAGAGCTTCGAGAGCGGCCTGGAACGCACGGTCCGCTGGTACCTCGACAACGAATGGTGGTGGCGTCCGCTGCGCGAAGGCCGCTACGCCGGCGAACGCCTCGGCCTGGTGCGGGCCGCCTGATGCGCGCGCCCGCGCTTCCCGCGACGCTGCGCCGCACGCGCCGCGTGCTGATCGCCGGCCGCGGCGGCCAGCTCGCGACTGCCCTGCTGCCCGCCTTCCGCGACGCCGGCTGGGATGCCGTGGCGCTCGGCCGCCCCGACCTCGACCTTGCCGGCCCGGCTGGCGCGATCGCCGCGTCCGTGCTGGCACACGCGCCCTGCCTCGTGGTCAACGCCGCCGCCTACACCGGCGTGGACAAGGCCGAGGACGAGCCCGAGGCCGCCGATGCCGTGAACCGCGACGGGGCAGGGGCCCTGGCCGAGGCCGCGGAACGCTGCGGCGCGGCGATCCTGCACGTCTCCACCGACTACGTCTTCGACGGCACGAAGGGCGCGCCCTACGCCGAATCCGACCCCGTCGCGCCCATCGGCGCCTACGGACGCTCCAAGCTGGAGGGCGAGCGCGCCGTCCTCGCCGCCAACCCGCGCGCCGCGATCCTCCGCACCGCCTGGGTCTGCTCCGCCACCGGCACCAACTTCCTGCGCACCATGCTGCGCCTCGGCGAGACGCGCGAGGAGATCGGCGTCGTCGCCGACCAGCGCGGCGCACCCATCTTCGCCGACGACCTCGCCGCCGCGATCCTCCGCATGGCCGACGCGCTGGTGGAAGCCGAGGCCGGCGCACCGGAATTCGGCACCTTCCACCTCGGGGGCAGTCCCGACACCACCTGGCACGGCTTCGCCGAGGCGATCTTCGCCGGCGCGGCGCGCCGCGGCGCCCGCGCGCCGCGCCTCAAGCCCATCGCCACCGCCGACTATCCGACGAAGGCGAGGCGACCCGCCGACAGCCGACTGGATTGCACGCACCTCGAAGCCGTCCACGGCATCGCGCGCCCGGATTGGCGCGCTGGGCTCGCCCGCGCGCTGGATGCGCTCCTCGGCAAGCCGCAATCGAACGTCGTTCCCGCCACCCCGAAGACAAGGACATCCGACATGAAGGGCATCGTGCTCGCCGGCGGGGCCGGAACGCGCCTGCATCCCGTGACGCTCGCCGTCTCGAAGCAGCTCCTGCCCGTGTACGACAAGCCGATGGTCTATTACCCGCTGTCTGTGCTCATGCTCGCCGGCATCCGCGAGGTGCTGCTGATCTCCACCCCGCACGACCTGCCGCTGTTCCGCCGCCTGCTCGGCGACGGCAGCCAGTGGGGCATCCGCATCGAGTTCGCCGAACAGGCCGAGCCCAACGGCATCGCCCAGGCCTTCCTGATCGGCGAGCGTTTCCTCGCCGGCTCGCCCTCCGCCCTCGTCCTCGGCGACAACATCTTCCACGGCCACGGCATGGAGGAGGTTCTGACCGAGAACGTCGCGGAGCTGACGCAGCCCGGCGCGAAGGGCGCCTCCGTCTTCGCCTACCGCGTCGCCGATCCCGAGCGCTACGGCGTGGTGGAGTTCGACCGCGACGGCCGCGCCCTCTCGCTGGAAGAGAAGCCCCGCGCCCCGCGTTCCGACTTCGCCGTCACCGGCCTCTACTTCTACGACGGCCGCGCCAGCGCCATGGCCCGCGCCCTCAAGCCCTCCGCCCGTGGAGAGCTGGAGATCACCGACCTCAACAAGGCCTATCTCGGCGAAGGCACGCTCCGCGTCGCGCGCCTCGGCCGCGGCTACGCCTGGCTCGACACCGGCACGCATGAGAGCCTCCTCGAAGCCGGCGAGTTCGTCCGCGCGATCGAGAAGCGCACCGGCCAGAAGGTCGCCTCGCCCGAGGAGATCGCCTGGCACAAGGGCTTCATCGGCGCGCCGGAACTCCGCCGCCTCGCCGCCGGCCTGCGCAGCAGCGGCTACGGCGCCTACCTCGAAACCCTGCTCCCGCGCCCCCAGGCGGCATAAGGGATCCGCCTGACGATGACCGAGTTCCTCGCCGAGCTGGTGCGGCGCCGCGGCGCCGACATCGTGGCAAGCATCGTCGTGCCGGCCGCACCGATCGCGGCCGCGCCGGTGCCCCCGCCCGCCCCCGAACACGGCGTGGAGCGCCGCACCGCGATGATCCGCATCGGCCGCCTGCGCGCGCTCGCCGCCACCGGCCTGTTCGACGCTGCCTACTACCTCGCGACCCATCCCGACATCGCGGAAGCCAAGGCCGACCCGCTGGAGCATTTCTTCGACTTCGGCTGGAAGGAAGGCCGCCGCCCCAACCCCTACTTCGACCCGCTCTGGTACGTCGCGCAGAATGCCGACGTGCGCGAGGGCGGCCTGAACCCGCTCTACCACTACGCCTTCCATGGCGATGCCGAAGGCCGCCGCGCCGCGCCGCTCTTCGACAGCGCCTGGTATCGCAGGCAATACGGCATCCCCGCCGGCGAGACGGCGCTCGCCCACTGGCTCGCCAACCGCACCTCCGGCCGCTTCAGCCCGATGCCGGAATTCGACGTCGGCTACTACCTGAAGCACAGCCCGGACGTCGCCGCCGCCGGCGTGGACCCCTTCGAGCATTTCTGGGGCTTCGGCTACCGCGAGGGCCGCAACCCCTCGCCCGATTTCGACGTGCGCTTCTACGCGGGCCGCTACCTGCGCGGCGACATGGCGGAGAACCCGTTCGGCCACTGGCTCGCCCATCGGAACGAGCCCGGCGTGTTCGGCCGCATGCCGGAATCCGAGACCTCGATCCCCCGCGAGGTGAAGCGCTTTACCAAACCCGCGTTCGAATTCGAGGAGCTGCGCCCCCTCGCCGCCACCGCCCCGCGCCGCGCCAGGGTCCTCGCCTACTACCTGCCCCAGTTCCACGCCTTCCCCGAGAACGACGCTTGGTGGGGCAGGGGCTTCACGGAGTGGACGAACGTTCCGCGCGGCCTGCCGCGCTTCCGCGGCCACTACCAGCCCCGCGTGCCGCGCGACCTCGGCTTCTACGGCCTCGACACCACCGACGTGATCCGCCGCCAGATCGAGATGGCGAAGGCCGGCGGCCTGCACGGCTGGGTCTTCTACTACTACTGGTTCAACGGCCGCCGCCTGATGGACAAGCCGCTCGACGCCTTCCTCGCCGACCGCTCCCTCGACATGCCCTTCGCGCTGATGTGGGCGAACGAGAACTGGACCCGCCGCTGGGACGGCGCCGAGAGCGAGGTGCTGATCAGCCAGGACTACCGCCCCGACGACGACGAGCGCATGGCCGCCGAATTCGCGCGCCACTTCGCCGATCCGCGCTACATCCGCGTGCAGGGCCGCCCCGTCCTGATGGTCTATCGCCCCGCGCTGATCCCGAACCCCGCCGAGACCGTCGCGCGCTGGCGCGCCATCTTCCGCGACGCGCATGGCGAGGACCCGATCCTGCTCATGGCGCAGAGCTTCAACGACACCGACCCGCGCCCCTACGGCCTCGACGGCGCGATCGAGTTCCCGCCGCACAAGCTGACGCAGCACCTGCAGCCCGTGAACGCGGAGCTGGAGGTCCTCGACCCCGACTTAACCGGCAAGGCCTACCGCTACGAGACGGTGGTGAAGACCTCGCTGGAGGAACCTGCCCCCGGCTTCCCGCTCATCAAGACCGCCGTGCCGAGCTGGGACAACGACGCCCGCCGCCAGGGCACCGGCCTCGTCATCACCGACAGCACGCCGGCGAAATACGAAGCGTGGATGTCCGCCCTCATCGAACGCGCGCGGGAAACCCCGTTCTTCGGCGAGGCCTTCGTCTGCGTGAACGCCTGGAACGAATGGTGCGAGGGCGCCTACCTCGAGCCGGACCTGCACTACGGCGCCGCCTACCTCAACGCCACCGGCCGCGCGGTCAGCGGCGTCGGCCTGCCCACCGGCCAGGTTGCGCCGCCGAAGCTGCTGCTCGTCGGCCACGACGCCTTTCCCTCCGGCGCGCAGACCCTGCTGCTGGAGATCGGCCGCACGCTGAAGCGCGAGCACGGGATGGAGGTCGAGTACCTCCTGCTCGACGGCGGGAAGATGGAGGACCAGTACAAGGCCCTGGCCCCTACCACCGTCGCCGGCACCGACGGCGCCCTTCAGGCGCGCCTCGCCTCGCTCGCCGCGCGCGGCTTCACTGCCGCCATCGTCAACACCACCGCCGCCGGCCGCGCCGTGCCGATGCTCGCCGCCGCCGGCATCCGAAGCGTTCAGCTCGTCCACGAACTCCCGCGCATCATCCGCGAGAAGCAGCTGGCCGAGGGCGCCCGCGCCGCCGTCCAGGGTGCCGATCACGTCGTCTTCCCCGCGCCTTTCGTGCGCGACGCTGTCCTCGGCGAACTCGGCCTGACCGCTGGCGCGAAGGCCGTCATCCGCCCGCAGGGCCTCTACAAGCCGATCCCCGCCGACCCCGCCGGCGCCGCGCGCATCCGCCGCGAATTCGGCATCGCGGCGGGCGAGGCGCTGGTCCTCGGCATCGGCTACGCCGACATGCGCAAGGGCTTCGACCTCTTCCTCCAGCTCTGGCGCGTGCTCGGCTGGCGCGGCCGCCGCCGCACGCACTTCGCCTGGCTCGGCGACATGGACCCGGGCATGAAGGCCTGGCTCGCGGAGGAGCTCGACGCCGCGCGCGCCACCGGCACCTTCCACCTGCCCGGCCGCCGCGGCGATGTCGGCGCCTTCCTCAACGCCGCCGACGGCCTGGCGCTCACCTCGCGCGAGGACCCGTTCCCCTCCGTCGCGCTGGAGGCGCTCGCCGCCGGCGTGCCCGTCTTCGCCTTCGACCGCTCCGGCGGCATCCCCGACCTGGTCCGCGAGCGCGAGGAGTACGGCGCCGTCGTCCCCTACGGCGACCTCACCGCCATGGCCGAAGCGGTCACGCTCTCGCTCCGCACCAACTCCGACGAGGCCAGCGCCGCCCGCCGCGCCGCGATCGAGCATCGCTTCGACTTCGCGGCCTATGTCCGCGACATCCTCGCCCTCGCCCTGCCCGGCATGCCGCAGGTCTCGGCCGTGGTGCCGAACTACAACTACGCCCGCTACATGCCGGAACGCCTCGGCACGATCTTCCGGCAATCGCACCCCGTGCGTGAGGTCGTCGTCCTCGACGATTGTTCCGCCGATGACAGCCTGATCGTCATCCCCAAGGTCGCCGAAGCCGCCGGCCGCGCGCTCCGCCTGGTGCCGAACGAGCGCAACTCCGGCTCCGTCTTCGCCCAGTGGCGGAAGGCCGCCGAGCTCGCCACCGGCGAGTTCGTCTGGATCGCCGAGGCCGACGACCTCTCCGAACCCGCCTTCCTCGCCCGCACCGTCGCGCTGATGGCGTCCGACCCCGCCATCCGCATCGGTTTCTCCGACAGCCGCACCGTCCACGCCGACGGCAGCCCGCAATGGGACAGCTACAAGGGCTACTACGCCACCGTCGAACCCGGCGCGCTCTCCCGCACGGAAATCTTCGAGGCCGAGGACTTCATCCGCCGCTTCCTCGGCGTGAAGAACCTTATCCTCAATGTCAGCTCCGTCGTCTGGCGCCGCGACGCGCTGCTCGCCGCGCTCGATGCGTGCGGCGAGGAGCTGCGCGATTTCCGCATGGCCGGCGACTGGCGGCTCTACCTGGAGGCGCTGCGCGCCCCCGGCGCCCGCATCGCGTATGAGGCGACGCCCCTCAACGTGCATCGCCGCCATGCGGAGAGCGTGACCCACGCGCTGAAGGCCGACCGCCACGTCGCCGAGATCGCCCGCTGCCACGGCATCGCCGCCGACCTGCTGCCCGGCGCCGTCACGCTGCGCGCCACGCAATCCGACTACCTGCGCGAGGTCGCCGCCCAGCTCGGCGCCACGCTTCCGGAAGGGGCAATCGCCCCCACCCCGCGCCAGGCGCCGCCCGCGCCGCGCAAACAGAAGGGCCGCGCGAAGGCCCGCACGCCCGCACGCGCCTGACCCACGCACCCGACAGGAGAGACCACACATGTACGTCCCGCCCTACGACGCCGTACTCGGCAGCATCGGCACCTCGCGCCCGGACATGGAGACGCAGGCGGAGGTGAAGATCCCCGCCCAGCTCTTCCGCTTCCTCATGCAGCTCGCGGTCGCGCATTCCGACTTTAACGAGGCCGGCTACCTCGACACCAACCCCGATGTCGCCGCGGCACTCCGCAACGGCACGATCGAGAGCGCGCGCCTGCACTATGTCGGCTTCGGCTATTTCGAGGGTCGCCGCGGCGCCACCCCCGACGTGGACGAGAGCTGGTACATGCAGACCTACCCGGATGTCGGCTCCGCGGTGCAGACCGGCAAGATCGGCTCGGCCTCCGAGCACTTCTCCGTCGTCGGGGCCAGCGAGGGCCGCAGCCCGAACGTCCGCTACACGCAGGACGCGGAGCAGTGGAAGAAGATCCTCAAGGCCGCCTGATCGCCTTACGGGCGCCGGCACCCCCGGCGCCCGGTCATTCCAGCACGGCGGAGAACCCACGCATGGACCGCAACAACCCGTTCTTCACGATCTCCGCACCGGGCAAGCGCATCGGCTTCTGGGGCGCGCCCGCGCATGCCGCACCGCCCGGCACGCTGAACCAGCGGCTCGACGCGACCGGTGCCAACACCGGCAACATGATGATCGGCCACGGGCTGTTCCACAACCTGAACGCGGCGAAGAAGGAATTCCACCCGGGTTTCGGGAAGATCCCCGCCGAACGCCTGCACGAGCATTACGACGCGATCTTCATCCCCGCCTCGAACTTCGTCAGCCCCGTCGTGGACCTCGGCGGGCAGGCCGACTACTTCGCGCGCAGCAAGGTGCCGCTGCACATCTTCGGCGTCGGCAACCAGATGCTGCCGGGCAAGCCGCGCGTGCTGCAACCCGGCACCGACCGCTTCCTGCGCCTGGTGTCCGACCGCAGCGGCTCCATCGGCGTACGCGGCACCTTCACGGCCGAGATCCTGTGGGATTTCGGCATCCGCAACGTCAGCGTCGTCGGCTGCCCCTCGCTCCTCTCGATGCGGCAGGAGACGCTCGACAAGCTCGCCGCCACGCGCCCGACGCTGGAGAAGGTCGCGCTCGGCTTCTCCAACAACGTCCGCTCCCACGCGCTCGCCCCCGATGCGATGCGCGTCAGCGAGAACGCGCTGTTCCAGCGGATGCTCGGCGAGAACGCCTTCTACATCCTCCAGAGCGAGCCTCCGGAACTCGATCTGCTCTCCGCCATGGAGCACGGCGACAGCACGGCGGCGTCCACCGCGATCAACCGCATCGCCCGCCTCTTCGATGTCGCGCCCGGCCGCGCCGATGTCCGCCGCTTCTTGGAAACCCGCATCCGCGTCTTCTTCTCGGTGGATGACTGGCTCGGCTGCACCCGCACCATGACGGCCGCGATCGGCAGCCGTTTCCACGGCAACATCGCCGCCCTGCTGGCGGGCACTCCCGCGCTGTTCCTGGTGCACGATATGCGCACCCTCGAACTCTGCGAGCTGCTCCGCGCCCCCAACCTCGTCCTCGACCGCCCGTACGGTGCGGAGGAGATCCTCGAACGCCTGCAATCCGCCGACTACGACACCTTCCGCACCAATTTCCGCCGCGTGATGATGGAATGGAAGCTCTTCATCGAGCGCAACGGCTTCGCGGTGGAGCCACTCGCCCCCGCGCAGCCCGCCAGCATCCACCTCGAAGCCGCATGACCCGCTCCCTCCCCCCTCGCGGGGGAGGGCTGGGGAGGGGGGCCGGCGCAGGCCCCCCCACCCTCACCCGCCGCACCCTCCTCACGACCCTCGCTGCCACCTTCGCCGCCCGCCCCACCCGCGCCCAGGCCCCGATCCCCGTCGGCGCGATCCGCTGGGATGCCTGGCACGCCCCCGGCTCCGTCCCGACCGATGCCGTCACCCGCGCCCTCACGCCTCCCGCCTACCGCCATCGCCTGCCCTTCTTCGCCGAGGTCACCGGCGACACGGTCGCGATCAACGGCGCCACCCAGCCGATCATGGACCGCGAGATCGAGCTCGCCCGCCGCGCCGGCCTCTCCTTCTGGGCCTTCCTCGGCTACCCGCGTGAGAGCTCCATGTCCGCCGGCCTGCACCTCTACCTAACGAGCCGGCAGCGCCGCGGCCTCCGCTTCTGCATCGCCAGCGAACTCGTCCAATGGGGCTTCGCCCGCGACGGCCTCTCCCCCGTCGCGCGATGGCACATCGAGCTGCTCCGTCATCCCGACTACCAGCGCCTCGGCACCCGCCCGCTCTACTTCCTCGGCTTCCTCTCGGACCGGCTGGTCTCCGAGCGCTGGGGCGACCTCGCCGCGCTCCGCGCCGCCACCGACCGCTTCCGCGCGGAGGCCGTGCGGAGCGGCGCCGGCGATCCCTTCATCGTCCTGATGGCCCGCCCGGAGGACGCCGCGCGCTACCTCCCCGCCCTCGGTGCCGACGGCGCCAGCGCCTACGCCATCGCCGGCTCCGACCCCGCCGCGCCCTACGCCGCCCTCGCCGCGCTGGTCGAGCGCCGCTGGGACGACTACGCCGCGCTCGGCCTCCCGACCCTCCCCCTCGTCATGTCCGGCTGGGACCGCCGCCCCCGCATCGAGCACCCGATGCCCTGGGAACGCTGGCAGCGCCCGGGTGCCGGCATTGACCGCTACTACGCCGCCCCCACCCCCGCAGAACTCGCGAACCACCTCCGCCGCGCCCTCGCCTGGATCGAGGCCCACCCGGCCGCGCCCCGCGCCGCCCTCATCTACGCCTGGAACGAGAACGACGAGGGCGGCTGGCTGGTCCCCACCCATCCCTTCGACGACACCCGCCTCGGGGCGATCCGCGCCGTCCTCTGCCCCGCCGGGTGCGGCTGATCCCCCCTCCCTCCCCCGCCTCACGGGGAAGGGTCGGGGTGGCGGAACTACGAGCGTAACCTCCCATGCAACCGCGGCGAAGGCAGCGCAGGCCCCCGCGGAACCGACCCCATGCGCCCCACCCGCCGAACCCTCCTCGCCGCCCCCGCGCTCCTCCTCGCGGCGTCCGCCCGCGCCGCCGGCGTGCCGCCCCGTGACCTGAACCACACCAACCGGATCGCCCTCCGCGGCTACGACACGGTCGCTTGGCACCTGCAGGCGCGTCCGCGCCGCGGCAGCCCCGCCTTCCGCACCGAACACGGCGGCGCCGCCTGGCACTTCGCCACCGCCGATCACCTCGCCCGCTTCCGCGCCGACCGCGCCGCCTTCGTCCCGCGCTACGGCGGGTTCTGTGCATTCGGCATCGCCAGCGGCTACAAGGTGGACATAGACCCGGAGGCCTGGACCGTGGCCGACGGGGTGCTCTACCTGAACTACGACCGCGGGGTGCAACGCCAGTGGCTGCGCGACATGTCGAGCCTTATCGCGCGCGCGGACGCGAATTGGCCGGGCCTCGCCGATGCTTGATCTCGCGCTGCCCCGGCCCCTGCCCCTGCCGGCGCTGCCGGCGTTCCGTGCGATGACGACCGCGCGGGACGCGCAGGATTCGCGCTGGGCCGGGCTGATGGCCGCCGCCCAATCGGGCGACTCGAAATCCTACAACACCCTGTTGCGCGAGGCCGCGCCCCGCATCCGCGCCCTCTGCCGCGCCCGCATCCGCGACGCCGCCGAGGTCGAGGACGCCGTGCAGGACACGCTGCTGACGCTCCACACCCTCCGCCACACCTACGATCCCGCGCGCCCCTTCGGCCCCTGGCTCGGCGCCATCGCCACCCGCCGCGCGATTGACCGCCTGCGCCGCCGCGGCCGCACCGTCGGCCGCGAATCCAACATCGAGGACCTGCCCGAATCCGCCGCCGCGACCCCGCCGGAGGCCGAACAGCGCCTCGCCGCGCGGAACCTGCGCGACGCCGTCGCCAGCCTGCCCGAGAGCCAGCGCACCGCGCTCCGCCTCGCCAAGCTCGAGGACCTGCCGCTCGCCGAGGCCTCCGCCCGCTCCGGCCTCAGCGTCGGCGCGCTGAAAGTCGCGACGCACCGCGCCATCCACACCCTGCGCCGCCGCTTCGGCGTGGTGGAGAAGGACTGACATGCGCACCGACGACCTCATCGCCCGCCTCTCCGCCGGCGTGGCGCCGATCCGGCGGGTCGCGCCGCCCTGGCGCTCCGCCCTCGCCTGGCTCGCGATCGCCGCCGCGGTGATCGGCGTGGGCGTGGCGTACGACGGCCTCCGCCACGACATCGCGATCCGCCTGATGCTGCCGGACGAGCAGCTGAACCTGATCGCCGCGCTGCTGACCGGCATCGCCGCCGCGGTCGCCGCCTTCAACCTCGCGCTGCCCGACCGCAGCCCGCGCTGGGCGCTGCTGCCGCTGCCCTTCGCCGCGCTCTGGCTCTCCGGCCTCGGCTGGGGCTGCCTGCGCGACCTGGCGGAGCACGGCTCGCTCGGCATGGGCACCAGCTTCGCCTGCATGCGCTTCATCATCGGCTTCGGCGTCCCGCTGACCGCCGCGATGCTGTGGATGGCGCGCCATGCCGCCCCAATCCGCCCCGGTCCCGTCGCCGCGCTCGGCGGCCTGGCCGCGGCCGCGGTCGCCTCCGTCGGCCTGTCGCTCGTGCATCACCTCGATGCCGCCGCGATGATCCTCGTCTGGCACGGCGGCTCCGTCGCGCTCGTCACGCTGGCCGCCTGGCTCTGGGGACCGCGCGCGATGCGCTCCGTCGGCCCCTGAGGGGTGCGACGGCTCTACGCCTGGGCGACGCCGAACTCCCAGCGCGTCTCCATCATGCTGGAGGAACTCGGCCTGCCCTTCGAGGTGATGGGCGTGAACATCCGGGCGCGCGAACAATTCGCGCCCGCCATCCTCGCCCTCAACCCCTACGGCAAGATCCCGATCCTGGTGGAGAACGGCAGGCCGCCGCTGTTCGAGAGCGGCGCCATCCTGCTGCATCTCGCCGAGACGCATCGCCGCTTCCTGCCGGTGGCCGGCCCGGCGCGGGCGGAGACGCTGGCCTGGCTCATGGTCGTCCTGACCTCGCTCGGTCCCTTCACGGGGCAGGCGCATCACTGGACCGAGCTCGCCCCCGACCCGCCGGAGGCCGCGCGCGCCCACTCGGTGGCGCTCGTCGCTCGCGTCTATCGCCTGCTCGAAGCGCGCCTTTCCGCGCGGCAATTCCTCGCGGGTTCGGAGTATTCGGTGGCCGACATCGCGGCCTATCCCTGGATCGCGCGGCACCGATGGGCGGCGCAGGGGCTTGAGGATCATCCGCATCTCGCGCGATGGTTCGCAGAGGTCGGGGCGCGTCCGGCCGTGCGCCGCGGCATGGACGTGCCGCGCGGCGTGACGCTGGACTGAACGGGAGAGAACCGATGACGCGCGTATTCCGGCTGGCGGCCATCCTGGCCCTCGGCACGCTCCCGGCGCTCGCCCAGCCGGTCCCCGAGACCCGCGTCCTGCGCGTCGTGCCCAATGCGGACCTCCAGACCCTCGATCCGATCAACACCACCGCGGGCGTCGTGCAGAGCCACGCGCACATGATCTACGACCAGCTCTTCGGCCGCGATGCGGCGCAGCGCCCGCAGCCGCAGATGGTGGAGCGCTTCGAGACCTCGGCGGACGGGCTCGCCTGGCGCTTCACCCTGCGCGAGGGCCTCGCCTTCCACGACGGCCAGCCCGTGACGGCGGAGGATGTCGCCGCCTCGCTGCGCCGATGGGCGGCACGCGATCCGCATGGGCGGCAGCTGCAGGGCATCACCGAGAGCCTCGCGCCCGAGGGCGACGGCCGCACCGTCGCCTGGCGGCTCCGCCGGCCCTACGCGCTGATGCTCGACGCGCTGTCCAAGCCGGCCGGCAACATGCCGGCGATCATGCCCGCGCGCATCGCCGCGACCGATCCCTTCACCAATATCCAGGACACGACCGGGAGCGGTCCCTTCATCTTCGACCGACCCGAGTGGATCCCCGGCAGCCGGGTCGTCTATCGGCGCAACGCGGCCTATCGCCCGCGCGCCGAAGCCGCGTCGGGCACCGCCGGCGGCAAGCGCGTGCATGTCGAGCGCGTCGAGTGGCTCAACATCGCCAATGCGCAGACCGCGGCCCTCGCGCTGATGCAGAACGAGGTGGACTTCGTGGAGACGCCGGGCGTGGATTTCCTGCCCCAGCTCCGCCGGCGCGGCCTCCGTATCGAGCGCATCAACGCGCTCGGCTTCCAGGGCATGATCCGCATGAACCACCTCCACCCGCCCTTCGACGATCCGCGGGCGAGGCAGGCGCTGATCTACCTGGCCGACCAGAACGAGTACCTGCAGGCGATGTTCCCCGAGCCGTCGCTCTACCAGGTGTGCCACGCCTTCTTCGTCTGTGGCTCCCCGCAGGAGACGACGGCCGGCGTGCCGGAGGGCGTCGGGCGCAACATGGACCGCGCGCGGCAGCTGATCCGCGAGAGCGGCTATGACGGCCGCCCGATCGTCGTCATGGACCCGACGGACAATCCCTTCATCCACGCGGCCACCCTGGTGCTCGCGCAGCAATTGCAGCAGGCCGGCATGCGCGTGGACGTGCAGGCGATGGATTTCGCGACCATGGCGACCCGCCGCCCGAACCGCCGGCCACCGGGCGAGGGCGGCTGGCATTTCGGCCTCACCTTCTGGAACGGCCTCGGCGCGTCCGATCCGGTCGGCAACGTGCCGATGCAGGCGAGCTGCGAGCGTGCCTGGCCGGGCTGGCCGTGCGACGCGGCGCATCAGGCGCTGATTGACGCCTTCCCCTACGCCGCGACGGCGGAGGAACGGACGCGGATCCTCACGCAGCTGCACGAGAGCGCCTGGCGCGTGGTCCCCTATGTCCCGTTCGGCCAGTGGTTCCTGCCCGTGGCCTACAGCCCGCGCCTGTCCGGCGTGCTCGGGATGCCCGGGATCATCGTGATGTGGAACATCGAGAAGGCGGCGCGCTGACCTCGCCTATCTCTGCGCCTCCCCCACCGTGTCCGCCACCACCGCGCCGCGCCGCCCGAGCGGCTTCGCGCGGCCCCCGGTGGTGTCCCGCGCCGTCTGGTGTTCCATCTGTGCATTCAGCTCCGCGCCCAGCAGCACGATCACCGCCGAGAGCCAGATCCACGTCACGAACCCCACGCCCGCGCCGAGCGAGCCGTAGGTCCGGTTGTAGCTGTCGAAGCTGGCCACGTACCAGGAGAACAGCATGGAGGCGCCGACCCACAGCAGCGCCGCAACCGCGCTGCCGAGGCTCACCCAGCGCCAGCGTGCCGGCCGCCGGCTCGGCCCGAAGCGGTAGACCAGCGCGAGCGCGAGCATCACCGCGAACAGCAGCGCGGGCCAGCGCGCGATCGCGACGATGCGCCCGGTCGCGGTTGCCAGTCCGAACAGGCCCAGCACCGCCGGCAGCACCACCACGAACGCCACCGCGCAGATCACGAACAGGACGCCGCCGAGCGTGAACAGGAAGGTCGTCGCGTAGAAGCGCAGCAGGCTCCGCTTCTCTCGCTCCTTATACACGACGTTCAGCGCATCGAACAAAGCGGAGACGCCAGAATTCGCGCTCCAGAATGCGATCAGCAGGCCGACCGCGAAGGCCGCGCCCAGCGTGTCCGTGCGCGTCGCCACGATACGCGAGAGCTCATCCGCCAGCAGGTTCAGCACGCCGTCCGGCACCAAGCCGTCCAGCAGGGCCAGATGCGTGCCGAGCGTGCCCGCGTTGGAGAACAGGCCGTAGAGCGAGACGAGCGTCGCCAGCGCCGGGAAGATCGCCAGCAGCGCGAAGAACGCGACGCTGCCCGCTGTGGACAGCACGCGATCCTCCGGGATCGCCCAGACCAGGCGCAGCAGGATGTCGCGCCAGCCGCGCGCCGGGATCGCTTCGGGCGCCTCCGCCTCCCGCCCGCGCCCGGGCTCGCGCGCCCGGCGCCGCGCGAGCGACAGCGGCGTGTCGTCCTCGCGCTCCGCCTCGGACCGCCAATCCTCCGCCGCCTGCGCGTCCTGCTCGGATCGCGGCTTCATCGCTACACCTTCTCGTTCCGCACGGTCTCCCCGTGGTGGCGGCCAATGCGGTCCAGCACGCCCAGCATCACCGCGCCCAGCAGGAACACCACGTGGATGATCACCCGCCACAGCATCGCCGTCTGGTCCTGGATCTCGGCCTGGAGAAAAATCTGCAACAGGTGGATGGAGGAGATCGCGACCATCGCCGTCGCCACCTTGATCTTCAGGTTGCCGTGATCCGTGCGCGACACCCAGCGCATCTCCCGCTGGTCCGCCTCGCTCTGCAACCGGTCTACCAGGCTGTCATAGGAGGCGAGCGCGACCATCAGCACCAGCGAAGCGACGAGCGCGCTGTCCATCAGGTGCAGCAGCTCGATCAGCATGTCCGCCTCGGATTTCTCCCAGAGCCCGGTCGTCAGCTCCCAGAGCTTGCCGAGGAAGCGCACCGCGAACAGCGTCAGGCCCCAGAGGAGGCCGACGAAGAACACCGCGAGCAGGAAGCGCCCGGCAAGCAGGACACGGGCGAGTTGTTGCACCATGGCGGATGCGATCCCGATGGAACCCGCCTACGCAACGTCCCGCCCCCCTCCGCGTTGCGCGTCCGTCAACCGCTGGGCATTCCCCGCAGCGTCGCTAGGCCGATCCCGGCCGCCTCGAACCCGCCATCCACCGCGATCTCCTGCCCGGTGATGTAGCTCGCGCGCTCCCCGCACAGGAACACGATCATCTCCGCCAGCTCGCTCTCCAGCCCGTAGCGCCCGAGCGGGATCGCGTCGTGGTAGTCGCGCCGGATTTCCGGCGTGTGCACCGCCTTGGCCATCGCCGTGTCCACCGGCCCCGGCGCCACGGCATTCACGCGGATGCCGCGCCCGGCGAGCTCCACCGCAGCCTGCTTCGTCAGGTGCGCCAGCGCCGCCTTGCTGGTCCCGTACGCGACCCGCAGCGTGGAGGCGCGCAGGCCGGAGATGGACGTGACGTTCACCACCGCGCCGCCCGCGACCATCAGCGGCGCCGCCGCCCGGATCAGCAGGAACGGCCCGGTCAGGTTCACCTCCAGCACGCGCGCCCATTCCTCCGCCGAGGTCTCGAGCATCGGCTTGAACACCGCGGTCCCGGCGTTGTTCACCAGCGCATCGAGCCGCCCGAAGTGCCGCGCCGCCTGCCGCACCGCCTCCGGCGCCGCGACCGCATCCGACACGTCGCAGCACAGCGCGAGGGTGGCCTCCGGCGCCGCCAGGGCCGCCATCGCGCCTTCCAGCAGCGCCGCATCAACCTCCAGCAGCGCCACGCGCCAGCCCTCGCCCAGGAAGCGCCGCGCCGTCGCCAGCCCGATCCCCCGCCCCGCGCCCGTCACGATCGCGACCTTGCCGTCCATGCCCGCTCCTTTTCCCCTGTCGCGCATGGCGACGCCGCCCTCGTCCCCGTCGGCGAGACCGTCGCCCTCGCTACTGGCGTCCCTGGCCGATCCCGAACAACCCTCGCAGAAACCCCGGCGTCAGCGCCGCCAGCGGGTTGACGCTCACCTGCGGATCATCCAGCGCCCCCTGCACCCGGAACGTCGCCGCGAACACGCCGCCCCCCGCCTCAGGCGAGAACAGCCGCCCGAGGATCGGGATATTCCCCAGCAGCGAGTTGAAGATGTAGGCCGGCACGATCGTCCCCTCCATCGCCACGCGCCCGCGCCGCCGGTCCACCGTCCCCTTCGCCGTCAGCCCGAGCGAGGCGGAGAAGGCCCGCGCATCCTCCAGCGCCAGCGTGTCCGGCGTCAGCGCGAAGGGCGCGACCAGCCGCGCGAAGTTCAGCCCCGGCCCCGACAGCGCCTCCACCAGCCCGAACAGCGTCATCGCCTGCAGCAGCTTCGCGAAGCCCGGCGCGCCCCGCACCGCGAAGTTGTCCATCTCCGCCGTGCCCGACAGCGCCGCCCCCGGCCGGTTGTGGTCGTAGTGCGCCGTCACGCTCAGCCGCCCGCCATCCAGCGTCTGCATCACGCCGAGCGCCGACAGCAGCGCGCCCGCATCCTCCGCCGTCACGCGCAGCGCGCGCCCCGCGCCCTGCGGCGAGAGCACCGCCTCGAACGGCCCGCGCTGCCCGGCCTGCCCGGTCAGCCGCCCCTCCCGCAGCACGCCGCGGCCATCCACCAGCACGCGCGCCTCCACGCCGACCACGTCGCGCCCGGGCCCGAGCAGCACGCGCTCGAACCGCCCGTCCAGCTGCACCGCCGGCCCCGGCTCGGCTGCGGGCGTCCCGGGGGGCGCACCCGCCGGCGCGTCATCCGCCAACGCCCGCCGCAGGTCGAGCGCCGCGCCGCGCAGCGAGACCGCCCACGGCGCGCCCGCCCCCGCCGGCGGCCGCGCCTCGCCGGCGAAGCGGCTGCCTTCCACCAGCGCCTCGGTGATCGCCACGCGCTCCAGCCGCGTCCCACGCCCGAACGACGCACTCCCGCGCAGCACCAGCGACGGCGCCTCCACGCGGAAGCTCTCGATCGCGTCGAGGTTCTCGCCCGCCAGGCGCAGCACCGCGTCCCCGCCGGCGTTCTGCCCGGGCGGCTTGCTCCACCCCAGCGGCTCGATCGCCAGCGCCGCGTCGCGCAGCTCCGCCCGCACATTGACGCGCCCCTGCCCGTTGCGCCGCCGCTCGGACCGGATGTCGAGGCCCACCGGCCCGCGCACGATCTCCTCGCTCGCCAGCCCGAGCGCCGCGAGCTGCCGCGCCTCCGCCCGCGCCGTCACCGTCTCCCGCATGACGATCTGCGAAGGCGGCCCCGCGCGGAAGTCCATCTCCACGCCCAGCCGCGCCTGGATGTCGGCCAGCGTCGCCGTGCCGTTCACGCGCAGCCCGTCATTTTCCACCGTCAGGTCGAAGGCCCCGCGCTCGATCGCGCGTCCCAGCACGACATCCGCCAGCCGCACGTCGCGCAGCCGCGCCTGCCCGCGGATGCGAAGCTGGTCCACCGGCAGCGCGTCCAGCAGCGGGAAGCCCACCGTCACGCGCCCGTCCAGCGTCCCCGCCGGCTCCTTCAGCGGCAGCGGCCGCCGCTCGAACAGGCGCAGCCGGGGATGCTGCAGCACGCCGAGCACGTCCGGCACCGGCCCCGCCAGCGGGATCTGCAGGTCGGCCGAGGGCACCGCGCCGGCCGGGAAGGCGAAGCGCAGCACCGCGTCACGCGCGGTCACCGCCGTCCCCGCCTGCCGCGCCGCCGCGACCCGCGCGACCACTTCCTCCAGCGAGAAGCTTACCTGTCCCCGCGCACCCTCCACCGGCGAGATCGGCCGCAGCCAGTGCACCGTCGCATCCGCGACTTCCATCGTCCCCGACAGCGCCGTGACGCGCAGGTCCGCGAGGCCGTCGCCCGCCTCCGCGCTCACCTGCCACCGCCCGTCGCGCGCCGTGCCCTCAGTGATGTTGCCGAGGATCCAGGCCCGCTCCCCGGCGCCGAGCCCCTCCGGCCACCACCGCCCCAGCCCGCCCAGCGGTGCGGCATCCAGCGAGAGCTGCGCCGTCGCGCGCCACCGCCCCTCCGCCCGCTCCGCCTCGCCCGAAGCCGTCAGCGTCGGCGCGCCCGGCCCATCCAGCCGCAGCACCGCCCGCGGCACGCCGACGCCCTTCGGCGACCAGGCGAGCACCGCCTCCATCGCCGCCACCGGCACGCGCCGCCCGTCACTCAGGTCGAGCGCGCCCGCGCCCGCCGCCACCGCCGCCCCCGCCTCGCGCAGCGCGCCATCGGCCGAGAGCCGTCCCGACAGCTCGATCCGCCCCGCCGCATCCACCGCCGCCAGCGGCGCCAGCACCGGCGCCTGCCGCGCGAGCAGCGCCGGCTGCACCCGCGGCAGCACGAGCTGGAAGGCGATCTCCGCCGGCCGCCCGCCCGCCTCCGCCGTGCCGGTCAAGCGCACCCGCTGGTCGCCGAGCTGGAGCGTCGCCGCCCCGCGCCCGCTCACCCCGCCCTCCGCGTGCCGCCGCAGCTCGATCGAGGCGCCGTCGAGCGACCACACGATCCCGAGCTGCGCGTCCTCGACGCTGATCCGCGCCTCCGTCACCGCCACCAGCGACAGCGCGCCGAGCGGCGTCGCCTCGCCCGGCGGCCGCATCAGCTCCGCCAGCAGGTCGTCCAGCGCCGCCGTCCCCGCCGGCGCGTCGGCCGGGGTCTCGCCGAGCAGCGCCGAGAGTCCGCCATCCTCCCCCCGCCGCAGCCGCAGCACGGGCCGGTGCACCTCCAGCGCGCGCGGCGCGAGCTCCCCGCGCAGCAGCGGTGGGATCGCCAGCGCGACCGAGACCTCCGGCAGCTCCGCCCGGGTCGAGCCATCCGCCGCCAGCACGCGCACACCCGACAACCGCAGATCGAGCGGCGTCACGCCGCCGCCCTCCAGCCCGTCCCACCCGATCGCCGCGCGCCCGACCACCAGGCGCGGCTGCCCCTCCGGTCCCTCCGCCGCACGCTCGATCGCGCGCGCCAGCGCCTCGATCTCGATCGGCCCCTGCGCCAGACGCCAGCCGAGCGCCGCGACCGCGATCAGCAGCACCATCGCCGCGACCAGCGCGAAATGCGCGAGGCGCTGCGCGCGCCACGCCACTTGACCCGCCGCCGCCCTCACCGCATCCCTCGCCCGCAATGCCGAAGACCAGGCAAGGGACGGGGGAGGAAGTCGCGGCCGGCCCGGCGCCCATCGTGCCGGCCCGCCTGCCGCGCCCGTTCGACGCCGAGGCCGCCCACGCACTCATCGCCCGCTTCGCCGAGCGCGGCCCGGCCGAGCGCGCCTTCGCGACGGGCGCCGAGGGCGCCGCGCTGCTGGCCGCGCTCGGCGGCCATTCCGACTACCTCGCCGACCTCGCGGCGCGGGAGGCGCCGACGCTGCTGCGCCTCGCCGAACGCGGCCCCGACGACGCCTTCGCCCTCGCGCTCGATCCGCTGGGCCGTGCCGACCCGAACGCGACGCGCCCGCAGGTCGCCGCCCTGCTGCGCCGCACCAAGCGCCAAGCCGCGCTGATCGCCGCGGCCGCCGACCTCGCCGCGCTCTGGCCGCTCGACCGCGTCACCGGCGCGCTCTCCGACCTGGCGGATGCCTGCACCGACCACGCCTGCGCGCACCTCCTGCGGGAGGCAGTCGCCCGCGGCGACCTGCTCCCGGCCGCGATCGGCGCGCGGCGAGACCCGCGCACGACCGGCCGCGGCTCCGGCCTCGTCGTGCTGGGCATGGGGAAGCTCGGCGGGCGCGAGCTGAACTACTCGTCGGATATTGACCTCATGGTGCTCTACGACCCCTTGGCCGCAACCTACGACGCGGACCGGGCCGGCGCCATCTACGTACGTCTGGCCCGCGATCTCGTGCGCCTGCTGGAGGACCGCACGGAGGACGGCTACGTCTTCCGCACCGACCTGCGCCTCCGCCCCGACCCCGCCGCGACCCCGCTCGCCGTCTCGCTCCCGGCCGCCACCACCTACTACGAGAGCATGGGCCAGAACTGGGAGCGCGCGGCGATGGTCAAGGCACGCCCCGTCGCCGGCGACCGCGCCCTCGGCGACGCCTTCCTGCGCGAGATCCGACCCTTCGTCTGGCGCCGCCACCTTGATTTCGCCGCCGTCGCCGACATCCACGCCATCAAGCGCCAGATCCACGCCCACAAGGCCGACCGCGGCGCGCATGCGGAGGTGGCGGTCGCCGGCCACGACGTGAAGCTCGGCCGCGGCGGCATCCGCGAGATCGAGTTCACCACCCAGGTCCTCCAGCTCATCTGGGGCGGCCGCGATCCCGCCCTGCGCGATCCGACGACGCTCGGCGCGCTCGCCGCCCTCGCCGCCGCCGGCCGCATCGGGCGGCGCGACGCGGCCGACCTCGCCGACGCCTACGTCTTCCTGCGCGGCGTCGAGCACCGCCTGCAGATGGTCGCCGACCGCCAGACCCATCGCCTGCCGGAAGACGCCGCCGGCCTCGCCCGCATCGCCTCCTTCCTCGGCTTCGACGGCGCCGAGGCCTTCGCTGCCGCGCTCACCGGCCATCTCACCCGCGTCGAACGCTGCTACGCCGGCCTGTTCGAGACCTCACCCGGCCTCGGCGCCGCCGACGGCATCGCCGGCGACCTCGTCTTCACCGGCGTCGAGGACGACCCCGCGACGATCGCGACGCTTCGCCAGATGGGCTTCGCCAACCCCACCGCCGTCGCCGGCGTGGTGCGCGGCTGGCACCACGGCCACGCCCGCGCGACCCGCAGCGAACGCGCGCGCGAACTGCTCACCGCGCTGATGCCCGGCCTGCTCGCCGCCTTCGCGAAGCAGCCGCAGCCCGATGCCGCGCTGCTGCGCCTCGACGCCGCCTTCCAGCGCATGGGCGCCGGCGTGCAGGCGCTGAGCCTGCTGCACAGCAACCCCGCCCTGCTGGACCGCCTGGCCTTCGTGCTCGGCGCCGCACCTGCTCTCGCCGATCACGTGGCCCACAGCGGCGCCGCGCTGGATGCGCTGCTCTCCGGCACCCTCGCCGCCACCACCGATGCCGCAGCACTGCCCGCCCTGGTCAAGGAATCGCGCTTCCTGGAGGAGGCGCTGGACGCCACGCGCCGCGTGGTGACGGAGCGCCGCTTCGAGGTGGACGCGGCGGCGCTGGAAGGCGCGCTCGGCGTGGACGAGGCCGGCACGGCGCGCAGCGCGCTCGCCGATGCCGCGATCGCCGCCCTGCTGCCCCGCGTCGCCGCCGACTTCGCGGAGCGCTACGGCACCGTCGCCGGCGGCGCGCTCGGCGTCGTCGCGCTGGGCAAGCTCGGCGGCCGCGACATGCTGCCCGCCTCCGACCTCGACCTCATCCTCATCTACGACCACCCGCCCGACGCCGAGGAGAGCCGCGGCGCGGCCAGGTCGCTGCCGGCCAGCCAGTATTTCGGCCGCCTCGCCAACGGCCTCATCGCCGCGCTCACCTCGCCCGGCCCGGAAGGCAAGCTGTTCGAGGTGGACATGCGCCTCCGCCCCTCCGGCTCGAAGGGCCCGGTCGCCGTCTCGCTGCCCGGCTTCGCGCGCTACCACGCCGAGAGCGCCTGGACCTGGGAACGCATGGCGCTGACCCGCGCGCGCGTCGTCGCCGGGCCGGCGGCGCTGCGGCGCGGGATCGAGGCCGCGATCCGCACCGCCCAGGCTCGCCAGGCCGATCCCGCGACGGTGCTGTCCGACGCTGCCGCGATGCGCGCCCGCATGATCCGCGACCTGCCCCTCGACGGGCCCTGGGACGTGAAGGGCATGCCGGGCGGCCTGGTCGAGGCCGAGTTCGTCGCCCAGGCCCTCCAGGTCGCGCATGCCGCGGGTCGCCCGGCGATCCTCTCCCCCACCACGCGCACGGCGCTCGCCGCCCTCGCCAAGGCCGGACTCCTCCCGCGCGAGGAGGCCGACACCCTGGTCGCCACCGACCGCCTCTGGCGCGCCGTGATCGCGCATCTCCGCCTCACCGTCGGCCGCTGGCGCGAAGCCGCGCTCCCCGAGCCCGTCGCTGCCGCCCTGCTGAACGCCGTCGCGCCCTTCCTACCACGCGCCCCGGTTGACGTGGCCGACCTCCGCGCACAGATGCACGACGTTGCGGGTGCGGTGCGGGCGATCTTCACGTGCCGCGTCGGCCCCCTTTCTCCCTCTCCCCTCGCGGGAGAGGGCAGGGGTGAGGGGGGCGCGTAACGCCGGCCATCGCATCGCTTGCTGGGGAACGGTTCCAACATGCCCACGACCAAGACCACCGAGGCGTCCACCGCCGGCCCCGCCGAAGGCGCCCCCGCCCCCGCCTTCACCATGCCCGCCTCGAACGGCCGCACCGCCAGCAGCGAGAGCCTGAAGGGCAAACCCTACCTGCTCTACTTCTACCCCAAGGCCGACACCCCCGGCTGCACGAAGCAGGCCTGCGCCGTGCAGGAGGCGCTGCCGCAGCTCGGCAAACTCGGCCTCGAAGTCATCGGCGTCTCTCCCGACCCCATGAAGCCGATCGAGCGGTTCGCCCAGAAGTTCAACCTCACCTTCCCCCTCGCCAGCGACGAGGACCACAAGGTCGCCGAAGCCTATGGCGTGTGGGTGGAGAAAAGCATGTACGGCCGCACCTACATGGGCATGGAACGCTCCAGCTTCCTCGTCGGCCCCGACGGGAAGCTGAGGAAGATCTGGCGCAAGGTGAAGCCCGAGGCCCATGCCGCCGACGTCATGGCCGCCGCGAAAACCCTTTGATTCGTCCCCCTCTCCCCTCGCGGGAGAGGGAGGGGTGAGGGGGGCGAACAGCGCTGGACTCGAGGACGCCAGGGTGTGATGGCCTGGTATTGCCGGAATACCTGAACCCAATCCTCGCGCGCCGTCCGCCTCGCCGGCACGCACCCGCATCCGCCAGCCCGGACCAGGAGGCCGCACTTCGCAACGGACGCCGCATCACGCTCAGCTTCGCGTGACGGCATCACCCACGCGGATGGCTCCACCCTCGATCACCCGCGCCGTGATCCCGCCCTGCCCGCGCACCGCGTTGTAGCCGCCGACGCCCAACTCCTCCTCCATCCGCGAGCACGGATGGCACTCGCCGCTGTATTCCAGCAGCGCCTCGCCCACCCGGAACCGGTGGCCCTTCAGCGCCAGCAGGTTCAAGCCCTCGACGACCAGGTTCCGGCGGAGCTGCGCCGCCGCGACCTCCACGCCGAGGAAGGACGCCACGGCGCGCAGCGATTCCGCCGCGACCAGCGTCACCTGCCGCCCCCCGGCCGCGCTTCCGTTCCAGCGATCCCCGATCACCCCGCGCCCGGGCTCCAGCGCCGCCTCGTCCACCGCGATGACGGTTGCGCGCCGCGCCGGCCGCAGCCCGATCCAGACCAGTCGCCCCGCCCGCATCGGCGCATCCAGCAACCGCCCGAGCGCCGACCCCGGCGGGAAGGTCACGCCGTGTTTTCCCTCTCCCCCCGAATCGCCGCCCGCGGATGCCGGGGCTGCGCGTACAACCCCGCCTCCTCTGTCCCCGCCGGCCAGCCCCCCTTCGGCAGCCCGACATTCCGCACGGAGGGATGCGCCGCCACGAACTCCTCCACGATCTCCACCCCCAGCCCCGGCGCATCCGGTACTATCAGGTGCCCGTCCCGCAACTCCGGCTGCGCCGTCACCGCCTGCGCCCGCCCGGGCCAGTCCGGGTCCATCTTCTCCAGGATCAGCGCGTTCGGGATCGCCGCCATCAGGTGCAGCGCCGCGAATTCCGCGACCGGCCCTAGCGAACCCGCATGCGGCGCCACCGTCGCGAAGCGCGCCTCCGCAAGCGCGGCGATCTTGCGCAGGCCGGTGATGCCGCCCGCGCGTCCCGCATCCGGCTGCGCCACGTCCACGATCCCCTCCAGCAGCAGCGGCGCGATGCCCTGGAACCCGCCATGCCGCTCGCCCGCCGCCAGCGGCACGCGCGTCGCCGCGCGCAGCCGGCGATAGCCCCCCATGTCCTCGGGCGCCAGCGGCTCCTCCACGAACAGCGGCGAGAGCGGCGCCAGCGCCTCGCACACCGCGATCGCGTCGGGCGCGGTGAACCACGGCGGGCCATGCGCATCCACCATCAGGTCCACGCCGTCGCCGACCGCCTCGCGGATCGCCTGCGCCTTCGCCACCGGATCCACCACGCCCCCCGTCTTGATCGCGGTGTAGCCGCGCGCCACCGCATCGCGTGCCTGCTCCGGCGTGCTGGCATGGGTGTAGGCGCGGATGCGGTCGCGCACCCGCCCGCCGAGCAGCTGCCATACCGGCACGCCCAGCGCCTTCCCCTTGATGTCCCACAGCGCCATGTCCACCGCGCCGATCGCGCCCGCGCCGACCACCCCGCTCATGCCGTGCCCCATCGTCGCGACATGCATCCGCTGCCACAGCCGCTCGATCGCGAAGGCATCCTCGCCCACCAGCACGTGGGAGAGGTCGCGCACCGCCGCCTCCACCACCCGTGGCCAGCCGCTGCCCTCGCCGATGCCGGAGATGCCGGCATCCGTCTCCACCGTCACGAACAGCCAGTTGCGCGTGGCCGTCGTGATGGAGTTCTTCACGTCCGCCGCCCAGCCCGAGACGCCGAGCGGCCCCGCCTGCATGAGGTGCGTGCGGATCGCGGTGATGCGGGGGGTGCTGCTCATTGCGCGGTGATCCCTGCTTCGCGGATCACGCGCGTCCAGCGCCCGGTCTCCGCGGCGACGAATTCGGTGAAGGCGGCGGGGGAGGGGCTGAGGCGCGGCTCGATGCCAGACCGCGCCATGCCGTCCTGCAAGGCAGGGGCGGCGACCGCGTCGCGGACCGCGTCGAACAGCCGCGCCTTCACCGCCGCCGGCGTGCCGGCACGCAGCATGATTCCGTGCCAGGAACTGATGAACACCTCCGGCCCGAAGCCGGCCTCGGCGATGGCGGGCGTCTCCGGTGCCGCCGGGATCCGCGCCTCCTGCATGACGGCCAGGCCGCGGATGCGCGCCGAGGCGACGTTGCCGGGAATCGCCGCCTCCGCGACGGTGAAGGAGCAGTCCACCTCGCCCGCCAGCAGCGCCTGCATGGAAGGCGCGCCGCCGCGGAACGGCACATGGGTGAAGCGGAAGCCCGCGCGGCGGGAGAACAGCTCCGCCGCGAGGTGCGAGGAGGTGCCGACGCCGCCCGACGCGAAGGTGAGGTCCCCCGCCTTCGCGCGCCCCGCCGCGACCGCGTCCGCCACGCTCCGCAGCCCGCTGCGGAGGCTGGCGAGGAAATACACCGGGACATGCGCGGTCTGCGTCAGCATCTCGATGTCGCGCGCGGGGTCGTAGCCCAGCGGCATCAGCGCCGGATTGGCGGCGAGGTGGATCGCCGCGAAGCCCATCACGTGCCCGTCGGCGGGTGCCCGCGCCATCGCCTGCGTCGCGAGGTTCCCGGACGCGCCGGTGCGGTTCTCGACGACGACGTTCTGGCCGAGGATCGTGGCCAACTCCCGCGCCAGCAGCCGCGCGACGAAGTCAATCACGCCGCCGGGCGGGAACCCGACCTGGAAGGCGATCGGCCGCTCCGGCCTCCAGGCCGGCTGCGCCAGCGCCGGCAGCGGCAGCATCGCGGCCGCGATCAGGCCGCGGCGCGTGACCGGGCCGCGCATCAGAAATAGCCTCCCTTCGCGCTGATCTCGGCCACGGAATCGCCGGCCTCGATCCAGCCGAAGATGTCGCGCTCGATGCCCAGGATCTCCTCGGTGCGTTCGAGCACCGGCACGGCGATGGCGCGCGGGACGATCACCACGCCGTCCATGTCGCCCACCACCACGTCGCCGGGATGCACCATCACCCCGCCGATGCGCAGCGGCACCCCGTGATGCGAGATCATCGCGCGCCCGAGCGCGGCATTCGGATGACGGAAGCGGCAGAACACCGGGAAGCCGGCATCCATCACCTGGCGCGTGTCGCGCACGCCGCCGTCTATCGCCGCGCCGCGCACGCCGCGCGCCTTCGCCGCGGCGGTCATCACGCCGCCCCAGGCGGTGCTGTCCTCCGCGCCGGAGCAGTCCCAGACGACGAAGTCATCCCTGCCCATCGCCTCCAGCATCCCCGTCCGCAGCGTCATCTCGCCGGTCAGGATGGTGTGCGGCTGGCTCTTCACCGTGAAGGCGAAGCCCGCGACGCAGGGCTGCTCGCCCCGCAGCGGCTGTATGCGCATCGGCAGCGCCTGGTCCATCAGCTCGTGCTCGCGCAGCACGTCGCTGACGGCGCCTGTATAGGCGCGCGCGTAGCGGTCGAGCACGGCGGCCTCAGGGATCGGCAGCGGCGCGGGCGTGCGCCCCTCCCGCTCCGCGACGAGCCAGTCGAGCCGCATGGCCTTCACTTCGGCGCGCAGCCGCGCCGCCGGATCGTTGCCGCTCATCCGACGGTGATCCCGGCATCGCGGATCAGCGTCGTCCAGCGCCCGAGCTCGGCGCGGTAGAGCGCATCGAAGGCCGCGGGATCGGCGCTCTCGACCGGCTCGACGGAGAGCGCGCGCAGCCGGCCCGACATTTCCGGCGAACGCACCGCCGCGACCGTTGCGCGGTGCAGCGCGGCGAGGGCGGCCGGCGGCGCGCCGCTGCGGATGCAGATGCCTTGCCAGGACCGCATCATCGCCGCCGCCGGCAGCCCCGCCTCGCCGAAGCTCGGCACCTCCGGCATGCCCTCCGCGCGGCGCTCCTGCATCACGCCGAGCAGCCGCACCTTGCCCTCCGCCGCGGCCGGCGCCTGGTAGCCGGCGACGAGGTCGAACATCATCTCGACGTCGCCGGCCAGCAGCGCCTGGAAGGCCGGCGCGCCGCCGCGGTACTGCACCCCTTCGAAGCGCCCGCCGACGGTGCGGAACAGCAGCTCCGCCCCGAGATGGGAGGAGGTGCCGACGCCCGCCGTGCCGATCATCACGCCGCGGCTGCGCGCGCGCTCCACCGCCTCGCCGATGGTGCGGATGCCCGAACGCGCGCTGGCCATCACGACGACCGGCAGCGCGGTGAGCTGCCCGACCATCTGCAGGTCCCGCGCGGGATCGTAGCCGAGCTGCGCGATCAGGCCGGGATTGGTCACCAGCTGCAAGCCGGCGAGCGCCATCGTCATCCCGTCCGCCGGCGCCTGCACCATCGCCTGCGTCGCGATGTTGCCCGAGGCGCCCGCGCGGTTCTCCACCACCACGTTCTGGCCGAGCGCCTTGCCCATCTCGGCCGCGGCCATCCGCGCGACGAGGTCGGCCGTGCCGCCCGGCGCGAACCCGACGATCAGCCGCAACGGCCGGTCCGGCGCCCAGGTCCCGGCAGGGCCTTGCGCGCGGGCGGCAGCAGGCAGGGCGAGCGCGGCGCCGATCGCGGCGCGGCGGGTGAAGGTTCTCATATTGGCGTATCCTCCGTCATGCGGGCGAGCAGGTCTTGCCTGGCCGCCATCGAATGCGCGAAGGCCGCGGCGGCGGCGGCCTCCGGGTCATGCGCGGCGATCGCATCCAGGATCGCGCGGTGCTGCTGCGCGGCCTCGGCCATCCGACCCGGCCCGAAGCCGAGCCGCAGCCGCACCGCGTTCACGAAGGCGCTGCGCGCCTTGTAGAGCGCGGTCGCCTGCGCGTTGTCCGCCGCGTCCTCGATCGCGTCGTGGAACGCCTCGTTGGCATCGAGCGCCGCCGCCGCGTCCCCGCGCTTCGCCGCCGCCGCATAGGCGGCCTCGTGCCCCGCCAGCGCAGCGCGCTGCGCCGCCGTCGCCCGCTCCGCCGCGCGCCTGGCGAGCAGCGCCTGCAACGCGCCCCGCAGGTCGTAGAGGTTCGCGAACAGCTTCGCGTCGAGCACCGGCACCACCGCGCCGCGATGCTGCCGGATCTCGACGAGCCCCTCGCCCTCCAGCCCCAGCAGCGCCTCCCGCACCGGGCTGAGCGACACCCGATGCCGCGCCGCGAGCTGTGCCAGCGTCCGATGCTCGCCGGCCGGCCACGCCCCACCGAGGATATCCTCCCGCAACAGCGCCCGGAGGCGCGCATAGGCCGGTGTCGAAGCTGACGTTGTCGAGGCCGAAGCCGCCGTGGTCGTCATGTCATAATTCTATACATTCGATTTCATAAAATGCAAGGCCGAAAATTTAGCGCGGCAGCGACGCTCCCGGACCCTCTATCCCTCCCTCACCAGCACATGCCGCTTCCGCCCCACCGACAGCTTCGCCACGCCTTCCCGCAGATCCCCCGCCGATACCTGCGCCGTCGCCTCGCTCACCGCCGCATCGTTCACCCGCACGCCCCCACCTGCGATCAGCCGCCGCGCCTCCCCCTTGCTCGCCGCCAGCCCCGCCACCACCAGCACGTCCACCACGCCCGCCGGCAACGCCACGACATGCGTCGGCAGAGTCTCGGCGGCTTGGCCCTCCTCGAAGGTCCGCCGCGCCGTCTCCGCCGCCAGCAAGGCCGCATCCCGCCCGTGCAGCAGCGCCGTCGCCTCCGTCGCCAGCACCTTCTTCGCCTCGTTCACCTCCGCCCCGCCCAGCGCCGCCAGCCGCGCCACCTCCTCCACCGGCAGGTCGGTGAACAGCGCGAGGAAGCGGCCGACATCCGCGTCCTCCGCGTTGCGCCAGTACTGCCAGTAGTCGTACGCCGGGAGCCGGTCCGCGTTCAGCCACACCGCCCCCGCCGCCGTCTTCCCCATCTTCGCGCCCGACGCCGTCGTCAGCAGCGGCGTCGTGACGACATGCGCCTCCGCCCCCGTGACGCGCCGGATGAGGTCCGCCCCCATCACGATGTTCCCCCACTGGTCGCTGCCGCCCATCTGGAGCGCCACGCCGTGCCGCCGGTGCAGCTCGAGGAAGTCGTAGGATTGCAGCAGCATGTAGTTGAACTCGAGGAAGCTCAGGTTCTGCTCGCGCTCCAGCCGCGACTTCACGCTCTCCATGGACAGCATGCGGTTCACGCTGAAATGCCGCCCCACGTCGCGTAGGAACGGGATGTAGGAGAGACCGTCCAGCCACGCCGCATTGTCCAACATCACCGCATCCGTCGGCCCCTCGCCGAAGCGCAGGAACGGCGCGAAGCAGCGGCGCACGCCCGCGACGTTGCGCGCGATCGCCGCATCGTCGAGCAGCGGCCGCGCCTCGTCCCGGAAGGACGGATCGCCGACCTTCGTCGTCCCCCCGCCCATCAGCACGACCGGCCTGTGCCCCGTCCGCTGGAACAGTCGCAGCAGCATGATCTGCACGAGGCTGCCGACATGCAGGCTGTCCGCCGTCGGGTCGAAGCCGATGTAGCCCGCTACCGGCCCCGCCTTCAGCCGCGCCTCCAGCGCCGCCGCGTCCGTGGTCTGATGGACGAAGCCGCGCGCGCGCGCCTCGTGCAGGAAATCGCCAGTGCTCATGCGCCGTCTTCCGGTGGGCGGCGGGGCGTAGCACACTCGCGGGAATGCTGCGAACGATCGGGTTGATGAGCGGCACCTCGCTCGACGGGGTGGACGCCGCCTGGGTGGAGACCGACGGCGAGACCATCGGCCGCCTCGGCCCCGCGGTCACCCTCCCCTACGAACCCGCGCTCTGCCGCGACCTCCGCACCCTCCTCGACCGCGCCTCGGAGATTGCGGCCGACGACCCCTTCCTGCTCGGCTGCGTCGCGCGCCTGACGGACCGCCACACGGAGGCCGTGCGCGCAGTTGCCTGGCAGGCCGACCTCATCGGCTTCCACGGCCAGACGATCCTGCATCGCCCGGCGCGCGCCGGGACCAACACCCCCGCCCTCACCTGGCAGGTCGGCGACGCCGCCCGCCTCGCGCGCGAGACCGGCCTCTCCGTCGCCCACGACTTCCGCTCCGCCGACGTCGCAGCGGGAGGGCAGGGCGCCCCGCTTGTCCCGGTCGTCCACGCCGCGATGGCGTGCGACCTCCCGAAGCCTCTCGCCGTGCTCAACCTCGGCGGCGTCGCGAACGTCACCTGGATCGGACGCGACGGAGACCTCGTCGCCTTCGACACCGGCCCCGCCAACGGCCCGCTCGACGACTGGGCCCGGCGCTCCACCGGCGAGGCCTATGACCGCGACGGCCGCTTGGCGCTCGCCGGCCGCCCCGATGGCGGCGTGCTCGCCCGCCTCATCGCCCACCCCTACCTTGCCGCCCCGCCGCCCAAGTCGCTCGACCGCCTGACCTTCGGCGAGGCGCTGGAGGAGTCGGGCGCCGTATCGCTCTCGCCGGCCGACGGCGCCGCCACCCTCGTCGCCTTCTGCGCCGTCTGCGTCGCCGCCGCCGCGCGCCACCTGCCGGAGCCGCCGGTGCAGTGGCTCGTCGCCGGCGGAGGCCGCCGCAACCCCGCCATCATGCGCGCCCTGGCCTCCGCGCTCACCGAGCCGGTGCGCCCCGTCGAGGTCGCCGGCTGGAACGGCGACGCGCTGGAAGCCCAGGCCTTCGGCGTGCTCGCCGCCCGTGTCTGGCGCGGCCTGCCGCTGACCTTCCCCGGCACCACCGGCGCACCGCACCCGCTCCGCGGCGGCCGCCTGGTCGGGCCGCTGCTGTAGCGCGCGCGAACCCGTCGTCTCCGGCACCGTTCTCCGTGTTCCCCCCGGAGACGATTGCACATGCCACGCGTCACGACCGATGACGGCACCGAACTCTACGTGCAGGACTGGGGCAGCGGCCCGGCCGTGGTCCTCATCCATGGCTGGCCGCTGAGCGCCGACATGTGGGAATACCAGGTGCCTGCCTTGCTCGATGGCGGCTTCCGCGTCGTCGCCTACGATCGCCGCGGCTTCGGCCGCTCCTCCCAGCCCGGCGGCGGCTACGACTACGACACGCTGTCGGACGACCTGCGCGCCGTGATGGACGCGCTGCGGCTGGACCAGGCGTCGCTCGTCGGCTTCTCGATGGGCGGCGGCGAGGTCGCGCGCTACATGTCCCGCCACGGCGGACGCGGCGTGGCGAAAGCGGTGCTGATGGGCGCCGTCACGCCCTCCCTCGCGCGATCGGACGCGAACCCGGATGGCGTTCCCGCCTCCGAGATGCGGAAGATCCTCGACGGCCTCGCGACGGACCGCCCGGCCTTCCTGGCCACCTTCGGCAAGCAGTTCTTCGGTGCCGGCCCGCTGACCTTCTCGATCTCGTCCGAGATGCTGCAATGGGCGCAGATGCTCGCGCTCCAGGCCTCCGCGCTCGCGACGCGCCGATGCGCCGTCGCCTTCGCCGAGACCGATTTCACCACCGATATGGCCGCCTTCCGCGTGCCGACGCTGGTGATGCACGGCGACGCCGACGCCACCGTGCCCCCCGCCGCCACCGCGCATCGCGCCGCGAAGATGATCCCGGGCGCCCGCCTGATCGAATACCCCGGCGCCCCCCACGCCGTCTTCTACACCGCCCGCGAGAAGCTCAACCCCGACCTCGTCGGATTCCTGCGCCCCTGACGCCTCCTCTCCTTCCTCCGCGAAGCGGGGGAGGGATGGGACGGCCGATTTTGCGTGGCCTCGCAACATTCCCGTTCCGCCCGGCGCGGGCAGCCGATTAGCATTCGCGAAGGTCGGCATCGGGGGACTGGTCATGGCGAAGGCGACGAAACCGAAGCGTCCGGCGGAGCCGGGCGCGGGGGTGGGCAAGAAGGATCTCATCACCAAGGTCGCCTTCGTGCTCGTGGAGAGCCCGCCGGGCGTGCCGAAGGGAACCGGCGTCTTCGCGCGCGGCACGAAGCGGCTGGAGACCGGCGTGGCAGGTCCGTTGCCGCTCGGCGAATGGAACCTGGTGCTGGACCATGGAGGGCGGCGCTGGGCCGGCGAGGTGGAGCTGACGGAGGAGGGCACGGCGAAGGACGCGGTGCGCGTCAGGCTGACGGAAGCGGGCAGCAGGGCCGTGCTGCGCGGCAAGGGTGGCGGGCGCGACGGGCCGGGGCAGGTGCGGACGGTGGTCTACATGCACGGCATCGGCAACAAGCCGGTGGCGGAGGTGCTGCGTTGCCAATGGGACCGCGCGCTGTTCGACGTGCAGCTCGGCGACCGCAGCCGCATGGCCTATTGGGTGGATCGCGCGCGCTATCCGGCGCCGGAAGCGGGCAGCTGCCAGGGCGCGGACATGACGCTGCCCGCGCCGGCCGGGATGGCGGCGCGGACCGCCGAGTTCGGCGCGCCGACCGATCCGCCCGCGGCGCTGGCCGCCGCGATCACCGGTGATGCGGCGGAGCAGGAGGTGCTGCTGGCGATCGCCGCGCGGCTGGAGCGGGACGCGGACATGAAGGCAGCCGCGGCGGCCGGCCGACCCTCCGCGCGGTTGCTGCCGGGCGGGCGGCTGACGCGCCGGTGGCTCGCGCGATGGATGACGGATCTCCTGCTGCCGGATGTTCACGCCTACCTGTTCAACGACGATGAGCGGAGGGAGATGTTGGACTCGCTCGCCGACCGGCTGCGCGGCGGCGGCGAGCCCTTCGTGGTGATCGGGCACAGCCTGGGTTCGGTGCTGGCGTACGACCTGCTGCGGAGCTTCGCGCCCGGCGACTGCGACGTGGCGCTGTTCGTCACGCTCGGCTCGCCGCTCGGCATGCAGGAAATCCGCGACCACCTTTCCGACGGCGGCCCGCTGACCACGCCGGAATGCGTGCGGGCCTGGGTGGATTTCTCGGACGGGGCGGACATCGTCGCGATCGGCCCGGCGCTGTCGAAGCATTACGGCGCGAACCTGACGCATGGCGCCGGGGTGCGCGACGTGACGGTGGTGAACCTGGACCGCGCCACCAACCCGCATTCCGGCACCGGCTACCTGCGCACGGAGGCCGTGCGGACGGAGGTGCGGACGGTGACGGGCCAGGCATTCGCCTCGCCGATGACGCGGTCGGCGATCGCGGCGGATGTGGCTGCGGCGGCGGAAGCCGGGCGCGGCAGCACGCTGCACGAGGTGCTGATCCAGCTCGAGGACCAGGAGAGCGCGGCGGCGCCGGTGGCATTGGAGGAGGTCTCGGGAAAGCTGGTGGCGGAGCTGAAGGAACTCGCCTCGACGCGCCCGGGCAACATCGCGCGCTTCGCGGACGATCCGCCCGAGGTGCTGCGGCGCTTCGTCGCGGCGAAGCTCACGAGGTCGGAGATCGAGGCGCTGCGCACGCGGGCGGGCGACCTGCGGGTGCGGCTGGTCTGGGCGAATGCGAAGAAGCGCGCGCTGATCGCGACCTCGGCGGCGGTGGTGCAGGCGCTGCCCGCGCAGCTCGGCTACGGGGCGCGCGGGCGCGACATCGCCTGGGCGGTGCTGGACACCGGCATAGACGAGGGGCATCCGCAATTCACGAAGCACGGGAACATACGTGCGCAGTGGGACTGCATGGGCCGCGGCGAGCCGAAGCCCTGGTCGGGCGGCGTGAAGGCGGACCCCAACGGGCACGGCACGCATGTCGCGGCGATCATCGCCGGCGAATGCGAGGGGATTGTGGACGGGCAGTCGCGGCGCATGGCGGGGATGGCGCCGGATGCCTCGCTGTTCGGCTTCCGCGTGCTGAACGCGGATGGCGTCGGCTCCGACAGCTCGATCATCAAGGCGTTGGACAAGGTCGCGAGCCTGAACGACGCGGCGAGCCGGTTGGTAATTCAAGGCGTCAACCTGAGCCTCGGATCGGGCTACGACCCCAGCATCTTCGGCTGCGGCCACACGCCGCTGTGCCAGGAACTGCGGCGGCTGTGGCGGCAGGGCGTGCTGGTGGTGCTGGCGGCAGGGAACGAGGGCTACGCGACCTTCGAATCCGGCGACGGCGAGATGGCGCTGAACCTCGACCTGTCCATCGGCGATCCGGCGAACCTGGACGAGGCGATCGCGGTGGGGTCGGTGCACAAGGAGAACCCGCACACCTACGGCGTGTCGTATTTCTCCTCGCGCGGGCCGACGGCGGATGGGCGGCGCAAGCCGGATTGCGTGGCGCCGGGCGAGCGCATCCTGTCGGCGCATACGGGCGGGCGGGCGACGAAGGAGAAGCCGGACGAGCTGACGAAGTGCTACGTCGAGATGAGCGGGACGAGCATGGCGGCGCCGCATGTCTCGGGCGTGCTGGCGGCGTTCCTCTCCGCGCGGCGGGAGTTCATCGGGTATCCCGACCGGGCGAAGCGGATCCTGCTGGAGAACTGCACGGACCTGCAGAGGGATCCGAACATGCAGGGGGCGGGGCTGGTGAATCTGGCGCGGATGCTGCTGGGGACGTAAGGGCGCGCAGTTCCGGGCAGCGGGTTCCCCCCACCCCGGCCCTCGCTTGCGAGAGCGGGGGAGGGAGAAGTCAGGGTCCGAAGGCGAGGGCGGGGCCACCGCGGTCGCGCAGGCGGTCGCAGGCCTGGCGGGCGCGGTCGAAGCCGGTGCTGCGCGACGATGGCGGCGCGCCGATCAGCTCGACGTAGTCGCGGTCGGCGCGGAGCATGGCGCTGGCCATTTCCTGCACGGCGTCCACCTCGTGCCGCGCAAGCGTCCAGGTGGTGCCGATGCCCTGGAAGGCGGCGCGGCATTCGGGGTCGGCGATGCGCTCGAAATCCACGGCGAGAATGCGGACATCCGGTGCGGCGCGGCCCTCGCCGGCGAAGCGCTGCCGCAGCACCGCCCGCAGCGCGTTCAGCTCCGCGAGCAGGCCGGCGGAGCGGCCGTCAATCGGCGTGTTGATGCTGGCGAGCAGCATGGAGGCGATGCCCGGGGTGAAGCCGCTGGTGAGCGCCGGCACCGCACCCTGGGAACGCGCATTGACGGTGATCACCACCACCTCCGTCACCGCGCCGCGGGCCAGCGCGCGGCCGAAGCGGGCGCCGGCCTCGCCGCCGGTCACCGCTTCCAGCGGGGCGGAGAGGCCGAGATTGTCGGCGGTGCCGCCGTCGGCGAGGTGGACGAATTGCACGCGGCGCGACCAGGGCTGCGGGCGGCCGCAATCGTCGAGGTTGAGGTAGTGCCATTGGCGCAGGGCGCGGGGCAGCTCCTCGTCCAGGCGATCGAACAGGACGCGGCGCGGGGTGGGCGCGGGTGCGCCGTCGCAGCCCTGGCCGAGCGCGTTGCGCCGGTCGCGGAGGCGGGCCTGCCGCTCGAAGCCGTCCATGATGCCGACGCCTTCGGTCCGCTCGCGTGCCTGCGCGGGGCAGGGGGAGTGGTTGGGCAGCGGCAGCGGCGTCAGCGCGACGGGGAAGGCGGCGGAGGCGGCGACCGCGTCGGCGACGCGGATGCTCCGCAGGTCGAGGCACAGGCGGTCGAGCTGTTCCTGCGTGAAGGTGAAGCGCTGGCCGGTCGCCATGTCGGCGGCGTTCAGCAGCAGCAGCGGGCGGCGCAGCGGTGCGGCGGCGCGGAGGTCGGCGTAGGTGGCGTCGCCGAAGGCCTGGCGGCGGAACATCTCCGGCAGCACCTCGATCCGGCTGGCCGGGGTGAGGGCGAAGTTCACGGCGTTGACGGGGTTGAGCAGTTGGCCGGCGATGTCGGCGAGGCCGTCATGCCTCAGGAAGCCGCCTTCCTCATGCAGGCGGGCATAGCCCTCGGGGCCGAACAGCACGAAGTTCGCGGCCGCGACGCTGCCGCCGGAGGCGGAGGAGACCATGTCCACGGCGTGCAGCAGGGATTGACCAGGCGTGCCACGGGATGCGGGCGCCGGCGTGGCGCCGAGCTCCCGCAGCACGCCCTGCGCGAGCGCGGTGGCGCGGGTGCCGCCGCCGGAGAAGGCGAGGATCACGTAGCGGCCGGGCAGGGCGGGCTCCTCGCCCGGGACCCGCGCGACGTGTTCGGGGCGGTAGCCCTGGTCCGGGCCGATCCCGGCGGCGGGGGGCAGCACGCGCGTGGAGGTGGTGCAGGCGGCGAGCAGGAGCGCGAGGCAGGACGCGATCGGGGAACGCAGCATCAGGTGGTCCTTGGGGTCGCCGGCGCGGGGAATGTTGCCGTGGCGGACGTGACGGCGCCACGTGTTTGTTGCGCGGGGATGGCGGGGTAGCTTCGGTGCGACGCGGCGCGGGAGGATGGGCATGGCGCGGATCGGCTTCGTGGGATTGGGCAACATGGGCGGGCCGATGGCGCGCAACCTGGCGAAGGCCGGCCATGCGGTGCGCGTGTTCGACATCGTGCCGGAGCTCGCCGCGCGCTGCGAGGCGGCGGGCGCGTCGCGCGCCGGAAGTGCGGCGGATGCGGCGCGCGACGCGGAGCTCGTGCTGACGATGCTGCCGGCCGGGTCGCATGTGCGCGAGGCGTGGCTCGGCGCCGGTGGGATGGCGGCGGCGAGCGCGGCCGAGGCGGTGCTGGTGGATTGCTCCACGATTGACGTCGCGACGGCGCGGGAGGTGGCGGCCGGATGCGGGCGCGCCTTCCTCGATGCGCCGGTCTCGGGCGGGGTGATGGGGGCGGAGGGCGCGACACTGACCTTCATGGTCGGCGGGCCGGAGGAGGCCTTCGCGCGGGCGGAGCCGGTGCTGGCGCAGATGGGACGCGCGGCGATCCATTGCGGCGGGCCGGGCGCGGGGCAGGCGGCGAAGGCGTGCAACAACATGGTGCTCGCGGCGACGATGATCGCCACCTGCGAGGCCTTCGTGCTGGCGGAGCGGCTGGGGCTCTCGCATGAGGCGCTGTTCGGGGTGCTGTCGAAGTCGTCGGGGCAGAGCTGGAGCCTGACGACCTATTGCCCGGTTCCCGGGCCGGTGCCGGGCTCGCCGGCGAACCGCGACTATGCGCCGGGCTTCTCGGCGGCGCTGATGCTGAAGGACCTCGGGCTGGCGGCGGAGGCGGCCAAGGCGTCGGGTGCCGCGACGCCAATAGGGGCGAAGGCGCTGGAGCTGTATCGGCGCTTCGTGGAGGAGGGCGGGGCGGCGAAGGACTTCTCGGGCGTGATCGGGATGCTGCGGGAGGGCGCGCGATGAACCCGCTGCTAAGGGAGTGGACGACGCCATTCGCGGTGCCGCCCTTCGGCGACATCCGCGCGGAGCATTTCGCGCCGGCCTTCGACGCGGCGGTGGCGGAGCACCGGGCGGAGATGGAGGCGATCGCGACCTGCGCGGAAGCGCCGTCCTTCGGCAACGTCATCGAGGCGACGGAGCGCGCGGGTGAGGCGCTGTCGCGCGTGGCGGCGACGTTCTTCAACCTCGTCGCCAGCACGGCGACGGATGCGCTGCAGGCGGTGGAGCGGGACTGGGCGCCGAAGCTCGCGCGGCACCGGACGGAGATGGCGCTCGATCCGCGGCTGTTCGCGCGCGTCGCGGCGCTGCATGCGCGGCGGGGAGAGCTCGGGCTCGCGCCGGATCAGCTGCGGCTGCTGGAACGGCGGCACACCGGGCTGGTGCGGGCGGGGGCGGCACTGGATGCGGCCGGGCGCGCGCGGATGACGGAGATCGCGACGCGGCTCGCGGTGCTGCACACGACCTTCGGGCAGAACGTGCTGGCGGACGAGGATTCGTGGCACATGACGCTGCGCGAGGCGGAGCTGGACGGGCTGCCGGAGAGCCTGCGCGCGGCGGCGGCCTCGGCGGCGCGGGAGCGGAGCGCGGAGGGCTTCGTCTTCACGCTGTCGCGGTCCTCGGTGGAGCCGTTCCTGACCTTCTCCGCGCGGCGCGACCTGCGGGAGCGGATCTGGCGGGCATGGGTGGAGCGCGGGGCGCTCGACGCGAAGCGGGAGAATGCGCCGCTCATCGCGGAGATCCTGGCGTTGCGGCGGGAGCGCGCGCGGCTGCTGGGCCATGCGGATCACGCGGCGTTCCGGCTGGCGGATACCATGGCCGGTTCGCCGGAGGCGGCGGAGCGGCTGCTGCGCGCGGCGTGGGAGCCGGCGAAGCGGCGCGCGGCGGCGGAGCGCGAGGAGCTGGCGGCGCTGGCGCGGGCGGAAGGCGTGAACGAGCCGATCGAGGCGTGGGACTGGCGCCACTGGGCGGAGCGCGCGCGGGCCGCGAAGGGCGGCGTGGATGCGGCGGCGCTGAAGCCGTACCTGGAGCTGGGCGCGATGATCCGGGCGGCCTTCGAGACGGCGGAGCGGCTCTTCGGGGTGCGGTTCACCGAGCGCGGGGACGTGCCGGCGTACCATCCGGACGTGCGGGCCTTCGAGGTGACGGATGCGGACGGCGCGCATCGCGGGGTGTTCCTGCTGGACAACTTCGCGCGGACGGGGAAGCGGTCGGGCGCGTGGATGAGCAGCTTCCGTGTCGCGGACATGCTGGACGGGTTCACCTCGCCGATCGTGGTGAACAACAACAACGTGGCGAAGGCCGATCCGACGCTGTTGTCCTGGGACGATGCGCGGACGCTGTTCCACGAATTCGGGCATGCGCTGCACGGGCTGCTGAGCCGGGCGCGGTATCCCTCGCAGTCCGGGACGGCGGTGCTGGGCGACTTCGTGGAGTTCCCGAGCCAGGTGATGGAACACTGGCTGCCCGTGCGGGAGACGCTGCGGCGGCATGCGCGGCATGTCGGGACGGGCGAGGCGATGCCGGATGCGATGATCGCGAGGCTGCTGGCGACGCGGGACGAGGGGCAGGGCTTCGCGACGGTGGAATACGTCGCCTCGGCGCTGCTGGACCTGGCGCTGCACCGGGCGCCGGAGATGCCGGATGTCGTGGCGTTCGAGCGGGCGCTGATGGCGGAGATCGGGATGCCGGACGCGATCGTGCCGCGGCACCGCGCCATCCACTTCGCGCACCTGTTCTCGGGCGGCGGCTACGCGGCGGGCTACTACTTCTATCTCTGGGCGGAGGTGCTGGACGCGGACGGGTTCGAGGCCTTCGAGGAAGCGGGCGATCCGTTTGATCCGGCGCTGGCTGCGCGGCTGAAGGCGGTGTTCGAGGCGGGCGACACGCGGGAGCCGATGGAGCTGTATCGCGCGTTCCGCGGGCGCGAGCCGGGGGTGGAGGCGTTGCTCAGGAAGCGGGGGCTGGTGGAGGCCTAGGGTCCGTCGCGCGCTTGTTTTCTCGGCGTGTTTCCCCCACCCCGGCCCTCCCCCGCAAGTGCGGGGGAGGGAGTGAAGCTGGCGGCGATGAGGAACTCGCGGTTGCCTTCGGGGCCGAGGATCGGGCTCGGCTCGACGCCGGTGACGGTCCAGCCGGGGAGCGTGCTCCACCACGCGGCGATGTCGTCGCAGACGCGCTGATGGACGGCGGGGTCGCGGACGACGCCGCCTTTCGCCACGGCCGGCCCGACCTCGAATTGCGGCTTGATGAGCGCGACGGACCAGGTGCCGGGCGCGGCGAGCGAGAGCGGCGCCGGCAGGACGGTGCGCAGGCCGATGAAGCTGGCGTCGCAGACGATGACGGACGGCGCCTCCGGGATCTGCGCGGCGTCGAGGTGGCGGGCGTTGACGCGTTCCAGCACGACCACGCGCGGGTCGTTGCGGAGCTTCCAGGCGAGCTGGCCGTGGCCGACATCCACCGCGTACACGCGCGCGGCCCCGTGGTGCAGCAGCACGTCGGTGAAGCCGCCGGTGGAGGCGCCGATGTCGAGGCAGGTCTGGCCCGCGGGTGAGAGCGCGAAATGCTCCAGCGCATGGGCGAGCTTCAGGCCGCCGCGCGACACCCAGGGGTGGTCGGCGCCGCGGACCTCGAGCGGCTGGTCGTCGCGGATGATGTCGCCGGGCTTGTTCACGCGGGCCTCGCCGGAGAAGACGACACCGGCGAGGATCAGCGCCTGCGCGCGGGTGCGGGATTCGGCGAGGCCGCGGGCGACGAGGGCCTGGTCGGCGCGGAGTTTTGCGACGGGGGGCATGGCGGTGTTGCGCTGGCCCCCTCTCCCCAGCCCTCTCCCGCGAGGGGAGAGGGAGCCGGGACGGCCCTCCGCCTACGCCCGCGCCGGCATCGCGACGGGCGCGCCGAGCGCGGTGAGGGCGGTCGCCGCGATCTGGCGGGCATTGAGGCCGGCGTGGTCGTACTGGACCTTCGGCGCGGCGTGGTCGAGGAAGCGGTCGGGAAGGGCCATGGGGCGGAACTTCACGCCGCCATCCAGCAGGGCCGCCCAGGCGAGGTGGTGCGCGACGAGGGACCCGAAGCCGTTCATGGCGCCCTCCTCCACCGTGATCAGCACCTCATGCTCGCGCGCCAGGCGCTCCACCAGCTTCGCGTCGAGCGGCTTGGCGAAGCGCGCATCGGCGACGGTGGTGGAGAAGCCATGCGCGGCGAGCTCGTCGGCGGCCTTCAGGCATTCGGCGAGCCGCGTGCCGTAGGAGAGGATCGCGATGCTCGTGCCCTCCCGCAGGATGCGGCCGCGGCCGAGTTCGAGCGGCGTGCCGCGGGCGGGCACGGGAAGGCCGGTGCCCTCGCCGCGCGGGTAGCGGAAGGCGGAGGGGCGGTCCTCGATGGCGGACGCCGTGGCGACCATGTGGGCGAGCTCGACCTCGTCCGCCGCGGCCATCAGCACGATGCCGGGCAGGCAGCCGAGATAGGCAATGTCGAAGCTGCCGGCATGCGTCGCGCCGTCGGCGCCGACGAGGCCCGCGCGGTCCATCGCGAAGCGCACGGGCAGGCCCTGCAGCACCACGTCGTGCACCACCTGGTCGTAGGCGCGCTGGAGGAAGGTGGAGTAGATCGCGCAGAAGGGCTTCAGGCCTTCGGTGGCCATGCCGGCGGCGAAGGTGACGGCGTGCTGCTCCGCGATGCCGACGTCGAAGCAGCGCTTCGGGAAGCGCTTGGCGAAGAGGTCGAGGCCGGTGCCCGCCGGCATCGCGGCGTTGATGGCGACCACGCGCTCGTCCGCCTCAGCCTCCGCGATCAGCGCGTTGGCGAAGACCTTGGTGTAGGAGGGCGGGCCGGGCGGGGCCTTCGCCTGCTCGCCGGTGACGACGTTGAACTTCACCACGCCGTGGTATTTGTCGGCGGACGCCTCCGCCGGGGCGTAGCCCTTGCCCTTCTGCGTCACGACGTGCAGCAGGATCGGCGGGCCGTCATCGGCGTCGCGCAGGTTGCGCAGCACCGGTAGCAGGTGGTCGAGGTTGTGGCCGTCTATCGGGCCGACATAGTAGAAGCCCAGCTCCTCGAACAGCGTGCCGCCCGTCAGCAGGCCGCGCGCGAATTCCTCGGCCTTGCGGGCGGTGCGCTCGATGGGTTGCGGGAAGCGCTTCGCGAGCTTGCCCATCAGCTCGCGGACCGAGAGGAAGGGCCGCGAGGAGACGACGCGGGAGAGATAGGCGCTCATCGCGCCGACCGGGGGTGCGATGGACATGTCGTTGTCATTGAGGATGACGATCAGCCGCGCCTTCATCGAGCCGGCGTTGTTCATCGCCTCGTACGCCATGCCCGCGCTCATCGAGCCGTCGCCGATCACCGCGATGACGTTGCGGTCGTCGCCCTTCAGCTCCCGGGCGACCGCCATGCCGAGGCCGGCGGAGATGGAGGTGGAGGAATGCGCGGCGCCGAAGGGGTCGTATTCGGATTCCGAGCGGCGCGTGAAGCCGGACAGGCCGCCTTCCTGACGCAGCGTGCGGATGCGGTCGCGGCGGCCGGTCAGGATCTTGTGCGGGTAGGCCTGGTGGCCGACGTCCCAGATCAGCCGGTCGCGCGGCGTCTCGAACACCGCATGGACGGCGACCGTCAGCTCCACCACGCCGAGCGAGGCGCCGAGATGGCCGCCGGTGCCGGAGACGGCGTCTATCGTCTCGGCGCGCAATTCGGCGGCGAGCTGCTTGAGCTGGTCGGCGGAGAAGTTGCGCAGGTCCGAGGGGATCCGCACGCGGTCGAGCAGCGGCGTGGCAGGGGCCATGGGTCAGCTCTTCCTTTGCACCGTGAAGTCGGCGAGTTGGCGCAGCAGCCCGGCGCGCTCGCCGAAGGGGTCGAGGTGGTCGCGCGCCTGGGCGGCCAGGCGTTCGGCCTGCAGGCGCGCGCGGTCGAGGCCGAGGAGGGTGACGAGGGTCGCCTTGCCGGCGCCCGCGTCCTTGCCGGTCCGCTTGCCGGCCTGTTCGGGCGTGGCGGTGGCGTCGAGGATGTCGTCGGCGATCTGGAAGGCGGCGCCGAGCTCCCGGCCATAGGCGCAGAGCGCCTGGCGCAGGCTCGGCGCGGCCTTGCCGAGGATCGCGCCGGCTTCGGCCGAGAACTCGATCAGGCGCCCGGTCTTGAGGAGCTGGAGCCGGCCGATGGCGGGCTCGTCGAGCGGCGCGTCGGCCTCCTCGGCGAGCATGTCGAGCATCTGGCCGCCGCACATCCCGCGGGCGCCGGCGGCGTAGGCCAGGCCCCGCACCAGTTCGGCGCGCACGGCGGGGTCCGAATGCGTGTCCTCCTCGGCGAGCGTGCCGAAGGCGGCGGCCTGCAGCGCGTCGCCGGCGAGGATCGCGGTCGCCTCGTCGAAGGCCCGGTGGACGGTGGGCTTGCCGCGGCGGAGGTCGTCGTCGTCCATCGCGGGCAGGTCGTCGTGCACGAGGGAATAGGCGTGCAGCATCTCGACGGCGGCGGCGACGCGCAGCGCCGAGGCGCGGGCAACGCCGAACTGGCGCGCGCCTTCCAGGACGAGGAAGCCGCGCAGGCGCTTGCCGCCGCCGATCGCGGCGTGGCGCATCGCCTCGAAGAGGCGGGACTCCGGACCTTCCGGTGGGGGGAGGAGGGTGTCGAGGGTGTCCTCGATCTCCTCCGCCGCCTCGGGCAGCGCGTCGGCAAGCATATCAGGTGACATCGCGCGTCGCGGGGCCGGAGGCGGTCTCGACGATGGCCTGGACCTTCTGCTCGGCGGCGGCGAGCAGCGTCTCGCAATGGGCGCGGAGGGAGGCGCCGCGCTCGTATTGCGCGACGGCCTGTTCGAGCTTGCCCTGTCCGGATTCCAGCGCACGGACGATGCCTTCGAGCTCGGCGAGCGCGTCCTCGAAGGAGAGACTGTCAACCGGACGCGACGCCGGATTGTCAACCATGCTTGACATACTGCACCAGACCGGGGGGCGGTGGGAAGGGTTTGGTGAGGTGGCGTTGACCCCCCTCCCCGACCCTCCCCCGCAAGGGGGGAGGGAGAACGCCCGTCACTCCGGTTCGATCCCGGCGGCGCGGATGGCGTTCGTCCACTTCACGATTTCGGCGGCGACGAAGGCCTGGGCCTCCTCCGGCGAGGAGGTGCGGACGGCCATGCCGAGGGTGGTGCCGAGGCGGTCGCGGAGGGTGGGGTTGGACGCGGCGGCGCGGATGGCGGCGTTGAGGCGGCCGACCGCCGTCGCTGGGGTGCCGGCGGGGGCGGCGAGGACGAACCAGGCGAAGAGCTCGTAATCCGGCAGGTTGCCGGCCTCGGCGACCGTCGGCACGTCCGGGAGCTGGGCGGAGCGTTCCTTGGTGGTGACGGCCAGCGCCCGCAGGCCCCCGCCGACCTGCGGCAGGATCACCGCCTGGTCGGCGACGAAGACGTCCACGCGGCCGGCCATCAGGTCCTGCACGGCGAGCGGCGAGGAGCGGTAGGGCACCATCAGCAGCTTCACGCCCGCCATGCTCGCCAGCATCTCGGCCGCGACGCGCTGGGAGGAGGAGGCCTGGGCATAGGTGACCCCCTCCGGCCGGGCGCGGGCGGCGGCGAGGAGGTCGGCCAGCGTCCGGTGCGGGCTCTCCGCGCGGACGGCGACGAGGAGGGGGACGGAGGCGAGGGTGGAGACGGGTACGAAGGCGCGTTCCATGTCGAAGGGGACGCGGCGGTTCAGCGCGTTCGCGGCGGCGTTGGTGGAGTTGGTGCCGAACAGCAGCGTCATGCCGTCCGGCGCGGCGCGGGCGACCGCTTCGGCGCCGATCAGGCCGTTCGCGCCGGCGCGGTTCTCGACGACGATCGGCTGGCCGAGGGTCTCGCGCATGCCGTCGGCGAAGAGGCGGGCGACGGTGTCGGTGGCGGAGCCGGGGGCGAAGGGGACGATGCCGCGGATGGGGGAGGTGGGCCACGCGGCCTGGGCCAGGGCGGGGGTGGCGGCCAGCGCGGGGATGGCGGAGAGGAGGGTGCGGCGGGCGATCATCGGTTCGGCGTTCTGCTCCCGGGGTTCGACCGGGATAGGGCGGGATGCGTGGGGCGGCAAGTCGCGGGGCTGGGAGGCTTCACGTCCCCATCAGCACGCGCACATGCGCGGCGACGGAGGTGGCGAGGGCGTCGAGGTCGTAGCCGCCTTCCAGCAGGCTGACGAGGCGGCCGCCGCAGTGGCGGTCGGCGAGCGCGCAGAGCTCGGCAGTGAGCCAGGCGAAGTCGGGCTCGCGCACGCGGAGCTGGGCGAGCGGGTCGCGGGCATGGGCGTCGAAGCCGGCGGAGATGATCAGCAGGTCCGGGGCGAAGGCGTCCACGGCGGGCAGCAGGGTGCGGGACCAGGCGGTGCGGAAGGCAGTGCCGTCCGCGCCGGGGGGAAGCGTCGCGTTCAGGATGTTGCCGACGCCGCGCTCGGACGGGTCGCCGGTGCCGGGATAGCAGGGCGATTGGTGGCTGCTGGCGAAGAACAGCGTCGGGTCGCGCTCGAAGCAGGCCTGGGTGCCATTGCCGTGGTGGACGTCGAAATCCACGACGGCGACCCGGGCCAGGCCGTGCTCGGCCTGGGCGTGGCGGGCGGCGACGGCGGGGTTGGCGAAGAAGCAGAAGCCCATGGGGCGGGCGGGCTCGGCGTGGTGGCCGGGCGGACGGGTGGCGCAGAAGACGCGGCGCGCCTGGCCGCGGCACACCGCGTCCACCCCGGCGATCGCGGCACCGGCGGCGCGCAGCGCGGCCTCGGCGCTGCCGTCGTTCATCGCGGTGTCGGCGTCGAGCATCACCTGCTCGCCAGGGTCGGGCTTGATGCCGAGGACGGCTTCGACGTAGCGGGCGGGGTGGACCCGGGTGAGCTGCCCGGGGGTGGCGAGAGGGGCTTCATCGCGGAGGAGGTGCGCGAACTCCTCCGCTTCCAGCGCCCGCAGCACGGCGCGCAGGCGGTCCGGGCATTCGGGGTGGTGCGGGCCGGGATCGTGGCGGAGGCAGGCGGCGTGGGTGAGCAGCAGCGTGGTCACGGCGGCGGCTCCTCGCGGCGCTTCAGGGTGAAGCGGAAGATGCCCTTCTCCTCGGAGAAGGCGACGAGGGCGTGGCCGGTTTCCTGCGCATAGGCGCGGAAATCCTTGACGCTGGCGGGGTCTGTGCAGAGCACGGTGAGGCGCGCGCCGGGGGGTAGGGAGCGCAGCGCCTTATTGGCCTTGAGAACGGGGAGCGGGCAGGTCAGGCCCTGGACGTCGAGCACGCTGTCGGACATGCGTGGGAGTGCAGCACTCGGCACTTACACCGGCAAGGCTCGCGGCGAGCTGTTGCGTCCGTGTCGGGGGCGAGACATATCCTGGGCGCATTGATAGCTGGCACAGAGGCGGGAGTCGTTCATGCCAACAACCGACTGGTCGGAGGCGGACCCGAACGCGTTCGGCCACTGGATGGAATATGCTGTAAAGATGGAGTTTGCCCGTCGCGGGTTCCGCATCTACTCGGCCGATGTGGATGACCACGGTGTGGATTTTGTTGCGCGGCACCCAAGCCGCGCGTTCATCGAGGTTCAGGTTAAGGCTCTTCGCAAGTTGAACTATATATACGTAAAGAAGAAGCATTTCGAGTTGAGCGACATGCGGTTCCTAGCATTGGTTCTTTGCTTGCCCGCAAAAGAGCTGGAGATGTTCCTCATCCCGGCAACTGTCTGGCAGCACCCCGCCGCACCGTTTGTGAGCTACGATTACGGCGGCGATCTCAAGAGTGATCCCGAGTGGGGCCTCAATCCTTCCGGTCTAGCTGGCCCGGCCCTCGAACCGTTCAGGTTGGAGCGGCAGATCGCGCGATGGGAGGCTCCTGGCGGGCCCGGCTGATGGCTTGCCGGGGGCCGCGCGGGGGCGGCATCGTCGCGCATGGCGTGGCGCATCGGCGTGGATCTGGGCGGGACGAAGATCGAGGTGGCGGCGCTCGATGCCGCCGGCGCGGTGCGGCTGCGGCGGCGGGTGGCCTCGCCGGGCGATTACCGCGGGACGGTCGAGGCGATCGCCGGGCTGGTGGAGGGCGCGGCGGTGGAGCTGGGCGGCTTCGCGACGGTGGGCGTGGGCATCCCGGGCAGCGAGAACCCTCGGACACGGCTGATCCGTGGGGCGAACTCCACGCATCTGAACGGCCGGCCGCTCGGCGCGGACCTGGAGGCGCGGCTGGGGCGGCCGGTGCGCCTCTCCAACGACGCGAACTGCCTGGGCGTGAGCGAGGCGGCGGACGGCGCGGGGGCGGGGTTCGGGACGGTGTTCGCGGTGATCCTCGGCACCGGCGTCGGCGGCGGGCTGGTGGTGGACGGGCGGCTGGTGGAAGGGCGGAACCGCGTGGGCGGGGAATGGGGCCACAACCCGCTGCCCTGGATGACCGCCGACGAGCATCCCGGGCCGGCCTGCTGGTGCGGGCAGCGCGGCTGCATCGAGGCGTTCCTCTGCGGCCCGGCGCTGGCGGCGGATTGCGACGGCGCGGGCGCGCGGGATGCGAGCGGGTTGCCGGCGCGGGCGGCGGCGGGCGACTCGGCGGCGCGCGCGGCGCTGGAGCGGCACGCGGAGCGGCTGGCGCGCGCACTGGCCTCGCTCGTGAACCTGGTGGACCCGGACGCGATCGTGCTGGGGGGCGGGCTGTCCAACATGGGGCACCTCTACGAGGCGCTGCCGCGGCTGATCCCGCTCCACGTGTTCAGCGACGCCTTCTCGACGCCGGTGCTGCGGGCGCGGCACGGCGATTCGTCCGGCGTGCTGGGCGCGGCGCGGCTGTGGGATTCGTGACATGCCCGCGCTCTGTCGCGATTGCGGGGCGCATGAGGAGCGGGGTTTCTCCGTTTGCGCGGCCTGCGGCTCCCGCCGCGTCGTCGCGCATCCCGAGCTCTTCGCGCTGAGCGTCGCGCATGTGGATTGCGATGCGTTCTACGCGAGCGTCGAGAAGCGGGACCGGCCGGACCTGCTGACGAAGCCGGTGATCGTCGGCGGCGGGACGCGCGGCGTGGTCTCGGCGGCGTGCTACGTGGCGCGGACGCGGGGGGTGCGCAGCGCGATGCCGATGTTCAAGGCGCTCGCGGCCTGCCCGGACGCCGTCGTCATCAAGCCGGATATGGCGAAATACGTCGCCGTCGCGCGCGAGGTGCGGGCGCTGATGGAGCGGCTGACGCCGCTGGTGCAGCCGCTCTCGATTGACGAGGCGGTGCTGGACCTCGCGGGGACGGCGGCGCTGCACCGGGCGCCGCCGTCCGCCGTGCTCGCGCGCTTCGCGCGGGAGGTGGAGCGGGAGATCAGGATCACCGTCTCGATAGGCCTGGCGCGCAACCGGCTGGTGGCGAAGCTGGCGGCGGAGCGCGACAAGCCGCGCGGCTTCTCGGTGCTCGGCGCCGATGCGGCGGCGTGGCTGGCGGGGCAGCCGGTCGGCATCCTGCCCGGCATCGGGCCGGCCTTCGTGCGGAAGCTGCATGCGGCGGGGTTCACGCGGCTCGGGCAGATCGCCGCACTCGACCCGCGCGAGGCGGCGCGGCGCTTCGGGGAGGACGGGCCGGCGCTGGCGGCGCGGGCGCGGGGCGAGGATCCGCGCGTCGTGACGGTGGACCGCGAGACGAAGTCGGTGAGCGCGGAAACCACCTTCGACCGCGACCTGCGCGCGCGGGAGGAGCTGGAGGCGCCGCTCTGGCGGCTATGCGAGAAGCTGGCGCGCCGGCTGCGGGAGAAGGGGCTGGCGGCCGGCGGCGTGGTGCTGAAGCTCAAGACGGCCGGGTTCGAGACACGCACGCGGGTCGCGCGGCTCGGCCGGCCGACGGCGCTGCCCGAGACGCTGTTCCGCGCCGCGCAGCCGCTGCTGGCGAAAGAGGCGACGGGCGCGGCGTTCCGGCTGATCGGCATCGGCGCGCAGCCGCTGGTGCCGGGGGCGGAGGCGGACCAGCCGGACCTGGCCGACCCGGACGCCGCGCGCCGCGCGGCGAAATGGGCCGCGGTGGAGCGGCTGCGCGCGCGCTTCGGCGCGGAGGCTGTGGTCAGCGGGCGGGGGTTGAAGCGCTAGATCGCGTCGGCCTGGTGCGCGCCGCCGGCGCCATAGAGCTTCCAGGCGGCGCCGGTCCAGGCGTGGTCGAGTTCGGAGCCGAGGCCGGCCTGCCCGGAGCTCGCTAGATAGTCGTAGAAGTTCTGGGTGTTCAGCCAGCGGCCGCCCTTCGTGTCGAAGTAGCCGGTGGTCCAGACGGTGCCGGTGAGGCCGGTGGTCCAGCCGTATTCGGCCTCGCTCTGGATCGTGTAGCGGCCGTGCGCGGTGGTGATCACGTCGCCGGCGGCGTGCTTCGAGGAGAGGTCAATGGCGAAGCCCTGGTAGAAATCGCCGGAATTCGCCTGGAAGATCCAGCCGTAGAAGCTGTCGGGCGGGATGCGGTCGGCCTGGCGGATGCCGGCTTCGCCGAACAACTGCCAGCGCGTGCCGTCCCAGGCCGAATCGAGCTCCGAGCCGAGGCCCGCCTGGCCGGAGCTGGCGGCGATATTGTAGTAGTTGTTGGTGCTCAGCCAGCCATTGGAGCGGCTGTCGAAGTAGCCGGTGGTCCAGACCGTGCCGTAGGTGATGCCGACATCGCGGCCGAACTCGGTCTCGAGCTGGATGACGTAGCGGCCCGCCGTGGTCTCGATGACGTCGTCGGGGGCGTAGAGGGTGGAATCATCGGCGAGCCAGCCGGTGTAGAGGTCGCCGGAGTTGGCGTGGAAATACCAGGTGTAGAGGCTCTGTGCCGTGCCCGGCGGAGCGGGGAGCCAGTCGTCCTCCAGGATCAGGCCCATCGCGCGGGCGGTGCCGATATTCGCGCCGGTGGGGGTGGAGAGGGTGACGAAGAAGCTCTCGTCGCCTTCGGCGAGGGTGTTGCCGGCGACATTGACCGCGATGGTCTTCGTGCGCTCGCCGGCCGCGAAGGTTACGCTGCCGGTGGGCAGCGCACCGCCCCAGAAATCCTCGGCTTCCGCGGCGTTGAGACCGGCGCCGGTGACGGTCCAGTTGGCGTTCGAGGTGCCGGAAAGGTCACCGGTGCGGCTGACCGTGAACAGGAGGGCGCGCGGGCCGGCGAGGCCTTCGACGTACACCGCGTCCTCCTGCGAGATGGAGAGCGTGGTGCCGCCGGCGACGATCGGGGCGACGTAAACGTGGTTGTCGCCGCCCGTGAAGACGACCTCGCGGCCGTCAGGGGAGAATTTCGGGCCGAAGCCGATGTTTGAGATCGTCGCGCCGACGCCGTTCGCGGATACGCGGACGATGCTGCCGGTCACCAGATCCTTGACGAAGGCGTCCGTCGAGTCGTTCGTGTCGCCGGCCACGAGGTTCGTCGCGCCGCTGAGGAACACGATGCGCTTGCCGTCGGGCGAGAAGGACGCGGCGTAGGAGCCCTCGCCGAAATTTCCTGCGTTCGCCTGGGCGCCGGACGAGTCTGTCGAGACGCGCGTGACGGCGCCGGTGGCGAGGTTCTTGACGAAAATGTCGTCCGCGTCATTCGCATCGCCGGCGACGAGGCCGCTCATGCGGCTGTCGAACAGGACCGATCCGCCATCGGGTGAGAATTCTGCCATACGGGCGGAGCTGGATGACAAGCCAGCGGGGTAGACTCCCTGTGCGCCGCTCGCGCTGGTGCTGACGCGAGTGACCAAGCCGGTAGCGAGATCCTTGACGAAGACGTCGGAACCGTTGTTCGAGTCACCGGTCACGAAGTTGTTTGCGTTGCTGCGGAATACGATCTTCGTGCCGTCGGGCGAGAAGCTGCCGGCGATGGAGTTGCCGTTGCCCAGCGTGCCATTCGCGGCGGCGGATGCCAGCAGGACGTATTCGTTGATGAGGTCAACGACGAAGATGTCGGCGACACCATTCGTGTCGCCGGGCAGCAGGTCGCTGCCGGTGCTCATGAAGGCGATGCGCGTGCCGTCGGGGGAGAAGGACGGATGCTGCGAGAAGTTGTTGGCCGGCACGCCCGTTTGCCCGGCCGAGACGAGAAAGAGATCGCCGCGGACAAGGTCCTTCAGGAAGAGGTCGCCGACGCCGTTGGTGTCGCCCGAAGCGAAGTTCGCCGCAAAGCTGTAGAAGGCGACGAAGTCGCCGTTCACGCCGAAGGCGATCTGGTGCAGGGAGTGGCCATCGCCGAAGGTGCCGGCGGCATCGGTGGACACGCGCGCCACGGCGCCGGTCTCGAGGTCCTTCAGGAACACGTCGGCGCGGCCGAGCGTGTCGCCGGGGACGAGGTTGCCCGCGTAGCTCCAGAACGCGACCTTCGTTCCGTCGGGGGAGAAGACGCCGCCGCCCGAATTGGAATTGGCATTCGTGCCGTTGGACGTGGTGGAGATGCGGCGCGGTGCGCCTGCGGAAAGCGTGCTCATCGAGTCCAGCTTTGATGGAGAGGCGTTTAGTGTCCCCATAAATCGTTACGCGGGGCGGCGCAATCCGGGGTGGTGGCATCGTTGCGCTGGTGTTGCCCGGCCGACACGACGCAGTTCAGCGCGCCGTGGGCGGCTCCGACGGCATCAGGGCGACCTCGGCACGACGAGGAATGAGTGTCCGTGCGGCGCTGGCCTGCGCGGTGCGGGAGCGCCGCCGGCGCAGGCGCAACGAGACGAGGCGGCGCAGGCGGCAGAGGGCGCCGGCGGCAGCGAAGCGCATCAGATCATTTCCGGGCAGGAATCGCCGGCCACCGGCAGCGCGCTGCGCAGCTCCCACGTGCCGGGGTCGGCGCCGCCGGGGGCGAGGGAGCGGGCGAGGCCCTGCATCTGGGAGAGCCAACCGGCGGTTGCCGCGCTCCGCGGCGCGCCGACGAGCAGCGCCTCGGCGCTGTCCGGGCAGCCGGCGAGGATGAGCGAAAGCGCGAGATTGCCGACCCAGACGGAGTTGTGCGGGTCCGCCGCGCGCGCAGCGGCATACGCCGCGCGGGCGTCCGCATGGCGGCCGAGCATGTCGAGCGCGACGCCGCGGCCGTTGAGCGAACGCGCGTCGTTCGGCGCGCGGGCCAGGTGCGAGTCGAACAGCGTGAGTGCCCCGGCGGGCTGGCCGAGTTCAAGCAGCGCGCGGCCTTCGATCTGCATCAGCGCGGGGTCGTTCGGGTTGCGCCGGCGGGCCTCGGCGAGCGCCTCGCGGGCGCGGGCGGGCTCGTTCAGCGCGAGCAGGGCGGAGGCGTGGCGGGCGGCGAGTTCGGGATTGCCGGGGCTCTGCTCCGCGGCGGCGGCGTAGATGGCGAGCGCGACATCCGGCTGGCCGCCGCGTTCCGCGGCCGCGGCGACGCGGAGCTGGCGCGCGGCGTCGGTGGTAATGGGCGGCGCGGCGCCGGTGCCGGTAGCGGTGCCGGCGCAGGCGGAGAGCAGCGCGAGGCCGGAGACGACGAGGATCCTCATTTCGGCAGGTTCCCGAGTGTGTCGAAGAGCTGGAGCATCGAGGGGCCGACCAGCACGAGGAAGAGCGGCGGCAGGATGAAGAGGATCAGCGGCGCGACGAGCAGCGCGGGCACCCGCGCGGCCTTCTCTTCCAGCCGGCTCAACCGCTCCACCCGCTGGTCGGAGGCGAGCGCGCGCAGCGCCTGGCCGAGCGGCGTGCCGTAGCGCATGGCCTGGGCGAGGGTGGAGGCGAGGCGGCGCAGGCCTTCCACCTCCGCACGCTCGGCGAAGCGCTCCATCGCCTGGCTGCGATCGGGCAGCAGCTTCATCTCCTGGCTGAGCTGGGCGAATTCCATCGCCATCGCGGGCGTCGCCTTGCGCAGGTCGGCCGAGACGCGGTCAATCGCGCTCTCCAGGCCCAGGCCGGCTTCGGCGCAGACCACCAGCAGGTCCAGCGTATCGGCCATCGCCTTGTTCAGGATATCCATGTGGCGCCTGCGAAGCTGGCCGACGATGAGGTTGGGCAGCATGATGCCGGCGCCCAGGCCGATCATCACGGGTATCAGCACGCTGCCCTCGCGCTCCGAGACGGAGTGGTAGCCGAGCGCGGCCGCAGGGGCGAGGATCAGGAAGCCGAGCTTCACGACGACGAGCAGCGGCGCCGCCATGGCGACGGGCACGCCGAGCGGGGCGAGGGTGCGTTCGATCTGCGCGCGGTCCTTCGCGGAGGCGAAGGAGGAGACGATGCCCGTCACCTCGATCAGGCGGAGCAGGGCGGCGCCGACCATGGCAGCGGTGCGCCGCGGCGGCGGCGGGGCGGAGCCGAGGGCGGCGCGCTTCAGCCGATCCGCCATGCGCTGGTCGGCCATGTCGTCCGACAGCAGGACGAGCGCCAGCGCGACGAGGAGGAGGGCGGCGATGGCCCCGGCGATGAACGGGCTCAATCCGTGGTGCTCTTCTTGATGATCCAGCGGATCACCATGATGCCGCCGCCCAGCATGATGATGGCGGTCAGCAACAGGTTCATGCCGCGCGGATCTCCGAACAGCGCATCCATGTAGCCGGGCCGGATGAGCGAGACGGCCGCGCCGGAAAAGGGCGGCAGCGCCACCAGGATCGCCGCCGAGGTGCGCGCCTGGCTCGACAGGGCGCGCGCCTTGCCGACCATCTGCACGCGCTTGCGGACGATGTCGCCGAGGTTGTCGAGCGCCTCCGCCAGGCTGCCGCCGGTCTGCTGCTGCAGGCCGATGACGACGGACAGGAAGGCGTATTCCTTCAGCCCCGTGCGTTCGTGCACGCCCCAGAGCGCCTTTTCCAACGTGACGCCGATCCCGGTCTCGGCGAGCAGGCGCTGGAATTCGGCCCGCGTGGGGTCCGGCATCTCGCGCGCGACGCTGCGCATCGCCTCGCCGATCGGAAGGCCGGCGCGGACGGCGCGGACCATCAGGCCGACGGCGTCGGGGATCTGCTTGAAGGCCTCGTCGCGGTTGCGGCCGACCTCCCACTTGAAGGCGGCGCGGAGCGCGAAGGCGACGCCGCCCACCCCGAACAGCACGGACCAGGGGCCCTCGATCATGTAGGCGCCCTTCCACGCCACCAGCCCGCCGATGACGCCGGAGAGCAGGAGGATGACGGGCACGGGGATGCGGCGGGTCGGCAACTGCCCGGGTGCCAAGCCGACCCAGGCCGAGAGCCGCGCGAGGCCGCCGGCCTCTCCGCGCGGGCGGGCGATCAGGCTGCGCTCGGTTGGCGCGAGGGTGGCCACGGCGCGGCCGCTCTGCCCCAGCACGCGCTCGCGCAGCTGGCGGGAGCCGCGGCCCGCGAAGACGAGCAGAAGCGCGGCCAGTACCAGGCAGAACGACGCGCCGAGCAGCGGCATCGTCACGGCGCGGATTCCAGCGCCTGGACGAAGGGCACGTCGAGGCCGTAGTAGCGGACCTTCTGCATGAAGCCGGGCCGCACGCGGGAGCAGACCCAGTCGCCCAGCACCTCGCCGTTCGGGCCCTCGCCGCGGAATTCGAAGGTGAAGAGGTCGTTCAGCGTCACCACGTCGCCTTCCAGGCCGACGACCTCGGTGAGCTGGGTGACGCGGCGCTTGCCGTCGCGCATGCGCTCCAGCTGCACGATCATGTCCACGGCGGAGGCGATCTGCGTGCGGATGGCGCGGACGGGCAGCGACATGCTGCCCATCTGCACCATGTTCTCGATGCGGACGACGCCGTCGCGGGCGGTGTTGGCGTGGATGGTGCAGAAGCTGCCGTCGTGGCCGGTGTTCATGGCCTGGAGCATGTCGAAGGCCTCGGCGCCGCGGACCTCGCCGACGATGATGCGGTCGGGGCGCATGCGCAGCGCGTTCTTCAGCAGGTCGCGCTGGGTGATCTCGCCCTTGCCCTCGATGTTGGCGGGGCGGGTTTCCAGGCGGACGACGTGGGGCTGCTGCAATTGCAGCTCCGCCGCGTCCTCGATCGTGACGATGCGCTCGCTGTGCTCGATCAGCCGGCTCATGGCGTTCATCATGGTCGTCTTGCCGGAACCGGTGCCGCCGGAGACGACGATGTTGAGGCGGCAGCGGGCGGCGATCTCCAGGATGCGCGCCAGCGCCGGGGAGATGCTGCCGTTCTCGATCATGCCGGCGAAGTCCACCTTCCGCTTCGAGAACTTGCGGATGGAGATGCAGGGGCCGTCGAGGGCGAGCGGGGGGAAGACCACGTTGACGCGGCTGCCGTCGGGCAGGCGGCAATCCACCAGCGGGCTCGATTCGTCCACGCGCCGGCCGACCGAGGAGGCCATCTTCTGCGCGATCGAGGCGACGTGGGCGTTGTTGCGGAACTTCAGCTTCGAGAGGCTGAGCTTGCCGCGCTGCTCGATGAAGACGCGCTCGCAGCCGTTCACCATGATGTCGCTGATCGTCTCGTCGCGCAGCAGGTCCTCGAGCGGGCCGAAGCCCAGCATGTCGTCCACCAGCTCCTGCGCGAGCTGCGCCTGGTCGGGTGCCGAGATCTCGACGCGCTGCTGGCCGGCGACCTCGTGCACCAGGCGTTCGAGCTGCTCGCGGACCCGGGCGGGCGCCATCTCCAGCGCGGCGCGCGGGTCTATGCGTTCCAGCACCTGCGCGCGCAGCGCCTGCATCGGCTTGCTGACGGCGGCGAGCGGCGGCGCCGCGGCCGGCGTCGCCGCGACCGTGAGCCCCGCGATCGGGGCGAGGCCGGCGGGCCCGCCGGGTTCGGCAGGCAGCGGCGGCGGCGGCGCGGGCGGCTGCGCCTCGACGCGACGTCCGAAGGTCCTCATTTGCCGCGGCCTCCGGGCAGGAACCGGGCGAGGAGCGACGTCTCCTTGTGCGTCTCGACGGAGGCGCCGGAGACCTCGCGCACCAGGGGGAGCAGGGCGCGGCGGAAGGGTGGGCAGGTATCCACCGGGGGCTTGCCGAGGTTGAGCGCGCCGACGATCTGCTTCGGCAGCCAGGGCAGCACGCAATCCGGCCGGCCGCTGAGGCCTTCCTCGACCAGCGCGGTGGAGAGGCCGCCGGGCAGGCCGGCGCGGTTCAGCACGAGCAGGGCGTGGGCGCCGGTCGCCTGCGCGACGATCATGCGCTTGATCGCCAGCGCGTCGCGGATGCCGGCGACGTCGGGGCCGAAGGTGACCACCACCTGCCTCGCCATGCCCATCACCACGCGTTCCATCGTGCCGGGCGGCATGTCCAGGTCCACGACGATGGTGTTGAAGCGGTGGCGGAGCAGTTCGAGGAAGCGCCGCACGCTCTCTGGCGAACCCCGCGGGTCCGTCTCCATCGGCTCCTCCGCGGCGATCATGCGCACGCGCTCGGCGACCGGGACGGCGGCGCGTTCGAGGAAGAGGGCGTCGGCCTTCTCCGGGTTCTCCAGCGCGATGCGCAGGCCGCTGCCGGCGCGCGCGCCGAGCGAGAGCGCGACGGAGCCGCCGCGGAGGTGCAGGTCCACGAGAGCGACGTGGCCGCGCGTGGCGTTGGAGACGGCGAGGGCGAGGTTGGCGGCGACCGTGGTCGCGCCGCTGCCGCCGCGCGCGCCGCAGACGGCGATGACGCGTCCGCCGCGGCCGTTGCCGTCGTCGCGCTCCGCCACCGCGCCGGCGATGGCCGGGCTGAACAGCCGCGCGACGTGGTCGCGGGTGAGCGGCTTGTAGAGGTATTCGTGGGCGCCGACGCCCTGCGTCAGGCGGCGATAGAAGGCCACGTCCTCGCGGTCGCCCACGACCAGCACGCGCACGTCGGGTTCGCAGACCTGGGCAAGGTTGTCGAGCTCGGCGAAGGCATCCTCGATGCCGGCGACGTCCACGATCAGGACGCGGGGCGTCGCCTCCTTCTCCATGGCGCGGATGGCATTGGTGATGTTGCCGCGGCGGATCTGCAGGTCCTCGACGATCGGGCCGAGGCCGCCGCGCACGGCGGATTCGCTCGTCTCGTCGGCGAGGAAGGCGATGAGCTGCGGGCGGTCGCCGGCGCCGGTCTCGGCGGCGGGCCGGGGCGGGGTGCTAACGCTGGACACGGAGGGTCGCCGGGCTGGGCAGGGCAGGGATGCCGGGCGAGGCACTGGTGCCCTCGGGCGGCGCGGACGGATGGGCGAGGCGGCCGGCGGCGATCGCCGCGCGCTCGCCGCGCGACGGGATCACCGGCTCCACGCCGCGGGCGAGATCGCCGGGGTTGGCGACCATGGCGCGGAGGTTCGCGTCGTTGACGCCGGTGGCCTGCCAGGTGCCCGGGCGTTCGTAGGGTTCCGGGCCTGTGCAGGCCGCGAGGGCGAGCAGGAGGGCGGGCGCCGTGCGTGTCATGCTCGTCCTCATTCGAAGCGGAAGCCGATGCCGTCCGGCACCCGCACGCCGGGTCGGCCCGTGCCGAGCTGGCGCTGGTAGAGGATGCGTTCGAGGCTGGTGGCCGGGCGGAAGCCGTCGGTCGGCGCGGCGAGCGCGCCGGGGTCGGAGACCGGGCGGACGAGGTAGGGGGTGACGATGATCACCAGCTCCGTCTCGCGCCGCTGGAAGCGGTCGGAGCGGAACAGCGCGCCGAGCACGGGGACGTCGGTCAGGCCGTTCACGCCTTCCCCGTTCTGCAGCGTGTTGCGCTGGAGAAGGCCGGCGATGGCGAAGCTCTGGCCGCTGCCGAGTTCCAGGGTGGTCTCGGCGCGGCGGACGGTGAGCGCGGGGATGCGGAGCGTGCCGCTGCCGATCGGCACGCTGACGGCGCCCTGGTCGGACAGCTCGCTCACCTCCGGTCGGACGCGCAGCGTCAGCCGGTCCTCCGACAGCACGATGGGGATGAAGGCGAGGCTGACGCCGAAGGGCTTGAACTCCACGCTGATGGTCGTGCCGTCGTTGCTGCTGCGGCCGGCGACAGGGATCGGGAACTCGCCGCCGGCGAGGAAGCTGGCGACCTCGCCGGACTGCGCCGTCAGGTTCGGCTCGGCGAGGATGGTCACGAGCTGGTCGGCGGCGAGCGCGTCAATGATGCCGTTCACGTCGGTGCTGCCGCGGCTGAAGGAGCCGCCGAAGCGCTGCGGGTTGCCGGCGGCCCCGCCCGTCGCGGCGAGGCTGCGTTCCAGGAAGGTGGGCTGCGCGTTGCGGAAATCGCCGCCAAGCGCACCCAGCGCCGCGCGGCCCGGGAACGAGATGCCCCCCGTCGCCAGGCCGAAGGCAACGTTGCCGGCCTGGCCGATCGCCGACCAGTTGAAGCCGAAGCTGCGCGTCACGTCGCGCGAGATCTCGGCGACGCGGACACGGAGGTTCACCTGGATCGAGGACAGCACGCCGATCTCGTTCAGGATCACCGTATCCTCGTTGCCCATGCCGCGGGCGATCGCCTCGGCGCGGCGGGCCTCCGCGGGGCCGGCGACGGTGCCGGTCAGCACCACCGTCCTGCCGGCGACGCGCACGCGCACCTGGCCGGGGCCGGAGAGCAGCGAGCGGATCTGCGATTCGATCTGCCCGGCGTTCAGCGGGCGCGGCGGCGCGGCGCCGCCTTCCGGCCGCTCGGCCGCGGCGCCGGCCGCGCCTTCCGTCCGGGACACGCCGCCGGTGACGGTGATGTCGTATTCGGCGACGGCCTGGCCGGAATCGTTGGTGGCGACGACGGTGGTGCGGCCGTTGCCCACCGCCATCACGAAGACGCCGGTGGGCGAGGAGGGTTGTACGCGCGCGACCCGCGGATCGGCGGCGAGCACCGCGGTGGCGGGCGAGGGCAGCGTCAGCAGGCGGCCGGTGCCGGCTTCCAGGCGAATCGGGATGGCGGTGACCGGGCCCGCAGGCGCGGCGGTGGGCGCGGCGGTGGGCGCGGCGGTGGGCGCGGCGCGGGTGGGCAGCTGCGCGACCAGGCCACTAGGTGCGACCTGCGGCGTGAAGCCGGAGGGCGCGCCGAGCGGGCCGGCGCCCGCGCCGCCGTGCAGCGGGGCGGAGGGGTCCGGCACCATGCTCGGCGGGGTCAGCGTGGTCGGCGCCTGCGCCGCCGCGGCGGCGGGCATCAGTGCGAGCACCAGGGGGAGCAGCGTGCGCTTCACCGGAAAATCACCTCCTGTGCCTCGGCGCCCTGGATCACGCGCATGCGTGCGGGCGGCGCGGTCCCGGCATTGCCGAGCGCGCTGGAAACGTCGCCGCCGAACAGCGGCAGGGCGGTGCGCGTCTCGACCGGCTCGTCGAGTGCGGGACGCACGGTGACGGCGAGGCGGCCGAGCTGCTCGGCGACGGCGACGCGCTCGGCGCCTTCCGGCGTCACCTCGAGCGTGACGGTGCGGGCAATGCGGGCGAGCGGGCCGGCCTGGCCGCCATTCGCGATCTGCTGGTCCACCGCGATGACGCGCAGCTGGAAGAGCACGGTCTCGGCGTTCACGCGGCGGGCGGCGGGAGCTTCCTCGGCGGCGAAGGTCTGGACGAGGACGAGGTCCACCAGATCGCCGGGCGCCACGAGGCCGCCGGCGCCGGTCTGCGCGTCCACGCCGATGCTGATCGCGCGGTGGCCGGGGCGCAGCACGGCGGCGAGGAAGCCGCGCTCGCCGGGATGCAGCACGTCGTCGCGGGTGATCGGGGCGCCGCCGGGGATGAACTTGCGGACGAGGGCGCCGCGGAACTCCGCCTGGATGGTCGGCGTGTGGGGAAGCGAGCCCTCGGGCGCGGCCGGCAGCTCCAGCGCGACCATGTCGGTCTCGGCGATAAGGGTGCCGGCGGTGAGCGCGCGGGTGGCCGAGAGGATCCTCACCGTGGCGGGTGGGGGCGGCGTCGCGGCGGCGGCCTCGGCGACCGGCGCGTTGCGCGCCTTCAACGCAATCGCGCCGAGCGAGCCGGCGGCGAGCAGCAGCACGAGGATGGCGATGCGGCGCCAGGTCATGACGGCGGTGCTCCGAGGTGAGCGGCGGCGACGGTCCCGACGGCGATGGCGAGCGCGTAGGGCAGCGGGCCGCGCCGGGCGATACGGTTGGCCTCGACGACGGCCACGCGCACCGGGAGCGCGGCGGCGGGGCGCAGCGCCGGGCGCGGCATGACGCGCGAGAGGGCGAGGTAGGCGACGCCGAGGATGCCGCCTGCGAGGCCGATGGCCACCAGCAGGTCCGGCAGGGCAGCTGGCGCGGTGCCGGCGGCGATCGCCGCGATCAGCTTCACGTCGCCGCCGCCGATCAGGCCGCGGGAATGGAGCAGGAGGAAGCCGAAGCCGACGAGGATTGCGGCGGCGGCGGAAGATGCGGCGGCGCCTGGCCCTTCGAGGAGCCGGCTGCCGAGGCCGATGACGAGCAGCGCGATGCTGCAGCCGTCCGGGATGGTGCGCGTGGCGAGGTCGTTCCACGCCGCGTAGAGCAGGATGGCCGCGGTGAGGAGGAGCATCGGACCGCCCTGCGAAAGGGGGGCACCGCGGCGCCCCTGAGATCGGGGCGCCGCGGGGACCTCGTTGGGATCAGGTCGGGACCTTGGTCGCGATCACGGCGAACACGTCGGTGATCACGTCGGAGATCGCCGGGCCGACGGCGACGACGGCGACCACGACCACGGCGCCGAGGATGCCGTACTCGATGGCGCTGATGCCGCGACGATCGCCGGCGAGCTTCTGCATGGAGGCGCGAACGAACTGAACCATCTCTACTCTCCCCTTGGGACTACTCGTGAAACGACTTCCGGTCGGCAAGCATTCGCGAGCGGACCTGACCACCACCATGGCGGCTGTCGCAATAATTGCCGTAATGGCCGGGGCAAGCAATCCAAAAAAGCGCTCATTGGCCGGTTCTTTACAATTCCGAACAAGCAATACGCTCCGGCTCATCTCATTTTCAAGCTGTCAACCGGCAAAGGCTTGTCGAAGCGGCAGTTACGCTGTGTCACGGATCGCAATACCGTGAGCAACGCCGTAGCGGAACTATGTCAGCACGCAAGCTGACAGTTCCTGACATATCCGAACACCAGTTCGTCTCAAAAGTATTGCAACATGTCGCCGAACATTAGATCAGAACGCGTCCGAACCAAATGTCCCCCCCCCCACCCCCAACCCGCCGAGCCGGCACGCTGCTGCGACACGCGCGGCGCTGCCGCCGCGGCACCGCCGCGATGGAGTTCGCCGCGATCGGGCTCGCCTTCGTCTTCTCCGTCGTCGGCGTGCTCGAGATCGGATGGCAGATCACCGTCTCGTCCGCGCTCGATAGCGCCGCGCAGCGCGCGGGCCGCTTCGGCGTCACCGGCCAGCAGACGCGCACGGGCGCGCCGGCCACCATCTCCTGCCGGTCGGACACGATCCGGTGGATGGTGTCGAGCACCGCGGGCGGGATCCTGAGGCCGGAGCGGTTGACGGTCACCACCGCGGCCTTCGGCAGCGCGTCGGGCCTCGGCGGCGCGTCCACGCCGGGCGCGGGCGTGGGCGGCCAGGTCGTCACCTATTCCCTCCGCTACGAGGAGCCGTTCCTGACGGGGCTATGGCTGCAGCTCGTCGGCGGGCCGGACCGGATCGTCCACCAGGCTTCGCTGGTGGTCAAGAACGAGATGTTTGCCAATGCGACGTGCTAGCAGATGGCGGCGCGGCGCCGTCGCGGTGGAATTCGGCTTCGTCGTGCCGATCATCGCCGCGTTCGCGTTCGGCCTGGCCGATGTGGTCAAGCTGATCCGCACGCAGATGCGTGTGGACGCGGCGGCCCAGCAGCTCGGCCAGCTCGTCTCCCAGTGCAACCGCATCGTCTCGCCAGGCGATACCGACCAGTTCTGGGGGTTCGCCCAGCGCATCATCGGCAACGCCGGCACGGTCACCGGCACGAACGCGCAGGGCGCGGTCATCGTGAGTGCGGTCGGGCAGGTGTCGGGCAACAGCCGGGTCGCTTGGCAGCGCCGCACCGGCAGCACCGCACATACCAGCAGGATCGGCGTGGAAGGTGCGGTGGCCACGATACCGGGCGGCTTCGTCGTGCCGGCAGGGCAGGCCTTGATGGTCACCGAGGTGTACCTGTCGCTCGACACCTGGGTGACGAACATCGGCTTCACCGGCGCGACGGATCGGCGCGCGCTCAGCCACATCATGAGCTTCATGACGCGGGCGCCCGACGCGCCCTCGCTACTCATCGCGCCGGCCAACGCCGCGCAGCCGGACTGCACGAGATGAAAGGGAGCAGGGATATGATGGATCGGAAGGGCACGACCGCGGCGTTGACCGCGGTGATGATGACGGCGCTCGTCGGGGTGGGCGGCGTCGCACTCGACAGCACGCGTGTCTGGCTGGTGGAAACGCGGCTGAAGGCGGCGGTGGACGCGGCCGCGCTGACCGCGGCGCGCCGGTTGAACGACCCGACGCGGGATGCTGAGGCACGGTCGGTGTTCTGGTCGCACTTCACGCAGACCGGTGGCGCGCAGAGCTTCATGGGCGCGACGATCACCAACCCCACCATCACGCCGGATCAGACCGCGGCCCGTGTCACCGTCTCGGCGAGTGCCACGGTGCCGATGACGCTGTATGGCGCGCTGTCGTCCACGCCGATCACCCGGACCGAACGGGCGACGGTGGAGCGCGCGGGCACCGGCCTGGAGCTGTCCATCGTGCTCGACCACAGCTCCTCCATGCGCGAATCGGCGGGCAGCGGGCAGGGCACGAAGCTGGATGCGGCACGCGCGGCGGTCGCGACGATGCTCGACGTGCTCTACAGCGGGCGCGACTCGCAGCAGAACATGTGGGTGTCGGTGGTCCCGTTCTCGCGCACCATCAACATCGGCACCGGCAATTCCGCGATGCTGGACACCAGCAGCATGCCGGCGGGCTGGACCCAGGCGGGCTGGAGCGGCTGCGTGGAGGCGCGGCGCAACGGGCACGACACCACCGATTCGGCGCCGACCGGCGCGGCGCGCTTCCGGCCGTATTTCTGGCCGAGCACCTATCGGCAGGTCGGCACGGTGGCGTCGGGACGCTGCGTGGCAAACAGTGCCTATCCCGGCACCAGCAACAGCAACCGTTATTGCCACGGCGACAACGACTGGACGGTGAGCGGCGTCGGCCCGACGACGACCGAGCTGAACGGCAACTACATGTACAACTATCTCCGCAACAACCAGGGCATGTCGGCGGCCCAGTCGGCCGGGCCGAACATCCTCTGCGCGCAGAGCCCGATCCAGCCGCTGACGGCGAGCCGCATCGCGGTGAACACGGCTCTCAACGCCATCACGGCGCCGCAGAAGAGCGGCGGCACGACGACCGCCGTCGGCCTCCAGGGCGCATGGTACACCCTCAGCCCGTCCTGGCGGGGCTACTGGCAGAACCCGAACGCCGGCATCCCCAACACGCCCAACCTGCCGCTGCCCTACAATACGCCGAACATGCGCAAGGTCGTCGTGATCCTCACCGACGGCGACAACAACTGGCAGGCGCCGTACGGCGAGAACGGCTCGGCCTGCGGGCATGCGACCGACGACGTCGTCTGCTCCCACGCCACGGCGACCGAGCTGAACTACAACGCCTATGGCCGGGTCGCGGACTACAACACGCGCTTCCCCTCGGCGCGGATCAACCCGGTCACGCAGGCGAACGCCGATGCGCGGCTGAACGAGCGCTTCACCGCCGTGTGCAACGCGATGAAGGCGCCGGGGACGGACATCGTCGTCTATGTCATCGGGTTCCAGGTCGCCTCGGCGGACCGGTCGCGGCTGCAATCCTGCGCGACGAGCGCGCAGCACTACTTCGAGAGCCCGACGGCTTCAAGCCTGCAGACGGTGTTCCGGCAGGTGGGCAACCAGCTCGCCAGCGTGCGCGTGACGGATTGACTTGGGGGCGGCGCGACCGGCCAAGCTGGCCGCGTCCGCGACCCCGTATCGGGATAGGTTTCGATGACGAAGCAGGACGGCGCCACGACCGGCGCCGGGGTGGACCGGTTGGCGGCCGCGGCCGCGCTGGCCGGCACCGTTGCGCATGACCTCGGCAACATGCTCACGGTCATGCTCGGCAATGCGGAGCTGCTGATCGAGGGCCTGGCGGACCGGCCGGAGCTGCTGGAATGCGCGACGCTGATGCTCGTCGCCGCGCAGAAGGGCACCGAGCTGACGGAGCGGCTGGACCGCTTCTCGCGCCGCATCGGGCCGGAGGGCGCGCCGGCCGATGCGTCCGCGGTGCTGGGCGCGTTCGTGCGGCGGATGCGGGCCGAGTTGCCCGAGGGCATCGCCTTCGAGGCTGAGGTGGCCGCCGGCCTGCCGGCGGTGCCGGTTCCCGCCGCGGCGCTGACGCTCGCGCTGGACGAGCTGGTGCGGAACGCGGTGACGGCGCTCGGCGGCAAGGGCCGTATCGGGCTGTCGGCGGAGCGGGCCGGCGCGGGGCGGATCAGCGTCACCGTATGGGATGACGGGCCGGGCCTGGCGCCGGAGACGCTGCGGCGCGTGCAGGAGATGCGCTTCACCTCCGGCATCGCCGGCCACAAGACCGGGCTGGGACTGGCGGTGGCGCGGCGGGTTGTGTCGGCGGGCGGTGGCACACTCGATCTGGAGAGCGCGCCGGGGGCCGGCACGCGGATCATTTTGGGTTTTGCGACGGTTGGCTGACCTGTGTTGCAAAGTCACAGTGTGACCCGGTTGAATCAATTCACTTGAAATTAAGGGTTGCATTTCCTGCGTGCATTGCACATTGTCGTATGTAGATGAACACCACACGATCCGTCCTGGTCGTGGAGGACGACGTGCAAGTCGCCTCCACCATCGCCGGCGCCCTCCAGCGTGATGGCTGGCAGGCCGAGACCGCGAGTTCGCTCGCAGAGGCGCGCTCGCGCCTGGAATCGAGCACGCCCCGCATCCTCGTCGTGGATATTGGCCTGCCCGACGGCAGCGGCATGGCCTTCGTGCGCGAGGCGTCGGCGCGATCCGACCTCGGCATCGTCGTCGTCACCGGACGGGGCGACGAGGTGGATCGGGTCATCGGGCTGGAACTCGGCGCCGACGACTACGTCACGAAGCCCTTCTCGGTGCGGGAGATGACCGCGCGCATCCGCGCGCTGTCCCGCCGGATGGACCAGGTCGGCCCGGGTGCGGCCGCCCCGGCTGCGGCGTCGCCGGAGCGCGAGAAGGCGCCGGGCTGGCGGCTTGGCGGTGTCGTGCTCGATCCGCTGCGGCTGAAGGTCGTGGCGGCGGACGGCACGGAGATGAAGCTGACCGGCGGCGAGGCGGGGTTGCTCAAGCTCCTGCTGGAAGCGCCGGACCGTACCGCGGAGCGCGACGCGATCGCCGAGAAGGTGCTCGGCCATCGGCTGATGCCGCATCAGCGCGGCGTGGACCAGCTCGCCTCGATGCTGCGCCGGAAGCTCGCGGCCGTGTCGGAACAGCGGATCCAGGTGCTCGCCTTGCGGGGGCGGGGCTACCGTCTCGTCGCATAGGGCGATGGCGGGGCAGGAGCGCGTGGCGCTGCCTGAGCCGGGCCGGACGGCGGGGTCTCCGGGCATCCTCGTCGTGGACGATGAGCGGCCGATCGTGGATCTGCTGGTCCGCTACCTCACGCAGCACGGCTACCGCTGCGCAGGCGCCTACACGCCGGACAGTGCGCGTGCGCTGGTCGAGGCGGATCCCTCGATCGGCGTGGTGGTCTCGGATGTGCGGATGCCCGGCGGGTCCGGGGTGGCGTTGGCGGAGGAGCTGGTGCGCGGGCGGCCGGCCGCGGCGGCGCTGGAGATCGTGCTGATCACCGGCGCCGGGCTGGATCCGCCGCCGGACGGTGCCGCTTCCGCGGCCTTCGACATCTTGCGGAAGCCGTTCCGGCCGAGCGAGGTCGCCGCCGCCGCGGCGCGCGCGCTGGCACGCTGCGAGGAGCGGCGGCGCCATGCGGCGGAAGCGCAGCGGCTGGCCGAGGCGCTGGCGCGCGGGCCCGCTTCGCTGCGGGCGGTGACGCCGGAGAGTCTCGGCCACACGCTGCGGCTGATCGCGGCGGGGCTGCGCGGGCCGCTCCTGCCGATCCTCGCGACGGCGGAGGCGATCGCGGCCGGGCCGCCGCTGTCGGAAGCGGAAATCCGCGAGCACGCCCGGCGCATCCGGGAGGACGGGCTGCGGCTGCTGGCGCTGATCGAGGCGGCGGCGGAGGGGAGCGGGTAGGCGGCGGCGTCTCGCGGCGGATCGCCCGTGTTGCGCCCACCCTCCTTCACTGCGCCCAGGCACCCTCCCCCGCTTCGCGATGGAACTATGGGGTGCGGGCGGCGGCGAGGGCGCGCGCGGCGGCGGCTCGGAAGCGGCGCATGTCGTAGGGCTTCGGCAGCAGCTCCACACCCGGCGGCATGTGGCCGCGCCGGCCGAGGCTGCCTTCGGTGTAGCCGGAGGTGCAGATCACGGCGACGCCGGGATGCAGGTGCACCGCCGTCTCGGCCAGTTCCAGCCCGTCCATCTCGCCGCCGAGCACGACGTCGGTGAACAGCAGGTCGAAGCGCAGGCCGGAGGCCATGACCTGCAAGGCCTCTGTGGCGTTCGGCACCGCCACCGGCTGCAGCCCCACTTCGCGGCAGAGGCGCACGGCGGCCTCGCGCACGTCGGGCTGGTCCTCCACCACCAGCACGTCGAGGCCTTCGGGCATGGGCGGGGCAGGCTGTTCCTGGCGCGCGGGCGGCTCGACGGCACCGAGCACCGCGGGCAGGACGAGGCGCATCGTGGTGCCGCGGCCGGGCTCGCTCTCCACCTCCACATGGCCGCCGGACTGCTTGGCGAAGCCGAGCACCATGCTGAGGCCCAGGCCGGTGCCGCGGCCGGCGGGCTTCGTCGTGAAGAACGGTTCGAAGATGCGCGCACGGATCTCGGCGGGCATGCCGCTGCCGGCATCGGTCACCGCGATGGTCACGTAGCCGCCGGGCGCGAGGTCGCCTTCCGTCGTACCCGGCGTCACGGTCAGCAGCCCGGTCTCGACGGTGATCGGCCCGCCGGCGGGCATCGCGTCGCGCGCGTTGACCAGCAGGTTCAGCAGCGCCGCTTCCAGCCCGGCCGGATCGGCCGAGACCGCCTGCGCGCGCGGCCCGGCCAGGCGGATCGGGTAACGCTCGCCGAGGCTGCGCGCCATCATGTCGAGCAGCGCCGGCAGCACGCGGTCGAGGTCGAGCGCCTGCGGCCGCAGCGGCTGCTTCCGCGCGTAGGAGAGGAGCTGGCTGGTCAGTCGCATGCCCCTCTCGAGCGCGCCGCGGGCGGATTCGATCAGCTCCGGGCTGGTGCGGCCCTCGACGGCGGCTTCGGCCGCCATCTCCAGGCTGACGGAGGCGACGGTCAGCAGGTTGTTGAAGTCGTGCGCGATGCCGCCGGTGAGCTGGCCGAGCGAGGCGAGCCGGTCGGACTGGCGCAGCGCGGCTTCCGCCTCGCGCTGCTCGGTCACGTCCTGGAGGTAGCCGTGCACGGCGGGCTCGCCCTCGGCGGGGTCGGGTTCCCAATGGCCTTCCGCGCGGCAATGGACGGTGCGGCCGTCCCTGCGCTCGATCCGGAAATCGAAGGCGGCGGGCGTGCCGGTGGCGGCGATGCGCTCGATCGCAGCCTCGAAGCCCGGGCGGTCCTCCGGGTGCAGAAGGGCGAGGGTGGCTTCGCGTGTGGGAGGCGGGCCGTCCGGGTCGGTGCCGAAGATGGCGTGCACCTCCTCCGACCAGGCGACGCCGTCGCCGGCGACGTGCCAGCGCCAGGTGCCGAGCCGGGCGAGGCGCTGCGTGCGGCGGAGGTCAACGGCTTGGCGTTGAAGCGCGGCGCGGGAATGGCGCAGGTCCTGCTCGAACCGCAGGCGGGCGGTGATGTCCCAGGCGGCGACGAGGCGCGCGGCGCGGCTGCCGAAGCGCGTGCCGGTGCTGACGATCTGCACCTGCTTCTCGCCCCCGTCGGCGGTGCGGTGGCGCCAGGGGCCGGTGGACAGGCGCTCTCCGGTGGCGCGCGCCTCGATCGCCTTCTCGCGGGCGCGCCCGGCCTCCTCCAGCGGGCGGATGTCGAGGATGGTCATTCGCAGGAAATCTTCCCGCGACCAGCCATAGCGCTCCACCGCGGCGTCGTTGACGCTGAGGAAGGCGAGCGTCTCCTGGTCGTAGATCCACATCGGGATCGGGTTGCGCTCGAACAGGCTGCGGAACGCGGCCTCGCTCTCGGCCAGGCGCTCGGCGGCCTCATGCTCGCGGGTGACGTCGCGCAGCATGGAGACGAAATGCGTGCAGCGGCCTACGGCGTCGGTCACAGGGGAGATGTGCAGGTCCACCCAGAGCGGTACGCCGTCCTTGCGGTGGTAGCGCACGGTCTGGCGGAGCGGGCGGCGGCGGCGCACCGCGTCGCGGATCGCGCGCCAGCCCTCGCCGGGCGCGCCGAGACCCTGCAAGAGGCGCGGCGTGCGGCCGACCAGGTCGGCGGCGGTGAAGCCGGTCAGCGCCTCGAAGGCGGGGTTGACGTGGACGATGCGCGTATCGTCGGGCGCGGCTTCCGTGATGAGCACGGCTTCCGAGCTGGCTTCGACGACGCGGCGGTGCAGCAGCGTGCGCTCCTCGTCGCGCAGCATCTGCAGCAGCGGCCGCAGCGTGGCGGCGGCATCGCGCAGCAGCGCGGGCAGGTGCGCGGCGGGGGCGGCGCAGCAGAGCAGGATGACGCAGCGCTCCTCCGCGATGCGGAAGGGCATGGCGCCGAGCACCAGCGGGCAGGCGGCAATGTCCGCGAACAGACGGTGCCGCGCCGGGTCGCCGGGGCCGGAATCCTCGGCGAAGACCGCGCGGGTGCCGTCCACGGCGGCGCCGATCACCGGGTCGGCCGAGGAGAGATGGGCGGCGCGGATCGCGTCCAGCCGCGCCGCGCCACCGATCGCCTGATCCGCGTGGCCGCCGATGAGCTGCAGGTGCCGGCCGTCGGCGCCGAGGCGGTGGAGCGTGCAGAGCAGGCCGCCGGCCGCCTCGCACAGCGCGCGGGTGGTGGCGGCGGCGGCGGCCTCGTAATCCGGCGCCTCGACGGCGAGGGCCTTGAGCCTGTCCCACAGGCCGTCCCAGGCGGGCGTTCCGCGCTGCGCGGGCACGCCGGGCCGCCCCTCCAGCACGCCGGCGGCGAGGTCCGCGAGGTCCGTCAGGGCGCGTGCTGCAGCCGGCGTGAAATCCGGGCGCGGGCGGGTATCGAAGACGGCGAGCGCGCCGAGCGCGTGGCCATCACGGGAGACCAGCGGGACGGCGACGCCGAAGGCCCAGGCTGCGTCCAGCTCGCTTGCCGGCGCGAGGAGGAGCGTGCCCTGGCGGGCCGCGCGGGCACAGAGCGTGTCGGCCAGCGGTGCGCACGCATCGGGCAGCCCGCATTCGGCGACGGCGGCAGCGCCGGCGCGATCCACGGCGCGGACGACGGCAACGGGTGCCTCGAGCAGCCGTGCGGCGAGGCGGACCAGCCGGTCCAGGCCCGGCTCGCTCGGCGCCGGCGAAGCCTCCCGCTGGACGGCGGTCTCCCGCATCGCTCGGCGTCTTCCCCCATGATCAGCCCGATGCTCGCCGGCATCGCGCAACGACTGCGTAGCATGGGTGGTGGCGACGGCAGAAGCCGCCTCATGCGGGCGAGGGCGCGAGGATCGCGGCCATGCCGCGGCGCATCGCGGCCTCGCCGAAGCCGGCCTCGATCCACGCGAGGCCTTGCGCGGCGACGTCCGCGGCGAGCGCGTCGTCGCGGTGGAGCGCGGCGATGCGGTCGGCGAGGGCGGCGGGCGCTTCGGCGACCAGCCAGCGCAGGCGGTCGGGCAGGGCGAGGCCTTCGGCGGCGATCGGCGTCATGACGCAGGGGACGCCGTGCGCGAGGCTGGTCAGCACCTTGCCCTTGATGCCCGCGCCGTAGCGCAGCGGCGCGACGGTGCAGCGCAGCCGGCCGAGGGTGCGGGCGAGGTCCGGGACGAATCCCACCGGCTCGATGCCGGCGAGGGCCGCGAACTCACGCGGCAGGTCGGCGCCGAGCAGCAGGCAGGGCAGGTCGGGCAGGCGGCGCCGGGCTTCCGGCATCACGTCGCGGACGAGGTGGAGCGCGGCGTCCACGTTGGGGCGGTGCGCGTAGCCGCCGAGGAAGCCGACGCCGTGGCGCTCGGCGAGCGGCGTGGTGACGGGCGCGGTGCGGACCGTCCAGGGGAGGACGTGCACGCGGGCCGCGGGCGCGCGTTCCGCGAGGATCGAGGCCTCCGCGGGGGAGTGGACGATGACGCGGTCTGCGGCGGCGGCGGCGGCGAGTTCCATCGCCTCCGACCGCGCGGCCTCGGCGCGGAGCGCGTCGTCGCCGGCGAGGTCGGCTTCGCGCGAGAGGCGCAGGAAGTGCAGGTCCGCGACCGAATAGATCACCGTCGCGTCCGGGAAGTGGTAGCGCGCCAGCGGGAGGTAGCGCGCGGCAACCGACCCGCGGTGGAGATAGACGACATCGGGCGGTATCTGCTGGCGGCGGAACGCGTCCTCGACCGAGGCGACGTGCGGCGAGGTGTGGCACTCGATGCCGAGCCGTTCCAGCGCCGCGGTGTAGCCGGGGCGGGGCCGCGGGTCGGATGCCGCGACGAAGCCGACCTGGTGGCCGAGCGATTGGAGCAGGCGCATGTGCTCGAAGGCGGCATTGGAGCCGGCGTCGCGGTGGGGGGTGGGCGTGCACTCGTCCACGAAGAGGGCGCGGTGGCGGATGTGGCGTTCCGCTTCGAGATGCACGTCCTCGCCGGCCGGGCGGTGCGCTTCCAGCACGTGCCGCCAGCGCCGGTGGAAGCGCCGCTGGTTGAGGAGCTGGTGACGCTTCATGCCGGTGTCCGTGTCGCGGCCGGCGGTGCCGCCCTCATGGTGGATCACGCGGGACTGCGGCTGGACGACGACGCGCAGCCCGGCCTCGTGGCGCACACGGAAGCAGAGGTCGGTGTCCTCGTAGTAGCCGGGGGCGAACTCCTCGTCGAAGCCACCGAGGCGCGCGAAGAGGTCGCGGCGGATGATGAGGGCGGCGCCGGAGACGTAGTCGGCGTCGCGCAGGAAGCGGAAGCGCGGGTCGTCCGGGTCGGCGCCGCGGCCCCGGTTCGTCGCCTCGGCGAAGCGGCCGACGAGGCCGCCGCATTCCTGAAGGGCGCCGTCGGGATAGACGAGCGCGGCGCCCGCGATCCCGATGCCCGGATCGCGGTCGAGCGTGCCGAGCAGCTCGTCCAGCCAGCCGGGCTGGGGTTCGGTGTCGTTGTTCAGGAACAGCAGCGTGTCGCCGCGCGCGGCGGCGGCGCCGGCATTGGCGGCGCGCAGGAAGCCGGCATTGCGGCGGGTGCGGACCACGCGCACCGCGCCGCCGAAGACGAAGTCGGCGAGCAGCGTCTCGTCGGCCGAGCCGTCGTCCACCAGCACGATCTCGAAGGGTGCGTCCGCGCCGGCGGCGGCGATCGCGGCGATGCAGGCATAGGTCAGCTCGAACCGGCCATGCGCGGGGATGATGACGGAGACGCGCGGCTCGGCGGCGGCCGGCGCCAGGCCGGGGATCGGGGCGAAGCGGGCGCGGATGCCGGCGGCGAGGGCGGCGACCGGGCCACCCTCGGCCCCGAGTGTGGCCAGCTGGTCGAGCGCGGTCTCGTCGGCCTCGCGCAGCCTCGCCCGCGCGGCGGCCAACTCGGCAAGCAGGCGCATCAGCAGCGCGAGCGGCGCGTCGAGGTCGGCGGGCGCGGTCGCGGCACGGGCGGCGGCGGCGACGGCGGATTCGAGGAAGCGCGTCGCGGCGGCATCGAGTGCGGCGCCGGGCGCCTCGATCAGGCGGGGGGAGCCGGCGAGGTCCGCGCCGCCCTCGGCGACGCGGACCGCCACAGCTTCGCGCCCGGCATCGAGGAAGACGGAGAGACCGGTGAACTGGAATCCGTAGCGGCCGGTGCCGCGGCCGGCGCGCTGGAGGTCCGCGCGGAACCGGTCGGCGGCGAGGCGCGCGACAGGCTTGCCGCCGACCAGCACGTCCACCGCGACGACCGCCTCCGGCTCGTCGGGCATCCACGCCCAGCCGGCGACGAGGCCGGGCTCGGCGCGTTCCAGGTAGCCTTCGACGCGGCTCGGCGCCGGGCGCGAGACGCCCGGCGCCGAGGTCAGCGATCCGTCCAAGGCGGGATCAGGCGGCGCGCGGCACGGCGTAGCGCGTCGTGCCGGCGACGGTGAGGTCGAGCGTCATCGGCGCGCCGCGGAAGCCGGCGAGCCAGCGATGCGGCAGCGCCGCTTCGCCGTTCGTCCAGCGCCAGGTCGTGGCGCCGTCGCGCTCCGCGGCATGGAAGCCGCGCGCGAGCGAGGTGTCGTCCAGCGGAACCTCGACATGCGTGCCGTCGGCGGCGCGCAGGCGGAGCGCGGAGAGCGCGACGCCGAGGGTGCGCCGGTCGCCGCCGGAAGGTCGCGCGGCGCGGGAGGCGATGCGGATGTCGCGGGCGCCGGCGGGGATGGCGAAGCACGCGGTGCCGGTCGCCGGACGGATGGCGACGCCGTCGGCGAGCACGTGCAGGTCGGCGTCGTCGGTCTCGGCGAGGACCAGGCCGGCGCGGGCCGCGAGGCGGGCGCGGATGGCCTCCAGCACCGGGCCCGATTCGAGGCGCGGGGCGCAGGCGTCCGTCGGCAGCTTCGGCGCATCGGCGCCGAGCAGCCCGGCGTGGCCGAGATCGAGGAAGCTCTCGGCCGGCGCGCCCTCGGCGAGCAGCGCGGCATGGGCGGACAGGCCGACGTGATGGTAGGCGATGCGGGTCATCCCGCGCTCCGCGACGATCGTGCTGCCGTTCACCAGCAGCCCCGCGGGGACGAGCGCGCCGTCGAGGAGCACCGCGTGCTCCGGCGAGACGAGCAGGTCGCGGGCGGGCACGCCGTCCGCGAGCGCGCCGGCGCGCACGCGCACGGGGCGGACGAGGGCGGGGTTGGCGTGGCGGGCGATCTCCACCTCGCGCCGGCCGATCCAGGTGACCGGGGCGAAGCCGCCATCGGCGAGGGCGACCAGATCACCGACGCGCAGCGCCTCGACGGTGACCTCGCCGGACGCGGTGAGGATGCGGGTGCCGGCGGCGAAGCAGGGAATGTCGGAGGCATCCAGGCTGCCGTCGGCGAACTGGAGCGATTCGACGTTGTCCAGGATGTCCGTGCCTTCGTTGCTGTCTTCATCCAGGGCGGTCACCTGGATGCGGCCGTCAGGCAGGCGGGTGATGCTGTAGCTGCCGATGTCGTCGGCGAAGACGGCGGTGTCCTGGCCGTTGCCGCCGTCAATGACGTCATCGCCGTTGCCGCCGACGAGGATGTCGCGGCCATTGCCGCCGTTCAGGTCGTCGTCGCCGCTGCCGCCGAACAGCTCGTCGCGGCCGTCGCCGCCGTCCAGCTCGTCGTCGCCGCCATTGCCGCGCAGCGTGTCCTGGCCGGCGCCGCCGAGGACCGTGTCGTCGCCGCCCCGGCCGGAGAGCAGGTCGGCGCCGTTGCGGCCTTCGATGCGGTCATCTCCGCCACCGCCGTCCAGCGTGTCGGGCCCGCGGCCACCGTTCAGGTTCAGTCCACCGGACATGCAGGCATCTCCCTCGGAACGCACGACGCAGACGGCGCGAAGCGGCCTGCCATGACGCACGTATGTCGCAAGTTCGGTTCGCTTCCGCCACCACTGGTTTGTGGAGAATTGTACCATGCTACCTTTGCGTGCAGGTTGAGTCGGAAACGAGGCGGCAACCGCGCCCGTGATGCCGCGCTTCATGCGCTGCGCCGCGGATCAGGAAGAGGTCCGCGCGCGATGCCGCCGGGAGCTTTTGCGCCAGACCCTCCGCGAAGGAGCCTTCGCATGCGCGCCAACGGTGCCTCGCGCCACCTGCCCTGGGCCGCGCTCGGCCTGATCGGCGCCTTCGCGCTGGCCTATGTGGCGACGCAGCGGGGGGAGCCGGTCAATGCGCTCTGGATCGTCGTCGCGGCGGTGGCGGTCTATTTCGTCGCCTACCGCTACTACGGCATGTACATCGCGCGGAACGTGATGCGGCTGGAGCCGGATCGGCCGACGCCGGCGGTGCGGCGGAACGACGGGCTGGACTACGTGCCAACCAACCGCAACGTGCTCTTCGGCCACCATTTCGCGGCGATCGCGGGCGCCGGGCCGCTGGTTGGCCCCGTGCTGGCCGCGCAGATGGGCTACCTGCCGGGGATGATGTGGATCCTGGCGGGTGTGGTGCTGGCGGGCGCGGTCCAGGACAGCATGGTGCTGTTCGTCTCGATGCGGCGCGACGGGCGATCCCTGGGTGAGCTGGTGCGGACGGAGCTGGGCACCGTGCCGGGCGTGGTGGCGCTGTTCGGCGCCTTCATGATCATGGTGATCATCCTGGCGGTTCTGGCGCTGATCGTGGTGAAGGCGCTGGCGGAAAGCCCCTGGGGCACCTTCACCGTCGCCGCCACGATCCCGATCGCGATGCTGATGGGCGTGTGGATGCGCCACATCCGGCCGGGCGCGATCGGCGAGGCCTCGATCGGCGGCTTCGTGCTGCTGATGCTGGCGATCATGGGTGGCCAGTGGGTGGCGGAGGACCCGGAATGGGCGGCGGCCTTCACCTTCACGGGCACGCAGCTCTGCTGGCTGCTGATCGGCTACGGCTTCGTCGCCTCCATCCTGCCGGTGTGGCTGCTGCTGGCGCCGCGCGACTACCTCTCCACCTTCCTGAAGATCGGCACCATCGTCGGCCTGGCGCTCGGCATCCTGGTGGTGGCGCCGCAGTTGCAGATGCCGGCGGTGACACGCTTCGTGGACGGGACGGGGCCGGTGTGGAGCGGGAGCCTGTTCCCGTTCCTGTTCATCACCATCGCCTGCGGCGCGGTGTCCGGCTTCCACAGCCTGATCTCGTCGGGCACCACGCCGAAGCTGATCGCGACCGAGGCGGACGTGCCGTTCATCGGCTATGGCGGAATGCTGATGGAGAGCTTCGTCGCGATCATGGCGCTGGTGGCGGCCTGCGTGATCGAGCCGGGCGTGTATTTCGCGATGAACAGCCCGGCCGGCGTGGTGGGGACGACGCCGGAGAGCGCGGCGGCGGCGGTCACCGCGATGGGCTTCCCGACCGATGCCGCCGTGATCCGCCAGACGGCGGAGGACGTGGGCGAGACGACGATCATCAGCCGCGCCGGCGGCGCGCCGACCCTGGCCGTCGGGATGGCGCACATCTTCCACCAGGTGATCGGCGGGAAGGCGATGATGGCCTTCTGGTATCACTTCGCCATCCTGTTCGAGGCGCTGTTCATCCTGACCGCGGTGGATGCCGGGACACGGACGGGGCGCTTCATGCTGCAGGATCTGCTGGGCGTCTTCGCGCCGGCGATGCGCAACACCGAGAGCTGGGTGTCCAACATCGTGGCGACCGCGTTGTGCGTGGGGGCGTGGGGGTTCTTCCTCTATCAGGGCGTGACCGATCCGCTGGGCGGGGTGAACACGCTGTGGCCGCTGTTCGGCATCTCCAACCAGATGCTGGCGGCGGTGGCGCTGACGCTCTGCACCGTCGTGATCTTCCGCATGAAGCGCGAGCGGTACGCGTGGGTGACGATCATCCCGACGATCTGGCTGGTGGCCTGCACGATGACCGCGGGGTTGCAGAAGGTGTTCCACCCGGATCCGCGCATCGGCTTCATCTCGCATGCCGAGCGGTTCTCGACGGCGATCGCGGAAGGACGCGTGCTGGCGCCCGCGCGGAGCCTGGATCAGATGCGGCAGGTCGTGTTCAACGACTACGTTGATGCGGCGCTGTCGGTGATGTTCATCGGGGTCGTGGCGGCGATGGTCGTGTTCGGGGTCCGCGCGTGTCTCGATGCCTACCGTGCGAACGGCTGGACGGCGCATGAGGTGGGCGGCGCGCAGCCGGCGGCGGCGGAATGAACGCCTTCCGCATTGCGCTGCGCTGTGCGTGCGAGACGGCGCGGCTGATGGTGGGCGTGCCGGACTATGAGACGTACGTGGCGCATGTGGCGCGCACGCACCCCGGACAGGCGCCGATGAGCTACGCGGAGTTCTTCAAGGACCGGCAGGATGCGCGGTTCGGGGCGAAGGGCGGTGGGTTCCGCTGCTGTTGAGGGCGCGGGAGGGTGAGGGCCGCACGACCTGCGACGCGAAGGAGGGGATGCGCAACTCCCGCCGTGCGTCACTGCCGCACGGCATCGCCCCGCACCGGCACGTGCTCCGGCGCCGGCGGCGTCCACGACATGTCGGGATCGAGCGGGTAGATCGGGCGCGGCACTTCGCGCCAGGGAACGCGGTCGAGCACGACGGTGGTGAGGCCGGGGACGTCCACCTCAATGATGCGGTCCGATGTCCAGATGTCGTCGAAGCCGGCGCGGAAATGACCGCGCGACTTGACGACCAGCGACCGGATGGCGCGCAGGTCCACCCCGAGCGTCTCGATCATGCGCGGCTCGGCGAGCTGGCGGCGATGGGTGACGACGGCGACTCGAACGCCGCCGATGCGCAGCAGCGCGGTGGGGCCGAGCGAGACGCTGCGGCCGCGGTAGATGCCGCGGCGGCCGTTGACCTCGCCGTCGGACAGGGCTTCGACGGCAGCCTCGGCCTCGAAAGGCTGCGAGAAGGCGTGCCTCTCGTCACGGTTGAAGCGGGCGGCGAAGCGCGCGCCCACGCCTCGCGCCTGCGCCTCGGCGGCGAGTGCGGGATCGTTGTGGATGCCGAAGACCGCGCCCTCGACGCCGGCCTCGACGAAGCTGCGGAGGATGTAGGTGGTGTTGCCGCGGCCGCCGCCGCCTGGGTTGTCGGCCACGTCTGCGAAGAGGAGGGAGGCGCGGGACGGGTCGCGGCCGACGTCCAGCGCCATGCGCGTCGCGTCCTGCAGGCTCGTCAGCCGCGTCACCCATTTCGCGCGGGTGGACCAGACCCAGGCGGCGATATCGGCCGCGACCGCCTGCGCGCGACGCGGGTCGGTGCGCGTCGTGACCATGACGGAGAGGCCGTTCTTCGGCGTGTCACCGAGCGAGAAGCCGGAAACGATGGAGACGTTCAGCACCTCGTGGTCCAGGAAGCGCTGGCCGTAGGCGATGGCGTCGGCATAGGGGCCGGCGGCGGTGTTCTGGCTCGTGGCAGGCGGGACGAAGGGAAGCTTCGCGAAGGCGGCGCGCGGCCGCAGGCCACCGAGCATCGCGCGCATCACGGCAGCGCATTCGGCGCCGCGCTCCATCATGTCCACATGCGGGTTGGTGATGAATCCGCAGAGCATGTCGGCGTGCTTCACCATCTCCCAGCTCACGTTGCAGTGCAGGTCGAGAGTTGCGAGCACCGGCACGTCCGGCCCGACGATCTCGCGCACGGTGCGCAGCACGGTGCCGTCGGGGTCGCGGTCCACCGTCGCCGTGGCGGCGCCGTGCAGGGCGAGGAATACGCCGTCGAGCGGCATGGCGGCGCGCAGCGCGGCGGAGAGGCGCGCCAGCATGTCGTCGAACACCTCCTGATCCATCGGGCCGGAGGCGCCGGCGGTGGCGGCGATCGTGTACGCCGGCTGCCAGGCGCGGCCGGCATCCATGGCGCGGCTGAACCCGGTGAGGCCCGTCGGCCCGCGCGGCGCGGCGCTGGCGAGGTCGGCGGCGAGCGCATCGCCTTCGAACCAGCAGGAGGCCTCGAACTCCGCCCGCGTCGCGACGGGCGAATGGCCGTTGCTCTCCAGCATGAAGCCGCCGAGCGCGATGCGGGGTGGGTGCGGCATGTCGTCTCCTCTCCGTCGCTCAGGCTAGGATCGGCCTACCGGCGCGTCCATCACGCACGGAAGGAACGGAAGGCGGCGATGCGCGGGCTGGCGATCGGGGCGGCGTTCGAGGATGTGGCGATCATCCCGATCTATCACCCGACCTGGGACTTCGTCGCGCGACGTGGCGTGCACGTGACGCCGCAGCCGCAGCGCCGGTTCAACGCGCTGATGATGCGGCCGGAATAGGCGCCTCCCGCTTTCTGCTGGCAATGGCGGCCTTCGCAGGTGCAGCATAATCGCGATGGACGCCCCCGCCGACCCCGCCGCCGAGACCATCGCCGAGCTGAGCCACCGCCTTCGGGAAGCGCGGGAGGCGGCGGCGAGCGATCCGTTCGGTGATCCCGTGCTGTCCATCGCGCTGGCGGTCAGCCGGCGCTTCGACGACGGCAGGATGGACGAGGCGCTGACCGCGCGGGTGGTGGCGCGCATGGCGGATGCCGCGGCCTCGGGGCGGGCGGCGCGGCTTTCGGCCTATGTCGGGCTGGGCGACGCGGAGGCTGCGATGTCGGGGCTTGCCGCACGGCTCGTCCGCCCCGACCCGGCGGACAGCCCGGTGCCCTTCGCCGCGTATCGCGACGCGGTGGAGGCGACGCGCTTCTCGGCGGTGTTTACGGCGCACCCGACCTTCTCGCTGCCGCGCGCGACGGCGGCGGCGCTGGCGCGGGCAGCGTGCGGCACGCCCTTCCCGGATGGCCTGCCACACCGGCCCGCCGCGCCGACGCTGGAAGAGGAGTTCGACCAGGCGGCGGAAGCCATCGCGCGCGGGCGCGACGCGCTGGATGGGCTGTCCCGCGCGCTGCTGGAGGCCGCGCGCGGCGTCTGGCCCGATCGCTGGCACGGCCTGATCCCGCGGCCGGTCAGCCTCGCCTCCTGGGTCGGCTACGACACGGATGGGCGCACGGATATCGGGTGGTGGGACACCATCCGGCTGCGGCTGACGATGAAGCGGCTGGGACTGGCGCGGCTGGTCCGGCAGTTGGAGCCGCTGGGCGCGCCGGCGGCGCCGATCCTGGCGCGCGCGGCGCAGGCGGAGGCGGCGGTGGCCGCGCAACTCGACCTCGCGCCGCGCACCGCCGACCCGGAGGATGTGCGCGCCTTTGCGCATGCGCTGGTTGAAGGCCGCGAGGCGGCGCTGCGCGATACCGCGCCGCTGCTGGACCTGTTCCCGGCCGCGCTCGCGGCTGCGCCGGATGACGCAGCGCGGATGGCGCTGGCGGTCGCGCGGGCGGGGCTGGCGGCGCATGGGCTGTCGCTCGCGCACACCCATCTGCGGCTCAACGCCTCGCAGCTCCACAACGCGATGCGCCAGCGGCTCGGCATCGCCGACGCGCCGGAGGACATGGCGCGGCGGCGCGGGCTGCTCGCGCAGATCAACGCGGCGCTGGCGGAGGTGCATCCGCAGCCGCTCGACTTCGGCGCATTGCTCGCGGAGCAGGCCTCGGCGGCGCGGCTCATGATGACGGTCGCGCAGATCGTCAAGCACGTGGACGGCAGCCAGCCGCTGCGCTTCCTGATCGCGGAGACGGAGAGCGGCTACACCCTGCTCTCCGCGCTCTGGCTCGCGCGGCGCTTCGCGGTGGACCGCCACGTGGAGATCTCGCCGCTGTTCGAAACGGCGGAGGCACTGGAACGCGGCGAGCGCGTGCTGGAGGAAGCGCTGCGCAGCGCGCATTTCCGCGCCTACTTGAAGCTGCACGGGCGGCTCTGCCTGCAATTCGGGTACTCCGATTCCGGCCGCTATGTCGGGCAGCTCGCCGCGTCCTACCTGGCGGAACGGTTGAAGCTGCGGCTGGTGGAGCAATTGCGGCGGCACGGGCTATCGGGGATCGAGGTCGTGCTGTTCGACACGCATGGCGAGAGCATCGGGCGCGGCGCGCATCCGGCGGGCTTGGCAGACCGCTTCGCCTATCTCTCGCCGCCGGCGGCGCGCGCGGCCCTGGCCTCGGCCGGGCTGCGGCTGCGGGAGGAGACGAGTTTCCAGGGCGGCGACGGCTACCTGCTGTTCGGCACGCCGGAGCTGGCGGCGGCGAGCATCGCGCGGATCGCGGAGCACGCCCTCGCCACGCCCGCCGCCACGCCTGATCCGATCTACGCCGAGGCGGATTTCGGCGCCGATTTTTTCGCCACCATCCGCGAGGCGATGGCGGAGCTGGTCGCCGACCCCGGCTATGCGGCCCTGCTCGGTGCCTTCGGACCGGGGCTGCTGGACCGGACGGGATCACGCCCGGCGGCGCGGCAGGCCGATGGCGTCGGCGGGCCGGCGCGGATCACGCATCCCTCGCAGCTGCGGGCCATCCCGAACAACGCGATCCTGCATCAGCTCGGCTGGCTGGCGAACACGCTGCACGGGCTGGGCGCGGCCGCGGCGGCGAACCCCGACGCCTTCGCCGACCTGCGCGCGAAGAGCCCGCGCTTCGCCCGCGCGGTGGTGATGGCGGCGCATGCGGCGGCGTGCAGCGACCTCGGCGTGCTGCGGGCGGGGGTGGATACGCTCGATCCCGGGCCGTGGCTCGACCGCGCCGGCGCCACCGCGCGGCCCGGGCGCAGGGAGGAGCTGATGGCGGTCGCCGCGGCGCTGGAGAAGCTCGACCTGTCGGCCGCCGCGCATCGCATGTTCCGGCGCCTGCAGGCCGATCACCTGGCGCTGCGGGCGGCCTGGCCGGACCTGCCGCGCATGCCTGATCGCCTCGTCCTGCTGCACGCGCTGCGGCTCGCGCTCATCCACCGCATCTGGCTGCTGGCGGTGCGCGTGCCGGAATTCAGCCCGCGCCACGGCGCGACGCGGGAGACGCTGCTGCGCGGCGTGCTGCAACTGGACGTGGAGCGCGCGCTGGCGCTGCTGGCGGAAGTGTTCCCGGCCGCGCCGGACCCTTCGGCCGGGCTGGACTTCGCGGAGCCGGCGCCGCCGCGGGACGGCGCGAGCTACGCCCGGGAGCACGCGGCAATCTTCGCGCCGATGGGGAGATTGTTCGCGCTCGTGCGGGAGTGCTCGGCAGCCATCGCGCATGAGGTGGGCGCGTTCGGGTGACATGCGCTGAAGTTGCGCGTGTGGTGCCAGCACCTCCCGCGCAAGCGGGGGGACGCGGTCAGAACGCCACGCAGGCCGGGCGGTAGGTGGTCAGGACGCTCTGCTGGCGGAAGCGGGTCTTCCAGGCATCCTCGACGGAGCGCAGGCGGGTCCGGGCGGTGGTGGCGTCCTCGCCGGGAAGGATCACGACCAGCACCTTCGACCGCTCCTGCAGGATGCGGCCGGCGCCGTCGCGCCAATGCCCGGCGCCGTCGAAGGCGGTGAGGCCGTCGGGGAAGGCGGGGGTGACGACCTCCGCCAGGAACGCGGTCCACTCGGCCTCGGTCACTTCGGCGCGGTCGCGGACCGCGCGCCCGAAATACGCCTCGGCGATCGTCGCGGCTTGCGTCGAAGGCGGGCAGTGCACCGGGGTTGCGGCGCAACCGGCGAGCAGAGGCAGCGCGAGCAGCGAGGCCCTCACGCCGTGCTCGCGAGCAGCACGACGCCGCCGCAGATCAGCGCGATCGCCAGCAGCTTCTGCGCGTGCAGGCTCTCGCCGAACACCGCCCAGCCGATCACCGCGATCACCACGTAGCTCGCGGCGGTGCAGGGCAGCGCGACGCTCATCGGGATCTTCCGGAGTGCGATGATGTAGAGCAGCGCCGCGCCGCCGTAGCAGCCGAGCCCGATGATCGTCGGCCACCGGAGCAGCTGGTCGAGGAACCCGGCGGAGGCGGCGACGGAGCCCGAGGCGCCCGCCTTAAGAAGGATCTGCCCGACCAGCGAGGTGGTGATCGCCGCCGCCAGGGTGAACCAGGCCGCCGTGCTGCTCATCAGGAGACCGCGCGCATGCGCGGCGCCTCGGATTGCTGGGCGGGTTCCGCGGCGATCACCTCGCGCACCACCCCCTGCGGCTTGCCGTTGGCCGAGAGGAAGGCCCGGCCGACATACTCGCCGAGCACGCCGAGGATGAGGAACTGCACGCCGGCGACGAGCAGCGTGACCGTCATCATGGAGGCCCAGCCGGAGGGCGTCTCGCCCATGATCGCCTCGATGGTGACGAGGATGGCGCCGAGCAGGCCGCAGACGCCCATGGCGAGGCCGGCGAGGATCGCGAGGCGCAGCGGCAGGACGGAAAAGTTCGTGGCCAGGTTCAGCCACAGCAGCACCAGGCGCTTCAGCGTGTAGTTGCTGCGGCCCTCGGCGCGCGGCAGGTGCTGCACCTCGATGCTGTCGAGGCGCTGCGTCACCTGCATCAGCAGGCCGTCAACGTAAGGGTAGGGACCGCTGTATTTCGTGACCTCGGCGACCGCCAGCGCGCTCATGCAGCGGAAGGAGGAGAGGTAGAGGCCCTTCGGCTTGTCGAGCAGCAGGTCCGCCACGCCGTTGGCGAAGCGGCTGCCGAGGTTGCGCCAACCCTCGTGCTCCTTCACGGCGTAGCGCGTGTACACCACGTCCCAATTGCCGTTCCGGGCGTGGTCATAGAGCTTGACCACCTCCTCCGGCGGGTTCTGCAGATCGTCGTCCATCGTGATGACGTAGCTCCCGCGGGCGTGGCGCAGGCCGGTCATGACCGCGTTGTGCTCGCCGAAGTTCCGGGCGTGCTCGATGTAGGTGAGCGGCACCGTTGCGGTGCGGGCCAGCGCCCGGCAGACCTCGCCCGAATTGTCGGGACTGCCGTCGTTGACCAGGATGATCTCCAGGCCGCCGGCGGGCTTGAGGGCGGAGAGCGCGTCCACCAGCGCGCCGACCGTGCCGGCGCCGCGATAGACGGGGACTACGATTGAAAGTCCGACGGGGGAAAGGCCGACAGGTCGGCCGGCGGTCTCGGTCACGGGGGCGGTCTCCATCACGGGCGGGTCGCCAGCATCAGCACGGACCCGCCGCCGGGCATTCGTAGCCCAAGCGCACCGAGGCGGCGTTCCGTTTCCGACACGGCGTGCAGGGTGGTATCAATCCAGGGCGGGAAGTCGCCGACATCGCTCGGCGCGTCCTCCCGTCGCTGCAGGACCTTGCGTTGCAGCACCATCAGCGGCAGCAGCAGGCCGTTCCAGTAGCGGCCCGCGATCGCGGCGAAGCCGGCGGCGTCCAACAGCCCCGCCGCGCCGCGGAGCGTGTAGCGGCGGGCATTGTGGACCCGCGCGTCGTGCGCGCTGCGCAGCCATTCGTACGCCGGCAGGTTGAGGACGAGGGTGCCGCCGGGGCGCAGCACGCGGCGCAGCTCGGCCAGGGCGCGGGGCGGCTCCACGCCGGCGTGGCAGATCACGTCTATGCTGACCGCGGCGCCGAAGAACGCATCGGGAAAAGGCAGGCGGTTTGTGTCGCCCGCGGCGACGGGCGCCCCGGATTTGCGGGCGGCGCGGCGTGCGGCGTCGGGCAGGTAGTCCAGGCCGATGGCCTCGCGGCCGGCGAGCCGCTTCAGCAGGCCGCCGGTGCCGCAGCCGGCGTCGAGCAGCGGGCCGGGCGCGCCGGGACGTTCGCGCAGCGCATCGAGCACGCGGGCATGCGCGGCGCGATACCACCACATGCCGTCCTCGGCGGCGTCCATCAGGGCATATTCGGCGGGGTCCACGCCATCGGTTGTGCCGGCCATGCCGGGCGAGGGCAAGGCGGCGCCGCGGCAGGCGCGGGGCAGCCCTGCCGTCCCGTCGCCGCAATGCGGTTGCAGGATGGCTCCGGCGCCGCGAGACTGGTGGCGCGCCCAGCCACATGACAGCACCGCCATCCAACCCCGGGCCCATCCCGGCCCAGGCCACCGCACCGCTCGCCTTGCCGGCGCTCCGGCGCCGGGTACTCCGTGCGCTGCGCTTCGCGCCGGCAGCGGCCTTCCTGCTGATGGTGCTGGCGCCGCCGCTCAACCACGACGTCGCCGCCATCCTGAACTTCGCCGAGCGCTGGGTTGGCGGGGAGCGGCTGTATCGCGACCTCATTGACGTCAACCCGCCGCTGATCTTCGTGCTGACGGCGATCCCCGCGCTGATCGCGAAATGGACGCCGCTGGACGGCGTGCAATCCCTGATCCTCTGCGTGCTCGGCCTCTGCCTCGGCGCTTGGCGGCTGACGAGCCGGCTGCGAGGCGACCGCACGGAGGGCGAGGTGGAGCGCGCGGTGATGGACGCGATGGTGCCGCTGGCGATCCTGCTGCCGGCCTATGACGTCGGGCAGCGCGAGCATCTGATGGCGGTCTTCGCCATTCCCTATGCCGTGCTCGCCGCGCGGCGGGTCGAGGGGCTGCGCACCGCGCCGGCGCTGGCCTGGGGCACGACGCTGGCCGCCGCGCTCGGCTTCGCGCTGAAGCCGCATTTCCTGGCGGTGCCGCTGCTGGTGGAGGGCTTCGTGCTGCTCCGCCGCGGGCCGCGAGCGGCGCTGCGCGATCCGCTGCCCTGGGGCATGGCGGGAGTGTGGCTGGCCTATCTGGCGGCGCTGCCGCTGCTGTTCCCGGCCTATTTCTCCTTCGTCGTGCCGTTGGTGCTGGGCTTCTACCTGGACAATGGCGGCCTCGGGCTGTTCGACGTGCTGCTCTCCGAGCGGATGGGGGCGGCGGCGCTGGCGCTGGCGGTGCTCGCCCCCTTCGCACTGCGGCGGGGCGCGGGGGCGGCGGCGGGCGCGCTGCTCGCGGTGGGGCTGGGCGGGGTCGCCTCGGCCTGGGTGCAGCACAAGGGCTGGAGCTACCACGTCGTGCCGATCGCGATCGCGACCGCGCTGCTCGCCGGCACGCTGCTGGGGCGCTGGCTGGACGGCGCCCTGCCGGCGGTGCGGGCGCGGGCGGCAGCACCGGGCGTGGCGCTCGCGGTCGCCGTCGCCGTGGCGCTGGTGCATCTGCGCGGCGAGAGCCCGTGGCGGCAGATCTGGTACGACGAGACGGCGGGCGGGCAGGTCACCGCGACCCTGCGGCGGGAAGTGGCTGGCGAGCGGCTGCTGGTGCTCTCGCCGGATATCTACCCCGTCTATCCCGCGCTGAACTACGCCCGCGCCCGATCCACGCTGCGCACGATGAATCTCTGGCTGCTGATCGGCGCATATCCCGACTGCCCGGAGGGCGCGCCGCGCTACCGCGAGACCTGGGAGATGAGCCGGCCGGAATTCCTGGTCTATCGCACCGTGGCCGAGGATTTCTCGCGGGCGCCGCCAGCGGGTGTGCTGGTCGCGCGCAACCCGGGCATCCCGCGCTGCGGGGCGGAGGCCTTCGACCCGATCGAGTACTTCTCCCGCCACCCGGCCTTCGCCGAGGAGTGGCGGCATTACACGCGGGTGGTCCACATGGACACCTACCTGCTCTACCTGCGCGAGGACTGACGATGCACGCGGACCACCTCGGCCGAGGCGAGACGCGCGAGGACAGGCTCGATGCCCGGCTGCTGCGCGGGATGGCGGCGACGCTGGGGGTGCCGGTCCCGGATGTCCTTCCGCCGCTGTGGCACTGGATGCTGTTCCAGGACTGGGTGATGCCGGAGGGGATCGGGCCGGACGGGCATCCCAGGCGCGGCGGGTTCCTGCCGCCGGTGCACGACCTGCCGCGGCGCATGTGGGCGGGCGGGCGCGTGACCTTCGGGGCGGAGTTGCGCGCCGGCGACGCGGTGCGGCGGACCAGCACGATCACGCGTGTCGAGGAGAAGGCGGGCGGCACGGGACGGCTGGTGTTCGTGACGGTGCGGCACGTCGTGGAGGGCCCGGCAGGCGTCGCCGCCGAGGAGGAGCAGGACATCGTCTATCGCGGCGCGGAGGGCGCGGCGGTCAAGCCGGCCGAGGCGGCGGCGGACTGGCCCGACGCGGTTTCACGCGTCGTCGTGCCTGATCCCGTGATGCTGTTCCGCTACTCCGCGCTGACCGGCAACGGCCACCGCATCCATTACGACCATCCCTACGTGACCGACGTGGAGGGCTATCCGGGCCTCGTCGTGCACGGGCCGCTGCAGGCGACGCTGATGGCGGGGCTCGCGGCGGAAGCGAGCGGGCGCGCGCTGCGGCGCTTCGCCTTCCGCGGGCGGCGGCCCTGCTTCGACGGGCGTCCGCTGACGGTGCTGGCGCGCGTCTCGGGCGGCGCGGCCGCGCTGGAGACGCGTGACGATGCGGGCGCGACCTGCATGACGGCGGAGGCGGAACTGGCGTAATGCCGCTGCGGCACGATGTCCGTCGCGGCGTGCTGCTCATGCTGGCCGCCTGTGCGCTGTTCACGGTGATGAGCGCGCTCATCAAGGCGCTCGGCGGACGCATCCCGGTCGCGGAGGTGATGTTCTTCCGCAGCGCCTTCGCGGTACCTGTCGTGCTGCTGGTCGTCGCGCGCGCGCGCCGCGGGCGGCCGGTGCTGGACGCGCTGCGGACGAAGCGCTTCCCCGGGCATTTCGTGCGCGCGACGACCGGCACGGCGGCGCAGGCCTGCGCCTTCTTCTCGCTCGCGCTGCTGCCGCTTGCCGAGCATACGGCGCTGACCAACACGACGCCGCTCTTCGTCACGCTGCTGTCCATTCCCTTCCTCGGAGAGAAGGTCGGCGTGCACCGCGCCGGCGCTGTCCTGCTCGGTTTCGCCGGCATCCTCGTCATCGCGTGGGGCCAGGGCGGCTTCACCTCCGCGCTCGAAGGCGCCGCCTGGCTCGGCATGGCGGTCGCGGTCGGCAACGGCGTGTTCTCCGCCGCGACGACGCTGCTGGTCCGGCGCCTCTCCGCGACCGAAGCCTCCACCACCATCACGTTGTGGCAATCGCTGCTGATGACGGCCTTCGCCGCCGCGGCGCTGCCCTTCGGGTGGGTGACGCCGGGCTGGCACGACCTGATCCTCCTCGTCCTGGTCGGCCTGCTCGGCGGCGCAGCGCAGATCATGCTGACGGAAGCCTGGGCGAGCGCGCAGGTCTCGGCCATCGCGCCCTACTCCTACTCCTCCCTCCTCTGGGCGATCCTGTTCGGCTGGGTCGCGTTCGGCGACGTGCCGGGTCCGCTGACGGTCCTCGGCTCGGCGTTGATCGTCACGGCCAGTCTCTACATCCTGCATCGCGAACTGGTCCGGAGACGGCGCGGATGAGCATTCCCTTCCGGCGTGAGGACGCGCTGCCCTACGGCGAGGCGGTGGAGGTCGCGCCGCTGGTCCGCCGCATGCTGTGCGCCAACCCCGGGCCCTTCACCTTCCGCGGGACCAACACGTACCTGATCGGGCGCGGCGAGGTGGCGGTGCTCGATCCCGGGCCGGAAGATCCTGCGCACCTGGCCGCCATCCTGCGCGCGACGGAGGGCGAGCGGATCACCCGCGTGCTGGTCAGCCACACGCATCGCGACCACTCCCCGGGTGCTTCGGCGCTGGCCGCGGCGACCGGGGCCGAGACCTTCGGCTTCGGGCCGCATCTGACGCCGGCCGACGCGGGCGGGGAAGGCGGCGATCACGCCTTCCGGCTGGACGTGGCGTTGCCCGACGGGGCGGTGCTGGAGGCCGATGACTGGCGTCTGACCGCGATCCACACGCCAGGTCATTGCGCGAACCACCTGTGCTTCGGCTTGGAGACGGAAGCCGGCGGCGGCGTGCTGTTCAGCGCGGACCACGTGATGAGCTGGTCCACGAGCGTGGTCAGCCCCCCGGACGGCGACATGTCGGATTACATGCGGTCGCTGGCAAAGGTCGCGGCGCGCGATGACCACGTGTACCTGCCCGGGCACGGGCCGCCGCTGCCGGACCCGGCACCCTTCGTCGCGGCGCTGGCGGCGCACCGGGTGGAGCGCGAGGCGCGCGTGCTGGCGGCGCTGCGCGCGGCGCGGCGCGCGACGGCGCTGGAGCTGGTGCCGGCGGCCTACGGGCCGGAGCTCGACCCCCGGCTGGTGCCGGCGGCGGCGCGGAGCCTGCTGGCGCATCTGATCAAGCTGGAGAGGGAAGGCGAGGCGACGCGGGACGGCGAGGCGTTCGAGGCGCGCTGACCGCTACCCGTCGCTCATGCGGTTGTCGTTGCCGCGATAGACGATCTTCTCGCGCGCATGGCGTCGCTCAGCCGGCGTGTCGAGCCAGGACGCGAACTCGCCGAGGATCTTTCGGGTGATGTCGGCGAGGTCGGCCTTCAGCGCGTCGGGCAGCGCGTACCAGCCGAGGCGCTCCAGCTCGCCGGACCCGGCGATGTCGCCGCGCACGGATTCGGCCGGCGCGAGCAGGAATCGCGCATTGAAGCGCATGGCACGCGACGCCGGCGTGACGGCGCGGCAGAGGTAGTCGAGCGCGGCAAGATCCGGCAGCAACCGCTCGCCCTGCCGTTCGCCGAGGAGCAGGCCGGTCTCTTCGAACAGCTCGCGCGCCGCGGCGACGCCGAGCGCGCGGGCGAGCGACGGCGTGGCGCGATGACGGAGCAGCGCTTCGGTATCGGCGCGCAGCTCGGACAGCGTCTTCACCCGGTGGTCGGCGCGATCCACGCGGCCGCCGGGGAAGACCAGCACGCTCGGCATGAATCTGTGCTTCGCGTGGCGGGTGCCCATCAGGAGTTCGGGCGCGCCGCGTCCCTGGCGCCACACGATGAGGCTTGCGGCGTGGCGCGGCGTGACCGCGCGCTGGCCAGGTGCGCGCGCCGCGGCGCGGCGGAGGTCGGCGCCACCGGGATCGTCGTTCGTCGCGTCAGCCAAGGTTCACGTTCCTGCCCGCGAGCCAGGCGCGGAAATTCGGGCGTTCGGGGACGGAGAGCTGCCGCGCGGCGTTCTCGGACCAGGTGCAGCCTTCGGGCTTCGGGCCGTGGACATCGGGATAGCGCGGTTTGCCGGGCGGGCGCAGCGCATCGTAGGCGGGCAGCGCCGTTGCGAGACCGCTGTCGTCGTAGCGTTCGTGATGCACGACGACGGAAGGCGGCAGGCGCGGCGAGGTGGCGACCCGGGCGGCGGGAAAGCCGAGCGTCAGGCCGGCCACGGGAAACACCCCGTCAGGCAGGCCGAACAGCTCCGCGATCAGGTCCAGGTGGTTGCGGACATAGGAAATCGGGCAGGTGCCGAGGCCTGCCGCGTCCGCGGACATGATGCAGAACCCCATCGCCAGCGCGGCGTCCACGCTGGCATTCAGGAAGGTGTCAACGCTATCGTTCGCGTGGATGCGGCCATATTGCGCGCACACCGCGCGGCCGCGGCGGATGTCGCCGCAGAACAGCAGCAGGACCGGCGCCTCCTTGATCCAGGGCATCGTGCCGATGGCGTCCGCAACCGCGGCGATCTTCACCGCGTCGCGCGTGACGAGGATGCCGTATTGCTGCAGATCGGATTTGGCGGGCGCGGATTGCGCGCCGGCGAGGACGAGGTCCAGCAGCGGATCAGGTACGGGATCGGCGCGGTAGCGCCGCGTCACCCGGCGATCGAGGATCGGCGCGAGCGCGGGCGGCAATTCCGGCGGCTCGAAAGGAAGCGCGCCGTAGCGCGCGCGGAGCAGGGATTCGGCATCCATGCGCTCAGCCTCGCATGTCAGGCGCGGACGATCCAGGCATCGGCGACGGTCACGCCCTCGCCCTCGGCGCCGATGATGAGGGGGTTGATCTCCGCCTCGCGCACCGCGTCCAGCGCGGCGAGGCGGGAGATGGCGATGATGGCGCGGGTCAGCGCATCCAGGTCGCCGCGCGGCAGGTTGCGCCAGCCGGTGAGCGGGACGAGTGCGCGCACCTCCGCGATCATCTCGCGCGCCGTGTCGGCATCCACGGGGGCGAGGCGGATCGCCACGTCGCGGTGCAGTTCGGCGAGCACGCCGCCGGCGCCGAGCAGCACCACCGGCCCTACCTCCGGATCGCGGCGGAAGCCGAGGATCACCTCCGCGAGGCCGAGTGCCATCGGCTGCACGAGCACGCCGGTGATGCGGGCCTGCGGCACGGCGCCGGCGACGCGGGTGCGCAGAGCGGCGACGGCGTCGCGCAGCGCCTCGGCATCGGGGATGTGCAGCGCGACGCCGCCGACCTCGGTCCTATGGGCGATGTCGGGCGACAGGATCTTCGCCGCCACCGGGTAGCGCAGCCCGGCCGGGATCTCGTTCGTGACCACGGCATGGTCCGATGCCAAGCCGAGGGCTGCGAAGACGGCGCGCGCATCGGCCTCGTCGGGCGCGTCGGGGATCGCGACCGCTCGCACCTCCGCGGCGACAGCGTCGCGGGGTGGGCACCAGGCGCAGAAGGCGGCGATCGCGTCGGCGGCGCCCTCGGGCGTGCGGAAGGCGGCGATGCCGGCCTCGGCGAGCAGGCGGAGCGAGGCCCCGGCCTCGGGGGCGAGGAAGGCGGCAAGGGGCTTGCTGGGCTGCCGCGCCGCTTCGAGGATGCCCGCCACGGCGTCGTGCGGGCGGAACTGCGCGGAGCTGCCGATGACGGCCAGCGCGAGGTCGGTGTCCTCGGCCGCGCGCAGGCCGGAGAGCGCGGCGGCGACGCGGTCCGGCTTCGTGCCGGCGAGCGTCATGTCGAGCAGGCGGCCGCGATACGGCAGCCCGCATGCGGCGAGCGCCGCGGCTGCGGCCGCGTCGGGCGGTCGCGCCTCGATGCCGCGCACGCCGAGCGCATCCACGGCGAGGGCGCCGCCGCCGCCCGTGGTCGTCATCACGCCGACGGCGCGGTGCGCGCGCATGGGCGCGCGGCGGCCGGCCAGCAGCGGCGGCAGTTCCAGCAGCGCTTCCAGCATCGTCACGCGCAGGATCCCGTGCGCGCGGAAGAAGGCGTCGGCGGCTGCATCGGCGCCGGCCAGCGCGCCGGTGTGGCTGGCCGCGAGCTCCGCACCGAAGGGGCTGCGGCCGAGCTTCAGCGCGACGATCGGCTTGGCCAGCGCATGCGCCTTCCGCGCGGCGGCGGCGAGGTGGTGCGGGGCGCGGATCGCTTCGAGGAAGAGGCAGACCACGTCCACCTCCGGCCGGTCCAGCAGCAGCGACGCGACCTCGCCGGCCGTCAGGTCGGCTTCGTTGCCGGTGCCGACGAGGTGGGAGAAGGCGAGACCGCGTGCAGCACCGCGGGAGAGCAGCGCCCCTATCATGGAGCCGGATTGCGAGACGAGCGCGACGCGGCCGGTGGCCAGGCTCTCGGCTTCCAGCGCGGCGTTGGTGGTGAGCGCGATGCGCCCGGCCGTGTTGACGACGCCCATGCTGTTGGGACCGAGGAGGCGCATAGCACCGGCCGCGGCGAGCACGCGCGCCTGGCGGGCCGCGCCCTCCGGGCCGGCTTCGGCGAAGCCGTCGGCGAGGATGCAGGCGACCGGGATGCCGCGCGCCGCACAGGCGGCGACCTGCGCCTCCACCGCCTCGGTGCCGAGCAGTATGTAGGCGAAGTCCAACGCGCCAGGGACGGCGTCGAGCGAGCGGTACGCGCGTTCGCCGAGAACCTCGCCGCCGCGCGGGTTCACCGGAAACAGCTCTCCGCCGAATCCATGGCGACGCAGGTAGCGCTGCGGCCGCGCAGTCAGCCGCTCCGCATCGGCCGACGCACCGATCAGCGCGATGCGGCGCGGGGCGAGCAGGGCGTCCGCGAGGCTCACCTGGGCGCGCGTTGAGAGAAGCTGCGGCCGAACACGCCTTCCGCGATGCGGTTCTTCATCATTTCCAGGCTGCCGCCGGCGATCATCCAGCCTCGCGTCTTGCGCACGCAGTACTCGATCAGCAGGTCCTGGCTGTAGCCGGTGCCGCCCATCACCTGCATGGCCTCGTTCGCCGCCATCCAGCCCGCCTGATTGCACGCATACTTGGCGATGGCGACGGCCTGCGCATCCGGCAGCCCGTCGCCGGCGCCGATCGCGGCGCGGTAGAGCAGGAGCTGCGCGGCATCAAGCGCGACGCGCATCTCCGCGAACTTCCACTGGATACCCTGGAACTCGGAGAGCGCGCGGCCGAACTGCCGGCGCGTCTCGGCATGCGCCTTCGCCTGCCGAAAGCAGTATTCGCCGAGCGCGAGGGCGCGCGTGGTGTTGCCGATGCGCTCCACGTTGAAGCCGGCGATCTGCCGGCGGAAGCCGCCCTCGCCGAGCAGCACATTCTCCGCCGGGATGAACACGTCGTCGAAGTAGAGCGCGCACCAGGTCTCGCCGTTCATGTAGCGGCTGGGCTGGCCGAGGCGGAAGCCGGGCGTGCCGCGTTCCACGATGACGCTGCCGATGCCGTTCACGCCGGGGCCGAAGCGGCAATAGACGACGAAGACGCCGGCATCCTCGGTGTTGGAGGTGAAGACCTTGCCGCCGTTCAGGCGAAAGCCGCTGCCGTCGGGCGTGGCACCCGTCTTCAAATCCGTCAGCGCGGAGCCGGCATCGGGTTCGGTCATGCCGACCGCGGCGATGGTCTCGCCGCGCAGCAGGGGGGCGAAGTAGCGCGCCTTCTGCGCCGGCGTCGCGTATTCGGCGAGGGTGCGGAAGGCGCCGAAATTGCCGGCCTGCAGCACGTCCGCGCTGCGCGGGCAGACGAGGGCGATCTGCTCCATCGCCAGCACCGCATCGAACAGCGTGCCGCCCTGCCCGCCATCGGCCTCCGGCAGGGCGATGCCGAACAGGCCGTGCCCGGCCATCAGCTTCGCAACATCCCAGGGGAAGCGTTCGTCATGCGCGCGGGCGAGGGCGCCGGCCGCGAGATGCGTCTCGGCGAAGCGGCGGACGCTGTCCTGGAATGCGCGCTGCTCCTCGGACAGCGAGAAATCCATCAGACCGGGTCCCAGGAGAAGACGTCGCCGCTGCGATCCAGCGGCACAAAGGCCGCACGCAGCGCGGGCATCGCGGTTTCGGCGATGCTCTCCGGTGTCCAGCCCTCGCCGCGGTGCGTGCTGCGGACCGGGCGGGGCTGGCTGAACACGAAGAGTTCGTTGTGGCGCGCGGCGAAGACCTGCCCCGTGACGTCCCTCGCCGCGTCGGAGGCGAGGAACACGGCCAGCGGCGCGTTCTTGTCCGGCGTCATCTGCTGCATGCGCGCCACGCGGGCCTTCTCGGCCTCGGTTTCGGCGGGAATGGAACTGGTCATGCGCGACCAGGCGAAAGGCGCGATGCAGTTGGAGCGCACGCCGAAGCGGCCCATGTCCAGCGCGATGGACTTGCTCAGCGCGGCGATGCCGAGCTTCGCGGCCGCGTAGTTCGCCTGGCCGAAATTGCCGATGAGGCCGGAGGTCGAGGTCATGTGCACGAAGGCGCCGGACCCCTGCGCGCGGAAAAGCTCGGCCGCGGCGCGGGAGACGTAGAAGCTGCCGTTCAGGTGCACGTCAATCACCGCGCGCCAGTTCTCCGGCGACATCTTGTGGAAGATCACGTCGCGCAGGATGCCGGCATTGTTCACCACGATGTCCACGCGCCCGAAGGCGTCGAGCGCGGCCGCCACGATGCGCCGCGCGCTGTCCCACTCCGCGACGCTGTCGGTGTTCGCCACCGCCTCGCCGCCGCGCTGGTGGATGATGGCGACGGTCTGCTCGCCGGGGGTCGCGCTGGTCGGGCCCTGGCCGGTCAGGCTCGCGCCGATGTCGTTCACCACCACCTTCGCGCCGGCCAGCGCCATCGCCAGCGCGATCTCGCGCCCGATGCCGCCGCCGGCGCCGGTGACGACCGCGACCTTGCCCGCGAGCATCATGCAACCTGCCCTCTTCCCGTGCAGCCCGGTTCTAGGCCGCGCCACCCTGGGCGGGAAGCCGGGTTGCCGGATGATGCGCTTTCGTCGAATGTCCGGACAACACGCGGGAGAGCGGGATGGCGTTCGTCGCCCTGGAGGGCGTGGGCAAGGTGTTCCGTGGCCGCACCGGCGCGTGGGAGGCGGTGCGCGACTTCACGCTGGCGCTGGAGGAAGGCGAGTTCTTCTGCCTGCTCGGCACCTCCGGCTGCGGCAAGACGACGGTCTTGAACATGCTGGCGGGGTTCGAGGCGCCGACCAGCGGCCGCATCACGCTGGACGGCGTGCCGGTGACGCGGCCCGGTGCCGATCGCGGCGTGGTGTTCCAGGGCCATGACAGTCTGTACGACTGGCTGACGGCGCTGGACAACATCGGCTTCGGGCTGCGCCTGCGCGGCATGGGGCGCGCCGAACGGCGCGCGGCTGCGGAACGCTACCTCCGCATGGTCGGGCTGACGGGCCAGGGTGCCAAGCACCCGTCGGAGCTGTCGGGCGGGATGAAGCAGCGCATCCAGATCGCGCGCGCGCTGGCGAACGATCCGCGCATCCTGCTGATGGACGAACCCTTCGGCGCGCTGGACGCGATGACCCGCGCGGTCCTGCAAGGCGAGCTCTCGCGCATCTGGGCGGAGACGCGCAAGACCGTGCTGTTCATCACGCACGACATCGAGGAGGCCTGCGCGCTCGCCACGCGCATCGGCGTGATGCGGCGCGGGCCGGGCGGCACGCTGAAGGCCGTGGTGCCGGTGGACCTGCCCTTCCCGCGCGAGCGCACCTCCGACGGCTTCATGCGCGCCTTCCGCGAGGTGCACGCGCTGATCCACGATGAGATCCATGGCGCTCACTAGCCGCGCGGCGACCGTCGCCGGCTACGCCGCCGGCTTCGCGATCCTCTTCCTCATCTGGCACCTGGCGGCCGTCTTCCTGGTCCGCTCCGCGCTGTTCCCACCGCCCTGGCCGGTGCTGGAGCGCGCCTGGGTGCTGATCGAGGACCGCATCCTGCAGGAGCAGGTCGTCGCCAGCCTGCGCCGCATCCTGCAAGGCTTCCTGATCGGCAGCGCGGTGGGCATCCCCTTGGGCCTGGCGATCGGCAGCTTCAGGCCCGTGCGCCTGCTGCTGGAACCCTGGACGGAGTTCTTCCGCTTCATCCCGGCCGTCGCGATGATCACCGTCTCCGTGATCTGGTTCGGCATCGGGGAGGAGAGCAAGGTCTTCCTGATCGCCTACACGACGGTGTTCGTGGTGATCATCAGCACCGCGGCCGGCGTCGGCGCGGTGGGGCGGGACAAGGTGCGCGCCGCGCAATGCCTGGGCGCCACGCGCTTGCAGGTCTTCGCGCTCGTCGCGCTGCCGGCCACCGTGCCCTACATCCTCACGGGCATGCGCCTGGCCATGGCCAACGCCTTCGTCACCATCGTGGCGGCGGAGCTGGTGGCCTCCAACGACGGGCTGGGCAAGATGCTGTGGGACGCGCGGCTGTTCATGCAGATCGAGGACATCTTCGTGGCCCTCATCTCGCTCGGCCTGCTGGGCTTCGCGACGGACCGCGTATTTCGCCTGCTGATCCGCGCCTTTGCGGGACGCTTCAACCCAACCATGTGAGAGGGAGAGAGAAAGATGAACCGTCGTGATCTTCTGGCCGCCGGCGCCGCATTGCTGCCGCTGCCATCGCTCGCGCAAGGCGCCCCCATCCGCATGACGATCGCAACCGGCGTGGACCCGTCCTTCGCGCCCTTCTACGTCGCGCGGGAAGGCGGCATCTTCCAGCGCAACGGGCTGGACGTGACGGTGAACACGGGGCCGTCGGGCTCTGCCATGATCGCCTTCCTCGTCGGCAACCAGATCAACTCGGCCTATGGCGCGGAGCAGGCCGGCGTCTCGGCGCATCTCGTGGACCAGAACGTGGTGGCGGTGGCCGAAGGCACGGCGCTGCTGCGCTGGATCAGCGTGCTCGGGCGCGGGGTCGCGAACATGGACGCGCTGCGCGGCAAGCGCGTCGGCGTGGCGCGCGGGACGGGCAGCGAAACCTTCTGGCTCTCGGTCGTGTCCAAGCTGAACCTGAACCCGGCGGACTACACGATCGTGAACGTGGAGGCGCCGGAGATGGTCGCCGCGCTGGAACGCGGCAACATAGACGCCTTCGCAGTGTGGGAGCCCTGGCCGACGCGCGCGCTGCGCGCCATCCCCGGCACGAGCATCCTGCTCTCCAACGAGCAGGTCCAGATCGTGCGCAACTTCGTCTACATGAACCGCGGCTGGGCGGAAGCGAATGCCGAGGCGACGTCGCGCTTCATGCGGTCCCTGATCCAGGCGCAGGAATTCATCGCGGCCAACCCGGCCGACGCCGCGGCGCAGGTCGCGCGCTTCCTGCGCCAGGACCGCGCCTTCATCGCGGAGCTGATGACGAAGGTGGAGTACCGGATGAACCTGACGGCGGACAGCGTCGCCAACATCCAGCTGGCCATAGACCAGTTGCGCGGCATGAACCGCCTCTCGCGGGAGGTGACGCCGGCGGGGGTGATCTGGACGGGGCCGCTGGCGGGCGTCGCGCGCGACCGCGTACAGGTCTGAGCCTCGGCTACCCCTCCCTCGCCGCGATGATCCCTCCCGCCAGGCTCGCCGGGATGCGGTTCCGCCAGGACCCGCCATCCACCTGCGTCACGAAGTCCAGCACCGCGCGATTGAAGGCGTCCGGGTCTTCCAGGTTCATTGTGTGCCCGCATTTCGGCATCACCAGCAGCGCGGAACTCCGGATCGTGCGCTTGAGGTAGATCGAGGCTTCCAGCGTCGGGTCGTCCTCGTCGCCCGCGATGATCAGCGTCGGCACGATCATCCGGGCGAAGCCCTCGGCGAGGTCGAACAGCGACGGGCGCATGCGCTGCACGCCGGCCATGGTCAGCGCGGAACCTTCGGTCGAGTGTTCGCGCAGTTGCGCCATGAACTCGGCATACCCTCGAGGATCCTTCTCTTCGAACACCAGCCGCGTCGGGCCGCGGGCGTAGGTCTGGCCGAAGCGGTCCATGCTCTCGGCGCGGATGCGGGCGATGGCGGCGTCGGTTTCCGCGCGGAACTGCGCGACCTTGTCGGGCGCGGCGCCGTAGCCCACGCCGGCCGCGACCAGGCTGCGGGCGAGCGACGCGTGGCGAAGGCCGAGATGCAGCGTCGCGAAGCCGCCCATGGAGAGGCCGACGACGTGGCTCGGCCCCAGCCCCAGCCCGTTGATCACCGCGGCGATGTCGTCCGTCGCGCGGGCCTGGCTGTACAACGCCGGGTCGGACGGCACCTCGGAAGGCGGGTAGCCGCGCGCGGCGAAGGCGATGCAGCGGTAGCGGCGGGAGAAGAAGCGGAGCTGCATCTCCCAACTCCGGTGATCGCCGGCGTATTCGTGCACGAAGACCATCGGCGTGCCGGTGCCGGCTTCCTCGTAGTGCAGGCTCACCCCATCGTCGGTGCGGATCGTCGGCATCGCGCTCTCCCGGATCGTCTCGGAAAGCTTCGCCGGGGCGGCATTTCCGGGCAACCCGGCGCTTGACGTTGCGGGGGCGGACGCGCATCTACCAATCCGGACCGAAGAGGTCCGGTTTCACCCATCCCGGAGGGGCCAGCCGTGCTGCGGGTCTCGAAGCTGACGGACTACGCCGTCGTGGTGCTGAGCCGGCTGGAAGCCGAGGGCGGCGTGCAGACCGCGCCGGGCTTGGCCGCCGGCACCGGCATCGCGGAGCCCACCGTCGCCAAGGTACTCAAGATGCTGTCCGGCGCCGGCCTTGTCGAGGGGCTGCGCGGCGCCCGCGGCGGCTACCGCCTGCTGCGCCCGCTGGCCGGCCTGCCGCTCTCCGAGGTGATCGTCGCCATGGATGGCCCGATCGCGCTGACGGCCTGCGTGGATGGTGGCTTCGGCCTGTGCGAGGCCGAGCACACCTGCCCCGTCCGCGGCCGTTGGGATCCGGTGAATGCCGCGATCCGCGACGCGCTGTCCAACATCACGGTCGCCGCGATCGCCGCGCCTGCTCCCTATGCGCGGATCGCCGCGCCCCTCCCCATCCCGGCGCTCGTCGCCGAGTAGGACAAGAAGAATGCCCGCCGTCACCGAGACGCTCGAGACCGTCCAGTCCGTCACCGACTCCGGCTACAAGTGGGGGTTCGAGACGGACATCCCGATGGAGTTCGCCCCCAAGGGGCTGAACGAGGACATCGTCCGCTTCATCAGCGCGAAGAAGGAGGAGCCGGCCTGGCTGCTCGACTGGCGCCTGAAGGCCTTCGCCATGTGGCAGAAGATGGAGGAGCCGAACTGGGGCGCGGTGAAGTACCCGCCGATTGATTACCAGGACGCCTACTACTACGCCGCCCCCGTGCAGAAGGTGAAGCCGAAGTCGCTAGACGAGGTGGACCCGGAGCTGCTGCGCACCTACGCCAAGCTCGGCATCCCGCTGAAGGAGCAGGCAATCCTGGCCGGCGTCGAGGGCGCGGGCGAGACGCCGGCGGAAGGCCGCATGCCCATCGCCGTGGACGCGGTATTCGACAGTGTCTCCGTCGCGACCTCCTACAAGGACCGGCTCGCGAAGGAGGGCATCATCTTCTGCTCGATCAGCGAGGCGGTGCGGGAGCATCCGGAGCTGGTGCGGCAGTACCTCGGCAGCGTGGTCCCGCAGGGCGACAATTTCTACGCGGCGCTGAACAGCGCGGTCTTCACGGATGGCAGCTTCGTCTACATCCCGAAGGGCGTGCGCTGCCCGATGGAGCTCTCCACCTATTTCCGCATCAATGCGAAGAGCACGGGCCAGTTCGAGCGCACGCTGATCATCGCGGATGCCGGCAGCCATGTCAGCTACCTCGAAGGCTGCACGGCGCCGATGCGCGACGAGAACCAGCTGCATGCGGCGGTGGTGGAGCTGGTCGCGCTGGACGACGCGACGATCAAGTACAGCACGGTGCAGAACTGGTACCCCGGCGACGCCGAGGGCCGGGGCGGCATCTACAACTTCGTCACCAAGCGCGGCGCCTGCCGCGGCGCGCGCAGCAAGATCAGCTGGACGCAGGTGGAGACCGGCAGCGCGATCACCTGGAAGTACCCGTCCTGCATCCTGCAGGGCGACGACAGCGTGGGCGAGTTCTACTCGGTCGCGATCACCAACAACCGCCAGCAGGCCGATACGGGCACCAAGATGTTCCATATCGGCCGGAACACCCGCAGCACGATCGTCAGCAAGGGCATCAGCGCGGGGCAGGGGCAGAACACCTATCGCGGCCTGGTGAAGATCAGCCCGAAGGCCGCCGGCGCGCGCAACTTCACGCAGTGCGATTCGCTGCTGATCGGCGACAGCTGCGGCGCGCACACCGTGCCCTATATCGAGAACCGCTGCATGAGCGCGAAGGTCGAGCACGAGGCGACGACCAGCCGCATTGCGGAAGATCAGCTCTTCTACTGCCGGCAGCGCGGGCTGAACGAGGAGGAGGCGGTCGGCATGATCGTCAACGGCTTCGCCCGCGAGGTGCTGAAGGAGTTGCCGATGGAATTCGCGGTGGAAGCGCAGAAGCTCCTCGCGATCAGCCTGGAAGGATCGGTTGGCTAAGATGCTCGATATCGAGAACCTGCACGCGACGGTTGACGGCAAGGCCATCCTGAACGGCCTGACGCTGCGCATCCCGGCCGGCGAGGTGCATGCGGTCATGGGCCCGAACGGCTCGGGCAAGTCCACCCTCTCCTACGTGCTCGCGGGACGCGAGGGCTACGAGGTGACGGGCGGCTCCGTGACCTTCGCCGGGCAGGACCTGCTGGCGATGGAGCCGGAGGAGCGCGCGGTCGCCGGGATGTTCCTGGCCTTCCAGGCGCCGGTAGAGCTGCCGGGCGTGGGCAACGCGAACTTCCTGCGCACCGCGCTCAACGCCGTCCGCCGCGCGCGCGGCGAGGCGGAGATGGACGCGATGCAGTTCCTGAAGCTCGCGCGGGCACGCATGAAGGCGCTGAACATGCCGGACGAGATGCTGAAGCGCCCCGTCAATGTCGGCTTCTCCGGCGGCGAGAAGAAGCGGAACGAAATGCTGCAGCTCGCGATGCTCGCGCCGCGCTTCGCGGTGCTGGACGAGACCGACAGCGGCCTCGACATTGATGCGCTGAAGCTGGTCGCGGATACCGTGAACACGCTGCGCGGGCCGGATTTCTCGGCGCTGGTGATCACGCATTACCAGCGGCTGCTGAACCACATCGTGCCGGATCGCGTGCACGTCCTCTCGGCCGGGCGCATCGTGCGCAGCGGCGGGCCGGAGCTGGCGCAGGAGCTGGAGGCGTCGGGCTACGGCGCGGTCGCGGCTTGACGGCGATGGGCCAGACCGGCGCCGCGGCCTTCCTCGGCCGCTACGAAGGGCTGCGCACGCGCCTGCCCGGCGCGCGCGTGGCGTGGGTGGAGGCGCTGCGCGAGCGCGCGGCCGCCGCCTTGCGCACCCAGGGCTTCCCGACGCGGCGGGCGGAAGCGTGGAAATACACCGATCTCGCTTCGATCAGCAGCGCCAGCTTCGGCGAGCCGCTGACGAGCGTGGAGGACGCGCCCGCCATCCCGCCCGCAGCGCACCCGCGCGCGGTGTTCGTGGATGGCCGCTTCCGCGCGGACCTCTCCGCCTTCGACCTGCCCTTCGCGGTTGAGAGCCTGGCGGCCGCGCTGCCGCGGCTGGAGGGACGGGTCGGCGCGCTGGCCGATGTCGCGCGCGATCCGATGGCCGCGCTGAACGGCATGCTGTTCGAGGACGGGCTGGTCGTGGACGTGCCTGCGGCCGTTGCCGGCGGCGTGCTGGAACTGCTCTCGCTCGCAACCGAATCCGACCGCGCACCGGCCTTCCATCCGCGCCACCTGGTCCGCCTCGGCGCGGGGGCGAGCCTGACGCTGATCGAGACCGCGATGGGCCCGGCCGGGGCGCGCTACCTGCACAATCCCGTCTTCGAGATCGAGATCGCGGAAGGCGCGAAGCTGAGCCATGGCCGGCTGCAACGCGAGGGCACGGAGGGCGTGTTCCTCTCAACGGTCTATGCCCGGGTGGCCGCGCGCGGCACGTACGACAATTTCACGCTGAACGCCGGAGCGCGGCTCGCGCGGAACGAGATCCACGTCGCGCTGACCGGCCCGAAGGCGGAGGCGCACATGAACGGCGTGCAGCTCGTCAGCGACGGGCGGCATGCGGATACGACGACGTCGCTGGACCATGCGGCGCCGGATTGCTCTTCGCGCCAGACCTACAAGACCGTGCTGTCCGGCCGGTCGCGCGGCGTGTTCCAGGGCAAGATCCACGTCCACCAGGTCGCGCAGAAGACGGACGGCTACCAGATGAACCAGGCGCTGCTGCTGTCTCCCGAGGCGGAGATGGACAGCAAGCCGCAGCTCGAGATCTACGCCGACGACGTGAAGTGCAGCCACGGCGCGACGGTGGGCGAGCTGGACGCGGACGCGCTGTTCTTCCTGCGCAGCCGCGGCATCCCGCAGGCGCAGGCGAAGGGGATGCTGGTGGAGGCCTTCATGACGGAGGCAGTCGAGGCGGTGGCCGACGAGGCGATCCGCACGGCGCTCGCCGGCGCCGTCGCGGGCTGGCAGGGGGTGGCGGCGTGATGGACGGGCATGTGGTTCCAGTGCTCGACTTGGCCGCGATCCGCGCGGATTTTCCGATCCTGTCGGAGCGCGTGCGCGGCAAGCCCTTCACCTTCCTCGACAGCGGCGCCTCCGCGCAGAAGCCGCGGCAGGTGATCTCGGCGATGGTGCGGATGATGGAGACGGCCTACGCCAACGTCCATCGCGGCGCGTACCACATGAGCGAGCAGGCGACGGAGGCATACGAGGCCGCGCGCGGCGCCGTGGCGCGCTTCCTGAACGCCGGGTCGGAGCGCGAGATCGTCTTCACCAAATCCTCGACCGAGGCGATCAACCTCGTCGCGCACGGCTACGGCCGCGGCGTGCTGAAGCCCGGCCAGGCCGTGGTGATCAGCGAGTTGGAGCACCACGCCAACATCGTGCCCTGGCAGATGGCCCGCGACTCGCACGGCATCGAGCTGCGCGTCTGCCGCGTGACCGATGCGGGCGAGCTCGACATGGACGACCTCGCCGCGAAGCTCGCGGACGGAAGGGTCGGGCTGGTCGCGGTCGCCCACATGTCGAACGTGCTGGGCACGGTGATCCCCGCCGCGCGCGTCGCGCAGCTGGCGCATGAACGCGGCGCGAAGGTGCTGTTCGACGGCAGCCAGGCCGCGGTGCACCGGCGCGTGGACGTGCAGGCGCTCGACGCCGATTTCTACGTCTTCACCGGCCACAAGCTCTACGGCCCGACCGGCATCGGCGTGCTCTACGCGAAGGCCGAGTTGCTGGAGGCGATGCCGCCCTTCCTCGGCGGCGGCGACATGATCGCGGAAGTCACCTTCGAACGCAGCATCTGGGCGCCGATCCCGGCGAAGTTCGAGGCCGGCACGCCGCCGATCGTGGAGGCCGTCGGCCTGCACGCCGCCATTGACTACATCGCCGGCTTCGGCTGGGACGCGATCGAGGCGCATGAGCGCGCCCTGGTGGACCGCGCGATGGCGAAGCTGCCCAACATCGAAGGCGCGACGGTGCTCGGCCGCGCGCAGGACCGCGGCGGCGTCTTCGCCTTCGCGCTCGACACGGCGCATGCGCACGACGTCTCCACGCTGCTGGACCGCGCCGGCATCGCCGTGCGCGCCGGCCGGCATTGCGCGGAGCCGCTGCACGCCCGCTTCGGCGTGGAGAGTACCTGCCGCGCTTCCTTCGGCCTCTACACGACGCCGGAGGAGGTGGACCTGCTGGCCGAGGCCGTGCGCCAGGCGCGGGAGTTCTTCCGATGAGCGACCTGTTCGGCGACCTGCGCGACCTCTACCAGGAAGTCATCCTGGATCACGGCCGCAAGCCCCGGAACTTCCGCCGGCTGGACGATGCGACGACGACCGCGCGCGGCGACAACCCGATGTGCGGCGACCGGATGGAACTGTTCCTGCGCACCGCGCCGGACGGCGCGATCGCCGACGCCGCCTTCCAGGGCCGCGGCTGCGCCATCTCCATGGCCAGCGCGTCGCTGATGACGGAGACGGTGAAGGGCAAGTCGCCGGCACAGGCGAAGGCGATGGGCGAGCGCTTCCGCGAGCTCGCGATGACCGGCACCTGCCCGGATTGCGGCGGCGACATCGCCGACGACATGGAACGCCTGACGCCGCTCTCCGGCGTGCACGAGTTCCCCAGCCGCGTGAAATGCGCCACCCTCGCATGGCATACGCTCAACGCCGCGCTGGACGGCGCGAAGGAGGCGAGCAGTGAGTGATTCGCCCGAAGCACCCGTGGACGCACCTGTGCACGGCGCCTGGACGCCGGAGGGCTCAACCGAACCGCCCGTCCGCGTGTCGGACGACGCCGTCATCTCGATGATCAAGACGGTGTACGACCCCGAGATCCCCGTGGACATCTACGAGCTCGGCCTGATCTACGCGGTCGAGATCGCCGACGACGGCGCGGTGAAGGTGGAGATGACGCTCACCACGCCCTCCTGCCCCTCCGCGCAGGAACTGCCGAACATGGTCGAGGAGGCGGTGCGCATGATTCCGGGCGTCGCCGACGTGACCGTCGAAGTCGTCTGGGATCCGCCCTGGGACCAGAGCCGGATGAGCGAGGACGCGCGCCTCGCCCTGAACATGTACTGAGGTGACGGGATGACCACGACCATCGAAGCCCCCGCCCGCAAGCCCCGTGCGCTGCCGCCGCTGATGCAGGTCTCGGACACCGCCGCGGACCGCCTGCGCGCGCTGTATGCGAAGGGCGAGAGCGGCAAGCTGCTGCGCATCGCCGTCAAGACGAAGGGCTGCTCCGGCATGTCCTACGACCTGTCCTGGGTGGACGCCGCCGGCCCGACGGATGAAGTGGTGACGGACAAGGGCGTGACCCTGCTGGTGGACCGCAAGGCGACGCTGTTCCTGATCGGGACGGTGATGGACTACGAGGTGAAGGCGATGTCTGCGGGATTTACCTTCACCAATCCGAACGAGAAGGGCCGCTGCGGCTGCGGCGAGAGCTTCCACGTCTGACGGGGGAACACGGGAATGAGCGACGGCAGCAGCCTCCAGGACCGCCAGCGCGCGCTGGAAAACGCCTTCTTCGCCCGGCAGCAGGACGCGTTGCTGGCGCGCATGCGCGATGCCGACGCAGCGCGGTCGCGGAAGGAGGCGCTGGCAGCAGCCTCGGGCATAGCCGACGACGCGGTGCTCACGCAGCTCGCCGCGATGGACCTGCACCCCGGCGCGGTGGCGGCGCTCGCGCTCGTGCCGATGGTCCTCGTCGCCTGGGCCGACGGCTCGCTCGACGCGAAGGAGCGGACCGCCGTGCAGCAGGCCGCGCAGGAAGCGGGGCTGGATGCGCGGCCGGAAGCGCGCGCGCTGCTCGACGGCTGGCTCTCCGCGCCCCCGGGCCGCGAGATCGCGGAAGCCTGGCGCGGCTACGTGCAGGCGGTTTCGGCAGGGCTCGCGCCGGAGGCGCGGGAGACGCTGAAGCGCGACACCATCGGCCGGGCGCGGCGCGTGGCCGAAGCAGCGGGCGGCTTCCTCGGGCTGGGCAGCAAGGTGTCCGAGGCGGAGGCGCGGGCGATCGCGAACCTCGAAGCGGCTTTCGCGCGCTGAGGCGGGCGGCGCCTGCGCACCGCCCGCCCGGTCGTCAGGCCGCCTTGCGGTTGACTCGGCTCTCGGCCAGCGCGGTCAGCTTGCGGTCGGTCGCCTTCTCCTCGTCTAGATTCTGCTGGAGGACGGCTGCGCAATCCTCGCGGCCGAGCTGCTTCGCGAAGGCGATCAGCGTGCCGTAGCGCGTGATTTCGTAGTGTTCCACGGCCTGCGCCGCGGAGATGATCGCGGCGTCCTTCACGTCGTTGTCGTTGGCAACGCCGAGGATGTCGCTCGCTTCTTCCAGGATGCCGTCCATCGCCGCGCAGGTCGTGCCCTTCACCGGCTGGCCATGCATCTGGAAGATCTGCTCGAGGCGCTTGATCTGGTTCTGCGTCTCGCCGAGGTGCTGCTGCAATCCCTGCTTCAGCCCCAGGTCGCTCGCCTTCTCGATCATCGTCGGCAGGTTCTTCGCGATCTGCTGCTCGGCGTAGTAGATGTCCTGCAGCGTGTGGACGAAGAGGTCGTCAAGCGTATTGATGCTCTTCGAGAACAGGCCCATCGCGTTCCTCCGTTCCAACTTCGCCCGGCCGCAGGATGGCGGGCAGGCATTCCGGGGAAACGCGCGCGCGCGCGCATTGGTTCGGCCGGGGCACGGCTTCGATCCGGCGGAACACAGAACCTTCCCACGGGTCCGCCTGTTGGCGGCAGGTCTGCCATCCCGGCCGGCAACAGGAGGCCCGAACGCCATGCACGCCATGGAGATGATCCGCACCCACCCGGATGTCCGCGGGAACACCAATGACGCACTGATCCGCTGCATCGAGGAATGCTACGATTGCGCGCAGGTCTGCACCTCCTGCGCCGATGCCTGCCTCGGCGAGGACATGGTGAAGCAGCTCGCCCAGTGCATCCGGCTCGACCTGGACTGCGCCGATGTCTGCGCCGCGACAGGTGCAGTGGCGTCGCGCCGCACCGGCTCGAACGAGGAGGTGATCCGCGCCATGCTCGCGGCCTGCGAGACGGCGTGCCGCGTCTGCGCCGAGGAATGCGAACGCCACGCCGGCATGCACGCGCATTGCCGCATCTGCTCGGAGAGCTGCCGCCGCTGCCAGCGCGCCTGCGCCGAGGCGCTGGCCAGCATGTCGGCGCACTGATCCCGCGCGGCGCGGCGCCTCAATCCAGCGTCGCGCCGCTCTCCTCCACGATGCGCTGCCAGCGCCGCTCCTCCGCGCGCATGTAGGCGCCGAAGGCCTCTGGCGTGTCGTCCGCGACCGGGCGGAAGCCCAGCGGCTCCAGCCGCTGGCGGAAATCGTCGGTGCGCACCACGCCGGTGATCGCGCGGTGCAGCGTCGCGATCCGGTCGGCGGGCGTGCCGGCCGGCGCCGTCACCGCGTACCAGCTCTGCGAATCCAGGCCGGCATTCGGCAGCAGCTCCCGCATGCCGGGCACCGCTTCCAGGCCGGGCACGAAATCCACCCGCTCCGCGCTGCCGACCGCCAGCGCGCGGAAGCGGCCCTCCCGAACATGCGGCATCAGCGCGGGCATCACGTCGAACATCATGTTCACCGTGCCGGCCAGCAGGTCGCTAATGGCAGGCCCGCCGCCGCGGTAGGGCACATGGGTGATGTCCACGCCCGCCGCGCGCGACACCGCGCTGATCGTCAGGTGGCTGACCGTGCCGGTGCCGGAGGAGCCCATCGTCACCGCGCCGGGATTGCGCCGCGCGTGCTCGATCAGCTCGGCGAAGCTGCGCCAGGGCCGCCCGCTGTTCACCACCAGCAGCACCGTCCCGGTCGAGACGCGCGTGACCGGCGCCAGGTCGCGGATCGGGTCGAGCGGCATGGAGCGGCGGTAGAGGAACTTGTTCGCGGCGAGGATCGTCGCCGTGCCGAGCATGAGCGTGTGTCCGTCCTTCTCCGCCTTCGCGACCGCGTCGGCGCCGAGGTTGCCGCCCGCCCCGCCGCGGTTCTCCACGATCACCGGCTGCCCGAGCACGGGCTGCAGACGCTCCGCGAGCAGGCGCGCCGTGATGTCCACCGCGCCGCCGGGCGCCAGCGGCACGACGATGCGCACGGGACGGGAGGGGAAGGACTGCGCCCGGGCGGCGAAGGCGGGCAGGGCGAGTGCTGCGCCCGCCAGGAGATCGCGGCGATTCATGGGGTGTCGGCTCCGATGTCCGGCGGGCATGTGCACCGCCGCCGCCGGCCCGGCAAGGGGACCGCACCGGCCGCGCAACGGCCGATGCGGCGCACCCGCATCACGCGTTCGCGGGCACCATGCGGTAGCCGCTGCCGGCGCGCTCGATCCGCGCCGTCGCCGGCATGTCCCAGTGATAGCCGACGACCGGAATGCGGTCGGTCGCCGCTCGGTCGAGCAGGCGCTTGCGCGCATCCACCGCCATGGCCGGGTCCATGTCGAACACCGGGTACCACTCCGGGTTGGCGACGAAGAAGGCCGGCGTTGTGATCGCGTCGCCGATGACGAGGAACTGCGTGCCCCCGTCAGCGATCAGGAAGGACGTATGGCCCGGCGAATGGCCGTTCGTCGGCACCGAGGTAATGCCTGGTGCAACCTGCGACCCCGGCGCGAAGGTCGTCACCCGGCCCTGATAAGGGGCGAAGCGGCGGCGGACATTGGCGAAGGCGGGGCGGCGCGCCTCCGGCCCGCGGCTCTCCTCGCCGGCATCGTTCCAGAAGGCCCATTCGCGCTCGGGCACCAGCACCTGCGCGTTCGGGTACTGCGCGACGCCGTCGGCGTTCGTCAGGCCGCCGATGTGGTCGCCGTGGAAATGCGTGTGGACGATCGTCGTCACCTGCGCAGGATCGAGGCCCGCGGCGCGCATGTTCTCCGGCACCTTGCCGCTGTTCGGGCCGGCGATGCCGCCGGTGCCGACGTCCAGCATCACAAGGCCGCGCGGCGTGCGGACGACGGTGATGTTGTAGGGGTTCTGCATTGCCGGCCCGCTGATCCCGGCCGCGCCGATCGCGGACCGCACCTGGTCGGCGCTGGCATTCACCACCAACCCCTGCGTCGCATCGGCGCGGACATTGAAGCCATCGGTGATGACGAAGGCTTCCAGCGCGCCGACCTGCACTCGGTGGAAGGGCGGGCCGGCCTGGGCCGCCTGGGCCTCGGCCTGGCGTGCGGACAGCAGCCCGGGCGTTGCGAGGGCCGCAGCCCCCAGCATGATGGTGCGACGTTGCATGGTCGTTGCTCTCCCTCGGGTTTGTACCCGCGCGCGACATGATCCTGCCCTCACGGCTTTGCAACCCCGTTCTCAGCGGGCGAAGGCGACGACCGATTCCAGGTGGGCCGACCAGCGGAACTGGTCCACCGGCGTCGCCGCGGCCACGCCGAAGCCGGCTTCCCGCAGCGCTTTCGCATCGCGTGCGAGCGCGACCGGGTTGCAGGAGACATAGACGACGTGCCGCACCGTGCTGCGGGCGATTTGCGCGACGACCTCGGGTGCGCCCGAATAGGGCGGGTCCAGCACCACGGCGGCGAAGGGCTTCAGCTCCGCCGGCAGGAACGGCTGCCGCGCCAGGTCGCGCCGCACCGCCTCGACGCGCCCGGTCGCCTTCAGCGCGGTGGCTGCCTCAGCGCTGCCCTCCACCGCCGTCACGCGCCCGCGCGCCGCCAGCGGCAGGCTCAGCGTGCCGATCCCCGCATACAGGTCGAGGATGCGCGGCCGCGCCGGCATCCGCGCAGGCAGCCCGGCGAGCACCGCGGCAATGATCGCGGCCTCGCCCTCGCGGCTGGCCTGGAGAAAGGCGCCCGGCGGCGGCGCGACCTCGACGCCGGAGAGCGCCAGGCGCACCGGGCCGGTCTGCGCGGCGTTCTCCGGCACGCCATCCTTCAGCGCCCAGGCGATGCGGGGCAGGCCGAGCGACGCGGCGAAGGCGGCGATCAGCCGACGGCCGGGCGCGTCCAGCGCGCGGTCGGTGCGCAGCAGGATGTCGGGTCCGCTGTCGAGCAGGTTCACGAGGGCGGAGCCGTCGCGCGCCAGCGCCGGCAGGCGCTTCAGCAGCGCGCGCAGCGGCGCGACCAGCGCGAAGAGTTCGGGGCGGAGGATGTGGCAGGTGCGAAGGTCCAGCACTTCGCTCGACCCGCGGAGATGGAAGCCGACGGACACGCTGCCGTCGGGCAGGCGTCGCAGCGCGAAATCGGCGCGGCGGCGGCTGTCGGGCGGCGTCGAGACGGTCTCGGCGACAGGCGGGTCGGCGAAGCCGGCGCGGGCCAGCGCCTCGATCAGCCGCGAGCGCTTCCAGTCGGATTGGGCGGGCAGCGACCAGTGCTGCAACGCGCAGCCGCCGCAGCCTTCGAGGAAGTGGGGGCAGGGTGGCGCGACGCGGTCGGGAGACGGGGTTTCGACCGAGTCGAGGGTGGCCTGGTTGCGGCCGGCAGCGCGGGCGAGGACGCTCTCGCCGGGGAGTGCGCCGGGGATGTGGAGCGGGCCTTCGGGGGTATGGGCGAGGCCGTCGCCGGCGGAGGCGATGGAGCCTACGAGGTAGCGCTGGCCCCCACCCCGACCCTCCCCCGTGAACGGGGGAGGGGGAGCGGCGTCAGCCGCCGAAGGCATTCAGCCCTGTCTGGGCGCGGCCGAGGATCAGCGCGTGCACGTCGTGCGTGCCCTCATAGGTGTTCACCGTCTCCAGGTTCACCATGTGACGGATCACGTGGTACTCGTCCACGATCCCGTTGCCGCCATGCATGTCCCGCGACACCCGCGCGATATCCAGCGCCTTGCCGCAATTGTTGCGCTTCACCAGGCTGATCATCTCGGGCGACACCTTGCCCTCGTCGAACAGGCGGCCGACGCGCAGCACGGCGTGCAGCCCGAGCGTGATCTCCGTCATCATGTCCGCGAGCTTCTTCTGCACGAGTTGCGTCGCTGCCAGCGGCTTGCCGAACATCTTGCGGCCCATCGTGTAGTCGCGCGCCGCGTGCCAGCAGAACTCGGCGGCGCCCAGCGCACCCCAGGCGATGCCGTAGCGCGCGCGGTTGAGGCAGGAGAAGGGCGCGGCGAGCGACTTCACGCCGGGCAGCCGGTTCTCCTCGGGGACGAAGACCTCGTCCATCATGATCATGCCGGTGGTGCTGGCGCGCAGGCTGAACTTGCCCTCGATCTTCGGGAAGGTCAGGCCCTTCATCCCGCGTTCCAGCACGAAGCCGCGCAGCACGCCCTCATCATCCTTCGCCCAGACCACGGCGAGATCGGCGATCGGCGAGTTGGTGATCCAGGTCTTGGACCCCGAGACGAGGTAGCCGCCCTCCACCTTCCTCGCGCGCGTGCGCATGGAGGACGGGTCGGAGCCGGCGTCGGGCTCGGTCAGGCCGAAGCAGCCGACCCATTCGCCCGTGCGCAGCTTCGGTAGGTATTTCTGCTTCTGCTCCTCCGAGCCGTAGGCGTGGATCGGGAACATCACCAGGCTGGACTGCACGCTGAACGCGGATCGGTAGCCGCTGTCCACGCGCTCCACCTCGCGCGCCATCAGCCCGTAGGAGACGTAGGACACGCCGGCACAGCCATAGCCTTCGAGCGTCGCGCCGAGGAATCCCATCTCGCCGAACTCGTTCATGATCTCCCGGTCGAAGGACTCGTTCCGGAAGGCATTCAGCACGCGGGTCTGCAGCTTCTCCTGGCAGAAGTCGCGGGCGGAATCACGGATCAGCCGCTCCTCCTCGGTCAGCGAGTCGTCGAGGAGGAGGGGGTCGTCCCATTTGAAGGGCGGGAGGGAGGACTTCTTCGCGGGTGCGACGGGCGTGAGAACGTTCATCCTGAGCCTCCCGGGTGGGGTTCTTCGTGCTGGGTCAATTTAGGCATGGGTGCGGGTTAGGCCAATCGCGGGCCTGGGCAAGCGACTTCCCCCCACCCCGACCCTCCCCCGCGAGCGGGGGAGGGAAGATCAGGCCGCTTCGGCTTCGGTCTCGGGCGCGGCGTCGCGCTTCGGGCGGGGAATGGCGATGGTCATGAAGGCGGGGACGCTGTCGCCGAAACCCTGCACGGCGGGGCCGAGGTCGTTGCGTGTGTCGCGGCGGTCATCCTGACGCCGCGGCTCGTCGCGGCGAGCTTCGTCGCGCCGCGGGCGGCGGTCGTCACGCCTCTCTTCCCTGGGGCGCTCATCCCGAGGGCGCTCATCCCGAGGGCGCTCATCCCGAGGGCGCTCATCCCTGGGGCGCTCATCCCGGCGCGGCTCCGCGGTGTGCTCTTCGCGGCGGGGTTCGTCGCGCCGCGGGCGGCCGCCATCGCGCCGGTCGTCGCGTCGCGCCGGCGGGCCACGGTCGTCGCGTCGAGGCTCGGGCGCGCGTTCGTCCCGGCGCGCCTCCGGAGCACGCGCATCACGCCCGCGGCCACGCTCCGGGCCGCGCGCCGGCGCACGCCCGAAGCGGCCGCGCCGAGCCTTCGCGCCTTCGGCGATCTCCTCCGCCGTCACGGGATCCAGCCCGTCAATCTCCATCCGCGGAACCGGCACGCCCGTCAGCTTCTCGATCGCGGCGAGGGACTTCGCGTCCTCCGGCGCGGACAGCGTGTAGGCATGGCCTTCGCGCCCCGCGCGGCCCGTGCGCCCGATGCGGTGCACGAAGTCCTCCGCATGGAAGGGCACGTCGAAGTTGAACACATGCGACAGCCCGCCGATGTCGAGCCCGCGCGCCGCCACGTCGCTGCACACCAGCAGCTTCACGTCGCCGGCCTTGAAGCGGTTCAGCGTCGCGAAGCGGGCCGACTGGTCCATGTCGCCATGCAGCGCGCCGACCGAGAAGCCGTGCTTCTTCAGCGACTTGTACAGGATGTCCACGTCAACCTTGCGGTTGCAGAAGATCAGCGCGTTCTGCACCTCCTCCTTCCGCAGCAGGCGGCGCAGCGCTTCCCGCTTGTCGTGCTCGCGCACCCAGACCAGGCCGGTGACGATGGTGTTCGCGACGGTCGCCGGCCGCGAGACGCTGATCTCCTTCGGGTTCTGCAGGAAGGCGTCGGCCAGGCGGCGGATCTCCGGCGCCATGGTCGCCGAGAAGAACAGCGTCTGCCGCAGCTTCGGCAGGAAGGAGACGATGCGCTCGACATCCGGGATGAATCCCATGTCGAGCATGCGGTCCGCCTCATCAATCACCAGCACCTTGCAGTCCGCCAGCAGGATGCGGCCGCGGTCGAACAGGTCCAGCAGGCGGCCGGGCGTGGCGATCAGCACGTCCACGCCCTTCTCCAGCACGTCGCGCTGGTCGTTCATGCTCTCGCCGCCGATCAGCAGCGCATGGTTCAGGTTCAGGTGCTTGCCGTATTTCACGAAGTTCTCGGCGACCTGCAGCGCCAGCTCCCGCGTCGGCTCCAGGATCAGCGAACGCGGCATGCGCGCCTTCGCCCGGCCGGAGGCCAGGATATCGAGCATCGGCAGCGTGAAGCCGGCGGTCTTGCCCGTGCCGGTCTGCGCCACGCCCAGCACGTCCCGGCCCATCAGCACGACGGGGATCGCCTGTTCCTGGATCGGGGTGGGATAGAGATAGCCGGCCTCGCCGACGGCGCGCAGGATCGGCTCGGACAAGCCCAGGTCGGCGAAGGTGGTCTTCGCCGCCTCCTCGGCAAGCGCCTCGTCCTCCTCGGTCGGGCCGATCTCGTCCTCATCGGAGGAGTCGTCCTCGAAGATGTCCCCCGGGGCGTCCTCGTCGGAGCCGGCCTCGATCTCGACCGGGGCGTCGGGAATGTCGGGCGTCTCGGTGCGCTCGGGCTCGTCCGCGCGCGGGGCGGTCGCGTCGCTCTGGTCGTTCAAGGTGCCTGGTCTCTGCTGGCCTTCAGGCCGGTCGGCGCCGCGCGGGCCATCGCCCGCATCGGCGGCTGGGGCGGCCCCGATGGCGCAACGATGCGCGCGGGACCTATGGGAACGGCCGGCATATGACGCGGCGCGCGTTGAAAATCAAGCGCGCGGCTTGCCGAAGCGCGGGCATCGCGACAGGCTCGCGCGCGCAGGGGGGCAGCCGATGAGTGAAACGACGATCCTGGAGACGCGCGAGACCAGGCGCTCCTACGGTCTCGCGCGTGGCGCCGTCGCGGTGCTGCTGCTCGGCCTGCCCTTCCTCGGGCGCCAGCGCATCCGCGTGACGGCGGAGCGGATCGTCATCGAGCAGGGCTTCTGGACCAAGACGCGCGACGACGTGGAGATCTTCCGCATCCGCGACGTGGTCTCGAAGCAGGCGCTCTGGCACCGGTTGCTCGGCATCGGCGACGTGGTGGTGAAGAGCACGGAGGGCCGGTCGGACGAGACCCATGTCCTGCGCGGCGTGCCCGACCCGGTCGCGGTGGGCGAGGCGATCCGCGGCGCCTGGAACGCGGTGGCAAGGCCGCGGACGGCGACGAACATTGACGGGTGACACCCCGATCCGAAGTCCGCCCAGCGGCTGGCCCGGTGCGGCCCCGCCTCCTGTTCGACAGCTCCGTGATGCGCGCCGGCTTCGTCAGCCGGACCGGCGCCTCTCGCGCGTGCTGCTGGCAGCCTTCGCCGGCGAGATCCGACCAGTCGCCTCGACCGCCCTTCTCCTGCAATACGAGGACGTGCTGACGAGGCCCGAAACCCTCTCGGCCGCCGGCGCGTCCCGGGCCGATGCGAACGACCTACTCGACGACTTCTGCGCCATATGCCTGCCGGCCGCCACTGACGCAGCCTGGCGCCCCCTGTCGCCCGACGTGGGAGACGACCTGGCGCTGGAGGCAGCCGTGAACGGGATGGCAGTGGCGATCGCGACCTTTGACCTTCGCCACCTGCGCGGCCCGGCCGCGCGCTTCGGAATAGCGGTGGAACGGCCTGCCGATGTGCTAGGGTGGCTCGCATGACCCGCATTGCCCTCGACCTGCCGGACGAAGTTCGACAGGCCGTTGCCGCCCAGGCCTCCCGCGCCGGGATGAGCGTGGGCGAATACCTCACCTCCATGGTGACCGCGCGCGTGGCGGCGCAGGCCGAGGCCGAGCACTGGTTCGCGACGCGCGCGGGCAGGTCCGTTCCCGGCCGTGCGGAGCGCATCCTGTCCAGAATCGGGCGCGAGGGGGCGCCGGAAGCCGCCGATGAGTTGCCGGCCGACCTCGCCGCACGACTGGCCGCGCGGCGCGCGGGCTGAAACTGACGGCCCGACCTACCCCAGGCAGCGCAGGAACAGCACCGACGGGTGGGCGACCTCGCCCACCTCGGCGGCACCTCGCGGCGGCGCCGGGTCGGCCAGGCGCGGCTCCACCCTGTTGCGGCGGAGGAACTCCAGCGCCTCGTTCCCCTTCACCGCGAAGTTCACGTTCTGCGGGATGTCACCGGTGCGCTGCGCCACCCGCTGCGCATTCAGCTTGGAGACGATCACGCCCACCACGTTCCCGCCGAGGTCCAGCAGCGGCCCGCCTGAATTGCCGGGCTGCACCGGCGCGCTGATCTGGAACTGCCGCTGGTTGTCGCCCAGGCCGGCCAGCGCCGAGATCTCGCCGGTTGTCAGCGTCGGGCCGGAGGAGAGCAGGCCGGCGAGCGGGAAGCCGTAGGTCACCACCCCCTCGCCGCGGCGGAGGTTGAGGTCGCGCCGGAAGGGCAGCGGCGGGCCGGCGCCTTCCGGCACCTCCAGCAGCGCCAGGTCGCGCTCCCGGTCGGAGGCGAGGACGCGCGCGGACAGGTCCCCGCCGCCGGCGTTGCGCACGCGCACGCCGCGGCAATCCTCGATGACGTGGTGGTTCGTCAGCGCCCGGCCGGGCGCCACGACGAAGCCCGTGCCCGTGGAGAGCGTGCGCCCCGTGCCGCCCGGCGGCACCGGCGCCGGCCCGCCCGGCTTGCCGGCCACCGCGGGTTGGGTCGACCCGGCCAGTGCCGGCGGCTTGGCGGTGGGCAGCGGCGGAAACCCCGTGGCCGCCGGGCCGAACGCGCCAGGCTGGTTCGAGGGCGCCGGCTTGCCGGGCACCTGCGCAACCGCGACCCCTGCAGCGGCGAGGCCGATCACCAGGACGGGGAGGATAGGGCGGTTGCACATGCCGGATGGACCATAGCGGAATTGGCAGAGTAGCGGTCAATCGTGACGGGATTCCGTCAGAGCAGGCCCTCGCGCCGGAAGGACAGGATGCGCCCGTTGCCGACGATGAGGTGGTCGTGCAGCACGATGCCGAGCGCGCCTGACGCCGCCTTCACCTCGCCGGTCATCTCGATGTCGGCGCGGGAGGGCGTCGGGTCGCCGCTCGGGTGGTTGTGGACGAGGATGAGCGCGGTCGCGCCGAGTTCCAGCGCACGCTTCACCACCTCCCGCGGATAGACGGGCGTGTGGTTCACCGTGCCGCGGGCCTGCGCCTCGTCGGCGATCAGGCGGTTGCGGGTGTCGAGGAACAGCACGCGGAACTGCTCCACCGCCTCGCGCGACATCGCGGCGGTGAGATAGGCGGCCAGGCGGTCCCAGTTGTTCAGCACCGGGCGTTCGCGCGCCTCGGCCCGCAGCAGGCGGAGTGCCGCGGCCTGCGCGGCCTTGATCACCGCGACGGCGGCATCGCCGACCCCCTTCACCTCCCGCAGCTCGGCCGGCGGGGCGGCGAGGACGCCTGCGAAGCTGCCGAAGCGCTCGATCAGCGCCTTGGCGATCGGCTTGGTGTCCTGCCGGAGGATGGCGAAGAACAGCAGCACCTCGAGCAGCTCGTAATCCGCCAGCGCATCGGGGCCGGCGGTGAGCAGCTTCTGGCGGATCCGCTCGCGATGCCCGAGGTGGCCGGGCGGCGCGTCCTCCTGCGGGGAGAGGTCGAGCAGGAAGGGACCTGCCTCGGAGAGCTGCGGTTTACGGGCCATCCTGGCTGCGCGAAGGGCTGAACCGCAGCGTGCATCCGTTGCGGCCGCATTTCAACCGGGCTGCGCTCACCAGCCGAAGATGGCCGCACCCATGAGGCGTCCGGGCAGCAATGTGAAGGCGCCTGTGATGACCAGGGCGCCGGCGAAGAGCGCGATCATCGAGATGCGGTGCGCCCGGATGTTGCCGCGCCGGGCGTGCCGGACGGCGGAGACGAGCAGGACGAGCGTGACGGCGGAGATGCCGTGGATCGCGCTCCAGCGTCCCGGACCGGCAAGGCCGCTGATACCGAAGGAGCTGACGGCGCCGGTTGCCAGCAGCGCGACCCAGACCCAGCCCAGGCGGCGGTGGATGCGGGTGCCCTTCGGCGCTGCCAGCTGGGCCATGCCGAGTGCGAGGGCGGCCATGGCGACTGCCAAGTGGACCTGGACGATGACGGGCGCGGCGAGAAGCGGACTGACCGACATGGCGGCTACATCTGCATGTAATGCACATTCACATACAGGCAGGACGCGGCTTCGGCAACCGTCCCCGCCTCAGGCGCGATACGGCGGCCGGTGCAGGCCGGCCGGTGAGACCGTGAAGATCTCGACGCCCCCGTCGGTCACGCCGACCATGTGCTCGAACTGGGCGGACAGGCTCCGGTCGCGCGTCACTGCGGTCCAGCCATCGTCGAGGATCTTCACCTCCGGCCGGCCGGCATTCACCATCGGCTCGACCGTGAAGAACATGCCCGGCCGCAGCGTCGGACCCTCGCCGGCGCGGCCGAAATGCAGGACATTCGGCGGCTCGTGGAAGCGGCGGCCGATGCCGTGGCCGCAGAAATCCCGCACGACGGAAAAGCGGTTGCGCTCCACGAAGGACTGGATCGCGTGACCGACATCGCCGAGCGTCGCGCCGGGGCGGATCGCGTTCACGCCGCGCATCATCGCCTCATACGTCACGTCCATCAGCAACCGCGCCTTGGTGGAGGCGGTGCCGGCCACGAACATGCGGCTGGTGTCGCCGTGCCAGCCATCCAGGATGACCGTGACGTCAATGTTCACGATGTCGCCGTCCGACAGCACCCGGTCACCGGGGATGCCGTGGCAGACGACGTGGTTGATCGAGGTGCAGGACGACTTCGTGTAGCCCCGGTAGCCGAGGGTCGCGGGCACCGCCCCGTTCGCGACGACGAAGTCGTGCAACAACCGGTCGAGCGTCTCGGTCGTGACGCCCGGCTTCACATGCGCGGTGATCATGTCGAGCGTCTCGGCGGCCAGGCGGCCCGCCCGGCGCATGCCCGCGAAATCCTCGGGCCGGTAGAGGGTGATACGGCGCGATTCGCCGCCCTGTTGTTCCATGTCGCTCGGGAGTCCGCCGGGGTCGGGAGAGTGCCCGGAAGATGCGCGCGGGGTCAGGGCATTGCAAGCAGCGCGGGTGGTGGCGGGTCATGCCCGGCGAGATCACCCACGGCACGGCGCGGGTCGGAGTGCGTGCAGATCACGCGCGGGGAGATTGCATACGATCCGAACATTGTGCTGATTTCAGAGCCGCAACCATCGCAATTTAGAGACAATGCGCGTATATATGAGCGGACGAGCACACGAAGGACCTACCCGTGATTGTCTGCCACCCCGTCGCAATCGCCCAGGCCATACGCCGCACCATCGTCGCCCGCCCCCGCCTTGCCCCCATCACAGCGGCGACCGGCGCCGTCCGGCGGGTCCGCCGCGCGGCCGTCGCCTGCCGCCACCTCGGCCCCGTCGCGCTCCCCGCCGCGCTCGTCGCGACGGCGATCCCCACCCCGGCCGCCGATGTGGGCCGCGGGGACGGCGCCGGCGGAACCGGTCCCAACGACGGCTTCGCGGTCGCCGGCATCGGCGGCGGGCCGCATGGCTGGCCCGCCTCCGCTTCAAGCCTCGCTCCCGGCGGCACGCCGGGCCAGGAGCGAGGCGGGCCGTTCCTCGACCTGCCCGGCACCGGTCCGCTCACGCGGCAAGACGACCTGCCCCGCAGCCCCGATCCCGGCCCGCCGGTGATCGGCTACAACGCGCCGGAGTTCCGGGTCGCCGCCACGGAGGTGCCGGAACCCTCCGCCGTCGCCGTGCTGTGCCTGGCGCTCCTCGCCCTCGCGGTCACCCGCCGGCGTCGCGCCGTCGTCTCGTAGCCGGCCGGCTGCGTCAGCCGACCTTCCGCTCCACCGTCCCGAGCGCGTCGGCCAGCCGATGCGTGGCGCTGCCCGGCCGCGCCGGCTTCTGCTGCCCCTCATGCGGCGCCCAGGCGGTCAGCACGATTAGCCGCAGCCCCGGCCTGATCCCGTTTGCGCCCTCGGGCAGCGCGGCCGCGGCCATCGGGAACAGGGCGCGCGGCGGCACGCGCGGGTCGCGCGCCAGCACCGCGTTGCCCTCGCCCGCCGCCCGCAGGTCGGCGAACAGGCCGGTCGCGCTGCGGTAGGCGATCGGCACCTCCTCCGCATCGGCGACCGGCAGCGCGAAGCCGGCCCTTTGCAACAGTCCGGCCGCGTCGCGCAGCTCCGGGAAGGGCGACACGCGCGGCGAGACGCCGCCGCGCAGCTCCGCCTCCGCCCCCGCCAGCGCCTCGCGCAGTGGTTGCAGCGTGCCGAGGCCGGGGATCGAGGCCAGGAAAAGCCCGTCCGGCACCAGGCTGCGGCGGATCTGGATCAGCGTGCCCGGCAGGTCGTTGACCCAGTGCAAGGAGAGACTCGCCACCACCAGGTCGAAGCTCTCCGGCGCGAAGGGCAGCGCCTCCTCGTCCGCCGCCACCCCGCCGGCCCGCGCCGCCATCGCCGGCGAGAGGTCCGTCGAGACCACGAAGGGGATGCCCCGGGCCCGCAGCATCGGCGCCACCACGCCCCGCCCGCCTATCTCCAGCGCCCGGCCGAAGCGCCGCGTCGTGTCGTCCAGCCGGTCGAGCAGGCGGGCGGCGCAATCCTCCAGGATCGGCGCGACGGCGCCCACCGTCGTCGCCGCCCGGTCCCGCCGGCGGCGGACCAGGCGGCGGTCGAAGACGCGCATCGTGTCCACGCGCCGCAGATGCGGCCGCTTCGCCCCCGGCGCAACCCGCGCTAGGCTCGCCGCCAACGACCAGGAGGACACGATGAACGCCACCGACATCCAGGCCGCCCGCACCGCCGCCGTCGCCGCCACCGTGGACCGCATTCGCGCGATCGAGGCCGAGGACGGCGTCACCCGCCCTTCGCTGGCGAAAATCCGCGACGAGCTGATGCGGTTGGCGGCGCAGGAGCACCTCTTCCCCTCCGCCGCCTTCCCGCCGCCGGCGGCCGGCGAGAAGGGCTCCAACCGCTACCTGCTGCAGGAGGATCCGGGCAACCGCTTCGCGCTGTACCTCAACGCGCTGAACCCCGGGAACGAGACGAAGCCGCACGACCACACGACCTGGGCCGTCGTCGTCGCCGTGCAGGGGCAGGAGCTGAACCGGGTATACGAGCGCACCGACGACGGCGCCGACCCCGCCCGCTGCGACCTGCGCCTGCGGGAGGAGATCATGGTGGAGCCCGGTCGCGGCATCTGCCTGATGCCGGAGGACATCCACTCCATCCACACCACCGGCACCGTGCCGACCCGTCACCTGCACATGTACGGCTTGGCGCTGGAAGTGCTGGACGACCGCAAGGCCTATGACCCGGCGAGCGGCACGGTCAGCGCCTACAACCGCAACTTCATGGCGCCCACCGTCGCGCCGAAGGGCTGAGGGACTTGGTTGCGCCCGCCACCCTGAAGGCATGGCTCCGCGACGGCGCGGAGCTGGCGATCCTCGATGCGCGGGAGGAGGGGGAGTTCTCCCGATCCCACCTCTTCTGGGCCGTCCCCTGCCCGTTGTCGGTGGCCGAAATCCGTGCGGCAAGACTGGTTCCGCGCCGGTCCGTGCGCGTCGTCTGCACCGATGGCGGCGAGGGGTATGCGGAGCGGCTGGCCGACATCCTGCGCGGCCTCGGCTGCACCGACATCCATGTGCTGCAAGGCGGCACGCCGGCCTGGGGCGCGGCCGGCTACGAGCTGTTCTCCGGCGTCAACGTGCCCTCCAAGGCCTTCGGCGAATGGGTGGAGCACCACTACGGGACGCCCTCCGTGGACGCCGCCGAGCTGAAGGCGATGCAGGACTCCGGCGAGGACCTGCTGGTCGTGGACAGCCGCCCGATGGCGGAGTTCCGCGCCATGTCCATCCCCGGCGGCATTGACGTGCCCGGCGCGGAGCTGGCCTACCGCGTGCCCTCCCTGCTCGCCTCGCCGGCCACCACCGTCGTCGTGAACTGCGCCGGCCGCACGCGCTCGATCCTCGGCGCCGAGAGCCTGCGCCAGGCCGGGCTGCCCAATCCGGTCGTCGCGCTCCGCAACGGGACGATGGGGTGGGAGCTGGCGGGTTTCCGCTGCGACCGCGGCCGCGAGGACCGCTACCCCGAAGGCACGCCCCCCGACGCCGCCGAGAGCCACACCCGCGCCCGCCGCTTCGCGGCTTCGCATGGGACGCGTCGGCTGGACCGCGCCGGGCTGGACGCGCTGCGCGCCGATGCGTCCCGCACGACCTACCTGTTCGATGTCCGCGACCCGCAGGAATACGCCGCCGGGCACCTCGGCGGTGCGGTCTCGGCGCCGGGTGGGCAGCTCGTGCAGGCGACGGATGAGTGGGTCGCGGTCCGCCATGCGCGGGTCGTGCTGACCGACGACACCGGCACCCGCGCCGAGATGACCGCCGGCTGGCTGCGGCAGCTCGGCGGGTGGGAGGTCTTCGTGCTGGAAGGCGGGCTTGACGGAAGGCTGGAGACGGCGCTGCCGCCGGAGCTGCCGCGCGAGACGCCACGCATGTCGGCCGCGGGGCTCGCCGCGAGCCTCGCGGAGGGCGGCGCGACCGTCGTGGACCTCGCGCGCTCCCGCGCCTTCCGTGCCGGGCACATCCCCGGCGCGCTCTGGGGCATCCGGACGCGCCTCGCCGCGCTCGCGCCGCGCCTGCCGCCGGACCGCCGCGTGGTCCTCGCCGCGCCCGACCCGCGCCTGGCCGCGCTCGCCGTCGCGGAACTGCGGGGCCTCGTGAGCGCACCCGTGGCTGCGCTGGAAGGCGGTACCGCCGCCTGGGCCGAAGCCGGCTTCAAGCTGGAAGCCACGCCGGCCGACCCGCCGGACGAGGCCTGCGTGGACAACTGGCTCCGCCCCTATGACCGAACCACCGGCGTCGAGGCCGCGATGCGCGAATACCTGACCTGGGAAGTGGAGCTGGTGGACCAGATCGCGCGCGACGGCGATGCACCTTTCGGCACCTGGTGACGCGCTGCGCCGGCTCGGCGGCGCCGTGCTGGACGCGCTGCTGCCGCCGCATTGCCTGACCTGCGACAGCCCCGTCGAGGCGCAGGGCACGCTCTGCGCCGGCTGCTTCGGCGGGCTGCACGCCTTGACCGCGCCGCTCTGCCGGCACTGCGGCGTGCCTTTCCTGCACGCCGGGCAGGCCGGCCCCGGCGGCGCCTGCCCGGCCTGCCTCGCGCGCCCGCCGGCCTTCGCCACCGCCCGCGCCGCGCTGCGCTACGACGAGGGCGCGAAGCGCCTGCTGCTGCCCTTCAAGCATGCCGACCGCACGGAACTCGCGGCCCCCCTCGCCGCGCGCATGGCCCGCGCCGGGGCCGCGCTGCTGGCGCGCGCCGAGGTAGTCGCCCCCGTGCCGCTGCATTGGCGCCGCCTGCTCTCCCGCCGGTACAACCAGGCGGCGCTGCTGGCCGGCGTGCTGGCGCGGGAAGCCGGCCGGCCGCACATCCCCGACCTGCTCCGCCGCACCCGCCCGACGCCGGCGCTCGGCGACCGCGGGCGGGAGGAGCGGGCGGCGCTCCTCGACGGCGCCTTCGCCCTCGGCCGCGCGGCGCCGGCCATCGCCGGGCGGCGGGTGCTGCTGGTGGACGACGTGATGACGTCCGGCGCCACGGCCGATGCCTGCGCCCGCGCGCTGCTGGCGGCCGGGGCGGCCGCGGTGGACGTGCTCGCCGCGGCGCGCGTGCCCGACCCGCGCCTGGAACGGGCTTGACGCCGGGCCGGCGCTGCCCGACTTGCGACGGCATGGCCAAGGTCGAGATCTACGTCCAGGATTTCTGCCCGTATTGCGCGCGGGCCGCCGCCGTCTTCCGGCAGAAGGGCGTGCCCTTCGAGGAGAAATACGCCCCGCACGGCTCGGCCGAGCGGCGGGAGGCGATCGAGCGCTCGGGCGGCCGCAGCACGGTGCCGCAGATCTTCGTGGATGGCCGGCACATCGGCGGTTGCGATGACCTGCTCGCGCTGGAGCGGCGCGGCGGCCTCGATCCGCTGCTGGTGGCGTAACGCCCTGGCACTCGCCATGCCGAAGTGCCAGTCCCATATTGCCGTCAGGCGCGCCGCGTGGGGCGGCGCAGGGCGAGGCGGATGATCCACTACAGGCTGCGCTGCGGCGCCGGGCACGAATTCGAGGGCTGGTTCAAGGACAGCGCGGGCTACGACAAGTTGGCCGCCGCCGGCCTCGTCGAGTGCACGGTCTGCGGCGACGCGCGGGTCGAACGCGCGCTGATGACGCCGGCCGTGGTGAAGCGCCGCCGGAAGGACGTGGCGCCCGTGCCGCCGAAGCCTGCCGAAGCCCCGACGCCCGAGGCGCCCGTCCCGCAGCAGCGCGTGGCCGCCGGCCCGATGCCGGCGCAGGTCCTCGCCATGCTGCAGCGCATGCGGGCCGAGGTGGAGAAGACCTGCGACTACGTCGGCCCCGGCTTCGCCGAAGAGGCGCGGAAGATCCACAACGGCGATTCGGAGGCGCGCGGCATCTACGGCGAGGCGACCGACGCCGAGGCCGAGGCGCTGGCCGAGGACGGGATCGAGGTGTCGCGCCTGCCCTGGGTACCGCGCGCGGACGGGTAGCGACGAACGGCGGGCTTCCGGGTTATGACGGGGTGAGGAGGACGCGATGACGGTCCAGCTGCCGCCCGACCTGATGAAGCTGGTGGAGGCCCAGCTCGCCTCCGGGCGCTTTTCCAGCACCGAGGAGGTGTTGCACGCCGCACTGCTCCAGCTGGGGCAGGACGACCCGGACCTCGACCGGGTGGACGAGGAGCGGCTGCGTGAGGCCATTGCCGAGGGCGAGGCCAGCGGCGAGCCGGTGGCGGTGGATTTCGAGAAGCTTCGCGCGCGGCTGAAGGCCGGGCTGTCCTGGCGCAACTGACCGGTGCCGGAGATCCGGTTCGCGCCGGCAGCACTCGATGATCTCGACGAGATCAGGAGCTGGATCGGACGGGAGAACCCCGAGGCTGCGGATACCATGGTGGACGCGCTGGTGGATCGCACGCGAAGCCGTCAGGATTTCCCGCTCATCGGTGAGGCACGGCCGTGGCTGGGTAAAGGCGTCCGCCGTGTCGTGGAGCGGCCGTACCTGATCTTCTATCGCCTCGGTGAGAATGTCGTGCTCGTGCTTCGCGTGCTGCACGGCGCCCGCCGCATCACCCGGCGCCTGCTGCGCGAGGGCTGATCCGGGCGCGCACGGGTCCTGACGTATTCACATCCTGTCGTCCCGGCGAAAGGCGGGACCCACCTGTCGGCCGCCGAAACACCTGAAGATGAGCTCCGGCTTCGGCGCCTGCGCGACGCTCATCTCGTATTGTCGGACGCCGGATCTCCTGACCCATTCTCTGTCGTTCCCGCGAAAGCGGAACCCACCGCGACGGGTGTCGGAACGGCGGGAAGGTGGACCCCCGCGTTCGCGGGGGCGACAGGGTACGGTTCAAGACTTGCGCCAGCCGGTACAAGGCTACCGCTCCGCCGTGACGATGTAGTTCACGCCGAGGTCCCGGCTCTCCCGCCAGCGCCCCGAGAGCGGGTCCATCGTCATCCCGGCCATGTCCGTCACCCGCAGCCCCGCCCGCCGAAGCCCGGCGCCGAGTTCCCCCGGCGTCACGAACATCCGCCAGTCATGCGTGCCGACCGGCAGCAGGCGCAGCACGTATTCCGCGCCGATCTTCGCCAGCAGGAAGGATCGCGGCGTGCGGTTGAGGGTGGAGAGGAACACCAATCCCCCGCGCGCCTCCGGCGCGACGCCGCCAGGCCGCACCAGGCGCGCCAGGGCGGACAGGAAGGTGGCGCGGTCTTCCACATGCTCGATGACCTCCAGCGCCACGACGGCGTCGAACGTCACGCCCTTCAACGCCTCCGGCGTGCCCTCCCGATAGGCGATGTCCAGCCCGCCCGCGGCGGCGTGGGCGCGGGCGACCTCCAGCGCCTCGCCAGCCGCGTCCAGCCCGGTCACCCGGGCACCCATACGGGCGAAGGCCTCGGAAGCGAGGCCGGCGCCGCAGCCCACATCCAGCAGCGTCAGACCGGCCAGGTCGCGCCCGCGCCGCCCGTTCGCCCGCGCGATCCGGTCCGCGATCCACCCCGTCCGCAGCGGGTTCATCCGGTGCAGCGGCCGCATCGGCCCGTCCGGGTCCCACCAGCGCGCGGCCAGCGCGCCGAACTTCCGGACCTCTCCTTCGACCGCCGTGCCCTGCATGCTTACCCTCAAAGACGCGCGCCGGTTGCCCCGGCCGCACGCCCCCGTTATCTGTCCCTCCGCCCGCGGCGCGCAACCTGAGCCACCCGCGCCCCCCACCCCGGACCCGAGCATGGCCCGCATCGTGATGAAATTCGGCGGCACCTCCGTCGCCGACCTCGACCGCATCCGCAATGTGGCGAACCGGGTGAAGCGCGAGGTGGAGGCCGGACACGAGGTCGCGGTGGTCGTCTCCGCCATGGCCGGCGTCACCAACCAGCTCGTGAAATGGTGCGGCGACCTCTCGCCCCTGCACGACGCCCGCGAATACGACACCGTCGTCGCGACCGGGGAGCAGGTGACCACCGGATTGCTGGCGATCGCTCTCCAGGCGGTCGGCGTGGACGCCCGGTCCTGGCAGGGCTGGCAGATCCCCGTCCGCACCGACGCCGCCCACGGCAAGGCCCGCGTCGAGGCGATCGAGGGCGCCACCCTGATCGAGCGGATGGGCCAGGGGCAGGTACCCGTCATCGCCGGCTTCCAGGGCATCGAGACCGGCCGCAACCGTATCACCACCCTCGGCCGCGGCGGGTCCGACCTCTCGGCGGTCGCCGTCGCAGCCGCGGTAAAGGCCGACCGCTGCGACATCTACACAGACGTGGACGGCGTCTATACCACCGACCCGCGCATCGTGCCCCGTGCCCGCAAGCTCGACCGCATTTCCTACGAGGAGATGCTGGAACTCGCCTCAGTCGGCGCCAAGGTGTTGCAGACGCGGTCGGTCGAGCTCGCGATGAAGCAGCGGGTGCGCGTGCAGGTGCTCTCCAGCTTCGAGGACAAGCCAGGCAGCCTGGTGGTTGACGAGGACGAGATCGTGGAACAGCCCATCGTGTCCGGCATCGCCTATTCCCGCGACGAGGCGAAGGTGACGCTCCGCCGCGTGCCGGACCGGCCGGGGATCGCGGCCAGCGTGTTCGGGCCGCTCTCGGCGTCGAACGTCAACGTGGACATGATCGTCCAGAACGTCGGCGCCGACGGCACCACCGACATGACCTTCACCGTCGGCCGCGCCGACCTGCCCCGCGCGCGCGACCTGCTGGAGAAGCAGAAGGACGCGATCGGCTACGAAGCCCTCGTTGCCGACCCGGAGGTCGCGAAGATCAGCGTCGTCGGCATCGGCATGCGCACCCATGCCGGCGTGGCCAGCACGATGTTCCGGGCCTTGGCCGAGAAGGGCATCAACATCGGGGTCATCTCGACCAGCGAGATCAAGGTCAGCGTGCTGATCCCCGTGGACTACACCGAGCTCGCCGTCCGTGCGCTGCACACCGCCTACGGCCTAGACGGGCCGGAGCCCGACCGCCGGGCGGGGGACTGACCCAATGGACGCCCCCATTGCGGAAGCCCCGCCCGCCGCCGCGCTGGCGCGCGTGGACGCGCTGATGGCGCGCGGCGCCGGCTTCCTGGGCAGCCGCTACGCCATCATGGGCGGCGCGATGTCCTGGGTCAGCGAGCGCAATCTCGTCGCCGCGCTGTCCAATGCCGGGGCCTTCGGCGTGATCGCCTGCGGCGCGATGGAACCGCCTCGGCTCGCGGAGGAGATCGCGGCGACGCAGGCGCTCACGCAGAAACCCTTCGGCGTGAACCTGATCACCATGCACCCGCGGCTGGATCAGCTCGTGGGGGTCTGTCTCGACGCGAAGGTCGGCCACATCGTCTTCGCCGGCGGCATCCCGCCGGGCGCCGCGATCAGGGCGGCAAAGGACGGCGGCGCGAAGGTCGTCTGCTTCGCCCCGGCGCTGGCGCTCGCGAAGAAGCTGGTGCGCTCCGGCGCCGACGCGCTGGTGATCGAAGGCAGCGAGGCCGGCGGCCATATCGGCCCGGTCTCGCTGAACGTCCTCGCGCAGGAAATCCTGCCCCATATCCGCGACGTGCCGGTCTTCGTCGCCGGCGGGATCGGGCGGGGAGAGGCGATCCTGTCCTACCTGGAGATGGGCGCCGCCGGCGCGCAACTCGGCACCCGCTTCGTCTGCGCCGCCGAATCCATCGCCCATCCGAAGTTCAAGCAGGCCTTCGTCCGCGGCGCCGCGCGCGATGCGCTGCCGACCGTGCAGCTCGACGACCGCTTTCCCGTCATCCCCGTCCGCGCACTGCAGAACGGCGGCACGAAGCGCTTCCTGGAACACCAGGCCGCGACCATCCGAAGCTACCTGGCCGGCGAGGTGGAGAAGGCCGCAGCCCAGCTCGACATCGAGCATTTCTGGGCCGGCGCCCTGCGCAAGGCCGTCATCGAGGGCGACGTGGAGAACGGCTCCCTCATGGCCGGGCAGAGCGTCGGGATGGTGACGCGCGAGCAGCCGCTCGCGGAAATCGTGCGGGAACTCGTCCACCAGGCTGCAACCGCCGTGGCTTCCCGGCAGGACGTGCACGCGGCTTCGTGACGCCGTTCATGTCACGCAAATGATACCGTCGAAAGTGATCACGATTCGGTTTGCGACCATTCCAGAGCCGCGCTAGGTGTCCGTTCCCGTGCTGTACGATTCGAAGCGCCTCTCCCGCGACACCGCTGCCGACACCGCTGCCGATGCCGCGCGCCTCGGCGATGAATTGCGCGATGCCCGGCTGACCCTTGGGCTCTCGATCGAGGATGTCGCCGCGCGGCTGCGCATCCGCCGCGTCCACCTCGAGGCGCTGGAAGAAGGGCGGCTGCGCGAACTGCCCGGCACCGCCTATGCCCTCGGATTTGTCCGAAGCTACGCCACCGCCCTCGGCCTCGACCCCGACTCGATGGCGCGCCGCTTCCGGGAACTGACGGCGGCAGCGGCCAAGCCGGTGCTGGCCTTCCCGGAACCGGTGCCGGAGCGCGGCCTGCCGACCGGCACGATCGCGACGGTCGGTGCCGTCGCGGCAATCGGGCTCTACGTCGCCTGGTTCAACTGGTCGAACGGAACCCGCAGCGTGGATGCCGTGCCGCCCGTGCCGCCGCGACTCGAGGCGGCCGCGGAGGCCGGGCGCACGCAGCTTCCGGTGCGGGAGGCCATGCGCACCGACCCCGGCCCGCTTCCGCTCGCCGCGCTGCCGCCCCCAGGCGGGCTGCCGCCGACCGGCCCCAACACCTCCGCCCAGGCAGCGACCGTGCCGGCGATGCCCGCGCCGGTGGCCGTCCCGCCCGCGCCCGCCCCGGCGCCCGCGATCATCGTGGCACCGCCACCCGCGGCAGTCGCGCCCCCGACAGTCCCGGGTGTTCCCGACGGCACGCGAATCGTGCTGCGGGCCCGCGCCAACAGCGGTGACGGTGCCTGGATCCAGGTGCGGGAGCCGCGCTCCGGCGCGGTGCTCGTGAACCGTGTGCTCAAGCCCGGCGAGGCCTGGCCGGCGCCGGTGCGCGACGGCCTGCTGCTCGACACCGGCAAGGCCGATGGGCTGGAGGTGCTGGTGGACGGCCAGGCCCAGCCGACGCTGGACGGGCTGGTGGGCGTGCGCCGCAACATCGCGCTCGAACCCGACCGGCTGCGCCAGCGGATCGTCCCGGCAACCGCCGCGGCGCCCGCGCCCCGGAACTGACCGGCAGCCGAAAGGGGCCTGGGAAGGGCGGCGCAGGCGCCATATCCTGGGGCGTCGCAAGGAAGGCCTGATGTCCTACCGCCCCTACCAGCAGATCACCCGCCGACGCTCCCGCCAGATCCGGGTGGGCAAGGTGCTCGTCGGCGGCGACGCGCCGATCACCGTCCAGACCATGACGAACACGCCGACCGAGGACGCGAAGGCGACCATTGAGCAGATCCGCCGCTGCGAACTCGCCGGCGCCGACATCGTGCGCGTGTCCGTCCCCACCGAGGAGGGCACTGCGGCGCTGCACGAGATCGTGCGCGAAGTTAACGTCCCGATCGTCGCCGACATCCACTTCCACTACCGCCGCGCGATCGAGGCCGCCGAGGCCGGCGCGGCCTGCCTGCGCATCAACCCCGGCAACATCGGCAGCAAGGATCGCGTGAAGGAGGTGGTGAAGGCCGCCCGCGACCACGGCTGCGCCATCCGAATCGGGGTGAACGCCGGCAGCCTGGAACGGCACCTCCTGGAGAAATACGGGGAGCCGAACCCGGAGGCGCTTGTGGAATCCGCGCTGTGGCACGCCGCCCACCTGCAGGAGCACGACTTCCACGAGTTCAAGATCAGCGTGAAGGCGTCCGACGTGTTCCTCGCCGTCGCCGCCTACCAGCAGCTGGCGGAAGCCTGCGACCACCCCCTCCATATCGGCATCACCGAGGCCGGCGGCCGCCGCGCCGGCACGGTGAAGAGCGCGATCGGCCTGGGCTCGCTCCTCTGGGCCGGCATCGGCGACACGCTGCGCGTCTCGCTGAGCGCGGAGCCGGAGGAGGAGGTCTCGGTCGGGTGGGAGATGCTGAAGTCGCTCCACATCCGCCATCGCGGGGTGAAGGTGATCTCCTGCCCCTCCTGCGCGCGCCAGGGCTTCGACGTGATCCGCACGGTGGAGCGGCTGGAGGAACGGCTGGCCCACATCAACGAGCCGATCAGCCTCTCGATCATCGGCTGCGTCGTGAACGGCCCGGGCGAGGCGCTGATGACCGACATCGGCCTGACCGGCGGCGGCGCGGGCACGCACATGGTCTATGGCATGGGCAAGACGAGCCACACCGTGAAGACCGAGGAGGTGGTCGAGCACATCGTCGGCCTGGTGGAGGCCAAGGCGGCGCAGTTGAAGGCGGCGAAGGCGGCCGAGGCGGCGCCGGCGCAGCAGGCGGCCGAATAGAGCAGATCGCCGGAGGGCGGACTCGCCTGGAGGCGTGAATCTGCCCTGCAAACAACAGTTTACGACGCGCTTGCGGGCCAGCGGGCGGCTGCCTAGTCTTACCTCATGAACAAGGCAGTCTTACCGCGGGGCATGCCGCTGACCGTCAAGGGCCAGGTGACGATCCCAAAGCCCCTCCGCGACCATCTCGGCCTCGCGCCCGGCAGCCGCGTCGCCTTCGTGCTGGAGCCGGACGGGCGCGTCGTGCTGCGCAGTGCGGAGGATGCCCCGGCACCCAGCCGCTTCGCGCGCGCCCGGCTGGCCGCGCGGGGCCGCAACGCGCTCTCGACCGAGGAGATCATGCGGCTCACCCGCGCCGAGGATTGGGGTGACGCTGGTTGACACGAACGTCCTGCTCGACCTGACCGGCGGTGATGGCTGGGCGGAGTGGTCGCAGCGGATGCTGGAGGCGGCCGCCGCGCGAGGCCCCCTCGCCATCAACGACGTCATCTTCGCGGAGCTCTCCATCGGCTACGACCGCATCGAGGACTGCGAAGCCTTCCTCGACGCGATCGGCATAGGCACCCTGGCGATGCCGCGCGGAGCGCTGTTCCTCGCGGGCAAGGCGTTCCGCGCCTATCGGCGCCGCGGCGGCCTGCGGCGGGGTGTCCTGCCCGATTTCTTCATCGGCGCGCACGCCGCGCATGACGGCCTGCCCCTGATCACCCGCGATCCCCGGCGCTACCGGACGAGCTTCCCAACGGTGACGCTGCTGGCGCCGCCATGATGGATGCGCCGCCAGCCCCGCCCCTTGCCCCGCGCCCCCGCCCGCGACACAAGGCGCGGGTCATGCCCACCCCCCTCCAGCCCGTCCGCGGCACCCGTGACCTCATCGGCGAGGAGTTCCGGCGCCACCAGGCCGTGACCGATGCGGCGCGGGGCGTCGCCGCGCTCTACGGCTTCGAGGAATGGGCGACGCCGATCTTCGAGGACACCCGCGTCTTCGCCCGCACCCTCGGCGAGACCTCGGACGTCGTCACGAAGGAGATGTACTCCTTCACCGACCGCGGCGGAGACGGGATCACCCTGCGGCCGGAGAACACCGCCGGCGTCTGCCGCGCCCTCGTCTCCAACGGGCTGACGCAGTCGCTGCCGCGCAAGGTGTTCTACGCCGGCCCGATGTTCCGCTACGAGCGCCCGCAGAAGGGCCGCTACCGCCAGTTCCACCAGATCGGCTGCGAGGTGCTCGGCGCGGCCGAGCCGCTGGCGGATGCCGAGGTGATCGCCTGCGGCTGGCAGATCCTGAACGAGCTCGACATCGCCGACGGCGTGGCGCTGGAGATCAACACGCTCGGCGACGCCGAGAGCCGCGACGCCTACCGCGCCGCCCTGATCGCCTATTTCACGCAGCACCGCGACGCGCTCTCGGAGGAGAGCCGCGCGCGGCTGGAGAGGAACCCGCTCCGCATCCTCGATTCCAAGGACGAGGGCGACCGGCAGGTCGTCGCCGGCGCGCCCGCCATGCGCGCACACCTGACGGAGGCCGCTGCGGCCTTCTACGCGCAGGTGCAGCGCTACCTCGGCCTGCTCGGCGTGCCGTTCCGGGAGAATGACCGCATCGTGCGCGGCCTCGACTACTACAGCCACACCGCCTTCGAATTCGTCACCGACCGGCTCGGCGCGCAGGGCACCGTCATGGCCGGCGGCCGCTACAACGGCCTGGTCGAGGACATGGGCGGCCCGCCCACGCCCTGCGTCGGCTGGGCCGCGGGGATCGAGCGGCTGGGCATGCTGCTGCCGAGCGCTCCCGAGGCTCCGCGAGCCGTCGCCGTCATCCCGGTGAGCGAGGCGCAGGAAGGCGCCGCGCTGTCGCTCGCCCGGTCGCTGCGCGAGGACGGCATCCCCGTCGAGATGGCCTACCGCGGCAACCTCAAGCGCCGGATGGAGCGCGCGGGCAAGCTCGGCGCGATCGCCGCGATCCTCATCGGCGAGGCGGAGGTGGCGGACGGCCTCCTCGTCGTGAAGGACCTGGACGAGGGCACGCAGACGCGCGTGCCGCGTGCGGAACTCGGCAGGACTCTCGCCGGCATCGGCGTGATGGAGGCGATGGCGGGGATGCTCGCGGAGGAGCTCGGGACCGACCCGTCCCTCGCGCCATGAGCCTGCCCACCAAGCTGGACCGCCTCCTCCTCCGCGCCGACGAACTGCGCCACGCCCTCAACACCGCCGACGGCGCGCAGGTCGGCGCGCTGTCGCGCGAGCTGTCGGAACTCGATCCGCTCGTCGGCAAGGTGCAGGAGTACCGCGCCGCCGAACGCGCCCGCGACGAGGCGGAGGCGATGCTCGGCGACCCCGAGTTGAAGGAGCTGGCCGAGGCCGAATACCTCGACCTGAAGGACCGCCTGCCGCGCCTCGAACGCGACATCCGCCTGATGCTCGCGCCGCGCGACATCGCCGACGAGCGCAGCGCGATCCTGGAAGTCCGCCCCGCCGCCGGCGGCGACGAGGCCGCGCTCTTCGCGGCCGAGTTGTTCGGCGCCTATCAGCGCTACGCCGCGCGGCAGGGCTGGCGCTTCGAGATCCTGGATTACGACGAGAGCGACCTGGGCGGCGTGAAGGGCGCGACGGCCGCGGTGGAAGGGAAGGGGGTCTTCGCGAAGCTGAAGTTCGAATCCGGCGTCCACCGCGTGCAGCGCGTCCCCGCCACCGAGAACCAGGGCCGCATCCACACCTCGACGGTGACCGTCGCCGTCCTGCCGGAGGCCGAGGAGGTGGACGTGCAGGTGAACGAAGGCGACCTGCGCATTGACACCTACCGCGCCTCCGGCGCCGGCGGCCAGCACGTGAACAAGACCGACAGCGCGGTCCGCATCACGCACCTTCCCAGCGGCATCGTCGTCGCGATGCAGGAGGAGAAGAGCCAGCACAAGAACCGCGCCAAGGCGATGAAGGTGCTGCGCGCCCGCCTGTTCGACGCGGAGCGGACTCGCCTCTCCTCCGCCCGTGCCGCCGACCGCAAGGGCCAGGTCGGCACCGGCGACCGCAGCGAGCGCATCCGCACCTACAACTTCCCGCAGGGGCGCGTGACCGACCACCGCATCGGCCTGACGGTCCATAAGATCGACCGCGTGATGCTCGGCGAGTTCGACGAGGTCATCGAGGCGCTGGTCGCCGAGGACGAGGCCGCGCGGCTGGCGGCCGAAGCGGATTGAGCGACGCCGCTGGCGTCACAGATTTCATGCCGGCCGGCGTAGGAGATCAGCTTCCCGCTGTCGCCCCCGCGAAAGCGGGGGCCCAACTCCCAACATTCCGACGGCCGCGAGGTGGATTCCGGCCTTCGCCGGGACGACAGGGTATGAATAGGTCAGGGCCGAGCCGCAGCGAAGTGGTGGGTTCCTGCCGGTGCCCCTCGTGCTCGTTCCGGCGCCGTCCCACTGAAGTTCGGCGACGTCCGCATACGCCGACGGCACGTCTTGCCGCCGAGCGCCTGGCCGGCGCATGGACCTACGCATGACCTGCGACCCCGGCGAGACGGTCGGCGCCTTCCTCTGCCAGGCCGGCCAGCTCCTCCGCGCCGCGGCGGTGGAAAGCCCGCGGCAGGAAGCACGCCTCCTGCTCGCCCATGCCCTCGGCACGACGCAGGAAGCCCTGCTGCGCGACGCGCGCGCGCCCGTTCCGCCCGAGGCCGTCCGGCGGTTCCGCGCCGCGCTCGACGCGCGGCTGGACGCGACGCCGGTCGCCCACATCCTCGGGCATGCCGGATTCTGGACGCTCGACCTCGCCGTCTCGCCGGACACGCTGATCCCCCGCCCCGATTCCGAGACGCTCGTGGAGGCCGCCCTCGACCTGTTCCCGGACCGGCACGCGCCGATCCGCCTGCTCGACCTCGGCACCGGCACCGGCTGCCTGTTGCTGGCCGTGCTGGCCGAGCGGCCGGAGGCGAGCGGCATCGGCACCGACCTGGTCCCCGCCGCCGCCGCGCTGGCGCGGGCCAATGCGCGCCGGAACGGGATGGGCAACCGCGCCGCCTTCCTCGCGGCGGATTGGGCGGCGCCCCTGGCGGCGTCTCTCTCCGGGCGCTTCGACCTGATCCTGTCCAACCCGCCCTACATCGAATCGGCAGCCATTGCCGGCCTCATGCCGGAGGTGTCCCGGCATGAACCGCGCTCCGCCCTCGACGGCGGCCCGGACGGGCTGGATGCCTATCGTCGCCTCGCCGCCATCCTGCCCGGCCTGCTCGCCGAAGGCGGGTTCGCCGTGGTGGAGCTGGGCGCCGGGCAGCGCCGCGCGGTCGAGGCGGTGATGAGCAGAACGGGAATGGTTGCAAAGGCATGCCGTTCCGATCTCGGCGGAATCGAACGCGCCCTCATCCTGACGAAACCGCTTGGCGGCAGGCCCCGGGCGCATTAGGTTAGTGGCCGCGGCAGGGGTGCATTGTTCGCGCCCCGGCAGTGTCGGCCACCCCGAACGGGCAGCCCCATCCGGTCCCGGCAGCCGCAGAACCAGACAGAATCCGCGCTCCGGCCGGGCCCAGGCCCCGCCGCGGCGCCTTTGCGAGACGACGAACGTCCGACCCATGAACATGAAACGCATGCGCGGCCGCGGCAACCATCGCCACGGAGGCGGCGGGGGTGGCGGAGGCGGCTACCGCCAGGGTGGCGGCGGCAGCAGCGGCCACCAGCCCCTCAATCGCAACCACGTCTTCGACAGCACCGGCCCCGATCTGCGGATCCGCGGCACGGCGCAGCAGCTCTTCGAGAAGTACCTCCAGCTCGGCCGCGACGCGACCGGCGCCGGCGACCGCGTGATGGCCGAGAGCTACTTCCAGCACGCCGAGCACTACTTCCGCATCCTGAACGCCATGAATCAGGCGCAGCAGCAGGGCGGCGGCAGCGGCCATGGCGGCTACGGCCCCAGGCGCTACCAGAACGGCCCCGAGCAGGATCAGCAGGAACCCGTCGAGGCGGGTGAGATGAACGGCCAGGCGAACGGGCATGGTGCCGAGGCCGAGGGCGAGGAGCGGCAGGACCGGGACGATCGGCGGGAGCCGAACTGAGCCCGGGGGCGGCTCTCCCCCGCTCCGGCCTGCGCCCCTACAGCACTTCCAGCGCGTCCCCGACCGCCACGCGGCCGCCCTCCAGCACCTCCGCATACACCCCCGTATCGGCGTGGCCGTATTGCTGGAGCAGCCATTTCGGCGGCTTCGCGTCCCGCTCCGCCGTCTCCGGGTTCACCTCGGTCGCCGCGCAGCGCTTGATGCGCTTGAACACCCGCAGCCGCGCGCGGCCGAGCAGGACGTCCCGCTCCACCCAGTCGAACTCCGCCCAGGCGAGCGCGCCGGAGAACAGCACGTTCGCCCGGAATCGCAGCGGGTCCAGCGCCATGCCGACCCGCTCGCCGAGTTCGGCCACCGAGGCCAGCCCGATCAGCGAGACCGCCTTGGCCGGGATGTCGGTGAAGGCGTGGCCGGGCGCCTCGGCCAGCCGCAGCGCGCCGCGCGCCTCCTCGCCCATAAAGTCGGTGATCCAGGCGGCGGCGAGCGCGCGCCCCGCTTCGGTCGAGAGGTCCGCCAGCAGCGGCGGCCGCGCCTCCGCCCGGAGCATCAGGGTGTTGGCTTCGGGGTCGTAGGCGGAGTGGATGGCGGCGACCCGCGCATTCGCCATCAAGCAGGCGAAGTTGCGCTTCGGCATCCATGCCGGCTTCGCCGTATCGAAGGCGCTGTCGCCCTGGGCGAAGGCGAAGCGGCGATCATGCGGCACGCCCTCGCCTTCCGTCAGCTCCACTTCCTCCAGGTATTCGGGCGAGAGTCCCTTCACCGGATAACGGGTGATCCGTTCGACGCGCATGGCGGTCCCCTTGAAGCGCTGGCGCGCCACATACCATGTTCCGCCTCGCGCGCATCCGTCGCCCGATCGGGGACGGGACTGTGCGAGGTCCGCTCAGGAGAGGGACAGGGAATGGACATCGAGAAGTTCACCGATCGCGCCCGCGGCTTCCTGCAGGCCGCCCAGACCATCGCGATCCGCGACTACCACCAGCGCATCACGCCCGAGCACCTGCTGAAGGCGCTGCTCGACGACGAGCAGGGGGCCGCGGCCGGCCTGATCCGCGCTGCCGGCGGTGATCCCGCGCGCGCCAAGGCGGCCGTGGACGCCGAGCTGTCGCGCCAGCCTGCCGTGAAGGGCGGCGGCGCCGGCCAGCCGCAATTCACGCCGGAGATCGTCCGCGTGCTGGACGCCGCGCAGCAGGCCGCGACCCGCGCCGGCGACGAATTCGTGGCGCAGGACCGGTTGCTGGAAGCGCTCGCCGCGAGCGATGCGCCGGCCGGCCGCGCGCTGCGCGGCGCGGGCGCCGATCCGCAGCGCCTGGGGGCGGCCGTCGCCGAGCTGCGCAAGGGCCGCACGGTGGACAGCCAGAACGCGGAGGATGGGTTCGACGCGCTGAAGAAGTACGCCCGCGACATCACGGAGGCCGCGCGGCAAGGCAAGCTCGATCCGGTCATCGGCCGCGACGAGGAGATCCGCCGCACCATCCAGGTCCTCGCGCGGCGCACAAAGAACAACCCCGTGCTGATCGGCGAGCCCGGCGTCGGCAAGACCGCCATCGCGGAGGGGCTGGCGCTGCGCATCGTCCGCGGCGACGTGCCGGAGGCGCTGAAGCAGAAGCGCGTCATGGCGCTCGACCTCGGCGCGATGGTGGCCGGCGCCAAGTATCGCGGCGAGTTCGAGGAGCGGCTGAAAGGCGTCCTCAAGGAGGTCGAGGAGGCGGCCGGCGAGGTCATCCTCTTCATTGATGAGATGCACACCCTCGTCGGCGCCGGCAAGGCGGATGGCGCGATGGATGCGTCGAACCTCATCAAGCCCGCGCTGGCCCGCGGCGAGCTGCACTGCGTCGGCGCGACCACGCTCGACGAGTATCGCAAGCATGTCGAGAAGGACGCCGCGCTGGCCCGCCGCTTCCAGCCGGTCTTCATCGGCGAGCCGAGCGTGGAGGACACGATCAGCATCCTCCGCGGCATCAAGGAGAAGTACGAGTTGCACCACGGCGTGCGCATCGCCGACGGCGCGCTCGTCGCGGCCGCCACGCTCTCCAACCGCTACATCAGCGACCGCTTCCTGCCGGACAAGGCGATAGACCTGATGGACGAGGCGGCATCCCGCCTGCGCATGCAGGTGGACAGCAAGCCGGAGGAGCTGGACGCGATAGACCGCGACCTCATGCGCCTGAAGATCGAGCGCGAGGCGCTGCGCAAGGAGGACGACTCGGCCTCGCGCGACCGTCTCGGCCGGCTCGAGAAGGAGGTCGCCGACCTCGAGGAACGCTCGCGCGAGATGACGGCTCGGTGGGAGGCGGAGAAGGGCAAGGTCGTCGCCACGCAGAAGGCGAAGGAGGAGCTCGACAAGGCGCGCACCGAGCTGGAATTGGCCGAGCGCCGCGGCGACTACGCGCGCGCCGGCGAGCTGAAATACGGCGTCATCCCGGGCTTCGAGAAGCAGATCGCCTCGGCCGGCGACGGCGACGGGCGCCTGGTGAACGAGGCCGTGACGGAGGAGGGCATCGCCGCCGTGGTGTCCCGCTGGACCGGCATCCCCGTCGAGAAGATGCTGGAAGGCGAGCGCGCGAAGCTGCTGCGCATGGAAGACCAGCTCCGGCAGCGCGTCGTCGGGCAGGAGGAGGCGCTGGAAGCGGTCAGCAAGGCCGTGCGCCGCGCGCGCGCCGGCCTGCAGGACCCGAACCGTCCGATCGGCAGCTTCCTCTTCCTCGGCCCGACCGGCGTCGGCAAGACGGAGCTGGTGAAGGCCGTCGCGAGCTTCCTGTTCGACGACGAGCGCGCGATGACGCGCGTGGACATGTCGGAATACATGGAGAAGCACGCGGTCGCGCGGCTGATCGGCGCGCCGCCCGGCTACATCGGCTACGACGAAGGCGGCATGCTGACGGAAGCCGTGCGGCGGCGTCCCTACCAGGTCATCCTCTTCGACGAGGTGGAGAAGGCGCATGAGGACGTCTTCAACATCCTGTTGCAGGTCCTCGATGACGGCCGCCTGACGGATGGCCAGGGCCGCACCGTGGATTTCCGCAACACGATGATCGTGCTGACGAGCAACCTCGGCAGCCAGGCCATCGCGGAGCTGCCGGAAAGCAGCGACATCGAGGCGGCGCGGCCGGCGGTGATGCGCGCGGTGCGCGAGCGCTTCCGGCCGGAGTTCCTGAATCGGCTGGACGAAGTCGTGCTGTTCCGGCGCTTGGCGCGCGGCGACATGGCCGCGATCGTGGACATCCAGCTCGGCCGGCTGCGCAAGCTGCTGGCGGAGCGTCACCTGACGCTTGAGCTGGATGCCTCCGCGCGGGACTGGCTGGCGGAAGCCGGCTACGACCCGACCTACGGCGCCCGCCCGCTGAAGCGCGTGATCCAGCGCAGCCTGCAGGACAAGCTGGCGGGGCTGCTGCTGGAAGGGCGCGTGAAGGACGGCGAGATGCTGTCCGTCACCGCCGGCGTTGACGGTCTCGACGTCGCGCCTGCCGAGGACGAGCGCCCGCGCGAGGCGGCGTGACCCTTCCCCCTCCCCCGCGCTTGCGGGGGAGGGTCGGGGTGGGGGAACCCGCTCCGGCATCCAGTCCCGCCGATGGACCGAATCGCGCAGCTGCCGGGCGCGCGCAAAGGGCGCGACGTGCCCCGATCATCCGCTCACCCGGTCAACCACCCATCGCCGGATGCCTGTCATGCGCGGCGCATCCGGTCATCGCGTTGACACACGAAATCGGCGGGCATAGATACCCGCCACCGACGGACCACGCGGTCCTGACGTTCCGCCGAAAAGGCAGGGCTTGAAAGCAGCGGCTCCGGTCGCTATCTTCACCGCCCTCGCCACGGATCGGCGGGCTCCTCATCACCTTTCAAGGTGGTGCCCCTGGTTGGGCGACCTGCCCGGGGTGGGAGACTTGTTCTTTGAACCTATGAATCCGGTGAGAGAGAGTTTTGTTTGGTTCTGGTTGCTTTATTTCTGCTGTCCTGTGTGTTTGAGCGGGGTGGTGGGAAGGGTGGCCGGACGGGAGATTGTTGGTGTTT